>Ga0308157_10000068_pt1 | contig 438826 bp, 366 predicted proteins | sample PhyBR1_FD_201035 | JGI IMG/M metagenome (GOLD analysis project Ga0308157, IMG submission 201035) | Phyllosphere microbial communities from UC Gill Tract Community Farm, Albany, California, United States - DLSLB.R1 | ecosystem: Host-associated > Plants > Phyllosphere > Unclassified | place...
ACCTCTTCCCATCCCGAACAGAGTAGTTAAGCCCGCCTGCGCAGATGGTACTGCAGTTTTGTGGGAGAGTATGTCGTCGCCTTTCTTTGAAAAAACCCTTCATCATTGATGAAGGGTTTTTTGTTTTGTACTGGAATTACTATTTTTATAAAATGAATAAAGAGAAACTTGTGGATATGACTAAGGGACCTATTGTTCCTCAAATTATCCATTTTACTTTACCATTAATAATTGGTAATTTTTTTGTTTTAAGCTATAATGCTACCGATTCCATTATTGTTGGACGCTATATTGGCGCTGGAGCTCTGGCAGCATTGGGAGCGGCAAGCCCTGTTATGAATATCTTACTTTTTTTGATCATTGGTATTTGTTTAGGAATGTCGGTGCTAATGGGACGTTATTTTGGAGAAGGAGATATAGCTACGCTTAAAAGAGTGATTTCTACTTCATTAATTGTTGGAGGTAGTTTTACGTTTGTATTGGTTCTCTTTGGTTTCTTTTCTTCCAGGTTGATACTTTCATTATTGAGTACTCCAATTGAAATTCTGGATGATGCTACTACTTATCTTCGAATCATTTTTATAGGTTTTATTTTTACTTTTATCTACAATATTTACGCTTCTACTTTACGAAGTATGGGAAATTCTAAAATTTCTCTTTATTTTTTGATTGCTTCAGCGGTATTGAATGTGGTAATGGACCTTCTTTTTGTAGTTGTGTGGAAAAAAGGAGTTGCAGGAGCAGCATGGGCAACTGTAATTGCCGAGGCGATTGCAGCGTTGTTTTGCGTGGCGTATGTAAGATTGCGAATTCCCATTTTAAAATTTACTAAAAATGAATTTGTTTTAGACCGCAGTTTATTGCGTACTATTGTCAGTTACAGCTCAGTTGCTGCGATGCAACAAATAACACTACATTTGGGCAAGTTTCTAATTCAGGGAGCAGTGAATCCATTAGGAGTAGTTTCGATTGCTGCTTTTAATGCTGTAAACCGCATTGATGATTTTGTGATGATAGTACAACAGAATATAGCTCATGGAACTACAGGATTTTTAGCGCAGAATAATGGTAAGGGCAATTTTGAGCGTATTAGAAAAGGGTTTTTAACGGGACTTAAAATGGAGGTAATTTATACCTTAATTGTTTCGATAGTTGTATTATTCTTTTCTCGCGAGTTAATTGCTTTATTTATGGGGAAAGCCGGAACCGATGTTATTAATGCAGGTAATGATTACCTTAAAATAATGGTTTTACTTTATTTATTGCCGGGAATTACAAACGTGGTGCAAGGTTATTTTAGAGGATTAGGAAAAATGAGAATCACTTTGAATTCCACTTTTGCCCAAATGCTGGGGAGAGTTATAGCGGCTTATTTTTTGGCTCCTTATTTTGGAATAAAAGGAATAGCTTTGGCTTGTTTAGTGGGCTGGATTTGTATGTTGACTTACGAATCTCCTTTGTTTTATAAGAGCTGGAAACAAAATAAATAATTCTTTAATGTTATTTATTTAGACTAGGGTTTGCGTTAGGGATGGAAGCGGCATCCTTTTTATTTTTTACTTCGATATCTCGATGTTTCTGGACAGTATGAAAAAATAAAAAGATACAGCGTACAGCCCGACCTTGTTGCTGAAAAAATGGTATATTTTACGAAAAGTTCCGCAACAAGGTAACGCCATAAAAAAAGAGTTTAACTTGACGCTAAACTCTTTTATAAATATTGTTGTAAAGAATTAAGCTTCTTCGTTTTCTTCCATTGTATGATAAACGTTCATCACGTCATCGTCTTCTTCGATTTTCTCGATTAGTTTTTCCACATCGGCAACCTGAGCTGGAGTCAGTTGTTTTGTGATTTGAGGAATTCTTTCAAAACCGGAAGAAAGAATTTCGATATTTCTGCTTTCTAATTCTTTTTGGATAGTTCCAAAGCTGTTGAAAGGCGCATAGATTAAGATTCCGTCTTCGTCTTCAAAAACTTCTTCGGCACCAAAATCAATTAATTCCAATTCTAATTCTTCAGGATCCAGACCTTCTTTTGGAATTCGGAAATTACAAGTGTGGTCAAACATGAATTCTACCGAACCTTGTGTTCCCATTGTTCCGTTGCATTTGTTGAAATAGCTACGAATATTAGCCACGGTTCTGTTGTTGTTATCCGATGCCGTTTCAATCAAAATCGCAATTCCGTGAGGAGCATATCCTTCGAATAAAATTTCTTTATAGTTGGCAGTGTCTTTATTCGTTGCATTTTTAATGGCGCGCTCTACGTTGTCCTTAGGCATGTTGGCAGCCTTAGCATTTTGCATTACGGCTCTTAGTCTGGAGTTAGCATCAGGATTTGGTCCGCCTTCTTTAACGGCCATTACGATGTCCTTACCAATTCTAGTAAATGTTTTGGCCATTGCAGCCCAACGTTTCATTTTTCTTCCTTTTCTAAATTCGAATGCTCTTCCCATTTCTGATTATTATTTTAGCGATGCTAAATTACAATTATTCTATATTTTTTTAAAATTTTAGTTTTTATAAAATGGCATTTTTACCACTTTTGCCGGAACATCTTTTTTTCTGATTCGAATAAAGATTTCACTGTCTACAGCGCTATTGTCAACTGTTACATATCCCATACCGATTCCTTTGTTTAAAGAAGGTGCCATTGTTCCCGAAGTTACAATTCCGATATTATTTCCATTGGCGTCAACAATCTCGTAATCGTGTCTTGGTACAGCGCGTTCCTGCATTTCAAAACCGATTAGTTTTTTAGTTACTCCGGCTTCTTTTTGTTTTGCTAAAGTATCTGAGTTTGTAAATTCTTTATTGAATTTTGTAATCCATCCTAATCCAGCTTCTATTGGCGAAGTAGTATCGTTGATGTCGTTTCCGTAAAGGCAGAATCCCATCTCCAGACGTAAAGTATCACGAGCAGCTAAACCAATTGGCTGAATGCCAAAAGAAGCTCCTGCTTCGAAAACCTTATTCCAAATTTGTTCTACCTCTTCATTTTTACAATAAATCTCAAAACCTCCCGCACCGGTATATCCTGTAGCCGAAATAATCACATTGTCAATTCCTGCAAAATCACCAACTTCAAAATGGTAATATTGTATTGAAGACAAATCAACCGAAGTTAAGGATTGTAAAGCTTCAACCGCTTTAGGTCCCTGAATAGCCAATAAAGAGTAGTCATCGGAAAGGTTTTTCATGTCAACATTTAAATCGTTATGAGACGAAATCCAGTTCCAGTCTTTTTCAATATTGGAAGCATTTACAACTAATAAATACTGCTCTTCTTTCATTTTGTAAACCAATAAATCATCTACAATTCCACCTTCGTTGTTAGGTAAACAAGAATACTGTACTCTGCCAATTGTTAGTGTAGCAGCATCATTAGAAGTCACTTTTTGAATCAAGGCTAAGGCATTTGGACCCGAAAGTAAAAATTCTCCCATGTGCGAGACATCAAAAACACCAACAGCCGTACGTACTGTTTCATGTTCAGCGTTTATTCCTTCATAAGTTATAGGCATATTGTATCCTGCAAACGGTAGCATTTTTGCTCCCAAAGCTTCATGGATGTGCGTTAGCGCAGTATTTTTCATTATGATTTTTGTGTAAATTTTGATGGCGCTAATTTATTGCTTTTATTTTGAGTAGCAAAGACGTGAGAGTCAAAGTTTATCGGGAATTGGTGCCAAAGAAAAATATTTTTGAAATTTATTTTATTAACGGAAATAGCACTAAATTAGAATATATTTTTAAAAAGTAACTTTTATGTTAAAGTCTATTGCCATCGACCCAAATGAAGTCTTAAAGCACTACAAACCCATTGCTGTGGATACGCACAAAGGGATTCAGGGACATGCGTTGATTATTGGTGGAAGTTATGGAAAAATAGGAGCTGTTTGTCTGTCTTCTAAAGCGGCGCTGAAAGCGGGCTGTGGATTAGTAACTGCTTTTGTTCCTAAATGTGGCTACGAAATAGTGCAAATTGCTATTCCCGAGGTGATGGTTTTGACCGATGTAAAGAAACGCTGTATCTCTAATATCCATTTCGATTTTCAACCCAATGCTATTGGAATTGGGCCAGGTCTAGGGCAGGACGAAGTGACTCAAAAGACTTTTTTGAAATTGTTAAGAACCAATAAATCTCCTTTGGTTATTGATGCGGATGCTTTGAATATTTTATCAAAAAATAAAGCATGGTTTTTACTTTTACCAGCCAGAACGATACTTACGCCTCATCCGAAAGAATTGGAACGATTGATAGGGGAATGGAATTCGGAAGAAGAGAAATTTGAAAAAACCATTTCATTTTCCATGCAATATAATGTGATTGTAGTGATGAAAGGCGCTCCCACGCATATTGTTGACGGCGAAACCATTTATAAAAACACCACCGGTAATCCAGCCTTAGCCACTGCCGGAAGTGGCGATGTTTTAACTGGGATGATTACGAGTTTGTTGGCGCAATCTTATGAAGCTGTTCAGGCAGCTATTTCGGGAGTCTATCTTCACGGATTAACGGCTGATATTGCTGTGCCTAAAACCGGATTTCAATCGTTTATAGCTTCGGATATTATTAATCATCTTGGTGAAGCTTTTTTGAGTTTGGAATGAAATAGTTTGTGATTTTTATTTTTTTCTAAAGAATTTTATTTGTTTAAGTCTTATGTAAGCTTGTTCTTCTGTGTATTTTGTTTTTGGTAATTGTTCAGTTAATTTATAATTTCCAAAACGACATTCTTTAATGTTTGGTACTGTTGAGAGTAAATTATATTCATCGCAGTTGTTACATTGAATTATTTTCCAACTGTAGTCAGGAATTCCTTCTTCTTTTTTTATAATGAATGTCTCAAGTTTAGAACCACATTGGTCACATTCTTGAGATAATGTTTCGACAATTTTTTCTTTACCCTTAAAAAAGGAAGTTATCTTAAACAAAGTGTTGAGCAACTTGCCATAGAGCCAATTATTTAAATTGTCTTTGAAGTCAACAGAGATAATCTGCGAAAGTTGGTAATAATAGGCGCAAATAAATTCTCGTTCTTCTGTATCATAATCCCAACTGTTCACATTGTTCAAAGAGTTTTTCAAAATACTTTTGAGTTGTCTTCGATTAAAATCTGAATTTATACCGTCTATTAAATTGTCAGTACAGTCATTGAACAAATTTTGAAGTTTATTGCATATTTCACTGTCAGAAGGATTTAGTCCTCGTTCTTCCCAAGCAGAATTCGAAAATTTATCTTTCTTTCTAAATGCATATAATTTGTCTAAAGTTAGCTGTTTGTCAGTCATTAATATTAATATTGTCTATTTCGCGTTTGAACTTTCAGTCAGTAAGGGTTGCAAATAAAGTTGCGGGATTTTTTTAAACAAAAATTTTACAAATACAAAACCAATTTCAAATTAAGCCTAATACTCAAATTGCTTGTAGCGTGTGTTGGCAGATCGTTTTTTATTCGTGTTGAATATAAAATCTTTCTAATAAGTCCATTATTAAATCAGAAGGGTCTTCATTTCTGTCTTTAATCAAAAGCATTTCTTTTAATTGTTCTTTTGTTATAAATAAAATCACTTTGTTGTCTTGATTAAAAATAGTATTTCTTTGACGATGAGCTGATTCATTGGGTGATTTACTACAAATCATAATAGATAATCTGCCCATTGCGGCAGTCATATAATTTCTTGTTTGATTTACCTCTTCGTGTCCAATTTCAGTTGCATCATAATTTTTAAATTCGAAGAGTATCATTCGAGCATCTAATTCAAGATATAAATGGTGCCAATTTTTTGAATTTATGGTATTACTCTGTGTTATATTACGATTAGGCATTATAGCATCTCTTCTATTAACTGCTGAATATGTTCTAGCTTGTCTTGTAGCTAAATTTAATGGTGGAACAAACAAAAATGTTAAAATTTCCGTGCATAAATTCTCAAATTGTGACCAACCTGCACTTCCTAGAGGACAAGCATCTAATCTCTGTATGAAATTGTTTACTTGACTCATCTTAGAAAATATTTATTTAAAATTCTTTTACGTTTGGATACAACTTTTTTAAGTTTTGCTCCATCTAAAACTTTTATTTCTATATTTCTATTTCTCTGTACTTCTTCTAAAAATTCTTCTGCTACTGAAGTTAATACACTATTTGTAATTAGAAGAATTTTGGCATCAACCCTGTTTATATAGTTAAAAGACTCAATTATTCTATGCAAAGAATTAATACTGAATCGTTCTTCTTTATAAAATTTAGTTTCAATCATCCAAATTTCTTTATTTGGATAGCCAAAAGCATCTTTGTTATACGATTCTGCTATAAAATCAATTCCAATATCATTTATTCTCTGTTCTCTTTGTATATTCTTGAAGCCGTATTCTTTCAATAAATCAAAAGTGAATTCCTCAAATTCAGATGGACTAAATTGTTCAAAAGAAATTTCTGGTATGATTTTTAGTTTTTGTATTATCCTTTGCAATCCTTTATTAAAATCATTTGTTAGATTAATGATTTCATATTCTAGAAAGTCGCTTGGAATTTGGCATTTTTCAACTAGGACAGGTATTATATTTATTTTGCGTTTTCTAGCTTCTTCAAAAAAATATTTTGGAAATTCAAATTTAAAATATTCAGAAACAAATAAGGACTGTGAAAGTAAAACTATTACAGTTTCACTTGATTCATACATATATCTGATTTGATTGAATACATTTTCGCCAATACTAATATCTTTATAATCAATGATTACATCTATATTTTCTCTTTGTAATGTATCAGAGATTCTGTGAGCAATTTCTATGTCATTGTGATTATATGAAATAAAAACTCTATTCCTATTATTTCTCATTTATTCGTCATTTTTTTAAAATGTCTGCCAACTCATTTATAGGTATGACAAAATCATACAAAGCCACCCATTTTTGAGTAGATATGTATGATTTTGTCATACATTATTTTCAGCTAAAGTATAAATAAATCTTACAAAAATAACTATTGAATTTATTGTTTTTATATAATTTATCTTAAGATTTAAAAGAGCATCAGAAATAAGAAAACAAAAAGGCTTTAGCTCAATTTTGATTTAGATTTCGGCTAAAGCCTTTTGGAAAATTTATTTTATAAATCGGGCTAAAGCCCGACCCAATTCATACTTTAAATTGGGATTAATGAAAAAATCCGTTTAAATCTGTTTACATCAGTTTCATCCGCGTCCCATATCTTTTAGTATTTCCACACCAATACATCAGCCGTTTTCATGGATTTTGTACCAATTATAATTTCGGCATTGGCAGGCAGTTTCATTTCATACACTTTATCCGAATAGTTTACCGCAATTCCAAAACCATCACGGTATTCAACTAATACTCCTTCAGGATAGTTTTCGATAGCGATGTTTTGTTGTTGGTATAATTTGGTCAAAACCTGTTTTTCCAAATCCCCTTTTTTAGAATCCACACCAATATAAGTCACAGTCCCTTTTCCTAGTTTACGCGAAATTACAGCCGGAGTTCCGGCATAGAAATCGCCTTGAAAAGTACCCCAGATTTCGGTTCCTTTGTTTGGTTTTAATAAATCGCCCCAGCTAACCCAATCAAAATCCTGATTGTTGAATTTAATTTTGTCCGGTGATTGCGGCATCAATAAATCATAAGATTCAACTTCGGAACCAATTAATTTCCACATCGGTTCGTAGAATTTAGCTTCCCAAAGATGTCCTTTGCGGTTTTGAATTCCTGTACGGCAGCTCATCACTAAGTTTCCTCCGTTTTGGGCATAGGCAGTCAGTTTATCAATCATTTGTTGGTCGATCATTTGGTAAGCAGGAACTAGCAACACCGGATATTTAGAAAAATCAGTTGTATCACGAACAAAATCCACCGGAGCTCCAAAAGATTTTGCAGCCTTGTAATATTTTGAAAAATGATTAAACGTATTCCATTGGTTGGTTTGTTTGTTCAAATCAATTCCCATAACATTATCGGCATTGAACAGAATTCCGGTTTTGCGTTGTAAATAATCCTTAGGCAATTGTGCTTTCGGATTGTATTTTTTTCTTAACGTATTAATGTCTTTGATGAATTGGCTGAATTCCTGTCCGCCCGGAGTTGGGGTAACTCCATCGGTACCCACAATTCCGTAATGAAATTGCTCATAACCGTACAAAGGCGCACGAAAACGATAGGTACAGGTAAATTTACTTCCGCCGGCAAAAACATGCCATAACCAAAGTCGCATAGCTCCCGGCAAAGGCTGCGGATTAATACTTCCCCAGTTTACCTGTCCCGGTTGTAATTCCATTACGCCATAAGCACCTTTCATTGGACGGAAAAAATCATTTGACATGGCAATGCGGGAATAATCACCTACGCGGTAGCCTTTTGGCCCAATGCCTAAATCGCCACCATAAACCATATAGCGGGTGTAAGAAACAAAGTCCAGTTCTTTACTGGCTCCCACATAACCCACATCATACATTGGAATGTAATTAGAAGTTACCCATTGATTTGGATTCGAATATTTACGGATTTCTTTGGCTTGGTCATCTAAGAAAGTAGCGGTTTCATCATCTGCAAAACGATAATGATCCAATTGCGAATGTAAATTCATTCCCCAAACAGCATGTAGCGGAATATTAATTTCGTCGAAATTGCTGTACGTTCCGCTCCAGAAATTGTTGCCCCAGGCCTCGTTAAGCACATCGATGGTTTTGTATTTTTCTTTTAACCAATTACGAAAACGTTCGTGTGCATCTTGTCCATAATCCAGAAAACGACGTGGCTCATTATCCACTTGCCAACCGATTACATTTTTATCATTTCCGTATCTTTTGGCTAATTCGGCAATCATTTTCATCGAATAAGAACGATAATAATTGCTGGAAAAAGTAGCGTGTTGGCGTGTTCCATGATCCATCTTCGTACCGTCTTCATTAGTGGCTAAAACATCAGGATGTTTGCGAACCAACCAAACCGGAGGCGTAGCGGTTGAAGTACACAGGATTACTTTAAGATGGTATTTTTTAGCCAGTTCTAAGGATTTGTCCAGCCATTTGAAATCGTATTTTCCTTCTTCGGGTTCGAGTTGAGCCCAGGCAAATTCACCAAAATGAGTAAACTCAAATCCCATTTTCTCCATGTTTTGGAAATCGCGCTCCCACTGCGATGGATCCCAATGTTCAGGATAATAGTAAACTCCAACAGTGGTTAAATCTTTAGAAGGGAAGAATTTTTCTATTTTTTGAGCAAAAGTCGCTGTGCCCAACAACAGTAGCAATGCCAGAAAGCATTGGGTTATTTTATGGTTCATAATGAAATGGTTTGGAAATAGATAATTACAAATCTAAGTTTTTTTAGTTATAAAGTGTAATTTTCTCACTTAATTGTCAGGGTAAACCAAAATAGCCACGAATTCACGAATGAATACAAATTCGGAAGTTTAGTATTACACCAATAAACGGAAAGCAGATAAGATCGTTTAATTTAATTTTCAGAATTATTGAATGTTAGCGAAAATTCGTGAATTCGTGGCAAAAACATTTAATAGCTTTTCCTGATACAAATCCATAAGAATGGCATAGGTATGAACTTATTTTATGCTTGGGAAAATTATCCATCTGCTGGCGTTGATCATCCATTTTATCTGTTTTAGAGGTGTCGCATCTTTGTAAAGTCAATAACGACAATCAATTTAAAACAATATAAAAATGAAAACTTTCAACGTTCCCACCAGAGAAGAAGTAGCTCCTGCTAATCAGGAAATTTTTGACAACTTACAAAAAGCCTTAGGTTTTGTTCCTAATTTATATGCTACAATTGGGTATTCCACTAATGGTTTGTCTCGTTTTTTGGCTTACCAAAATGCCAAAACGTCCTTGAATAATAAAGAAAAAGAAGCGGTAAATTTAATTGTAAGTCAGGTAAATGGTTGTGTCTATTGCCAAAGTGCGCACTTGGTTATTGGAAAAATGAATGGTTTCTCGGACGAACAATTGTTAGACTTCAGAAAAGGAAAAAGTACCGATGCCAAACTCAATGCCTTAGTACAACTTGCTGCTGCTATTGCTGCTAATAAAGGAAATGCAAGTGCAGTAACTGTAGATGCCTTTTTTGAAAATGGCTATACCAATGAAAATTTAGTTGATTTAATCCTGCTTATTAGCGACAAAACCGCTATGAACTTTTTACACAATTTAACCCAGGTTCCTGTAGATTTTCCTTTGGCTCCCGCTTTAGAATTGGAGGTGGCTTAATTACAATAGTTATTTCAAACCAAAAGCCCCACATGTATTGTGGGGCTTTTTGTGTTCTTTTTTTTTCGAATAAACGTTAGAAAATAAACCATACGAAAGGATTCGTGCGGAGCGGGCTGTGTTTTTTGCTTTTCTATTTGAATGTCCTTATACTTTCTGTGGCATGTAAAATTCTACTTTCTCACATTTTGGACAAACGTATAAATCGAATTTTTCCCGGTTAACAAAAGCCTCAAATAAATTCCCAAAAAAACCGATCCTTGCACCTTCGTGAAATTTGTAATCCCCTGCAAATACTAAAGGAATATTACATCTTAAACATTCGATTTCTCTGCTTCCTTTTGTCGTTTCTTTGTTTTCAATGACTTTATTTTCAATCATACTATAATTACAATTCCAGCATAAATCCCAATTATCTTCAATTTCTGATTTGCAGTTCGGACATGTTTTCATCTTTTTTTAAAATTATTTGATGTATTATTTTGGTGTTGTTTCTTTACAATTGGCTCTAACTTCTCTAAACTCCCTATAAAGCAGCGTTTACACATCCAAATGGATTTAGATTTTACAGCTCAATCAAAATTAGTGATTTTACTTACAGAAAACAAACGAACTGAAAAATAAAGTAACCATTTACAAAAGCAAGGAAAATTATCCATGCTTTTGCGTCAATGCTCCAATAGTTGCAACCTCAATTTTTTGCATCTTTGCAATGAAACAACACATTATAAACCTTAAAAACAGCTCGTACGGAACAACGATTACCGCTTCCGCCTTTTAATTTAGAAACTGTTTTGCAAAAAGTGCAATAAGCAGAAGATGCCTGGAACAGTAAAGATCCAGAGCTTGTTGCTAAAGCTTTATTGCTACCGAATGGCGTAACAGAAGCAGTTTTGTCAACGGAAGGGAAGAAGTAGTGATTTTTTAACCTAGAAACGGCTTGATGCAAAAGCGTTTTGCCAGTATCAATGATGTAGTAATCGAAGAAAAAGACCGAAAATTAAAATAATTAGGATGGCTCAAAATTTTCACCAAATCGCTTTTACCGATGCTGTAAAAGCCTTGCAGACAGAACACGGCAGTCGCAATAGCTACGAACGGATGGAAAAGTTCAATGTGATTGATGGGTTGTCGGAAAACGAAATGGGGTTTATTGCTAATCGGAATAGTTTTTATTTAGCTTCTTATGGGGCTAATAATTTTCCTTATGTGCAGCATCGTGGTGGTCCAACAGGTTTTTTAAAAGTTTTGAACAAGCACCGCATTGGGTTTATTGATTTCACAGGAAATAAACAATACATCACGGTTGGGAATTTGGCAACAAATAATAATGTAGCCTTGATAATGGTCGATTATCCATCCCAATCCCGATTAAAAATCTATGCTAAAACGGAGATTGTGGAACTCCAGGATGATCCGGCATTATTCGCAACACTTGATTTAGGCGAGTATAAATTTCGCCCGGAACGGATGCTGATTTTTCATATTGAAGCTTACGACTGGAACTGTCCGCAACACATTACACCGCGTTATACCGCCGAGGAAATTAAAATCGCCCTGCAACCACAGCAGGATTATATTGCAAAATTAGAAGAAGAAAATAAAAGACTCGCCAATAAATTAAAAGAAGCAGGAATCAATTAAAATCAAAAAAATAAAATACATGCTGGACGAAACCACCTATACATTAATTAATCCGCAAAACGGAAATTTAGCTTTCAAGTTAGCCACATTTGATAACAAATGCGAGTTTGATGAAATTCAAAGGTTGAATTATTTCTCTTTGATTTGGATCAAAAGTGGTAGTGGAACGGTAACTGCTGATTTTTCAGAAAACCCATTCGAAGCCGGAAATCTATTTGCATTTTCGCCTTACCAACCTTTTATGCTTACTGCTAAAGAAAATTTAAAAGGCATTATTTTAAATTTTCATCCCGAGTTTTTTTGTATTTACAAACACCAGGCTGAGATTGCCTGCAATGGAATTCTCTTTAATAACATCTTTAAACCGCCTTATGTAACCGTTGACGAAGCTTCTAAAGTTATTTTTGAAATGGTTATTGAGCAGATAAAAACCGAAATGCAAAATCCGGAATTGGCGCAGTATGAATTATTGGTATCCTATCTCAAAATCTTTTTGATTACTGCAACAAGGCTTAAAAATCAGCAACAACCGGATGAAGAATTTGTAGCTGTTTCAGATAGTAAAGAGCCGTTTATTCTTCAAAATCTAAAGAATTATATTGAGTTGCATTTTAAAAGCAAACATTCTGCCAGCGATTATGCCGAAATGTTGCATATTACTCCAAAAGCATTGGCTAAAATCACCAAAAACCATTTCAATAAAACCCTAACACATTTAATATCAGAACGGATTATTATTGAAGCCAAAAGAGAATTGTATTTGACCAATAAAGCAGTAAAAGAAATTGCGTATGAATTAGGCTATGATGACGAACATTATTTTAGCCGATTCTTTAAAAATAATGCCGATGTATCACCTCAAATGTATCGGGAAACCGTTGGTTTTGCAAAAGCTATGGAGTAGTTATTGCATCGTGTAAATTGAAAAATCTTTATAAATTGCTGCTCGTGTTGCCATTTGTCTCAAACCAATCCTACCTTCAAGAAGTTCAGGGCGATTGCTCAGATTCCAAGAAAACAGTTTTGAAGTATGTTTTCCAGTAACTTGAAAAAATAATTTTGTTTGGGTTTTAATCACTGTGATTTTATAGGTTTCATCTGTTTTAAACAATCCGGTTTCAAAGTAAGCATTAGGAATTTCAGTAGTAGTGTTGAAATTTTGTCCTTTTTCCACAGGATATTGGCGTACTCGGATATAATCTTTTTGACTATCGGTATTGTCGTTTTCAAAAGAAGCAAAACTAATATGCAGGGCTTTCATATTAGTAAAATAGGTTTTCATTGCTGGAATTTCTCTTAAGTGATTCCATTTGGAAATATCCTCAACATAAGGAGCAATTCCGGTACCTGTTGCCTGAAGGTATAAGATAACTGCCCATTTAGTTTCGGTATCTTTTCTGCAAAAGTTGAATTCCATTTTTATATTCCCTTTAAAGGAATTTTTTGTCCATAAAACAGCATGACCAGCATCAGTTCCGGCTGTTGTTCCGGTATTAAAAAGTATTCCTGCTGGTGTGTTTTTAATATTTGCCTGAAGTCCGTCCAGAAACCATTTGGATTGCCAGTCTTTTGTACCATTGTCTTTAAATTGCAGCTGCCATTGTTTCGATTGGTTCAGAATGTCGAATTCTTTATTGTCGGTATTTTGGGCATTTATTGAAAGAGAAAGAAAGAATATTAGAATTAGCCTTAAGTTCATTATATTTCGAAAGATTTTTTGACTTAAATGTAGTCGAATATTTTATTTATAATTGGTTTGAATGTTGGTGCCGTTGGTAATCGTTTGGTATACCACACAATAACGTTCCGTAAGCTTTTTGAGGCTTTCCATTTGTTCGGGAGTTGCATCGGAATCAATTTGAAAATTTAACCTAATTGTCTTAAAACCAACAGGAACATCTTTTGAAACTCCCAGTGTTCCTTTAAAATCCAAATCGCCTTCTGCATGAATAGAACCACTCTTTATTTCGATTCCTATAGCTGTTGCAACAGCCGATAAGGTAACGCCGGCACAGGCAACAAGGGCTTCCAGTAGCATATCGCCGGAACAGGCAAGAAGACCATTTCCGCCGGTTGCAGGGTGTAAACCTGCTTCAACAAGCGCCCGGCCTGTTTCTACTTTACAAGAGATTCCTTCACCAATATTTCCCTGTGCTTTCAGCGTTATTACAGCTGAATCAGGATTGGCAGTGTATTGTTCTTTAAGAGGAGCTTGCAGTTTTTTAAGATCAGAAGAGTTCATAAAAGAATCGAAGTTAAGTTATCTGTTGGTTAAATTACAAAAAATGCAGATGTGAAAAACATTGATATTATAAAAAGCGCCAATTTTGAATTGCTTGTTAAACTGGTTAATAAACTTTTTTTGATTTTGAGTTATTTCATTTTTTTTTAAAAGTATACTGTAAATGAGCAAATTGTTTCGGGTGAAATTTCGTTTAATATCTTCTAATTGTAATTATACCCTATTGGTATTGTAAAATAACCTCCCTTGTTAAGTTTAGAAGAAGCTATGTTTGCATGGTTAGTAAAAAGTTGAAGGCTATAACTGGTAATTATAGTTTTTATAAAATTAGTTTGGTTTGTAATAAAAGAAAGGATAATGAATATTAAATTTTGTTATTCTTTCTTTTTTTAATGTTAAGAAGAATGAAAACAGCTTATTTTTTTTGTTTAATTATTGGAATGATGCTGATTCCTTTAAATTCAGTTTTTGCAAATAAAGATCAAAATACGTTCATCGTTGCCTTAGACGGTTCGGGAGATTATAAAACAATTCAGGAGGCTGTTACTGCATGTGGCGCTTTTTCTTCGGTCGAAAAAAAGATATTTATAAAAGAAGGAGTTTATAAAGAGAAAGTATTAATAGATTCTTTCCATGCTAATATAAGTCTTATTGGGGAGAGTGAGGACAAAACAATTATCACCTATAATAATTATGCAGGACAAGATTTTATAGGAACTTTTACAAGTTATACTTTAAAAATTTTAGGCGATCATATCAAAATTGAAAATTTGACTGTCGAGAATTCAGCAGGCAGAGTTGGGCAGGCTGTAGCCCTTCATGTGGAAGGAGATTATTTTGTAGCGCAGCATTGTCGTTTGCTTGGTAATCAGGATACTTTGTATGCTGCGGGTAATAATAGTCGTCAATATTTTAAAGATTGTTATATAGCGGGTACAACTGATTATATTTTTGGTTCAGCTACTGCGGTTTTTGATAAATGTGAAATTCATAGCAATACCGATTCGTATATAACCGCAGCCAATACTCCTAAAGAAAATCAATACGGATTTGTTTTTTTTGATTGCGTGCTAACGGCAGAAGCTGGTGTTAAGAAGGTTTTCCTTGGAAGACCATGGAGGGAATATGCCAATGTAGTTTTTATAAGATGTTTTATGGGGAAACACATTCTTCCTGAAGGTTGGCACAATTGGGACAAACCCGAAAAAGAGAAGACCACTTTTTTTGCTGAGTTTGGAAATACGGGACCTGGTGCCGATGTTTCAAAACGGGTAAAATGGGCTCATAATCTAAAGAAAAGCCAACTTGCAGAATTTGAATTAAACAAAATTTTTAAAGTGGAAAGCGAATGGTCATTGGATACAACTAAACTTTAATTTTTATAATTCTTCAAAAATTTAATAATGAAAAAAATTACGATTCAACATCTAATTACTTTATTTATACTGTTATTATCTATTGCTGGATACAGTAAGAATTATGATATTAAAGCATTAGGTGCCGATAATACAGCTAAAATAAAATGTACTGATTTGATCAATAAAACGATTATTCAGGCGGCAAATGAAGGTGGTGGAACACTCTATTTCTCTTCAGGAACTTATCTGACGGGAGCAATTACCTTAAAAAGCAATATCACTATTTATCTTGAAGCCGGAGCAACGCTAAAGTTTTCTTCTGATTTTAAGGATTATCTGCCATTTCAAAATGTGCGATACGAAGGGGTGTTTATGAATACATTTGCGCCTTTGTTAAATGCTTATAAAGCGGAAAATATTACTATAAAAGGCGAAGGTACTCTTGAAGGTAATGGCTTTGCCTGGTGGGATGAGGAGAAAAGAATCTCCGACGAAATTAAAGCAAAAAATGGTGTGGAAAAACCCAATGATTTACAAAAAATGTGGACTGCTGCCAATAAAGATTTAAAGGTAGAACCTTATTATGAGGGGATATTTAAGAGACAGTTTTTTCGTCCTCCTTTTATCCAGTTTTTAGAATGCAACAAAATCAGAATTGAAGGAGTGCGTATACAAAATTCTCCGTTTTGGACTATTAATCCTGAAGGCTGTAACGATATTGTGGTGCATGGTGTTACGATTTTTAATCCTGCAAATGATCCACATGGTCCTAATACGGACGGTATTAATCCGTCGTCTTGCAGTAATGTTCGAATTTCAGATTGTTTTATCAGCGTAGGCGATGATTGTATTACGATAAAATCAGGACGTGATTTTAATGGTAGAAATTATGGCAAGCCTTGCGAAAATATCACGATAACAAATTGTGTAATGCTCTCCGGTCATGGAGGTGTCGTGATTGGGAGTGAAATGTCAGGAGGAGTGAAAAATATAACGATTTCTAATTGTGTTTTTGATGGCACAGATGCTGGAATTCGTATGAAAGCATCTAGAGGTAGAGGAGGCGTTGTCGAAAATATCAGAGTTTCTAATATTGTGATGAGAAATATTAGTCGGAATGCTTTTACCTTCGATTTATTTTATGACAGAGCATCTAAGCCCGAGCCCGTTTCTGAGCGAACACCAATATTTAGAAATATACATATAAGTGATGTTTCAGGTGTTGGTATAAATAAAGCCGGTGAAATAAAAGGTATCGAAGAAATGCCTATAAGTGAATTGTCTTTTACCAATATTAATTTGGAAGCCAAAGAAGGTTTTAGTTCAGATATTGCTACAAATTTGACTTTTAATAATGTAGATATCAGTACAGAAAAAGGGGCTTCTTTAGAATTTAAAAATTGCGAAGGTTTAGTTTTAAATGATATTCGTTCCAAAAAAACGTTGAAAAACCAGCCAATAATAAAAGTTACCGATTCTAAAAATGTCTTATTAAACAATTGTTTTCAAAGAGTTTCTGCTGATGTATTTTTAGAATTTAGAAATAGCGAAGTAATTCAAGGCAATAATTTCTTTTCTTTGGTAAAAGAACCTATTAGAAAAGTCCAATAATGAAAAGATTTATGATGAAAAAGAAATACATCCTACTGAATTTATTATTTGTGTTTGCATCAGTTTCTGTTTTTGGACAGGATTATATACCGCTTTGGCCAAAGGGAAAAATGCCTAATTCAAAGGGAATGAAGTTAGAACGAATTGAAGAACGGGAACGTGTTACTCAGGTTGATGTTCCGGGAATGTATGCTTTTTTTACATCCAAAGAAGAAAATACAGGAACAGCGGTTTTAATTTTTCCGCCGGGTGGATATCAAAAACTGACCTATAATATTGCGGGAATTCAATTGGCAAAATGGTTCAATACAATTGGAATAAATGCATTTGTAGTAATGTACAGAATGCCTACTTCACCCGATTTAAAAACTCCTGCATTTGGTCCTTTAATGGATGGGCAAAGAGCTGTAAAATATGTTAGAGAAAATGCCGAAAAATGGGGGATTGATAAAAACAAAATTGGAGCAATGGGCTGTTCAGCAGGTGGAGGTCTGGCTGTAAATCTGGCTACTATCAATGAGGATTATTCGAAAATAAATGATGCTTTAGATGGAACTGATTTTAAACCTAATTTTCAAATTGTGGTTTCGGGTGCAATTAGTATGAAGCAAAATGCCCATAAAGGAAGTCACGATGCTTTGTTGGGTGAAAAAGCTTCTCCGGATACAGAAACCCTTTTTTCGGGAGAATTAAATGTAAGCAGTGCTACTTCACCCGCTTTTGTAGTTTGTGCAGCTAATGATCCAGTAATTAATCCGTTAAATAGTGTTCATTATTACGAAGCACTTTTAAAAGCCAATATAAAATCGGCATTACATATTTTTCCACAAGGAGGACATTCTATTGCTTTAAGAAACAATCCGGGTTCTACTGAACTTTGGACAAATTTATGTGAAGCCTGGTTGAAGGAAATGGGATTTTTGAAAGCAACTATTGATAAATAGCTGTAACCAATTCATATAAATTTTATTGAAAGTGTAATTATTCTTTTACCGGAATAATTACACTTTTTTCTTTTTGAAAAGATTCAATTATTGTATTTCAATGTTTGTTTATGTAATCTGAAAACATAAGTAAAAAAGTGCCGTAAAATCCCTTTGTTTTTTTGTCAAACTACCGTAAACAGGACGTTCGTGTGATATGTCCCCTTCTAAATTGCGTTTTGACCCCACGGTCTCAGAGAGCTAGTTTTTAGATTTGTCAAACTACTAAACGAATTAATGTCAAACTAAAAAAAAGTATCTATGAATTGTATTAAATGACCAGATTAAAAACTTGAACCATTAAACCGAGTTCAAGAAAAAGAATAAAAATTAACTAACTAAACCAATAAAATTATGAATAACAATTTGTCAAGGAAAAACTTTGGCTCAGGCAATGCTTTTATTGAAAAGAAGCATTTAGCCTTATTAGTTATGGTGGCTTTTTCATTTTCACCAATTGTTTATGGAAAAACCACCAGCGTATTGAATGATGCTATTTCGGCAAATCTTAAGAAAAAGAAAGTCGTTTTAGCTGTTCAGACCCAACAAACAAAAATTTCAGGAAAAGTTACTGATGATAAAGGGATTGGAATCCCAGGAGTGTCTATTCTTATTAAAGGCACTAAAAAAGGAACAGTAACTGATTTAGATGGAAATTTTGTACTCCCGGATGTTTCGTCAAATGCTGTTTTAGTCTTTACCTATATCGGAATGGAAACTCAGGAAGTTGAGGTTTCAGGAAAGAAAATAATAAATGTGCTCATGCATGATACCTCTAGTAAACTGGATGAGGTTGTTGTTATTGGGTATGGTACAGCTAAAAGAAAAGATTTAACGGGCTCTGTTGCTTCTGTAAACATGAAGGATTTAAAGGATATCCCGGCTACCAATGCTTTACAGGCTATAGCAGGTAGATTACCCGGAGTTAACATTACCATTACTGAAGGAGCTCCAGATGCGCGAATTAATGTACGTATAAGAGGGGGAAGTTCCATCACTCAGGATAATTCTCCTTTGTATATAGTAGATGGTTTTCAGGTAAACAGTATTAATGATATTCCTCCTGGAGACATTGAAACTATCGATGTACTTAAAGATGCTTCATCAGCAGCCATCTATGGTTCTCAGGGAGCTAATGGGGTAGTACTTATAACAACTAAGTCAGGTAAAAAAGGAAAAGTTGAGATTACTGCAAATGCCTATACAGGTTTAAAAAAGACTTATAATCTGACTGATGTTTTATCGCCTTATGAATATGTATATTTTCAAAAAGAGATTGATCCGGGATCAAATGTTTCCGGTACCAGTTTTTATTCTGCTTACGGTTTGTGGAGTGATCGCGATATTTATAAATCCAAAAAAGGATTTGACTGGCAGGAAAAATTATATGGTAATACGGGATTTCAAACCCATACTGATTTAGGTTTGTCAGGAGGGGATACTAAATTGCAATATAAGATTAATTATACTCATGATTTTGAGGATTTTATAATGATAAATTCTTCTTATAAAAGAGATTACCTTAGCTTTAGATTAAATAAAGAGATTAGTTCAAAATTCCGTTTAGATTTTAACTCCAGATTTTCCAATACAATCATTTCCGGACCTGCTGTTTCCAGTGGAAGTAAATTAAGAGATGGAGTCAAATATGCGCCTGTTAGAAGTTTAACTTATCTGGATCCGGGTGCTGTTTTGGGGAACATTGACAACATAACTTCTGCAGAGGCTTTAAGTAGTTTGAATGATCCTATTTATAATATTTCAAACGAATATAAAGAGCAAAACAATTTTAATCTTACCATGAACGGAGGATTAACTTATAAGCCATTTAAAGGTATTACTATTGTTTCTCAGGGGAGTTATGCTGTAAATAGAAATTTTGTTGACAATATCTGGTTGAAAAATACAGGTGAGGCCAGTGCCAATGGAGGTCAACCAGTTGCTAAACGTCAGGATGTGAAAGGTGCTGACTGGTCTATTCAAAATACGATAAGTTACGATGGAAGTTTTAGTAATTCGAAGCATCGATTGAATGTTTTATTAGGACAGGAAGCACGTGATTCACACACTAGTGAAACATTAATACAATCTAAATTTTTCCCAGGTGATTTCAACGCTAATGACGTATTGGCAATGTGGAATTATGGTACGCCATTACCAACTTATACCACGATTAATGAGCCTAATAGAACGGCTTCCTATTTCGGACGTATCAATTATACATTATTGAATAAGTACATTTTTAGTGCCACTACAAGATTAGACGGTAAAAATGTATTTTCACCAAAAAACAGATGGGGCTTCTTTCCGGGAGCTGCTTTTGCCTGGAGATTATCGGATGAGAAATTTATGGAAAAAACCAAAGACTGGCTATCCAATGCAAAGTTTCGTGTAAGTTATGGTCAAGTAGGGAATGCCAGAGTAGGTTCTTACTGGCGACAAGATTATACTTTTGAAACTGCAGCTAGCAGATTGATTTATATTGCTAATAATGCTCAAAGTACCTTAAAGCCTGCGACAGTTTTAAAAAACGAAAACCTGACTTGGGAAACTACGGTTTCAACCAACTTAGGTCTTGATTTAGGATTTTTTAATCAAAGATTAAATTTGACCGTTGACGCTTATCAAATAGAAACTAAGGATTTAATTCTGGCAGTGGCATTACCTGTTAATTCAGGCTATACTTCACAATACCAAAATATAGGTAGTACCTCTAATAAAGGACTGGAGTTTGCTTTATCAGGGGATATCATTAAAGGAGATCAATTCACATTATCAGCTAATTTTAATATAGCATTTAATAAAAATATAGTAAAAAGTTTGGGTGGTTCTAGTGAAATGTTAGCTTCTACAAATTGGGCGCCAAGTGTAGGTCGTGATGATTATAGAGCCAGAGTAGGACAGCCAGTAGGATTAATGTATGGTTATGTTTCCGATGGTTTTTACAGTTTTGACGATTTTACATTTGATAATAATCAAAAGAAATGGATTTTGAATCCGGGAGTAGTAGATGCTTCTAAAGTACTCACAACGTCGGGGAATTATTTTGGACCGGGACATATGAAACTTAAAAAATTAAGTGGAACAGGTACAGTTATCAATCCGGATGAAGACCGTAAAGTTATTGGTAGAGCGCAACCAAAACATACAGGAGGGTTTTCAATCAATACTTCATATAAAGGATTTGATTTGTCGGCAATGTTCAACTGGTCTTATGGTAATGATATTTACAATGCCAATAAAATTGATAATACTACTTTCAGTGGTTCTAAGCGATATAATAATGCAAGTACCATTATGAGTTTGGAAAATCGTTTTACAACCATTGACCCTGCTACAGGAAACAATATTATGTTTGGTAACGATGCCAATCCGCAGTTGTTACAAGAGCTTAATCAAAATGCCACAATATGGCATCCATTATCTAATTCTACTATAGTTACCGATTGGGCAATTGAAGACGGTTCTTTTTTAAGGCTTGGTAATTTAACATTGGGATACACGCTTCCTGAAAGTATTGCTAAAGGAAGATTCATCCAAAAAATCCGATGCTATGTAACTGGAAATAATTTAAAAGTTTGGACAAAATATTCAGGACAAGATCCTGAAGTAAGTACAGGCAGTTCTCCATTAACACCGGGATTGGATTGGTCAGCCTATCCAAAAGCCAGAACAGTTTTATTTGGAGCTAACGTAACATTTTAATTAATAAGATTATGAAAAAAATAATATACTATTGTTTTATTATTGTTGCTTTGGGATTGTTCTCCTGTAGTGATGATTTTTTGGATACAACTTCACCTTCTAAATTAAGTTCTGAAACCGTTTTTAAAACACCTTCTATGGCTAAAGCCGCCATTATGGGGGTTTACGGAAAGATGACAGATACTTATATTTATGGTCAAAAGTTAGCGGTAAACTGGCAGGGAATGTCAGATATTGAAACCAATCAAGGATTTAGCACAACAGGATATAATTCTACAACAAGTGATCAAGGTCCGGGTAATTTTTATGATGATCCTTATAATACGACTACAAAATGGCAAACGCTGTATGAGTTAGCTGAATTAGCTTCTACAGCTGTGGATGGAATAAGGAATTCACCAATATTCGAGACCAGAGCTGCTGAGATGAAACCCCTGTTAGGAGAAGCTTTGACTCTTAGAGCAATGGCTTATTCTGAATTAGTGAAATACTGGGGAGATGTACCATTTAAGAGAGAAGCGTCTAAATCGGATCTTACTAATGTTTATATGGGAAAAACAGATAAAGATGTTATCTATGCAGGTTTAGTAGAAGATTTGACTGAGGCTATAAATTATCTGCCATGGCTTAAATCTAATGCCGAATATTCGACTTCAGAGCGTATTAATAAAGCTTTCGCAAAAGGACTTTTGGCAAAGATTGCGCTTTATGCCGGAGGATGGTCATTGCGTGACGGTAATTTATTTCCTAATGCCAATGTTGAGCATCATCCAACTATACAGGAAGAAAATGGTTATTATGTAGGAAGAGTTAAAAACTGGAGAGATTATTATCAAATAGCTGCCCAGCAAACAGCTGAAATTTTAGGAAGTTCAGCACATCCGCATTCCCTGGATCCTAGTTATGAAAACATTTGGAAATCAGTATGTAGTTTGCAAGAAAATGCCAGTAATGAGAATCTTTTCGAGGTAGCTTTTGGTGTTGGGAATAATGGTGATATTGGTACTTTAATGGGCTATGAAATAGCTGGAAACACCAAATATGGACCTCTAGGAATAGGTAGTTATGTGGCTTCTCATGCTTATTATTTTTATTCTTTTGATAAAGATGATTCACGTCGTGATGTTACTTTAACATGGGCAAACTATGGTGCTGAAAATAAAGAAATAATCAGAACTGATGCATTAAATGTTACTTTTGGAAAATGGCGTATTTATTGGATGTCTCCAGCATATTTATCTCTACGTAAAACGGCAAACAGTCGTGTGGCAACAGGTATCAACTGGATTTTGATGCGTTATTCGGATATTTATTTAATGTTTGCCGAAGCTCAAAGTCAATTAACTAGTCCGGATGCGGTAAATACTATAGCAGGAATGTCACCACGTCAGGCCTTGGAAAAAGTAAGACAACGTGCTTTTGGGGCGGGTTCTCCAAAAATTAAACAATATGATGCTGATTTTTTCACTGCTATTGTTAATGAACGCGCTTGGGAATTTGGTTGCGAATCAATTCGTAAAGGGGATTTGTGCCGTTGGGGATTGTTATATGAAAAAATAGAAACGATGAAGAAGACACTTTGTTTAATGCTTGATAATAAAGTGCCTGTAACCATTTTTGACAAAACCTATCAACCTTCTGATTTTCCACAAACGATTTATTATAAGTTTAAAGATGCTGAATATATTGACCAAAAATCTATCAATTTTTATACTAATCTGGGGGCTAGTCCCGGAACGGAGTATCAGTCAGCATCCTGGTTCCCAAAAAGTATCGTAAAACCAACAAGTGGAACAAATAAAAATTATGTTGACTTACCAACCAGAGTATTATTGGCAGCGACAGGAATAAATAAGCAATATGATTATTCCAGCTTTCTGAGTTCAATGACAAATGGTGCTGAAATTCAAGCCAATCTTGCGCAATATACCATGGGAAATAAGAATTGTAATTACCGACAATATTTCTCTATCTATTATCAAGATATATTTGACTCAAGAGGTTTCCTGAAAAATTCTTACGGCTATTAAACTTTTTAAACTTATTTAAATGAAAAACAGTATAATAATTTTTGTGGTTTCAATACTCTCCTGTTTTATGGTGAGTTGCGAAAAAGATTATAATGATTGGGAGGTTGAACCGGGACATGAGAGACTTTTCAAATCATTAATATTCGAGACGTCTAAATTGCAGTCTACTTCAGTTGAACTTAAGTTTACTAAATCCATTTCGGCAACTAAATATGTTTTCGAATTTAGTAAAGACAATTTGGAATTTAAGGAAATTGTAAAAACGGTCGAGCTTTCAGCAGCTAATTTGAAACCTTTTGCAAATTCCACTAATTTAACTAAGGTGGAATATAGAGAAATGTTCACTGGTTTGGATGGGACTACCGGATATTCGGTTAGAATGAAGAGTATTGATGAAACAACCGGATTAGAATCGGGCTACAATCAGATTTATTTTGAAACTCCGCCGGAACAGATTTTTACCAATTATTTTCCAACAACTAATAGTATAAAGCTTAAATGGACAGTGACTCCCCGCGTGACTAAGATTGTTTTATATAGTAGTGATATGCAGGTTTTAAAGGATGTTACTTTAAGCCCGGAACAAATAGCATTGGGTGAACTTAGCTTTGACAATTTAACTATTGGTACTAAGTATATTGCTAAGATTTTTAATGGTACAAATAATCGTGGAACTTTAAATATAACTACTACAGGAATTTCTAATAGTTCTGTTTATAAGGTTTTACAAACAGACAATGCAACAAGTATCAATACAGCTTTAAGCAACCTCGTATTAGGTGGAGCTACTAATATTACGGTAGAATTTGAAGTTGGAAAAACATATGCAATAGGTGGTGAAATTGTAGTGCCAACAGGAGTAAATGATATCGCTTTTACAGGTTCTACCGGTGCAAATGGTGAATTACCTATTTTAACCAATGCCCGATTTAATGTTCAAAGTCAGGTTAATGATATTATTATTCAATATTTATCTACAACATCTTCCGGAAATTTCTTCATAGATTTAGGAGCTAAAAAAGCTAATGATATTTATATTGAAGGTTGTAAAGTATCAGATATTAATTCAATTACAAGGCTTTATAGTGCTACAGTTGTAAGAAATATTTATGTTAATAATACCTGGATTGATAAAACCGGAGGTTGGGGAGTATTCAATATCGGCTCTGGAAACACATTGAACTCTCTAAATGTTACAAATTGTACAATGACAGAAATTAGTACCAGATTTGGAGATATACGTATTGCTACTAAAGTTAATTTCAAGAACATTACTTGTGTTAATATCAACATGGCAATGAGTCATCTTTGGTTATTTGATAATGCTAAACCATCTCAGGTTTCTATTCAAAATCTTATTTTAGGGGGGCCAAACGGAGGTGCTAAAATCAATGATACTAATGGAACCTATAGCAATATCCCTATTTCTTATACAGGTTCTTATAAAACAAATGACATGATTGTAGATGTTAGACCTTTTAATGGAATAGCAATAGTGCCAACTACTATTTATGGGTTATTTGTAGATCCTGCAAAAAGGGATTTTCATATCAAAGAAGGTATTGGGTTTGCCGGGACAGGTGTTGCCGGTGATAAACGATGGTTTGACTAAATAATTTTTTTATAGTAGAGGGGAATTTTTAGGATTCCCCTCTTTTTTTAAAAGATCGAATTAATTCAAAATTAGTATTATATGTTTAGTGTTAATTGTTATATTTTAATCAGAAATAAAAACAATACTAAAACTGCAACAATAACTATTTGTTTTTTCTCCAAATTACTGTAAATAAAGCAATATGTCCCCCCACAAATTGTTTTTTATCACCATTGTTTGATTGAAGTAGTTTTATATTTGTTAAACAGCTAAACAAAAAATAGGAATAATAATTTGTCGGGAGAAAATTTTGACTCTGCCAATAGTACTAATGATAAATATAAATAATAGAATGATTTTAAATTTTTTAATGGCTTCTGTGTTTTTAATGAGCAGTTTTTCAGCTGACGCATCTAATGATTCTCGAAAAGGTAAAATCCAAATAGAAAAAATTAAATACGATATAGTGGTCGCTCAGGACGGAAGCGGTGATTTTAAAACGGTACAAGAGGCTTTAAATTCAGTTACGTCTCTTCAAACAAAGGAGACTAGGATTTTAATAAAGAATGGTATTTATAAAGAAAAATTGGAAGTAATCAAGGATAAGAATAACATTAGCTTAATTGGAGAAAGTAAAGACAATGTTATTCTTACCTATGATGATTATGCTTCCAAGAAAAATAGTGAAGGGAAAGATATTGGAACATCCGGATCAGCCAGTTTTATTGTTACAGCAGATAATTTTAAAGCTCAGAATATCACTTTCGAAAATTCATCAGGACCTGTTGGTCAGGCAGTGGCTGTAAGGGTTGATGGGGATAAAATTATTTTTGATAATTGTAAGTTTCTGGGTTTTCAGGATACGCTGTATCCGCGTAGTACTAACAGCAGACAATATTATAAAAACTGTTATATCGAAGGAACAACCGATTTTATTTTTGGTGCCTCAACGGCTGTTTTTGATCAATGCGAAATTTTTGCAAAAAAAGGAGGTTCCTACTTAACCGCAGCCAGCACTCTGGAAAAGACTCCTTATGGTTTGGTCTTTTTAAATTGCAAATTGACAACAAATTCAGGAAATAGTAGCTATTATTTAGGAAGACCCTGGCGACCTTATGCTAAAACAGTTTTTATTCAATGCGAAATGGCTGCCCATATTAAACCCGAAGGCTGGCATAACTGGAGTAAACCGGAAGCAGAAACTACCACTTTTTACGGCGAATATCAATCTACAGGAACAGGAGGAAACACAGCTTCACGTGTGAGTTGGTCTCATTTGTTAACATCAGAACAATTTTCTAAGGAATATACTCTTGCAGCTATTTTTAAAGATTGGAATCCAAAGAAAATCATTGATGATTTATATAAAAAATAAATGTCTGGCTGAGTCCATTCGGCTTTACTCATGACAACAGCATTTCTTAAATTTAAATGCTTTTTTAATTTCAAATTAATGTTAATCAACGAATTCTTTATGTATTAAAAACTTTATTACAACCAACTTTATCAATTATGAACCAAAAATTACAAACATTTCTTTTCAAAAAAGCAGTCTTTTTAGTGCTGTTTTTATTTGGAATAACTGCTCAGGTAACCGCTCAGCGCAATGTTGAAAAACTAAATCGAGGCCTGATTGCCACGCGCCTCGACGCCAATAAGGTTTATGTAGGCTGGAGAATGCTGGGTACAGAACCAAAAGACGTAAGCTACAATTTATATTACAACGGAACAAAAGTGGCAGGAAGCCCTTTTACCACTACGACCAATTATACCCACAATACCACTACCGACGGGACTTATACAGTTCGGGCTATTATTAACGGAGTAGAAGAACCGGCTTCAGAATCAGCTACTGTGTGGGCAAATCAATATTTGGATATTCCCATGCAAGTTCCTCCCGGAGGCACCACGTTGGATAACGTTGCTTACACCTACGATGTTAATGATTGTAGTGTGGGGGACGTGGACGGTGATGGGCAATACGAAATTTTTGTAAAATGGGATCCGACCAATTCAAAAGATAATTCTCTTCCTGGTTATACCGGAAATGTATATATAGATTGTTACCGATTGGACGGAACCCGTCTTTGGAGAATCGATTTGGGGAAAAATATTCGCGCCGGGGCACATTACACCCAATTCATGGTGTATGATTTAGATTCTGACGGAAAAGCAGAAATGGCCTGTAGGACAGCCGATGGAACCATAGATGGAACTGGTGTCGTTATTGGTGATGCAACCGCCGATTACAGGATTCATGATAGTACCAGTAAATCTTTTGGGTATGTTCTGAGCGGACCGGAATTCTTAACCATTTTTAATGGAGAAACCGGTAAGGCAATGGCTTCCACAGATTATTTGCCGGCAAGAGGGACTGTTTCTTCCTGGGGAGACACTTATGGGAACCGTGTGGATCGCTTTGTTGCGGCTATCGCTTACCTTGATGGATCCAAACCCAGTTTAATAATGGGGCGTGGTTATTATACCAGATTGGTACGTGTGGCTTGGGACTGGAGAAACGGTACACTTTCGCAACGATGGATTTTTGATAGTAATACTTCGGGGAATTCTGCTTATGCCGGAATGGGTAATCATCAAATGACTGTGGGTGATGTTGATGGAGACGGCAAAGACGAAATATTTAACGGTTCAAGCGGCATTAATGACGATGGGACAAAATTATATGCCAATACTTTAGGTCATGGAGATGCTTTACATATGAGCGATATGGATCCGGATCGTCCGGGAATGGAAATATGGCAATGTCTGGAAGAGCCGGCTAAATATAAAACCAATGGTTTGGTTTTTTTGGATGCGAAAACAGGAAGCACTATCTGGGGAATTGATGGAGCAGGCGGTGATATTGGACGTTGCAATGCTGCCGATATTGATCCTCGTTATAAAGGTTACGAATGTTTTGGAACTACAAATGGTATAAATTATTTAATGGACTGCAAAGGAAACCTTATAAGCAATAAAAAACCGACGCAAAATTTTTCTATTTGGTGGGATGCGGATTTGAACCGGGAATTACTGGATTCCAATAAAATAGACAAATGGGACTATATTAATGGGAAAACGGTTAATATGCTCACTGCAACAGGATATTCATCAAACAATACCACAAAAGCAACACCATGTTTAAGCGCTGATCTTTTTGGAGATTGGAGAGAAGAGGTAATTTTTCGTAAATCGGACAACACTTCGATTAGGATTTATACAACCAATATTCCGACTACGTATAAATTATATACTTTGATGCACGATCCTCAGTACAGAGTGGCAATTGCCTGGCAAAATTCAGCGTATAATCAACCACCGCATCCAGGCTATTATTTGGGGGTAGATATGGATATGAATATTCCTATGCCTAACATTACGATTGCAGGTCATTCCACAACGGCTGCTCCAAAACTTAAAGTATATGTTGAAACACCTACTTGTCCGGGTAAAGCTAATGGCAAAATTAGTATTGGTACTGATTTGAATGGCTATACGTATAACCTGACCATTACAGGAAACGGACTTAACCTGGCATTAAATAATCAAACTATCACTACTGCAGCCAGTTGGGTGAAATCAGATTTTGCAGCAGGAACCTATGTGCTTACTGTTGCGATACCTTCTATTTCTTTCCAGGAAAGTTATACTGTAGTTGTCAAAGAAATTTCGGCTCTGACTGCTAAGAGACAAGAATCTAACAAAACGGTGAGTTATACTGTTTCCGGAAGTAATGAGTATAATGTAACGGTTAACGGTGTTAGCAGTACTTACATTACAGCGAGCAGTGAAACGGCTAAAATTGAAATCGATGTTAATTTGCTTCAATCTGTAAACACAGTAACTATTGAAACCAACAGCGATTGTCAAGGGATTATTGAAGATAATTTTAAAATGAATCCTCTGGCTGTTGTGCATCCAAATCCAACTAGCGATGTAGTAAATGTTGAAGGAGTAAACAGTGGTTTAATTCAAGTGTACACTAACAGTGGCGCATTAATACAGGAACAAAAAGTTGATAGGACTACTACCAGTATTAATCTAAGAGGATTTGCCGTGGGAATGTATCTGGTAAGAATTACTCAGGGAACCGAAGTACAAACATTTAAAGTTATTTTGAAATGATAATAATAAAAAATATTAAAAGAATATGCTTCTTTGTTGGTTTAGGGCTTTTAGTGTCCTGTGGCGGAGGCGGAGGTAGCTCAGATGGAGAGCCGGTAGTGAATCTGCCAGCAAAACCCAATTTATCCTTGCCTGCTAATGGTGAAAACTGTAGTACCTATACCGTTGTTACAACTGACAATACTAAAGCTGAAATAAGTTTTAGCTGGACAGCTGCTACTTATGCCACTTCTTACGTTTTGGTAGTAACTCAGGCTGGGACTGAAGTGTTAAAAAAAGAAATTAGTACTACTTCCTATAAAGTGGTTTTGGACAAAGGAAAAACGTATTCCTGGACTGTAACTGCCAAAAATAATGACGGGGTAAACGCTAGTGCCACGAATTCTTTTACCACACCCGGAAACCCAATTGGGAACTATGTGCCTTATGCAGCGGTGATTAATTTTAGTGTAAACGCTACTTCAAGTATGGCTTCGTTGTCATGGGTAGGTAAAGATGAGGATTCTACAACAGCAGATTTAAAATACGATATTGAAATCAAAAAAGACAATGTAGTTATTCAGTCTTTAACCAATCAGATGGTTACTTCAATTGCCGATTTTGCAGCAGTATTGAATGCTACTTATCAAATTAAAATCAATACCATCGATAAGTCAGGGTCTTATTCGACTTCGATAGTAAGTTATACTTACAAATAATTTTGCACAAAGTAATTTTCGATAAGATATAAAATCAGAAAATTATATACTTTCATCAAACATAAAGAATAAAAAATGAATCGAATTAAGATTATTGCAGGCTGTTTAGTGTTGTCTATAAGTGTTTTTCAGATAAATGCACAACAGAAACTGAAACTTCAGTATGATAAACCATCAACGGATTGGAACGAAGCCTTGCCAATTGGGAACGGTCGTTTAGGAGCTATGGTTTTTGGAAATCCCGAAAAAGAAGAACTGCAATTAAATGAGGAAACCGTTTGGGCTGGCGAACCTGGTAATAATGTGCCAAAAAATGTTTATCCGAATATTGAGGAAATTAGAAAATTACTTTTTGCAGGTAAAAATAAAGAAGCTCAGGATTTAGCCAATAAAACTTTCCCGAGACAAGCACCAGCTAATCTTAATTACGGAATGCCCTATCAAACGGTGGGAAGTTTGTGGATTGAATTTCCCGGGCATGAAAAATTCACTGATTACAAACGTGATTTAGATATTGAAAAAGCGGTTTCGTCAGTAAGTTATAAAGCAAACGGGATTACTTATAAAAGGGAAGTTTTCGCTTCTTTTGCTGATGATGTTATTATCGTGAAGCTTACTGCAGATAAGAAAAAAAGCATTAGTTTTTCGTTGTCAGCTACAAGTCCGCAAGTGGTTAGTAATTTTAGAACTCAGTCAAATAAACTATTTTTTGAAGGAACAACCGGAAGCGTTGATAATAAAATAGGTAAAGTAAAATTTGTTGGCGAAGCAGCCTGTACTTTACTAGGAGGAAAATTAACCGCTGCAACTGATAAGTTAACTGTAAAGGATGCTGATGAGGTAATAATTCGAATTGCAATTGCGACTAATTTTAAAAATTACAAAGATCTTTCTGCAAATCCTTTAGAGAAAAACGCAGTAACTTTAGTTAAAGCTTCTAAGAAAACTTATGCCAAATCTTTTCAAGATCATGTTACTGCCTATCAAAAATATTTCAACAGAGTATCTTTGTATTTAGGCGATTCACCTCAATCTAATAAAACAACCGATGTGAGAATCAAGGAATTTGCTACTTCTTATGATCCGCAATTGGTGGGACTTTATTATCAGTTTGGAAGGTATTTGTTGATTTCGAGTTCTCAACCGGGAAATCAGCCGGCTAATCTTCAAGGAATCTGGAATCATAAATTAAATCCGGCATGGGACAGTAAATACACGGTAAATATTAATACCGAAATGAATTACTGGCCTGCCGAAATAACCAATCTGAGTGAAATGCACCAGCCGTTGTTTAGCATGTTGAAAGATTTGGCCATAACAGGCAAAGAAAGTGCCTCAGAAATGTACCACGCCCGAGGTTGGAATTTGCACCACAACACCGATTTATGGCGCATGACAGGAGTGGTTGATGGCGGATTTTACGGGCTTTGGCCAATGGGAGGCGCCTGGCTTACACAGCATTTATGGCAACATTATCTTTATACAGGAGACAAAGCATTTTTAAAGGAATATTATCCGGTTCTAAAAGGCGCGGCACAGTTTTATCTGGATGTACTTCAGGAAGAGCCGGAACACAAATGGTTAGTGGTTGCTCCGTCGATGTCTCCCGAAAATACTTATGAGAGTAGTGTGGGCGTTTCTGCCGGAACGACTATGGACAATCAATTGGTTTTTGATACTTTCAATAATATCGTTAATGCGTCTAAAATTTTAGAAACAGATAAACCTTTTGCTGATTCGGTAGCAGTTGCATTAAAAAGATTGCCGCCAATGCAAATAGGACAATATTCGCAATTGCAGGAATGGCTTCACGATTGGGATAAACCAAATGACCATCACAGACATATTTCACATTTGTACGGATTGTTTCCATCGGGACAAATTTCACCATTCAGGACACCGCAATTAATTGAAGCTGCTAAAAACACTTTGATTTCAAGAGGTGATGTTTCTACAGGCTGGTCTATGGGCTGGAAAGTAAACTGGTGGGCAAGATTATTAGATGGTAACAGAGCTTTTAAACTGATAAAAGATCAATTGAGTCCGGCGCCTATGGAAAGCAAAGGACAACAGGGTGGAACTTATCCGAATCTCTTAGATGCGCATCCACCGTTTCAAATAGATGGGAATTTTGGATGTACCGCCGGAATTACCGAGATGTTACTGCAAAGTTATGACGGCGCTATTTATGTGCTTCCTGCTTTGCCTGACGATTTTAAAAGTGGAAAAGTCAGCGGTTTAAAAGTCAGAGGTGGTTTTGAAATTGCTATGGAATGGGAGAACGGAAAAGTGAAACAATTGACTGTAAAATCGGCTTTAGGCGGAAATTGCAGATTACGATTGGCGTCTGATGTGAAGTTAGAGGGTGATGTTAATTTGGCTGAAGCCAAAGGAGATAACCCGAACGTTTTCTACAATGTAACTACTATTAAAGATCCTTTAATTTCAGAAAAAGCTGCTTTAAAAGGTTATAAATCTCCTGAAACTAAGCTGTATGATTTCAATACAGCAGCAGGAAAAACCTATGTTTTTAAAGTAAAATAATTGAATTTTATGAAAATCAATCCCTATCAGATAAAAATTGCAGCGGCAATTTTGCTAACGAATTTGATAACTATAGCTTCTTTTGCCCAACAGCGAGTAGTACAAGATGTTTCTAATAACGATTGGAAACTGTGGCTCGATCCGGTGGCGCAATGGCAAAATGATGTCTTATTTACACCTCCTGTTGATCTTAAAAAATTAGCAGTCAATTTGCCTACAGGTGGTTGGCAAGCATTGGAAAAAGGAGAAAGTAAAACGGTTCATCTTCCTGCTACAGTGGAAGAATTTCATTGGGGCTGGAATACGAATTCTTTTGGAGTTTCGGGCAATTATTTGGGCGTTTCCTGGTTTTCAACTCAGGTAGCTGTGCCACAGTCGATGAAAGGAAAACGAATTGTTTTGCATTTTGAAAGTATTCGTTTCAGAGCTGAGGTTTTTGTAAACCAGAAGTTAGCTGGTTATGATTTAATTAACGGAACTCCTTTTGATGTTGATATTACTGATTTTGTAACTGTTGGAAAAACAAATTCGATAGCAGTTAGAATTACCGATCCTAACGGAAATTTCGATTGGAGAGACAGCTCCAATTATATGTGGGGAAATTATCGTACCAATCCAACACATGGTTTTGGCGGAATTACCGGAAAGGTGAGTCTTGTAGCAACTGAGAATGTTTTTGTGAATGATATTTTTATCAAAAACAAACCAATAGTTAATGAAATTGATGCTGAGATTTCGTTGACTAATAATACATCAGCAGCTTTTAAAGGAAGTGTTTTATTAGAGGTTACCGAAAAAAAATCAGGCAAATCGGTTTGGGAAAAAAGTTTTCCTATCGAAGCCACAAAAGGAGAGAATTCACCACAATCTTTTACCATTAAACTAGATGACGCAAAGCTTTGGGACGTTGATAATCCGAATTTATATGTATTGAAAGCTTCGCTTAAAAAGGATAATGATGTGAAAGATGTCGTAGAGAAAAAGTTTGGTTTCCGCTGGTTTGAAGTACGTGACATTAACGGAGACAAGCAGTTTTATCTCAACAATAAACGAATTGTAGTAAGAACTGCAATATCCTGGGGATTTTGGCCGGTTAACGGAATTGCGCCGAGTGATGAATTGGCAAAAAAACAAATTGCCGATGCCAAAGCAATAGGTTTGAACATGCTGAATTTCCATCGTACCATTGGTCAAACTAATGTTTTGGATTATGCCGATGAAATGGGACTACTGTATTTTCAGGAACCGGGAGGAAATCAGTTTCCGGCAAATCAGTTCAATCCTAAGAATGAATTGGAAAAGAAACAAGCCGATTTCTATTTTGCTGCGCGCGACGAGAAGTTTTTCAGAATGATAAAACGTGACCGAAGCCATCCTTCATTGGTAATTTACAATATGCACAATGAAAGAGGAGCAGAGCCTCAGCAAAAAGACAGTTTGCAGATGTTAGCTGGTCACAAACTCGACCCAAGCAGAATTATGACTTACAATTCGAGTAATGGTCCAATAAAAATGGGACCGGATGCCCGATTTAAATTACATCTTTTGCCTTACAATAATCAATTTTATAATTATGGCTGGTTTGACCAGCATCATGCAGGCGGTCCGGGTGTGTACCATGATAATTTGTACAATAGTCCTAAAAGTTATGCCAAGTTGTTCACCGATCATAAAGACGAAATCATTTATTATGGAGAGGAAGGAGCCATTGGCACACCTCCAAGATTGCAGTTGATTAGAGATGAAATTTTGAAAAGAGGTAAGGACATTGGTTGGGAAAGCGATGATTATTTGAAATGGTACGATGCTTACGATAATTTCCTGAAGAAAAATGATTTCGAAAAGTCATTTCCTAACGTGGATAGTCTGACCAGAAAAATGGGGAATGTGGCTTATTATTATCAGGGTCGAACAATTGAAAATGTACGCATCAGCAATACGATAGACGGTTATGCTGTAAATGGTTGGGAAAGTATGAAACTGGAAAATCATTCTGGTGTAGTTGATAATTACCGAAATCTGAAGGGTGATGCTGAGCTAATCGCCCGTTACAACAAGCCTTTGTATATCGCTGTAAAGTTGAATCACAAAGTATTGTCTGTGAAAGATACAACAGTTGTTGATTTTTACATTGTGAACGAAAAGGATATAAAGGGAAATTTTGATTTAAGGATTAAAGCAACCAATAATAAAGAAACAGTCTGGACAAAAACAATTCCTGTTACAGTGACTGGCGGAATTATGTATGGAGAATTATTGTCTTCGAAAAACTTTTTTGTTCCCCAAACAGAAGGTTATTCGAAGATTGTTGCCGAATTGGTTTCGAAAGATAATGCTGTTGTAGCCACAGGAAGCGACGATTTATTTGCAGTAAAACTGAATAAAGAAAAAATTGCTTCTGCCATTATGGTTGCCGATACGACTGGCGTTATTGGTAACTATTTTAATTCTGAAAAGATTAATTTCAAGGATTATAAGAGCGGAACTCCGTCCGGGAATTGTTTGGTTATCGGTGGTTTTAAACCGCAGCAAACGGGAAATCCATTGGTTACTGACCTATTGGAATGGGTTAATAACGGAAATACAGTGGTAGTTGTTAATGACACCGATACTTGGGCCACTTATTTTGCTAAAAAAGAGGCCGCTGATTATAGAGGTTTCAAAACATTGGGAACGTCTTGGTACGGAGGAAATTATTTTGTAAAAGAAACCAAATGGTTTGAAGGTCTGCCTCAATCCTGTGTTTTTAATTGGGAATACCAATGTTTTGCTACTTATAACAAGAACAGATTGGGACTTCGAATGTTCAACGGAGAAACGATTGTAGGATGCGTTTCTGATCATAAACAAGAGGTGTATTCTGCCTTAAGTGTCATTCCACACGGAAGAGGGAAAATCATTTTTTGTGCATTGGATATATTTAGTTGCATAAAAGAAAATACAGTAGCTAATAAAGCAGAAGGTGACGGGGAAAATGCTTCTATGAAAACTTTTAATGTGTCAGCTAAGAACAAAGCCAACATCGTAGGACAACAACTTTTGTTGAATTTATTAAAGTAATCTTTTGGCAAGTAAAAATACTGCATCAATTAACAGAATGAGTTTAAAAGCTAAAAAAAGTAAAAAATGAGAATCAAAAAAGTATTTATGTCGGCTGCTGTTGCATTGTTTGTACAGTGTCTGTCGGCGCAAAAGCAAACTAAACCCAATTATTCGACCTTATTAGCAGAATCAGTTATTAAAAACAATCCGCAGGTCTGGACAACTGATTTTCAGAAAACACCCAAATGGGGCTATGTTGAAGGCTTGGTCTGCCAGTCATTGCAACAGCTTTCTGAACATACAGGAAATAATAAATACTACAACTATGTAAAAGAAACTTATACTGATCTTTTGGTAGATGCTTCGGGAACTATTAAAGGTTATAATATGGAAACATTCAGGCTGGATGATATTAATTCAGGTAAAATCCTTTTTTCGCTCTACAAAAAAACGAAAGATGAGCGTTATTTAAAAGCCATTGAAACATTGCATGATCAACTTAAAAAACAACCAAGAGTTGCCGAAGGCGGATTTTGGCACAAAAAAGTATATCCTAATCAAATGTGGTTAGACGGTTTGTATATGGGCTTGCCTTTTTATGCACAATATGCCACTATTTTTAAAGATTCTGATGCTTTTGATGATATTACAAACCAATTATTGTTGGCACAAAAACATTTGAAAGATTCTAAGACGGGTTTGTATTATCACGGTTGGGATTCCAGTAAAAGTGTGTATTGGGCTAATCCGGAGACTGGTCTTTCTAAAAATTTCTGGGGAAGAGGAGTGGGCTGGTTGTACATGGCATTGGTTGATGTTTTGGAATATTTGCCTCATGATCATAAAAACTACGCTAAAGTAGCCTTGATGTTTCAGTATTTAAGTAAGGATTTGATTCGGGTTCAGGATAAGGATTCGGGAGTGTGGTTTCAGGTATTGGATTACCCAAAAAGAGAAGGGAATTATTTAGAATCCACCGGTTCTGTCATGTTTGCGTATGGTCTTTGCAAGGGAATGCAATTAGGGGTTTTAGATGCATCGTATCTTAAACCGGCCAGAAGTGCTTATAAAGGTATTTTTAGAAATTTTGTCAAAGAAGCTAAAAACGGAACATTAGAAATTACTTCCTGTTGTGCGGGAGCTGGTTTAGGCCCTGCTGATAATTTGGTCAGAAACGGAACTTATGAATATTATATCAGTGAAGCGGTAAGGTCTAATGATGGTAAAGCAATTGGTCCGTTAATTATGACTTGTATAATAGCCGAAAATAATCCTAAATGGAATATGAATAATTAATAAATAGTGTAGTGTTTTAATGAAAAATAAAAGGTTAAGTTTAGCTTTATTACTAGCAGTTTTAGGTTATAGCGGAGTTACAGCGCAAAAAATAAAGAATACTGTTTCAGAAGTTTGGGTGGCTGATTTAGGAAATGGCAGTTATAAAAATCCAGTTCTTTATGCTGATTATTCTGATCCGGATGTTTGCAGGGTGGGTAAGGATTATTATATGACGGCTTCCTCATTTAATTGCATTCCGGGTTTGCCTATTTTACATTCTAATGATTTGGTCAATTGGGAGTTGGTTAATTATGCATTGCCAAAACAACCGCCTGTTGAGGTGTATGATAAAATCCAACATGGGAATGGCGTTTGGGCACCTTGTATTCGTTATTACAAAGGTGAATTTTATATTTTTTACCCGGACCCTGATTTTGGAATCTATATGATTAAAACCAAAGACCCACGCGGAAAATGGAGTGAGCCTCTTTTAATCAAAGCAGATAAAGGTATTATTGATCCGGCTCCATTTTGGGATGAGGATGGAAAGGCTTATTTGGGGTACGCTCTTGCCGGAAGCAGGGCAGGATCTAAAAGCGTACTTATGATTTGTTCTATGAGCGAAGATGCTACAGCAGCTTATGATGATGATAAGATACTATTTGACGGTCACGAAAAACATCAAACCGTAGAAGGACCTAAATTATATAAGAGAAACGGCTATTACTATGTATTTGCCCCGGCAGGTGGTGTCGCTACAGGCTGGCAGTTAATTTTGCGTTCCAAAAATATATTTGGACCTTATGAAGAAAAAGTAGTTTTAGAACAGGGGAAAACCAATATCAACGGGCCTCATCAGGGTGCTTGGGTAGATACCGTTACCGGTGAAGATTGGTTTTTACATTTTCAGGATCAGGGTGCTTATGGTCGTGTGGTACACCTTAACCCAATGTCATGGAAAGATAACTGGCCAGTTATGGGCGTTGATTATGACCATAATGGAATTGGCGAACCTGTTGCTACTTATAAAAAACCAAATGTTGGAGCTCAATATTCAATAGCAACTCCTCCGGAATCAGACGAATTTAATGAACCTTATCAGGGATTACAATGGCAATGGCATGCCAATAAGCAGTTAGTTTGGGGCTATCCATCAACGGGAATGGGCTATTACAGAATGAATTGTATTACTAAGCCCGATAATTATGTTAGTTTATGGCAGGTACCGAATATATTGGCTCAAAAATTCCCGGCAAATGAATTTACTGCCACCGCAAAATTTGATTTTAAACCCAATTTTGACAATGAAGAATTTGGTTTCCTAATCATGGGAAGAAGTTATAGTTATCTGGCAGTAAAACAAATTAAAGGAAAGTTGAAATTGCTTCAGGCAATAGGTGAAAAAGCCGATAAAGGAAAGGCAGAAGTTAATACTGAAATAGCCGATTTAAACAGCGGTTCACTGTATTTCAGAGTAAAGGTTGAAAATGGAGCCAAATGCCAGTTTTATTACAGCTATGATAATAAAAAATACATGAAAGCGGGTGCTGAATTTACGGCTTCTGAAGGAGTGTGGATTGGTGCAAAAATGGGATTTGTGGCTTTAAGAGAAGGCAAAATCAACAATGCCGGTTATGTAAATCTGGATTGGTTTAGAGTGACCAAAGACTAAATTGAAATTCAATCTAAAATTAAAAAAGGCTGTTTGAAAAGTAATTTTCGGACAGCCTTTTTTATTAGGATTATGTCCCGTCCTGAAATAACGATACATAAAACAAATCGTTATGGAAGAAAATACCAATTATGTAAAACGTACTCAGCGTGATTACAGTATGTCCTTAAAGCTTCAAATTGTTAGAGAGGTTGAGCAAGGTAGTTTATCAATTACCCAGGTTAGAAAACAATATGGTATTCAAAGTCATGCTACAGTTCTGAGTTGGTTACGGAAATTTGGTAACTTTGATTGGGAAAACCAATCCCCTTTGAATATGCCTAAATCGCCTGAACAAAAAATTATGGAACTTGAAGCCCAAGTGAAGTTATTAGAAAAACAAAAAGCTTTTTTAGAGCAACAAGCTTATGTTGCAGACAAAAAAGCTATCCTATTTGATATGATGATAGATTTGGCTGAAAAAGAATATTACATCGATATACGAAAAAACTCTCCACCCGAACAATCGATTATTTTAGAGAAAAAGAACAAAAAACAATAGGGTTTACCTGTTATTTGTTCGGGATAGACAGACAGGTTTATTATCGAAAGATCAGAAGAAAAACATCTAAACAAAATCAAGCAAAAGAAGTGATTTTAATGGTTGATAATATCAGAAAAACAATGCCCAGAATAGGCACTCGAAAGCTATACTATCTACTACTGAATGAACTTCAATTAATGAAAATTGGAAGAGATAAGTTCTTTGACATACTCAGAGCCAATCATTTATTGATATGTCCCAAACGTAGATATCATGTAACGACTAATTCACATCATCGTTTTAAAAAACATCAAAATAGAATTTTAGACTTAGAAGTTAACAGACCGGAACAAGTTTGGGTTTCGGATATAACATATATTGGAAAAAGAGATAATCCATGTTATTTAAGTTTGGTCACAGATGCTTATTCTAAAAAGATTATGGGATATTATGTGGCTAACAATTTAAATACCTACAGCAGTTTACTAGCTCTTAAAAAAGCTGTCAAACAAAGGAAATATAAAGATTTACCATTGATACATCATTCCGATAGAGGACTTCAATATTGCGCTGATGAATACCAAAGAGTACTCAATAAAAATAAAGTATTATGCAGTATGACACAAAATTCAGATCCTTATGAAAATGCTATTGCGGAAAGAATTAATGGAATTTTGAAACAGGAATTTATGATTGATAAATACAATCAAAAAACAGAAATCACCAAACAAGTTGTTAAGGAAGCCATTGAAATTTACAATCAATTTAGACCTCATTACTCAAATTATATGCTTACACCAAATCAGATGCACAAACAAAACAAAATTAAAATCAGAACTTATAAAACAAAAAACAGTAGTAAACCAGAGCTTACTACTGTCTAAAATTGTACTTTTATTCTTTATTAATCCTGTATCACTTTTTCAGGACTAGACATTATTTATTTTCCTTACGATATTCACTCGGCGTTACATCGTATTTGTTTTTAAAAGATTTAGTGAAGTATTTCATATCTGAAAAACCGGTCATATAGGCAATTTCTTTGATTAAGAGCTGACTGTTCATCAACAATTGTGCAGCCCTTTTAAGCCGGACATCCCTAATAAATTCTACAGGAGTATAACCCGTAAGACTTTTTATTTTGTAATAGAAAGAAGTACGATTCAGTCCCACGACGCTGCCTAAGTCTTCTACCGAAAAATCATTGTTGTCAATGTTTTCTTCAATGGCAAGCATCACTTTTTGCATGATTTGTTCGTCCTGATCCGTTATTAAATAAGGTTTAGGATTGTACTCTTTAGATTCATTTTTTTCGTAAGAGTCAAAAATGCCCTGTAGTCTTTTTCGTTGTTCGAGTAAATTAACAATTCGTGCTTTTAAGTAGGAAACGCTGAAAGGTTTGGTAATGTAATCATCAGCACCATATGAAAGTCCTTCCAGCTGACTTTCTATTGTGGTTTTCGCGGTTAAAAGTATAACAGGAACGTGGCTGGTTTCTATATTGTTTCTTATCTTCTGTAAAAGTTCCACTCCGTTGCGTTTAGGCATCATAATATCACTGATAATAAAATCAGGAGTGGCTTCCAGAATTTTTTGGTACGCTATTTCGCCATCTTCAGCTTCAAGGATTTCATAGTCATCTTCCAGAACATTTTTAAGGAATGTTCGCAATTTCAGGTCGTCTTCAACAACTAATATTTTTATTTTTTCCTGCCTCTCTTCCGGATTGTTATAGAGCGTTATCGGTTGTGTTTTGATTAATTTATTTTCAACGATTTCTTTAGATTCTTCTTCGGTAATAATTTCTACCTGGTCCGTAAAATGACTGTTTCCCTGTTTGAAAAATATCGAAAAGCTGCTGCCTTTATCGGTTTTACTTTCAAAATTAAGTTCGCCGTGATGTCTTTCAACCAGTTCTTTTACCATCGATAAACCAATACCAGTGCTGGGATTATTACTGTTTTTGTTGAAAGAAGAAAAACGATTAAAAATGCTGTTATGATGCTCTTCAGAAATTCCAATACCTTCATCTATTACGGTTAGACCTATTTTTTTGTCGTTTTTATAAATTTTAAGACGTATTGCTTTTTCATCTGGAGTGTATTTAAATGCATTAGACAAAAGATTCATGATAATTTTTTCTAAAGCATTTCGGTCAGCCCATAATTTGATATCATCATCTAAAATTTCTAAGTTGTAGCTAATCTTTTTTTCCTGAGCAATTTCGATGAAATTATTAAAAATATCACTGGCAAATTCAGTCAGGTTTATTTCGGAGATTTTTAATTTCTGATCCTGAATTTTTCTGAAATCCAATATCTGATTAACGAGTCTTTGCAGTCTGCTTGTACTTTGGGATACATAGGAAAGTTGTTTTTTTATGATTTCAGGAGTTCGGTTATCGTTTATTAAATACTCGATTGGACCGGATATTAACGTTAAAGGCGTACGCAACTCATGAGAAATATCGATAAAAAACTTCTGTTTCATATCAAACATATCTTTTTCAATTTTGGCATTGGTTTTTAATTGGTAAATGGTAATCATTGTTCGGTTAATCAGAAGGATACACCCTATAATTATCAGCGCATAAATAATGTAAGCCAGCGTTGTGTTCCAAATAGAAGGTTCAACATTAATGCATAAACTTCTTTCGTTTGCTACCCAATTTCCCTGGCTGTTGGTCGATTTTACTTTAAAGATATAGCTCCCTTTAGGCACATTGGTATAAAAAGCTGTTCGTTGATTGTTGACAAAATTCCATTTTTCATCAAAGCCTTCGAGTTTATAGGCATATTTGATGTTTTTTGGGTTTTTATAATCCAGAGCAGCAAACTCTATATTGAAAAAGTTTTGGTCATGATTCAATACGATATCTTTACAATTGTCTAAGGAAATCGCCAATGGAGAAGTCTCTTTATTAATATCTACCTTTTTATTGAACAACCAAAGGTTTGTAAAAGCTAAGTAAGGAGAATAATAATTGGATTTGATTTGGTCAGGAAAAAAATGAATTATCCCTTCGGAGTAACCAAACAGGAGTTCGCCCGATTTCAGCCTGCACTTAGTAGCTTCTGAAAAGTTATTGTTGTTGATAGCCCATTTTATTTCCGGAAACACTTCAAAATATTCTTTTTCAGGGTTAAATCGGGTTAGGATATCATCAGTAGCGGCCCAGATTTTACCGTCGTTATCCTCAACTAAGGACAACATATTGCTGGACGGCAAACCTTCATTTCGACTAAAAGTTTTAAACTGAACAGGAAATCCTAACTTATCTTTAGAAATAACTTTACTGATACCTCCATCGGCAGTTGCTAAAATGGTTTTGCCATTTTTAGTAACGCAAATGTCCATAATATCATTACTCCTAAGTCCGTTAGGATTGACATTGTTTATACCATACGTTTTTATGTTTAGGCGATTGGTATTTGGTTTTACTACCAATAATCCGCCCGTGGTGCCTACAAAAATCAAGCCGTCTTTAGTTTGATTGATGCATCTGATTTTGCTGAAATTCTCTAATGGATAAGACTTCCATCGGTTTCTGTGATTGATAAATTTTAGTTGTCCAAATTTGTCTTTTTCAATCAAGTTTAACCCATTAAAAGTTCCCACCCAAATTTGACCACTGCGGTCTTCATAAACCGAATAAATGTCGTTATCACAAAGGCTGAATGAATTTGTATCATTATGTAAAAAATGTTCTACACTGTAGTTGTAAGGCGTTTTTTGAGGAGTCAATTTATAAAGTCCGTCTCCACGGGTTCCTATCCATATATTTGCATTACGATCTTCGGTTATACTATATGCCGTTTTGAGCCATGTAGCCGATTTTTCCAGTTTACCCGATGGAGAAAGTTCTCCAATTTTGTTCAGCTTTTTATCATAAATAAGTATTTGTTTTTGTTTGGTGCTAATCCATATTTTTTCGTTTTTATCCTGAAATATAACCCTAACATTTCTGGGAATAGCATTTAAGTGCGAAGCGTTAAAATTGTATTCGCTGAACGAAATTTTGCATAAACCAGTGGCCTGTACATTGTACCATAGCGATCCCTGACGGTCAAAGAAAGCGGTGTGTAAGCTGTTAGGCGAGTTAGAATTAAAGGAGTTCGATGGTATTGTAAACGGGATGAGTTTTTTATTAATTGCATCAAATTTTGAAAAAATACCTCCAGCCGGTTGAACCCAGACATCGCCTTTACGATCGGTTAATACCAATGCATTTACTGGTACGTTAGAATTGATTTTCTCGTCAGATGTTCCCGGGTAGTAAGATATTTTTTTGTTTTTGAAATCAAATAGATAAATGCCTCTTTCTTTGCCGGAAACAAACCACAATTGATGTTTTTTCAAAAAAACAACAGGGTTCAGATTAGCCGTTTTTAAATTAGGCTGGGTATTTGAGTCGAAAATTTCAATCTCACCAGTATAAATATTGATGGTACAAAATCCTTTTTGGTCGGTAATGGCAAGAATGGTTTGTTGATCTAATTTTTCGAACTTGATGATTTTTGCATCTAATTCTATTTTTTTTGTCCTGAAATTATGATTCCCTTTTGAATATTTAGCAATTGTTCCTTTTGAGCCTCCAAACCAAATTTCATCGTCAATTTCAATAGCAGAATAAAACTCAGTTGGCAGATGAGACTGTGTTAAAAAGTAAGCTGGATTTTTTTTCGGTTTGAACGGATTCACCAGAGTAATTCCATTATTGGTCAACAACCATGAATTTTTTTGTGAATCTTCAAATACGGTGTGAATGGTATTCGTTTTTAAATTATTGCGTTTTTTATGGAATACTTTGGTTGTAAACAAGGAATCAGCGACAAGTATGCATCCATCATCATTTTTAGAAAGTAACCAAACTATACCTGATTTAGTGACTTTAATTTGTCCGATATTAAATTTTTTATTGGATAAATCAGTAACGAGTTCGGTTCCCCAAAAGGATTCTGTTTTTGGATCAAAGCAGTATAATCTGGAATTTAGTGCCTCAGATCGCATCCAGATACGCCCGTAAGGATCTTCAATAATCTGATCAACCCGATTGTTTTTCATGATAACCTTATCGGAACTTTTGGGTTTATAGTTGGTAAATGAATACCCATTGTATTTGCTAAGCCCGTTTGTTGTTGCTATCCAGATAAAACCTTTTTTGTCCTGAATAACATGGTTTATTATATTATGCGGAAGTCCGTCTTCAACCTGAAACTTTTCATAAGAGTAATTTTCCTGACTGTGCATGATAAATTGAGACAGAAAGCATAGAAGCATTATGATATAAAGGTTTACTGAAGTCTTCATTGTGGTTTTCTAGTTGTTGGGTTGAACAAATTTACAATAATATGTAACTGTTTTTTCAGATTCTTTACAGCCATAATTGCTGTTGCAGAATAGTACAGCAGAAGGAAGAATGAGGAGTTAAATCTTCATTTTTTCTTAACAAAAGTAATAGGCGCTTACCAATGATTATGGTGCTGTTTTACATATAAAGAGGGGGCATTTCACAATTGCTGTTTTGTAAAAAGCAATTTCTATTAAGAATTTGCAGTTTCATTAATTAATAATAGGAGAGCTGTTGTAGTTTTAAATTTTTTTCTATAAAACTAGCTTTCATTTTGAGAGTCGAATTTTTGGGGAGATAGAAAGTAATCAAATTGTTTTTGTACAGTCGGAAAAGATTAAGATTCGAACGATAATTCAGGAAAGGGCATGATAGTTAACATGTTTTTTTAGTATATGTTTACCAAATATTCAAAGTCATTCGTTAAGTGGAATATTCCGTTTTCGATTTTACTTTTTTATTACATAGTTAGTATAGTCTTATATATTTGTAGGTTAAATTCGGTCTTAAAAAATGTTTAGAAAGTTTTTTGTTTTAGTTTATATGCTGCTGGTCAATTTGTGTTTGGCAGAATTGAATGCGCAAAATCTTTTTTTTGAAAAAATTACCGGTCGTGAAGTAAATCCCGTTACCCAGATTCACGGTATTGCTAAAGATTCTGTGGGATACATTTGGATTGGGAGCTGGAATGGCGCTTACCGATACGACGGTAAAACATTTGACTTTTTTTATCATAATCCGAATGATAGTACATCGCTGCCCAATAACCGAATACGCAATATTATTTCGGATAAGAAGTTGGGGCTTTGGTTTCTAACCTTCGATAAAAAATACGTGCGTTTTAATTATCGTTTGAATTCTTTTAAAATTGTTGCCGATACTAAAGTTCCCAATTTTATAGTTGAGAAGCTAAAAAGCAATTCCAATTTATTAAACAAAGACCGGATTGTTCGCGGGAAAAGGTATCTTTTATCAGAGCATCAGTTTACTTCTAAGGACATTAAATCGGGGGAGGAATATCAATATACGGCAAATATTAATCAACCTGGGCAATTGCTGGATGATTACATTACCGATTTTTTTATAGATGATGAAAGTATCATTTGGCTAGGCACCAGAGGAGGAGATGTTTATAGGGCAAATCCGAACCGGAACCCTTTTGAACTGCATTACAGTTTTAGAAAGGGTAGTGAGAATACTAAACTGGCTATTGTAAAAGGGATATTAAAAGTAGATGATAAAATTTGGTTGGCTACAGATGAAGGTGTACTCATCTACAATAAGAATGGTTTGGATTACAATAATCCTTTTTATCGCTCGAATAGTCAGGTTAAATATGTGCGCAGTTTTTTCAGGGACAATAAAGGGAGAATTTGGATTGGAGGAATTAGCGGATTAGAATGTTACAACCCCAAAACAAATCAGTGTAAGTCAATAATCAATAAGATTTTGTCTCCAAAATTAGAAACCTGGTCTGTTTATGCTTTGGAAGCATCGGCGAATAAATATTTATGGGTAGGGCTTTATAATGGCATTGCCCGCATTGATTTAGCCGATGACAGTATTCGCTTTTTTAATTTGGTAAAGGAAGTCAAAGATCGAAGTGTCATGGATGTTTTATCGGTTAATAATCATGAACTTTGGCTGGCAACAGAAGGAAATGGTGTTATTCGGTTAAAAATAAACAATAAGGGAGCTATTTACGCCCCATTATTGTTTAATTCTTTTCAAAAGAATCCTAAGAATAAGCTTTCTGGAGATATTATCTATGCGCTGCATAAGGATAAGAGAGGAAATATTTGGGTAGGAACCAGCGAAGGATTGAATAAAATTAATACCCATTCGATGCAAGCTGAAAAGGTACAGTTATTATCGGATACTCCCAATACTTATATTTCTTCGATAACGGATGATGCTAAAGGAAATCTTTGGATTGCTCATAAACAGGGCGTTTCCATGATAGATATTGTCTCCAATAAAATTTCCAATTATCGAAAAGAAGACTCATTTGGCTCATGGACTTTTACCGAAAGGGCTTTTTATAAAGACCCGCTAAATCATAAAATATATTTTGGAGATAAAAATGGTTATGTAGCTTTTAATCCGGCTGAAATAAAAACCATTGTGGCCAATCATAAATTGATTTTTAAAAGCTTGTATTTATCGAATGAAAAAGTGATTCCGATGAATGTAATTAACGGGCAATTCTTTTTAGATCAGGACTTGTCGCAAACCCAATCAATTCAGTTGGATTATGAAAACCGAAATTTTACCATAGAATTCGCATCTTTAAATTATAACAAAACCAATAAGGAAGTTTATGAGTATATGTTAGAAGGCTATGAGGATAAGTGGATTAAGACCAGCAGCAGTAAAATAACTTATAATAAAGTGCCTCCGGGCAGTTATGTTTTCAAAGCCCGTATTGTTTCGCTTAATAATACGAAATCTCCAATAACAACTTTAGAAATAAATGTTGATGCGCCTTGGTATGGAACCTGGTTGGCTAAGATTTTATTTTTAGCTTTATTAGCGGGTGTTGTTTATTGGATTTTTAAATCGATTTTGTATCGTGACCGATTGAAAAGCGAAATCAAATTGGAGCGGTTAAATGCTGAGAAACAGGAAGAGTTAAACAGGGAAAAATTAGAATTTTTTACCAATATTTCCCATGATTTAAAAACGCCTTTAACGCTGATTGTTGATCCTTTAAAACAGTTGGAGAATAAGAGCTTATCGGCTACTGATAAGGCATTGTATTTTTCGATAATCAATAGAAATTTGAGTTATTTAACCAAATTGATTCATCAAATATTGGATTTTAGAAAATCAGAAATAGGCAAATTAAAGCTAAAACCCAGCACGCAGGATTTTAATGTGTTTATTACCGAATGTTATGATACATTTAAATTCATAGCCATGAAGCGTAATATCGATTTCAAGTTGCAGCTTGAAAAAACACCGTTAATTTGCGATTTGGATTTTGAAAAAGCGGAACAAATTATCATTAATGTATTGTCTAATGCATTAAAATATACTCCCGACGGAGGAGTTGTTTCATTTTCGGGACATTTGAATAAAGAAAAAACAGTCTTAGAAATTGTTATCGAAGATAATGGTATTGGAATTGAAGCAAAGGAATTAGAGAAAATATTCGAACCGTTTAATAATATTGGTCCGAGTCCTTTTCATGGCTATTCTTCCGGAATTGGTTTGTCATTAACGCAAAGTTTGGTTCAGTTTTTAAACGGAACAATTGCAGTAGAAAGCGTGGTAAGTCAGGGAACCAAAGTCCTGATTACTTTGCCTTATGTTGCGTCTCAGGAAACAGCTGTTGTAAGCACTAAAGAAAAATCAGTAGATACAGCAGCGTATGAAATTCAAAAAGAAATACAAACAACGGGATTTGAAACCAATAAACTTACTGTTCTTATTGTAGAAGACAATCCTGATGTTCAGGTGTATTTGAGCAATGAATTACAAAAAGATTACATTTTAATTCAGGAATACAACGGAAAAAAAGGACTCGAAGCGGCTATACAAAACATTCCGGATATTATTATTTCTGACATCATGATGCCCGAGATGGAAGGGACGGAATTGGTAAAGGAGCTAAAAGCGAATGAAAACACCTGTCATATTCCCATTATTTTATTGACGGCAAAAGGTTCTGATGAAAACCAGATTGAAGGTTACGGATTAGGTGCCGAAGCCTATGTGATGAAACCTTTTAGTGTAGATGTTTTAAAAGCACAGATAAAAAGTGTTTTAGAAAACCGAATGATTTTATTGAACAGACTTTCGGGAATAAAGGATATCAAACAACTTCAGGAAGAGTCACCTAACTTAGACAAAGTTTTTCTGGGTAAAATGGTCGAGCTAATAAGCAGCCATATCGAAGAAACCGATTTTAATTCTGATACGCTGGCACAGGAATTAAAAATCAGTCAAAGACAGTTGTACCGAAAAATAAAAGCCATCAGTGGTTGCACGGTACACGAATTTATTACTAAGGTTAGGATGGATCACGCCGAAGCCCTACTTAAAAATTCAGATCTTACTATTTCTGAAATTGCTTATAAGGTAGGTTTTTCAGAGCCTTCTAATTTTTCCAGAACTTTCTCTAAGCATTTTGGTTGCAGCCCTTCACAGTATGGAAAGCATTATTTGGTTAAAAAATAATTTTTTATAAGAATATTAAATATGTTTGAGAGGTGAGACAATGAAAGTCTTCATATATTTATCTACTTGTTTTGTCTATTTAATAGTTAGCGGTGATTTTACCAAAAGATACCACGGGCTCATCAGATAACAAATTTGAACTTTACAGATAAATAATCAAATAACATCCGAGCTAAATTTGTAGTATTAATTTTTGAAAATATAAGCAAAATGACCAAATTGCTTTTCATTGATATTATCAAAACGGCTACTGAAATAAACGAAAGTTGGGAAGACCAGGCCGATGAGTACCCGATTTGAAACTGCAAAACCGGATGGGAATTAAGTTAATTACTGATCATTACTTTTCGGTATTCAGATGGAACATAACCCATATTTTTTTTAAAGGTTTTATTGAAATGGGAAATAGTATCAAAACCACATTGACTGCTTAATTGAGAAATACTAATGTCTTCCATCAGCAATAAAGTGCAGGCGTAGCCAATGCGCATATCCAAAATATAGTTTTTAAAAGATTTGCCTGTTTTGCTTTTGAAATAACGACAAAAAGCAGAAGTATTCATTGCAGCAAAAGAGGCAATTTCGTCAAGACTGATATTCCGCGTATAGTTTTTATTCAAATAAGATACTATTTTATCTATCCTGGCCGTATCATAAATAGTTTCATTGATAAAGTCCGAAGTGGAAATAATTTGTCTGTTGTCAGTTTCCGACATTTCTTTCAGCAATTCCAAAAAAAGCATCAGTTGATTCAAACCGTTTTCCAGAGGTAATTTCGATAATAAATCCTGCAATTTTGGCGATTTAGCTGAAGAAAAGTAAATCCCTCTGAGAGAATCCTGCAATAATTTTTTGATTTTGATAAAATGTGGATAATGATTGATCGCATAATACATAAAATCTTTTTCAAATTGAATGATGGTACCCTTAACTCTTAAATCAGTATTTCGGGAATGGTAAATAGCGTCACTTTTCATAAAATGAGGTAAATTAGAACCTATCAACAATATATCGCCCGCTTGATATTGGGCGATGTTGTTACCCAGAAAGCGGGTTCCTGTACCTTTCTGGATATAAATTATCTCATACTCAGAATGAAAATGCAAAGGATATGAAAAATGCTCATAGTCAAAAAAACGTGCTTTTAAAGGAGAAGACTTCGAAATAGGAAGTCGTTCGTTCATAATAGTTTTCATAGATCACTCTTTAATTTGCAAAAATAGACTCAGTGTGTGCAAATTTAGGAAATAATATTGGTTTTGCTTCTTCTTAAATTTGTAGATAGTAATCTAAAAATAAATAAGATATGAATGATACGTTTAGTATTAAAGGAAAAGTGGCAATTGTTACAGGAGGTGGTGGTGTGCTTGGAGGAAGTATAGCAAAACACTTAATCAGTGCGGGTTGTAAAGTTGTCGTGCTGGATATCAGAGAAGAAAATGTAAATGATCGTGTGGAGGAATTAAAAGAAATGGGCGGGGAAGCGATAGGTTTTCTTTCCAATGTTTTGGATGTTGAAGAAATGAAAGAAACACGTGAAAAAATATTGGCTAACTGGGGAACAATTGATATCTTAATCAATGCAGCAGGAGGAAATTTGCCTGGGGCAACATTGACTGAAGAACAAACTATCTTTGATATGAAAATTAGCGACTTTGAAAAAGTAACCGATTTGAATTTGAATGGAAGTGTTTACCCTTGTATTGTTTTTGGCGAAGTTATGGCAAATCAAGGAAAAGGAAGCATTATTAATGTATCTTCGATGTCAACTTTATCGGCTATAACAAGAGTTCCGGGATATTCGGTGGCTAAAAGCGGAATTGATATTTTTACAAAATGGCTTGCTATGGAATTAGGGACTAAATTTGGAGAAAAAGTAAGAGTAAATGCCATTTCTCCCGGATTTTTTGTTGGAGACCAAAATAGAAGAGTGTTGATTAATGAGGATGGTTCTTATACTGAAAGAAGTAAAAAAGTATTGGCAAGAACCCCAATGAAACGTTTCGGCGATATTAATGAATTAAACGGAATCGTTCAATTTTTATGTTCGGATGCAGCAAGTTTTATAACTGGTACGATTATTCCGGTTGATGGTGGTTTTAGTTCTTTTAGCGGAGTTTAAAAAATAATAAAATGGAATTAAAAAAGACATTAAGATGGTTTGGAGCAAAGGATCCAATTAGTCTGGAGCAAATTAAACAAACAGGAGCAACCGGTATAGTTACGGCATTACACCATATTCCAAATGGAGAAATTTGGTCAGTAGAAGAGATTCTGAAGACTAAAAATAATATTGAATCCTATGGTTTGACTTGGGATGTTGTCGAAAGTTTGCCTGTTCATGAAGATATTAAGAAAGGAAAATCCAGCCGCGAGAGGATTATAGCTAATTATAAGCAGAGCGTCAAAAACTTAGGGCAATGTGGCGTTACAACCATTTGCTATAATTTTATGCCGGTATTGGATTGGGCACGAACTAATTTGAATTATACACTTGAAAATGGTACGGTAGCGATGTATTTTGGAGCCGATTTGTTTGCTGCTTTTGATTTATTTATTTTAGAAAGACCAAACGCTGCTAAGGATTATTCCGAAGAGCAAATTAAAAAATCGGAAGCTCTCTATCAAACTTTAACCAAAGAAGATGCAAAAGCTCTTGCTTATAACATTATTGTTGCTACCCAGTCTTTTATTGACGGAGCTGTGGGAGAAGATGAAAAAGAGCCAATCAAAATATTTTTAAAATTATTGGCTGAATATGATGGAATTGATAAAGATAAACTCAGAGAAAATTTTGCGTTTTTCTTAAACGAAGTTATTCCTGTTGCTGAAGAATCAGGTGTTAAATTAGCGGTGCATCCTGATGATCCTCCTTTTCCATTGTTAGGTTTACCGCGTATTATGAGTTTAGGAGATGATTTCGAATGGTTGTCTAATGCTTGCCCGTCTTTACATAACGGAATTACTTTTTGTACCGGTTCTCTTGGAGCGCGAAAGGATAATAATTTGGCTGAAATTTTCAAAAAATATGCCGAGCGTGTACATTTTCTGCATTTAAGAAGTACTAAAATCTTAGACAACGGCGATTTTTATGAAACGGAGCATTTGGACCCAACAGTGGATTTACCGGGAGTAATGAAAGCCATTGTAGAAGAACAAATTAGAAGAAAGTCTGAAGGAAGAACTGATTATAATATTCCAATTCGTCCGGATCACGGACATAAAATGTTAGACGATTTTAACAGGGCAGGAAATCCCGGTTATCCGTTAATTGGAAGATTAAAAGGTCTGGCGGAATTGGCAGGTCTCGAAATGGGAATTCGTTATTCGATTCAGGATTAAAAAAAGAAAAAGTATTCTATTCGAACTCTTGTTGTGTATCGATTTCATTAGGTTTTAATATAAAAAAACCTTTAAATCATACGCTTTACAGGCTTTTGAGTTAATTTGAAATTATTTTGATTTAACTCCAAATTAAAAAAATGCGGTGATAAAAAAGCCTAATCACCGCATATAACAGTTATCAATAACAAGTTGTGATATTTAATACGAGTCTTTATTAGAAGTTATTTTTATAATCAACGGGACAACTGTTTAACTCGTCTGTAGCTTTTTGATTTTTATAGTGAACATACAGTATCACCGACAGTAAACAAATTATCCCCTGAATAGCAACAGTTGTTCGTGTTCCTATAAGATGAGATAAATAACCAACTAATAAACTCCCTACGGGAATCATTCCCTGAAAAGCCATTAAATAATAGCTGATACTTCTTGAACGCATATGAGAAGCGCTATGAGTTTGAATATAAATATTTATCGAAGAAGTTTGTCCCATCATCCCGATTCCGCTTAGAATCATACAAATTAGTGTTAAAATCAGGCTATTGGATAAAGCTAAAATTAAGATACTGAAACCTAATAATACACTGGCTGTAAGCATTGTTTTACTGGTGTTTTCAGCCGATTTTAGATTTGCCATATAGATAGCAGAAATAATTGACCCAATACCGGCAGCACTTTCAAACCAACTGAAAGTTTGTGCATTTCCATTAAAAATATCTTTAGCAAAAACCGGCATTAAAGTATTGAAAGAAATCACAAACAAACTGCTACAAGCCAGCATTAACAGCATTTTTGCCATTTCAGTTTCACTTTTGATATAATCCAAACCTTCAATGAAATCATCCATCATTTTTAATTTGTCGGTAGCTTTCGTGTAGGGTCTGATTTTCATTAAAGCCAATGAAATCAACACAGGAATATAGCTCAGGAAATTCCCAATAAAACAGATGTCTTCTCCGTATTGATGCAAAATAATACCGGCAAAAGCAGGTCCTGCAATTCGGGCAAAATTCGTTATCGTAGAGTTTAAAGCTACTGCATTGGGTAAATCTTCTTTATTATCTACAATATCGACCATCATGGTTTGACGACAAGTCATATCAAAGGCATTGATAATTCCCTGAATCAGGCTCAAGGCCAATATAAAACTGATGTTGTAAATTTTTAAATAAATTAATAATGCCAAAGCTCCTGCCTGAAACATCGCCAGCGTTTGTAGTATAATCATGCTGCGGTGTCTGTTATATCGACCGATGATACTTCCGGCCAATGGTGCCAAAAATAAAGATGGAATCATGCTCAGAAAAGTAGCTAATCCCAATAAAAATACCGAGCCGGTTATAGTATACACCATCCAACTTACAGCTGTTTTTTGCAACCAGGTACCAATTACCGATACGGATTGTCCGTAGAAGAAGAGTTTGAAATTTCGGGATTGTAAGGCTTTGAACATGATGTCATTTCTTTGATACAAAGTTCGTAATTATGAAATAATTAAAAAAATTAATAATTTTACTTATAATGATTACTAAAACTAATTATAATGGAGATTTTTCAGTTGCGCTATTTTGTTACGCTGTCCGAAGTTTTGCATTTTACACAGGCAGCTACTATTTGTTATGTTACACAATCGGGTTTGTCACAACAAATTAAAAAGTTGGAAGAAGAACTCGCTACTCCTTTGTTTTTGAGAACAGGTAAAAAGGTACAGTTAACTGAGGCAGGTACAGTTTTCTTAAAACATGCTAAACGCGTTTTGGAAGATTTAGAATCCGGAAAACAGGCTGTGGGTGATTTGAATAATCTAATTGGTGGAGAATTGCGTATTGGGGTTACTTATATTTTTGGTTTACTCGTTTTACCTGTGGTAGAATTGTTTGCCAAAAAATATCCCGATTTGAAAATTATAGTAGAATACGGAGCAACAGAACCATTACAAAATAAGTTACTTCATAATGAGTTAGATATGGTTTTGGCTCTTTCGACTAATGAAATTGAATTGCCTATGCAGAAAATTCCGTTGTTTACATCCAAATTAGTGATGGCGGTTTCTAAAAGCAATGAATTGGCAAAATTGAAACAAATTCCCTTTAAGAAGTTGCAAGATATCTCGCTAATTTTACCATCAAGAGGATTCAATTCCAGAGAATTTTTAGATAGCTTATTCGAAAAAGAAAATATACAACCCAAGATTCCAATTGAGCTCAATGCTATTCACGCTTTGTTGCGTATTGTGGAAAATAGTGATTGGGCAACCATTGTAACTGAAAAAGCACTCATAGGTTGGGATGGTATTCAGGCAATAGAATTAACAGGAGTTAAAACCGAACGGAAGTCTTATATTATTACCATTAAAAGCGAATACCAAAAAAAAGCCATAGGTTTGTTTACAGAAGCTTTTCGGAGTTTATTAGCTACTTAATCTATTATTTTGCTGTTATGACGTATTATTTAAATCTAGTATAACTTTTCTCGTCTGAACAGTTATTCTAAAATTAATCTTTTAATTAGAGAGCTAAACGATTATGAAAATTTCGAAAATGCTTACTATCAATTGATGATGGATTTAGTCGAGCAACAAATTTTTTCCACTAATTTTGTTATTCACAAAAGATAGTAATATGCGAAGATAAAAGAGTAAGAATAAAAATTAATAAAAGGAGAAAACAGCAAAACGCAAGTACCATTAATCTTTGAATAACAATGACAGAAAAAGCGACAGCAATTGCAGTAAGAGTCAACCATCATTCGAGTATTCCAAAATTCATTCAGGTTGCAGAATGTATCTCTGAAGATATTTTGAATGGAAACATTAAAAATAAACAAAGAATACCTTCTATAAATGATCTTAGTGACTCGTCCGGATTGTCGCGTGACACTATTGAAAAAGCATACAAAATCCTTAGAGACCGTGATTTGATTTTTTCGGTTAAGGGTAAAGGCTATTTTGCAATTAATAATGACTCTGAAGTAAAGAATACTGTTTTTTTTCTAATCAACAAGCCAAGTTCATACAAAATGGTAGTCTACAATGCTTTTGTGAATACAATAGGAAATAAAGCAGATGTTGATATGTATCTCTATAATTGCGAGGAACATCTTTTTATTAATGCACTTAAAAAAAATATCAATAGCTATAATTATTTTGTAATCATGCCACATTTTAAAAGTGAGGCTCAAAATCATGTCAGCTATACTCCAAAAGTAATTAAGGCTATTGAAACTATTCCTAAAGAAAAACTGATTATAATAGATAACTCATATTCTGAAATTTCCGGGACTTTTTCGGTAATTTATCAAGATTATAAAGAAGATATTATCCATGCATTAAAGGAGAGTCTTATAAAACTAAATAAATACAAAAAAATAATTTTGGTTTATCCTTCTAAATTGGTATTTCCTTATCCGACAGGAATTCTTGACGGTTTTATTACGTTTTGTGAGCAATATGATTTTAAATTTGAAATCCTGGATAAAATTTATGATGATATGGAATTCGAATCTGATGAGGTTTATATAACAATTGAAGAAGAGGATCTTGCTTATTTAGTGGAACAAATTAGAGAGAAAGGGTTGGTTATGGGTAAGGATGTAGGTGTAATTTCATATAATGAAACTCCCTTAAAAGCGCTTTTAGGAATTACGGTAATTAGTACTGATTTTAAAGCAATGGGCGTAGAAGCTGCAAAATTGGTATTGAGTAACAAAAAAGAAATATCTAAAAATCCGTTTCATTATATAGAACGTGATTCACTGTAGAATTGTGTCCCAAACTCCGAAGAATTAAGAAAGAAATCCTTGAGTTATAAAGATGTCAAAAGAAATAATAAAAATGCTTTTGATTATATTATTCCTCTTCTTGTAAGCTGTCTGCCGCTGAAATTTGATCTAGTATATTTGTTTGGTTGGGTGAAATATAGTTTTTTATTTCGGTGGTGTTTTCCTTTTTGAAAAGAAGATCTAATGCATTATATAGCTTTAATAAAACATCTCTGTCTTCTTTTTCAATCTGTAAAGCCGTATTAAAGTTGAAGACATAATTATTGGAATTTCGTACTTCTACTTTTATCGTTTTTGATGTGACTTTAAATTTTACTATATCCATGCAGTTTATAATTAATTCAATGAAATTTAATTAGTGAAATTACAAAGTTATTGTAATATAACTACGATTGATTACAAAAAATAGAAAAAAGCCTTTAAACTCAATGTTTACAGGCTTTTTTTGTGGAGTCGGGGAGATTACAATCGAACACCTTATTCCTACATTAATGTTTCTTAATAATTAAAAAAAAAAAAATAGTTTAAGTTATTTGTTTGCAGGTGGTTAGGTTGGTTTTTTAAAGACTTATTGTGTAATAGTGTTTTTTTATTTTTTACGTTGTTTTAAGAAAAAAAGATATTATTAAAAATAAAAATAATGAGCTTATAGCCCTTGAAAGTGTTCGGCTGTCGAACACCTTGAATGATGGATATTATTACTATTTTCAGAGCTACCTGAAGGAGCATTTATAATTATAAATGGCTCACTTTTGAATTATTAAAAAAAATAATTGCTTAGGTCTTTAAAATAAGCCTTGAATTTAATTAATAAGGTAAATTCAGTAGGAAATTTTGTTACTAACATTATACTATAAAAAAATATTTCCTTTTAGATTTTAATTTATAAATTTGGAGCTCTCCTATTAACTATTCTTTAAACCAAATCTAATACCAGATTAATGAAAAATTCAATCATTATTTGGGTGGCATTGTTTTTTGTCAGTCATTTAAGCTATTCACAATATTCTAATCTAAAATTTGAAAATTTTGATACTACTAAAGGACTTTCCAGCAGTACCAGTGTCGAAATTTTTCAGGATAGTGAAGGCTTTTTGTGGTTTGGTACCATTGATGGTTTAGATAAGTTTGATGGTTACGAATTCGAAATTTACCGTCCTGTTATAAATGATATACATTCTATTAGTAATAATCGTATTAATGCAATTACCGAAGACAGTAAAGGCTATTTATGGGTAGGTACGAGTAATGGATTAAATGTTTTTGATAAAAAATCGCAAAAATTTTACCGAATCAATCTTTATAAAAAGAAGTCTGAAGGATTGGGGCTAAAGGAAGAAATAAATAGACTTTTATTTAATAGAAAGAATAATTTACTTTGGGTAGGGACAAAAAACGGTTTATTGAAGATTGATTTAAATTCTGTAAATACGGCTGTTTTTAGTAATCTCAGTTTTACCCGTTATACAAATAATCCCAAAGATAAAAAGTCGATTGATAATAATAATGTTACTAATGTTATTCAAGATAAAAGAGGGAATATCTGGATAGGTACCGAAGGAAGCAATTTACATAAGTACAATTTAAAAACGAATAACTTCGACCGAATCAATATTGTATTTGAAGCGAATCAATATTTAGATCATTTACCTAAGCAAATTCTTTTAGATAAGAATGGGCTTTTTTGGATTGGAAATGATTTGTCACATCTTTTTTTGTTTGATGCTAATAAAAAGACCTTCAAAAAAATTGCTCCTGTTAGCCAAAATATTCCAGTTTTTCATTTGTATCAGGATAAAAAAGGAACAGTATGGGTGTCTACAGATGGAAGTGGACTTTATTTATTAGATAAAAATAAAGGCTTGGTTCAGCATCTAATGCAAAATCAGGACGATCCTTTTTCATTGCCTAATAATCAGCCCTCGAAGGTTTTGGAAGCTAAAGATGGGATTTATTGGATTGCCAGTTATAATAAAGGAATCAATAAACTGGCTTTGTTCAAGTCGTCTTTTGGGCATCATTTTTATAAAGCCAATAGTGATAACGGATTGAGTACCAGAATTGCACAATCGGTTATTGAAGACAGTAAACAGCGAATATGGATTGGAACTGATGGCGGTGGATTGGATTTATTTAATAAGGATGGTTCTTTTAAGCATTTTAAGGCAATACCGGGGAACTCAAATTCCTTAAGTTCTAACAAGATTTTGTATTTGCTGGAAGGGGATAATAATGATTTATGGGTGTGTACTTGGGATGGCGGACTTAACAAATTCAATACTAATTCCGGAAGTGTTAAAAGATATGAGAATAATCCGGAAAATCCTTTTTCGATAGGGCAAAATACAGTTTGGTGTGCAGCAAAAGATAATAAAAAACGTCTCTGGCTAGGAACTTCAACCTCGGGTTTGAATTTATTTGATGCAGAGACTGAGAAATTTTATCAATATAAGTATGTACAGAATAAACCCAAAAGTCTGTTAAGCAATTTTGTTTTTTCACTTTTTGTGGATTCAAAAAACAGGTTATGGGTAGGAACTTCATTAGGTCTTTGTTATGTTAAGCTTAATGGTTTAGCAAATAGAATTCCTAAAAATATCAATTTCGAAGAAATAAAAATTAAGAATATTCAGGGAAACCGTATCAATCATATCACCGAAGATTACAAAGGGAATATTTGGGTAGGCAGCGATATGGGCTTATATGAATTAGATGCTAATTTAAAATTAAAGCATTCCTATTCTTCTAAAAACGGACTTCCTAATAATTTAGTAGTTGGTTTACAAGAAGACAATAATAAGAATATATGGATTAGTACTAAAAGTGGTTTGTCTTTATTGAATCCCAAAACGCAAAACATCAAGAATTTTAATATTCATGACGGTTTGCAAGGCTTGGAATTTCAGAGTAAATCGATTGCTAAAACTTTTGACGGGCGAATTATAGCAGGAGGACTCAACGGATTTAATCTTTTTTATCCCAATGATATTTCGTTGAATTCAGATAAAGTGAAGCCTATAATTACTGATTTGAAAATCTTTAATAAACAAGTAAATGCCGGAGATACTGTAAATGGTCGTGTGCTTTTTGACAAGGCTGTCTCTAATCTTAAAGAAATAGAGTTGAAATACAATGAGGGCTATATTTCATTTAGTTTTGTGGCTTTGAATTATCAAAATCCGGAGCGTGTTAAATATGCTTATAAAATGAGCGGTTTAGATAATGAGTATGTAAATGTTGACAATAACAGAGTTGCAAATTATGCAAATTTATCTCCGGGACTTTACACTTTTGAAGTGCTTGCTTCAATTGATGGGCAATGGAAGAATGCCGGAAAAACAAGTATTTTGGTTAAGGTTCTTCCACCTTTTTGGAGAACATGGTGGGCGTATCTTTTGTATGTAATCTTATTTGCTGTTATAGTGTGGTATGGATTGGATTACTATACAAATAAGATAAATGAAGAAAAAGAGCATGAATTAGACCAAATGAAATTGCGATTTTTTATCAATGTTTCTCATGAATTCAGGACACCGCTTACTTTAATTTTAAATCCGGTAGAAAAGATTCTTTCTCATTTTAATGATGCTGAAGAAGTAAAGAAATCGGCTGTAATTATTCAAAAAAGCAGTAAGCGATTATTGTATTTGGTAGATCAGCTTTTGGATTTAAGAAAGATGGATTTAGGAAAATCGCATTTAGAGCTTAGCAGTTTAGATATTGTCAAATTTGCTAAAGATACCTTCTTTTTGTTTGAAGATTTGGCCAAAACTAAGAATATCCAATTTATTTTTGAATCCTCTCTAAAAGAATATTACGGTAGCTTTGATCCGGATAAGATTGAAAAAATGCTGGCCAATCTGTTGTCTAATGCTGTTAAATTTACCGATAATAATGGTGTGATCACGCTTTCGTTGTCAGAAGTATTCGTTTCTGAAAAGAAATATAAGAAGCTGTTTTTTAGTCCTGAAGTTGAGGTTAGAAGTATTCAGATTAAGATTACTGATACAGGAATTGGTTTTAAAAAGAAACAGCTAAAAGAGGTTTTTCAACGTTTTTTTCATGCTGATTCTTCTAAGACTGGAACAGGTATTGGATTAAATTATACTAAAAGTCTGGTTGAATTACATAAAGGACATATTTCGGTTGAAAGTAAATATAAAGAGGGAACTACCTTTAGCATCAGCATTCCTGCGGATTTAAAAACAGATGCGAAGCAGCAAAAAAGTGCTGAGATTTTCACTACTCAAGGCAAAGAGATGAATGCGATACCGTCGGCGGAGTATGAAATTGCAATTGCTGATGAAAATGCTAATGTTGCTAATGTTGAGTATGAAAAAGCTAATAAACCGGTAGTGCTTTTAATTGAAGATAATAAAGTGCTTCGCAATCATCTTAAAAATGAATTAAGTGATCAATTTCAGGTAAAAGAAGCTGCTAATGGGGTTATTGGTTTAGAAATGATTAGAAAATATTTTCCGGATATTATTATTAGTGATGTGATGATGCCTAAAATGGATGGTTTTGAATTGTGTCATCAGGTTAAAAATGATTTTGAAATTAGCCATATTCCAATTCTTCTTTTAACTGCCAGAAGTTTAGATGAAGATGTGGTGCAGGGGTATCAAACAGGTGCCGATGGCTATATTTCGAAACCTTTTAATATGACAGTTTTAAAAGCCAGGGTGAATAATCTTCTGGATGCCAGAAAAAGATCCAGAGAACGTTTTGCAGCCATTGGTGGCATTGTACCTTCATCTGATGTTACTATTAATTCGCTTGATGAAAAATTTTTAGATAAAGCAACAAAAGTGGTTATTGATAATGTAAGCAATATCGATTTTACATTGGACGATTTAATAGGAAACATGGGAATGGGAAGATCTCAGTTTTACAGAAAAATCAGTTCGCTTACAGGACAAAACCCTAGTAATTTTATTAGAACCATTCGATTAAAGTATGCTTCCGAATTATTGCTGACTAATAATTTATCAATTAAAGAAATAGCATTTAATTGTGGTTTTAATTCTACAGCTTATTTTACTAAAACTTTTAAGGAAGTTTTTAAAGTTACCCCTACTCAGTATATTCAAGACCAAAAAGAGAAGACGGGAGAATAAAAATAATTATATAAAAACAGAAAAAAAGAGCTCAATTTTTTAATTAAAATTGGGCTTTTTTTATTTTAATTCTAATGATTTTGTCTAATTATAGGCTTCTGTTTTATGAAAATAAGCTAGATTGTTAGTTATTAAAAAAAACTTAATGAAAGTATAATTAAGAAGAACTGTTTTTTGAATTTTAGTTTGGTTTTCAGGGGATTAATTCGCTTGTTTGTTAAGGTTTTCGGAGGGTTATACTAAAATGGTCTATAAGTTATACTCTTTGCACGATGTGTTATAGTGATGATTTTCTTTAATATTTAATATTGTATCAGTATTATTTCGTGATGTAATAGTAAAACCAATTTAAAATTATGACTAACAAAATTATTAACCTAAAAAACCATTAAATGTGAAATTTAAAATACAAACTTTATTATCAATCTATACTTAGAATATAGAATAAAATAAAAACAAAAAATACTAACTAAATTAATCAACAAAAAACAATTCATTATGAGAATAAATGTCTTGATGAAAACAGATTTATTGACAAGACTAAAACCGGCTATGGTTATGTCTTTTCTTATTTGCTTTTCTTCTCAATCGTTTGCCTTGAATAAAGAGGTGTTAAACGTTTCTGAAAGCTATACGCTAAATGGAGTAACGCAACAAATAATAATAAAGGGTAAGGTAACTTCCGCCGAAGATAATTTAGGAATACCAGGAGTAAACGTTACTGTGAAAGGAGTTGCTGTGGGAGGGGTAAGTACTGATTTTGATGGTGGCTATACTATAAATGTGTCATCACCAAATGTAGTATTAGTTTTTAGTGCTTTAGGATTTAAAACACAGGAAATAAAAGTAGGCTCTCAAAAAGTAATAGATGTGAGTTTGAAAGCTGATGTTTCTGCTTTGAATGAGGTAGTGGTTGTTGCTTACGGTACACAGAAAAAGTCTACTGTTTCAGGAGCTATTGAAACGGTAAGTGCTAAAGCTTTTCAAGATCGTGCTGTTACTAATGTTGGTTTGGCGCTGCAAGGACAAACTCCGGGATTAGTAGTTACGAGATCTTCTTCCAGACCGGGTAATGAAGGAATTAATTTTCAGATTCGTGGAGCAACATCTGTTAATGGGGGAGAACCTTTAGTAGTTATTGATGGTGTGCCGGCATTGAATTTTTATTCTTTTCAAAACATGAATGCTGATGATATTGAAAGTATCTCTGTGTTAAAGGATGCATCAGCAGGTATTTATGGTTCCAGAGCTGCTAATGGGGTAATCTTGGTTACTACTAAAAAAGGGAAAGGAAAGGTAAAGATTGATTATAGTAATAATATTCGTTTTACAAAAAATGGTATTACTAGTTATTCAGCAACAGGTCAGCAATATGCATCACTTTGGTTGGCAGCTAATAAGGAAGAAACAGTGCCTAACTGGTGGGGATGGGCTTCTCAGGCAAACATGGAAAGAATGGCAGCTGGAGAAGAAGGGCTCTATACCACTCAGTTTTGGGGTGATGTTTTTATTGGAAAAGGAAACCGTATTGAAGAAATGTTTTCTAATCGCGTTTCTTATCAACATAATTTAAGCGTTTCTAATAGTACAGATATTATGGGGTACCGTTTGTCATTAGCTTTTGCTGATAATCAAGGAAACTTAGCGACAGCTTATGATGGTCAAAAACAATATAATCTCCGTTTTAATTACGATTATAAATTATCGGACAGAGTAAAATTAGAAACAGGTGTTAGTGTAATTAATGCTATAACTAGCGCCCCTTCAGTAGGATTAGATGCTACGCTTTTTGCTAATGATATGCCTTTCTTCCCTGCTAAAAACCCTTTTGGACAATGGAACGCCAATTTTGGTAATGTAGGAAATAGAAATGCTGCTGCTGCCACGGCTGATGGAGGAAGATTTGATAAAAACTCTTTGACAGGCAGATTAGATATGAAAGCAACGATTAAACTTTTTGATGGTTTAAGTTTTGAAGGACTGACTTCTTATCAAACAGAGCGATATTTTGATGAGCGATATATAAATCCAGTTCAATTGTATGATTGGTATGGCAATAAATCTGTCGAAAATCTTGCAAGTACTGTTCAAAGTGCTAGTAATGTAGGATATAGAAGTAGTACTTATAACTCTTTTTATCAATATTATTCAGGATTGTTGAAATATGATAAAACATTTAGTGAACGTCACAATGTTTCTGCAATGGCTGGTATAAATGCTGAATTATTTCAAGTTAATACTTTGTCTGCAAGCCGTGCTTTTTTTACCGATTTAGGAATTCATGATTTGAATGCTGCTGATCCAACAGCAACGGGGCTTGGAAATGCAGGAGGTAAATCACACAACGGACAATATTCTTATGTATCCAGATTAGGTTATAATTATGATGAAAAATACATAGTTGAACTTACAGGTCGTTATGATGGTTCTTCACGATTTGCTCCAGGCTATAAGTTTAAAACATTCGGTTCTGCATTAGTGGGTTGGGTTTTTACTAAAGAAAAGTTCTTAGAAAGTATTAGCTCTGTTTTAAATTTTGGTAAGCTTAGAGCAACTTATGGTGTTTCTGGTAACAATGTAGGTATTGGTAATTACGATTATGTATCAGTCATTAATAATGGTACAGTTATTTTAGGTCAACCGGCTGCTTCCCAGGCTTCTTCATCTTTAGCAGCTAACGGATTGATAAGTTTGGATAGAGAATGGGAAAAAGTATCTCAAAAGAATATTGGTATTGACCTTAATTTTTTAAACAATAGATTAACAACAAAATTTGATTATTTCATCAAAGAGAACAAAGGTATGTTGGTAAATCTTGACTACCCAGCTGTATTGGGAGGATCTGCTCCTAAAACTAATAATGGAGAGTTAAATGTAAAAGGCTGGGAAACATCTATAACATGGAAAGACAATATTAAAGATTTTTCATATAATTTATCTTTTAATATTGGCGATACTCGTTCACTTTTAAAAAGTATGTATGGAAAAGATACTTATGGAGCAGGTAAAAATGCTACTGTAGTTGGGTATCCATTAAACTCTTGGTTTTTGTATCAAACCGATGGATACTTTAAAGATCAGGCCGAAGTTGATGCTTATTATGCTCAATATGGTAATAAAGGAAACATGACAAGTGTCCCTGTAGGTCCGGCTGCTGGATTACGTCCGGGTGATACAAAACGTATTGATTTAAGTGGAGATGGAACAATTACTGGAAATGGAAGTAAGACCAGTGATTTGAAATACATGGGAGATGGTAATGCACATTTAGTTTTTGGATTTAACTATGGTTTTTCTTGGAAAGGTTTTGATGTCAATGCATTTTTTCAAGGAGTTGCTAAGCAACAAATTATGCGTTCAGGATATCTGGCTTATCCTTTTGCAACTTTATTTACTAATCAACCTACCAATTTTGAAGGAAGAACCTGGACAGTTGATAATCCAAATGCTGAATTTCCGCGTTTAACAGTGAATCAAAATAGAGCATCTTGGAATTATGCTAATAATGATTTTATGTTGGAAAACAATGCATATATACGCTTAAAATCTTTAGTAATAGGTTATACTCTTCCTAAAAGTATTACTGATAAAGTAAAATTAGATAAGGTGAGAGTGTATTTCTCAGGTAATGATTTATGGGAAGCAACAAAAATTAAGGATGGTTATGATCCTGAAATGGGAGAGACTTCTCAAAATGTAGGTTATCCTTTTTATAGAACTTTATCTTTTGGTATAAATGTAGGTTTATAATGGATTTATATAAATAGTAAATTAAAAAAAATAATATGAAAAAGTTAATATATATGACTTTGATAGGAGCGATGACTTTAAGTCTTTTCTCATGTCAGGAAGATTTTTTGGATTTGGATCCTCAAGATCAATTTACAGATGCGGCTTACTTTAATAAACCATCCGACTTTAAAGCTTTTACTGGGGATTTTTATAGTCAGTTGATGGGGTGGAGATCTCCATTTGGAGGAAATGAGGTTTACAACCATATGGATTTCTCTTCTGATTTGTCTAATTATTTCAATTTTCAACCTGAAGTTGGCAGAGGAACAATTCAGATAGTGACAGATGATAACCGTTGGAGTAATCCATATTCATGGATCAGAAAGACAAATATTTTATTGTCAAAAGCGGATTTATACCAAGGAAACGCGAATGAAATTGCACAATACGTTTCTGAAGCCTATTTTTTTAGAGCAAATGCTTATTATAATCTGTTAAAAGTATATGGAGGTGTGCCTATTGTAACAGGAGTTCTTGATGTTAATTCTCCTGAATTATATGGGCCGCGTAAAAGTCGTTACGAAGTAGTTGAGCAAATTTTATCCGATTTGGATAATGCTATAGCCAATTTGCCTATTGAGCAATCTATCCCTGCTGCAGAAAAAGGACGTATCAGTAAATGGGCTGCTAAAGCTTTAAAAGCTGAGGTTGAATTATATGAAGCTACCTGGGAGAAATATGTTGGAAAATCAACAGACGGAGATGGAATTAATACTGGTGCCGGATCGGCAGGTTATGATGCTGCTAAAATTAATATCTATTTGACTGATGCGGTTAATTTGTGTAAAGATATAATGGATAATGGAGGTTATGTATTGTGGAATAAAAACACAACTGCCGGTATGGTAAATGAAAGTTATTATTACTTGTTTAATTTGGAAGATGCAGGAAGTAATCCGGGTAGTTTTGCTAAAGACAGTAATAATGAATTTATTCTTTATGGTGTTTATGATGTAGTGTTACGAACAGGTAATCAGAATTTATCTCTAACATCTCAAAATTCTGGATCAAGTCGAAAAATGATGGACATGTTCTTATGCACCGATGGTTTACCGGCATCTAAATCGCCTTTGTTTCAAGGATATCATGCAATAGGAGATGAGTATAAGAACCGTGATTTAAGGATGTTAGGATATATTGGGGCTACCCCTACTTCGGCTCCAATTACTAATGGAGTAGCGGGTTATGCTAATAGAAAATTTGTTTCTTACAAATATGGTACCTATAGAAATGCGAATCAGGAATCTCAAAATTATCCAATTATTAGATTGGCAGAAGTGTATTTAATGTATGCAGAAGCATTATTTGAAAAAGATGGAGCTATTTCTGATGCTAATTTAGATTTATCAATTAATAAAATCAGAATCAGAGCTGGTGTGGCAAATTTAACAAATGCATTAGTTACGGCTAATGGATTGGATATGAAAACTGAAATTAGAAGAGAAAGAACTTTGGAGTTGTATAAAGAAGGTTTTAGATATGATGATTTGAAACGTTGGGGTATTGCTGAAACTGAATTGAATCAATCAACTTGTGGTCAGGTAGTAGGGGATGCTTCTTATACAACTGCTTATAGAGATGCTTCGGGTAATGCAACAGCAGCTTATAATCCTTCAGCTTATGTTTGGGGAGAAGAAGTGGTGCAAACAGCAAAAGGAGCCCTAAAATGTGTTGTTGTTGATAGTAAATTGAATCGAAGTTTTTCAAGAAAAAATTATTTGTGGCCTTTGCCTCAGAAACAGATTAATTTGAATTCTAGTTTGAAACAAAATCCAGATTATCAATAAGAAATAGTTGTCTATCCGGTAAATTGCTGTTATTGAATTTACCGGTTTTAGAAAAAATAAAATTATTCATCTTAATTTTCTAATTATGAAATTAATAATAAAACAAGGTATCAATTTGATGCTGCTATTAACAACTTTGGTGTTTTTTAACGCTTGTGAAGATCCTGCCAATTTTAAAATTTATGAATATCCAGCACAAACAGTAACAGGTTTTTCGCCTTCTGTTGGAAAAATTGGACAACTTGTTACTATTACGGGTAAAGATTTTGGAGATAATCCAAAAGCAGTTAAGATTTATTTTGGAGCTACACTCGCTACTATAGTGAGTATTAATGATACTACCATTGTTGTAAAAGTTCCTGATGGGATTACAGGGCCTTTGAGTATTAAAGTGTGGACAAATACAATAGTAACCGATGAGGTTTTTACTATTTTACCCTCTGCTAAAATTGAAGGTATAACACCAGCTATAGGTATTGAAGGGGCAATTATTAAAATTAATGGTGCTAATTTTGGTACTGATAAAAATGCTATTGCAGTAAAGTTTAACGGAGGTACTTTAGATGCAGAAATTGTATCTGTGACTGATACTCAAATTACAGTAAAGGCTCCTATAGGTGTTCAGCCGGGTTTTATAACAGTAACTATTGATTCTATAGTATTGCAAACAGCTTCTTTCAATGCAGGATACTTAAATTTCAATTTTAATACAGCAGGAAATAAAGAAGGCTGGGATATTACCAATAATGCGACAGCTTCAATTTCCGGGGGCTATTATAATGTTACTTTTGATCCGGCTTTATTTTTAGGAACAAACAAGCGAAGAGCTGACTTTAAACTAACTGCAGGTGCTGTAGTACACCCAGGTAATTTTCCTATTTTGGCAATAAAATTTAATAAACCGGCTACCATGAATTTAATTTTAGATACTAGTTTAGGTTCTTATGGAAATGGAAATAACAAGTGGACTGGTATAATATTGGATAAAAATAATAATGGTAAGGATATTTATTATTTTGATTTAAGAAATACTTTCGGAGCGAGTACTTTACTATCGCAAACTGCTTCAACAACTTTGTCAACCTTTCAGTGGAAAGTAGCTGATATTACTTCTCCAGAGTTGGGTTATTCAGTGGATTGGGTTAAAACGTTTACAAGCCTTGCTGAACTTCAGGCATATGCTAATCAATAAAAATGAATTTTAAATGATAGGTCTTTATTGAAAGACCTATCATTTACCTAATTAAAAGATCAATTTTTTTTATAAAATTGAAAAATCAGGAATCTATTTTTAACTCTTCAAAAAAATATTATGAAATCTTTATTAACTGTTTTTAAGTTAGTTCTTTTGTTTAGTGCTGTCGGCTGTAGTAGTGCAGATTCAGCTACCACAGAGGAACCTCCGGTTGTTGTGACTCCGGTAGTTACTCCAATACCGATTAATGCTAATAAGACGTTTGTGCATCCGGGATTATTACACACCCAGGCTGATTTTGACAGAATGAAAGCTAAAGTTAATGCTGCTTCTGATCCGTGGTTATCAGGATGGAATAAACTTATTGCAAATAGTCATTCCCAACTTACTTATTCACCTAATCCGGTTGTGAAATTAATTAGAGGAGGAAGTTCATTAGAAGAGCCTCAGCCAGATAATTATGGTAGTGCTTTTAATGATGCGGCAGCTGCCTATCAAACGGCAATCCGCTGGAAAATTACAGGCGATGTGGCTTATGCCAATAAGTCAATTCAAATTCTAAATGCCTGGGCTAATAATTGTACAAGTATTTCAGGTGATTCTAATAAGGTATTAGGAGCTGGAATATATGGTTATCAGTTTGCTAATGCCGCTGAAATTATGCGTAGTTACAGTGGTTGGGCCCCAGCTGATTTTGACAAATTTAAGCAATGGATTAAGACTGTTTTTTTACCAATTAGTAAGGACTTTTTAGTAAGACATAATGGTACTTGTATCTCTCATTATTGGGCTAATTGGGATTTGTGTAGTTTGTTAAATGTAATGTCAATAGGCGTTTTAACTGATGATGTAGAATTATACAATACAGCAATTACTTATTTAAATAGTGGTGCCGGTAATGGTCAGTTATTGAAAGTAATCTGGTATGATCATAAAGACGGAACAGCTCAAATTCAAGAAGCCGGACGTGATCAAGGACATGCATTATTATGTGTGGGCTTTTTAGCAGATATTGCTCAAAGTACATGGAATCAGGGTGATGATGTGTATGGATACAATGATAATTGGATTCTTAAAGGTGCTGAATATGAAGCAAAGTATAATTTCACTACTTTAACAGTACCATTTCAACCGTATAATAATTGTGATAATGTGAATCATACAATTGTTAGTTCCGATGGTAGAGCTGGGGTACGTCCAATTTGGAATGCAATTTATAATCATTATTTGAAACGCAAAGGAGTGTCTGCAAATTCTGTGAGATTTGTATCAATTGCAAGAAGTATTGTTCAAACAGAAGGCGGAGGCGGAGATTATGGTCCCAATAGTGGAGGATTTGATTCTCTTGGTTTCGGAACTTTATTGTATAGTTTAGAGTAGATTTTGTCCCAAATAATTTATACTACCCATTGATGTAATTAGTTTTAATATTACGTCAATGGGTTTCTTTTTAATCTTAAAAATCATAATCAAACTTTAGCAAATAGTATCAATAGATTTTTTAATGTAGCAGGGTAATGATTATTTTCAGTTATCAGCCAAAATGGCTAGTAGCTTTCGAGAGACATCGTTAAAACTTATCAATTACTATATACCAAGATTTCATTTTAAGTGTTATTTTGTTTTTTTTGTTGTGTTATAAGTGTTTCTTTATGAGTGATTTATGTTAATGTGGTGTGTTGTAAAGTTTATCTGTGTTTTTAATAAAACAAATTGAATAATGGATGATAGTTTATATATAATGGTTGATAATTAGTATTCTATAGGAATTCATGTAGGTATTTTTGATTGTAAATAAATGAGGACAATATAATTCTATAATCAAAAATCAAAATGCCTATGGGGAATGAAAAAATTAAACTTAAGTGGTATATCATTTCTATTGATTTAATTTCAAAATGAGATGATAAAAAAATAAATACAACTCAATAATTGAGTTAGATAAAACTGAAACCACCAGAAAACTATGAATTTATATCTAAAAACCAACCAATGGAAAATTTTAAACTAATAAATATTGACAAAAACTTTACTTTGTCTAAATCTGTTGAGATAGACGCTACATCTGAGACAGTATCTGAAAAATTAAATAGTTTGTTTAATTCTACCGCATTATTCATTATGCTATTGCTTTTTCTTTTTATAAAAGCTGAAGCACAAACAGGTCTGATAAATGATGATTTTTCTACAGGATCTACTTTTAATTGGGTTGCTGCTACGGCAGGATCAACCGGGCAAATTTTAAATGGGAAATATAATGTAAACTTTCCAGCAGCATCAGCAACCGGAACATATCGGGCTGATTTTAAAAAGAATGGAGGAATAACTTTTCATGCCGGAACTTATCCTATTATTGCCATTAAGATTAATAAACCGCCGCGTTGTAATTATTTTTTTGACACCAACCTGGGTTCTTATAACGGAGCAAATAATAATGGGACTAAAATTATTACTGAAACCGGTAATGTTTTTTATTGGGATCTTTCAACTGGTAAACTGGGTACCACTACGCTTTCGACTACTCAGCCAACCACATTGTCTTCGTTTCAACTTAAAATTGCAGATATTGTATTGACAGATGAAGAAATTGCTGGCAATAAGACGAATTATCAAGTGGACTGGGTGAAGAGTTTTGCTTCTGTAGATGCCTTACGTGCTTATTTAAATCCTTCGGGTACGACTAATCCTCAATTTGAATTCAGTGGTACTTTTGTACATCCTGGTTTACTCCATAATGCGACCGATCTTAACAGGATTAAAGATTTGGTAGCCCAACAGGCAGGACGTCCGTACCAGAGCTATCAGGCTTTGGTGGCTTCAGGAAAAGCTTCTGCAACTTATACAATGAAGGGACCTTATAGTGCACTTACCAGGGATGCTTCCCTTACAATTGACGGAGTAGCGGGAGGGACTGTTAAAAATAATGTAGAGAGTGATTTTCTGGCTGCTTATTACAATGCATTAATGTATAAAATTAATGGTAATGAAGCACACGCTTTAAAAGCCATTCAGATATTGGATGCTTATTCTGCTACTACTAAATCTATAGTTGGTGCTGATGCGGAGCTGAATGGCCTATATGGGTTTATGTTGGTCAATGCTGCTGAAATTATGCGTTCTGCTTACCCTTCATGGGCGGCAACCAAAGTGTTGCTGTGCCAAAATATGCTGAAGTCGGTTTTTTATCCGGTAGTAGGTAATTTTAAACCATGTGCACATGGAAATTGGGATATTATCTGTATGAAGGCATTGATGGGAATTGCCATTTTTACTGAGGATACTGCCATGTTCAATAAAACGGTAAACTATTATTATTACGGGGAAGGTAATGGAAGTATCAAAAATTATGTACTTACCGATGCAGGTCAATTACAGGAAAGTAACCGCGATCAACCGCATGTAATGTTAGCTATAGGTTCTCTTGCCGAATTGGCAGAAATGGCATTGAAACAAGGTGTAGATTTATACTCAGCTAATAACAATGCTATTATGCGAGGTTACGAATATACTTCTCAATACAATTTGGGTATAGATGTTCCTTATCAGACTAGTTATGATTATTGCGAAAAAAATTATCAGGATTATACTCCAACTGCTATATCTCCTAATGGAAGAGGTGAGTTAAGGGCTGTATTCGAAATTGCCTACAATCATTATGTTTATCGTAAAGGTTTGACAATGCCTCAAACCATGGCTGTATTAGGAAGAATGGGGGCTGAAGGAGCGCCTTTTGGAGCGGACAATCCGGGTTATGGGTCTTTATTATTTTATTTGAATCCGGCGAGTGATTATACATTTGCAAATCAGGGATTAATTGATGATAATTTTACCAGTTCAACAGGTACCTGGAAAGCAGTAACTACCGGATCAGTTGCTACTGCAGAAGATGGGCAATTAAAAATCACTACTGTTATTCAATCGAATGGAAAAGGAAGAGGAGACATGCAGAATAACATTACTACGGTTCATCCTGGCAATTATCCAATTCTGGCCATTAAGATGAAGAAACCTGTTAATTGTAATTTTACTTTTGATACTAATTTAGGAAGCTATGGTAATGCTGCTAATAAATGGACAGGAAAAGTAGGAGAGGAGATTTATTATTATGATCTTACTAAAACAGGTTTTGGTGCAACGCCTACTATGTTGTCAACTACTGCAGCTACAACACTTTCAACTTTTCAGTTCAAAGTAGCCGATATTGCTTCTGGTGAAACAAGTTATACTGTGGATTGGGTTAAAACGGTTAAAACAGTAGCTGAGCTTGCTGCTTTTGATCCGGCAACGGGTCTTATTAATGATAATTTTTCGACAACAACAGATGGTTGGAGCACTACAACAAGTGGGGCTACTGCTGCTGCGGATAATGGTCATTTACGAGTAGGTCTTGCTAAGCAAACCAATGGTTCTTATCGTGGGGATGTCAAAAGAACAGCAGGAGCAACATTGTATCCTGCAAATTATCCTATTGTAGCCATTAAGTTGAAAAAACCAATAGTTGCCAATATCACTTTAGACTCTAATCTGGGATCTTTTGGAAATGGCAGTAATAAATGGACGGGTAAAGTAGGAAATGATATTTATTATTTTGATCTTTCTAAAACTGGTTTTGGTACAGGAGGTGTTTTAACTGTCCCAACGAGTTTAACAACTTTTCAGTTTAAAATAGCTGATATTACATCAGGCGAGACTAATTATCAGGTGGACTGGGTTAAGACGTTTAAAACGGTAGCTGAGTTGCAGGCTTTGGTTGCCCCGGCTTATCAGACAATAACTTTCGCATCTATAGATGTTATGAAAATAGGAATGGCAGATTTTGGTTCAGCTACATCCAGTTCAGGATTAGCAGTAAGTTTGTCAAGTTCCAATGAAAATGTAGCAACTATAGTAAATGGAAAAATACATATCGTAGGAGCAGGAACTTCTGAGATTTCAGCTACCCAAGTTGGAGATGCGAACTATTATGCTGCCGATGTGGTGAAACGAAATCTTGTTGTAGTTAAAAACGATCAGAGTATTACGTTCGGTAACCTTTCTGCAAAAACAATAGAGGATGCTGATTTTACTCCTGGAGCTATTGCGAATTCAGGATTGACAGTAAGTTATACAAGTTCGAATCCGGAAGTTGCTACAATTGTTGATGGTAAAGTTCATATTGTTGGTGCTGGTTTCAGTGAAATTACAGCTTCACAAGATGGTGATGATACTTATAACGCTGCAACTTCTGTTACACAACCGCTAACAGTGAATAAGCTGTTTTATGTTGATGCAGATAAAGATGGTTTTGGATCGATTACAAATGCTTTGCTCGCTGTAAATGATGCTCCGGAAGGCTATGCTACTAACAACACCGATTGTAATGATAGTGATGCTACGGTACACGAACCTATTCTATACTATGTAGATGCTGATAAAGATGGATTTGGTTCAACTACAACAGCAATGTTATGTTCATCTGTAACTCCTGAAGGATATGCTATTAACAATACCGATTGTAATGATAATGATAAAACTGTTCACGAGCCAATTCAATACTATGTAGATGCCGATAAAGACGGATTTGGTTCAACTACAACAGCAATGTTGTGCTCATCTGTAGCTCCATTAGGCTATGCTACTAACAACACCGATTGCAATGATAATGATAAAACTGTTCATGAGCCAATTCAATACTATGTAGATGCCGATAAAGACGGATTTGGTTCAGCCACAACAGCAATGTTATGTGCATCTGTAGCTCCAGAAGGTTATGCTACTAACAATACCGATTGTAATGATAGCGATGCTACCGTACACGAACCTATTCAATATTATGTAGATGCTGATAAAGACGGATTTGGTTCAACTTCAACAGCTATGTTATGTTCATCAGTAGCTCCGGAAGGCTATGCTACTAACAACACCGATTGTAATGATAACGATAAAACTGTTCATGAGCCTGTCAAATATTATGTAGATGCTGATCATGATGGATTTGGATCTACAACCGAAGTTTTCTTCTGTTCGTCAGTTGCTCCACAAGGTTATGTTACAAATAATATCGATTGTAATGACAGTCAGCTTTTATATGCCGATAATGATGGTGACGGATTTGGAGCTGGTGTTGCTGTAGCCTGTGGTGTAGCAAATAATACAGATTGCGATGATACCAATGCAGTTCAGTTAACAGCTAAAATTCCAGATGTTTACGCTCTTAATGCAGCTGTAGATGAAAAAAATACTATTTACATTGGATATGGTCCTTCATCTCTTAGCATCACAGCGAATCCTGTGGGAGGAACGGCACCTTACACCTATGTTTGGAGTACAGCCAAAACTACACAAGCCATTTCGGTGTCTGCTGAAGGAACCTATACTGTAGTGATAACTGATAAAAAAGGCTGTCAGACGACGACATCTATTGTGATTAAAACAATAAATGTGCAATGTGGTAATTCTAATGATAAAGTTATGGTTTGCCATAATAACCAAGCAATTTGTGTAAGTTCGAGCTCAGTTCAAGTGCATTTGAATCATGGAGACAAACTGGGGTCTTGTGTTACTACAAATAAAGAGGTTAGTAAAAATTTAATTACTGATGGAAATACAACTGAAGATGTTGTAATTTATCCTAATCCTGTGACTTCAATATTGAATGTAAAAGTGAATGAAGTTTACAGTGGCGCGACACTTGAAGTATACAATATTTTAGGTGTTAAGTTACGTTCTCAATCATTAACAAATACGATACAAACGATTTCATTTGAAGGATTGCCTTCAGGAAACTATTTGTTATATGTTATAAACGGGAATGATATTAGCTTAAAAAATATTATCAAGCAATAGCTATTTTTAAATTAAAGAAAAGCTGACTCTTATGTAAATAGGAGTTGGCTTTTTTTATGCACGGAATTTTATATTTCAATTATTCGTTTTAAATAATAAAAATGAGTATTCAAAGGGTTTACGAGTGTTTTTGAGCTATAATTTATAGTAAATGAATCATAATTTATCTTGAAACAAACGGATTCTTAGTAATATTGAAAAACATTTAAGGCTATTTAATGTTAACAAATATTCGTCACAAATTTAATCTGATGATTCAAAAAATAATATCATATTTTATAAAAGTCGAGTAAAAATAAGTCTGATAATTCAATGTATTCACCATTCTTAAATGAGAGTTTACATAGTAGATTTAATAAAATACAAATTTTGGTTAGTTTGTTGTTTAGTTTGATTACTGTAGTATAGTTGCTGGTTCGGTTGCCGGCAACTAGTAATCAAATTTTCTGTAACTTACTTTCTGAAATAAAATAATGATTGACATGCAAAATAAAATTCTGGCACTTCTTTTTTTAATGTTTTCTGTAAGTAATACAGAATCTCAAAATCTCCCTGTTCCTCAAAACATCGGAATACAACACCCACGTGTTTTTGGGAAAGACATGTCTTTGGATCAGGTTCGGTACTTGGTAAAAAAAGAAGACTGGGCAGCTGCTATTATTGCAAAAACTCAAAATAATGTTGCACCATATCTTGATTATTATAAAACAGATAAAACTTGGTTAGTTTCCCGATTGCAGATGTATTGGAAAACTAAATCAACACAGATTTTCATCAATGGAGGGAAATACGATCATGCTGATGGGGAAGCTCCCTTTCCTACTGTAAAGTTTATTGGCGGACGTGGAACACCTTCTAGTTATAAAACCCCAAAATTAGAAGATGTTAAGCCTTACATGGATGATCCACGAGGTTTATATCTTCAAAATAGTACTACTAATGTTTGGGAATGGGGCCCTATAACAGCTACAGGAGGTATTACAAATGCAATTAACAGACAAATATTAAGTATTGCCAGAGATGCAGCGTTTTTGTATTGGTATACCGGCAATGAAGAATATGCAAATTTAGCATACCATGTTCTGGATACTTATTTAAAAGGAGTTTACTATTTAAATGAACCTATTGATCTAAGTCATGGTCATCATCAAACTTTGGTTAGTTATATTCAGTTTGAAGTCATTCAGGATCACATTTTAAATGAAATAACACAATGTTATGATTTTCTACACGATTTTATTAGGGATAAAAATCCGGAAAGTTTAGCAATTTATGATGCTACTCTGCAAAAATGGGCCGACTTACAAATTAAAAACGGAGTAAGTTTTAATAATTGGAATTTATTGGAGGCGGCTCACATTTCACATATCGCCTTGGTTTTAGAAAATAATTCGGCTTATAAAAATGGAAAGGGAGCGCAATATTATCTGGATCAAATCATGAACCAAACGTCAACCAGACAATGGTCTATGAATAAATTGATGGATTATGGTTATGATAAAAAGACGGCTGTCTGGAATGAAAGTCCGGGGTATTCAATGAATGTTTTGAGTGATTTTATTTCGTTTGCCGAGTTTTATGACCACAATTTTGATATTGATTTATTAAAAGAAATGCCAGTATTAAAACAGGCGGTAAAATCTAGTGCACAATACCTTTATCCTGATAAATATATGGTTTCTTTTGGAGACGGGCATTACAATAAATTGCGTAATGAGCCCATCCGTTATATGATTGAAAATGCACAGAAATATGGCAAAACAGCCGATGAAAATTATTTTACCAAAATGTACAAAACTATTTATCCGGACAATGTAACTGAAGGTAAATTTATTGGGAAAAATATTCAGGATCTTTTTGGTGGTAAAGCCTTACTATTTAAAAATAATATTGAAGCTGGAAAACTAACCGATTTTACGACACCGTTGTTTTATGTGTCACACAATAGTTGGCTGGTACAACGTCAGGGCGAAGGCGATTCGGCATTAATGATTAGCCAGATTGGTTCATTTGGAAATCACATGCATTCTAACGGGATTGCGATGGAATTGTATGGAAAAGGTTTACCGTTAGCACCCGAAATGGGACACGGTTCGAGTTATTTTTCGATAGAATATGCAGAGTATTACACCCAATTTCCTGCTCACAATACCGTGATTGTAAATGGAAAATCAAAATACCCTGAGATGAAAAGTAATCACGCTTTTAGTTTAAATGCAGCTTATCCTAAAAGTGGGGTTACTTCAGGAATAGTTCCCGGAATTACTTTTTCGGATGTTTCTTTTTTAGAACCTGAAACCGATAGTAATCAACGCAGAGTGATGGGAATTGTAAAAGATACTATTGAAGATGGGTATTATATAGATATTTTCCGTTCTACTCAAAACAAAGGCGATAACGTAAAGAATGAATATTTCTTTCATAATCTGGGGCAAAATTTAGAGTTAACTGCTGTAAATGGAACTCCATTAGAGCTTAAACCGACAACTAAATTAGCTTTTGGTGATGGCGATTTGATGGCTTACGATTATATGTGGGACAAAAAATCGATTGAAACCCCTCAGGATTTTAAGGGTAAATTTAACTTGGCTTTAAAAGACAAAACAGTAAATATGAATCTTTGGTTTCAAGGACAATCAGACAGAGAAGTTTTTTCAGTGCTATCACCAAAATCCACTGCTTTATCTCATGGTTTATTGCCGGATGAGATGAGTAATAATCCAATACCAACTTTAGTTGTGAGACAAAACGGAGAAGCCTGGAATAGACCTTTTGTGGCAATTTATGAACCTGCATGGAATAATGAAACGAATATCCAATCGGTTGATTATTTTGGAAAAAATGAGTTTGTAGGGATTCATGTGACTAATAAATCAGGAAAAGAAGATTTTATTTTTTCGAATATTACTGCTGATATAAAATTAAGTGAGAAACAATTTTCGGTAACAGGAACTTATGGGATTGTCAGTAAAAAAGCGGATGATTTTACACTTTTTTTAGGCAATGGAAAAAACATTTCTAATGGAAATTATACGCTTGATTTGGGGAATGAAGTTGCCTCATCCGTATTGAAAAGCGAAAATGGAACAATGTATTTCAGTGCTGATATTGCATCGGTTTTGACAGTTTCATTCGACGGAAAAATCAAAAACGGAATTCTAACGGATGCAGCCGGAACAAAGTATGAAGGAATTTATAATAAAAAAGAGAAAATACTAAGCTTTAAATTGCCTCCATTGTCATATCAGATGATTAAAATTGATATGAAATGATGAAAGTAAAGGATAAAGTGTTTGTTAAAATTTATGAAGCTGCAATATTGATTATTTTGCTAACAGCTTGTAGTAATTTGATTGGGCAAACTCATCATCATATAAAACATAGGAATTATAATTTCTCAGCAATAGAGCATAAAATCCAAACATGGGTGGACAGCAGTTATTACGCAGGAGCATCTATTTTAGTTTCTCAAAATGATAAGGTTATTTACGAAAAATATTTTGGGAATTATAATAAAGATACTCAGGTGTTCATTGCTTCTGCCGGAAAATGGCTAGCTGCAGCAACAATTGCTTCGGTCGTAGAAAAAACAAATCTTTCCTGGGATGATAAGGTTAAAAAATGGCTGCCTGAATTTAAAGATGTAAAAGGAGAAGCTACTCTAAGACAACTTTTTTCGCATACTTCCGGTTTCCCGGATTATCAGCCTAAGGATTCGGTTACTGATAATTACCAGACATTGGGAGAGTCGATAAAACACATCGTTAATTTACCCGCTGATTCACAACCTGGAACTGCTTTTCATTATGGAGGATTGGCGATGCAGGTAGCAGGCAGAATGGCGGAATTGGCTACCGGAAAAGATTTTGAAACTATTTTTCAACAGAATATTGCGATGCCATTGGGAATGAAAAACACCCATTTTGTGCCAGTGGATGATGGCGGAGGTCATAGTCCAATGTTGGGAGGTGGTGCCAAAAGTACACTTTATGATTATGCACATTTTTTGGAAATGATAAGTCATGATGGGAATTATAAAGGGAATCAAATTCTAAAAAAAGAGTCTGTTGTCGAGATGCAGGCAGACCAAATTGGGAATGCAAAAGTTGCCAATCACGAATATGTAGAACGGGTAAGGGCTGAAAAATACAATGCGATTTATGGTTTAGGAGAATGGAGAGAAGAGTTGGACGCTAATGGAAAAGCAGTTTTAATAAGCAGTCCCAGTTGGGCAGGTGCTTATCCTTGGATTGATAAAACAAGGAATACTTGTGGTTTTTTCCTGACTCACGTAAATGTGGCAAAAGCCAATAAAGATGGATTTTCATCCTTTTATAATAGTCCGGTTTTACCCATTATGGTTCGTGATGTTTATAAAAAAGCAGCTTTAACAAGCGAGGTGAAAACGGGATTTGTAACTATTGGGAATACTAAATTGTATTATGAAGAATTAGGAAAAGGAGAGCCACTAATTTTTATACACGGGCATTCATTTGACCATAGCGAATGGGATCCTCAGTTTTTTGAATTTGCCCAAAAGTATAGAGTTATCAGATACGATTGCAGAGGCTATGGCTATTCGGATCAACCAAAAGAAGGAGTAGAATTTTTGCACGCTGATGACCTTTTGAAAGTAATGGATTATCTAAAAATTAAAAAAGCGCATTTGGTCGGACTTTCTATGGGAGGCTTTATAGCAACTGATTTCCTGGCGTTACATCAGGACCGTCTTTTGTCAGCTACAATGGCTAGTGGCGATATTTTTCCGGTTCCTGGACCATCGGAACCTTGGACAACCGAGCAGCTTGCGATTCGAAGAGCTGAAATTGAAAAAATAATAAAACGTGGAACGATGTACCAAAAATGGGATTGGTTAAACGGTTTAATGAGTAAAGGAGGAACTAATTTAGAAAAAATAAGAAAACCTGTTTGGGGCATGATTTACAAATGGGATCAATGGCAGCCATTGCACGCCGAACCTCGATTGGTGTTGGGGAATGATGCAGAGGCTATTTTGAAGAAACAAAAAACAACTGTTCCGGTAATGGTCTTGACAGGAGAAGTTGACAAGGGACATCCAAATAAATTATTGGAATGCGTGCCAGCTGCAAAACAAGTAATTGTACCCAATGCAGGACATGTAAGTAATCTTGAAAATCCGGTTCATTTTAACCGATTAGTTATGGCGTTTTTAAAAAATAAATAAAAAGAATAATGGTATTTAAAGAAAAATTTTGGTCATTAACCACAGTGCTACTATTGGTATTTTGTGGGACATTTAAAATGATTGCTCAGGAATTAGTGGTTTATAAAACGACCGAGGATATTTTGAAAAGCATGCATAATGACGATTTTTCAGTAAAAGTCAGGAAACCGGGCGGTGAATGGAAAGAGCTTTTTGAGTACGGAGTAAAAGTAGATCAGGTTATAGGTTCAGGACATTCAGTTCAAAAAGCTTCGATGGCTTATTTTGATTTTTCCGGAACAGTAGAAGTTTCAGTTACTTCGAATAAAGGGGTAATTAATCAAGCGAGAATAAGACCTTTGTCTTATGACATAAAACCAACGATAAAAGGAAATACGCTGATTTTTTCTTTATCAAATCCGGTGAATGTGTCGGTGGAAATAAACGATGATATTTTTCATAATCTTCACTTATTTGCTAATCCAATTGAAAAAAATGTTCCTAATCCTAAAGATCCTAATGTCATCTATTTTGGTCCCGGAATTCATGAAATACCAAATCAAAAATTACAGGTGCCTTCTAATAAAACGGTTTATCTCGCTGGTGGAGCTGTACTGAAAGGGCAAATAGCATTAGATAGCGTTTCAAATGTAAATATATTGGGAAGAGGAATGGTAGATCAGGAAATTAGACTTGGGATACATATTGCTAATTCAAAAAATGTAAATGTAGAAGGTGTTTTTGCTTCGCAGTGTTTAGCAGGGGGCTCTGATAGTGTAAAAATCAGTAATGTTAAAACGATGAGTTTTTATGGCTGGGGAGACGGCATGAATATAATGGCGAGTAATAATGTACTTTATGACCGTGTTTTTATTCGTTCTTCTGATGATTGTACCACCGTTTACGGCACCCGAAAAAGTTTTAAAGGAGGCAGTAAAAATATAACGATGCAGAATTCTACACTTTGGGCTGATGTTGGGCATCCAATTTTGATAGGCACACATGGAAATAGCGAGAAACCTGATGTTCTTGAAAACCTGAAGTACATTAACATTGATATTTTGGATCAAAAAGAAATGCAGATCGATTATCAGGGTTGTTTGGCAATAAATGTAGGAGATAACAATCTAGCAAAAAAAGTACTTTTTGAAAATATAAGAGTAGAAGATTTTAGAGAAGGACAGCTGCTTAATTTAAGAGTGTTTTACAATACAAAATATTGTACCGCTCCGGGTTTAGGAATTGAAGATGTAGTGTTTCGTAATGTAGATTATAATGGTAAAAACGCCAATCTTTCTATAATAGCGGGTTACAATGAGCAAAGAAAAATTAAGGATGTGACATTTGAAAACCTGAAGATAAACGGAGTGTTGATATACGATGAAATGCAAGGAAAACCAAAATGGTATAAAACATCAGACATGGCCAGATTCTTTGTTGGAGAACATGTAGAAGGCGTTTCTTTTAAAATTAAATAAAACAAGACAATGAAAATACGTTCCAAATTAAGTATTATACTAGGCGGTTTTTTTGTCCTTGGATATGCGTCGAGTTGTTCTGTAAAAAACAATTTGAAGATTGTAAATGTTGAGGTGAAAAATAATCTGGGTTTTAACCGTAAGGAAATTGTGAGTATTCCAAGTGGCAAATTAGCGGGTTTATTAAAAAATACTGCTGAGAAAAACGTTCGGGTTAAAATTCAGGGAGCTAATGACTATTTAAGAACCCAATGGATTGATTATAATAACGATGGTGTAGGTGATGAATTGCTTTTTGAAGTGGATATTAAAGCCAATAGTACAGCAAATTATTCGATAATTTCAGATACAGCGAAAGTTCCTGAAAGTAAGGTAATAACTTATTCCCGTTTTGTTCCGGAGCGTATTGATGATTATGCCTGGGAAAATAATAAAGTGGCTTTTAGGGCTTATGGTCCTGTAGCACAGCAATTAGTAGAAGAACATAAAGAAGGAGGGACGCTTTCCAGCGGTATTGATCTTTGGCTTAAAAAAGTGGATTATTCTATTATCGATAGTTGGTATAAAAAAAATGTAGCGAGTCCGGGATATTATCATATCGAGCATGGAGAAGGTTATGATCCGTATCATGTGGGGGCCAGCCGGGGTACAGGAGGAGCCGGGATTTGGGAAAAAGACAGTTTACAGGTGGCTAAAAATTATATCAGTTATAAAACAATTGCAACCGGTCCTCTACGTACAGTTTTTGAATTGACTTATGCACCCTGGAGCAGTTATGGAGTGCATGAAACCAAAAGGATTTCATTGGATTTGGATTCTAATTTTTCAAAATTTGAAATTAGCCTTCGTTCAGATAAAAAAATACCAAACTATACGCTGGGAATTACGCTGCATGAAAAGAAAGGCGAAGTGAATATTAACAAAGTTAGTGGTTGGTTCCGTCATTGGGAAGCTATAGATAGTTCTTTTGTGGGCGAAGGTATTGTTGTAAATCCTGAAGTTATAAGTACTGCTTTTGCCAATGATTCTAAAACGCCAGATCAGAGTAATTTATTAATTGTCACCAATCCTGAAGCGAAACTGACTTATTATGCAGGTTTTGTATGGACGGGAAGTAAACAAGTTTCAGATGTTACCCAATGGGACGAAATGCTTGCTAAGCAGGCAAAAATTATCGCTAATCCTTTACAGTTGATTATTAAATAAAATCAATACCAATTTTAAGACACTAATCTAATGATCTCTAGAATTCAATATGTAATTTATATTGCAATGGCTTTTTTTGCTTTATATTCTTGTAAATCGGGAAGTGAAAAACAGTCTGGGAGTCAATCTAATTCTCAAAACTATATTTCTAAAGTCTGGCAATCAGATCGAGGTGATGGAACGTATACGAATCCTATTTTGTATGCCGATTATTCCGATCCCGATGTGATTCGGGTAGGAAATGATTATTATATGACCGCTAGTAGTTTTAATTGTGTGCCTGGTTTACCTATTTTGCATTCTAAAGATTTAGTGAATTGGGAGATTATCAATTATGCTTTGGAAAAACAGATTCCGGAAGCTGTTTTTGACATTCCGCAACATAGTAAAGGAGTGTGGGCTCCGGCAATTCGGTTCCATAAAGGCGAATTTTATATCTACTGGGGTGATCCTGATTTTGGGGTTTATATGATTAAAACCAAAGATATTTATAGTAAATGGTCAAAACCAATATTAGTATTGGCTGGAAAAGGAATCATTGATCCCTGTCCGCTTTGGGATGAAGAAAACACCTATTTGATTCATGCCTGGGCAGGAAGCCGTGCCGGGATCAATAGTGTATTGACTATTAATAAAATGAATACCGAAGGAACAATGGTTTTGGATGAAGGACATAATGTTTTTGATGCACATGACAGGCATCATACAATGGAAGGACCTAAGTTGTATAAAAAAGACGGCTATTATTACATTTTTGCTCCTGCAGGAGGTGTAGAAAATGGTTGGCAGGTAGTTATGCGTTCTAAAAATATCTATGGGCCTTATGAAGATAAAATTGTTTTAGAACAAGGAAGTACTGCCATCAATGGTCCTCATCAGGGAGCTTGGGTAACGACTCCGGATGCTAAATCCTGGTTCATGCACTTTCAGGATCAGGGAGTTTACGGACGTGTGTTGCATTTACAACCAATGGAATGGAAAGAAGCCTGGCCAATGATAGGGAAAGATTATGATGGTAACGGAGTTGGAGAGCCCGTCCTTTCTAATGTAAAACCTATTGTTGGTAATGGCTTATCAATAATGCATCCGGTTGAAAGTGATGAATTTGATAATGGAAAACCGGGTTTACAATGGCAGTGGTATGCTAATTCGTCGATTAAATGGAGTGCGCAAATTCCGGGAACAGACTATTTGAGACTTTTTGCGATTAGTCAAAAAGAAGAACCGAATCTTTGGAATGTTCCTAATTTATTATTGCAAAAATTACCTGCACCTAATTTTACAGCTACAACCAAAGTTAAACTGACTTCTGAATGGCAAACATCAGGAAAAAAAGCAGGCTTGTTGTTAATGGGGAAATCTTATGCTTATGTCGCGATTGCTTATCATGATGAGAAATATTGGGTACAGCAGATAAGCTGTGCCAATGCCAATGAAGGAGCAGGAGAGAAAGTAATCGAAGAAAAACCTTTGTCTTCAAATGAAGTTCAATTACGAATGAAAATTACAGCACCAAATGCAGTCTGTCAATTTAGTTACAGCGAAAACGGAATTGATTTTATCTCCATTGGAGAAGAAGTCAAAGCAGAAAAAGATTTATGGATATCAGCCAAAATTGGAATTTTTGCCATCAGTGAACCGAAGGTTAGAATGGGAGGCTATGCCGATTTTGACTGGTTTAGAATAACAAAATAAAATATAAGAAATGAAAATAAATAAATTTCACTTTGTATGCCTGTTGCTATGTTCTGTTTTAACAATTCATGGGCAGTCCATATTACAGGAAACAGTTCAAAAACTCAAATCACCAAATGGGGCTTATGAATTCACTTTTTATCAAAAGCAAATCACGACTGGCGATAAACAAATGTATTATACACTTTCCTATAATGGAAAACCAGTTGTGGAGGAATCGGAACTCGGTGTTTTGATTGAGAATCAGACTTTCGAGTCGGCTTTGGCTATTCCTAATGATAGCTGTAAAGTCTGGGGCGAGAATCTGAATTTTACAGGAGTTCAACGTGCTGCTGTAAATGAAACATGGAAGTTCGTTTACGGTGAAAATGCTACTATTCGAAACAACTATAATGAAATGACAATATCTTTCCGTAAAGGTGAGCTTCCTAAAGAAAAGCAGGGCGATGGTTATGATAAAAATAAAAGCTATTTCATGAATGTTATTGTACGAGCTTATGATGAAGGTGTAGCGGTTCGTTATTATTTTCCGGAACCAACAAATGGTTTATTTCTGCATATTGTTGGGGAACAAACCCAGTTTACCATGCCGGAAGGAACTTTTGCCTATTATGAACCGTGGGCTCAGGGACCATTTTCATTGCTTCCGCTGAAAGATTGGAAAGGGCAGAGTGAACGTCCGCTTACAATGAAATTAGCAAATGGACTAACTGTAGCTATTGCTGAAGCCCAAATGACAGATTATGCTCGTATGAAATTTACGCTCAATGCGACCAAACCAAATACACTTCAGGCAACAATTTACAGTAGTGTAGATGTTATTCCTGCTTATTCTACACCTTGGCGTGTGATTATGGCGGGAGAAAAATCGACCGATTTAATTGCAAATAAAGAAATTATCCTAAATCTAAATCCTGAAAATCAATTGAAGGATGTGACGTGGATTAAACCCGGAAAGGTAATTCGAGTGGCAAAAATGACCCAGGCTGATGCTAAAAAATGTGTTGATTTTGCTGCCGAAAGAGGTTTACAATATGTTCATTTGGATGCTGGCTGGTATGGACCTGAAATGAAAATGAGTTCCACTGCGACCACTGTTTCTGAAACAAAAGATTTCAATATGCCTGAATTAACTGCTTATGCTGCTTCGAAAGGAATTGGAATTTGGGTGTATGTTAACCAACGCGCGTTGATTCAGCAATTAGATTCTATTTTGCCTTTGTATAAAAAATGGGGAATTAAGGGAATAAAATTTGGTTTTGTGCAAGTGGGTAATCAACGCTGGACGACATGGTTGCATGAAGCGGTAAAAAAATGTGCGAAATATGGTTTTATGGTAGATATTCATGACGAGTATCGACCAACAGGTTTCAGCCGTACCTATCCTAATTTAATGACTCAGGAAGGAATTCGTGGAAACGAGGAAATGCCGGATGCTGATCATAATACCATCCTGCCTTTTACCCGTTTTTTAGCTGGTCCCGCCGATTATACCATTGCTTATTACAGAAAAGATATAAAAAATACACATGCCCATCAGTTGGCTTTGTCGGTGGTTTATTATAGTCCAATTCAGTTTATTTATTGGTATGATCAGCCTTCTGCTTATCAGGGAGAACCGGAAATTGAGTTTTTCGATAAAGTAAAAACGGTTTGGGATGAAACGAAAGTACTTGATGGAAAAGTAGGTGAATACATTACAGTAGCTCGTAAAACAGGAACCGATTGGTTTGTTGGTTCGATTACAAATAATCAGGCTCGAAAAATTATAGTTCCAACAGCATTCCTTGAAAAAGGGAAGAAATATACAGTGAAATCATTTCAAGATGATGATAGCATTCAAACACGTACTAAAGTTGCCGTTAAAGAACAAAAAATTAAAGGCGGTGATGTGTTGACTTTTGACTTAAAAGCTAGTGGAGGAGTAGCTTTAATTTTTTCGGAAGTGAAAAAATAAAGCATTATAAAGATGAAAAAAATAAATTACATATTCTTTTTTTTAAGTCTTTTAAGCTTTAGCGGATACAGTCAGGTATGGCAATGGAGCGTAAAAATAAACAGTAGTATTTCTCCGGAAACCAATGATCATCCACAGGCTTTTTTATGGATTCCTGAAAACTGTAAGCAAGTCAAAGGAGTAGTTTTTGCACAGCACAATATGATAGAAGAAGGGATGCTTGAGCATTCTTATTTCAGAAAAGTAATGGGAGAACTTGGTTTTGCCGAAGTGTGGGTCACACCGGTGGTGAGTTGGATGTATGATACGACGAAAGGAGAGGATAAGATTGTTACAGAAATATTTCAATCATTGGCTGATGTATCGGGTTATCAGGAATTAGCTTACGCTCCAATTATTCCTATTGGACATTCAGCAATGGCAAGTTTTCCTTGGAATTATGCTGCTTTTAATCCCGAACGCACTTTAGCTTTGGTTTCAGTACATGGAGATGCACCCCAAAGCAATTTGACAGGGTGTGGAAAACCAAATCCAAATTGGGAAAACAGAACTATTGATGGAATTCCTTCTCTTTTTGTAATGGGAGAGTATGAATGGTGGGATGCACGAATTCAACCTGCTCATAAATACATTGCAAAACATCCTGAAAGTGTTATTACATTATTTGCCGATACAGGACATGGCCATTTTGATTATTCGGATATGTTGGTAAAATATGTTGCCGATTACATAAAAAAAGTGGCTAAAAGAAGACTTCCAAATAAGATGTCTTTAGAGAAGTTTGCCAATCTTAAAAAAATAAATCCAAGTTCCGGATGGTTAATGGATAAATGGAGACATGATACCATTCCTCAAAACAAACCTGCGATTTATAAGGAATATCAAGGGAATCGTTATACTGCTTCTTGGGTTTTTGATAAAAAAATGGCTAAATCCACCGAAGCTTATTATGCAAAAGCAAGAGGTAAAATAAAGCAATATATTGGGTTAAAACAAAATGATAAAATTGTACAGCCAGATAAAACACACGATAATTATAGTTTGAATTTTAAACCTTTAAACGACGGAATAAGTTTTGTAGTAGCTCCTTTTTTTTCGGATAGTTTAAGACTAAAACCAGTTAGTGATTTTGCGAAAACGAAACTTCTAATTGACCGAATTTGTGGTCCGGTAAAAAAAGTCAACGATACTATTTTCCAGATTAGTTTTGATAAACTGGGTTTTAATAATACCAAACGAAGCAATGATATTTGGCTTTTGGCTCACAATAATGGAGATGAAAAATACAAAAGTGCTGTTCAGCAATTGCATTTGCGTTTTCCTATTGTAAATAAAGAAGGTAAACCTCAAAGAATTGATTTTTCTCCAATAAATGATTTAAAAGTAGGTATAGAAAAAATGGAGTTGAAAGCTAAATCGAGTGCAGGGGCTAAAGTGGCTTATTATGTAAAAGAAGGCCCTGCTTATATTGAAGATAGTGTGTTGCATTTTACTAAAATTCCACCAAGAATCAAATTTCCGGTAAAAGTCACTGTGGTGGCATGGCAATATGGAATTGCGGGAGAATTACAATCTGCTGAGTCTGTTGAACGAAGTTTTTTTATTAGAAAATAGTTAGTTTGAGAGTATGAAAATTAAGGGCAGTTAAGCAACAAAGCTTAACTGCTTTTTTTATATAAATCTGAGTGCATAAACTGTTAATAGCTGTATTTACTGGTTTTTATTGAAGATAAGAACTATAATTTATAGTGATTGCATTATAATTTATCGTCCAGGTATATTATTCTTAGTAACATTGAATGTTCTTAAGAAGGAGAATTTTTGGTTGAAGAAAAGAAGAGAACTTTTCCAGCAAAAATGAAAGTTATTAGAATAATTTTTTTAAATAAAAAAGATAAAAACAGAATGATTAAGTATTTGATTTTAGCTGTAGGGATGTCAATTAGTATGTATGGGCAATCGCATTACCCGGGACAGCATGAAGGAAAATTAAAACTGGATGATACTAAAAACGTAAAAGTTTTAGGATTTGATCTTCATGATGTAAAATTACTGGACGGTCCGTTTAAGGATAATATGCTGCGTGAAAGCAAGTGGATAATGAATATTGATGCTAATCAATTGTTGCATAGTTTCAGGACTAATGCGGGAGCATTTAGTAGTCAGGAAGGCGGCTATTTTACGGTGAATAAATTAGGAGGTTGGGAATCCCTTGATTGTGATTTAAGAGGTCATAGTACAGGACATATCCTTTCCGGTTTAGCTTTGTTGTATGCTGCTACAGGAGAGAATAGGTACAAAATCAAAGCGGATAGTTTAGTCAGCGGATTGGCTGAAGTTCAAAAAGTGTTGAATCAAAAAGGCTATCTGAGTGCGTTTCCACAAAATTTAATAGACCGCGCTATTGCAGGAAAAAGCGTTTGGGCACCTTGGTACACGCAACACAAACTTTTTTCAGGTTTAATAGATCAATATCTGTATTGCGACAGTAAGCCGGCATTAGAAATTGCTAAAGGAATGGCCGATTGGACTTATGAAAAGTTGAAGCCTTTGACTGATGAAGAGCGTAAAAGAATGCTCAGAAATGAGTTTGGGGGAATGAATGATTCTTTTTATGCCTTATATGAAATTACAGGAGACAATAAGTATAAATTCCTTGCCGATTTTTTTTATCACGAAGACGCATTGAATCCGCTTTTGGATAAAATCGACAACCTTAATAAAAAACATGCCAATACTTATATTCCTAAGTTAATAGGGCTTTCTCGTGATTATGAATTAGAAGGAGGGACAAAAAACCGCGAAATTCCTGAGTTTTTCTGGAATACGGTTGTCGATCATCACACATTTATTACGGGTAGTAATAGTGATAAGGAGAAATTTTTTGAACCGGATCATCTTTCAGAACATTTGAGTGGTTATACGGGTGAGTCTTGTAATGTGTACAATATGCTAAAATTGACCCGTCATTTGTATGGCTATAATCCGCAAATAAAATATGTGGATTATTACGAAAAAGCACTTTACAATCACATTTTGGGACAGCAGGATCCGAAAACAGGTATGGTAGCTTATTTTTTACCTATGAAGCCTGGCGCACATAAGGTTTACAGTACGCCAGAAAATTCATTTTGGTGTTGTGTGGGAAGCGGTTTTGAAAATCAGGCAAAATACGGGGAGTTTATTTATTACCATGATAAAGGGCTTTATGTGAACCTTTTTATTCCGTCTGAATTGAATTGGAAAGAAAAAGGAATTATCGTTAAACAGGAAACTAGTTTTCCCAATGTTGGAAGTACCAAACTTAGCCTCAGTACCCAGAATCCGGTGAGTATGCCAATTAGGATTCGATATCCGTCATGGGCAATTAGTGCCGAAGTGAAAGTAAACGGAAAAAAACAGATGGTTAAAGCCAAACCGGGGTCTTATATCGTGTTAGACCGTAAATGGATGGACGGAGATACAATTGAAGTTTCGTTTGGAATGCAGATTAAAGTAGTGCCAACAGCCGATAATCCTAATGTAGCGGCAGTGACTTACGGACCTGTAGTATTGGCAGGAAAAATGGGAACAGTAGCTATGACCGAACCTGCACCCTATAGCAATCCGAAGTTGTACAATGATTATTACACTTACGATTATAAGGTTCCAAATAGCATTTCGAATAAGCTGCCGTTTTCTGCAAAAAAACTTGAAAATAGTATTTTAAAGGATAAAGAAAACGCTCTTGAGTTTAAAATAAAAGGAACAGAGAATACTTTGAGTCCAATTTATGATATACACCGAGAGAGGTATGTAGTTTATTGGAATTTAAACGAATAAGAATTTATATTAATTATTGTTATGAATATTAAACGACAAATTGTAGGCTCTCTTTTAGCAACTTTAATGCTAGTGGGTTGCGGAAGTACTATTACAAACAACAAATTAGATAAAGAATTTGATGTTGATGCACAATTAGCCTATTGTGTAAAACAATCATCTGATGCTTTAAAACTAATTCCTGATAATGGAGCAATTCCAAGGAATATTGCGCCTGATAGTAAACAATGGAAATTTGTGGATTATAAAGACTGGACCAGTGGTTTCTGGGGTGGGGAATTATGGTATTTATATGAGTTTTCTAAAGATCAAAAATGGGAAAAGGCTGCTGATAAATATACCGGTTATCTGGCACCGCTGGCTGTTACTCCGGCTCTGGATCATGATTTAGGTTTTCAGGTTTTCAGTAGTTATGGTAATGGTTATCGTTTGACAAAAAATCCGGAGTATAAAAAGATAATCCTTAAAACTGCCGATACTTTGGCTACACTTTTCAATCCAAAAGTTGGAACTATTTTGTCCTGGCCAAGAGAAGTTCCTAATATGGAATGGCCTCAGCATAACACCATCATGGACAACATGATTAATTTGGAATTGCTGTTTTGGGCTTCTAAAAACGGAGGAAGTAAAAAGTTATATGATATGGCTGTTAGTCATGCTACTGTGACGATGAACAATCATTTCAGACCGGATTATACTTCATACCATGCTGTAGTTTATGATAAAGAAACAGGCAAGAAAATAAAGGCTTTAACACATCAGGGCTATAGCGACAGTAGTATGTGGGCTCGTGGGCAATCCTGGGCTATATATGGCTTTACAATGGTTTACAGAGAAACAAAAGATCCTAAATTCCTTGATTTCGCTCACAAAGTTACCCGTGTTTATTTAGACCGATTACCAAAAGATTTAATTCCATATTGGGATTTTGATGATCCAACAATTCCAAACGCTCCAAGAGATGCTTCGACTGCAGCAATTGTAGCTTCAGCTCTTTTAGAATTATCGACATATACACGAGATACTGTTTTAGCGAAAGAATATTTTGACAAAGCGGAAGGAATGCTAAAAGAGCTTTCAGCTAATTACCAAAGCAGAAATAAAAACACAGCACTTTTATTGCATTCTACAGGACATAAGCCAGCAGGTTCAGAAATCGATTATTCAATTATATACGCTGATTATTATTATGTGGAAGCTTTGTTGAGGTATAAAAAAATGAAAGAAGGGGAGCAGCCATTATTAACCTACAAATTCAATTAGAAAAGAATAAAATTAACCAATTAAAAAAAATAAAATTATAATGAAAAATAAAAAAATAGTATACTGGTCTATTGTAGTCGCATTAGCCGGATTTTTATTCGGTTTTGACACTGTAGTGATTTCGGGAGCTGACAAACAATTGCAACAATTATGGGGATCTTCTGATTTGTATCATGGATTAGTAGTGATGTCTTCGGCACTTTGGGGAACAGTAATTGGAGCTATTTTTGGAGCTATTCCTACTAATAGTTTGGGTAGAAAGAAAACCTTGGTATTGATAGGTATTTTGTTCTTCCTTTCGGCTGTGGGAACTGCTTTTACAAATGATTCTATTGTTTTTTCTATTTTCCGATTTTTAGGTGGATTAGGAATTGGAGCTTCAACTATCGCAGCACCAACTTATGTTTCTGAGATTGCTCCGGCAAAAGACAGAGGAAAATTGGTAGCATTGTACCAATTTAATATCGTATTCGGTATCCTAATCGCTTTTTTGTCTAATTATTTATTGCAGGACATAGGAGAGAATTCCTGGCGTTGGATGTTAGGGGTACAATCTGCTCCGGCTTTGATTTATACTTTATTGGTTTTTGGAATTCCGGAAAGTCCACGTTGGATTTTTGAGTATAAAAAAGACCGTGAAAAAGCAATTGCTATTTTCAAACAAGTCAATTCCGATGAAGAGGTTGCAAATGAAATTACAGCAATGGAAAATGAAAAGCAGCACGAAGTATTGGATGAATCTATTTTTATGAAAAAATACAGAAAGCCATTGATGTTAGCGTTCTTTATTGCCTTGTTCAATCAGTTTTCAGGAATTAATGCTTTCCTGTATTATGCGCCACGCATTTTTGAATTAGCAGGTTTGGAAAAATCGGCTTCTTTTTTCAGTAGTATTGGTATTGGTTTAGTAAACCTGATTTTCACGTTAATAGGCATTTCGTTAATTGATAAATACGGCAGAAAAACCCTGATGTATTTAGGTTCTATCGGTTATATCATTTCTTTAGGTTTAGTAACTCTGGCATTTTATAACGAATGGAAAGGAATGGCGGTGCCTATATTCTTCTTTTTATTTATAGCCTCTCATGCTATTGGACAGGGTTCTGTGATCTGGGTATTTATTTCCGAATTATTTCCTAATAAATTAAGAGCCGCAGGAACTTCTTTTGGAACGTCCGTTCACTGGATTTTGGCAGCCTTGATTCCTTCTTTTATTCCGTTTTTGTTTAAAGAAATTGGAGCTACAACCGTCTTCAGCATTTTTTGCTTGATGATGGTTTGGCAATTGCTTTGGGTTTTCTTTAAAATGCCTGAAACCAAAGGAAGAACTCTGGAAGAATTATCAGAAAGTCTTTCGAAAGAAAGTCAATTAAATAGTAATCAAAATAATTTTAAAGTAAAACAAAATGAATTTATTTAATCTTAAAGGTAAAACAGCATTAATAACCGGAGGAATTCATGGATTAGGGATGGCAATGGCTGAAGGGTTAGCCAATGCCGGAGCTGAATTAATTATTACCAATAACATACAGGAGCCTTTGGATGTGGCGATTGAGCAATATAAAAAATCAGGTTTCAAAGCTACAGGTTATGTTTTTGATGTAACTGACGAAGTGGAAGCTGAAAAACAAATAGCTGCTATAGAAGCCAATCATGGAAAAATTGATATTTTGGTTAACAATGCCGGAATAATTATGCGCGTTTTAGCTATCGATATGCCGGTAGCTGATTTTAGAAAAGTAATCGATGTAGATTTAGTTGGACCATTTATCATGTCAAAATTGGTAGCTAAAGGAATGATAGCACGTCAATCAGGAAAAATTATCAATATCTGTTCGATGATGAGTGAACTAGGTCGTGATAATGTAAGTGCTTATGCTTCTGCAAAAGGAGGATTGAAAATGCTGACCAGAAATTTAGCTACCGAATGGGCAAAACACAACATTCAGGTAAATGCTATCGGTCCAGGATATTTTGCTACTTCACAAACAGCTCCAATTCGTGTAGATGGTCATCCGTTTAATGATTTTATTATCAGTAGAACTCCGGCAGGACGTTGGGGAGATCCTGAAGATTTAGCAGGAACGGCAGTTTTTCTGGCTTCAGATGCCAGTAATTTCGTTAACGGACAGGTAATTTATGTTGATGGAGGTATTCTTGCTACCATTGGTAAACCAGCTAACGAATAAATTTAAAAATACATCATTATTGGTTTGATTAAAATTAGAATTAAACCAATAATGAAATCAAAATAAAAAACATGCATTTAGACTTATCTAATACTACTGAAAAAGCTGTTGTTTTCGAACAAATTGAAGCAGAATTAAAGAAAGAAAATTTTTCCGTTGTTAATAGAGATGAAACAAGACCCTGGGGTGGTTTTTTCGTAATTGACGAAGATCAGGCAGCTGTTTTTGCAGCTAAATATTTTCCACATTTGGAGATGGATAAAATTAAAATTACGAATAGATTAAGCCCTAAAATTTTAGTTGTTGCGCCTGAAAAGCGTTTATCTTGGCAATATCATTTCCGCAGAGCCGAAATTTGGAAAATACTTGCTGGTGTAGTAGGAGTGAAAACCAGTTTTACTGATGAAGAAGGAGAAATTCAGAAACTTGTACCTGAAACCTTTATCCAAATGGATAAAGGCGAACGCCATCGTTTAATAGGTCTGGATTCATGGGGAATAGTTGCTGAAATTTGGCAACATACTGATTCTGAAAATCCTTCTGATGAAGAGGATATTGTAAGATTACAGGATGATTTCGGGAGGTAGTAAATTAGATTTGGCATAAAATATTACAGTTTAAAAATCGTGTTGTCAATTAATATGATGGGATATATTACCGATTTAAAAAAATCTTGAGAATTTTTAATTTAAAAAGAATGCTATTATTAATTTAAATTATCGTCAACTGTAAAATAAAAATCCGAAAATCAACGATTTTCGGATTTTGTGGAGTCGCCGGCTATTGAACTTATTATATTTGGTTAAGTTGTTGAAAAGTGATTTACAGTAAAAGTACTTGATTTTACTGGAATTATTATCTTTGTTATTATTGATGTTTTATAATTAGTTATAACGTTATTGTCAACTAAATTGTCAACTATATGAAATACACCTTCAACCTTAAAGAACCTAAAGGCGATAAAGAAACTTTAATTTTATTTTCATGTTACTTTAAGAATGAAAATAAAAAGTTTGTTTTTTCAACAGGAGAAAAAATACTACCTGAGAATTGGGATTTTGAAAATAGATTTCCCTATTTAAATGGGAAAAAGAAATCAAAATTTGTTCAAAGTATAAAACTTCAGTTGAATCGTTATTCCGATTTGTTCCTAGAAACAGAAAGCTTATACAAAAGAATAAACGAACCTCTTACTTCAAAGACTTTAAAAAAGGTTTTTGACGAAGAGTTTAAAAAAGCTCCCTCCGGAAAGAATATTTTTTTTGATGCGTATGATGAATTTACTTCTGAAAAGGAAAAGGCTAAAGAATGGTCGGTGTCAACAATTAAGAGGTATAAAAATATCAGGAATATTCTGGAGAATTTTGAAAAAGCTAGAAAATTTAAATTAACATTCAGTAAGATCGATGATTTTTTTCATCGTGAATTTACTTCCTATTGTATGGATGATTTAAATCATATTAATAATACTTATGCTAGAAATTTGGGACTTTTTAAAACCTTTATGTTTTGGGCAAGAAAGAATAAATTTACCTATAACGATGCATTTGTTCAATTTAAAAAAGTTGAAAAAGTAATAACCAATCAAATTGCCTTAACAAATGAGGATTTGAATAAGATAATGCAATATGAGTTTAAAACTGATAAATACGAAAAAGTACGTGATGTCTTTGTTTTTTCATGTGTTACGGGAATGAGGTTTGGAGAGCTGTCTTTAATAAGAAGAAGTAATGTAACTAAGGATTCTATTTTGCTTAAGGAGGGCAAAGATGAGACTAAAGAAACGAGAGAAATACCGTTAACAAGTATTTCGAGATTTATTTTATTAAAATATGATTATAACCTTCCTATAATAGCTAACACTAATCAGAATGAATATATAAAAGAAGTTTTTCAAGAGATGGGATACAATGACATAGTTCAAAAAGTAACTACAAAGGGGAAAGAAAATATAATAGAAGAAATGTTTTTTTATAAACGGATAAGTACTCATACTGCGAGAAGGACTTTTATAACTATGATGAAAAGACAAGGGAAAAGTGATAAGTTAATTGCTTCAATTACAGGTCATAAAGATATGAAAACGCTTAATCAATATTATCAGGTGAGTGAACCAGAGAAGAAAGAAGCAATGGAGGAAGTTTTCTCTATTGAAATACCATTAAAAATTGTCGGTGAAAATTAAATTATAACTATATGAAAAAACACCCAATATTATATTTACAAGTATTCAAAGAACAATTTGACGAAACATTTCTCTTTGTTCAATCGATAAATAAAAATATCAAGTATGGTTATTTTTTGTGGAGTGTTACGTTATTTTTAGGTTCATCCTTATTTTTATATTTAGGTTTTATTGACAAATCCCAATCGCTTCAAATATTCTATTTCATAAGTGGTATTTTTTTATTCTTTTTTGCACTAATTTTTATTGTAGTTGCCTATTCAGAAAAATTTCCGCAATTAAATTCTGGAAAAGTTCTAAAGACAGCTAATAGAAATTTTGAATCAAATGAAGAATCAAATGTTTTCGATACTGAATTTCTTGAGAAGCTTTTTATTATTCTTGAAAAACATAATGTTTATGAAAAAGAAAAAGAAAGTTTTGGTTTATCAAGTTTTAGATTTAAGAGTAAAACACAATTAGCGGTTTTGTTAAATTTAATTAAGTTTGATTCGCACAGTAAAAGTTTGTTGAATATAAATCAAAAAGTCTTTTTAAAATGCTTTAAAAAACAATTTAAAAAATATTATTGTATAGATGATCAGAAATTTAAAAATGAGTTCGATTTCTCTGATGCATTTTTTTCAACAAATATCAAAAGGGATCTTTTTAAATTTGAAAAAAGGGACATCAGTAAAATCGTTGGATTAAATGAGGAATCTGAATATTTTGGTTTGTACAATGAGTTTTCGAAGATCCTTAAAACTGAAAAGTTATGATTTATTATTGTTAATTATTACTTTATCTTACTTTATTCATACTTTATAAACTCAATTTAGTTATAATCAATCATAACATTGCTGAAAATTTAAAACAACAATGTTATGCAAAATCCATTTGAAACAATTCAATCTGAATTGAAAGAGTTAAAAGGCTTAGTAATACAACTACTTACTAAACCTGAAATTGATACGTCTGATAAAATGTACACAGTCAAAGAAGCAGCAAAAATTTTGCATGTAGATAGTCAGACTGTTAGAAACCATATTGATAAAGGTAATATCAAAGCTTTTTCTATTGGTAAAGGAAGTAGAAGTAGAATTTTAATAAACCATAAAGAGATTTTTGATTCTTTAAACGAAGTAAAATCCTTAAAGTACAAAAGACAAGCGTAGGAAGTGCAATTCCTATGCTTGTCTTTTTTTATTTTCTAATCTATTTGTATCCCACAAAGATACAATAAAATCTCTATTGTGTATAATGAAAAGTATAATTGAAAACGATGTCATTCAAGACGATCGGGTGGTCCTGTTACGTCCAGAAAAAACAGAAAGAGGTGTAAGTACGAGTATCTATTCCGATTTGCCTTCAGGAATTACGGCTGAAATTAGTGATCTGGAAGATGATATTGTAAGGTATAAACTTTTTATGTCGGACAATAGAATCTATATCCGAAGGAAAAAAGAAAAAGGAGAGGATGAGTCGTATTATTTTCAGGAAATATCCAATTTTGAAATTGAAATTTTACAACATATCCAAGATGAAAAACATCCAATTAAGCTTTTAAGAATAAGAAACATTTTTGGTTTAGAAAGAATCTTTGATATTGAATCGGACTTACTTAATACGCTAGGTAGTTTTGAAAACTGTATCGCTCGGCAGGGGAATTTTTTATTTACTGGTTCTGTGAGTGATTTTAAGTTGTTAAAGGCGTTTCTGTTTGACAAAATGGGAAATGGAGAGAAAATAGATAGCTTAGGCTATCAGATAGGTTACAATTTTTGGATTTGGAATAACAAGGTTAATTTATTGAATGGAGAAAGTATTGACATAGATGATAATGGGATTTTTATGCATAATAACACGTCCTTTTATGTTCCTTCAGCAAATAAGATCTATATAAACAAATTATCGGCCTATGCATCTCAAAAGAAAATGAAGCTAATTCATTCAGAAATACCAATGAGCCTTTATTTGCAACAAATGATTACTGTACATAAAGAATATGCAATTAGCGGAATTCTGTTTACAATCAGTAGTATTTTCCAGGATATAGTGGTTAATGAAATAGAAAACTTTCCTATTCTGTTTTTATATGGACTTCCTTCAACAGGAAAAGATCAATTAGCCGAATGCTGTCAGAGTTTCTTTGGTAATCCTCAAACGGCAATAAACCTTGAGGGTGGAGCTTCTACATTGAAAGGAAAAATTAGAAAGTTTGCACAATTTACTAATGTTATCTGTCATCTTTCTGAATACAAGCGTGGCGATTCAAAGCTAGATGGAACGATAAAAGCATTTTGGGATAGAAGAGGGTATGAATTTGGAACTTTGGAAAGTAATGTAAGTACAGATAATGTACCTATTTTGTCTTCGACGCTATTAACAGGAAATGATTATCCGGAACAGGAGGCTTTAATTTCAAGGTTTTTATGGTTAGAGTTTCATCAAACAACATTTAGTCTTGAAGAAACCAGAAACTATGATATTTTAAAGGATTGGACAAAAAAGGGAATTAGTCATTTTACAGATGAATTACTTAGCTATAGAACTTTATTTGAAGAGAGTTTCAAACATAAATACAGAGAGTGTAAAAAGAAATTGACTCCACTGATTGAAGTGAAGCAAACCAGGGTGATTGGTAATCTATCTGTTTTAGCTGCGACTTATGAAATATTTAAAGACTTAATCTCTTTTCCGTTTACTTATAATGAAATGTTTGCTCATTTTAAAAGATGTACTGAAAACCAAACTAGAAAAATGAATTCCTCAAGTATAGGGGTTAAGTTTTGGGATTGTTTTTTAGCTTCTATGCGGGGTAACAAAGACGATAGAATAGTTGTGTTTAGAGATATTAAATTGGATGGGAGTAATCTATATTTTCAATTTACTTCTTGTTACAACAAGATACAAAGGCAGTGGATACAGCAATATAGAGAAGCAGCTCCAAATAAAGCTGCATTTCAAGATTATTTAAAAAAAGAAGATTATTTTATAAAGGAAGTGAATAGTGTTAAATACCAAAAAGGTAAGGATGCTCCAAATACTTCAGGATATTTAATTGATGTATCAAAATTGCAGATTCAAGAAGAGATTATAAATGCCATTGAATGGCAAATATGTGAACAATAATCTATTTTGTTATTTTAAAAAGATACGTTTTAACTTCCTACACCTCCTACATTATTTTATATTGTTGATTAATAAGTGATTATCTCTAAGAAGTAGTAGGAAACATGGTAGGAAGGTGTAGGAAGTGGTAGGAAGTCATTTTTTCATTTCCTACACCTTCCTACACCTTTTATAGTTTTTAAGTGTTTAATTGTTTGAAAAACAATAAAGTAGGAAGTGTGGGAGGTGTAGGAAGTAGTTTTGCTTAAACGCGCGTGAGTATTTCATTAATCAGATCAAAAAAATGTATCTCTTGAATAATAATTTAAAGGAAGTAAAGATGATTTTTTTTCCCTTTTGTTCATTCCTAGAAGAAAACTAAACCAAAAGGGAAATGAAATTTTTAATTTAAAATCGAAATAGCGAGGTGTGTTTAAAAGCCCCTCAAAACCTTCCAAGCTTTGCTTTTTGCTTTTGAGGAGCTTAAAACTCCTCGCCCTTCGGGAAAGAAAAACTCCATAGTCGTTTTTTAATGCTTAACTTAAATATTAATGAATAAATCAAAAAAAGGAGGGAGACCTGAATCTGAAATTAAACGGGATAGAGTGAAAAAAATTTATTTCACTGAAGAAGAATTCGAAAAAATAAATGATATGTTTTTTGACGGGGATTATAGAAATATTAATGAAATGCTTCGTGATATTATATTAAATGGCAAGTATGAAATCATATCAGATAACAGAGAGGAAAGGCTTCAAAGGATTAATCTTTTGGATCAAGTTAAAAGAATTGGAAATAATTTTAACCAATTAGTAAAGGGTTTAAATCAGCGAAAAATGGATAGTTTAACCCGAAATGATATTAATATGTTGCATAAAAACATTATAAATATTAGAGATATTTACATTAAAATCAATGATAATATATCTAACTACACATATAAGCGACAGGAAAAATGTCAACAGAAAAAATATCCATAACTTTATAATTCCTATAAACCCTTTTATAATATTTTATTATGAAAAGAAAGATGAGAAATATACATCCTGGTGTAATCTTGAAAGAGGAGCTTGTGAAGGATAGAAAACTAACAATTACTAAAATTGCTCAATTGTTAGAGACATCCCGTTCAAAAATGTCAAAGATTTTAAACTGTCACTCTTCTATATCACCAAATATGGCTTTAAGATTAGAAGCCGTTTTTGGAGGAACAGCAAGTCATTTTTTAAGACTTCAAATGAATTATGATCTTTTAGAAGCTGAAAAAGAATTCAAAAGAAACTCAGGAAGAACCAAATAAAGACAAATATCAAATACACAGTTTGTTAGGCACTACCGTATTGTTACATATTTATTTAATTAAGTAAATAAGTAACAATGTAATTATGTAATTATGTAATTATGTAATTATGTAATTATGTAATTTGTATACAAATCTAAATTTCTACATTTATATTTTTATAATTATATAAATATATATTTTTCTACAATTATACTTGTATACAAATATAATTGTAGAATTTAAACTAAAAACTCTGTATCAATAATTGGATTGAGATCTAAGTCAAATTGTTTCAAATATTCTTCTTTTTCATATTCTTCAAGTTCATCACTGATTAAGCTATAAATATCCTGATAAGCTAGTTCCGTGCATCCGGTGAGAGGGTAATTTTGTTCTCTATAGTCTATTTCCAATTCCAAAATGGCAACAATTTTAGGCTCAATATATTGTTCCAAGAGAGAATGAAAACATAGACCTCTATATACCAGAGGATATTTTTCTTTAAGATAATTAACAAGAACTTTGTAATAAGATGATTGTATTAATAATTCGTCGTAGTTTTCATTGAACTGTATCATAAGAAATAGCGTGTTGTTTAATTAAATATATTCTTTTGTTTAAAACAAACGATGCGTAACGTTTTTAAATATCAAAAACATCTTTTACATCTCTTTCAATAGAATTAAATTTTATTACTTTCTGATATTCTTTTCTTGATACCATTCCATCGACAATTTTAATTTTGGATAAATTTTCCACATAAAAATATATTGCAAAACAAAGTACCGGATGTACTTCTTTATTGGCAAAATAATCAGAAAACATAGAATTTAGTATCTCTGAGAAATCCTTTCCCTCTAATTTTGCCGAATCAGCAAGTTGTTCATTCAAGATTGATGCTCCAATTAGTAATACATCGTTTTCCTGATAAAATTTGAGTAAATCAAGTCGATCATCATTATTACAGGTTTCTAGAAAACTTTCGATCCTATTTAAAAAATAAAAATTATAAGTATTTCTATTATACTGAGCGATGGCATCTACAAATTCTTGAATAACAATGATTGGGTCATTATTTACAGTAATTTCTTTTTCCCCTGTTAGAATTAGATTTACTAATGATGTAATTGGTTTGTAAAATTCTTTGATCTCCATTATTTATGTTCGTTTAATGATTTTACAAGAATATAGCAGTGTTAACTTTTTCATTGTGCCTTATTTGAAGTTAAAAAAAGGCGTGAAACTAATATCAATCCGTTACTGAGGTACTAGGATACCCAAAACCCAGAAAGACTTAGCCCACGCCAGTATTAGGCACGGGCGTAAGTCTGCCAGAATGATGGGGTTTTTAGAAGATTCCTAGTTTTCAGTAAACCAATTCGACAGCTTACGCTTGTGTTTTTCGATAAATTATGATGTAAAGATATTTATTTTACTTTTTAAAATAATAGAAATTTCGATGATATTAAAGGTTATTAAGATCAATTGGTATTTCACTGAATTACAACTTAATTTCTACCAATGGAAAGTAAAGGAAAATAAAAAGTAAACTTTTTTTTACTTTATTATAGCTAAGTCCATTAAGAATTATAATTTTTTCGATAATTTTAGCACTTATTACTATCAATTATAATTCAATACAACACTTGCTTGATGGCAGCCGAACAAAAACAAAAATTAGAACAACAACTCTGGAATATTGCTAACACCCTTCGTGGGAAAATGGACGCAGACGATTTTAGAGATTACATATTAGGTTTTATTTTCTACAAATACCTGAGTACCAAAATGGAACTTTATGCCAATACCATCCTTGAACCGGATGGTTTGACTTTCGACCAGGTAATTGGGCATCCTGAAGAAGCTTTATTAATGCAGGAAATCAAACAATTGGCTATTGATAAATTGGGCTTTTTCCTGGAACCTGCCGAATTGTTTTCGGAATTAGCCAAAAGAGGCAACGCCGGAGGAAAAAACAATTTTATCCTGGGCGATTTAGCCAAAGTACTCACGCATATTGAGCAAAGCACGATGGGTTCTGAAAGTGAAGAAGATTTTGGCAACCTGTTTTCAGATTTGGATTTGACTTCGCACAAACTCGGAAAATCCGAAGCAGATAAAAACGAACTGATTGTAAAGGTGCTGGTACATCTGGACGAAATTGATTTTGATTTGGAAAACTCCGACAGCGATGTCTTGGGTGATGCTTACGAATATTTGATTGGGCAGTTTGCCAGTGGTGCAGGTAAAAAAGCAGGCGAATTCTATACGCCACAACAGGTCAGCAGCATTTTAGCACAACTGGTTACGGTGGGTAAAGACCAACTCAAAAGCGTTTACGATCCTACTTGTGGTTCAGGTTCTTTGTTGTTGCGTGTGGCTAAGGAGGTTAAAGATGTCAGTGCTTTTTACGGACAGGAAATGAATCCTACTACCTACAACTTGTGCCGCATGAACATGATCATGCACGATGTCCATTACAAACGTTTTGACATCAAGAACGAAGATACTTTAGAGCGCCCGCAACATTATGATTTGCGTTTTGAAGCCATCGTGGCCAATCCTCCTTTCTCTGCAAACTGGAGCGCAAGTCCTTTGTTTATGAACGACGACCGTTTCTCGGCTTACGGGAAACTGGCACCGAGTTCTAAAGCCGATTTTGCCTTTGTACAACACATGGTACACCAGCTGGATGATAACGGAACTATGGCAATAGTTCTCCCGCACGGCGTTTTGTTTCGTGGTGCTGCCGAAGGACACATACGCGAATATTTGATTAAAGAGAAAAATTATCTGGATGCCGTGATAGGCTTGCCGGCAAATATTTTTTACGGAACGAGTATCCCGACTTGTATTTTGGTGTTGAAGAAAAAAAGGCAAAACCCTAGCGACATTTTGTTTATTGATGCCAGCCAACATTACGAAAAAGTAAAAACCCAAAACGTGTTGCGCACCGAGGATATTGACAAAATTATCAATACCTATGAAAAGCGCACGAACGAACCAAAATACAGCCACGTTGCCTCATTAAAGGAAATTGCTACCAATGATTACAACCTGAATATTCCCCGTTATGTGGATACTTTTGAGGAGGAAGAAGCGATTGATCTACAAGCGATCACTGTGGAATTGCGGGAATTGGCTGTAGCCGAAAAAACCACCGATGCCACCATAGCCGATTTTTGTACCGAATTAGGAATTGAAACCCCATTTTAATGAGTACAGCAACTTTACAGAACGAAAAAAAGAAAACAATGGTGCCGCAATTGAGGTTTCCTGAGTTTGAGGGGGAATGGGAGAAATCTAAATTGAATGATTTCGCCTTAATAAATCCTAAAAATTCAGAATTACCAGATGTATTCGTTTACATTGACTTAGAAAGTGTTACGGACGGATCATTAATAAAAGAAAATGTAATTTCAAAAACGGAAGCACCTAGTAGAGCGCAAAGGATTTTAAAAAATAATGATATACTTTATCAAACAGTAAGACCATATCAAAAAAACAATTTATTTTTTAATAAAGTTGGAGAATATGTTGCTTCAACAGGATATGCTCAGATAAGAACAGAAAATGATTCGCAATTTTTATTTCAGTTTTTACATACTGAAAAATTTGTTGCTAATGTAATGTTAAGATGTACGGGAACAAGTTACCCTGCAATCAATTCAACTGATTTATCAAAAATTAAAATTTCTTTCCCCACCCTTCCCGAACAACAAAAAATTGCTTCTTTTTTATCTGCGGTTGATGAAAAAATACAGCAATTGTCCCGCAAAAAAGAACTTTTGGAACAATACAAAAAAGGCGTGATGCAACAATTGTTCTCACAACAATTGCGGTTTAAAGACAAAAACGGGAAGGATTATCCGGATTGGGAGGAGAAAAAGTTGGGGGATTTAACTTTTAAAGTTGGAAAGAAAAATAAAGATAATATTCAATATCCAGTTTATTCAATTAATAATAAAGATGGTTTTCTACCTCAATCAGAACAGTTTGATGGTTTAGATAGTAATGATCGAGGTTATGATATAAGTTTATACAAAATTGTTAATGCTGAAACTTTTGCATATAATCCTGCAAGAATCAATGTTGGCTCAATAGGGTATAGTTTCAACCTAGAAAGTGTTATTGTTAGTTCTCTCTATGTTTGTTTCAAAACCAAAAAAAATCTAGAAGATTTATTTCTACTTGCATATTTAGATTCTTACAATTTCAAAAAAGATATATTGAGATTTGAAGAAGGGGGAGTTAGACAATATTTATTTTATGAAAATTTCTCTATGATAAAAATACCGTTACCGTCTAACGAAGAACAACAAAAAATCGCTGATTTTTTATCGGAAATTGATGTGAAAATAGAACATGCGAATCAACAATTAGCACAAGCGCAACGGTTCAAAAAAGGATTGTTGCAGCAGATGTTTGTTTAACAAATGATGTCAATAATTGAAAATATTTAACCAACTAAAACTAAAAATTATGAAAAAAATCTACTCTTTTTATTCTTGTGTTTTTTTGTTTACTATTTCTAATACAATTGCTCAAAACAAGCAAGCTGATTCTTTAATTAGTCCTACTATACAATATGAAAAGGATCTTTATGATAAGAATGGCGAAAAGCAAACATTTAATGACAAAATGATGAATATTTTGTTTGCCAAAAAAGTAGGAACAGCCTTCGGCGGATCTAATGATTTAACCTTACAGAAATTTTATTCCTCTTTGGATGCTAATGATAAATCAATATCGATTGGTGCTAATTTTGAGTGGAAACGTTCTGATGAAATAAAGAAACTCACTTGGCTACTATCAGCAGGAGCAAAAATAAAATCTGAAAATAAATTTGCTACTGTTTACGATAATGGAGATTTTCAAGAAGATAATATTGGAGCTACTTTTAAAATTACTCGAATAGGAAGAGGTTCTATCAATTTTACAACAACAAATCCTAAAAAACAGAGAGATTTAGCAGTAGTAAATTATCGTGATTTACTTTGTCACAAGTATGATAGCGCTTCACAAAAATTTAATGCAGATAGTTTAAATAGTTTTAAAACTAAATACGATCAGTTAGCGCTGTATGATGAAGAAGCAAAGGATTATAAAGCTGCGTTAGAAGCGAAGAGAAAAAAACTTTATGTGGAAATGGCAAAAGAAGAAATTGCTTATCTAGAAAAGAATAAAATGTATCATTTCGTTTCTGATAATTGGTGGTCTTTAGAAGTTTTTGTTCCTTTTGGTGAAAACAAGTATCTGACTACTAATGATATATTAAACAATGCTCTTTCCAAAAAGCATTTTTACGCATTTAACGCGACTCTTTCCTGGAATTATATGAGAGAATACTCATGTGGATACTCTTTCTTTTTTAAAGCTAAAGCCAACTTAAAAAACAATAACAATATATTAGTTGATGATCTAAAATCAAAAGCTTTTCAAACCACAGAAAGTGGAGCTGGTGGTACAGTAGTAATAAAAGATTCAGATGATGGATATATTACAGATTTTGACCAATTTATAACTCCTTCACTAACCATTGAACCAGCTTTTTTTATATTTAATAATAGTTTAGGTTTTAGTCCTGCGATAGAACTTAATCAGGGAAAATATTGTAAAACCAATTGGAAATTAGGAGTTCCAATTAGTTTAAAAGACAAAGATGGTAAACCAAAAGTAAATTTTGAAGTGCAGTGGAAAGAAATAAACACTTTTAATTCTTCTAGTCATTTAGTAGGTATAAGTGTGAACTTCTTATTTGGTGAATTAATCAATTAAAAAATATTATGAGCCATCAATCCGAAGCACAATTAGAAAACAATCTTATCAAGCAATTACAGGCTTTAGGCTATACGAATGTAAAAATTCAGGATGGCGCAGCTTTAGTTGCTAATATTAAAACACAGCTGGAAGTTTTTAACGATACTGCTTTTACTATCAAGGAGTTTGATGCCATTTTAAATCATCTGGCTAAGGGCAATGTGTTCGAAAAAGCCAAAACGCTCAGGGATCGTTTTCAATTGGACAAAGAAGATGGGACTTCGTTTTATGTTCGCTTTTTTAATAGTGAAGACAGCAGCCAAAATCTATTTCAGGTTACGAATCAAATTACGCTGGAAGGCAGTTACAAAAACCGTTTTGATGTGACGCTTTTAGTCAATGGTTTGCCTTTGGTACAAATAGAATTGAAACGTTCCGGTATTGAAATCAAGGAAGCTTTCAATCAAATTAACCGCTACCAAATGCACTCTTTTTGGAGTAATCATGGTTTGTTTCAGTACGTACAATTGTTTGTCATCAGTAATGGAGGGAACACCAAATATTTGGCTAACAACAAACTGCAATCGGTTAAGCAAACCTTCTTTTGGGCGGATGCCAAAAATAAAAATATCACCGAATTAACTGAGTTTGCAGCTGCTTTCTTAAACCCGGAGCATTTGGGCAAAATGATGGCGCATTATATCGTAATCAACGAAACGCATAAAGTCATGATGGCATTGCGACCGTATCAGTTTTATGCCACCGAAGCCATTATTCATCAGGTAAAAAACTCGAACGACAATGCCTATATCTGGCACACCACAGGTTCAGGAAAAACCCTGACTTCGTTCAAGGCAAGCCAGATTTTGATGGAATTGCCCGAAGTTTATAAAGTAGTTTTTGTGGTGGACAGAAAAGACCTGGATTACCAAACCATGAACGAGTTCAACGCTTTCAAAAAAGACAGTGTTGATGTTACGGACAATACACAATCGCTGGTTAGACAATTAACAGATAAGACCAAACTGGTTTTAACCACGATTCAAAAATTAAACAACGCCATTTCGGAACGCTTTTCAGGAAAAATTGAAAGTCTTAGACATCAGAAAATCGTTTTTATATTTGACGAATGCCATCGTTCCCAATTTGGAGAAACCCATGACCGAATTACTAAATTCTTTGACAAAAGTCAGCTCATTGGTTTTACAGGAACGCCCATTTTTGCCGATAATGCGACCAAGAATGATTTAGGAAAACGCACCACCAAAGATTTGTTTGGCGATTGCCTGCACAAATACGTGATTACCGATGCTATCAAGGATCAAAATGTACTGCGTTTTGGGATTGAATACATTGGGAAATACAAAAACAAGAGCAATACTTTTATCGATATTGAAGTCGAAGACATCGACAAACAGGAAGTACTGGATTCGGAAAAACGAATTCATAAAATTGTCGATTATATTATTGCTTACCACAATCAAAAGACCTTTAACAGAGAATATTCAGCACTATTGGCGGTAAGCAGTATTGATAATGTAATTAAATATTACGATTGCTTCCAACAAAAGAAAGAAGCTGGAGAACACGATTTGCGTATTGCTACGATTTTTACTTATGGTACCAATGAAGATTCAGACGAAGCCCAGGATTTTTTACCGGCTGACGAAGTCGATTTTGATGTTTTGGCAGAAGCGCCAACCGCTTATCAATCCAAACGCACCAGGGACAAACTGGAAAGCTACATTGCGGATTACAACCAAATGTACGGCACTAATTTTTCGACCAAGGACAGTCAGCAATTTGAAAATTATTTCAAAAACATCAGCCAACGTTTAAAAGACCGTGAAAAACAAAACTTCAATGACGAAAAAGACCGTTTGGATCTGGTGATTGTGGTTAATATGATGCTGACCGGTTTTGATGCCAAAAAAGTAAATACGCTGTATGTAGATAAAAACCTCAAACAACACGGCTTGATTCAGGCGTATTCCAGAACCAACAGAATATTGGGAGAACAGAAGTCACAGGGAAACATTCTAGCGTTTAGAAACCTCAAAAAAGCCACAGACGATGCCATTACTTTGTTTTCGAATAAAGAAGCCATCGAAGTGGTTACCATGCCTCAATATGAAGCGATAGCAGCCAAATTTGAGGAAGCCTTACAACTTCTAAGGGAAATTACACCAACGTACCAATGTGTGAATGATTTAGAAAGCGAAGAAGATGAAGCCCAATTTGTACAAGCATTTAGAAAATTGATGCGAGCCATGAATGTCCTGCAATCCTACGCCGACTTTGACTGGGAAGATTTAGGCATTGATGAACAGGAATATGAAGATTATAAAGGCAAGTATTTAGACCTGTACCAAAAGGTAAAACAAGAGAATCAAAAAGAGAAAACCTCTATACTGGATGATATTGATTTTGAACTGGAATTAATTCATCGGGACAAAATTAATGTTGCCTACATCATTAAGTTATTGGCGCAATTAAAAGCTACAAAAACATCATCGGCAGCTGCGGTACAGCGCAAAGCCATTATTGATTTATTGGGTGGCGACATTCAGCTACGAAGCAAACGAGAGTTGATTCAGAAATTCATTGATGAAAATATGCCCCACATTTCAGATTCAGATTCCATTGAAGATGAATTTGAAAAATTCTGGCAGGATCAAAAAGTATTGGCTTTAGGGAAACTATGTGAAGAAGAACACCTGGACAAAGCGCAATTCAAGGCCTTAATCGATGCCTACACCTACAGCGGTCGAGAACCCATCAAAGACGAGGTTTTCCAATGTTTAGACAACCGACCAAGCATTTTGCAAGCCAGAGCCATTGGTGAACGTATTATTGCTAAAATGAAAGAATACGTGGAGGTTTTTGTTAAGGGGATGATGGCTTAGGGGGAATTTGAATATAAATGATTAGAATGTTTTAATACTATTTATTACTCATTTGTAAGAAATAATTTTATTTTTGTAAAGCACATTAAAAATAATGCGCAAGAATAATAACAAAAACATGCGTATAACATACTAAAAAAGAATATAACTAGTCGAATTTAGGCGCATATTAACTAGTTAGCGGTAATCGCCCAAAAAATCGAAAAATTTGATACTTAATTTAACATATGGATAATATCGTTTTAGATACAAATATTTTTATCAAAGAAAATTTTTTGCACGGAAAAAAATTAAACTCTCTTTTAAGTTTAAGTAGAAGAAAAAAGATTCAATTATATATCACAGAAATAACATATAACGAGTTAAAAAATAATTTCGAAAAATTCTTAATTAATAGTACAGCAAATCATAACAGATTTAGAAAAGAATCTGACAATTGGATTCTACAAAATGACAAAGATTTGCAAGGGATTTTTGTAAAAATTGATATTGATAAAATTAAAAATAATTTTAATCTTAAACTCGACAGCTTAATTAGTGATTCAGTTATTACAATTATACCTTATAAATCAATAAACATAAAATCAGTATTTGACAAATATTTCAATTCTCAACCTCCATTTGGTAAAGGAGAAAAAAAATCAGAATTTCCAGATGCATTCACATTAGAATTGATAGAAGATTTTTGCACAAATAATAATATTAAAGCAATTGTATTTTCAACAGATAAAGATTTACTTAATTCTAAATTCCCTTGCATTGAAGTAAGAAATAATTATCAAGATTATCTTGAAGATATTTATACTAAAATGCAGAAAGTTAAAACAGATATAACAAAACAACTTTTCCTTTCAAACAATACAATATTAAAACAGCATTTTATTGATTGGTATAAAGATAATTTAGATGACTACGGACTTTATTATGACGCGGTAAATTGGAAAGATGTTTATGATGTACAAATTGAAGAAATTAATATTGGAGAATTAGATTACAAAATTATTGAAATCTTGGAAGATGTAGTTACTATCGAAATTGAAACAACCGTAAAAGTGAAAGTAAACATTCTTACAGATGATGAACAATTTATGTATTATGATAGCGATGATAAAAGTTACCATTATTTGGAAACAAATTATGAAACATTTGAGAAAGAATTCGACTCGTCAATGATCGCATTCACCGAAATATTCGAAGAAGATGATTATTCTGAAGATTTTGAAATTGAAAGTATCAATGACAATAAAGAGATTTCATTCAATATAGATAATGACTACCGCTAACACTTGCTACAAGAGATTTGGGCATTAGTCTGAATTTGAAAATGGTCTTGTATTTGGGAAGTTTAGGCAAATCCGAAAATAAGACTTAATTTAATCCCAAACCTCTTGTAGCAAGGGAACGTTATGCACAATTATAGAAGACCCTGAACGGCAAGAAAAATGAATACATTGGAAAAAATAAATTTTGTTACGAAGGACTTTTTACAAGGTCTAAAAAACTCAGATATAAAATCTGAAACAGAAGAACTTGACTTTAAAGAAGTCTTTAAAATATCTGACACATCAAGCAAAGTTGAATTTATTAAAGATTTTTTAGCTTTCGCAAACTCTAAAGGTGGTCATATTGTCTATGGAGTAAATAAATCTTATGATTGGATTGGCTTAGATGACAGAAGCGATTCTGACGTAGATGAAGCAAACATTGCAAACATTTTAGACTCCTATTGCGATGGTGAAATAAATTATGTTACCAATACTATCGAATTGGAAGGAAATTACTTTTTTGTGATTTACATTTTTCCATCAATCCCAATAATTCCTTTCAAAAAAGACGGGCAGTATCAAAAAAATAATTGGAAAAATGGTAAAAACACCAATGTGGTGGTTTTCAAAAGTGGAGATGTTTATTGTAGAAGAGGCAGTCGTTCAATTAAAGCTGACAATCTTTTTTACAAACTTAAAAGTAATAATTTTGGAATTATTGAAAATGTTTCACAGCAACCTATTATGTATTCTGAGTTTATAGGCAGAAATGAGTATTTAATCGATTTAAATAAGAAACTTACTAACCAAAACAACAGAATCATACAAATAGATGGAATTGGTGGAATTGGTAAAACAAGTTTTGTTCATTACTTTGTTTCACAATTAATTCACAACAAAGACTATAAAAACAGTTTTGATTTTATCATTTGGACTAGTTCTAAAAGAAATAAATACACACCAGGTGGAATTAAATTATTGACTGAGTTCATATCAAATTACTCAGATTTGATAAATGAAATTTATGATTTCATTGTAAAGAATCAACTTTTAAGTATTGAAAATGAAGCTGAGCAAGATAACATTGAACTTGTAATAAAATTTTTATCAGAAAACAAAGTTCTACTTATCGTTGATAATCTCGAGACACTTAACGATACAGATTTAATTAATTTTCTAGAACATTTTCCTTTAAAATCGAAAGCTATATTGACAACGAGAGAAACTCTTGGAGATTTTTATATGTCGCGAATAAATTTGAATGGGTTTAATCGTGAAAAAGAATTTCCTGAGTTTTTATTATCACAATATTCCAATTTTAATGGAGAAGGTAACTTTTTGGAACTATACGAAAAAAATCTTGATGATTTATATACTTACACTAAAGGTATGCCATTAGCCGGTCAATTGATTACACATCAATTAGCACAAGGCACTCCAATAGAAATTGTATTAGAAAACTTAAAAAGCGGTAAAGCTTATGAAGATATTTTGACATTTTGTTTTAAAGGTTCTATTGAAAAATTATCAATTATTGAAAAGACAGTTTTGTTCATTTTTTCTTTATCTGAAAAAGAATCATTATTGACAATAGACGATTTAATTTATATAAGTGATTTTACAAATGATGAAATTGGACTTCAAGCAATTCCAAGGCTTACGACTATTTCATTATGTTATAAGAAAAAGTCTGATACAGGTATAATTGGTTACTCAATTCCTTATCTAGCAAAGATTTATTCAAAGCAATATCTTGCTTTAGAAAATGAGGAAGAAATCATTGCTAAGTATGAAAATTTCATACAAGAAAAGTTAAAATTTAGCTCATCAGATAATTCAGTAATCAATCTTTTTTATAGGTCTCAAGCAAAAAATCATAATGAAAAAGTCCTTGCTGATACCGCACTTAAAATATTGTCGATTGCATCTTATGATTATGAACTCGCTATCAAATTAATTGATGAATTAATACTCCAAAACAACAAATTCCCTTTTCTTTATTTGATAAAAGGTAAAATTGAAGAAAATAGTTTTTATAGAGATTCATTAGAAAGAGCTAAAAAAGAATTTCTTTTTGCAATTCAACTTAATGAAAACTATTTGGAAGCATTAATTGAATTAGGATACATTGAATATAAGAGCAGAGTTGGTAACAAAGAAAAAGCCAAGGAATTTATACAATCAAGTATTGCTTACTTTGAAAAAGCATATAAAATCGAACCTAATGACCAAAGAGTTTGCCTAGGACTCGCACAAGGATATTCAAAAAAGGCTTCAGGAATTAGTTACTATCATAATAAAGAAATGAAAAAAGAAATTGCTGAAAAGGCAAATTTATTTTTTGAAAAAGCATTTTATTATGGAGAAAATCTAACTTACACGGAAAAGCATTCAAATGCTATTTCTGCCTGTGGTTGTGCATTAAATTTTAAAAATAATATTAGAAACGACAATGAAGCACTTAAATGGTGTGAGAAAGGCTTGATATTTGAACCAGACAATAATATGCTTTTAGAATTAAAAAGAGAGCTTGAATTTAAAATAAACCCATCTAATTATGCAATCCAACAACTAAAAGAAAAAGGATGGGTAAAAAAATAACTGTGCATAACAGCAGTTTGGCAAAATGGCGGGTTCAGTGCTAAACTGAACATTCGGGTTTCAAATGAAGTTTAGTGCTAAATTGAAAGTAAGTGCTTCTAAATCCGCCACTTCGCCAATCTGCAAGCCGTTAGCGGCAAGTGTATCGCAAAATCAGGTTTCTAAGACAATCTATAATAAAATTGTTTTATTAAAACAGTTTTAAAAAATTAATTAATTTCTGAACTTTATGTCAACATTTTTAACATCACATACAGTAAACTATGGTAAGAGAATTTTACCTATCAAGATGGTGGAAATATTTTCAGCAGATGAATGGGAATTATTCATAGAAGAATGGTTAGATTTAAAGAAGAATAACTATTTAGAAATTGAAAGATTAGGGGGAGCTGGTGATAAAGGTCGAGATGTTATTGCCTACATAACTGATAAATCTAAAACAAAATATGAATGGGATTGTTATCAATGTAAACATTATGATCGTTCCCTTCAACCTTCTCAGGTATATTGCGAATTTGCAAAAATTTTATATTACACCTTCATAGGTGAATTTCCTATTCCAAAAAAATATTATTTTGTTGCTCCAAAAGGTTGTGGTACAACATTATCAAAATATTTACAAGAACCTAAAATATTAAGAGAAAAAATAATTGAGAATTGGGACAAATATTGTAAAAATGAAATAACCAAATCAACCAACGTTGAACTTGATGAAAAATTATTAAATCATATAAATAATTTTGATTTCTCCATCTTTTCAAAGATACATGTTAAAAATGTAATCGAAGAACATCGTATTCACCCAAATCACCTAACATGGTTTGGAGGCGGTCTGCCACCGCGTCCAAAATTAAATGAAAGTGAAATCCCAACTGTTGTACAAGATAATGAAACCAAATATGTTCAGCAATTATTATTAGCCTATTCCTCTGAAAGCAAAAAAAGTTATAATAATCCCACAGAATTGGCTACTAATCCAATTTATCTAGGACATTTCAGTAGAAGTAGAATAAATTTTCATTACGCTGAACAATTAAGAAATTTTTCTCGCGACAGTCTTCCCCCCGAAACCTTTAACGATTTTCAAAAGGAAATATTTACTGGAATTATTGATACAGTAGAAGATAGACACGAGAATGGATTTGTTAAAGTAAAAAAAGTCGAAGAGGAAGCTAAAAAACTTCAAATATCATCTAATCCCTTAAAAGAAGTTAGCATTTTAAATGATCGATCAGGTATTTGTCATCAATTAGTAAATAATGAAAAAATAAAATGGGTAGATGATGAAAATTAATCCTTTTAATAACAGCATAGATTCAGGACTAAGAACATTATGTATCCTTAATGAATTGTATCCATTAGGATTTGACTTAGAGACTTTAATATATTTAGATTATATAACTATCCACTCGGGAGATTTTGATTCAAATTTGACCAGTCTTCATCCTGCAGTTCCATATCGAACAGGTGAAATTTTTGTTAGAAGAACTTCTATAAAACAAGGTTTGGAGCTATATACTTCCAAAGGATTAATAGAAGTTTCCTATCATTCAGAAGGGTTAATTTATTCAGCTTCAGAAAATTCAAGTCAATTTATAGAAATTTTACAAGAGACATATACTATTGAATTAAATAAGCGTATAAAATGGATGTCAGAATATATTAAAGGAATTGAAAAAAATCAATTAAGAAATATTATTGAAGCACAGGCAAAAACAATAAATAATGAATTTAAAATTGGACTATTAAAATGAGTAATACAAGTTTTATTTTTACAGAACTTCGCCTTATTGGCGATAATGTAGCAGATGCCTCAATAATATTTGCGCCTGGTCTAAACGTAATTTCAGGTCCAACAAATACAGGAAAAAGTTATGTGTTTCAATGTATAAATTATATGCTTGGATCTTCTGAACGTCCAAAAAATATTAAGGAAGCAAAAAAATATAATCAAATATTTTTAGAAATAGAAGATTATCAAAATCAAAATTACACACTGAAAAGTGATTTGGCTGGAGGTAATTTCCAATTATTCAATTGCAAAATTGACGAGATTAGCACAGATGTAAAGCCTCGGTTTTTAGATAGAAAACATAGTCCAATAAGTGATGATAATGTTTCAGCTTTTCTATTATCCCTTAATAACATACGTGAAAAACAAATACGTCTTAATGTAAATGGAAAAAAAAGAAACCTTTCATATCGTGATGTTAAACGCTACCTAATGGTTAATGAAGAAAGGATAATTACTCAACAATCTCCAATTGTTAGTCATTTTACCAAAAGTACAGAAGAATTGAACTCACTTAAGTTTTTAATAACTGGTAAAGACGATAGCAATGTAGTAATATCACTCACCGCTAGTGAAATTACTAATCGTAAGGGAAAAATTGAATTATTGAACGAGTTAATTCAAAACTCAGAAAATATTTATCACGACAAAATTACTTTAGACGAAATCAATATCTCTCTCAAAAGTCTCAAGGAAACAAGTGAAAGTGTAAGTGAAAAATTTTCTATTCTTAAAAAAGAGTATCTTGAAATTGAAAACAAACATTCAGATAAAATAAGTGAATTACAAGATTTACAAAACTCTTTTTCTGTTTTAGACGAACTATCTAAGCGTTCAAAAATCTTAGAACAGCAATACATAATTGATATTGAACGACTAAAATCAACAATAGAGGCAAGTGTTTTGTTGGAAAGTAATCCTTCTCAAATGTCGAAATGTCCATTATGTGACAATAATATTTTACATGAATGTGACGAAAAAGAAATCGAATTAATTATTGGCTCATGTGAAGCTGAAATTGATAAAATTACAAAATTACAAAAGGAATTAAATCAGTCAACAATATTAATAAATGAGGAAATAGAAAATATTAGCTTAAAAATATTAAAAATTGAGTTAGAAATTGAAAAACTAAACACAAATCTAAGTAATGGTATTGGTCAAGAAATGCAAGATATTATTGAGTTACTTAAAGAAATAAGTGATAAACGCGCATATCTTTTAGGATTAAAGGACAACAGAGATAAAATACAAAGTTATAAAAACCAAAAATTAAATATTGAACAATCAATTCCTAAAAAGAGTGATAAAGTAATTTTTGAAAAATTTACAACTTCTACCGCTACCTCATTATGCAAAAAAATCAAAAATGTTTTGAACCAAATTAATTACAGATGTGAAACTGTAGAGTATAGTGAAATAATAGAAGATTTTGTGTTTGATGGAGATGAAAGAGGATTATCCGGAAAAGGATATAGAGCAATAACATTTGCTGCTTTCATTCTTGGTTTACAAGAACTAATCGAGTTGAAAGATTATGGAATGGGTGTTCCTGTTTTGGATTCTCCATTTGTTACATATAAAAAACCAAAAGCTGGTAATGAAGCTATTCCAATGGATTTAGCAATGGATTTTTATAGATATGCTGCAAAATCAGTATCAACTCAATTTATCATTATTGAAAATGAAGAACCACCGGCGGATATTGCAGAAAAAGTTAATCACATTATTTTCACAGGAGTAACTGGAAAAGAAAGATATGGTTTTATACCAAACACCAGCCGCTAACAGCACATTTGCAATAGGCGGGTGAAGTGGTTAATTGAATATTCGTACTTCTATTAACATTTGTGGGGTATTGAACATTTGTGCTTCTAAAACCGCTTTTTCGCAAAGCCGTGAGCCGTTACAGATGTGAACCTAATTCAAGTTTTATCTATAATTCTATTGTTACCAATAACTATTTGTAACAAATTTTTACTATATTTGTTACAAATAGCTACTGATAATGCAAAGTATCCACGAAAATATTAAAGAATACATTTTAAAGACAGCAAGAGGAATTTTACTATTTCCGGAAGATTTCAATTCTTTAGGTTCTTCAGAAGCAGTTCGTCTGGCTTTACACCGTCTTGAAAAAGAAAATACAATCACCCGAATCTCGCAAGGAATTTATGTACGTCCTGTAATAAGTCAATATATTGGTGAGGTATTACCTTCAGCAGAAGAAGTAGCTAAAGGTATTGCTAAAAGAGACAGAGTGAAAATTGTACCCACTGGAGTTTATGCGTTAAATGCTTTGGGGTTAAGCACACAAGTTCCTCTGAACTTGGTTTACCTTACAGATGGAGCACCAAGAACAATTAGAATAGGAAAACGAACCATTAAATTCAAAAAAACAACCCCTAAAAACCTGTTGGCTAAAGGAGAAATCAGTAGTTTAGCGATTCAAGCTTTAAGGGAAATTGGTATCGATAAAATCACTGCTGATGAAGAAAAGAAAATAATTGAAGTTTTGAAAAAAGAAAATCAAACTAACTTACTACATGATATTCAATTAGCTCCAGTTTGGATAAAAAAAATAATGCAAAAAGCACTTTAATGACAAATACAAGTTTTCATACGCTCCCTAAAACTGAAAAGATAATTATACTACAAGAAATCAGTAACAAAAAAGGATTAGCACCATTTGCAGTTGAAAAAGACTGGTGGGTAGCACAAACACTAGCCACTATTTTTGATATGAAAGTAGGAGAGCATCTGGTTTTCAAAGGAGGTACCTCTTTAAGTAAAGCTTGGGATCTTATTGACCGCTTCTCTGAAGATGTCGATTTAGCCATAGATCGACAATTTCTAGGGTTTGAAGGTGATCTCACTAAAAAACAAATAACAGCTTTAAGAAAAGCTGCAAACAGCTATATATCGGAAACATTCTTTATTGAGTTACAAAATGAATTTATCAAAAAAGGATTTCAAGGTTTAAAATGGGAAATCATTAAAACAACAGAATCTGATCAAGATCCTCTAATCATCAATCTATATTATCCAAATAGCATCGATACTCCGGGTTATATTCAACCCAGAGTTCAAATAGAAATAGGTTGTCGTTCACTAATAGAGCCATTTAGTACTCAAAAAATAGCCTCTCTAATTGACATTGAATTTCCAGATACAATTTTTTCACAACCTGCAAGCTTAATCCCTACTGTAAATCCTGAACGTACTTTTTTGGAAAAAATATTTTTACTTCACGAAGAATTTAGCAAGCCAAAAGAAAAAATTAGAGTAGAACGATTGAGTCGTCATTTGTATGATGTATATCAACTATCACTAACCCCATTTGCAGAGATTGCATTGAGTGATAAAGAACTATATCAAACAATTGTAAAGCATCGTTTTAAATTTACTAAAGTAGGTGATATAGACTATAACTTACACCAACCGCAAACAATCAATTTTATTCCTTCAATTGATATTATAGAAGCTTGGAAAGTAGATTACAAAACAATGCAAGAACAGATGATTTATGGAGATTCACCATCATTTGAAACTATTATTTCTAAATTGTCAGAACTAAAAACCAAATTAAACAACTTGGATTGGCAAATTTTAATTTAAAAATTAGAATAATTGATGCTTAAAATTGCTGTTATTAGGTTTTCTAATTTGAAGAATGGTATCAATTTAAAATAAATTTTTGTCAACAAAATTGTCAACTAAAAATAAAAAAGCCTTATAATCAGTTGATTAAAAGGCTTTCTGTGGAGTCGCCGGGAATCGAACCCGGGTCCAAACAAGCAACTAAAGAGCTTTCTACACGCTTATTTCCTGATTGAATTTTCGATGTTAAGCAAGGCCAGAAACAGCCACTCAACACTTATCTTCTTAATTTTCGAAAACCACCCGAAGCTCATGGTAATCTAGGTTTATTTTTACGGTTCCCCTGAACTGAACGCCACAAACCAAGGCTTTCAAGGAGAATCCAGCTTCCCTACCTTGTAGGGACGTGGCGTAATCGTACTATAATTCGGATTATGCAGCTAAAGCGTAAGTATTTTCGCCGTGTAAAAGTTCGAGATCTTATATTTACGAGCAAGGTCTCAATGCTCGACGTGCTTACTGTTCAATTCGACTTGCTGTCAAAACCAGTCGACCCCAGTTTTTTTGTACTCAAAAATTTGAGAGTGCAAATGTACAATTTTCTGTTGTAATATTGTTATTTGATAATTATTGTAAGGCAAAAATTATTCCTCTTTCTCCTCTTTCCCTAATTTAAACGGATAATCTCCAAATAAAGGTGCTATTTTCTTTACTTGATAGGTTTTAGTAGTGTATTTATTAGATAAAGCAATAATAGTGACATGTTCTTTTTGTAAAGTCACATAAGCAGAGGTATTTCCATGCCACCAACCGTTGTGAAAATAGAAATTTTGTCCTGTTTCCCAATTTATCATTCTAATTCCCAGACCATAATTTCTTTCACCTTTACGTTCGTTGCTGAAAGGAGTATAGACCAGTTTTAATAAATTTGGACTTAAAAAACCAGGTGCATTTCGGGCTAAATCAAATTTTAGTAAATCTCTCGGTGTTGAATAGATATTTTTGTCCCCATAAATTTTATCGAGATAATCTTTACCTATTTCTACCTTATTGCCTTTATAAGAAGGAACTATAGAATCTTTGTCTCTGTCATAATTAAAAACAAAGGTGTGATTCATTCCCAAAGGTTTAAAAATCATACGAGTCATAGCCTTTTCATAACTAAGTCCAGTCTTTTTTTCGATAATAAGTGCCAAAACGGCATAATTAGTATTGCAATAGGCAAAACGGGTTCCTGTTCTGCATTCTAAACCAATGTTTTTTGTAGCCATCAAATTCACAATATCTTTGTTCGTCAATATATTATGACGATCCCAAACTCCATCTTTTTTATCGGTGAAATAAGCATAATTACGCATACCACTGCGATGGTTCAAAAGCATTTTAACCGTTACTTCAGGAAAAGGAAAATTCCGTAAAATGGTATTTACTTTTTGATCTAAGCCAATTTTGTTGGCATCTATTAATTTTAAAACGGCTGTTGCTGTCAAGACCTTAGACACTGATGCTAAATGTAGCGGAGTAGTAGCGGTAATAGGTCTTTCATCTCTAAAATTAGCCATACCTTCGTATTTTTCAAAGATAATCTGACCATTTTGAGCCACCAGAAAACAGCCATTCATACTGTTGTTTGGCCAGTTTCTATTGTAAAAATGCTCGATGGCATTTTTTTTAGAATTGATGTAGGCTGCTGTTAGTTTTGGTAATTTCTGCTTTGGCGCTTCCATGTGTGGCAAGGTATCTTTTGGAAATTCGCTATCAGAAAGTATTCCTTCTTTATTCTTTTGGGCACAAGAACTCAAAGCCAAAATCATGAGTAATTGTAGTATATTTGTCTTTTTTATAAAAATCATCTTCATAGGGCTATAATGGCAAATATATAGAATCAAACGCTTTTGTTTTCTGTTTTTTTTAATGTTAACAGAATTTTTTGAAAGTTTTTAAGGAAGCTTTTTCTATGTTTTTGGCTTTCAGCTTTTAATGATTTTTTTATAAAACAGAAATAATAAAACAACTAAAATTCTTGTTTTTATATGTAGTAAAATACTGTTTGAAAATAAGAAATAAAGGAAGATCAAATATGAAATTTGGAATAGTAAGAGAACGAAAAAGTCCGGCCGATAAAAGAGCGGTTTTTTCGCCTAATGAATTAGTAAAATTAAAAACACTTTATCCGGAAGTCAGCATTAAAGTTGAAAGTTCAGCTGTTAGAGCTTTCAGTGATGCCGAATATAAATATCAGGGAATTGAAGTAGTGGATGATATTAGTGATTGTGATGTGTTATTTGGGGTTAAAGAAGTTCCTGTGGAAGATTTGATTCCGAATAAGTCTTATTTCTTTTTTTCGCATACCATAAAAAAACAACCGCATAACAGGGCTTTATTGCAGGGATTATTGGCAAAAAATATTGATTTTTATGATCATGAAACTATTGTGGATGCTCATAATCATCGTTTGATTGGTTTTGGATATTATGCCGGTATGGTTGGAGTTTATGACAGTATTCGTGCCTTCGGAATAAAATTTGAATTATTCAAATTACCCAAAGCTGATACTCTTTCGGGAAAAGAAGATTTAATTCGTCATTTAAAAAGAATCATTTTGCCACCTATCAAATTTGTGGTTACAGGAAAAGGCAAAGTGGGTAGTGGCGTAAAAGAAATTCTGGATGCTATCAAAGTAAAATCGGTTACGGTAGATAATTATTTGACTAAAAAATATACTCAGCCGGTTTATACTCAAATTGATGTATTAGATTATAATAAACGAAAAGACGGAGTTGTTTTAGAAAGAACCGACTTTTTTCAACACCCTCAGGAATACGAAATTGATTTTGAGCGTTTTACCAAAGTATCAGATATTGTAATTACGGCTCATTTTCATGCTAATAATGCGCCTCAAATTCTGAGCAGAGCAATGCTTCAGTCTAATGATTGTAAAATAAAAATTGTTGCCGATATCTCCTGTGATATTAATGGACCAATTGCCTGTACGTTGCGTTCTTCAACAATTGAAGATCCTTTGTACGGTTATTTGCCAATTGAAAATAAAGAAGTGGATGTGTTTCATCCCGCTGCCATCGTGGTAATTGCGGTTGATAATTTGCCATGCGAATTGCCAAAAGACGCCAGCGAAGGTTTTGGAGCTATGTTTTTGGAACATGTAATTCCTGCTTTTTTTAATGGGGATAAAGACGGTATTTTACAAAGAGCAAAAATCACAGAAAACGGTAAATTGACTCCAAGATTTATTTATTTGCAGGACTATGTTAATAATAGTGAATTGTAAATTGTTAATTATAAATGAAAAGAGCTTTCTGTAAAAATGTAGAAAGCTCTTTTTTTATGATAAAAACGTTAGGTGATTAAATCAACAACTAACAATTAATAATTCACCATTAACTCAAACCATATTTTCCGGTTTTACCCAAGCATCAAAATCTTCCGGAGTTACATAACCCAAACGAATCGCTTCTTCTTTAAGAGTAGTTCCATTTTTATGGGCGGTTTGAGCAATTTCGGCGGCTTTGTAATAACCTATTTTAGTGTTTAAAGCTGTAACTAACATCAACGAATTATCAACTAGTTCTTTGATTCTTTTGTAATTGGGTTCAATTCCCTGAGCGCAATGTTCGTCAAAGGAAATACAGGCATCACCCAGTAATCGTGCTGATTGCAGGAAGTTGGCCGCCATTAAAGGTTTAAAAACATTCAATTCATAGTGACCCTGCATTCCACCAACGCTAATGGCGACATCATTGCCCATAATTTGAGCGCAAACCATAGTTAAGGCTTCACATTGGGTTGGGTTTACTTTTCCGGGCATAATAGAGGATCCTGGTTCATTTTCAGGAATCAGGATTTCTCCAATTCCCGAGCGTGGTCCCGATGCCAGCATTCGAATATCATTGGCAATTTTATTCAAAGAAACAGCCAGTTGTTTTAATGCGCCATGCGATTCTACAATAGCATCGTGAGCAGCTAAGGCTTCAAATTTGTTTTCGGCGGTAACAAACGGTAGTCCTGTAAAATGAGCAATATATTTAGCCACTTTTACATCATAGCCTGCGGGCGTGTTCAATCCTGTTCCTACGGCAGTTCCGCCTAAAGCAATCTCGGATAAATGAGCTAAGGTATTTTTAAGAGCTTTTAAACCAAATGACAGTTGAGCCGCATATCCTGAAAGTTCCTGTCCTAAAGTCAGCGGAGTAGCATCCATTAAATGTGTGCGACCAATTTTTACCACAGCAGCAAATTCGCTTGCTTTTTCCGCCAAGGTTTCCTGTAGTTTTTCAACTCCGGGAATAGTAGTTTCAACAATGGCTTTGTAAGCCGCAATGTGCATAGCGGTAGGGAAGGTATCATTAGAGGATTGTGATTTATTGACATCATCATTGGCTTTAATAAATTGTTCGCCTACGCCAATTTCAAATCCTTTTAATACCTGTGCTCTGTTAGCGATTACTTCGTTTAGGTTCATATTGCTTTGGGTGCCAGAACCGGTTTGCCAAATAACTAATGGAAATTGGTCATCTAGTTTTCCGGCAAGGATTTCATCGGAAACCGCAGCAATGGCATCACGTTTTTCGATGGCTAAAACCCCTAAATCACAATTGGCGTAAGCAGCAGCTTTTTTAAGATAGGCAAAACCTTCGATAATTTCTTTTGGCATTGATGCCGATGGGCCTATTTTGAAATTGTTTCGGGAACGTTCCGTTTGTGCTCCCCAGTATTTATCGGCTGGTACTTGCACTTCGCCCATGGTATCTTTTTCAATTCGGTATTTCATGATTTTTTATATAAGAGTTACAACTTTGTTTGAATGAACAGCAGGTCCCGATAGCTATCGGGATGGCTCCTAAAAACAAAAAGCAGCTTAAATGTACGCATAAATGTATTTTTATGAAAATTGATTGTAGTTTTTATTGCTAAGAAAAAAATTAACTGCTACATTTGTGGCTACATTCAAAAATTCCGGAAAACATGTTTGAATTTTCACAGTATTTAGGCTTTTTACTTTTCTTAACCATCCTTACAATGGGGTTTTGGTTAATGTTTTTCTTGGTTAGTTTCGTATCTTACTGGGTAGGAGGAGCAACTTGGGAGAGATTCAAAGAAAAGAGAGCAAAAAAACAACAATCAGTATAATTTGATTGTTATAAGAAAGGATTCGTGAAAACGAATCCTTTTTTTTATGCTAAAAAAAATTAACTTCCAATAAAAAAAATCCAAATTCCAACTGTTAATTTGGAATTTGGATTTTTTTTATTGGAAGTTATTATATATTATCCAGGGAAATCTCCGCCGCCTTCGCCGCCGCCATCTCCGTTGTTTTTTTGCGTGTTTTTGTCTTTGTCTGTTTTCTTCATATTCAGACGGTAAGTGAATGACAGGTTGAATTGTCTTTTTCTCCATTGGAATTCACTGTACGACATAACACTTGGTAAATTAGTTTCCGATTTCATTCTTCTGGAATTGAAAAGATCACTTACATTGAATGCAATTGTAGCCTTATCTTTAAGAATGTCTTTGCTAAAGGCTGTATTAACTACATAATTGCCTAAACTTTTTCCCTGAGCTGTATTTCGTGGTCCAAAATACATCCCGGTTAATTGCCAGTCGATTTTGGCAGGAAGCGTTAAACGAGAGTTTAGTCTTGAAAACCAAGAGAAAGTTTCGTTGTTTAATTTTTGAGTAATTTCTATGTCTTTAGCATTTGTATAAGTATACGATCCGGTTGTTTTAACGTTCGCAAGGTTAAAACTACTGTTGATTTTCCATTTTTTAAATGGAGTATAGTTTAATGTAAATTCAAAACCAAATTGTTGCTCCTTAGCTAAATTGATAGGAGAACTTAAAATTACAGGGTTGTTTCCAACATATTCTCCTGTTTCTGTACGAACAAACGAGAATACATTTTTAGTGTTTTCAAAAAACATCGAAGTATTAAAAGTTACTTTTTCCCATTTTTTCAGGTATCCTAAATCAAATTTATCAGTGAAAGAAGGATTTAAATCAGGATTACCTCTAAACAAGTTGATATTACTTGAATAGTTGGTAGCAGGATTTAAGAAACGTCCTCTTGGTCTTGATAAACGCTTGCTGTAACTTAAAGAAAGACTGCTTTCATCTGATAATTCATAGTTGATAAAGGCACTAGGGAAGAAGTTGTTGTATTTTTTTGTGTTGAAATCATTAGTGTCTAATAAGTTCACATTAATTTTAGTGTCTTCCCAGCGTAAACCAAATAAATAAGAGAATTTGTTTACTTTAAAACCATATTGAGTGTACAAAGCATTGATGCGTTCTTTGTATTCTAAGGTATTAGAAAGGTAACCATTAATAGGATCTCCATTATTGTCGGTAGTAACATTATATTGGTTATCCAGATTGTTAAAGTTTCCTTTGTAACCTGCTTCAAATTGACTACCATTTTCAAAAGGTAATACATAATCAGTTTGAATTTGAAATTGATTTTGCTTTTGATTGTTAAAAGTAGTGTTGTATGTAGCAGGGTTGTTGCTTCCTATGGTTTCATCGGTTATAAGTGAATTTTCATTGTCTTTATTGGTAGCATAAGAGAAATCCATAGTTAACTTATGACCTTTGTCGTTGAAATTCTTCAAGAAGTTAGAAGCCAATTCTAAATCTTTTCCGTTATCATCACCTTCACTAGAACGGTAACGAGTAGAAGTGAAATTCTTATTAGCATCAAACGAATTGTAATTTACAAAATCATTGTTTGAACCTCTGTTATCACGGTAACTGATAGAGTTTGTCCAGAATGTGTTAGGAGCTACAGTCCATTCTACACCCGTTTTTGTAGAGATTCCTTTTCTAAGACGCTCTGTGTTTTTGTCTTCGTTAGTGTATCCTTTAATGTCATTAGGATCTACAGTGTCTGTGTCTAATAGGGTTGAGTGAGTCAAACCAGTACCTTTACTCGTTCTGTAATCGTATCCGGTAGAAGTGAAAAAGTTTAATTTTTCGGTTTTGTAATTTAAGTTAGCACTTAAACCATAGGTTTCAGGTATACCTGTAGAAGCAATGAAACTTCCGTTAAAGCCCTGATTTCTTCCTTTTTTCAGGATAATATTTAGAATTCCGGCTCCACCTTCGGCATCATAACGTGCAGATGGATTGGTGATTACTTCCACTTTGTCAATAGCATCAGCTGGAATTTGACGCAAAGCATCGGCCATATTCAAAGAGTTCGAAGGACGACCATCAATAAAAATACGCACGTTTTCGTTTCCGCGTAAACTTACATTTCCTTCAACATCAACTGTAACTGATGGTACATTTTCCAATACATCACTTACTGTTCCTCCTTTTACAATCATGTCCTGACCTACATTGTATACTTTTTTGTCTAATTTGATTTCGACAGTAGATTTTTCGGCACGTACCACAACTTCATTTAGTTGAGCTACATCTTCTGCCATTGAAATTGTTCCTAAATCAGTGTTTTTTTCGAAGTTACGTTGGTTAAACTGAATGGACTTAAAAGAGATAAATTCAATTTTGATATTGTAAGTTCCCGGAGCGACTTCGATAGAAAAATTACCCTTAGCATTGGTAATACCACCGGCAATAGGTTTGGGATTTTTAGAGTCAGTAATGGTTACTGTTGCATATTCCAGAGGTTGTTTGCTTACTTTTTCAATTACAGTCCCTGAAATTTTTACTTTTTCTCTTGCCGGGTCAATTATAGGATCTCCTATTTTGGCAAAACTGCTCAGAAAAGTAAAAAGTAATGAGAGACTTAAAATGAATTTCAATGGTTGTCGCATTTTTTTAAATTTTATATTTGTGTTAGGAATCAAAAAACGGAATTTGGTTTAACAGCGATTTATTAAATAAATGTTAAATTGATTATGATTCTTGAAAAAAAGCTTCGATTTTATCGGCTTCACGGGCTATAATGGCTTTGTTATCTTTTATGATAATAGGTCTTTCAATCAAAATAGGATTTGCAATCATCGCATCAATTATTGCTTCATCGGTCATATCCTGATTTTTATAATTGTCAATCCATATTTTCTCTTTTTGGCGAACCAATTCAATAGGTTTAATGGCTAATTTTTGTAATAAATTCTTAAGCTCGTTCTCGGTAGGAACTTCCTCTAAATATTTAATGATTTTATATTCCTGATTGGAATTGTCTAAGAAAGCCAGGCAATTTCTTGATTTTCCGCAACGTGGATTATGATATACTTCAATCATGAGTACTATTTGTTAAGTTTGAAATTAATTTAAAATAAAATAAGTATTTTCGAAGAGGCAAAAATAGCTTTTGAAAGTCAATTAGTACTACATAAAATCATAAAATAGATGTTTATAGAACAAGGCATTCGTTCAGAGAATAAATTTTGGAAATATTTACTGGGTTCAGTATTCATTATTACGGCTTCTTTTGTGGGACAGCTTCCTTTGATATTTGCGGTTATTGGAAAAATACTGATAACTGGTGCAAAATATCCATCTACAAATGATGGAATCATGCATTTTTTCGAATCAAATCTGACTTTTTTTCTGTTGCTGATTTCATTTGTATTTGCTTTCGCAGGAATTTATTTTGTCGTGAAATATTTGCACAAACAAACGCTGCTTTCAGTAACTACTTCCAGAAATAAAGTAGACTGGAAAAGAATTTTATTTTCTTTCGGACTTTGGTCTGTTTTTTCGATTGTATCGACTTTAGTATTTTATTTTTCGAATCCCACTTTGTATGTATTCAATTTTAAACCTATTCCTTTTGCCATTTTGTTTGTTATTGCAGTGGCTTTGGTACCAATACAAACCAGTACAGAAGAATATGTTTTTAGAGGGTATTTGATGCAGGGTTTTGGAAATTTGGCTCAAAACAAATGGTTTCCTTTACTGATGACTTCTATTATTTTTGGAGGAATGCACTTTTTTAATCCCGAAGTTTCAAAAATAGGGAATGTCATTTTTGTCTATTATATCGGTACAGGATTGTTTTTAGGAATCATCACTTTGATGGACGAAGGAATGGAATTAGCTTTAGGCTTTCATGCGGCCAATAATCTAATAGGAGCTTTATTAATCACTTCCGAATGGACTGCTTTTCAAACGCATTCTATTTTTAAAGATCTGTCAGAACCTACAGCAACTATTGATGTTTTGATGCCTGTTTTTATAATTTATCCTGTGCTTTTATTTATTTTTAGCAGAAAATACCAATGGAATAATTGGAAAGAAAAATTAACAGGAAGCATCGATATAAAGAATTAATTCATGAGAAAAGTTACTTATAGAAATATTCACAATTTTTTTAAATTCAACGGTGTTCATTTTGACAGTAATGGATTGCGCGTTGCCGCTTATTATTTGATAAAGGAAGGCAATGAATATGAAAAAGCCATAGGCGATTTTTTGCTCGATTGGTTTGATGACAATCCTTATATCGATTTGCAGACTTCCGGAACAACCGGAGCACCAAAAATTATTCGAAAAAGCAAACAGGCTTTGGTTAATTCAGCACTAGCAACAGGCGATTTCTTCGGATTAAAACCGGGAGATACTGCTTTGTGTTGTTTGCCTGTTCAGTTTATAGCAGGAAAAATGATGCTGGTAAGAGGCCTTATTTTAGGTTTAGCCATTGATTTTGTTACGCCAAATTCAAATCCGCTTGAAAATGTAAATAAAGAATATGATTTTGTTGCGATGGTTCCTTTGCAGGTTGAAAATTCATTGAACTTATTGCATAAGGTGAATAAACTCATTATTGGTGGTGCCAAAATGAATATTTCTTTAGAAAAAAAACTATTGAATTTTAGTACCAAAGTTTACGAGACTTATGGAATGACTGAAACCATTACGCATATTGCAGCTAAGAAAATAGGAGAGCAGGCTTTTTCTATTTTGCCTAATGTGAGTATTTCCCAGGACGAAAAGGATTGTTTGGTTATTGATGCGCCACAAGTAAGCGATGAACGTTTGTTTACCAATGATTTGGTAGAGTTAATTAACGACAATCAATTTGTGCTTTTAGGGCGTATTGATAATGTGGTAAACAGTGGAGGAGTAAAGTTGATTCCTGAAAAAATTGAGGAAAAATTAGCCGATGCAATTAAGACCCGCTTTTTTGTAGGTGGTATTCAGGATGCAGTTTTAGGAGAAAAATTAGTTTTGGTAATTGAAGGGGAAAAACAGGATTGGGACGAATCTATTTTTGCTGTTTTAGACAAATATGAAAAACCGAAAGCATTGTTTTTTGTTCCTGAATTTGATACTACCGAGAGCGGAAAAATTAAGCGAAAAGCAATTTTGAAGACTTTAGAATAGTATTTATTGGTCTCAAATGTAGTTAAAACTATGCACTTTCAGTGCATTTCGCTTTAGCTTCTAAAAAATGTTCACACCGCAAATTCGCAAATTTTAAAATATTAGTTATTGAAATAATTTGCGAATTTGCGGTAAATATTTACAATACAGTCTTGCAGACTTTTAGTCTGCTGAACCGAAACTATCTACATTGAAGTTCATAGAGGTTTATTTGTGTTCTATAATTTCAAAATTCAACTTGTCTGCTTGTAGCAAACCAATCTTTTTATTGACTATTTTAATGAGTCCTTCTTTTTTAAGACTCGAAAGAATACGCGTTACCTGTTCATCAGTAGTTCCGGCAAAATCAGCGATTTCTTTTCGTGAAAGGTTGATATTGAGTAGGTTATTAGTGTGACCGAATTTTTTAAGTAAGTACAGCAGAATATCAATTACTCTTTCGCGTACATTCATTTGGGCAATTTTTTTGACTCTGTTTTCACTCTTATTCAATTCTTCAGCATAAAAAAGCATCATGTCATAAGTAAATTCAGGAATCGATTTTAGAATGGAGTGCATTACATCATTGCTGAAATTGCATAAAACAGTATCTTCAATTGCCGAAGCAGCAACCAAATAACGGTTACTGGTTCCAAAACCCCTGAAACCCAGCGTGTCTCCATCAGTTGTAAGACGAACAATTTGTTCTTTTCCGTAAATTCCTGTTTTTAAAACCTTTACTTTTCCTTTGTAGATAAAATACAATCCTTGCATGGGAGCGCCTTCAATCATGAATTGCTGTCCTTTTTTGCAGGTATAATTGGTTTTCTCTAAAACAAAATCCTGCATCTTTTCCAGATGCAAATGTTTTTTGATAAAACATTTAGTGTTGATACAGTTCGTGCAATCAGTAGTAATTCCTCTCATTTGTATTTTATTTGATGATGAGTTGAACTCAAGGTTTGAATAAAACAAATGTAAATAAAAAATAAGTATTAATACGTATTTTTATGAGTGAATTACTTAGTTTTTCAAGCTTTTTATGGATTTAGAAATTGAAGTGCTGCTTTTTGGCAGAATGCTAATTTTTAGATAAAAAAACAAGCAGATTCTTATTGCAGTTTATTCGGATTCCAATTCTTCGTACATTTTTAATAAAGTATTTACCGTATTCCAGTTTCGGATGGTGGCGGTTAAATTCAGTTTTTTCTCAATGTATTTTTGATCTAATCTGGTTTTTCCGGCTGAAACAGCATATTTAATATAAATTCTGTTTTTATCAATATGAACTTCATCGGGTTTTACCGCACTCATTTTTAAATCATGAATACGGTCTTTGTGTAATTCCGTTGATACAAAGGCTACATACAATTTTTTAGTATCTATCTCTTTCTCTTTTAGAAACAGATTGTTGTTGAGGCAGGAAACCAAATCCTCTTTATTAATCACCACCACAGGAACATCATGACCAAAAGTCTTGAAAATTTCCTGTTTGATTTTGAATCCTACAGCAGCCGGATTTTCTTCTTCGGTAGTTACAAACACATTTCCAGTTTGAATATAAGTAGTTACATTCGTAAAGCCAATGTTTTCGAGCATTTTTTGAAGCGCATCCATTTTCATCATATTATGTCCTGAAACATTGATGCCGCGAAGTAAAGCCAGATGTGTAGTCATTTTATCTAAATATAATTATTGTAAAAGTAAATCTAAGTTAGCCATATCATCAAATAATGGAATATTCATTTGCTGTAAAGCATCTAAATTAGCATAATTGGTAAAACCAAAAACATCAAAATCTCCTGTTAAAGCTGCCTGAATTCCAGCCGGACTGTCTTCGATAATGACACAATCCCGGACTTCAAATCCCATGGTTTTGGCTGCATGAAGGTACAATTCGGGATTAGGTTTCCAACTGTTGATATCGTAAGCACTAAAAATATTTCCGTTAAATTTATCGATGAGTTTAGTGGTGGTTAAATTGAGTTTTATTTTATCGGCAGGACCGTTTGAAGCTACACCTATTGGCACTTTGATTTTAGCTAATAATTCGTGAATTCCTTTTATGGGTTGTAATTCTTTTTGAAAGGATTCAAAAGTGCGTGCTCTGAAATCTTCTTCAAAATCATCAGGTAATTTTTTATTGGCTAATTCAGCAATATATTCGAAACAAAATTCCAATGACTTTCCTAAAAAGTGTTGATGCGCAAAGTTTTCATCAATGATTGCTCCGTGTGATGCTGCCATGTTTACTAAAGTGCCAATAGAAATGGCTTCGCTGTCTACCAGTACGCCGTCACAGTCAAAAATGATGCATTTGTATTTCATGGTTTTCTTTAATTATAGCAATTCAATTAATTCCAACGGATGATTGATTATCGATTGAGCGCCTTCGGCAAGTAGTTCTTCTTTTGGTCTGTAACCCCAAAGTACACCTAGAGCATACATATTGGCATTTTTTGCTGTTTGCATATCAATCCCTGAATCGCCTACATAAAGCACTTCTTCAGGCAAACAACCTAAATCGGTGCTGATTTGAATAGCGACTGATGGATTTGGTTTTTTTGTCGTTTCGTTTTTTAAACCCATTACGATTTCGAAATAATCAGGAAATAAGGATTGCCCAATTTTCTTTGTCAATTCGTCGGCTTTATTGGATAATACCGCCAGTTTGATATTTCGGGATTTTAATTGATACAAAAGCTCCATAATTCCGTCGTAAGCGGATGTTTTATTGGTGCAATTTTCGCGATAAGTTGCCATCATGGCTTGAAAAGTACTTTCGATAGTTGCTTCGTCTTTGTGGGTTTCAGGAAGTGCTTTGGTAACCAGATTTCGAAGTCCGCTTCCTATAAAATCATTAATGATTTCGTAACTATGAGTGGGAAAGTTGCGTTCCTGAAGTACTTTGTTTATCGAATCGGCGATGTCTATGAGTGAGTTGACCAGAGTTCCGTCTAAGTCAAATAATACGGCTTTAAATTTCATTTTTTATGTAGTGTCAATGTATGTTGATGTAACGCAAATAATTTTAACCGCAAAGTTCGCTAAGTTTTTCGCAAAGTTCACAAAGTTTTAAATAAAATTCCTTGATTAATAATACAGGGAACTTTACATAATTTAAGGTTGAAAAAAAACTTTGCGAACCTCTGTGTTTTCTTTGTGAATCTTTGTGTAAAAACAAATTATTTTTGATCCACTACAATTCTATTTTCCCTATTAGCTAATTCCCAGGCAATATTAAATGCTAATTGAGCTCTTTTTGCCAAAGCATCGTATTCTATTTTATCGGGTGTATCTGTTTTTCTGTGATAATCGGCATGAACACCGTTAAAAATAAAAACGGATGGAATGTTGTTTTTTGCAAAATTATAATGATCTGAACGCTGGTAAAAATGGTTTGGGTCGTTTAGTTCATTGTATTTATAATCAATTTTTAAATGCACGTATTTTTCGTTCACCTCGGTGCAAATTTGATCCAATTCGCTCGAAAGTCGGTTAGCACCAATCAAATAAACATAATTATTTGAATTCGCATGGGCTTCGTCACGGCGGCCTATCATATCAATATTAATGTCGGCAACGGTATTTTTTAATGGAAATATTGGGTTTTCGGTATAATAGCGTGAACCATGCAGGCCGTGTTCTTCACCTGTAACATGAAGAATTAAAATAGAACGTTTTGGACCGTGACCTTCTTTTTTTGCCAATTGGAAAGCCTGGGCAATTTCCAGTAAAGCTACTGTTCCGGAACCATCATCATCGGCACCATAAAAAATGGCATTGTTTTTAACGCCCACATGGTCGTAATGTGCCGAAACTACTATGATTTCATTTGGCTTTTCAGAACCTTCAATGTAAGCCCAAATGTTTTCAGAATCGGCTAAGTTTTCATTGCGTTTCGCATTCAGGTAAGCAGCAGGAATGTGTTGATAGTAGTTTTGAGCTCCTTTTGGGAAAGGGATTCGGTCTTTTTGGTATTGGTTGATAAGATATTTTCCGGCTCTTTTTTGACCTGTAGAACCTGTTTCTCTTCCTTCCATCGAGTCACTGGCAACAATATAAAGATGGTTTTTTAATTCATTGGCAGTAATGCTATTGCTGTATTTTATAGGAGAAAAAGAATTTTTAGTTGCAGCTTCTTTTGTTCCCTGGCAGGAAGCCGCCGCCCAACTGAAGACAAGGAGGTAGATTAATTTTTTCATTTTATAAATAATGATAATTAAAAAGCCAATATACACAAATTAGATATTGCAACTGATTTTATTTTTAATTGTAGATAATTTCTGTGTAATAATGAATATTTAACGACCCAAAAAAGTTCTGGGTTTATGCTTGAAAAATCTTGTTTTAGGCAGGCTTTGGGTGTTTTAAGGTTTTGATAGGCCGTAAAATATGCGTATTTTTGTAGCATTAGTATATAACAGAAAAATTATGGAACAGATACAACAAATACTTTCTTCAAAAGCAGAAGCCTTAATTAGTAAAGAATACAATTATGGAGCTCATAATTACCATCCATTACCAGTAGTTCTTGAAAGGGGAGAAGGAGTGTTTGTATGGGATGTTGACGGAAAAAAATACTATGATTTCTTATCGGCTTATTCAGCAGTTAATCAGGGACATTGTCATCCTAAAATTGTTGGGGCAATGGTGCAACAGGCACAAAAATTAACGCTGACTTCCCGTGCTTTTTACAATGACCAATTGGGGGTTTACGAAGAATACGTAACGAAGTATTTTGGTTTTGATAAAGTATTGCCAATGAATACCGGTGCCGAAGCTGTTGAAACCGCATTGAAATTGTGTAGAAAATGGGCTTATGAGGTAAAGAAAATTCATGAAAATCAAGCACAGATTATTGTTTGCGAGAATAATTTCCATGGACGAACAACTACCATTATTTCGTTTTCCAATGATGAAACTGCCCGCAAAAGTTTTGGTCCTTTTACTGAAGGTTTTATCAAAATAGAATACGATAATCTGGATGCTTTAGAAAAAGTATTGGAGTCCTCTAAAAATATTGCCGGATTCCTGGTAGAACCTATTCAGGGTGAAGCAGGAGTTTATGTGCCTAGCGAAGGTTATTTGGCGAAAGCCAAAGCATTATGCGAAAAACACAATGTATTGTTCATAGCCGATGAGGTTCAAACAGGAATTGCACGTACCGGGAAATTATTGGCGGTGCAACATGAAAATGTACAACCGGATATTCTTATTTTAGGAAAAGCCTTGTCGGGTGGTGTTTATCCTGTTTCGGCAGTTTTGGCTAATAATGGCATTATGAATGTCATAAAACCGGGACAACACGGTTCTACTTTTGGCGGAAATCCTGTGGCGGCAGCTGTTGCCATTGCTGCACTTGAAGTGATAAAAGACGAAAAATTAGCCGAAAACGCCGAGCGTTTAGGAATTATTTTAAGAGACGGATTGAATGCTATTGCTTCGAGAAATCCCTTAATTACCTTGGTAAGAGGAAAAGGATTGTTGAACGCTATCGTGATTGATTGTGATGAAGAATCGGATTTAGCCTGGGAAATTTGTTTGAAATTCAGAGATTATGGTTTGCTGGCTAAGCCTACTCATGGAAACAAAATCCGTTTGGCGCCACCATTGGTGATTACTGAAGAACAAATTCAGGATTGTCTTTCTATTATCGAAAAAGCATTAAACGATTTTAAATAAAACGCTATGGATCGGGTTGTTAAGTTAATAAAGAATCGTTCGGATATTGGTGGAGGAACCCGTGGCGCTGATTTAGGTGTTGATGCGCTGGAAATTGCTGCAATCAATCACGGAAGCGAGTATTTTAATCAGTTTACTTTTGAAGACGTAAAAACGCATAACGAAAGTATTTATGATAAAAACCGAAATACCTTTGCTAAAAGAATCGAGTTTGTTTTAGAGCAATGTACTCGTGTTTCTTATGCAATCAAACGCAATTTAGAAGCTCATTTTTTGCCTATTGTTTTATCTGGAGATCATTCGTCGGCATTGGGGACTATAAGCGGTATTAAAGCGGTTTATCCTCATGAAACCTTAGGCGTGATTTGGATTGACGCTCATGCCGATTTGCATTCTCCTTATACTTCGCCATCGGGAAATATTCACGGAATGCCATTGGCGGCAGCCTTGGGTATCGATAATTTGAAATGCCAAATTAATGAAGTCATTCCCGAAACCCAGCAACATTGGGCGGAAATGAAACACATTGGGATTGAAACGGCTAAGATTGATCCGGAACATTTGATTTATTTTGGGGTTCGCGATACCGAAGAGGCTGAGGATAAATATATGGCTGAATTCGATATTAAAAATTTCAGGGTAGAGGAAGTTCGATATAAAGGTTTGGAAGCCTGTGTGGAAAGAGCATTGGCACAATTGGCTAATTGTGATATGATTTATATTTCGTTTGATGTGGATTCTTTGGATTGTGATTTAATTTCGAATGGGACCGGTACGCCAGTTTCAAAAGGATTTGATCAGTATGAAGTGATTGCTATCATCAATCAGATTATTGCTTCCCGAAAAGTGATTTGTATTGAATTTTGTGAAATCAATCCGCTTTTAGATACTAAAGGAAACAAAATGGCGGAAACCGCTTTTGAGGTTTTAGAGCAAATTACATCCAGTTTGGTTTTGCCAAATGAATAGTTTTTAGGTTGTTTATTGAACGAAAATCTAAATTCAATCTACTTTTTACGAAAAACCACTTTAAAGATTTATAACAAAAAGCAATTAAAAATTTGTTTTTTCGCAATTAATAGTGAGTTAATTCTATTTATGACATTTCGCTCTTTAAAAGCGTTAATTTATAACAGTACTAATTAAAAACACTTATATTTGCATAAGTATTTATACTTAGTTTTAAAATTGATTTTTTATGATTCAAGTAGCCGAAGCTTTAAATATCATAGCTGAAAATAGCTGTAAAATGCCAATCGCAAAAATCAAAGTGAGTAAATCACTGGGGTATGTTTTGGCAGAAGCGGTTTATTCTCCAATAAATATGCCTCCTTTCCGTCAGTCGGCGATGGATGGATACGCTTTTACACACGGCGATTTGACTCAGTTTGAAGTGGTAAATACTTCGCAGGCTGGGGATTTTTTAGATGAAAAAATCCAACAAAATCAAGCGGTTCGTATTTTTACAGGTGCTTTTGTCCCGGATGATACTGATACAGTGGTAATGCAGGAGCATACAACAAGAACGGACAATTTGCTTCAAATAGAGAAAATGCCTGCGGTTTGTGCAAATGTTCGTAAAAAAGGGGAGCAAATTAAAAAAGGCGAATTGGTTTTTGATGCCAATACGGTGATTACTCCGGCGGCTATTGGTTTTTTAGCCTGTTTGGGAATTACCAAAATTAAAGTGTATGAAAAGCCGAAAGTAGCTATTTTGGTTACAGGAAATGAATTAGTGTCTGCCGGAAATAAATTACCGAAAGGAAAAATTTATGAAAGTAATTCGCTGATGATAGAAGCGGCTTTGCAAACAATTAGGATTAAAAAAACGACTGTTTTTAAGGTAAAAGACAGTTTGAAAAAAACAATTAAAGCCGTAGAAAGCTGTCTTGCAAATTTTGATGTAGTGTTGGTTTCAGGAGGAATTTCGGTTGGAGATTATGATTATGTCAAAGAAGCCTTGTTGAAAAACGGAGTAACTGAGTTGTTTTATAAGATCAATCAAAAACCCGGAAAACCTTTGTTTTTTGGAACAAAAGAAAATAAAATTGTCTTTGCCTTACCGGGAAATCCGGCTTCGTCACTGACTTGTTTTTATGTGTATGCTTTTCCTGCCTTGAAAAAAATGATGGGATTTGAAGCGATACATTTGCCTGAAATGAAGAAAAAGATAAGTACAGATTTTAAAAATACATCAGGGAAAACCCTGTTTTTAAAAGCATTGTATGGAGATGAAAAGGTAACGGTTTTAGAGAGTCAGAGTTCAGCAATGTTAAATACTTTTGCAGTTGCAAATGGTTTAATTGTTATACCACATGATATTACTCATGTTAAGACGAATCAGGAAGTGGTAGTTTTGCCGTTTAATTGAAAGAAAAATGGAAAAAGTAACAATCTCAATTTTATGCGGAGGCAAAAGCAGCCGAATGCAATCAGAGAAAGGATTGGTACTTTTTCAGAGAAAGCCGTTTATTGAGCATATTATTGAAGCGGCGTTGCCCATTAGTGATACAATACAATTAGTGACCAATACATCTGATTATGATTATTTGTCCTATTCGAAAATAAAAGATATTGAATTAGATAAAGGACCTGTTGGCGGCATTTACACTGCTTTGGTTCATTCAGATTCTGAAATCAATTTGATATTAAGTTGTGATATTCCGCTGATTTCAACAGAAATTTTATCGGAATTGATAACAAAACATACAGCGGATTTTGAAGTTACTGTTTTTTCAGATACCAATAAAATTCATCCTTTGATAGGAATTTATTCGAAAAAAATAATTCCGATTTTGAAAAAGGCTATTGATGAAAATGAATTAAAAATGATGCGCTTGCTAGATAAAGTGAATCACCAGATAATTGAAGTTGCAGGAGAACGAAGCAAGCAATTTAGAAATGTTAATTCGCTTGCTGAATTAAATGAATTGAATACCAAATATTGAAGAATATGAAGAATGCTAACACACCAAAGTTGACAATTGTAGGAGCTGGACCTGGCGATGTGGAATTGATTACCATTAAAGCCATCAAAGCGATAGGAGATGCGGATGTAGTGCTTTATGATGCACTGGTAAATGAGGATTTATTGCAATATGCTGCTGCAGGAACTGAAATAGTTTTCGTGGGGAAGCGTTTTGGTTGTCATGCCTACACTCAGGATCAAATTAATGAATTGATTGTGGTTATGGCTAAAAAGCATGGTCATGTAGTACGATTAAAAGGTGGCGATCCGTTTGTTTTTGGTAGAGGAAGTGAAGAAATTGAATTTGCTCAGAAACATGGTTTACAAACCGCTATTGTACCGGGAATATCTTCGGCTTTAGGAGTTCCTGCATCTAACGGAATCAGTTTAACACAACGCGGAATTTCGGAAAGTTTTTGGGTAATTACCGGAACAACTTCAGCACATAAATTATCTACTGATGTTAGTTTGGCAGCGCAATCATCAGCTACGGTAGTGATTTTGATGGGAATGCATAAATTAAGCGAAATCGTTTCTATTTATCAAAACAACAGAACCGATGATTTACCAGTTGCAATTATTCAAAACGGAACTAAAGACACTCAGAAAAAAGTAATAGGTACGGTAAGTTCTATCAGCGAATTAGTTGCTGAACATAAATTATCTTCCCCAGCAATCATTGTAATTGGAGAGGTGGTAAATCATACTTCAGAGTTGTCAGTTTTTACTAAAGCTGCTTATAGTGACGACGAATTTATTTTTCAAAATTTAAATGTAACCGAATAATGTTAAGTGTAAAATATTTTGGTGCTGTAGCCGAAAAAACAAAGGTTCAGGGAGAGAATATTCCTTTTTCTAATTTATCTTTACAGGAATTAGTAGATGAGTTAGAACAAAAATACGATTTGGCTTCGCTTTCTTATAGTATTGCAGTGAATCAAAAGATTGTTCAGGACACAAATAGTTATATGTTAATAAGCAATGATGTTGTTGCTTTGTTACCACCTTTTGCAGGAGGTTAAAAAACAATATCTTTCTAATTTGGTAGCAATGATGCGATATAATCGACAAATTATACTTTCTGAAGTTGGCGAAAAAGGTCAGCAAAAACTAGGTCAGGCTAAAGTATTAATTATAGGTGCTGGTGGTTTAGGTGCGGCAATTTTACCGTATTTGGCAGCAGCCGGAATAGGAGAAATAGGAATTATTGATGACGATAACATCGAAATTACTAATCTGCAACGTCAGGTAATTTACAGGAATGATGCCATAGGAAAATCCAAAGCTCTGGAAGCGAAAGAAATGGCTTTGTCTTTGAATCCTTTGATACAAATTAATGCCATTACAGATACTTTGAATACTAAAAATGCCATTGCATTATTCGAGTATTATGATATTATGGTCGATGCTACCGATAATTTACAAACCAAATATTTGATTAACGATGCCTGTGTGGTAACCAACAAACCTTTTGTTTACGGTTCCATCTATAAATTCCAAGGTCAGGTTTCAGTGTTTAATTATCAAAACGGACCTACATATCGCTGTCTTTTCCCCGATGAGTCTTCCAATAGTAAAAACTGTGTCGATGCAGGAGTTATGGGGATTTCAGTGGGAATTATAGGGATGTTCCAGGCCAATGAAGTACTGAAAATGGTTCTTGGAATTGGTAATGTACTTTCGGGGGAGTTATTAATTTACAATATGTTGACTAACGATCAACAAAAATTTGAGTTGGTAAAAAGCAATGTCACTCTGTTAAGTCGATTGGATTTCGAAAAAAAATACAATCAAATTGATAGTAACATTTTAGAAATAACAGCTACCGAAGCTTTAGCCTATAGCAACAATCCGGAAGTTCTTTTTCTGGATGTTAGAAACGAGGATGAATTTCCAAAAATAAGTTTGCCAAATCATATCCAAATTCCATTGGCTGATTTAGAAGAAAATATATCTGAATTGGATTCGGATAAAAAGCTACTGGTTTATTGTCAATCAGGAATCAGAAGTAAAAAAGCAGTCGAAATATTGAAAAAACATTCTTTTTTGAAAGTGCAAAGTATTGCTGGTGGCGCTTTAAAACTGGAAGCAGCTCTAGCAAATAATACTATTTCGATTTAAAAATAATAAAATGAGCAAAAAAGTTTTCATAGAAGGAGCAATTTCTCCTGAATTCATAGCCGATTCGATTGCCAAACACCAAGGAAAACATAGTATTGGTGCGCACAATATTTTTTTAGGACAGGTTCGCGCCGATATTCATGAGGAAAATGTGGTAAAAGCGATTGAATATACTGCTTATGAAGAAATGGCTAATGAAGCTTTAAGTGTAATCAGAGAAAGAGCTTTTGCCCAATTTGACTTGGTTTGTATGCATATTTACCATAGTCTGGGTGTTGTAAAAGCAGGCGAAATTTGTTTGTTTGTCTTTGTTTCTGCAGGACACCGTACACAGGTTTATGAAGCTACTGAGGCTATTGTAAACTGGATTAAAACCGAAGTACCTATCTTTGGTAAAGAAATATTTGAAAATGAAGACTTCATTTGGAAGCAAAATAAATAAAAATGGTAGATATTACCCATAAAATAAGTACGTTGCGCTCAGCAACAGCCATGGCAACCGTAAAAGTGAGTTTGCCGGAAACTATTGAAGCTATTGAGAAAAATTTGGTTCCCAAAGGCAATGTGCTTGAAATGGCTAAAACAGCGGGTTTATTTGCTGTAAAAAATACGCATTTATCTATTCCGGATTGTCATCCGTTGCCGATTGAATATACGGCGGTAGCTTATGAAATCAAAGATTTAACGATTGATATTCTTTTTACGGTTAAAACTGTTTACAAGACAGGAGTAGAGGTAGAGGCAATGCACGGTGCGTCTATTGTGGCGTTGACGATGTATGATATGCTGAAACCAATTGACAAGAATATCGAAATTTCAACTATTAAGTTAGTAGAGAAAAAAGGTGGAAAATCGTCTTATAAAAACAGATTCCGCGATGTTTTAAAAGCGGCAGTTTTTGTTTGTTCCGATTCTATTTTTGCAGGAGAAAAAGAAGACCGTTCAGGGAAAGTTATCGTTGAGAAATTAGAATCGTATGGTGTTGAAACTACGCATTACGAAATTATTCCAGATGAGGTTGACTTTATCCAGGACAGAACTAAAAAATATGCTGAAGATAACCAATTGGTAATTTTTACCGGAGGAACAGGTCTTTCGCCTAGAGATGTTACACCGGAAGCATTAGAACCATTGTTGGAAAACAGAATACCAGGAATCGAAGAAGCGATTCGCAATTACGGTCAGGACCGAATGCCGTATGCGATGCTTTCGCGTTCGGTGGCGGGAACTATCGGAGACAGTTTGGTTTTGGCTTTGCCGGGTTCGGTTAACGGTGCCAAAGAATCTATGGATGCTGTTTTTCCGCATGTTTTGCATGTTTTTCACATCCTAAAAGGGAGTAATCATGATACCAAATAACACCATATTGACGGATGATTTTGGTCGTAAACACAACTATTTGCGTATTTCTCTAATTGAGAAATGCAATTTGCGTTGTACCTATTGTATGCCTGCAGAGGGAATTGCATTATCTCCAAAAAAGGAGTTAATGACTGCCGATGAGGTAGCTGCTATCGCCCAAACATTCGTAAATAATGGCGTTACTAAAATAAGATTAACAGGAGGCGAACCGCTGTTGCGAAAAGATTTCCCTGAAATTATAGAAAAATTGTCCCAATTAGAAACAGAAATTTCGATTACTACAAACGGAATTCTAATTGATAGACACATCGAAGTTTTAAAGCAATTTAAAATTAAAAAAATTAACCTGAGTTTAGATACTTTGGTTGCTGCCAAATTCAACACGATTACACTTCGTAATCAGTTTGAAAAGGTAATTGATAATTTGCATTTACTCTTGAATAATGATTTTAAGGTAAAAGTAAATGTGGTTTTGATTAAAGGTTTTAATGATAACGAAATTATCGATTTTATAAACCTGACAGAATCTTTGCCTATTTCGATTCGTTTTATCGAATTCATGCCTTTTGCCGGAAACCAATGGGACAGAAGTAAAATGGTTTCACAAACAGAAATTTTAGATCAGGTTTCCGCTCATTTTTCTGATTCAAATTTGGAAAAATTAGAAGACGAAAAAAACTTCACTGCCAGAGAATTCAAAATCAAAAATCATTTAGGAAGCTTCGGGATTATTAGTTCTATTACAAATCCTTTTTGTGACGGCTGCAACAGAATCCGCCTTACAGCAAATGGTAAAATCAAGAATTGCCTGTTTTCTAATTCTGAAACTGATTTACTGACAGCTTATAGAAATGGAGTGGCAATTGAGAATATTATTGCTTTAGCTATTAAAAATAAGAAGAAAGTAAGAGCCGGAATGACTACACTTGAAGATGTTGATAATCCTGTTTTAAATCAGGATAATCGCAGCATGATTGCTATTGGGGGGTAATTGTATTATGCTAAAAGTTAGTAAGGAATTAGAAAATCAAGAAAGTGAGATTAGAAAAAATCTGTTTTTAGTATTCATACCAATTGTAATTATTATTGCGTTTATCAGTTTATATCAGTCAAATTCAATTGAATATAATAAAAGAAAATACGAAAAGAGTCGAAATGAAGAATTTCATGGAAAAGTAATAAGGAAGAGAGAAGAAGGAGATTATGTTAGGGCGGGGAGATTTGTACTTTTAAATAGTTATCATGAAGAAAGAGTAGATAATGATATTTATGCTAAAATTTCTGTAGGTGATTCTGTGATAAAACAAAAAGGAAAAGATTCTGTTTATTTTTTCTTTAAAAATGGACAATTTGCAATTAAAGATTATAATAAATTTTTAAGAGAAAATTATTTTCGATTGTTAAATGAATAATACTGGAATTAGTATTCATTCACTATAAATAAAATTTTATTTTTTCAAATATTCTTTAGCAGTCAATACCGGAAGAACTGATTTTTTAAAATCTTTTTTATTGCGGGTTAAGATTAAATCCATTTCATGTTCCAGAGCGGTGTGATATTGAATAGCATCTTCAAAATCTTTGAAATCGGATACTAAGGCTAATTCTAAAATCTTGTCGGTCATTGGTAAGACTTCAACCAATACTTTAAATTTAATTAAAATTTTTCTGGTCTCATCTGATTTCAGATTTCTTGTCAATATATAATGAATGTTCGCAATAGTTAAAGATGAAATATAGAGTTTAACATCTTTATGATCTGCTAATGTAAATAGTTCCTGTGCTTCCTGATAAAACTCTTCCCGTTTGACAAGTAAGTCTAAAACGATATTGGTATCAACTAATATTTTTTCCATTAAGAATATTTTTTAGATAAATAATCAGCATATTCTTTTTTGTAATCTGAATCTTCAACAGAAATCACTCCGGTAAGACTTTCAACGAGTGGACTTATTTTTGTTTTTTTTGACTCCTTTGTAGTAATTGATAATAAATAATTTTCAATGAGTTTTGAAAGACTTACACTATTACTTTTTGCGTAAGACTTTGCCTCTTCGATTATATTTTGATCGATATTTAAAGTTAATTTGGTATTCATAATAAAAAAGTTTACGTGTAAAATTATAAAATAATCACGTGATAAAAAAGCGTTAAAAGCTTTTTAACAAAGTTGAAGAAAATCTTAATTCGTTAAAATACAAAAAGCACAGCGTTACACTGTGCTTTCTGCGTTTTTAGATGTTGTTTATAGATTCGGCCGTTTTAAAAAGCGGTCGAGTTTATACCCACATTTATTGTTCAAAGTCTACTTTAACTTTGTATTTATTTGATTTCAAAATACTTTCTATAGAACCAAAAGTGGCAATTGTTTTTTGGTATTCTTTCTCTTTTTTCAGCGCAATTTGTCTGATACCATGCTCAAAACGACTCACTTCTTTAAGTGTGGTTAAAATTAAACCAGGAACAGCTACGTTTTTACCTTCTTTATCTTTAGCCACCATTGTAAAATAAGAGGAATTGCAGTGTTTAATGGCTCCAGTTTGAATATTTTCGGCTTCTACTCGAATTCCTATAATCATCGAACTGTTTCCTACATAGTTTACGCTGGCTTTCATAGTTACTAATTCGCCCACTTCTATAGGTTTCAAAAAGTTTACCGTATCTACAGAAGCGGTAACGCAATAGTTTCCAGAAAATTTAGAGCCACAGGCAAAGGCAATTTGGTCCATTAAGGATAAAATATAGCCTCCATGAATTTTTCCACTGAAATTAGTGTGTGAAGGCAGCATTAATTCTGAGATTGTTATTTTTGAAGAATCGACAGTTCTAAATTCGGTATGCATCATAACTTATTGTTTTATAAAATAACTTTTAAATGTCTTGTTTTTCAGCCGTTAAAAGTACAAAATTAGATTTTGGGGATTCACATAAAGAACAGCAATAATCAACAGGCAAATCATTAAACAAAACGCCTTTTTCTATTCCTTGTACGGCATCACCATATTCAGAATTGTAAATGGTCAAACATTCAGAACATTGGTAAACATCATGTTCCTGTTTTTCTTTTTTAGCAGCGGTAGCATTATTTTCACTTGCTGTGTTGCTTCCTAATTCATTAAAGTATTTTTTACTTAATTCTATTAAGATACTTGGTAATTCCAGTTTGTCAATATCTTGAGTATGAACGATGTATTCTCTGGTATTTGGGTCAAAATGTTTGGCGTACAGGACATTGTAAGTATCCCTGATTTTAATAGACTCCAAATCTTTTGGTAATTTATTTTTTTCGATAACAATCGAAGTAAAATAATGTCCCTCACGATTGTAATCGGAAATACCAAAAGTAAGTCCGTAAGTACTGATGTCAAACTGATCCAAGGTTCTAACCAAAAATGTTTTCAGGTTCAAAGACCAATCGGTTGCCACCGGAAGATGCCAGTTTAATTCTAAAAGAGAATGACGCACATTGATTCCTTTTTTTCCAAGGAATTTCTCCCAGTCTAACTTTCTGTCTTTTGGAATTCCTTTTACAATAAAGGATTTCCAAGGGGTGATACATATTTTTCCGATTTTGCAATCAAAACACAAATCACACATTTCTTTCAGAAATTCTAAATCGTAAAGGTTGTTTCTCCAGTACAATCCAAGCCAGTATTGGTCAATTCCTAAGCGGTTCATTCCTTCGTAATAAGGAAAAGGATAAAACGGAACATTTAAAGCTTTGTCAATTGTACGGTTATTAGAATCAACGTTTTCGCTTACCAAATTGAAAATCATATCAATTCCTATTGTAGGTTCTTCGCTAACAACACGTTCGATTTCGTAATAAATTTTGGAAATATCCCAGCTGTAAATCAATACAGGATACACTTCCATGCGTTGCCAGTTAGGAAGACGAATGTATAAATACCAATAATCTTCGTGCTCAGAAGCAATAAAGTTAATGTGTCCCGTAAATAAAGGAACTAATTGTTGTTTTGGATCGGTAATATTTACTTTTAAAACAGGCTGTTCTTTGAACTGTTCTAAAACATACAGGAATTTATTACCTGTAAGCCAGGGTGTGTTTCGAAAAATATCAGTTGAAACATAAGAAGAAACAATGTTATTTCCACTTTGTTCATTAGGATATACGATGTGCAATTTGCCATTATTTTCTGTTTCTGAATATTGAAATCCGTCAGGAAAAATAATGTCTTGTCTGGAACCAAAAGAAATCGTTTTTAGCCCTTGTGCCATACTCATGTTTACAATATTTCGTAATTCTCCCGGCGAAATAACGCCTCCTTTTACTATCAATCGTGTTAATTCCATGTTTTTTTAGTTTATGGTTTGTCGTTTATTGTTTATAGTTGTCGAACACTGAACTACAAACTAAAAACAACAAACTTATTTGCATTTAGCTAAAATCTCTTTTACTTCGGTTTTACAACTACCACAACCTAAACCGGCTCCGGTAGATTTACATAATTCTGTAAAATTAGTTGTTCCCCCTTTGACAGCTTCTTCAATATTACCGCTTCCTACCTGGCTGCAAGAGCAAACTAATTTACCTATAACAGGTTTGGCTGTAGCACTGCTGCCTCTTAATAACTGGTTACGTTTGTCTGATAATTCGATTTTGCTTTCAATCATGGTTTTGAATTCGGCAAATTCGTTTTTATCACCCATTAAAATAGCTCCTATCAATAAATCATCTTTTACGATACATTTTTTGTAATAGCGTTTTTTCAAATCGGCAAAAACAATTTCTTCATAGCTATCGTCATTTTCAGGAATGCTAACTTCACCAATACTACAAAGGTTAATGTCTTCCAGTTTTAGGATATTCATCAGTACTGAACCTTTATAGAAACTACTAATATCCCCAGCTAAGAAGTTAGCTAAAACATCAGCCTGTTCTTCGGCAGCAGAGGTAATTCCGAATAATTTATTGTTGAATTCGGCAATTTCTCCAATGGCAAAAATATCAGGATTTGAAGATTGTAAATATTGATTTACTTTCACTCCGCGTCCACAAGCAATGCCGGATTCTTTAGCTATTTCTATATTTGGAATTGTTCCAATGGCGTAAACAATTGCATTTGCAGTTAAAATACGTCCACTTTTTAGGGCGATTTCCAGTTCGTTAGCTTCATCTGATTCGAAAACAGTACTTACCTCATTATCAAAATAAATTTGAATATCTCTAAGTTGAACTTCTTCGGCCAATAGCTTACAGGAAATACGGTCTAACTGACGTTCCATTAATCGGGAAGCCCTTTGGATAATGGTAATTTTTACTTTTTTATGTTTTAGGGCTGCTGCCAATTCCAAACCTAATAAACCACCACCTACAATGACTACATGTTGGTCCTCGGGAGCCAGATTAGTGCTGTCCAAATAGTTTTTCAATCGATCAGCATCTTCTTTTTTACGCATTGTAAAACGTCCCGGCAAGTGCAATTGTGCATTTTCAGGAACAAAAGGACGGCTTCCTGTAGCAAGAATTAAGTTGTCAAAAGTATGTGTTATGCCGAGACTATCGGTAATGGTTTTTGAGGCGGTGTTGATGTTTTCAATACCCACAGAAGATCTTAAAGTAATATTCAGTTTTCTTAAGCCTTCTTCGTCTTTTACTTTTAATAAATTTTCCCAGGATAATTCTTCGGTGACATATTCCGGTAAAAGCACACGATTGTAAAACGGATTGGCTTCATTAGAGAAAACAATAATTTCATCTTTCGCATTCAGTTCTCTATAGTTTTGTATGAATCTAAAAGCTGCCGCTCCGGCACCTACAATGGCAATCTTTTGGAAAGGCTTTTCATATTTTGCTATAGCAACAGCAGTATATTTAAAATCAGGTTCTTTAGATATAGGATCAATAACTGTATTGGTCAGGTTGTTGGTTCTGTTTAAGTCGTTATCCAATTGTTTTCCCCAGTGCATTGGCAGGAAAACAACTCCTTCTTTGATAGAATCAGTTACGGTAGCTTTGACACGAACTTCACCATTTTTACTGCTCACCACTACAATATCTCCGTTTTCTATTCCTGATTTAAAAGCATCGATAGGATTAATTTCTAAAAAAGGATTAGGAATGTGCGATAACAATCGGGATACTTTTCCGGTTTTAGTCATCGTATGCCATTGATCTCTGATACGTCCTGTAGTAAGTATAAAAGGATATTTATCGTTAGGTTGTTCAGAGGTATTTTCAATTGATACAGGCAAATTGAAAATGGCTTTTTGAGAAGGTGTGTAAAACTTTCTGTCGGTAAAAAGACGTGGAGTTCCCGGATGACCATAATCAGGCACAGGCCATTGAAAAGTACCTTCGTGTTTTAATCGGTTATAATTGAGATAAGAAACATCAATATTGGTGTTCTTAGTCATTTGTGTATATTCTTTGTATACTTCTTCCGGAGTGTTGAAATTGAAACCGTTAAAGCCCATTTTTTTAGCAAAACGAGTTAGGATTTCAAAGTCAGGAAGGGCTTCTCCGGGTGCGTTAATTCCTTTTGGTAAATAAGAAATACGTCTTTCAGAGTTGGTCATTGTTCCTTCTTTCTCTAACCATCCGGCTGCCGGTAATAATAAGTCGGCAAATTTAGCCGTATCAGCATTATGTGATATTTCCTGAACGACTACAAATTTGGCATTTTGCAATGCTTTTTCCACTTTTCTTGAATCGGGTAAGCTCACCATTGGATTGGTACAAATAATCCAAACGGCTTTCATTTTTCCTGATTCTAAGGCTTCAAACATTTCTGTAGCTGTCAGACCCGGTTTTTCAGAAATACTGTCCACTCCCCAAAAATCGGCAACTTCCTGACGGTGTTCCGGGTTGTTGAGTTCTTTGTGAACCGCTAATAAACTGGCCATTCCGCCTACTTCTCTTCCGCCCATGGCGTTTGGTTGTCCTGTTAGAGAAAAAGGTCCGGAACCTGGTTTTCCAATATGTCCCGTTAATAAAGAGAGGTTTAATAAGGCAGTGTTTTTATCGACTCCCACAGCACTTTGATTCAATCCCATTGCCCAAAGTGAAAGAAATCCTTCGGCCTTACCAATTAAATCGGCAGCTAAATCAATTTCTTTGATGGATATACCACATAGTTGTGATGCTTTTTCTAATGAAGTAGAAAGCACCAAATTCATGTAAGCATCAAAATTTTCAGTGTGTTGTTTGATGAAATTATTGTCTGCATAGCCTTTTTCGATAATTCTTTTGGCTAGTGCATGGTATAATATAATGTCGCTTCCCGGCAGAATTTGTAAATGCAAATCGGCAGTTAAGGCAGTATCTGTTTTTCTCGGATCAACTACAATTACCTTTACTTTTGGGTTTTTCTCGCGGTGTTGTTCTAAACGTCTGAACAGGATAGGGTGACACCAGGCTGGATTAGCACCTGTAATTAAGAAAGTATCTGCCAGTTCAATATCTTCATAAGCAATAGGCACCACATCTTCTCCAAAGGTTTTTTTGTAACCTACCACCGCTGAACTCATGCAAAGACGGGAGTTGGTGTCAATATTATTTGTTTTCAGAAAACCTTTAACGAGTTTGTTTACCAGATAATATTCTTCAGTAAGACATTGTCCGGAGATATAAAAACCAACACTATCAGGACCATATTTTTTTATCATTGAAGAAAATACAGCCGCCGCACGATCTAAACCATCGTCCCAGCTTACACGTTCCATAGGGTGCGATTTGCTCCAACGCATTTCAGGATAAAGAATTCGGTCAGAAGTATCGTTAGCTACATAATGTAGGTTCATTCCTTTTGAACAAAGCATTCCTCTGTTTACCGGATGATCTTTGTCTCCTTTTACAGTCACTCCATTGCTGGGATCTTTGCTTACAATGATTCCGCATCCTACTCCACAATATGAACACGTAGTTTTGATTTCTGAATTTTGCATTATCATCTGTATTTTTTAATTGCGAAATCTTTTTTTAACTGTATTAGTTTACTTTTAAAATGTAAAAATACGTATTTTATTAAGTATAAGTACGTATTTTTTTAAAATATTTTTCAAGTTTGACAAAAAGATAAAAGAAGTCTAAAATAATGCTTTTTATCTTTTTTTTGGCTCCAAAAACAATTATAAATTCAAAAAAGGATTATTTGTCTTGATGGTAATTTTGGGCTTTGTTGAAGAAAAACAACAGCAAACAAGGATTAATTGTCTGTGTAATTCTCTGTTTTCTTCATTAAACAGGGATTAAATTCGAAAATACTTTTTGAGACACTGATAATAAGAATGTTCGCTTTTTTGTTATAAAGTAGATGTGTTGGAATGTCTAATTTTATAATGTTGCTATTTAAGCGCTCATTGTTATTATTTATAACTGATATGTTGCTTTCTGTAAAAGATGTTTTTGTTTTTTCTTGTAAAGTTTGGAACGCAATCTTAAAATTAAATATAAAAAGACACTTATATAGTAGCTGTTTTTTCAATTGATATTATTTAAGGTATAGGATATAATCTTTTTGGGTTTTATATTTTTTAAAAATTATTGACCCAAATAGCTGATTTTTTCAAAATACGTATGTGATTTTTACTTCAAAATGATCCTTTTTTATTTTTAATCTACGTATTTATTTTTTGTTAACTCATTTATTTATTGTTGTTTATGATTGTTTTTTGCGTTTTGGCAAAATTTAGTTTGAGTTTCATCCTTGGATTTACTGTGTTAAAAAGCTGTTTCTGGGTGGTTTTTAGATGGTTTTTACGTATTACTACTTACGTAGATTTGCGGTATACAAAACATAAATATTATAAAAATGAAAAAATCAACTCAAAAAACAACAAAGTTCTTTTCAAAAGTACTTCTAGGAGCTATTGTTACGGTGTTTTCTCTAAGTACCATGAAAACAAATGCACAGGCAGGTGAACCAGTAAAATTAGGTTTTATTCCTTTAACGGATTGTTCACCAATTGTAATGGCTAAAGAATTAGGTTTATTCAAAAAATACGGAGTAGAAGTAATAGTAACAAAAGAGTCTTCCTGGGCTAATGTTCGTGATAAAATCTTAACAGGAGAATTAGACGGAGCACACTGCTTGTATACGATGCCTTTCTCAGTTTATACAGGTGTAGGAGGTAAGGCTGGTTCAGAAATGAAAATTGCTATGATGCTTAACTCAAACGGACAAGCTATTACTTTATCAAATGATTTTTGTGGAAAAGTAGGATTTAAAGATATGGCTAAAGTAGCTCCTGTAGTAGCTGCTAAGTTGAAAGCCGAAAAGGAAGTAACTTTTGCTATGACTTTCCCTGGAGGTACTCACGATTTATGGCTTCGTAACTGGTTAGCTATAGCGGGAGTAAACCAAAAAACATCTAAAATTATTACTATTCCGCCTCCGCAAATGGTTGCCAATATGAAAGTAGGAAACATGGATGGATTCTGTGTTGGAGAGCCTTGGGGTGGTGTTGCAGCTATGCAGGGAATTGGTTTTACGCAAATTGCTTCTCAAGATATTTGGAAAGATCATCCTGAAAAAGCATTGGTAGTAAATAAAGATTTCAGTGTTAAAAGAAGAGAAGATCTTAAAAAAGTGATGAAAGCGATTATGGAGGCTTGTAAATGGCTGGATGTTCCTGCAAATCGTAAAAAAACAGCTGATATTATTGGAAAAGCGCCTTATGTAAATGCTAACAATGATGTTATTCAGGATAGATTGAATGGTGAATACAACCTGGGTTGTAAACTGGGACAAAAAATATACAAGGGTGACCAAATGGTTTTTCACAAAGGTGGTATGGTTAACTTTCCTCGTAAATCATATGCTATCTGGGCAATGGCACAGTTTGTACGATTTGGATATTTGAAAGAAGCTCCAAATTACAAAGCGATAGCTGATAAATTAATACTACAGGATTTGTATAAAGAAGTAGCAGCAAGTATGAAAGTAAAAGTGCCTGCTGATGATATGAAACCATTTTCATTAACAATTGATAAAACGGTTTTTAATCCTGCAAATCCGGCAGCTTACCTTAAAGTTGTAAAGAAATAATAAAACAAAACAGTAAATAATCCCTCTTGTCAGGGAGGGATTATTGAATAAAAAGTTTGCCCCAAATTAAACAAAAGAAACAAAACAGAATAAAGTTAAACTAAAACAGATTGAATCATGTCAGATAGAGAATTAACAATAGATACTCTTGAGGAGGTAAAAGTAGCTTCGGTAGCCACTTCTCAAAGTGAAGAAAGTAAAAATGAGAAATTAAGCATATTAACTGAAAAGCTTATAGCGAAGTCTAAATCTGGCCTTTTGGCTGCATTAGGATTGATTATATTTGGAGGAGTATGGGAATTAGTAAGTAGTCTTACTAAAGGTGCTTTGCCTGCTCCAGTAGCAACATTAACGGTTTTATATGAAATGATTAGTGATCCTTTTTATGACTACGGTCCTAACGATAAAGGAATCGGATTGCAATTATTCAACTCTATTAAAACTGTATTATTAGGTTTCTTTTTAGGTTCATTAGTAGCTATTCCTCTAGGGATATTGATGGGAGCAAGTACTGTTTGCAAACAACTTTTTTACCCAATAGTACAACTTTTAAAACCGGTTTCACCATTAGCTTGGTTCCCAATTGGTTTAGTAGTATTTAAAGATACTGGTCTAGCAACAATTTTTATTGTGTTTATTACGTCATTATGGTCAACATTAATTAATACCTCTTTTGGTATCGCATCTTTGCCTCAAGATCATAAAAATGTTGCCAAAGCATTTGGTTTTTCTAAAATGAGATATTTAACTAAAATTTTGATTCCGTTTAGTTTACCGCACATCATTACAGGTTTACGTTTAAGTATAAGTGTAGCTTGGCTGGTAATCGTAGCAGGTGAAATGTTGTCAGGAGGAGCGGGAATTGGATTTTTTGTTTGGGACAGCTGGAATGCATTAAGTCTTGAAAAAGTAATATCTGCCATTATTATCATTGGAGTAGTAGGATTGCTTTTCGACAAATTATTTACTTACATAGAAAACAAAGTAGCTTATAAAGCGTAAAAAAGATTTTGAGGTTTCTGAGTTGCTAAGACTCTAAGTTTTAAAAAAGACATAGCCAAAAATCTAAAAATCAATAGTCTAAAATCTAAAATCAAATATCATGAGTTATTTAGAAATCAAAGATTTGGAAATCTCATTTCCAACACCAAAAGGGAAATATACAGCCGTAAGAGATATTAATTTATCAATTAAAAAAGGCGAAATCATATCTATAATCGGGCATTCAGGTTGTGGTAAATCAACTATCTTAAATGCTATTGCAGGAATGTTAACACCTTCAGCAGGTTCGGTAGTATTAAACGATCAAAATATCAAAGGACCAGGTCCTGACAGAGGAATTGTTTTTCAAAATTATTCGCTTTTACCTTGGTTAACAGTATATCAAAATATATTTCAAGTAGTAGATTCAGTAATGAATTGTTCTGCTGCTGAAAAACAAGAGATTGTAGAAAAAAATCTTAAGATGGTAAACTTATTCGAACACAAGGATAAATTACCGGGACAGCTTTCAGGAGGAATGAAACAAAGGGTAGCTATTGCCCGTGCTTTTGCTATCAATCCGGGAGTTTTATTAATGGATGAGCCTTTTGGAGCATTGGATGCCCTGACTAAAGGTTCGATGCAATTAGAAGTATTAAAGTTATGGAACTTGGATAATCGTGAAAAAACCATTGTAATGATTACTCACGATATCGAAGAAGCTTTATTCCTCTCTGACAGGGTTATTGTTTTAAATAATGGTCCGTCTTCAACTATCAGGGAAATTGTTGAAGTGCATTTGCCTAGACCAAGAAACAAAATCGAAATTGTAAAAATGCCGGAATATATTGAGCTTAGAGATCGATTGTTGCATTTGTTGACCGATAAATTCTCAATCGAAGATATGGGGATGGTTTACAAAGGATAATATAAGTCAAAAAGTGAGAAGTTAAGTTTTGATAGATAGGAAGTTATTGTTAAATACTTAATTTTTCACTTTTGATATTTTTAGAAGTACAAAAGAGACTTCTATTTAAAAAAGGAAATTAGTAAAAATGGGAATCAGTTTTAAAATGAACAAGGCACAACTCTATGGAGCAGCTGGGTTGATAATTGTTTTTTGTATTGATCTTTCCCTTCCGCTGGGTGTTGTTATTGGCGTTTTGTACATGTTTAATTTTTTATTAATCAGTAGAGAAGCAAAAAGTACTATTGTTACTTATGCTATTCTTGTTTCTTTTTTGATTTTTTTAAAACTAGCCATTTTTTATACGCCCCAAACTAATTGGATGATAATTGCTAATCGCTACATATCAGTATTTGCAGTAATTGTGAATGCATGGTTGGTTATCCAACGAAGAAATCTTTACGAAAAAAATAAACAAAGAAAGAGAAGGATAGAAGAGAAAATCCTGTATGAAAAAAATCAGTTAAAAACTTTTATCGAATATACGCCTGTAGCCATTGCCATGCTGGACATGGAAATGAAATACATTTCAGTTAGTAAGGTTTGGAAAACTATCTATAAATTAAAAGAAGAGGATGTTATTGGAAAAAGCCATAACGAATTATTTCCTGAAATTACTGATGGCTATTGGAAAGCGCATTATCAACGATGTCTTGCGGGAGAAATAGTCAGGAATGATGAAGATTCTTTTGTTCGCCCAGATGGAAGTTTGGAATGGTTGAAATGGGAAATCCGGCCCTGGTATGAAGATAAAGAAAAGATTGGCGGTCTGGTTATGTTTACGGAGATAATCACAGAACAAAAGCAGGTTAAAGAAGAATTGATCCGAGTGGAACAAGCTGCCATTGCCAAAGCTAATTTTCTTTCGACGATGAGTCATGAAATCAGGACTCCTATGAATGCAGTACTGGGTTTTACTACGATATTGCTTCAAAATGCCAGAGAGGATCAGATTGAGCATTTAAAATTGATTAAATATTCAGGAGATAATCTACTGGTGTTAATCAATGATATTTTAGATTTCAGTAAGATTGAAGCAGGTAAAATCGATTTTGAAAAAGTAGATTTTAATTTAAAAGAATTGATATACAATATTCAGGGAGCATTACTTGAAAAAGCCAGAAAAAAAGGCATTTCGTTAAAAGTACGTTTTGATGAGAAACTTCCGGAGATGGTCATTGGGGATCCCGTTCGTTTAGGACAAATTTTGACCAACCTCGCCAGCAATGCTGTTAAGTTTACTGAGACCGGTAAAGTAGTTATCAGTGCTTTACTTGCTTCTCAAACGAATGAGTCAAATAGTATGAATATTGTTTTTAAAGTGAAAGATACAGGTATTGGTATCCCTAAAGACAAACAGGAATTTATTTTCGAATCATTTGCTCAGGCAAGTTCCGAGACTAGCCGAAAATATGGAGGCACAGGATTAGGACTGGCAATATCAAAACGTCTGATAGAATTTCAGGGAAGCAGTATTCGGTTAGATAGCGAACCAGGACGAGGAAGTACTTTTTCTTTCCATTTGAATTTGGATGTTAGTAAACCTTATTTGCTTACTAACACTTATGTTGAAGCTGATGTGTCTAATGAGTCAAATATTCAGGAAAAATCGCTGAAAGGATTAGATATACTGATAGTTGATGATAATAAGATCAATGTGTTGTTAGTCAAACAGTTCTTTAAATTATGGGATATTAAAAGCGATAGAGCCGAAAACGGATTAATTGCTGTAGAAAAAGTGAAGCAAAAGAATTATGATTTAGTACTGATGGATTTGCAAATGCCGGAAATGGACGGTTATGAGGCCACCCGGGCAATCCGAAAACTAAAAGGAAATAAATCACTTCCTATTATTGCCCTTACAGCTTCGGCAGTAGGAGATGTGAAAGCCGAAGTGTTAAAATCAGGGATGAATGATTATATCAGTAAACCATTTAATCCGGAGATTCTGTTCAATAAAATTAAATTTTATAAAGAGTCCTCAGATTTATATACTGTCAATAATGGTCTGAAAAAAACAGGATAAAAATGTTTTCAATAGCACGCTTTGAAAACACAAAAATAAGATTACAAGAATTTAGTTTAATTTGTTTTGTTTGTTTTTAAATCCCTGTCGTAGTCATGCGATAGGGATTTTTAGTATTGTAGAATATTTAACCCAATGTATAACTTAAAATTAATCTCAATGAATAACACAATTTTTGATTTCGTTGGCGGAACAACAGGAGAATGGAAAGTAATAAAAATGGCAACCTTAAAAGGAGACGATCTGCCTGAAATAACTTATATTGATAAAATTCCGGGTTCCCTTATTCAAAATAATGAAGGTATCTGGACTTTAAAAGGCATTGTCAGTAATCTAAGATATACCGAGAAAGCCGAAAAAGAAAAATTGCTGGCTATTCAGGAAGATTTAGGCAGACCATCAGCCATTCAAGCGGCATTCATTCCGTTGCGAAAATCGGCCGAGTGGTGGAATTTGGCTCAGGATGAAAGAAGAAAAATCATGGAGGAATCTTCTAAGCACACCCAAACCGGACTAAAATATTTACCGGCTATAGCCCGAAAGTTATTTCACAGCAGGGATATTGGTGAAGCTTTTGATTTTTTAACATGGTTTGAATATGCCCCTTCAGACGAAGAAGCTTTCGAAGAATTATTATATGCTTTGCGAAAAACTGAAGAATGGACTTATGTGGACAGGGAAGTAGATATTCGATTATTGAGGAGGTAAATTTGATTTCCTTTTGCTTGGTGCTCGCAATGTCATTAAGTTAAGGAGTAGTAAATTAACCATCCCGCTTTTGCTTCGCCAGTTCGCTGTCGCTTGTGTCAGGCACCCCTCCAAAGGAGGGGAAATTACGCGACTTCCTCTCCTTTGGAGGGGTGCCCAACGGGCGGGGTGGCTTTTCTATATTCAGGAAGTTGCACTCGTTTCAATATTTTTTTGTTTTTAGAAGTGTACGAGCGAGACGCTCACACGAGCCAGTGGGATAGCAGCTGGTTTATTTCACAGGTAAATGATTATTCTCAAAAAGAATTATCAAACTATCAGTTTCAAATTCACGTTCTACATAAATGAATTTATATTTTTTAATAGAATCTTTTATAAAATCAATTAATCTTTGCCTTTTTAAATCTTGAACATTTGTTCTACAAGTTTTGTCAATTCTATAAATTTTAGCAAAAGGACCGAATTTCAAAGTTTTTGCTGAGTCAACAGGCTTTAACCTCTGACAATTTTCAACAATCAGATCTGAATTAAAATATCCATTGCCAAATATTAGAAGTGAAAATTTTGGGTTTCCAACATTATATTCTTTCAAATAAAGACTGTCAATTTTATTGAATTCGGCTTTTTCAGATTCTAAAACGTTTGCTTTTTTACAGCCGGACAAAAAAAGTAAAACGAGTAATAAAAAAACTTTATTCATTTTGAATGCTGTTTGTTAATAAATTTGCTACTAACCTTCCGTGGCTTGACGTAGTAGTGAAGCGAAGCCAGTGGGAGGTTTTAATTTATAGCGTCAATTTCAAAAACGACAGTTCTATTTTGAACGCCTAAATTCACTATTCTTTTAAAATATGATTTTTTTAAACTACCTTTTTCAAAATTTAATTCTTGTATAGAATTTTCAGTAATTTTAAATTTACTTTTACCAAGTTCAGCATCTATTTCTTTAAATTTGTCTTTATAGATATTTTTCAAATAATTCAACACCGATTTTGTCAAAATTTCGCCATCAACAATTTTACTTGTTTCTATAACACAAATTGAGTTTTTGTTATCAAGTTTTGTTAAATTCACTTTTTCAATTGCTTCAAAAGGCTCTCCTCCAAGTGGATTTGGAAATTTAATATTATTTGTTTTTTCGTTATTCAAATTATAATTGTAACCAAAAGAAAAATGATAAAGTTTAATTTGTTTTAATAATACTATTTCTAGTCCTTGTTTTGTTGTTATTAGTTGTTTTATACCATTATATTGAACTTTTATATTTTGGTTTTTTTCTGTTTTAATAAGTTCGTCAAGAACTTTATTAGACGCTGATTTTAACTCTTCAACATTAACTAATTCAATGAATTTCCCAACGTTTGATAACTTAATTTGAATTTTTGTATTTAATAATTTAGCGATTATATTGTTTTCAAAAACAGGATCTCCAACTGCTAGATTAGAATCAGTGTAAGTCCATTCAACAAGATACTCTTTTTCATTATTTTCTAATACTTTAAAGTTTGCTTTATAACTAGATAAAAAATTTATCGATTTCTTATTTATACTATCTGTTGTTTTACTCTTTATGATAACTGAATTGGTATCATTTTTTTTCCAATGTGGAATTACATTAACGGAATTTTGCCCAAATGTTGAAACTGAAATTATCAATAATACGAATAATAATTTTGCTTTTAACTTCATCGTTTTTTTCTGTTATAACTAACTATGTTTTAAAAAAATGATTAATATATTTTAAGCTAATATATAATAAATCTTACGATTTTTCTGTTTTTTACTTAGGGTTCCTAATTCCCGGACTTGTATTACTGAACACTTCTTTCTGCCAATTGAAATACTAATTCACAACTTCAGTAACTCTAAAACAGCGTTCTTTGCCCAAATACAGTGGGTTGCCATGCTTTTCAGACCAAAAACCATCTAAGAGATCTTTAGACAGGCAACGGTAAACAGCTACGCCTTTGTAGGTTTTAGCATCTTCGCCTTTGTAATTAAAATTAATTACAAGGATATTATCCCTGAAAAATCCACTGCCTGATTGGATTTGGTCGTTATTGATAAACCATTTTGCCTTAATTCTTTTGTTTTTATCAAGAGTTAAAGAAAGTGTTCCTTTATAGTTGTTTTCTTCGGCATCCTGATTGCTTCCTATAATTTGAAAGTTACCTATTAGGTCTTCGATGTTCATTGTTTTTTGAAATTTAGACACAAAAATAGTTCAAAATAGTTACCCCAAATTCGCAAATTATTATTTGTTTTTGTGTGCTTATTAAAATTTGTGACCCGAGCGAAAGCGAATAGGCGAAGCAATTTGCGGTTTAATTTTTTATCTATACGGAAAAGGCATAAAAAAAATCGAAGTTTTGAGGCTTCGATTTTTTTGTGAAAATAAATTAGTTAAGTGGGGCTTTTTCAAATAGGAATTGTAATGTTTTATTATTTAAAATTTTCTAAATGATTACTTTAATTATTTTTTTGTAGAGAATATTTGTGGGTTGATGTTTACCATTAAATAAGCCCAGTTGTTAGTGTTGTCATTCAAACCAGTTCCACCTTTTAAAGCTACCATAGAATCGGAAGCAAACATTTGAGAATATCCTGCAATTAAAGTGATGTCTTTACTTGCTTTGTAAACGGCTGTTAAATCAACCTCAGTTCCTAAGTAAGAATCTTGTTCAACAGAGGCTACAACAATTTTGTTTGGAGCATAGAATAAGTGTGGCGCTACAGAAAGGTTTACTTTTTTGATTGGGAAGTCTAATTTTAAACTTACATCTTGCAAACCTACTGAGTTGGCGTGGTTTCCTACGTAGAAATAATCCATGAAACCATTGAAAGCGTGGTTTGTACCAAAAACAGGGCTGAATGATTTAGTCATTGTAGAAGTAGAATTTTGGTCTTTTCCAGATAAAAATTCATATCCTAAAGTAGCTTTGAATTTAGGCGTAAAAGCATATCCTAAATTAGCTGCTGTTTCCCAAGCTGAAACTTCGCTGGTACCCACTTTTCCGGTTTGTCCGTACAAACTAAAGTCAAGACTTAATTTTTTTCCTAAGTAATTAGCATAAGTTCCAAAAGTTTGAAAATAGTTGTTTTCTATTACTGAAGGTGCTTTTAAGTATTCTTTACCCACATTTAAGGCTAATAAGCTAACACCTAATTTTTTGATGTTAGTGTGGTACCAGGCATATTGCATGTCTTTAAAATCAGTAGCGAAAGGAGTAGTTGGAGCTACTTTTGCTTCATTATCAGCATTTAAAGCAAAACCTAAATCCAATTGCGACTTAGCTCCTTTGTATTTGATTAAAGCCGCATCAAAGCTACGTCCTTGATTTGACCAGTCTAATCCTCCAATGATTCTTTGATTGTCATAAGAAATAAGCTGACGACCTACTTTAGTACTCCATTTATCAGTAAAATTGTATTGAGCCCATCCTTCGTATAATGTTACTCCGTTTTTATCAGTAGTGTTGTTTACAGTAGTTGGAGCAGTTGTAACAACGTTACCCCAGGTACGTACATTTTGCAAAGCTACTTTTACAGTTAATTTTTCGTCTTTATAATTCAGGTTTAATCTTGTACGTTGTCCAACAAATGAAGTGTGAGAAGTAGTAGGAGTTAATAAGGTTCCGAAACCATTAGTGTATTCGTAACGCGGTCTGATTTGGATATCAGAACTGAATTCCTGAGCCATTGCCCCGGTACCTACTAATCCAATTATTGATAAAGAAAGTGTTTTAAGTAATTTCATAATTGTTGATTTTAAAGTTTGTTATGTTTAATTATTATACTGCAAACATACTTACGTAATTCTACTTACGTCTAACGTCTAGCGCAACAAAAACAAGCTTTTTAAACCAATTATTTTTCTTTTATAAAACAATAAAAAATAGGTGTAAACACATAAAATTGAATTAATGTGTTGGTTTATATTATTTTGAAAATACGCATACGTACTAAGTAGCGTTTTTTTAATAGGTGAATTTTTAATGATTGTACTTAGAATTGGGAAGAATTGTGCCGTAATAGAAGTTTAGAATTTGTCAAACATCTTTGTTTTTATTTAAGAAGAGCCAATAAAAAAGCCCGATACACTATCGGGCTTTAGTTTTATATAATAAACTGCTTCTTGGGTAGCAGTTCTGAATGGATTTTATTGGTACATTTTAAAATAATAATCAGCAGAGTTTTTTCCACTTCCGTAAACTAAGAAAAATAGACAGACTGCCAGAGTGCCTAAGGCAAGAAATAAGTTGTCAGAGTGCATATGCCCCATGAAATTAACTAAAATAGCTCCAATTAAAATAGGCAATTGCGCAATAATAGCCCATCGGGTAAGTAATCCAAAAGAAATCAGTATTCCTCCAATCATGTGTGCAGGAGTGATGTAATGAACCAAAAACATTCCCCCTCCAATTTTGTCAATCGGAGAAATCAAATCGACCAGATATTGGATGTTAGTTATAAACTTAACTCCTTTTACGAATAGAAACACTCCAAGTGCAATTCGTACTAAATCTAAGGTAAAATAAGTGTGCGCATTGGCCCATTTATTTAATTGTTTCACATTGTTCATATTGCTGTATGTTTAAAATTGGTTACTACTAAGGTAATGATTTTTAAAATAATAGCGCGCAGTACTTGCGTTAAAATCAATGTGTTAACTGTTAAAAATCGCTGTAGAAATAGTTTTAACTTACTTTTTTAGAGAATTTGTAATCCAATTCAGTTCCGTGTCTTCTCCCTGGATTTGGTCTTCCAGAGAAGGATTTACAGGCACATCTGGATAAATACCATGTCCCAAAGTATCAGTTTGATAATAAGGAGCGATGTTCATAATGCCCATTCTGACTTTTAGCTCCGAATTGGGTAATTTTATAATTGGCATAAATCCGGCTACCGTACCGTTATAATCGCCTCCTGTTTCTTCGCCCACAAAAGTGGCTCTTTTACTTCCTTTTAAATTGGAAGACAGGATACTTGAAGCCGAAAAGCTAGCTCCGTTAATCAACACATAGATTTTGCCTTTGAATGCTTTTTTGTTGCTTTTTTGCGGATTAGTTTCGGTAGCAAAATAATTTTTACCGTCTTTATCCTTGTGAACGGTAAATAGCAAATAACCGTAAATAATAGGCGAAAAAATCGCTTTTGCTGCTTTTGCAGCAAAGCCGCCTTTGTTAAAATAAGCGCCATTAAACAAACTAGCTCTGGAAACGACTTCTGATTTTTTCAGGAAAACAAAAGTCGAATCGGAGAGGTAGCTGTAGAGATTGATAATTTCGTTCAGTTTGCCGCCACCGTTGTTTCTTAAATCGATAATTAGGGTTTGAGTGTTTCGTTTTTGTATTTCGGCAAAGCTTTCTTTGTAAAACTTTTTGAAATTTCCCTTTTTAAAACCTCTGATTTTCAGTATCGCTATGCTGCTGTCTTTTGGGAAAAAATCGAGGCTGTGAATAAAACTATTGGTAGTTTTATCGTAGCCATTAATGCGTTTTTTCCTTTTTAAAGCCCGCTGTTTTTCTTTGTCTGCCATGGCAGTTTTTTGGACCTTTTTTTTGGGTTTTTTATCAACTTCATCCAGTTTAAATCGTTTAATAGTAATGGATTTGATACTGTCATTTGATTTAAAAATATATTGAAGACTGTCTCTGATGCCGTATTCAGTAGTGAAAGCCGAAACAAAGCGTTTGGCTGCAATTCGTTTTTTTAGAGTACTGTTAAAACCATCCGAACTGTAAAACCGATTGTATTCCTCAATCAGATCCTGAGGTTTTATGGCGTTTACAAAAAGGACTTCTGTTCCTGCTGTTATCGATTTATTGTACGATTTGTTTTTGATAACATATAATTTGTCATTGTAAAACGAAAAATCAAATTGCGAAAATGGTCCAATACCTTTTTTTTGGATTGCTCTGGTTTCTTTTTTAGAATAGGCTTTTTCGGGAGTATAAACATAGCTGTGTCCTTGTCTGACAGCCGCAACTACCGGACTGATTTTCTTATAAAATTCCAGCGGAGTCAAGGGGTTGTTGATAGTGGATTTGAGACTGTCAAATTTATAATCCAGATTTTCTTTGCTGATGTAATAATCCAGTTTAGGATGGAGTTTTTGAAGTTTTTTATGGGTAAAATCAACGTCCTTTTTAAGTCGGTCTGCCGAAATCAATTGTTGTAAATGTGCATTGTCCTCTTTTATGCTGCTGCATTGTGTAAAGAATAATACAATAAAAAGGAATGCGAATGTTTTTTTCATTGTTTTGAAAAACAGATTGGTAGTTTATGATTGTAGGCTCTCAAAAATATAAGTTTTAAAGCATAAAAAAAAGCCAATCCTAAATTTTAAAGATTGACTTTCGCTATAGTGATTTTAGTTTAAAAACAGCTGTCATATTCTCAGGTTTGATCATCAGGCGGTTCGATTCCCTCTATTGATAATTTTCTGTAATACACAAAGTTTAAATAAGCTATCTCAATACTGAGAATCAGGATTACCGTTAACAAATATCCTGATTTGGAAAGCTCTAAGCTGATAGCGTTTAACGATATAAAGACAAATCCTGTCAGGGCTATAGATAACCTCATGTTTCTGATAATCGATGAGAAAATAGCAGGATATTCCAGTAAACCAATTAATAGGCTAATGCACAATAAAAAAGCAGCTATACTATAATTGAACAGAGATTGTATTGATTCCATGGAGGTTTCAGCAAAATAGGATGAAAGTCCCGAAGCAAGAAAGCCTAGCGAAATCAATGTAGGAATGTAAAGCAGTTCCAATAATGTTGCCCTTGCAAAGTTTCTTTTGGCTTCTCTTCTGGCAATCATAGTGAAAAAAATCCACCAAAGTGCAAATACCAGAGATATGGCCAGAGCAAAGTCTATCCAGATATAAAAATCCAAATTTTCAACTTCCGCAATTCCATTGACAACTCCAAGAACCAATTCCCCGAAAATAATGATTGTAAACAAACCCAATCGTTCAAACATACTGGAAGACAGGTTGAGTTCTTTTGATGAACGTCGCAATAGTGTATGGGCTATAAACGGCGGACAATAATTACAAAAAATAACGAGTGGAATTATTACCCAAAGCCAGTTTGCAGATACTACCAAATCCAATGCCATCAAGCCGGCGGATAGTATGAAAAATAGGGTATAAGGCCAATTGTAGCGCCGATGATCTTTGTCATACAATCCTACGCTCCACCATTGATAGGTGATAAATAATTGCATTACAATCAGGACAATGGTAATATTTTGATGGTGATCTTCGGTTTCTTTATCGACTACTATGGCAAGGGCGGCAATAATCATCATTTGCCAAAGCGTCATCAATCGCGTTCTTAATCCCTGATTCCCGTGAAGATCGTGGTGAAGACTGCCATTAAGCCAACCCCAGTAAATTAGCGGAAACAGGCAGATGTATTCTAAAAAACCAGATTCATTATTATTGACAGCCAAATGATGGGTAATTCGCGAAATAGCAATAACGTATACCAAATCAAAGAAAAGCTCGAGCCAGCTCACCCTTCGCTCTTTATGATTGGTATCGAATTTTTTAGGTGGTCCCCACCAGGCCGATGAAACATGTTTTAATATCATAGTGGCTTTTTATAGACAGCTCAATAAATTACATTCCCGGCCAGTATAGAAAATTGAATTTATGACCGTCAGGATCAGCAAACCCAAAGGTATAACCAACCTCAAATTTTTCCGGTTCAGAAAAAATTGTTCCGCCTAGCTGTTTTACTTTTTCATACCATTTATCGACATCCTCTACGCTGTTGGCAGACAGGGAAAAAATGATTTCGTTGTCGGTTTTGGTATCGTTGATTTTACCTCTCAGCGCATTTTCGAATCTTTTGGGTAAGAAAAAGTTAATTACAAAATGATTTCCTGCAAGAGTAAAACTTACCAATTCGGCTGTTTCATGTCCGTTTTTTTTAAAGCCTAAATCAGTGTAAAATTGACTTGTTTTTTGCAAATCATGCGAAACCAGATTGGCCCATATCATTTTAGTTTCCATACGTTTTAGTTTTTTGAGTAGATAGCAACTAAAGTTAATGAATTAAATTGAATAGACTATAAGCTTTTGTTTTATATGGAGTTAAAAGCTTAATCGTTGGTTTTATCCTTTTTAAGCCAATACTTTTCTGCAATCAATACAATGGCAATTCCCAGCATATAAGTTAACAAATCCATCCAGGCAAATGAGGTTCCAATAACAGTTCTTGCTATTGTTGATTTTTCTAAACCCAGCTTTTCAACAATATTTAAAAATTGAAGAAATTCAATTACAAAAGAAAAAGCCAATACAACCAAAGCAGTAATCAAAACCGGCAATTTGAAAAAGGATTTTAAAAAGCAATAGATCAGAATTACTACCAAAACATCGCCAAGATAAGGTCTGACAAAATTATCATGAACATAAATGGCTATCAATGTTTCAATAGCGAAAATCAAAACCGCTGAGCCAAAGTAGTTTTTGTTAAATGTAATCATGTTGTGATTTGGATTATGCTAAAATTAGCTATTCTAAAATTTCTGAACTGTATTTTTTAAGATTAATTCGCGTTGTAAATGGTATTTATACGTAATTTAGTAACGACAATTCTTATAATTATTAAACTAAAATAGTATTACTATGAAAAATCTAGGTCTGTGTTGTTTGTTATTGACTGGTCTTGCATTCCAAAGCTGTAAAAATGAAAAAGCAAATGATGCTAAAACGGCTCCTGCCAAAGCTGAAAAGCCAATAAGCGTAAATTGCTATAAAGCATTGTATGAAAATGATACTCTGGAGTTAAAACTAAATGCTTTAAAGGACGGCAAAGTATCGGGTGATTTGGTGATGAAAATGTTTGCTATGTCGGAAAAAAAGGGAACTATAGAAGGAGAATTCCACGGAGATACTTTATTTGCTGATTATAGTTTTATTCAGGGGAAAAATGAAAACGCAACTTTCAAAAACCCGTTGGCAATATTAAAACGAGGGGATACACTGATTTTAGGGAATGGAAAAATAGAAACTTATTTAGGACGTTCTTATTTTGCAAAAGGCGCACCGATAGATTTTGAACGTGTGAAATACAAATTTACAACTGTTGACTGTGTTGATAAATAAGATATAAATAGCTTCTTATTGAACACCAGAATAAAATCAGGCTGCCACACCAAAAGAATTGACAATGTCAAATTTCATTTGGTGTGGCAGTTTTGTTTTTAAAGTATTTTAACCGCTTAGGAATTCCCATAGTTTTGTCATTCCTGTAAAAGTCATTTCTCCCGAATATAGAAAAGCCACCCCGTCTTTCAGACACCCCTCCAAAGGAGGGGAAGTCACCTAACTTCCCCTCCTTTGGAGGGGTGCCCAACGGGCGATGGTTTATTTGCTATTACAAACCTAAATTAGGCAATACAAAAGATTTCGTATTTTGATGTAATCGTATCCATAAGCCCGGATTAGTATTCAATTGTTGCAGGGCTTCTTCTTTATCAGAACTTAGTTTTGTGTTCAAAACATTAGCATAAGTTTTAACTTTAGCAGGAGCAGAATCGGCATCGACTACAGACTGAACAATCTTTTTGGCTTGTAAAATCGCAGCCGGTCCTAAAGTGAGAATATATTGAGCCGCTCGGCATTCCTTTTCATCGTTTTCATTGACAAGACTTCCTCCGGCTTTAAACTTGCTAATGTGATGCTCTAAAATACTACTGGAAATTGGGATAATACCAGCAATATGTTTCGGTTTTGCTCCCGAAAAAGGTTTGATATAGGCAAGGTGAGAGGCCTCATTTTCTTCCGGTCCATGACCAATAAAAAAGATGTCCAAACCACCCAATTCTTCCAGTTTATTCAAATAGGCAATCAAAGCCGACTCGATATCCTGGGTATCGGTTTGCATAGGGGTAAAGCTTTTTATCTTTTTGAAAAAAGCCTCTCCTAAAATACGCTCAAAATCCCTGACAAAACTAAAACTGTTTTTCATTCCTAAAGGCGCCAAGGCATCCTGAGTAAACACATTTAGCCTGCTCAATAACGCATCCTGTCCTGACGTTTGCGCTAAGGCTCCTAGCAAACGGTGTAATTCCTGCGCCCCTCGGCCACCCAGCAGCGCAATGTTAATATCGCCTTCTTTAGCTTGTGCCGTTTTGTATAGTTCCTGCAACATGGCCTGTCCTATCTCGGCTTCAGAACCAAGAACAATAGGTTTTACGCCATAATCCGTAATATTAAATTCGGCTTGGTTATTTTGAGACAACCATATATTTTCGTTGTCTACCTCTCTCGTAAATTTATTCATTGTATTGTTTTTTATTGTAAATCGTTCTTTCTAAAAAACGAGTATTTCGGGGAACGAAAATAGGAATAAAAAAGCTATTTTACAGCATTTACAAATTACAGCAGTGTGGTTTTTAAAGTGTTTTTACCGCAAACTTGTCATCCTGACGAAGGATCTTAGCATGTTGTTTGCTCATCTTTGTGGTCATTGATTGTAAATCCGCTGCGTATGGAGGACTTTATTTAATATTTATACTTTCTTGGTAAGTAATATCTTGAATATTATTATGAAATCCAGATGAAGGAGTCCAATATCTATGAAAAATTGTTATTTCACTTTGTGGAATTAGTTCTTTGATGTTTTGAATGGATTTGTCAATGAAATCGGGATTATCGTTGTACATTCTCAATTCAAGTACTATAAAAATTCCCTTATTACTGTTCTCATTATATATTTTTGAAAAGAATTTTGGTAAATCACCAGTTTTATCAAAATGATTCCAATCAGGACTCCAAATTTCCGTGTCAAAAAATTGAAGATTCATATTAGAATACTCTTTCGTTTTGTATTTTTGAGTCCATTTTTTGTTGTTTTCTAGATTCCATTTCATTCGTCCAAATCCTAGCCATTTAGTATTAAATTCGAAAGATTGGAAAGTTCTAATATAAGCATTTGAGGTTAGTGTATATTCTTTTATGATAGTATCTATTATTTCATAGATGTCTTTATATAAATTCCAATCGTTTATTTCAAAAATAGAAGAAGAATTAATGTTGAAAACAATATATTTTGGAATAATTATTTTATCCAAATCTTTAACAAAAGTTGCTTTTATGTTTTTAAATAAATCTTTAATCACTTTGAATCTATGTTATGTTGGATAAAACTAAGTATGGTTTTCGACTTGACTGATCGGCAGAGATTGCAAATTCATGCTATCTGGATCTTTGCAAGTTGTTTGCTCCTCTTTGTGGGTATGGAATACAATTCTGCACTATCTTATAATGCCAAACTGTTTAATAATTCAATAAGTTTTGGGTCAGATGGTTTGGGAGCTTTTGCATTTACAATATTGCCATTCGTATCAATTAAGATAAATCTTGGAATCCCTAGAATGTTGTATTCTTTTATAAATTTTGAATTAAATTCTTTGTCTGCCAATAACTGAATCCCACTCATTTTTTTATCGGTTATAAGCTTGCTCCATTTTTCCCGGTCTTTATTATTGTCAACAGAAATGCTTACAAAAACAATATTTTTACCTTGAAATTGTTCTTCAACCTTTTCGAGAGAAGGGATTTCCTGGCGGCAAGGACCACACCAAGTAGCCCAAACATCTATATAAACGTATTTTCCTTTCAGACTTTCTAAAGACGTTTCTCCTCCTTTATGATTTTCATAATTAAAAGATGGAGACGGTTTACCTGGTTCTACTGCTATAGTATTATTATAATTAGCTATTAGAATTTTCTTAATTTCAGAGTCATTTGTAATAGAAATGAACTCCTCATACGTTTTTTTATAGTATGGATTTTCAATGTTAATAACATTGACGCCATTTAGAATTAATCGATTCTTAATACTTTGACTTTTTAGTGCCTTAATTTCTGGAATGGCATTCTTTGCTGAAACAAAAAAACTTCCTTCATCGCCTTTAATATTCTCGAAAAATTTAGTCATTACAATGTCTTGATATTCTATTGAAAATAAAAAATCAGATTCATTGTCTAAATCCATTTTTTCGTCATATTTCGGGAATTTTTCAGAAACTTTAAAGTCATTTGTATGAGCGTAATAGTTATGAAGTTTTATATAAAATAAAAAGTGTTTTTGTTCTAGAAAATGAAAATTAAAAGATTCTTTTTGTTTAAAAACGGTATCTAAAAATTTAGTTTTTTGATATAAAAGTTCAATAGAATTTTTTATATTCTTTACTTTTTTTAAGAAGTCAATCTCATTTAATTTATACAGTTCTTCATTTGATATTTGTGAATTAATAATTGTTTTCCTTGCAATATACTGATTTTCTATACTTCCTTTACCTGTATATTTTAAAGTAGAATTAAAGTTGGAATCATCAACAGTTAGGCTCATTTTAGAATCTTTGGAAAAATAGATGGGTATCCTGTTTTTTAAAGTTTCAATGGCATAAATTCCTTCGTAATTAATAGGTAACTTTTCAGAAAATGTTCCGTCGGGTTTTAAGTTGATTTCTTTTTCGAATGATTCTCCTTTGATCCAGATTTTTCCACCTTCAGTATTTGTGATTTTACCTGTAAGAGTAATTGTTGCTTTGGGAGAAGAATAAGAAGAGAGTATTACAATTAATAATAGAAGACTATATTTTTTCATAGTATTTTTTATCAAATATATTAAATTGTAAGTATTTATGGTGTTTTTTTTGAAAATATAGTATAAAAAAACGGCTAAAGATTACTCCTTAGCCGTTTGTATATTTAAGTTTTGAAAGTCTAATTTAAAAATGCTTTCAACTCCTCATAAGTTTTAATTTTAGTGCTTACTTTTTCCTTGTTCAATACGCTTTCTATTTGCGCAGGAATTGGTAAAGTTACTCCTAAAGCGGGTTCTACCACGTCTAAGAACTTGATAGGGTGAGCTGTTTCTAAGAAAACCCCAATAGCATTTGGGTAATTTTCCAGTTCTTTTTTCAAACCTAAATAACCTACGGCTCCGTGTGGTTCGGCAATGTAACCATCGGTATTGTAAATGGTTTTCATAGCTGCCAGAGTCTCTTCGTCAGTATAAGTATAAGAAGAAAAATCTTTTTTGAATTGCTCCAAATCGTTTCCATACATTTCCTGAATACGGATAAAGTTACTTGGGTTTCCTACGTCCATCGCATTCGAAATCGTAGCAATAGACGGTTTTGGATCGTAGATTCCGTTTACTAAAAATCTTGGAACGGTATCATTCACATTCGTAGCAGCTACAAAATGTTCAATAGGCAAGCCCATTTTCTTAGCGATGATACCGGCACAAATATTCCCGAAATTCCCACTAGGGCAAGAAAATACTAATGGTTTGTTTTGTCCTTTCAACGCTTTGTAAGCAAAAAGGAAGTAAAACATCTGTGGTAACCAACGTGCAATATTAATTGAGTTAGCCGAAGTCAGGTTTTTGTGTGATAAGCTTTCGTCCAAGAACGCTTTTTTAACCATGTCCTGACAATCGTCAAAAACACCGTCAACTTCCAGTGCTTTGATGTTTTGTCCCAAAGTAGTTAATTGTCTTTCCTGAATGTCGCTCACTTTTCCTGACGGATACAAAATCACCACTTCAACACCTTGTACACCAAGGAAACCACTGGCAACAGCGCCTCCGGTATCTCCTGAAGTCGCTACCAAAACGGTATTGGTATTGTCTTTTTTGTCTTTGTTAAAATAACCCAAACAACGCGACATAAAACGCGCTCCAACGTCCTTAAACGCCATCGTAGGTCCGTGGAATAATTCCAGTGAATAGATTCCGTTTTCAACAGGAACAACCGGAAAATCAAAGCACAAAGTTTCGGCAATGATTTGTTTTAAAGTTGCTGTTGGAATTTCGTCACCCACAAATTGCTGAATCGCTTCGAAAGCAATTTCTTCGTGGCTTAAGTTTTCGATGTTATCAAAAAAAGATTGCGGAAGCGGCGTAATGCTTTCCGGAAAATACAATCCTTTATCGGCTGCTAATCCTTGTATTACGGCTTCCTGAAAAGAAACTTTTGGTGCGTTATGATTTAAACTGTAATATTTCATTTTTTTTATAGTCCTTAGTCCTTAGTTTTATTTTTATGAGTCCTTAGTTTGTTAGTCCATAGTCGTTAGTAGTAAAACTAGGGACTAAGGACTAAGTACTCGGGACTAAATTACTTTCATTCCCGTATCGTTCACCTTGCACACATGAATTTCATAAGGTAAATTCATCGTGTCGTAAACGGCACTCATGCCTTTGGCGATTTTTTCGGCGGTGGCTGCCCCTCTGCTTAAAGCAAAAATAGAAGGCCCTGAACCTGAAATTCCTGAACCTAAAGCGCCATTTTCTAAAGCGGATTGTTTGATTAAATCAAATCCCGGAATCAATACGCTTCGTAACGGTTCAACGATTTCGTCATGCAGCGAACGACCAATTAAATCGTAATCCTGAGTGTACAATCCTGCTACTAATCCGCCTACATTTCCCCATTGGGTAATAGCGCTTTTTAAGGAAACGGTTTGTTTTAGTACCGAACGCGCATCAGAAGTTTTTAATTCTATTTGAGGATGAATTACCGTTGCGTACAATTCGTTTGGACTGTCAATTTTGATAATATCCAAAGGATTAGAACTTCTTACCAACGTAAAACCGCCTAAAAGGGCAGGGGCAACGTTATCGGCATGGGCATTTCCCGAAGCCAGTTTTTCGCCCTGCATCGCAAATTTTACCAATTCTTTTCTGGTAAATGGATTGCCTAATAATTCGTTAGCCGCAAAAACTGCTCCCGCAGAACTTGCTGCTGAACTACCAATTCCGCTTCCGGCCTTGATGTGTTTGTATATTTCGATTTCGAACCCGAAGTCAGCAGTAGTTTCTTCCAGCATTGCTAATAAAGCTACACCTGCTACGTTTTTTTCGGCTTCCAAAGGCAAATTAGCACCCTCGATTTTAGTAATGCGAACGCCTTTTTCGGCTGATTTTCGAACAATCATTTCGTCACCTACATTGTCTAAACACAATCCCAGGACGTCAAATCCGCAGGAAAGGTTCGCAATAGTTGCAGGGCAAAATACTTTTACTTCATTCATTTTTTTATAGTTTCTGAGGAACTAAGTTTCTGAGATTCTAAGTTGCTAAATGAAATTCTTAGCGACTTAGAATCTTAGCTGCTTAGCAACTTATTTTCTAAACATTTCCAATTCTAATTACATCGGCAAAAATTCCCGAAGCGGTAACCGCCGCACCGGCACCGGCACCTTTTATCAATAAAGGTTGGTCCACATAACGATCGGTATAGAATAAAACAATATTGTCTTTTCCTTCTAAATTGTAGAAAGGATGATCTTTCGGGATGAATTGCAAACCTACGCTCGCTTTTCCGTTTTCAAACTGCGCTACGAATTTTAATCGGCTGTCTTTTTGTTTGGCTTCTGCCAAAATGCCTTCGAAATGACTGTTGTATGTAATTAACGATTTGAAAAATTCCTCGTTATTTTTGGTATCCATACATTCCTTTGGAAGGAAAGCATTGTTTTCAATATCTTCAATTTCCATTTTGTAACCGCTTTCGCGAATCAAAATCAAAATCTTTCTCGCAACGTCAATTCCGCTTAAGTCAATTTTTGGATCCGGTTCTGTGAATCCCTGAACTCCCGCTTCTTTAACGACATCATGGAACGAATTGTTTTCGTCAAAATTGTTAAAGATAAAGTTCAAACTTCCTGATAAAACCGCCTGGATTTTGTGTACTTTATCTCCTGAAGCAATCAGGTTTTTCACCGTATCAATAATTGGCAATCCCGCACCCACATTGGTTTCAAATAAGAAAGGAGCATTGTATTGTCTGGATAATTTTTTCAAATTCTTGTAATTGTCATACGCCGAAGCACAGGCAATTTTGTTACAAGTTACCACACCCACACTTTGTTTTAAGAAACGTTCGTAAATAGCTGCAACGTCTGCATTGGCAGTAATATCAACGAAAATAGAGTTACGTAAATTTAAAGCTGCTACTTTTTCGATAAATAATTCTTTGTCGGCAGTTTCTCCGTTTTCAAGAGCTGCTTGCCATGAATTTAAATCGATAGCATCTTCGTCAAAAAGCATTTTTCTTGAATTTGATAATGCAATTACACGAACATTGATTTTTAGATTTTCTTTTAAGAATTTCTTTTGTTGGTGGATTTGCTCGATGAACTTTTCACCCACATTTCCAACACCCATTACAAACAGGTTTAATTGTTTGGTATTTTCCTCAAAGAAGTTTTCGTGCAAAGTGTTCAAGGCTTTTTTAACGTCTCTTTCGTTAATTACAGCCGAGATATTTCTTTCGGAAGCACCCTGAGCAATCGCTCGGATGTTTACGTTATTTTTACCCAAAGTACTAAACATTCTTCCGCTTAGTCCCTGGTGGTTTTTCATATTTTCACCTACCAATGCAATGATACAAAGGTTTTTCTCCACAATGCAAGGATCGATTTTGTTTTGGGCAATTTCGATTTCGAATGCTTTGTTGATTGCATTTTCAGCAACTTCAGCATCTGAATTTAAAATTCCGATACAGATAGAATGCTCAGAAGAAGCCTGAGTGATGAAGATTACATTGATACCTTCATTCGACAATACTTCGAAAAGTCTTTTTGAAGAACCTGAAACTCCAATCATTCCCGGACCTTCCAATGTAATCAAAGTAATATTGTCGATATGACTGATTCCTCTTGCCGGGTTTCCATTTGAAGTAGAAACATCAGAAATGTAAGTTCCTTCAGCTTCCGGTTCGAAAGTATTTTTGATATGAATAGGAATATTTTTTCTTAAAACCGGTTGGATTGTTGGCGGATATAAAACTTTAGCACCAAAATGCGATAATTCCATTGCTTCCTGATAAGAAATCGAAGCAATCGGTTGGGCTTGTTTTACAATTTTAGGATTGGCAGTAAACATTCCGTTTACGTCAGTCCAGATTTCCAATTCGCTTGCGTTTAACGCTCCAGCCATAATAGCTGCAGTATAATCAGAACCTCCGCGACCTAAAGTAGTGTTGATTTCGTCTAAAGAAGAAGCGATAAATCCTGGCATTACAACCACTTGAGAATCGTTAGAACTAAAAAATGCAGTAGTCAATAAGTTCGTAACTTCAAAGTTTACGGCTGCTTTTCCGTAATTGTTGTTGGTTTTAATCAACTGACGGCTGTCTTTGTAACTGCTGTTTTTTAGGTTTTGTTTTAATGATTCGGCAATAATGTAAGATGAAAGTAATTCGCCAAAACTTAAAATAGTATCAGATGTTCTTGCAGATAATTCGCCTAAAAGGAAACAACCGTCTAAAATAGTTTCCAGATGGTTGATGATTCTTTTAATATGGCTTAATAAGCTGCTTTGTTCACTTACAGGAATTAATTCTTTTAATGCGTCTAAGTGTTTTTTCTCAATTTCAGCAACGATTTCTTTGTAACTTTCGTCGTTAGCTGCTGCTTTTGAAGCCGCTAATTGCAATAAATCGGTTACTTTGCTAAGAGCAGAAACAACTACAATTAGCTTGTCATTTTTAGCTTTGTTGAGAACGATATCTAAAACCAGTTTTATATTTTTTGCATTGGCTACCGAAGTTCCGCCAAATTTTAATACTTTCATTTTGTTTGTTTTATTTTAAAAATGCAATATTTTATATACACCCAACACCTTTCTTCTAATAAAAAAGTATGTATCAATCAGGATTATATGTAATGATGAATACCCCTAAGGGGTAGTAGTAGTTGTAACAGAAATTGAAACCCAAATTTGAGTTTTTATCGAAGAATGATATGTAGTTCTGTTGTTTGTCATAATAGTCCCCAAAAATACAGTTTTTTATAAAAAGCAAAAACCTTTATTTGGTTTTTGTGAATAATTTTAAAAAAAGAGCAAATATATGTTTTTACTGTCTTTAATTATAGTGATTCTTCTTTAATTTTTTCGAAATAGCTTGTTTTATGTAAAAAAAAATAAGAGGAATAATCTAATGTTAAATATCGGCTTTAAATACTTTAGGTATTAAAAAGACTTTTTAGCTGAGTGTGGGTTTGAAATTTTAGAAAAATCAAGATTAAAATACGGTAAAGCAGAATAAAATTTTGCTGAATGGAGGTATTAATTTTTTAAAATATCTTTAACATGAAATAAAAAAAAGTATTTTTGCTTTCTAAAAAATAAAGTAAAAAATGTCAATAAACAGTATTTTCCAATTTTTAGTACCAAAGGATAAAAAATTCTTTCCACTTTTTGAAGAAGCTTCAAGTAATTTGATTGAGTTGGCTTCTAATTTACACGAAGCTGTAAACCTTCCATTAAAAGAAAGAGAAGTGCTTTTTCATAAAATTGATGAATTAGAGCAAAAAGGAGAAGACATCACACGTCAGACGAATTTAGAATTGAGTAAAAACTTTATTACTCCGTTTGATCGTGAAGATATTCACTCATTGGTAACTTCTATTGATAATGTTGCTGACCGTTTGCATGGTGCTTCCAGCATTATGCGTTTGTATCAGGTAGATAAGATTACTAAATCGATTCGTAAATTGACAGAGATTAATCTTGAAGCTTGTCAAAATATCGAAATTGCGGTTAAAGAACTGAGAGATTTTAAAAATGCACATAAGATTAAAGCGGCTTGTGCTAAAATTTCTAAGTTAGAAAACAAATCAGACAATGTTTACAACAAAGCTGTTTTTGAAATTTTTGAGAACGAAACAGACGCTAAGAGCATCATTAAATACAAAGAAGTATTATCTATTCTGGAGTCGGCTACAGACAAATGTAAGAGTGTAGCAAGTGTTTTAGAATCTATTGCAGTTAAACATTCTTAATTTAATTATTCTTTTGAAGTAATAACGTATGACTTTACTTATCACAATTATAGTTTTAGCGCTTATTTTTGATTACATAAATGGTTTTCATGATGCTGCTAATGCTATTGCAACGGTAGTTGCTACAAAAGTATTGACTCCTGTTCAGGCAGTTGTTTGGGCTGCTTTTTTTAATTTTTTAGCTTATTGGGTTTTTGGTTTAGGAGTGGCTAATACAGTTGCAAAAACTGCTGATGCCAGCCAAATTAACTTAACCGTAATTCTTGCTGGGGTTATTGCTGCCATTGTCTGGAATTTAATTACCTGGTGGCAGGGGATTCCTTCCAGTTCATCACACACTTTAATTGGAGGTTTTGCAGGTGCAGCGATTGCTCATGCGATTGCGATACACGGATTTTCAGATTATACTATTATTGAAGACGGAGTAGAGCATACAAAACATTGGTATGATATTGTAAGTTGGTACAAAGCAGGAAAAGACGGTGGGATGCCTTCGGGTGTTGTTATCATTATTGCTTTTATTGTTTTAGCGCCTTTATTAGGAGTCTTGGCTTCTTATTTTATATCGATTTGGTTGTTAAATGCCTCACGCAAAAAAATTGGACCGAAGTTATTTACAGTAGCTTTGATGATTGCTACTATCTGGTTTGTTAATGGTGAGTTAGTTTCTTTTGCTGATATCGAAAAACCTCGTTTTGAGTCGCATTTTTGGAGTGTGGTATTTGAATCACATAACATCAAATGGTTTTTGGTAGCCTTTATTATTTTATCGATTTCAACATTTGCTTTGTTTTTTAGCAGTTTGAATTTACATAAATCAGAAGCGGTTTTGAAAAAAATGCAATTATTGTCTTCGGCTGCTTTTAGTTTAGGTCACGGAGGAAACGATTCGCAAAAAGTAATGGGTATTATTGCAGCCGCAGTAGCGGTGTATATTAAAACCAGTGGTGTTGATATTATGACTCTGCCGGATTGGTTACAAGTTGTTCTTCCGGATGACGATAAAGGAATTAAAGGAACAATGCCGGAATGGATTCCATTAGCCTGTTATACTGCTATTGCTATTGGAACTTTGAGTGGTGGTTGGAAAATTGTAAAAACAATGGGTTCTAAGATCACTAAAGTAACTTCTTTTGAAGGGGTTGCGGCTGAAACAGCAGGTGCTTTGACGCTTTATTTTACAGAACATTTTAAAGTGCCGGTAAGTACAACACATACCATTACAGGATCGATTATCGGAGTTGGTTTGACCAAGCGTGTTTCGGCTGTAAGATGGGGAGTTACCGTAAGTTTGTTATGGGCTTGGGTATTGACTATTCCTGTTTCAGCACTTTTAGCAGCAATTTGTTATTATATCCTAAATATTTTTCTGTAAAATGTGATGTGAAAATTACATTTTGTTTTGCATAAAAAAAAGCTGATTTCAATTCGAAATCAGCTTTTTTTAATTTTATAACACTTTCTTTAAATTAAAATTTTTGAAGGTTTTTACGGTTGTGTTTTCGTTTGTAATGTGTTTGTTTTAAATGATTTTTATCTTGTGAAATAATACTGATTGTACCGTCAATCTCCAGCATTGCCAATTTTACATTTTTAAATAAATCGATACCGTGTTCTCTCATGGCTTCTTTTAGTTCGTCGTCAGAAATGTCTAATTTGCTTAATGTTTTAAAATCTAATTTTCCATCATGAATTAAAATTTCGGGTTTATCTAAAAGCAGATCATTGATAAATTTGTATTTGTGTGTTAGTTTTTTAATTGCAAAATTGATAACAAACAATACTAAAGCAGCAATTAATCCGCCTTCAAGGCTTGTGTCTGATCCAACCATTGCATTTTGAACAGAGTTGCTGATTAGTAAAATAAGAATAATATCGGCTGAGTTTAATTGTGAAAGTTCTTTTTTACCAAAAAATTTCAACGCAATTGTCATAAAAAAATAAACAGCGGTACTTCTTAAAATAATATCAGAATACGGAAATAGCATCATCTTTTTTTTTTAAAATTAAAAAAGCTTCATTAAAGTTTAAACTTTAATGAAGCTTTTTTAAAATTAAAAAAGCTTCATTAAAGTTTAAACTTTAATGAAGCCAAATTACTTATTAAATATGAGATTTGAATTAAAACTTATGCCAATTTGAAATTCTTTTCAATAGCTTTAAACATTTCACCGGCGATGTCTTTATTGGTTGCCGTTTCGATTCCTTCCAGTCCGGGAGAAGAGTTTACTTCGAGTAATAGTGGTCCTTTTGAAGATCGGATAATGTCTACACCGGCTACTTTTAAATCCATTGCCTTAGCGGCTTTAATGGCAATTTTTTTCTCTTCAGAAGTTGCTTTTATAATCGAAGCTGTTCCGCCAAGATGAATATTGGCTCTAAATTCGCCGGGCATGGCTTCTCGTTGAATAGTAGCTACCACTTTTCCATCAACCACAAACAGACGTAAGTCTTTTCCATCGGCTTCTTTGATGAATTCCTGAACTAAAATATTAGCATTTAAACTTTTGAATGCATTGATAACGCTTTCGGCAGCTTTTTTGGTTTCGGCTAATACAACTCCTTTTCCTTGGGTACCTTCCAATAATTTTACTACCAATGGAGGTCCGCCCACCATTTTGATTAAGTCGTCAGTGTCCAGTGGCGAATTAGCAAATCCTGTTGTAGGGATTCCAATTCCGCTATGAAGAAGTAATTGTAATGAAAAGAGTTTATCTCTGGACTGCGTAATAGCAGTTGAGGAATTAAGGCAAAACACATTTAAGGCTTCAAACTGACGTGTTAAAGCGCAGCCGTAAAAGGTAACGCTTGGGCGAATTCTGGGAATGATAGCGTCAAATTCATTCAGGATTTTTCCTCCGCGATAATGAATTTCAGGTTTTTTGGCATCCAGTTTAATATAACATTCTTTGATGTTCAGGAAATGCATTTCGTGACCGCGCATTTCTCCGGCTTCCATGATTCTCCTGTTGCTGTATAATTCAGGATTGCTGGCCAGTAAACCAATGCGTAATCCACTGGGTATTTTTTCTGAGTTTTTATAGATTTCTTTTAGGTTGTCACTACTAGGTTGTCCAAGTAAGAATTGTTGTTCGGGATCAACTAGAAGTCTTCCGCTCATGGCTTCGCGACCGAGTAACATTCTAAAGCCCATAGTGTCTCTATTGGTTAAAGTTACCTCTATAGACCAAGTGGTTTCGCCAATTTTCAGGTTGGTTTGAATTACATAACGTTGTTCTCTGAAGCCGCTGGAGCTTTTTACGATTCTTTTGTCTATTAAAGGAGCTTCGCAATGAATAATTGTTTTGGAGTTGTTTTGAATAGGATTAATATCAAATTTGACCCAATTGGAATCGTTTTTAATAAATGGAGCGATATTAATAGCATGCAGGGCAGAGGTTTTTGCACCCGAATCTACTCTGGCTTTTATTGTTGGGATTCCTAATTCAGGGAAAGAACACCATTCTTCGCTACCTACGACAACTTTATTCATTGTGATTTTTTATTGAATTTTAGACTGATTTGTTAAACGCCAAATGTAGTTATTTGTTCTTTAAATAAAAGCCATTTGTGTTAAAAGAATAAACCCGTTAGGTTATGAAAACGTAACGGGTTTAGGTTGTATTGTGAGGGCTTTTAGTTATAAATTAGTAGCCTCTCCGGTTTTGTGAATTTTTACAGTCAATTCTTGAGAGCCATCTTCAATGTCCATAAAGATTTCGTCACCGGCAGTGATTTTTGAAGTAATGATTTCTTCGGCAAGAGTATCTTCAACATATTTTTGAATTGCTCTTTTTAGAGGTCTTGCTCCAAATTGCTTGTCGAACCCTTTTTCAGCTATAAATGCTTTGGCTTTATCAGAAAGATTTAAATTGTATCCTAATTCAGCAATTCTTGCATATAGTTTTTTCAATTCGATTTCGATAATCAAATCAATATCAGATTTTTCTAAAGCGTTAAACACGATCACATCGTCAATTCTGTTTAAGAATTCAGGTGCAAATGTTTTCTTTAAAGCATTTTCAATAATACTTTTCGAATTATCATCTGCCTGAGCTACTTTGGCAGCAGTTCCGAAACCTACACCTTGTCCAAAATCTTTTAATTGTCTTGCTCCAACATTTGAAGTCATGATAATTATAGTGTTTTTGAAGTCAATTTTTCGACCTAAACTGTCGGTTAAAAAACCATCGTCAAGTACTTGTAACAACATGTTGAAAACATCCGGATGTGCTTTTTCAATCTCATCCAAAAGAACTACTGCGTATGGTTTTCTTCGTACTTTTTCGGTTAATTGTCCACCTTCTTCGTAACCTACGTATCCCGGAGGCGCTCCAATTAAACGTGAAATGGCAAATTTCTCCATGTATTCGCTCATGTCAATACGAACTAATGCATCTTCAGAATCGAATAATTCTTTAGCTAAAACTTTGGCTAATTGTGTTTTTCCAACCCCTGTTTGTCCTAAGAAAATAAACGAACCAATTGGTCGGTTTGGATCTTTCAATCCGGCACGGTTTCTTTGGATAGAACGGGCAATTTTAACAACAGCCTCTTTTTGACCAATAACTTTACTTTCTATAAGTTCCGGTAGTTTTGCTAATTTATTGCTTTCTGTTTGCGCAATTCTGTTTACAGGAATTCCGGTCATCATCGAAACCACATCAGCAACATTGTCTTCAGTTACCTGAATACGGTTGCTTTTGGCATCTTCTTCCCATTGTTCCTGAGCAATGGCTAAGTCTTTTTCGATGCGTTTTTCGTCATCGCGAAGTTTAGCAGCCTCTTCGTATTTTTGTTTTTTAACTACAGCATTTTTCAAGTCTCTAATTTCTTCTAATTGACGTTCAAGGTCAAGTATTTTTTTAGGAACTTCAATGTTAGTAATGTGAACACGTGAACCAGCCTCGTCCATTGCATCAATAGCTTTGTCCGGTAAAAAACGCTCCGACATATATCGGTTTGTTAGTTTTACACAAGCCTCAATAGCTTCAGGAGTGTAAGTAACATTGTGGTGGTCTTCGTATTTGTTTTTAACATTGTTCAAAATGGTAATTGTTTCCTGTACCGAAGTAGGTTCTACAATGATTTTTTGAAAACGTCTTTCTAAAGCGCCGTCTTTTTCAATATACTGTCTGTATTCGTCTAGTGTTGTAGCGCCAATACATTGGATTTCACCTCTTGCTAAAGCTGGTTTGAACATGTTTGAAGCATCAAGTGAACCTGTAGCTCCACCTGCACCTACGATAGTGTGAATTTCGTCAATGAAAAGAATGATATCATCATTTTTTTCTAATTCGTTCATCACGGCTTTCATACGTTCTTCAAACTGTCCGCGGTATTTAGTACCGGCAACTAAGCTGGCTAAATCTAAGGTAACAACACGTTTGTTGAATAAAATTCGGGAAACTTTCTTTTGGATAATTCGCAAAGCCAAACCTTCGGCAATAGCTGATTTTCCAACTCCCGGTTCTCCAATTAATAATGGATTGTTTTTTTTACGACGGCTTAAAATTTGGCAAACACGTTCAATTTCTTTTTCGCGTCCTACAACAGGATCCAGTTTACCTTCTTCAGCCATTTCTGTTAAATCTCTACCAAAGTTGTCTAAAACCGGAGTTTTAGATTTTTTGTTAGACTTATTAGCAGGATTATTAAAATTGCCTTCTTTTAAACTGTCATCTTGTCCTAAATCGTCATTATAAGAGTCTGTAGCTCTTGGTAAGTTTTCTAAGAATTCTTCTTCGCTTGGTGTCATATTTAAATATTGTTCTTTAGCTACATCATAATCTATTTTTAGTTTATTCAATAGCTTGGTTGTAGGATCGTTTTCATTTCTTAATATACATAGTAATAAATGAGCTGTACTCACTGAAGGACTCTGAAAAACTTTGGCTTCCAGAAAGGTTGTTTTCAGGGCACGCTCCGCCTGACGAGTCAAATGCAGGTTTTTCTTTTCTAAATTACTATCTATTCCTGGGATTGCGGGGCTTAGGATTTCTACCTTTCGTCGTAAATGATCTAAATCAACAGATAAACTATTTAATATCTGTATCGCTTTACCATTACCATCTCTAAGGATACCAAGCATCAAGTGTTCAGTCCCAATGAAGTCATGACCCAGTCGTAAAGCTTCTTCTTTACTATAGGTAATAACATCTTTTACCCTTGGTGAAAAATTATCATCCATAATGTTTAATTCTAGTATGTGTAAATTTAGTGAATTACTAATTGAAAAACAAAAACCGTACCTAAGTACTTATGTCAGCTAATAGACAAAAAAAAAGACAGAAAAGCTTGATTTTGCCTTTAATTTATTAAACAAAAGCGAATGTTAATTTGTTAATAAATCATTGAAATTAGTGTACTGAAAAGCTTTTCAAAATTTCAGAAATCCGTATATTGGCACGTTTTGAAATAAATATAATTTTTTAATATAACAACTTATGTCAGAAGGAGAAAAGTTAATTCCTATTAACATTGAAGATGAAATGAAATCAGCTTACATTGACTATTCAATGTCGGTTATTGTATCAAGAGCGCTTCCAGATGTTAGAGATGGTTTGAAACCTGTACACCGAAGAGTACTTTATGGAATGTATGATTTAGGAGTGACTTCAAGATCTGCTCACAAAAAATCGGCGAGAATTGTCGGTGAAGTTTTAGGAAAGTATCACCCGCACGGAGATACTTCTGTTTATGATGCCATGGTTCGTATGGCTCAGGAATGGAGTATGCGTTATTTATTAGTTGACGGTCAGGGGAACTTTGGTTCTGTAGATGGGGATAGTCCGGCAGCGATGCGTTATACTGAGGCCAGAATGCGCAAAATTTCAGAAGAAATAATGGCAGATATCGAAAAAGAAACAGTTGATTTCCAATTGAACTTTGACGATACTTTATATGAGCCAAAAGTAATGCCAACCCGTGTTCCTACTTTATTAGTGAATGGAGCAACAGGAATTGCAGTAGGTATGGCTACTAATATGCCACCGCATAACTTAACAGAAGTGGTTAACGGAACATTGGCTTATATAGACAATAATGATATAGAAGTTGACGAATTAATGACACATATCAAAGCTCCTGATTTTCCAACCGGAGGTGTGATATATGGTTATGAAGGTGTTCGCGAAGCTTTCAAAACAGGTAGAGGACGTGTGGTAATGCGTGCCAAAGTTAATTTTGAAGAAGTGGACGGAAGAGAATGTATTATTGTTACTGAAATTCCGTATCAGGTGAACAAGGCAGATATGATTAAGCGTACTGCTGATTTAGTTAACGAGAAAAAGATAGAAGGTATTGTTAATATCCGTGATGAATCGGATAGAAACGGTATGCGTATCGTTTATATTTTGAAAAGAGATGCAACGCCAAATGTGGTTTTGAATACCTTATATAAGTATACTCAATTGCAGTCTTCTTTCAGTGTTAATAATATTGCATTGGTTAACGGACGTCCACAAATATTAAATCTGAAAGATTTGATTCATTATTTTGTGGAACACCGTCATGATGTGGTTATCCGCAGAACAAGATTCGAATTGCGTAAAGCAGAAGAGAGAGCGCATATTTTAGAAGGTTTAATTATTGCTTCGGATAATATTGACGAAGTAATTGCTTTAATTCGTGGTTCGAAAAATACTGAAGAAGCCCGCGATAAATTAATTGAAAGATTCAATTTGTCAGATATTCAGGCTCGTGCTATTGTTGAAATGCGTTTACGTCAATTAACAGGTCTGGAGCAGGATAAATTAAGAGCTGAGTATGAGGAGTTAATGAAGTTAATCGAGCATTTGAAAGCTTTATTGGAAGATGTTAACCTTCGTATCGAATTGATTAAAGAAGAATTAGTTGAAATACGTGATAAATACGGAGACGAACGTCGTTCTACTATTGAATATTCAGGTGGTGATGTAAGTATTGAAGATTTAATTGCCGATGAAAATGTGGTAATTACTATTTCGCATGCAGGTTATATTAAACGTACCAATTTATCAGAGTACAAAACTCAGAACAGAGGAGGAGTAGGACAAAAAAGTGCAGGAACAAGAGATCAGGATTTCTTAGAGCATATGTTTGTGGCTACTAACCATCAATACATGATGTTCTTTACTCAAAAAGGAAAATGTTTCTGGATGCGTGTTTATGAAATCCCTGAAGGAACTAAAACAGCTAAGGGAAGAGCAATCCAAAATTTGATCAATATCGAAAATGACGATAAGGTAAAAGCTTTCATTTGTACTCAGGACTTAAAAGATCAGGATTATATCAAGAAGCATAATCTGGTTATGGTGACTAAACAAGGTCAGGTGAAGAAAACATCTTTAGAGAAATATTCTAAACCTAGGGTAAATGGAGTTGCTGCAATTACAATTAAAGACGGTGATGAATTATTAGGTGCTGAATTAACTAATGGTGAAAGCCAAATTATCTTAGCGGTTAAATCGGGTAAATTAGTTCGTTTTGAAGAAACTAAAACACGTCCGATGGGAAGAACTGCTTCCGGAGTACGTGGAATTACTTTAAAAGACGAGACTGACGAAGTAATTGGTATGGTTACTGTTGATAAAAACGATATTAACGATTCGCAAATTTTAGTTGTAACTGAAAACGGATACGGAAAACGTACTAAGTTAGTTGACGAAGATGGTGAAGATGTTTATAGAATTACAAACCGTGGAGGAAAAGGTGTTAAAACACTTAATATCACAGATAAAACGGGTAAATTGATTTCGATAAGCGCTGTTACTGATGCTGATGATTTAATGATTATCAATAAATCAGGATTAACTATCAGAATGGCTATTGAAGATTTACGTGTAATGGGACGTGCTACTCAAGGTGTTAAATTGATTAACCTGAAAGGAAATGATTCTATTGCAGCTGTGGCCAAAGTAATGAAGGACGACGAAGAGCAGGTAGTTGTTGATGAAGATGGAAATGTTATTGAAGATGCAACAATCGAAAGAGTAAAACCTGTTTTGGAAGTTCTTGAAGATGATGGAGCTGTAGAAGATGACGAAGAGGATGAGGAAGAAACTCCTGAAGATGATGAGGAAGATTCTGATGAGGATGATGAGGCATAAATTCGAATTAAAAAGTATTAAAAATTAAAAAATAAATTTTATGAAAGGTAAATATCTAATGTTAGCATCAGCTTTGATGCTGTCGGTAGCTAGTTTTGCTCAGAAAGACGAATTGAAAGCTGCTGAGAAAGCAGTGAAAAAAGGTGATATGACTGAAGTTCTGACAATTTTAAAAGGAGCTGAGTCGGTAATTGCTAATGCTTCACCTGAAGAAAAGGCACAGTATTTCTTTTTAAAAGGAAATGCTCATATGGATTTAGTTAATAAAAAAATCGATAAAGATGCTAATATGGCTTTGGCGGCAGAGGCATATAAAAGTTTGATTGCTACTGAAAAAGAATCAGGAAAATTAAAGTATTCTGCACAAGCGGCAACTTCGATTACTATGATTAAAAACTTATTAATCAATAGTGGTGTTGAGGCTACCAAAGCAAATAATAATTTAGATGGAGCTAAAAAATTATATGAAGCTTATCAATTAGATAAAAAAGATACTATCAATTTGTATTATGCGGCTTCAACTTATGTAAGTGCTAAGGATTATGATAAAGCAATGGAGTTGTACAATGAGTTGAAACGTTTGAATTATTCAGGTAAAGCAACGGAATATCTTGCTACGAGTAAAGTAAACGGTCAGGAAACTACTTTTGCTTCTGCTGCCGAAAGAGATAAAGTGGTGAAATTAGGAACTCACGAAAAACCAAGAACTGAAGAAATTCCATCTAAAAGAGGAGAGATCTATAAAAACATGGCTTTAATTTTAGTAGATCAGGGGAAAATTGCTGAGGCTAAAAAAGCAGTTTCTGATGCCAGATTAGCTAATCCGGATGATTCTTCTTTGATGTTAACTGAAGCTAATTTGTATTTACAAACTAAAGATTTTGACCGATACAAACAGATTATTACTGAAGTATTGGCAAAAAATCCTAATGATGCAGGATTGGTTTATAATTTAGGTGTTATTTCTGCTAACGCAAATGATAATGCTGAAGCTGAGAAATATTATAAAAGAGCGGTTGAAATCAAACCTGATTATATTAATGCTTATATCAACTTAGCGGTTTTGAAATTGCAAAACGAAAAAGTGCTTATCGAAGAGATGAATAAGTTAGGTACTTCTGATAAGGATATGAAGCGTTATGATATATTGAAGAAGAAAAGAGAGGATTTGTTCAAAAGTACATTGCCTTATTTGCAAAAAGCTTATGAGTTAGATCCTGAGAATATGGATGTGGCAAAAACGCTTTCAGGAGTTTATGGCGCATTAGAAATGACTGCTGAGAAAAATGCTTTAAAAGCTAAAATGAAAAAATAAGCTTTAAGGATAATATTGAAAAAGCCATCTTTGAACATTTCGAAGATGGCTTTTTTTATTAGATGATTTTCTTGATTACTCTGAGTTTGTGGGTGTGTTTGTTGGTTTCGGCATTAAAAATACCTAAATGGTCAATACGATCGATTCTAACCTTACCGCTGGCATGAATGATATAATTATTCTCCATAATGATGCCTACATGGATGATGTTGCCTTCTTCGTTATCAAAAAAAGCTAAATCTCCCGGTTCGCTTTCTTCTATAAAACTTAAGGCTTCTCCTTGTGTTGCCTGTTGCGAAGCGTCTCTTAAAAGTTTGTAGCCATTCAATTTGTAAACCATTTGGGTAAAACCGGAACAATCGATTCCAAAAGGTGTTTTTCCTCCCCATAAATAGGGAGCATTCAAATACAAATAAGAGGTGTTGATGATGTTTTTTTTGTCTTTAATGCCGTTGACCTTTGTGCCTTCAAACTCATAATTCTGAGTGTTGATTTCGTTATTATTCAAAAATGACAATGAAGCTCCCAGTGGAATAGGAATTAAAGTATTAGAAGGTCCTGTAATGTATTCGATTAAATCCGAATTTAATATCAGGGTTTCTTTTGATAATTGCTCGTAATTGGATTCAGAAATTTCCTGATATTGTTTAGAATCTACCCAGCCTTCATAGTCGTCGTATTGTAATTTAATACGAGACCATTGTTTGTGCTTTTCTACTATTTTAAAATGTTCGCCAAATAATACCTGAGAAACAATTTCGCTTTTGTCACTAGGTTCAGCTCGAAGGGGGATAATGGCTAAATTACAGATTCCAAACATTAATATACTTTTTTAGATTCTTTCAATAACAATTGCTGAAGCGCCACCACCACCATTGCAAATTGCGGCAGCTCCAATTTTTGCATTATTTTGTTCTAAGATATTTAGAAGGCTTACAATGATTCGGGCACCGGAACAACCCAGAGGGTGTCCTAAGGCAACTGCTCCTCCGTTAACGTTTACTTTTGCGCTGTCCAGACCAAGAATTTTCATATTGGCTAAACCAACTACAGAAAAGGCTTCATTGAACTCGAAAAAATCAACATCATTAATTGAGATGCCCGCTTTGTCTAAGGCTTTTGGTAAAGCTTTAGCAGGGCTTGTAGTGAACCATTTTGGTTCTTGTGCGGCATCAGCATAACTTTTTACGTAAGCAAGCGGTTTTAGCCTTAATTCGGCTGCTTTTTCTTCGCTCATTAGTATTAAAGCAGCAGCGCCATCGTTTATGGTTGAAGCGTTGGCTGCAGTTACCGTTCCGTCTTTTGAGAAAACAGGACTCAAAGAAGGAATTTTATCTAATTTGACATTGGTGAATTCTTCGTCTTTATTGATAATAATTGGCTCGCCACGTCTTTGTGGAACTTCAACGGGAACTACTTCGTTATCGAATTTTCCCGATTCCCAGGCTTCAGCAGAACGTTTGTACGATTCGATAGCGTAGTTGTCTTGCTCTTCTCTGCTTATTTTGTATTCCGTGGCACAGAGGTCAGCATATACTCCCATAGCTTGGTTGTCGTAAGCATCCATAAGGCCGTCTTTTTGCATTCCGTCAATAAGAGTGGTTGGACCAAATTTAGTTCCGCTTCTTAAATGAGTATAATGAGGAATCAAGCTCATGTTTTCCATACCACCAGCTACGACAATTTCGGCATCGCCAGCCTGAATAGTCTGAGCAGCCATCATAACCGATTTCATTCCTGAAGCACAAACTTTATTGATTGTGGTACAAGGAACAGTATTGTTTAATCCGGCGTAAATAGCAGCCTGACGGGCTGGGGCTTGTCCAACACCGGCCTGGATAACATTACCCATAAGTACTTCGTCAACAAGAGCAGGATCCAGGTTAATTTTATCTAAAGCTCCTTTAATTGCTATAGCGCCAAGTTTTGGGGCTGAAATATTGGATAATGCTCCCATAAAACTTCCGATAGGTGTTCTAACGGCAGAAACGATAACAACTTTTTTGCTCATGACTTTAAATAATGTTTGATGTATACTTGTAGCAAATTTACTCTTTTTTGCATAAAATTTAGATTTTCATTTGTTGATTCTCTTTTTTGAAAATTAGTTTTAATTTTATTTGAATCTATGTGTTTGATTGTTAGAGTTTTTAGAATTTTACAAAAAAAATAATAAAAAAAACTGCGAAAATAGTTGTGAGAATTGAGATGATGTGTTACATTTGCAACCGCAAAACAAGACACGTTCTTTGAGCTTGGAGAGGTGCCAGAGCGGTAATGGAGCAGATTGCTAATCTGTCGACGGGTAACCGTCGCCAGGGTTCGAGTCCCTGTCTCTCCGCTTAATTTTGCCTCGGGGTGTAGCGTAGCCCGGTTATCGCGCCTGCTTTGGGAGCAGGAGGCCGCAGGTTCGAATCCTGCCACCCCGACCAAAACTTTACCATAAAGTTTTAAAACAAATGGTTCCATAGCTCAGCTGGATAGAGCAACGCACTTCTAATGCGTAGGTCGAAGGTTCGAATCCTTCTGGAATCACGAAAAGCCACTCAATTGAGTGGCTTTTTTGTTTTAATTACCTCCTTGGTTGTAAGAATGCTTTAATATTTCCCTTATAACTTTTGTTCATAATTTCTAGTACTGTGGTTAGTTGGATGATTATATAAAGTCTTTCGTGTTAAAAAAAAGTTTTAACGAGTATTATTCCTTAAATTAGCATTATTAATGATTTAATTTTTGAAAACACTTGACTTTTTATCATATCCGAATGAAAAATTTATGCCTCCTTTGTTTTACAATACTCTCTTTTTCTGTTTTAGCTCAAAATAAAGAAACCCATTCCATAAAAATATACCTCGAAGATGCAGAAACCGGAAAAAATATTGCTGATGCTAAAGTAACGCTGGAAGGTTTTGAAATTCCTGCTATAACAGGGAAGTATGATAAGAAGCAGAAGGTGTATTATTTTAAAAATGTAGATTATAGTCATTATAAATTGATATACATAGATCATAAAAACAAGGAACCTCAAGTTTTTAAGAAAACAAAAGATTTTCCTTCTGAACTTAATTTCAAATTATACAAAAAAGGGACTATTGTTAATATTGATACATATTATAATAAATCTCCAGTAATAGATAATACAAGAGAGGGAAATTTTGTCAAACAAGATTCTACAATTTTCTATATAAACAAAGAAGTATCAACTTTAGATCATCATAAAATATTAATTAAGTTAGAAAATTCAAGTAGCTTAACTTATTCAGAAATTAAAACTAAAATAGATTCATTGGTAGTCCCTTATGGTCTAGAATATATTGATGATCTTGTTCCTAAAATGTATTTTATACAGTTTTATGGTTCGGAATTTCATAGAACTTTTGCAGGTGAAAATTCAATAATTTGTAGCATTGATGAAAAGAAATCTTTAAAAGGTTTTTTTAAAGAAAATCCAGATAGAATAAATTTCATTGAGACTCACCCGCTGGGAGAAGATGAGTATACTACTACTGATTTTTTTAGTGAGAATAAAGATTTTTTTAATAATGTATATGATTGGAAAAAGAATTGTTATGTTTTACCTTATAGAAAGAAAAATAAAGTTTCATTTAGATTAGAAAATGATCCAGTGATTAATACAATTAATAAACATACAAATCAACTTGAATTTGGAAAAATTATATACAACAAGTATGAAATAACCATACATCCTTCGGAAAGTGATTATGAAGATAATAATGATTTTACTCAAGAGCTTAATTCTAAAAAAGTAGACGAATTAGATTCTAAAATAATGAATTACAAGTTTCTAAAACAATTTAATAATGATTATACTAGACTCATGCTTATGGATTATGATATCATAGATATATATTTAAATAAAGACGGTTTAAATATACTTAGAGATGGAAATATACGAATGGTTCATTGGAATCAGAGTAAATGGAAACATTCCTTTTTACTTAATCAAAAATCGTCTTTTTCAAAACAAACAACAGATTTTAGAACACGGTGTAATCTTCAAAGGAATATTGGTTATAGATTTTTATTCGATTAAATCATAAATTATGAAAACCCAACACCTCAAAATAGTAAAATTTATTATAGCTAGTTTTTTCCTGATAAGTTGTAATGCACAAAAAAAACAGAATGGAATGAAACCTATAAATAGAAAAATTTTTATTAAAAAATTAGACAATAATTATTTGAAAAAGATTAATAAAGAAAATCAAAAAATTCAATTTACTGAAACCGATTCAATTATTGAATTAGAAGATAATGGTGACTATTACTTTGAAAGAAGACAAAAAAATAATGAAAAAATCAAAAAAAGTTTTGTATATAATAAAAACACGCATTTATTAGTTGCTACTGGAACTCTTTTATATGATTTACCTATTGGGGTTCATAAAATATATAATAAAAAAGGAGAACTTATTAGAGAAATAAATTATGATAAAAATTTTCCTTTTTCCATTTATGATTTGATAGCTAAAATAAAGACAACACATCAAATAGATTTAAATGATATTAAAGAAAATATATCTGTAATGAGAGACATCGATAAAGAGACAAAAAAAAATATTTATGTAATATTTTATAACAAAAAAAATGATGGCTCTTATAAATATATTACTGTTGATGGGACAACTGGCCAGATTTTATCAGAAGGAAATGGACATTCTATCTAATATTATTTATCTACAATGTAATTCCATAGTTAGTTCATTAGTTAATTATCAGATTTTCATTTGCCCCGGCTGGCGCAAGTAGAAATAAGTTCAACGGCTAGCGCGACGCCTCTGGCTCGTGCCCACAATCATAAGCAGGTAAAATAAACCCCAAACAATCCTTAAAAAAGTTGTAGTTAGTTGTTTTAGGAAGAAAGTAAAATGAATATGTTTGTGAGTACGAGTGTGACACTCGCACTAGCCCAATGATACCTAATACTTGCGACGGCGGGGCAACGCACTTCTAATGCGTAGGTCGAAGGTTCGAATCCTTCTGGAATCACGAAAAGCCACTCAATTGAGTGGCTTTTTTGTTTTTAATTGTCAGGTTTGATAATAGAGCCAAAATTAAAATGCCTTAGACAAATTATTGTCTAAGGCATTTTTGATTTTATAAAAGAGAAATTTAAACGACAGTATTTCTTAAAGTTCCTATTCCTTCAATTTCTAATTCTACGATGTCTCCGGGTTCTAAAGGGCGGTGAACGCTAAAGTTATTTTCAATCAAACTTCCCCATCCATTAAACTTATAGTTTTAATAATTATATATAATGTATTTATAATAAATAAAATAAGTGTTTTTAAAAATTAAATACCATGAAAAATACCAGAGTTATTCAGGATTTACACAATTTAGGGATTACAGGCGATTATGACGTATGTTATAATCCTTCTTATGATGAATTATATCAGGCCGAAATTTCACATGACAGTAAAGGATATGAAAAAGGTGCTGTAACTGATACGGGAGCTGTGGCTGTAAAGACAGGCGTTTTTACAGGTCGTTCTCCTAAAGACCGCTATATCGTTTTGGATGAAGTTACAAAAGATACCATTTATTGGGATGATAAAGTTAATTTCCCTATCAATAAAGAGGTTTGGGATGATTTGAAAGGACTGGTTTTACAGCAGCTTTCGACTTCTAAAAAATATATGTAGTGGATGCTTTTTGCGGTGCCAATGCTGATACGCGTTTAAAAGTTCGCTTTGTGATGGAAGTAGCCTGGCAGGCCCATTTTGTAACCAATATGTTTATCAGACCATCGGTATATGAACTGGAGAATTTTGGCGAACCTGATTTTATTGTGATGAATGCTTCTAAAGTGACTAATCCTAACTGGGAAACCCAAGGTTTGAATTCAGAGAATTTCGTACTATTTAATCTAACCGAAAAAGTTCAGATTATTGGCGGAACCTGGTATGGTGGCGAAATGAAGAAAGGCATGTTTGCGATGATGAATTATTATTTGCCATTAAAAGGTTTGGCATCGATGCATTGTTCGGCTAATGTGGGCGAAAAAGGTGATGTGGCACTTTTCTTCGGTCTTTCGGGAACGGGGAAAACTACGCTTTCAGCTGATCCAAAAAGATATTTAATTGGTTATGATGAACACGGCTGGGATGAAAATGGGGTTTTTAATTATGAAGGCGGATGTTATGCGAAAGTGATTGATTTAAGTGAACAAAACGAACCCGATATCTGGAGAGCAATTAAAAGAGATGCATTACTAGAAAATGTGATTGTCAATGAATACGGTGAAGTCGATTATTACGATCATTCGATAACCGAAAATTCAAGGGTTTCTTATCCTATTTACCAAATTAATAAAATTGTTTTGCCTTCAAAAGCGGGACATGCCAGTAAAATTATTTATCTGTCAGCAGATGCTTTTGGGGTTTTGCCTCCGGTTTCTATTTTAGATGAAGATCAGGCACAGTACCATTTTTTATGCGGTTACACTTCAAAATTAGCGGGAACAGAAAGAGGAATTACAGAACCGGTTCCTTCGTTTTCACCTGCTTTTGGAGAAGCCTTTTTGACCTTACATCCTACGAAATATTCTCAAACGCTTATCAGTAAAATGAAAGAACACGGAGCCAAAGCTTATTTGGTAAATACGGGTTGGAATGGAACGGGAAAAAGGATTTCGCTTAAAAATACCAGAGCTATTATTGATGCCATCATTAACGGTGAAATTGAAGAGGCAACTACAACAAAAATTCCTTTTTTAAATTTAACGGTGCCAACTTCTTTAACTGATGTAAGTGAAGGAATCCTCGATCCAAGAGATACCTATGCTGATGTAAATGAATGGGAGGAAAAAGCCAGGGATTTGGCTTCTCGTTATATTGAAAATTTTGAACGCTATACCGATACTGAAGAAGGAAAACGTTTGGTTGCTTCAGGACCAACATTAGAACCGGTATTATTGTAATATTTTAAATAAACTATTTTTTTAATGTTGGAGACATTTTTAAAATAGTTATTTTTATACAAATTAATAATCACTACACTATCAAAAAACAAATTAGAATTAAGATTTATTAAAATTTTATACTGAGTTTATGAGCAAAGAAAAATTGAAAAAAGACGCCTTATTATACCATGCTGAACCACAGCCCGGGAAAATAAAAATAGTACCTACAAAGCCCTATGCCACACAACGTGATTTAGGATTAGCTTATTCTCCGGGAGTTGCTGAACCTTGTTTGGAAATTGCAAGGGACGTTAATGAAGTTTATAAATATACAGCCAAAGGAAATCTGGTTGCTGTAATTTCCAACGGAACTGCGGTTTTAGGGTTGGGAGATATTGGTCCTGAAGCTTCTAAACCGGTAATGGAAGGGAAGTCATTATTGTTTAAAATTTTTGCTGACATCGACAGTATCGACATTGAATTGGATACTAAAGATGTGGATAAATTCATCGAAACGGTAAAAATTATGGCGCCTACTTTTGGAGGAATCAATCTGGAAGATATTAAAGCGCCGGAGGCATTTGAAATCGAAAGAAGGCTTAAAGAAGAATTGGATATTCCGGTGATGCACGACGATCAGCACGGAACAGCAATTATCTCGGCTGCTGCCTTATTGAATGCTCTGGAAATTACCAATAAAAAAATTGAAGATGTACGTATTGTAGTCAGTGGAGCGGGAGCTGCCGCTGTTTCCTGTACTAAGTTGTATAAGGCTTTTGGAGCCAAAGCTGAAAACATCGTGATGCTGGACAGCAAAGGCGTTATTAGAACCGACAGAGAAAATTTGTCAGCTGAGAAATTAGAATTTGCTTCAGACAGAAAAATTGATACCCTGGAAGAAGCGATGGTTGATGCCGATGTTTTCATTGGATTATCTATTGCCGATGTCGTGAATTCGGAAATGTTACTAACAATGGCAAAAGACCCGATTGTTTTTGCCATGGCAAATCCCGATCCTGAGATTGCTTATGATTTAGCGGTGCAAACACGAAAAGATATCATCATGGCTACAGGACGTTCGGATCATCCTAATCAGGTGAATAATGTGTTAGGTTTCCCGTATATTTTCAGAGGAGCATTGGATGTCAGAGCTACAAAAATTAACGAGGAAATGAAAATGGCTGCTGTTAAGGCTTTGGCTGAATTGGCAAAAGAATCCGTTCCTGAGCAGGTAAACATTGCTTATGGCGAAACGCGTCTGGCTTTTGGCCGTGATTATATTATTCCTAAACCTTTTGATCCACGATTGATTTATTCCATTCCTCCGGCTGTAGCTAAAGCAGCTATGGATTCCGGAGTTGCACGAATTGCGATTGAAGACTGGGACAATTATAAAGAAGAATTGCTATTGCGTTCCGGGAATGACAATAAAGTTGTCAGAATGCTTCACAATAGAGCAAAGACAGATCCTAAAAAGATTGTATTTGCCGAAGCAGATCAATTGGATGTTTTAAAAGCAGCTCAAATTGTTTTTGAAGAAGGTATTGCTATTCCTGTTTTATTAGGTAATAAAGAAACTATTTTAGAACTTAAAAAAGAGTTGGATTTTAATGCGGATGTTTTAATTATTGATTCTAAAGATGTTGAATCTAAAGAAAAAAGAACTCAATATGCAGAGAAATATTGGGAAAAAAGAAAAAGAAGCGGTGCTACTTTGTACAGTTCCCAGTCTAAAATGAGAGAGCGTAACTATTATGGCGCTATGATGGTTTTGGAAGGTGACGCTGATGGAATGATTTCAGGTTATACCAGAGCCTACCCAACGGTGGTGAAACCTATTTTTGAAGTGATTGGAAGAGCCGCTAATGTAAAAAAAGTAGCAACAGTTAATATTTTAGCAACAGAGAGAGGGCCAATGTTTTTAGCTGATACTGCTATTAATATAGACCCAACAGCCGAGGAACTAGCCGATATTGCACAAATGACGGCAAATGTGGCCACTACTTTTGGCTTTGATTCTGTCATTGCGATGCTTTCCTATTCTAATTTTGGTTCATCAACCCATGCGAATTCTGCAAAAGTGAGAAAAGCGGTAAGTATTTTGCATGAAAATAATCCTGAATTAGTTGTTGATGGAGATATTCAAACTGATTTTGCTTTGAATACCGAATTATTGCAAAAGACTTTCCCGTTTTCAAAATTAGCAGGTAAAAAAGTGAATACGCTTGTTTTTCCAAATTTAGAATCGGCTAATATCACTTATAAACTGATGAAAGAATTGAATAAATCGGAATCCATTGGTCCTATTATGATGGGATTAAACGAGTCGGTTCATATTCTTCAGTTGGGAGCAAGTGTGAACGAAATTGTGAACATGACCGCCGTAGCTGTGGTTGATGCTCAGGAACGTGAGAAAACAAGAAAGTCTTAGTTTAATCATTATAAAATAGTTTTGACGAACCCAATTTCTCAACGGAAATTGGGTTCGTCTTTTTTATTTAAGCTTAATTTTATAATTTGTAATTTTGCAGCCGATAATTTAAAAGTTTTAGCATAAAAAATCAACATATACCGATGATAGCAATTAACGAAAACCTTAAATATTCCTTAGAAAATGTACTTTTTGTATTTGCTTTAGAAATGGAAGCAGGCGAAATTTTTCAAGGTCAAAATGTATTATTTACCGGAATAGGTAAGGTGAATGCGGCTTATGAGCTAACGAAAGCAATCCATCAAAAAAAGCCCGATTTAATTGTAAATTTGGGTTCTGCCGGAAGCAGTCAGTTTAGTAAAGGGGATGTAGTTTGTTGTACGCAGTTTGTGCAGCGTGATATGGATGTGAGAGGTTTGGGCTACGAATTGTATGAAACACCTTTTTCTAATGTTCCAACTATATTTCAATATGGTTTGTCAATAGAAAATCTTCCTGCCGGAATTTGTGGTACGGGAGATAATTTTGAAATGGGGCATAGCAAAACAAAATATGACGTTGTAGATATGGAAGCCTATGCGTTGGCAACTATTGCTATGAAAGAAGAGATTCCGTTTTTATGTTTGAAATACATCTCAGATGGAGCTGATGATAATGCTGCCGATGACTGGACCGTTTTAGTACACAAAGCTTCGCTGGCTTTTGGTGAAATTCTTCAAATTAATCAAACTGTAATTTAATAACAATTGTTATAGAATTAAATGAATACAGCTGTTTTAAAGACAATAGAAGAAATAATTAAAACTCCATTTATCGAAGATAAATTTGAGACTGGCGCTGTTTGTTTTGCAAATGACGAAGATGTAAGAGCCGATTTTAAGCTTCAGTTTACTGCGTATGATGTTGTGAATTATATCTATGGTGTTGTTTTTCAGTTGTATTCCGAAGAAAATATTAAAACGCTATCCATTTTAGATTTGAAAATCCCTTATCCCAAAAACGCTACTTCTTTTTGGGAATATAGCAGCATTGGAAAGAAATTCCGTCAGCAACAAATCATTGAACAATTTGAATTTACTGCTGTCAGCCAATTGAATTGGGAGAGCATTTAATCTTATTTTTTACGGTTTTTATGATTTGCATCATAAAAGTGAATTACTGTTCTGAATTAGTTTTGGAAAAAAATTAAATAGACTATTATGAACAGTGAACAAAAACAATTAATTAAAGCTACTATCCCCATTTTACAATCTTCCGGTGAAGTCTTAACGGACTATTTTTACAAGCGAATGTTTGAACACAATCCCGAATTAAAATCGGTTTTTAATATGGGAAATCAGGCTAATGGCAAACAAAAACACGCACTTGCCGGAGCAGTTTTGGCTTATGCGGAACATATTGATAATCCGTCGGTATTGATTAATGTTTTAAAGGGGATTGGGAATAAACATGTTAGTTTGAATATTCAGGCTCAGGATTATGCAATTGTAGGAGCGCATTTAATTGCTTCGATACAGGAAGTTTTAGGTGATGTAGCCACGCCGGAATTAGTGGAAGCTTGGACTACGGCTTACAACGAATTAGCCGCAATAATGACAAATATTGAAGCTGAATTCTATCTTAAAAACACCAAAACTGCCGGAGGCTGGAATGGTTGGAGAAATTTCACTATTAAAGAAATCGTAACTGAATCAGAAGAAATAAAATCCTTTTATTTATATCCGACTGATGGCGGTGCAATTGCATCTTACACCGCAGGACAATACATCAGTGTACAGGTTTTTGTGGAACAATTAGGATTGATACAACCGCGACAATACAGTCTTTCTACAGCCTTTAATTCGGAATATTACAGGATTTCTGTGAAACGTGAGAATGCTATTTCGCAAAATCCGGAAGGCATGGTTTCGAATACATTGCATCAATTAAATGTTGGAGATACGGTAAATGTTTCGGCACCGGCAGGGAATTTTTATTTGCAAGATGACAAAGCTCCAATAGTTTTAATAAGTGGAGGAGTAGGAGCAACGCCTTTGTTGAGTATGCTCGAGACCAATAAAAAGAATGCTAAAAACAAAACGGTTTGGGTTCATGGCTGTCGAAACAATGCCGTTCATGCTTTTAAAGATAGCGTAGCCACTATAGAAGAAGAATCAGACTGGTTAGAAACTTATATTTTCAATGAAGATTTAGAAGAAAATGTAACCAATAAAATTATAAAAGGAAGAGTGGATTTGACAAAATGTAAAGAAGCTATTTTGCTGGAAAATGCCCGTTACTATTTATGCGGACCAGCTCCTTTTATCAAAGCGCATTATGAGGCTCTGGTTGATTTTAATGTAGATAAAACAAATATTTTCTATGAAGAATTTGGTCCTCAATCTGTTTCTTTGAATTAAAATAGAAGTAAAAATGGTTAAAGCCGTTTCAATATTTTGAAACGGCTTTGTTTTTGAAATTAGTTTCGTTCATAACTCCTGATGATTTCTCTTTATTCCCAATTTCTAAATTCCTAATTTGCGGCTTTAAATTTAGAAGGAGAAAAATGAAGGTCTGTATTGCCGAAAAACCAAGTGTAGCGCGTGAAATTGCAGCCGTTTTGGGTGCCAACACCAAACATGATGGCTATTATGAAGGCAACGGCTATGCAGTAACCTACACCTTTGGTCATTTATGTACACTAAAAGAACCTAACGATTACAGGCCGTATTGGAAAAGTTGGGATTTGAATAATCTCCCGATGCTTCCCGAAAAATTTGAAACCAAGGTGGTGGAAAATTCGGGAATCCAAAAGCAATTTAAAATTGTAAAAAGTTTGTTTGACAAAGCCGAATTGGTTATCAATTGCGGGGATGCCGGGCAGGAGGGAGAGCTGATTCAGCGTTGGGTGATGAATGAAGCCAACTACAAAGGCGAAGTACAACGGCTATGGATTTCCTCATTAACAACAGAAGCCATAAAAGAAGGTTTTGAAAACTTAAAACCATCGACCAATTACGATAATTTATTCTACGCCGGTTTTTCCAGAGCTATTGGCGACTGGTTATTGGGTATGAATGCCACACGTTTGTATACCGTAAAACACGGCGGTTACAAACAGGTGTTGTCTATCGGGCGGGTGCAAACGCCAACATTGGCAATGGTTGTCGACCGTTTTAAAGAAATCGAAAATTTCGTGCCCCAGCCTTATTGGGAGTTACAGACTTTATACAGAGAAACACTTTTTAGCTATGAAGAAGGTCGTTTTCTAAAAAAAGAAGACGGTGAAATTTTAGCCAATAAAGTAAAAGAAAGCGAGTTCGAAATTGTTGCTGTCGAAAAAAAGAATGGGAATGAATATGCTCCAAAGCTATTTGATCTAACAGGATTACAGGTGTATTGTAATACTAAATTTGGGTTTTCTGCAGATGAAACCCTGAAAATTGTTCAGACTTTGTACGAACAAAAAGTAGTGACTTATCCCAGAGTGGATACTACTTTTTTACCAAATGATATTTATCCAAAAGTACCCGGAATTCTTCAAAAACTGACTAATTATTCAGTATTAACGGAACCACTTTTAGGAAAGAAGATTAAAAAATCCCCTAAGGTTTTCAATGATAAAAAAGTAACCGATCACCATGCTATTATTCCAACCGGAGTGCAGAATAATCTGCCGTACAATCAGCAACAGGTTTATGATATTATTGTAAAACGGTTTATTGCTGTTTTTTATGATGATTGTCTCGTTGCCAATACCACAGTAATTGGTAAGGCAGATGACGTAAATTTTAAAACTACCGGAAAAGAAATCCTTAAAAAAGGTTTTCGAGTTGTTTTTGAAGATCCGAATGCAAAGGAAAAAGAAGCTGATTTATTGCCAAGTTTTGTTGTGGGGGAAAAAGGACCGCACGAACCTTCCTTTCTTCAAAAAGAAACCAAACCACCCAATCAGTTTACCGAAGCAACTTTACTGCGTGCTATGGAAACCGCAGGAAAACAGGTTGATGACGAGGATTTACGGGAATTGATGAAAGAAAATGGTATTGGGCGTCCATCTACACGGGCGAATATTATTGAAACGCTGTTTAAGCGTCAGTACATCGTTCGAAATAAAAAACAGGTGTTACCAACGCCAACAGGAATTCAGTTGATTGATATTATTCAAAATGACTTATTAAAATCGGCTGAATTGACAGGTTCCTGGGAAAAGCAGTTGAAAGATATTGAAAAAGGTACTTTTACTGCTGCTGCGTTTATTAACAACATGAAACGTATGGTAGATGCTTTGGTATATGAGGTGCGAAGTGAAAAGATTCACGCTAATATTTCGCATGCCGGAAGTATTCAAAAAGAAGCCGTAAAAACAGAGAAAAAGAAAGCAGCAGGAATAGCCGCCGAATCCTGTCCGAAATGTAAAAAAGCAACATTGATAAAGGGGAAAACGGCCTATGGTTGTGCTGATTATAAAGCCGGTTGTGATTTTGTTTTGCCTTTTGCTTTTGCAGATAAAAAAATATCAGAGAATCAATACTTGCGATTGCTTCAAAAAGGTTCTACGGTTAACTTAAAAGATTTTAAAACCGATGCGGGTATTGTGGAAGGTTTGCTTCGTTTTGATGAAAATTTCAAACTCGTATTAGAACCTAAGAAAACAGTACAGAAAACAACTTCTGATGAATTAGCCTGCCCGAAATGTCAAAAAGGAAACATCATAAAAGGAAATACTGCTTATGGCTGTAGTGATTATAAATCAGGCTGTGACTTTAAAGTTTCTTTTGAAGTAGTCAGGGGAAAATTAAAAGATCAAAAACCAACTAAGGAATTGGTGTATGCTATTTTGAAAGAAGGAGTATAAAAACTAATAAATAGATTTTATTTTAAACAAAAATAGCCACTCATTACAAGTGGCTATTTAATTTTAATTTTATTCTTTTAATGAGGCCATATCAATTACAAAACGATAACGAACATCGCTTTTAAGCATTCGCTCATAAGCCTGGTTAATGTCTTGAATTTTAATAATTTCAATTTCGGAAACAATTCCTTTCTCCCCACAAAAATCTAATAATTCCTGTGTTTCTGCTATACCGCCAATGATAGAACCTGCAACTGATTTTCGTCCTAAAAGCATAGGGACTGTATTTAAAATAGGTTCCAATCCGCCTAAATAACCAACCAGAACCAATGTTCCGTTGATAGTTAAAGTACCCACATAAGGATTTACATCGTGTACATAAGGAACGGTATCAATAATCAAATCAAATTTTCCTTTTACAGATTGCATTTGGTTTTCATCAGTAGAGATGATAACTGAATCAGCTCCTAATTCTTTAGCATCTTTAATTTTGTCTGATGTTCTTGAAAACAAAGTTACTTCTGCACCAAGTCCTTTAGCCAGTTTAATTGCCATATGACCTAATCCTCCTAAACCAACGACTGCTACTTTTGAATTTGGTCCAACATTCCAATGTTTTAATGGTGACCAAGTAGTGATTCCGGCGCACAATAATGGTGCAACTGCGGCTAAATCCAAGTTCTCAGGAACTCTCAACACAAAATGCTCATCAACTACTACTTTTTCAGAATAACCTCCAAAAGTTTGTGTATTAAGATATTTGTCTTTACCATTATAGGTTCCGGTAAAACCAGTCAGACAATATTGTTCCAAATCATTTTTACAACTATTACAAGTACGGCAACTGTCTACCAAACATCCAACAGCGGCTAAATCGCCAACTTTGAATTTGCTAACTTCGCTTCCTACTTTGGTAATACGACCAACAATTTCGTGTCCCGGAACAGCCGGGTATATGGTGCCTCCCCAATCGTTTCTTGCTGTGTGTAAGTCGGAGTGGCAAACACCACAATAGAGTATATCAATTTCAACGTCTTTAGATGTTACTTCACGACGTTCTATGTTCATTTGTTTTAAATCGGCTTCGATAGCTTCTGTGCCATAAGCCTTTACTGGGTATGTGTTCATGTTTTTTTACTATTTTTTCACGGCATTATATTCTTCGTTAGTTACAGGCTGTAGCCAAACTACCTGTACATCATCTTTAAAGTTGGTGATAACAATATGTACCATTTTACTGTTTTCAGCAGCTCCATGCCAATGCTCCACATCTTCAGGAATGTTGACTACATCACCTTTTTTAATTGTTTGTGCTGCTTTGCCCTTTTCCTGATACCAACCGATGCCTTCTGTTACAATTAAAACCTGACCTTTAGGATGTGTATGCCAATTTGTTCTGGCTTTAGGCTCAAAGCTTACACTTCCTGCTGAAAAATCATTGTTTTTATCTTTAGCTACCAATGGAGTTAAAAAAGCATCTCCACTAAACCAATCGTTTGGTAATTTATTCCCTTGAGGGAAAAGAGAATCATTATTTTCTGTTATCATTTTAGTATGTTTTTTTAGAATTGCATGATGTTGTAATTTTGGTATTAATAACAAAAAACAACATCACAAAGATTATTTGTCCAGATATTACATTACGATAATACACAATTATTTTAAGTTTTCTTTGAAAAACGATTCTAATTTATCAAAAGGAATACTATTTACCTTGTCATATAAGTCCACATGAACAGCATTAGGAATAATCATTAATTCTTTGGGTTCAGACGCATTTTTGTATACATCTTCAGAGAAATAACGGGAGTGGGCATTCTCACCAGCAATCAACAATATTGGGCGAGGCGAAATTTCTTTGATGTAAGTAAGCAAAGGCATATTCATAAAAGACAAAGCATTGGTGATTGTCCATCCTTTGTTTGAGTTTAATGAGTTTTTGTGATAGCCTCGTGGTGTTTTGTAATAGTCAAAATAATCTTTTACAAATTGTGGTTCATCGCCTTTTAGCTTTTCAGGTAAATGTGTTGGAGGATAAGCAGGAGTTCCGTTTTCGGCATCAACCCAGCGTTGCAGGCTCATTTTTTCGAAAGCTTTTGTACGCTCCTCAGCGGTCATTTTGTCGTAATATCCTTTTGCACTCACTCTCGAAATATCGTACATACTGGTAGTAGCAACTGCCTTAATTCGTTTGTCAACAATTGTTGCATTTAGTGCAAAGCCGCCAAAGCCACAAATGCCGATAATTCCGATTTTGTTTCTGTCAACATTTTTTTGAAGTCCAAGAAAATCAACTGCCGCGCTAAAGTCTTCAGTGTTAAAATCTGGTGAAGCAATATTGCGAGGAGTTCCACCACTTTCTCCGGTATAAGAAGGGTCGAATGCAAGTACAGCAAAACCTCGTTCAGCCATTTGGTTTGCATACAATCCTGATGATTGTTCCTTTACTGCGCCAAAAGGACCACTAATGGCAAGTGCTGCTATTATTTCTTTTCCACTATTTTTAGGTAGGTATAAATCTCCTGAAAGCGTAATGCCGAAACGGTTTTTGAATGTTACTTTTTGACGCGTGATTTTATCACTTAATTCAAAAGTGTAATGGTTTGTTTGTTCTGTTTTTTCCATTGTCTTTTTATTTTCTGTTTGCTTTTTTTGTGCGTATGCCTGTCCCAATACCATAAGGGATGCGGCAAGTATGAATAGCAATTTTTTCATTTCTATTTCGAGTTAATTGATTTAATAATTTTTGCTGGCACACCGCCAACTATTGTATTGTTAGGGACATCTTTAGATACCACGGCACCAGCTGCTACTATTGAATTTTCGCCAACCGTTACACCCGGTAAAATTGTTGCACCTACACCAATCCAGGCTCCTTTTTTGATAACAATAGGAAGAGAAATAGTTGACCTTCTTTCGGCAGGATTTAAAGGATGATTGGTCGTAATTAGGTTTACTTTTGGTCCAATAAGAACATTGTCCTCAAGGGTAATACCGCCTCTATCCATAAAAGTACAGGCATGATTGACAAAAACATTTTTACCAATATTGATGTTCTCACCAAAATCAGAGTAAAAAGGAGGAATAATAAAAAAAGTATCATCTACTTTTTTACCTATTAATTCACTGAAAATCTCGTTGATTTTCTGTAAATCGTCTGCTATAAGGTTGTTAAGCTTTGTAGTTGTTCTAATGGCTTTTTGGATAACCCTGAACAATTTTGAATACTCAGGATCATCAGGACTAATGGTTTCTCCTGATTTATCTCTGATAAAAATATCTTTAATGACTGTTTCCATATAATTTGCATTTGATTTAGAAGATGTGAACTTCAATGAATTATTAAAAGCAAAATTACAGAGGAAAGAGACTTAAATATTAACAATAATCAAACCGATAATTAAGAATTTCAAACTATTTGTTCGCGGAGTGATTTAGGATTTGTTCCTGATATTCGTTTAAAATAGTTATTAAAATAAGCCGGATATTCAAAGCCTAAGGCATAGGCAATATCCGAAATGTTCCAATCGGTATGTTGTAAAAGGGCTTTGGCTTCGTTTACTATTCGTTCGCTGATATGGGTAGTAGTAGATTTGCCGGTGACTTCTTTAACAGCCCGGTTCAAATAATTAACGTGTACATTAAGGCTGTTGGCATAATCCTGAGCTGTTTTTAATTGCAAAGGATAATCCATGTTTTCAATAGGAAACTGTCGTTCTAAAAGTTCCAGAAAAATAGAGGTAATTCTTGAAGCTGCGTTCTTATGCTGGTTAAGGTTTTCTGAAGGTTGTGATTTCAACGCTTCGTGAATGATAAGGTTGATGTAATTCCGTATAAGTTCATCTTTATGAGTGTATTCAGAACTTTGTTCTTCAATCATTTTTTCAAATATTGTATTTAAAAACTGTCTTTGCTGTTCAGTGATTTTTAAAACAGGGGTACCGTTGATTTTGAAAAAAGGTGATTGGTGTAATAGTTCTGTTCTTTCAGATATTTTTAAAAATTCCTCTGAAAAAAGACAGGTGAAACCAACATAGGTAGTTGATATTGTTTCCCAGGAATAGGGGATGTGTGGATTGCCAAAAAATAAAATAGTGCCTTCTTGTTCAAAACTTCTGTCAGCATAATGAATAATGCTTTTTCCTGTAGTTAGGCAAATTTTATAAAAATCTTTTCTGTTGTATACACGGGTAGCATTGCTGTCGTCTTCTATTTGAAACGCCTTAAAGCCTTTTAGTTTTAGTTCGTTATTGAACTCTGAAACGATACGTTGAGTTTTGTTTTCCATGTTTCAAAGTTAAGAAAATCAAATATAAAAAAATCGTTAAATGAAATTTTATTAGAAGTATTGTTGTTAAAATAGCTGATGAAAATAAGAATATTATTTTGGAATAATTACCAAATAAAAAACCTCGAAAGTCATACGATTTTCGAGGTTTTATTAGAATTTTCTGCGGAGAAAGAGGATTAAATTCTTTGGTCCCAAAGAGGGAGACCTACAAAGAAAACCTAAAGCCAAATGAATTGGCTTAGTTTTCTGTTTTTATAACTGCTCCCTAAAGCGATCTTGTGTCACAGTTATAGAAACAGAAAACCCGAAACGAAAGTTTCGGGTTTTCTTTGCGGAGAAAGAGGGATTCGAACCCCCGGACCTGTTACAGTCAACAGTTTTCAAGACTGCCGCATTCGACCGCTCTGCCATTTCTCCAATATGTTGCTATCATTATGTGATTGCGAGTGCAAATATAAGAGCTTTTTTCAGATAAAAAAATACAGAATCCCTTATTCCTTAAAAAAAAAGAATAAAACTTTTAAGGGAAATTTTAACTTATTGAAAATTAAGTGATATATGTTAATGGCAGCAAACTTGTTTTTGAATTTGTTGTCAATTTTTTTGGTATAATTAGAGTAAAACTAAAAGACAGCATAGAATTAGCTGCCTTTTAATTTAAATATTGAAGAAAAACTAAATTTTGAATCCTCCTGAAACTTCAATTCTTTGTGCGTTAATCCATTTGGAATCGTCTGAACATAGAAAAGCAACTACCGATCCAATATCATTGGGTAATCCAACTCTTCCCAGAGCAGTTTGAGAAGCTATTAATTGGTTCATGTCGTTGTTGTCTCTCACTACTCCTCCGCCAAAATCGGTTTCAATGGCACCCGGAGCAACAGAGTTCACTCTGATTTTTCTAGCACCTAATTCTAATGCCTGGTATCTTGTTAACGAATCAATCGCAGCTTTCATGGCTCCATAGGCAGAATATCCCGGAAACGAGAATCGGGCTAATCCCGATGAGGTGTTTACAATGCTGCTGCCGTCTTTCAATAAAGGCAGTAATTTTTGAGTTAAGAAATAAGGGCCTTTAAAATGAATGTTAGTCATTGCATCCAGTGCTTCTTCAGATGTTGTTTCAAAAGGAGAATTAATCCCGACACCTGCATTGTTAACAAGGGCATCTAATTTATTACCTTCAAAATGAGAAGCTAAGATAGTTTCTACTTCTGTTTTAAAATTTTCAAAGCCAGCAGTAGTGGCAATGTCTAATTGTACTGCAAATCCTTTTTTACCGATGTTGTTGATTTCTGATATTACATTTTCGGCATCTTCTTTTTTGCTTTGGTAAGTGATAATGACATCAAAACCTTTTTTTGCTAATTGTAAAGCCGAATCTTTTCCCAGTCCGCGGCTTCCACCTGTTAGCAGCGCTATTTTATTTACGTTGTTTGACATTTTTGTATGTTTTTAAATTAGATTACAAAGTTGCAACGAAATCAAATCATGCTGTTTGTAATTTTCAAACTAATATTTGTAAATATCAAATAATTACTCTCTGAAGACTAAAGGAGAGTGTCCGCTGTGTTTTTTAAAGAAATTAGAAAAATGGGCAACTTCATCAAATCCCAAAGAATAGGCAATTTCAGAAACATTCCAATTGGTTTGTTTTAAAAGTATCTTGGCTTCTTGATTTATTCTGCTTGAAATGATATTAGTTGTGGTTCTTCCAATGGTTTCTTTTAATACTTTATTTAAATGATTTACATGAATATTTAAAACATCCGAATAGTCTTTAGGGGTTTTGAGTGACAATAATTGGGTAGTGTTTTCAATAGGGAATTGCCTTTCCAGTAATTCAATAAATAAAGAGGTTATTCTGGTAGATGCCGTTTTGATATTTTCAGCAGGAGCTATGGGGGTTAATTTTTGTCCATAATGAATGAGTTCCATCAGATAATTTCGGAGCAGGTCGTATTTGTATTCGTAGTCCGAATTGATTTCCAGATGTATTTTTTCGAAAATACTCAGAACTTGCTCGTATTGTTCTTTTGAAATCTGAAAAACAAAATCACTTTGACTGGAAAAAACTGCTAAGTTGTCAATATCAAAACCCGTTTTAGAGAAAGGCAGAAAATCTTTTGTAAACACACAAAAATGTCCTGCCTGTTTGTTTCCTGTAGGGGTGTATCGATAGGGAATTTTGGGAGTGGCAAATAATATTCCGAATTCTTTAATCTCAATGGTCTTACCGGCATACTCAACTAAATTCTCACCTGAAATTAAACTGACTTTGTAATATGTTCTTCTGTTGTATGGCATTTCGGGTTTTGCCTTGCAAGTAGCATGGATGCTTTCGATATTAAAAACATTAAAGTGTCCGATATCTTTATTTAGATTTTCAGACAGAAAAAGATCTAAATCAGCAGCTGTTTCTTTAAAAATATCTTTGTAGAATTCCTTTATGGTAATTGAGCTCATAGATTTGTAAAATTCAAATATAATTAAATTCCGGATTTCAATGAGGGTAATTCTGTGGTTTTTATACTAAGGGGGGGGTAACCAGGGTAAATTTTTATAAGGAAAAAATAATCAAAAAGGTTACAAGGAAAAGTATAAAAATGAAAAAAGCACCTCATTGAGGTGCTTTCCGCGGAGAAAGAGGGATTTGTCTTCTTCAAAAAACACCAATAAAATCAATACTTCGCAAAGTATATCGTTTAAGTGACACCTCGACAGACACCTCTTTATTATGATACAATTATTCTAAATTCAAAGTAGTCAAATATAAGTATAATTGTTTGAATATTAAAGCTTCAAGGCTAAAAAATGAACTAGTAGTTTAAGTGTTTAGTTGTCTGTATCTTGATTAAAATTTGTCTAATTTCTTTTTAGATTTTAACCAAAAATCAAGTGAGTTACTTGTTCATATTTTATACCTGAATAGATACAGAACTCATCAATCGTTAGGAACTCATTTTCGAGCTTATTGAGGTCTTTTTTTATTTTTTGCATCAATCTGGTGCATTGACGATAACTCTTACCGGTTATGCGTTGTATGTCCTTTGGATAGATGCAAATCCTCTGATTATTCGTTTTCATACTTTATACTTAACTTTGATATAGCTATGCTATACTTCTGACGTGCAGAAATTCTTTTTGCAATTTAGTCATAATTCTCCAGACTTATTTATCGTGTTTTTAAGTTCATTTTAGACACTTATGTCTTTTTAAGACATATGGTACACTCGTGGTTTTTCCTTTTGAAAAATGCTTTGTAAACTTTGCTATACTCATTCAAGATATGGTTGCAACTGATTGGTAGAATGAAATGGTTTTTAGACGATTGTTTAATAAAATTTTGAAGTTATGGCAAGGCAAAAAGGCATAATTAAATTGAAAGGTACTATCGGAGATATTACTTTTTATAAAACGCAGGACGGGCATTTAGCGAGAGAAAAAGGCGGAATTGACGCTAACAGAATCGCCAATGATCCTGCGTTTCAAAGAACACGTGAAAACGGTTCGGAGTTTGGTAGAGCAGGGAAGGCAGGTAAGGTTTTAAGAACTGCTTTACGCGTACTGTTGTTGAACTCGGCTGATAGCCGTATGGTGAGTCGTTTGACGCAATCTATGGTTAAGGTGATTCAGGCTGATTCTACCAATGAGCGTGGATTACGTAATGTGATTGACGGGGAAGCGGAATTATTGACCGGCTTCGAATTTAATATTCGTGGAAAACTAGGAACTAGTTTGTTTACTCCGTATACCGGAGGCATTAACAGAGTTTCCGGTGAAATCTCAGTTGACATCCCTTCCTTTATTCCTTCGAATATGATTGCGGCTCCTGGAGGAACTACTCATTTCAAAATTATTTCAGCCGGTGTTGAGGTAGATTTTGAAAATGAAAGTTTTGTAGAACAACATTCTGAGACAGCGATTATAGCTTGGGATACAACACCTACAGCTGTTATCAATCATGTGAATACTGTTACTCCTAACAGCACTAAACCATTATTCCTTGCTTTAGGACTTGAGTTCTACCAAGAAGTAAACGGTAGCATGTATTCGTTGAAAAATGGAGCTTACAACCCATTAGCACTTATCGTAGTTAATGGAGGTGTGTAATCAGAAGTTAGGATATAGAAATCAGATTTAAGAATTATGGTTTTGTTTTTAACTAGAACTTATTTCCCTGAAGGAACTAATGGTAAACTCGAATGCGAAGGTAAATTGATTTGCAAAACAATTGAATTGCCGTGGAAGAGGAACGAAACGAAGGTTTCCTGCATTCCGGAAGGGAAATATTTTATTAGAAAGCGATACAGTGCCAAATACAAGTGGCATTTGGAATTGGTTGATGTCCCGAATAGAAAGTTTATTCTTTTTCATCCTGCCAATAATGCCCAAAAGGAATTACAAGGCTGTATTGCTCCGGTAACTAAACTTTCTGGTCCAGGGCTTGGTTTGATGTCCCGGATAGCTTTTAATAAGCTGAAAGACGTTGTTTATAAAGCTTTGGACAATAAAGAAAGTGTCGAAATATTGATTCAATCTTAGCTATTAGATTATGAAAAAAATTATGAATAGAGCTTCAGCTCCCACACCAAAGTTTTTTAAAGTGCTTCGAAATGTTGGTTTGGCATTGGCTGCCGTTGGTGGAACTATTTTAGCAGCTCCAATTGCATTGCCTGTAATAGTAACTACTATTGGAGGCTATGTTGCTGTAGCCGGAGGTGTTTTGTCGGCAGTGAGCCAACTTACTACAACTGATGACAGCTAATAACCATACCTTGATGGGAACTGCCGGAGGCACATTTTTAAGTATAGTACCTAATCTTCAGTCTGAAGATATTGTAAAAACGGCTGTCTTGGCCACTGTTGGAGCAATTGTCAGTTTTATGATTTCGTTATTACTTAAATGCCTAAATAAGAAGCACAAAAAATAAGTTTAGCTCTAGTTGTGGTGACCTTTGGGTTAAACAAAATGAAAGTCAGGTCTGAAAAGGACTTGACTTTTTTTATTTTATCATTATATTTGAATTAACTATTTTATGAATACTAGTAATACTTAGTTTTTTATCGATTACTCTTTTTAGATGTCCTCCAGCAACATTTTTCCAGTTTGCATTGAGCGGAATAACAGTTTTTAACTATATAAAAAATCTAGAAGATATGAACGACATTGGAATTTTTTTGAAAAGGTGGATTGGAGTTAACGCGGGCAGACCAAAAAGTAGAAAAGTCTAATTGATTAAAATTAAGGATGAACATATTGCAGTTAACTTCTCAGGTTCGAATCCTGACTGTCCACAAGTAAATAACCCATCAGATCTGGGTTATTTTTTATTGCAATAACGATATAAAATTACTCTACGCATATCGTTTATGATATTAATGTTCTCGTTAAATTGCTTTTCTTTTTGTTCCAGGAGTTTTAAAGCAGCAACTTGTTTTATATGCTCTTCGTGTTCCTGCATAATCAGACTGGCTTTATCATTGAATTCTTTTGAAAAATTTTGAAGGCGTAAAAACGGAATAACCGAACCGACTAAAAAGGGATGCCAAAATTTGGTTTTCCATAAGCTGTAAGCCACAAAATAAATATTCTCGCAATCATCCTCATTTTGAAAAATGACTACAAAACTGTTGGTAAATGGCTCTTTTTGGGGTTTACCGCAGTTCATTCCCTTGTTTAATATGAAAAAATGTGGTTTGCTATAAAGCGTGTTTTTTTGGTGTGTTTTGATGATGAAATTTGGCATAGCTTCGGATTTAAAGGTTAGCTTTTCTTCTTATCTCCTTGCTTTTTCTGATGAATGTCTATGTGCCTCGCTGCGCTCTGCACCAATAAATCATTTCAAAAGAAAAAAAAGAAAAAAAGAAAGCCATTCGTCCAAGTGGAAGGTTTCAAAAAAGCAGGTTTTTCAGAAAAAATACTACCCTAAATAGAAGTGTTTAGTAGGCAGTTTTTAGTGTTTAGCTAAATAGTCAACTGGAAAAATAAGGTGGAGATTTTTTATGAAACCCGAAGGGCTTGAACTTGCTTTTTTGAATACCTGGAACTTAGTTTTGCTCTCTTTTTTTTATTTTTTATTTTGAAATATCTAATCAAATTTGTATTTGGATGAAATTTTGGAATAATAAGTGCCGATTTTAGCAGGGTAGTTCTTGAAAGGGTATCCAATTTTTTGGACGGATGGAAATACCGAAATCAAAAAATAAAAACGTTTTTTATCCGGCTGAAAAATTTGATACTCTTTTTTACTATTTGATTTTTGAGGATGCTTGAGTAGTGTTCAGTAAGCAGTTGTTAGTATACAGTCGGAATGTTGCTATGGAAAAGGAAAGCATCTTCAAAAAACAACGCAAAGACTTACCTAGTGCGATGGGGCAGCAGCACAGGCAAGGGTATTATTTTTTTATTTGCTTATCGGGATGTTCTGATTGGTTTAATGGAAAAGCTGCTGCCATAGACTTGAAAGAAATACAATCTTTATAGTGTGTCATTTACTATTATTATGAACGGTATGGCATCGGCTTTTCCGTTAAAGCAATTACTGCTGTTTTTCTGGCAAATAAAAATAATACTCTTGCTGGGAATTTTGGTTTTGTGGGTAATAAAATGGCTTTTACCATAGGCAAATAACCTGAAAATCCAAAGCCATTTTATTACTTACAAAAGCAATGAAAATATTTCCTATGTAACCGCCAAGATGATAAAAACAGTGAATGCAAACGTTCTTAAAAGCAATGATAACCGTAAAGTTTCAGATGAAATACAATACATTGTTAAAGACAGTGGCGAAGGACGGTATTTTTTTGTAGCCGGGTGATGCGATGGGAGCTGCAAAAAAATGTTGTCCTGGAGCCACTGGCAAGCGCGTTGGGTGAGCGGCTTTTTTACATAATGTTATTATAGTGCATCCTTAAATTTCATTAAGAGCAAAATAGTTCTTCATGCACTATAATGCCACATTATGTAAAGAAGCTTTGGGGAAAGTTTTTGTTGCCTTACGTTGGTTTATAATTGGAGTAGCAAACTTCTGGCATACAAAAACTTTTGGAGCGTTGGGAAAGAGTGGCAGTTTGATTATTAATTAGAATCTACATCTATAGTTTTTAATTAGTTGGTCAAGCCTTTCTATTTTTCCATAAGCTTTGATGTATTACTCAATCCTATTGTCTAATTATATTCCGCATCTCTAATAGCAGAAAAATTAGCGGTTAGTATGTATATTTAAAAAAATATAATTGTAAAAAAATGCGATTACTTCATTTTAATATTTGTGAGAAAATACTATGTTGTATGTTGAAATTTGTTAATTTGTGCTATATTATTTGTAAGTTAGAATCTTAATAAAAACAATATATGACCCAACCTATTTATTTAGATGAAGAGATTAAAGCACAATGGAAATATGCTGTTGAGCAAGCTAAAGCGGATAGAGAGAAATATTTTAATTGGATTAAAGATGAAATTAATATTGCAATTTCATTAATTAATAAATACGATAAAATTTATGTACTCGGTGGTTTAGGTTCAAAACTTCTTGCTGCTTCTCCGAATATCTATAATCAAATAATGGAGAGTTATACTGGTCCAGATATGGAACAAGCTGATCAGGAAAAAATAGTTGAAGATGATGAAATCGAAGTTATCCTCGAGTATGCAATGAATATTGCATCAGCTTCTCCAAATACAAACATTGGAGTAATTCCAACTGAGCAGGATATAATGGATATAAGAAGCCAATTGTCTAAAATAAAATTTAATATTGGATTCTATGAGATGTCAGCAGAAAATCCAAAAGATGGAACTGAATTTGACCATCGGTTAAAAATTGCTGTGATGGAAGATACTATGCATGTTCGAGGTGATGGTTATCAATCTCATGTTTCAGAAATCTATGAAGAAACATTCTCATATCATAATGGTTTTTTACAGCAGTATTATGGTTTTGATTCAACAGATATATTTGATGTAATTCAACGGCTTGATTTATTGGTTGCTTCCAAAATAGGAAATGCATTCGGCAGTTCTTTAGCACACCAAAGATTTACGGAATGGAGTGATGAAAAAGGACAAGAATCAGTGATACAAGAAATGATGACAACTGGTAAGCATTTTATGCAACAATTTGTTTTTGATAATCTAGACTTATATGATGACAGAAATCCAGAAGGTATTTCAATGCTTCCTTTGGATTATATTGAAGGTTATAATAGGTTATTTTGGGTTATTCCAAAGACTGAAAAAGAAGTAAAAATTTTTAATTTACTTTCTCATCATTTTGGTGACAATTCAGATTTTTTAAAAGGCAAATTTGGTGGTTTTTTACTCGGCGATTCCGTTACTCAAACAAAGCCATTGATTAAAGTTGATGAAAAATTTTATTGTTTTTCTTCTAGTCTTCCTTTTAGAAACATTTTTAATATAACGGCAAATTTATTACAAAATGCCGATGTTATTTATTACGAGCAGTCGTTTAGAGGTAATTCATTTGCAAACTCAAGAGATAATTATATTGAGAGAAAAACAAAAAAACTTTTTGAAAAATTTCTTCCAACTGTTCAATTTTATCATTCATTGAAATACAATATTGTTGAAGATGGCCAAGCGAAAGAACCTGAATTGGATATTTTAGGTGTTGGTAATGATATTATTTACATCATAGAGGTTAAGGCGGGAGAACTAAATAAAAAACATAGAAGAGGTGCTATTTTAGGATTGAAAGGTAGATTGACTGAAACAGTAAACGAAGGCTCATATCAATGCCATAGAGCTGAAAAATTTATAAAAGAAAATGAATCTCCTGAATTTCGATATATTGATAATGCAAAACAAAATATTTTAAGTATTGATAAAATAAAAAATTACAAGTTTGTCAAAATTTCGGTAATGTTTGAGCATTTATCAACTGTTTCTGTAAACCTGAAATATTTAATTGAAACAGGTGTGTTGAGTGCCGACTATAAATGGACTTGGATTGTTTCATTGTATGACTTAATGATTTTTGCTGATTTAATTGAGAATGAAAATGACTTTAAAGATTATATCGATAATAGATTAAAACTCTACGAAAGAGATGATGTGGAATTCCAAGATGAAATAGATATTTTAGGGTTTTTCTTTGAAAACGAATTTCCGTTACCAGACGAAAAAGACAACGAAAAAATATTCATTCATTCGTATCGAGACGAAATCGAGAATTATTACACTAGAAAGGATGTTGGAATAGCAGGAGTTACAAAGCCTCTCAGAAAGAAATAATATATAATTTTCAGTATGAAATCGGATCAAGATAATAATTACTTGCAAGATCTTAGACATCTAATTTAATATCAACGTAAAATATGTATTCAACGAATAATTTAGATTGGAAGACTTACGAATCAATCACAAAATACATTTACGAAACGTTAGGTCATCAGTCAGGTGTTACGATTAAAGGTTATGGCAGTACCTGCAAAGTAATTGGCAAATCGGGGCTTAGTCACCAGATTGATGTTATAACGTCACATACATACGGTCTTCATACTTATGAAACGGCAATAGAGTGCAAGTATCGGAAGGAAAAGGTAAACAAAGATGTTGTAATGAAGCTGGTACAAATACTTGAAGATACTGGGATAAATAAAGGAATTATTGTTTCGAAAAGTGGTTTCACGCGAGATGGAATTGAATTTGCAAAATATAAAGATATAGGGCTAGTTCAACTTCGGGAATATGGAGAAAAAGATATGGAAGATAGTTCAGGTAAAATTGACATTGGTACTATTGCTTTGAATATTAACATACATAGGACACGACCAGAAATAACAAGTATTGACATAGGTAATAACAGGAAGATCGAAATTAAACATGAATTCGATTATTTCGACTTTATAGTTTTCCTTGAGAATGGAAATCAGGTTGCCTTTTATACCTACGTGAATGATTTTCGAAAAGAAATAAATCGTATAAATAATAAAGGAAAGGCATTAACAAGAAAGTATAAAATTCCAGGAAGCAAATTATTTAATCGACAAACTGAAGAAAAAATGAATTTAGACGAAATAATTTTTACTGGTCAAATAACTGAAAGGGATGACAATCGTAATTTACAGTTTAATATTGTTGACAAAGTATGGTTACTCATGAAATCAATGTTTGATGAACGAACTTTTACTTTTTCTGAGAATGGTTTGCTTATAGAACACAAAAAATAAAAGATGCAGCAAGTAATAGATTAGCATAACTTAAACTACTGCATTAATTCAACTCAAAAACTAATATATGTACAATTATTTAGGTGTTTTAAGTTCCGATTCATTGAACAGAGATGGATATGTAATAGCATTCGAGGCTCTTGAAAAAAGTATTGGAGAAACTGCAATTAAAGGAATGCCATCTTTAATTGACCACGATTTTCATAGACCTTTAGGATGGATATTCCCTTTTGGAATACTCATTGAACCTAAAATAAGTAAAACTATTGGAAACTTTCATGTTTGTGATAATGACGATGACATGAATTTGATTTACCCTAAAATACAAGATTATTGGCAGTTTATTAACTACGAAGCTTGTAAAGACTATATTGATGAATTTAAAACACATCTTAAAGACAATTTTTCAACAGAAGGAAGATTTATTCATAAAGGATGTGTAGCTTATAATTTGCCAAATATTACTGATAAAATCTTTCCAGAACTTTTTGCCGATGTTGATAAATCAGGTTTGGTTTTTTTAGATGACATTTTAGTGGATTTTGAATATGCAGGTTCTGGTATTTTTAAAAGTAAGACTAGTGATTTTTGTGTGTTTTGCCATCAATTTTTCAAGAGAAACCTTTCCCTGATAAACAATTATAATACATATTTTATTGATGAATTTATACGGCTAAATTCAAATAAGGAAATAAAACTGAGAATAGCTATTGACCATAATTTAATTGGATTATCAAAAACTTACACCGGGGTATTAGAATTTGATTATTGGTGGGGACCAAAATTTAATGATGATATTTCTAGCCTTCCTGACCAAGTTACCAGATATGAATGTAATGAAGAGCAGGAATTCTATAATAATATACTAGGAACCGAATTTTGGTGGAAAACTGATGAAAATGAAAAAACTCTTGAAATCGAAGAAATAAGAGAAAAACCATCCTTAGGTATTGATGATAGTTCTTACGGTTGTAGGTACATCCATTCTATATATGATAATGAGAAAAAAGAATTTAATCATTTCGATGGTGCAGTTAGGATGTATACTGAAGACCAAATCATAAATAGATGGGAGACCAATATTAATAAAGCGGAAAAAAACACTGATTATACAAAACTTTTTCGGATAGATGGGAAGTTAGAGCTTGCAGATTGGAAAAAGCTATGTATTCTTTATTACAAAGGAAATCCATTATTATTTGAATATTTCGGTGCAAAAGACGAATATGAAAGCTTAAAAAACTCTGCTAAAGTTCAAGATCAGCTAACAGGATACATTCCTAATAAAATTAACGGAGATGATGGTATTAGATTATTCACTTCTTATCATCCTAAGAGTTCCGATTATAGTTCTTTTCAAAGAAAAATAATTCATCCAGATATAATAAAATTTCAAAATGGAGAGTCTATAAATGTCTTAGAATATGATATTATTGAAATTGATAAATATCTCAAAAGAACTGGAAGCAAAATGGATTATCCTGTTGAAATTAATTTCCTAAAACCGTTTGATTTTTACACTAACTACCCAACTATTTTACATGCTTCCGAAAATACAGAAAAACTACTACAAGATACTATACAAGCCTTTAAAACGATTTTTGAAATTCAAAACAAGGTATTGAATAAGACTATTTCCTTTACTATAGCTTGGGAAATGGAAGATTTTGAAGTTCGATTATCAGTATTTGGTAAGTCCTCCGAGATTGTTAAGTGGTTAAATGAATTTCAGACTATTCCAACGGATTACGAGAATTTTAGACAATGGTTAATCAATCAAAGAAAATGGATATATGATAATTATAATTACTTAGAAAAAGACTTTACACATTTATTAAAAAGTGATGGAATATTTCACATTAAAAGAAAACCTATTGACCATGATATGATTTCATTCCCGAACGATGAAGATGAAAGTTATTTTGAGATAAGGGTAAAAGCTGATATGGAACTCGATAAGTTTATCAAAGAGAAATCCATTTTTCCATCACGTTTAGGGATTATTAAGAAAGCAACTTGTACTAAAACAGGTTCTGATTATTTCACATCCGAAACTTCTAAATATTTAGACAATGATGTGAAAATGGCTATTGAGAGAATTGAATTAGCAGGACTTTTTTGGACAGATGAAGAATATCATTAAAAAAATAATTATGGAAAATCATCCCCTTTGGTTTAGAGTTTTATGTCATTTTGACGATAATAATTATTTTGCAAACGGATTAACAATTCCCTTTCTGCTTGGGGCAAGTTCAATAATTAATTCTGATGAAGAGATTTTATCAGTCGAAGAATTCTTTTTACAGGCAATAGATGAATCTTTACCAAGAAAAATTTCTTTACAAAAATGCGTTAATATTGGCGAGTATGTAATAGGAATTATAGATAAAGAGACTATTAATTATCCTTATGGAAAAGCCATTACAAAACAATTTGGAAATATATGCATTACTGACAATTCCTTTTTAGAAATTATCGATGCTAGTGAATTAAAAAATATACTTATAGACGAATCACAAAATTTATTAGATTCTAATCTGTATTCAATAAATAGAGGGAATTGGGGAAATTACTCTGATGTTGAAATGTCAAGAATAAAAGAATTACTATAAAAATTTTAAAAACAATGACACAACGCGATTTAGATATAATTAGAGAGCTTTTGAAACGTACTGATGATTTGCCAGATATTCTTCATTTGCGAGCTGCTCCAATCGGCTACATTCTCACCAATGTAGACAAAGAATTACTTTTAGACACTTATCAAAAACTCGATGATATATTAAAAGAGGTCGCAGCTTTTATTAATGTTAAGTTTCCAGGCAGGCAGGATTATATCCAACCTTGGAATGAAATTGATTTTGATACTAAAATAGGCAATTTTAAAATTATTACGACGGATAGGGAACATACTAAATCAGCTTGGGAAAAAGGAATTTTTGATTTAAAAAGCCTAATAAAATCTCTCATTAATGAAATTACGCTTCTTGTTGACCAAGAAAATGAAATTAAAAATAATCCATTGTTTAGTGAAAAGGAATGGGACAAATATTATGACCTACGCCTTGAAAAAAGAGCAGACCAAGCGGATTTTTTCCTTGATTTAATCATTGAAAAAAGGCTTATAAATTTGGATAAATCAACAATACGGAAGTATTTCAAGCAATGGTTTGCTGAAGCTCACGATTTTGATTTACAATTTGAGGATGGAGATTTTGCACTTGAAGACGGAGATATTCAGACTGTTCCTAATTTCAGCAAGGATAATATTCCTGAATTTCTCAAATGGTTTGAAAGTGAGGGTAACAATTTTATAGACTATTTAAAAGAACAAGGTGTGAATGTGAAAAATGATTCAAAAGAAACTATTGTCAATACTGGCAATCTTATAATAAATCAAGAATCTAAAATTGAGACGCAAACTATAAAAAGTGGAATTGAACAAAAAGAATCCAATTGGTCTAAGGCTAATATAATTATAGCTCTGGTAGTAGGTATTGCAACAATTGCTGGTGTACTATGGCAAATATTCAATTAGAAAACGCTTATGGGACAAGCTAAACAAAGATGGATAGAATTAAATGAACGGAATATTGGTAACGTTCCAGATAAAAATGTCTGTGTTAAACATTTTGAAGATAAACACATAAAAAAATTCATCAGGCAGAATTATGATGATGGCTTCTGTGATTATTGTCAAAAGGATTTAAAAGTTGTTGAACTAGAAGACTTAATGAAGTTTATAATGAGTGGCATATCGAATTTTTATGAGGATGCTGCAAACTTTATGGGCTATAATTCACAGGAAGGTGGTTATTTAGGAGAGATTTACACGCCTGATGAATTAATCCAAGAGTTTATAGAATTAGAAGCAGAACCATTTGAACTTATTGAAGATATTGTAAATTCTATAGAGGATATCGCTTGGGCAAAACCTGACTTATATTATGACAACGAAGGGGATGAACTAATGTCCCAATGGACACTTTTTAAGAACATAGTCAAGCATAAATCAAGATTTTTATTTAGTCCGGGAGATGATGATGAATATAAAAATGTATATAAAATCCTCAATGAAGTTGGTAGGTTGATAGTTTCTTTAAACTTAATTCATAAAGTTCCTAAAGGGTCAAAAATCTATAGATGCCGCCAACATGATTCAAAAAAGAAAATTACTGAAAAAAAAGAAATGATTTCTCCTCCAATAGATAAAGCTATTTACCCCAATAGATTTAGTCCTTCAGGTATCTCAATGCTTTATTCGGCATTTAATAAAGAGACAGCAATTTTAGAAACCATAAGTAGGGAAGATAATAAAAATAAATATGTAACAATTGCCGAACTAGAACTTGAAGAAGACAAGTATGTAATTGATTTTTGTAAACTTCCAAATATCCCAAGCATTTTTGGACAAATCAAGAATTATTATTTGATTTATTTCATACATGATTTGGTTAGAGATTTTACAAAAGATGTTAAGAAGGATGGTAAGGAACATATCGAATATGTCCCTACACAAGTTGTAACGGAATTTTTTAGATATTCTTTTAATAAAAATCGAAAATATAAGATTGATGGTATAATTTATCCATCTTCAAAAAATAAGAAGAATGAAGCTCTAGTTTTCTTTTGGGATAATGAAGAGAGCGAAAAATTATTAAATTTAAAATCCATCAATAGGGAGAGAATTTAAAAAAACGAGAGCTTTTAATTTATACAGATACTGTTTTCTACCCACCTTTTCTACCCACTTATGGTAGTAAGTAATTAATTTTCCAATTTCCACCTTTATCACTTCCTTCTCTAGTAAGTAATCCTAAATTTTTAAGAATATCTATATTATTATCTATAGCCGAAGCACTTATACTTACTACTTGTTCTAATTCTTTCTTTGTTACTTTTGGATTATTATGAACTTCTCTAAGAATTTTTATTCTATTAGCAGTTAGTTTTTCTACCCACTTTTCTACCCACTTTTCAAAATCAAAAGGTCTTCTTAGTATAACTGTAAATATTCCATCAATATTAAATTCGGGAGGTGTTAGTGCTTCGTCTTTCATTACATCCCGAATACGAGTTATACCTGAACCTATTTGTTCTACTAATCGCATTCTTTCAAATAAACCAAAAATTAATGGGTTTCTGCTTGCGCTTCTTTTTCCGAATTCACTTCGTGGTACTGCGCTTACTAAGCCACCCGGATTTGATATTTCGACACGATCATCAAAAACTTCTACAGTTATTCTTGCTCCTTTGTCGTAGTAGTCGCGGTGTGCTAATGAGTTTATAATTGTTTCCTTAAAAGCAGTTTCGGGAATTTCCCATAATTCTTTTCTTGGTTTGCCACCTTCTCCTTCAATATCATATCGTACATCCAGTTTTGATTTTAACCAAATCATGGTCTTTTGATACTGTTGGTAAAGCGTTCCGGTCATTACTTTATCATCTATGATATATCGTTTATCAATACCATCAAAGACTACACAACGAATCACAGCTTTTTCGAAAAACTGTTCAGGATTGCTGCTAAAAAATAAAACTGTTCCATTTTTTAAATAACCATCATTTGTAATTAGTTTTAGATTGGCAAATAGTTGTTCATCGGAAGTTGCATTGACTAAACCTGCTTCAAATCTGAATGTTTTGATATTTTCTTCCAAGATATCTTTTTCAACAGAAGCCTCTAAGCAAAGAGCATCATCAAAATAAATTTTGTCAGCTTGTTGAAAAAAGTCTCTCATTTCCTCAACGGTTGTAAGCTTTTGAGAATTTGGTCCCTGACGTACATAAATTGCACCAGAAAGAACATAAGGTTTGTTTGAGCCAGAAGGAACTTCAATTACAGCAATATTCTTTCCATCAACCTCAACAATATTAAAGTCGCATTTTAAAGCCGGTGAAATTTCATTGATAGAATTTTGAATTGCGGAACGTTTGGCATTATCAATATTAATTCCTTTGATGTTATTGGCATCATCAACACCAATTAAAACAATACCCCCAGATGCATTTGCAAATGCACATACTTCTTCTGTAATCTCTTTTATTTTACTAGGAATACTAACTTTGAATTCGGCATTATAACCTTCTCCAGAAGTTATTATTGATTTTATTTCGGTTGGGTTGAGCATTTTTTAATATTTTTTTCAAAAGTAAAGCATCTTTTAATTGTATCCAATGTGTTGCAATGTGTTGTAATCATTTTCAGAGTTCAGCAAAATCTTTGGAAGATCAATATAGAAATCATTATTGAAACCTAATTTTAAATTTAAAGCGTATTTATTAGGTGGTAAAAAATCATTCATATTTTCAGAATATAATTCTAATTGAAATTTTAAAAATACTCCTTGAGGAATTACTATTTCATTCAATAGTGATGTGTTGATTGTTTTATTGTTTTCAGGCAATTTAATTTTATAGGTTATAATTGGTCTTAAAATATATGGCAATGGAGTATAAGGTCCATTAAGACCAATAGGCAAGTGTTTGTTTGTAATAATAATATTAGTTAGTAAAACCGGTTTGTCAGTATTATTTATTAAACTGAAATTAAAAATCGGGAATAATGATTTAAGGTTAACTACTTTAAAAGCATTTGCTACATTTTCGTATGGCTCCCAACCACAATTTTCACTATCAATTGTTGCTGAAACAAATTGGATATTTGAATTAGTATTTTTGGTCTTGAATTTAGCATCAATAACTTCTTGAAATGAAATTTCATCATTATGAATTTTGGAATGACAAATTTTACAGACTAAAAGCAAATTTTCAATTTTATGATTATTCCGAATTTTATCAATATGATGGATCTCAAAATGTGCTACATCTTTGTTTAAGCAGAATGGACATTTAGAGTTTACTTCTTGTTGAAGAATTGATCTGGTCTTATTTACTTGAGGAATTGGAGTTCTCTTTTTTTGATGCATATTTAGGTATCTAGTTGATTAATCCCATTCACTTACAAATTCACTTTTTCTTTCGTTTTCTATACTCATTTTAGAATACATAATATCTCGATTAATGATTTCTATAAATTCATAATAGTTTATGTTATTTTGTTCTACAAGAAAGTCTTTTACTTTTTCTAATTGGGATAATTCAAATTGCATATTGGGTAATCTACTACCCATTGTAACTCCCGCAGAAGTATAAAAATCTAGTCTTTTGAAAAGTTCTGAATCACAATTTTTATCTAAAATTATTTTGAGAAAATCAAACATTTTATCTCTATATATACTTGTAATGATATTGAATATTAATTCAATCATTTTTTTATTTTCAGTTTTCTGTAATTGATTATGTAAAAAATCAATTTCTTTTTGGCTATTCCCTATGAAAGCACTTGAAAGGTCGGAAGCTCTGTAAATAAAATTCACCAAATAATTAATTATATTTTCAAAAACAATTTCATAATTGTCCAAATCCCAAAGTTTATTGAAATCATTTTCATCAAAATTTCTTCTGGACAAATAGTATTTACCGTCAAAATTATATTTCAATAAATCAATTATAAAATTAGGGTTTTGTGATAAAATCATCTTTAAGACTTTTAAATGATAATCAAAATGTCTTCCTGCGTTATCTAAATACAAATAAATCTTTTCAATTTTTTTCAAGTTACTTACGAAAGAGGATTGATACTGGTCATTAACGATTTCGAAAAAATCACCATACATAAACAGATTATCGTGTAATTCAGTTTTTAGAATTATTATATCGAGTAACTTCTCAATTTCAATTTCAACATTCAATTCTAAATCAGAAACCCTTTTTATAAGATGATCTATAAACCAAATATTTTTGAAATCATCTTTTTGTATTATATCTACGATTGAATTATAGTCTTCTATTTCTAAATATTCTTTTGGAATTCTTATAAAAAGTTCTATTAAATTAATTTCACTATGAGTACTATTTTTAAAAACTAATTTTAATTTTTCGACTTTATCTTTATCAAAATTTATGTGTGATATTATTACTCTAAAATATAGATTTTTTGAATATTCATACTTAAACACATTTTCCAATACCTTAATAAATAGATTAAAATCTTTCTTTGCGAGATTTTTAAATATGTCCGAAACGGGATGACTTATTGTCTCAAAAGAAGAATGATCCCCACTCTTATTCTCGAAAATTATATTCAAAGATTGCATTAAATCTATATAATCATCAAAAGTATAATCTGAAAAATTATTAATTATCTTTTCATTTCTTTCAAATTTTTCATCCAACAATAACCACAATTTAAATTCTTTTGAGCTAATAAGATTTCGAACTTCTTTTTTGAATGGTATTTTCGAAAAACCAAGCGTTCTGGTATAATTATGTACAATTGAAGATTCTCTAAAAATTCTATTATTGAAGTTATTTTCAAAAAAGGGAATTATCAGTTTTTTATCAAAATTGATTACTCTTTTTTCTCTTTTATGGAGATGTGAATACCGATGTTTATCGAAGAAATCATATACAGAATCTTTTAATTCTGTATTTTTATAACAGTCAAAAATGAATTCAAAAAGTTTAGTTCTAAAATTCTTTTGTTCTTCAGTTAGTACAATATATTCCTGATTAAAATAGAATTGTCTTCCGTCACCATAATAATGACACTCGTAGCTATCAATTAGATATTTATTTGCTATAAATAGAATGATTTTGGAATAAAAAATACTATTTTCATTAATCTTAGAATATAATAAATCAAAAAGTTTTATTTGAATTTTATAACCATATTCATAGCTAAATCTTTTGTAGGTAAATGATTGTGTAAAAACTTTTAATACTTTTGTAAATAGCAGTTGACTTGATAATCCGTACTTTAATAATAATGTCACAGCGACTTCAAACTTATCTGGAAGGTTTTGAAAATTTACTAAAAGATTGATTATCTTATCGTCGTATGATTCAATAGAATTGTCTTTGTAAATTTCAAACTTAAAATTTTCAATTTCAAAATCCGTTTCTGAACTTATAATTTTGTTTATAAACACGATTGTTTCCGTTTCTAAATAAAACCAAAAGTTTTCTAAAAATTTTATTGATTTATCTCTGTCTTCTTGAATAGAATTCCATTTTTGATTAACATCATACAATATCAAATCTTTTACTTCATTAAATCCATAATTACTAATTATTGGGTTTAAAAGATACATCAATGAAATTTTATGTTCGTCAAAGTGTAAATCCAATAGTTGTTTAAATGGAATGTGTTGTTCTTTAATAAAAATTAAATAGAAAATGTATTCTCCAAGAATTTGGTCAGCAATTTTATATGTGTTCTTGTATTCATCTGCAATTTCATTTTTTACTAATAAGCTTAATTTTTCTATCAGATCATTTTTGTTAATGTCAAAATGATTTGAAATTTCCTCAATCATGCCAGAATTAGAAATATCAATAGATCTAAAAAGTGTTAGTATTCCAGCAGTCTTTAATAAAACTATATCGTCTTTTATACTATTATTAGCTGCAGAAAAATATTCTTCTAATATTAGTGATGCTTTAGTAAGTTTTTCGATTTCTTTATTTATCCCTGCAATTGCTCCCATCAGAGCAATTCTTGGATTTCCTTTTGAAATGGAATATATTCGATCAGTATAATAATCAGTAATTCTAAATTCAGGAGATTGCAGAATTTTTGCTAATTCTGATTTATTAAAATTTGCTAATTCAATTAAACCGTTTTCTTTAAGCTGATATTCAATTTCTTGTTTCAAATAATTTCTAACAGTCATTATAATTTTAATATCACCGGAATTGAATTCGTTTTTAAAATTTATGATAGATGCTAAATTACTTTTGAGTTTATTAGCATCATCGACAACAATTATGTATTTTTTGTTCTTTGTGATTTGTATTTTTAAATCATCCCAAATGAGTTGGTTATTGTTTCTAATATACTTTACAATATATCCAGGATTACTTTTTAAATAATTTGTAACTAATTGTATTGAAAATTTAGTTTTGCCAACACCTGCTTGTCCAGTAATTAGTAAGTAATCATATTGCTTTAGTAATTGTATGCTTTTATCTAATTCTGTTTCTCTGTTGAAGAATGCATTTGATAAAGGTGTAGCAAATTTTGATTTTTCATATTGAACTATAAATTCACTCATTTCTAAAATTTGACCTGTATCTATAGATAATCCTAACTCTTTGGCCAAAGAAGGAAAATCTCTGAAAATAATAGTTGCAAAAGCATCTATACCAATTACTTCTAGTTTAGTGAATCTATTTATTAAGTTTTTATGTTCATTCAGTTCTTCTTGAATTTTTGTTGTAATTTCTTGATTACAGATTAAAATAATTCTAATTATTTTGTCTGAAGAAATATCATTTTGATTAAAACAATGTTCAATATCTTTCTTTAGCTTTGAAATTAATTGATTTTTATCAATGGTTGTAATTTCACTAAATATATAAGAATCATTATCTGAAATAAAATTATCGGGAGTTCCTTTCTTTGACTTTTCTTTTCCTACAACTAAACCAGTTGGATTAACAATTGGATACCTATAACCTAAGTATAATCTACAAATATTAGCAAATTTATCAGGATTGCAACTTAATAAGGCTTGTTCTATACTTGTTATCATTGTAATGTAATTAGATTATAAAAATAATGATAAATATCTATTTCTATTTCCGTTTATCATTCATATTCTTTTCAAAAGCAATCAAATTAATCATTTCCCTTAACCGGCTTCTTACTCGATTACCATAGTGTTTTTCTATTTCTGAAGCGGATAGGTTAGTGGTGATATGGGTTTGTATTTTTTTTGAAATAAATAGATCATAACGACTTAATAGAATTTCAGCCATTACATTGCATTCGTTTCCGTAGTATTTCAGGTTGTTTTCTATTCCTAAATCATCAAAGCATATTGTTTTGGCTTGTGATTCATATAATTTTCCAATACTGTATTTGTGAATGATTTGGTAGCCGTCCTGGATAAATTCAAAGCTGATGTCACGGCAGGGTTTTACTGCAAATTTGTATTCGGTAGGAGTGAGGTGTTTCATTAAATTCATTAAAGATGTTTTGCCGCAACCAACAGGTCCAGAAAGTAGAATTCCTTTGTTGATGTTTATTCCGTATTGGAAGCAAGCCGGCTCGTCTTTTAGGAAATAGGCAATGAGCTTGTACACTATTGGGTAATCGGTTTCTAGTATTCTGAAATGATTGCCGTAGATTTCAATTCCTTTTTTTTCAAGCCAAAGGATTACATCAGGATAGCTGTAGTGGGATTTTATATTTTCATTCATTTGTATATTTTTTGTTCGCTAAGGCGAAGGATTTGTAACACAGATGACACAGATTGAACGGATTAACCACCCCGCCCTTTGGGCACCCCTCCAGAGGAGGGGAAGTTAAAGTGGTTCTGAATAGTCTTTGTCGGTTGTTGCGTTGAGGTTTTGACGTTGGTGTGTTGGTGTTGTATTGGTATTGTGATTGAAGTTACTACTGTTAATTATCCAATTTTGTGCTGCTGCTTGCCAATCAACCATTGGTGTTTTGCCACCGACTAACCAACCGACACTGGAGAAATAATTGAAAAACTTTTGGGCTTCGAGTTCCGGGAAGTTATTTGTCTGGAAATAGGTTTTGATTTCATTGATCGTTGGTTGTAACTTTTCTTCTTTTTTATCCGCTTCGTTTTTTAAAAACTTATCTTCAAAGATTGCTTCATTTTTTGCTGGCTCGTTCAAGTTTACAAGGTTTTTATCGTTTGAAATGTTTGCTATGTTTGTATTGTTTATATAAGATACTAATGCTTGTTCAGTACTTGTCTCATTAGTTGTACAAGACTTGTTTAGAGCTTGTTCAGAAGCAGGTTCAATAAGTGGTTCATTTTTTGTTTTTCTTTCGTTCTTGGTAAATGGTTTTAAATCTTCTGAGAAATTGAATAAAAAAACGTGACTTCCTTTGAATGGATTGTATGATGGTTCGTAATTAATGTAACCCAAGCTATGCAAGTTCTTAAGGCATTTGTGATAGGTTGCTTTAGAACTTATTTTGCTTATTCGCATTACCTCATCACGACTTATACTTATTGGATTTTTGAATCTATTGCAGTTCCAAAATTGGAATAAAGCAATGTATAAGCTTACGTGAGTTGGATTCAATGTTTTATCAATGGCTACTTTTTCGAAGAAGCCGGTTAGGTGTTTGATGTAATTCATCTTACTAACCACTTTGGATTGAATAAAGTAACTGTGGCATCGACTTTATTTGCTTCAAGTAATTTATCTAAATCTGCACTAGAGTAATATAGAATGCCTCCAATTTTAGTATAAGAAATGATTCCGTTAACACGGAGGTTTTGTAAAGTACCAGGAGAAATGTTTAACAGTTTTCGAACTTCATTGGATTTTAGCCATTGTTTGGTTTGCTCCGGTTTGAATTGCAGGATTTCTTTTAGGTCGTTTAGTAGTAGCGTTCTGAATTCGTTTAAGTCTTCTCGGGTGATAACTTCGATTGCCATAATAATGAGTTTTAATGTTCATGGCAAATAGAAATAATAATTGTTTGCTAAAACAGTTGTGGGGGTTGTACAACCCCCACCAAATAGTAGTAAAACTGCCTATTTGTATCAAAAAAGTTTTTTAATACTAGCTCAATAAATTGTATTTATATTGTTTTATGATTAGATTTGCTTTGTAAATAAATACAGAGGATTTGTCCTCTTACGACATATTAGCGAAAGTTATTTCGAGCATCAGAAAACCGCCAAAAATTCTAAACAAGCTCTACAAATAAACTGTCGCCTACGCAATGCGTGGGCTCGGTTTATCGGAGCTGTGGGTGCTTGGCGGTACCTCTGATGCTGGTGATCGATGTCCCACGCAGTTTGTTTATATTAACTCCAACCGGGACATGTTTTTAATTTTATATTTAAAATTATGGATGCAACACAGGAGGTTATATCGCCAGAACTTCAAGAATTTATGACTGCACAAAAAATCCCAAGTGTAGTGGCTCTATTGCGCATAGATAATGAACGCTTACTTGGGATGGAGGGATTTGGATGGCGCTTGCTAAAAGAGGTATTACAACTTCGAAAGATTTAATAGTTCTATTATTTTTTCTCTTATGGCATTCTTTGTAGTGGTTTCTACATTATAAAATTTTGAATTCAAACTATCAACCGAAATTGAATTGGTCATTTTTGTCTTAAAATGATCCGCTATGAACTTAAAGATTGCTCTTTGTGTTGGTGGTTGGATGATTCCCGTTTGAATTAATAGTCCAAAGAAATAGCTTAGTTGTGGTACTGATAAATCGGTTTGGAATTTGGTTTTTGTTTCTATATTTATTGGATTTGTAGTAGCATAAGATTCTAACATTCTTTTTTGATTTAGGTATTGGATTTCTTCCTCTAACCAACCCGAAATTTGTTTTTTAGCAGATGGTAATTTTGTGTTCCATTTGTTATTTGCATACAATTGTTTCTGATTGGTGTTTTTAAGGTATTTGTATAAAATTTTGAATTTATCCAGGTCAGTTTCTTGTCTTTCTAAATCTTTATTTATCTCATTAGTATAATAGTCAAAGAAATCCAGTGAGTTGAAATTAAATTCTAAGATTATTTCTTTTAGACACTTTTTTGTTTTCTGTTTGTATTTGATTTGGCTATACAGCATTGGAATTAGTTCAGAAGCATATACTATTTCGTTATAAGTAATTTTTTGCTGAAGATCTAATTCCATAATTTTTGAAAAGCCTTGTAGAACGATTTCTATTACTTCTCGGGCTGAACTATTGGTTTCTAGTTTCAGCTCGTTGTATTTTAGTTCTATTTCTGTTTTTGTATTTATAATTGTTTTAATTGGAGCCTGACTGTCTTTATCTAAATATTTGAAGTATTCTTTTTCTAAAAAGCATATTGTTTTTTCGACATAGCTATATATGATTTTGAGACAATCTTTATCTGTATAAGTTGTTGAATATTGATAAAGATCAATAGCGTTTATGGGATTTATTTTTTTAACTAGTTTTGTCGCTAAGCTTTCTAATGCGAATTGTTTTTTATGAATATAGGTCTCTATTTGTTCGATGGAATATAATCCTGAAATAGTTTCTTTTATTCTTTTTTGGATTGTCTCCAACTTCAGTTTTAAAATTATATTACAATATAGAAAATAGAGTTGTTCTTTTTCGATTTCTTCTATTTTGATACTGGTTACGATATGTACCTGAGTTATTTTGTTTTCATTATTCCAATAGTATTTTTTTCCCAATTCTTGAATATTAAGTTCTTGCTCTATTTGAGATAATAAGAATTTGAATTCCTCTAATAGATTGCTTTTTGATTCTTTAGGAATAGGAGTGTGGGGATGAAAGTTATGTAATGAACTTTCAATTTTATATTGGATTTTATTGGTTGTTCTTTTAAATGAAATAGTATGAATACAAAGGCTTTCTAGTGTTAAACTATTAATGAAATCAATGATTTTCGTTGTTGGTTTTTTTCTTGAATTTAGAATTTCACTAATTAGTGTGTCATAAATTTCCAGTGGGTAATTGAACTTCATAAACGTAATAAACTATATTCTATTGGTATCAATATTTTTTAAACGGGCTTTAAAAAGATACAATTGAATTAGTTCTATTTGAGATTCGGTCCAGTTATTAAGTTAAAAATAGTTTCAATAATCTGAAAATTTGAAGTCCTAAAATAGTCAATCAATTGTACTTAAGCGATTGATTTTTTTTCATTTTTGGACAACTGTAATTTAATTTTGGATAAACAGTAGGTTATGTTTTACTTACTCAGTTTTCCATTTAATAAATCCGTGGTATTAAGTTGGATGTGTTTTTTAAAAGGATTTTTAGTCATCTTCTATATTATGAAGCGTGATATTGGTTTGATTTAAATGATAATGCAGCTTCATTTGAAAATTGTAATTTATATAAGAAGTTATTCCCAACTACCTTGAATAGCAATATTCAAACTATCGTTCTCTACTTCCATATCAATAGGGAATATGATTTTATATTTATCCATGTCTATATCACAACGTCCCAAATAACCATCGGTTTCACTCCACAATTGTACATTGTAAGCTTCTCCATATAGCTGCATTCCTATAGATGGAAATACCTTAAAAGTGGCAGGCATAGTATAATCGCTTGGATAAAATCCAGTTTCTGTTAAAGGAATTTCTGAATTACTTTTAAATACTTTAAAGTAAAGTTTTTGAGCAGGTAGGCTAATTCTCCCTTTAAAATCATTTAGTTTGATTGTTTTTAGGGTAAATGTATTATTGTCATTAGTACAACTCATCATAAAAATGATAAGTAGTGAAAAGATTATTTTTTTCATTGTAATTTATATTAAAATATTAACTATTCCGAATAAGCAATTTAACTTTGAGAGGAGAGTAATTCGAGTTCTGTTGTTTTGGTTTCTATTTCAGTAATTAGCAGATGTAATGTTTTTATAAAATCTGTTTTATCCCAGTTTCCGTGTTTTATTTTAATTTTTGAACTGAATGGTTTTTCGAAAAAATAATGGTAAAGTGAATCATAATCAGGATTAGTATTGTTTTTTATTAATTCGATTTGTTTTGAATAGAATGTAATTCTATAGTCAAAATAATCTGTTAAATTTTCTACCTGCTTTGATAGGCTTTGATTGTCTAAGTATTGCGTTAATAAAGCAATATAATCTTGCCATTGTAAATTGTATTTTGTTTTATTAATTTTTTGATAGCATACAGCACAGTTGAAGAAAAGGATTTCAAAGTTACTTTGACTGTTTGTATTTTTATAAGGGATTAGTATTTTGGTATTATTAAAAGCCAGGCAAAAGGAAGATTGTGATATGTTTTTTTTGGAAAAAATAGGTTCTATGTTTATGTTTTTTGTTTGTTCGGCAGTCATGTGAATACTTTGTTTTATTTTTTTTGGACTAAAAACATAAGATTTGTATTCTTTGAAAAAGCTTGTAACAATTTCATCAAAAATTAAATACTGGTTCATTTTGTCAATAAAAAACCATTCCTTTTTTTCAATATAATTATCAGTGTTTACCGATTCTATTGTTACATATAATAATTCATAATTTTCAAATAAGAAAATAGTAATGCTTCCCCGATTATTTGAAGAAAACAAGATGATTGACTCATTAGATTCGTATTCAAGCTTAAGGCTCTTATCGAGTTCAAGTAAACAAGAAATCAGAATTTTGAATTTTAATCCTATTTGTTGTTTTACTATTTTGGAGCTATATAGGACAAAACAAAGTATAGCCAGAAGAGCTATTGTATAAATTAGCCACATATTAAGTTTTAATTTTATAAATGATTAGAAAGGAGAAGGTTGATTTTTTGTTATTGTTACAATAGTTCTATTGATGTATGGAAATAATGCCACTATGATAATTGTTACTATTATAAGGGCACTGATTGCTTCATAATAATCTATTGCGTATCGAATATGATTTTGTGCATTTACAGTATTTACAAGCATTTTGTTAGCCGCTTTTTTTGCATAAGTTGTGCTTGCACCATGCTGAGTTAAAAGATTTTTATAATGCTCTATTTTTTGAAAACTTGTTGTATTGTCAAAAGATATTTTGTTTTGAAAAGTATTAAAATGTTTGCTTTTTGAGTACAATTCGAAATAATTCATTAGACCAATACTAAAATAAAACCCCAAACATCGCATTAATAAGCAGATACCTGCTGATGTAGCACTTAGCCTTTCAGGAACCGATGCTACCATAAAGATGATAGATGGGGTCATGAGCATACCCACACCTAATCCTTGAATGAGCAAAGGAATATAGAAATAGTTTTCATTAGCTTCTATAGTAAAAATGACAATCATTCCTGCATAATAGATTAATAGAAGCATGAAACCATATATCCAAAGCAGGCGTATAGGACGATTTTGTAAAACAAATACTCCTGAAATTATTACACCGATAATAATTCCTAAAATATTAAAGAGTGTAATGTAGCCAATATGAATGGGGTCTAGTTTTAAAACATTTTGAAAATAAGTAGTGGTAATTGATAATGCAAAACGACAGATATAAAAAATAATAATGATTAAAGCTCCCAGTTTAAAATTTCTGTATTTAAATACTTCTAGGTTAAAATAAGGTCGTTTTAAAGTTGATTGTCTAATAAAAAAAAGTGCGCCAGTGATTAGAATAGCTAACGTACTCCAACAAATACGAGGATCTTCTAACCAGTAATACTCTTGTCCATATACCATGATATATCCTGTCAAGGTAAGTGAAATAGCGTACAATAAAAAGCTTGGCCAGTCCAATTGGTATAAAGGAAACTTAACATCTAATCTAACATTATTCATGAACAACAATAAAAAAAGAAGACTTGGTAAGTAAGAGAACATGGCGCACTTATAAAGGAAATTGAAATTAAAGGAATCGATTATTTCTGCAGTAATAAAATTGTTAAAGGGTATCATAGATACTAACATTCCAAAGAAAATAGAATAACCAATTACTCTGGCTCTTTGTGTTCTTAATCTGGAATAAATCATTGATAAAGATAAATTCACTGTCATAGTAAAAGCCATACCCTGAATGAATCTAAAAGGGAAAAGTATGCTGTTTTCCTGTGTAGCATAACACACATAAGAACTCAAAATTTGTATGATGGTAATGACTATAAAATATTCTTTAGCTGCTAAGAATCTAAAAAATCTTCTTTCCAATGAAAAGAAAGAAACATAACCGGCATAGAATAATGTTACTGAAAAATAGACATCATAAGTTTCAATTCCTGTGTTTCCAGCAGCAGCATTTACATTGGCTATGGGTAAAAAGAATAATACTAAACTAGGTAATAGTACTATAAACAAGGTCACTTTTATCAGCCACTCAGGAACCCAGGATTTGAATAAGAAACTTTTTGGAAGCATTTTATTATTGATTTTTAGCTATGGTAACATTAACATTCATTCCTGCTTTAAGTAAATCAGATTCATTTTTAGGATTTGTTACTCTTATTCTAACAGGGATACGTTGTACAATTTTGACATAATTTCCTGTTGAGTTATCAGGCGGAAGTAATGAAAAACTAGATCCGGTAGCGGGAGAAAATGATATTATTACTCCTTTGAAAATTTTATTAGGATAGGAATCAGCGGTAAAAGTTGCAGTATCTCCTAATTTCATCGTTTCAATTTGAGTTTCCTTATAATTTGCAACAATCCATTTGTCTGTTTCACCATTTACAATATAAGCGAGAACCTGTCCAGGATCAATCATTTGCCCCACTTCAATAGTTCTTCGTCCCATATAACCGTCATAAGAAGCAACTACAGCAGTGTATGTTACATCTAGTTTATGGCGGTCTAACAGGGATTCTAATCTTTTGATTTCGGCTTCGACCACTGCTTCCTGGGCTTTTGCATCATTTACTTCCGATAATGAAGCCTGGTATTTTTCAGTTGAAGATGTAAGTTCTGCTTTAGCAATGTCATAATTGGCTTGTACAGCTTCTAATTTTTGTTGGGTTGCTGATTCTGTTTCAACTAATTTTTTATAACGATTCAGTTCCAGTTTTTGTTTAACAAGTTCGGCTTTATTGACTTCAATTTTTGAGCCATATACCTGAGTCGTTTTAGTTAAGGTTTGTACCTTACTTTTCCAAACTAAGAGTTGCGCCTTTGCATTTATCAAAGCTGCTTCTGTTTGACTTTGTTGTATGGTGTATTCTCTTTGGTCAATTAAAATAAGAGTATCACCTTTTTTGACTGCTTGATTTTCTTCAAATTTAACTGCGGTTATAAATCCTCCTGCTCTTGCTATCACCGGATTGATGTATTCCTGTACCTGGGCATCATTAGTATATTCATTATGGTAGATATCCCATAAAGTGATGATTCCCCAAATGATTAAAACAACAGCAATAATTCCTGCAATCCAAGCCGTAATTTTGGTAATTAATTTATCGGTAACTGTGTATTGATTTCTAGTTCTCATTTTTTAAAGTGTTCCTAAGACATTTTGAAGTTGATAGTATTGAATTTGTGCTTCGATTTTAGATGAAGCATATTTGAATTGACTTTCTAATAATTGAATGTCGGCATCTAATAAATCAGTAATAAGTGCTGATTGATTGAAATAGTTTTGTTTTACAATCCGAGCGTTTTCTGCTGATTGATCAATGTCTTTTTTATTTACATCAATTCGAATTAAAGCTTCTTTGAATCGTTGGTAATTTTGAAAAACCTGTTCTCTCATTTTATCATCGGTATGATGATGTTCTACTTCTTCTTTTTCGAGATTTATTTTAGCAATTCGCTCTTTGGGTTTATTAATATAAAGCTCAGAAAGTGGAATAGAGGCTCTTACTCCGAAAATTCCCAATGTATAATTGCTTGGTGAATAAGGAAATAAAAATATCTGAGGATTAGCAATAAAAAATTCACCATATAAGCCTACTTTGGGTTTTACATTGGCCTTAATACTCTTTAGATCTAATTTTTTTATTTCTACATTTTTTTCAGAAATATGGTATTCGTAAGCATTACTTTTGGCTATTTCTAAATACTCTTCATAAGATTTTAGATTAATGAGTTCAGGATTAATTTCATTCAAAGGATTGATCAATTGTTCATCTGGTAACCCAATGATAATATTGAGTTTTTGATTGGCAATAATGATATCATTTTCAATCTTGACCAGCATCATCTTTTGATTGGATAATTTTAATTCCACTCTTAAAAGATCGCTTTTTAAAACTGTACCGTGTTTATAGAGTTCTTTTATTTCGTTTAACTGCTTTTCCTGATTAGCAATATCTTTAATCATTAAATCCTTAAAAATAATGCTACGTTGTAAGTCTAAATAATAAGCCGCTGTTTGCAATTTAATTTCTGAGACAGTTAAGTTTTTTTGTATTTGAGCCATTTCGTAGGCGACTTTCTTTTTATCAATTTTTAAATTTAATTTATTTCCATTATAGATATTAAAGTAATAATCGGTACCCAATTTGTATAATAAATGGATCACTTCATGTTGAGTAGGTTTATTAAAAAGACCTTTTTCATATACCGGAATATTAGTAGCATATTCATAATTTCCTTTTAATACAATTTCCGGAAATCGTTCGTGTTTACTTTCGGCTATTTCTTCTTTGCTAACTTCAACTTCAAGATTATTTATGTTGATTTCTTTACTGTATTCTAAAGCTTTATTCCAAGTTTGATTTAACGTTAGTGTTGGCTTTTTTTGAGCTGTATTTGTTGGACTTTGTGCCAATAAAAAAGATGAATTTAGTATTACTAAATACAATAAAAAGTACTTTTTGATATGATTAAACATTTGCATTTAAATTTTATAATGCAAATATAAATTCGATAAAAGGTCAACTATTTGCTTAAAACAGCCTATTGTTTTATGATTTCAGCCAATAGCTACAATTGGTTAGTTTTAGATATAAAGTTGTTTTAGTTTTGCTTAAAAATAGAGTCAAAATATATTATTTGACAGCAAAAAATATGTTTCGTATCTTTATGTAATATCCTTTTTTATAACAATTTACCATGAGTTTAATAGCCTCTTTGCCTGAAATTGACACCTTATCTTCTTCTGTTTTTGTAAAGCATGAAAGGTTTGAAAAATTCATACCATACCATAGTCATACTAAAGGTCAACTATCGTATGTAGAAGGTGGTTTGGCTTATTTACAAGTAAATGACAAAAAATATGTTATTCCTGCAAAACACTATTTTTGGGTTCCACAGGGACTAACACATGTCCTTAAAATTGGTCATTCCGGGACTGTTTTACGGTCGTTATTTTTTTATACCCATGATGATGATAGTCATCCTTTTTATTCAGAAGTAGGGATTTATCCAATTAACGATTTACTACTGGAAATGATTAAATATTCGGAAAGTTGGTATGGGCATATTAATCCGGGTGAAGATCAGTTTTTGTTTTTATCAGTGATTAAAAATATTTTACCAGAGATTAGTAATAAGCGACTACCAATTGCTTTGCCTTTTTCTGAAAATGAAAGAATAAAACCAATATTAGATTATCTCTTACTTAATATATCAGATAGTCACTCCTTACAAAGTATAGGATACCATTTTGGCATTAGTGAAAGAAGTTTGTCGCGTTTATTTCAACAAACATTAGCTACCTCTTTTTTACAATATTTAAAATTGTTGCGAATTACAAGATCTATCGAATTAATGTTACAAACTGATTTATCTATGAATGAAATTGCTTATGAAGTGGGTTATGGAAGTTTATCCGCGTTTAGTGAAGTGTTTATGCAGCTTACAAATTCCAGACCATCAGATTTTAAAAAGAATTTTTAATAGGATTTCAATCTCGAAAATATGGAAGCGATAATTATAAAGAGAGTTTACGATTGTAAAAAGAGTGATGGAACTTATCGCATATTGATTGATCGATTATGGCCTCGTGGAATAATGAAAATAGATTTACAAATTGACGAATGGAATAAAGAAATAACTCCTTCGCCTGAATTAAGAAAATGGTTTGGTCATAAAGAAGAGCATTTTGAAGCATTTACTAAACAATATATTCATGAATTAAATACTAAAAAAGAAGAAGTACAGCGATTAAGAGTCATAGCACAAAAAACACCTTTGACTTTGTTATACGGAGCAAAGCATCCAAAAATTAATCATGCCATAATTTTGAAGAATTATTTATTAAAAATATATGGCTAAAAAAGATTGATAAATCTCTGTCTTTAGAATCCCACTCATTTTGAAAACAAATAAAAATAAAATATGTCTGTCGGTTGTAGAAAACAACATCAATCATTCTATTGAAACTTATGTGCATGAATATCCTAATTTGATGTTTTTGTTAAGAGATAAACTTTTTTTGGATGATTTTGGTGAATGTGGTGGAGTAGGGAGATGTGCGACCTGTATAATTGAAATAAAGGGAGTTAAAGGAGATTCGATTGTAAAAGAAAGAAATGAACATACTACATTATCCAAGATGGGGTATATAGATGCTAGTATTCGTCTTTCTTGTCAATTGTACATTAATAATGATATCGATGGATCTCAGATTGAAATTTTAGATTTATAAATACAATGAAGAGCGTTTTTAGTACAATTGAGAGGATAATTGAAACACCTTATTTGGAAGATTCATTTGAAATAGGTTCTGTTTGTTTTGAAAGAGATGATGAATTAAGAGCTGAATTTCTACTACAGTTTACTGCTTATGATGTAGTAAATTATGTTTATGGCGTGGTATATCAATTGTATTGGAAAGAAATTACTAAAATAGAATCGATTTCTATTTTGAAAATTCCATACTCCGTAGATGCTACTTTTTTCTGGCAATACAGTACAATTGGAAAAAAGATACGTACAAAACATCCTATCCAAGAAATGGAGCTTATCTCGATTAGCGAATTACATTAGAGTCTAAAATTATAAATAATGATTAAACACTTCAATTTTTTATGGTTTTGTGATTTAAATGATATAAAAGAATTACGTCTCAAAGTTAGTTTTATGAAAATTTAAATATAATATTATGAATACAAATCAAAAAGCTTTAATTAAAGCTACTATTCCTATTTTACAATCATCAGGTGAAGTTTTAACGGATTATTTTTATAAAAGAATGTTTCAACACAATCCAGAGTTAAGATCAGTTTTTAACATGGGAAATCAAGCCAATGGAAAACAAAAACAAGCTTTAGCAGGAGCAGTTTTGGCTTATGCAGAGCATATTGATAATCCATTCGTGTTGATTGATGTTTTAAAAGGGATAGGTAATAAACATGTTAGCTTAAATATTCAAGCTAAAGATTATACTATTGTAGGAACCCATCTTATTGCTTCTATAAAAGAAGTTTTGGGAGAAGAAATTGCTACCCCAGAATTGCTTGATGCATGGACGCTAGCTTATAATGAATTGGCAGAAATAATGATTGGTATCGAGGCTGAATTCTATCTTAATAATGAAAATAAAACTGGTGGATGGAAAGGCTGGCGTAATTTTACCATTAAAGCAATCGTAGTGGAATCTAAAGAAATTAAATCATTTTATTTATTTCCTACTGATGGTAAAGAAATTGCAACATACACTGCAGGACAATATTTAAGTGTACAAGTATTTGTAGAAGAATTAGGATTATTACAACCAAGACAATATAGTCTTTCCAGTGCATATAATTCCAGATATTATAGAATTTCAGTTAAAAAAGAAACTGCTTTGGAAACACATCCCGAAGGAATGGTTTCGAATACCTTACATAAGATGAAAGTAGGGAATACCGTGAATGTTTCAGCACCGGCAGGAAATTTTTCTTTGCAAACTGTTGACGCGCCAATTATTTTAATAAGTGGTGGAGTAGGAGTCACTCCTTTATTGAGTATGTTAGAGACTAATCAAAAAGCCAATAAAAATAAAACGGTTTGGATTCACGGTTGTCGAAATGCTTCAGTTCATGCTTTTAAAGAAGTAATTGATAGTATGGAACAAGAATCAGATTGGTTAGAAACCTTTTTATTTAATGAAGATATAGAACAAAATGTTGAGGAAGGCATTATCAAAGGAAGGGTTGATTTAGAAAAATGTAAAGAGGCTATTTTACTTAAAAATGCACACTATTATTTATGTGGTCCAGCTCCATTTATCAAAGCTCATTATGAATCATTAGTTAGTTTTAATATTGATAAATCCAATATTTTTTATGAAGAATTTGGACCACAATCGGTTCATTTGAATTAAAAAAAAATAAACCCTGCCTAGCGCAGGGTTTTCTTATGCTGATTATTTGGATAATGCTATAAATTGATTTTTTATTATCTCATTTTCAAATTTTCCGGAAAAGTGAGTTGTGATTGTTGTTGTGTTGGTATCTTTAATTCCTCTTGATGATACGCATAGATGGGCTGCATCAATCATTACTGCTATATCTTTTGAGTTTAAAGCCTCTTTTAATCCATCAGCAATTTGGTTTGTAAGTCTTTCTTGAATCTGAGGTCTTTTGGCGTAAAATTGTACCAATCTGTTTATTTTAGATAGTCCAATTACGGCTCCATTAGAAATATAGGCAATATGGACTTTTCCAATAATTGGAACAAAATGGTGTTCACAATAAGAGTAAAGAGTGATATCTTTTTCGATTAGCATTTCTTCATATTGGTACTTATTTTCAAAAAGGGTAATTATTGGTTTGTTTTTAGGATTAATACCACTAAAAATTTCTTCAACATACATTTTAGCAACTCTCCTGGGCGTATTTTGTATGCTGTCATCAGTTAGGTCGAGTCCGAGGATATGCATTATTTCTTTGAAATGATTTTGGATCAAATCTATTTTTTGATTGTCATTAAGTTCAAAAGCATCTTTACGAATTGGATTATGTAAATGATTTTTAATTAAAGGGCTTTTACCGATTTTATCTAAAGTTTTTTCTATTGACATTCTGTAGTTTTTTTATTTTATTCATAACATTAAGAACCATTGCATCGCAGTAAATTAAATTGAATTCATATAAATCGTTTGCAGTATATGATTTTTCAATTTGTTTTCTGAGCATTGCTTTGGCGCGATTCAGACGCACTTTGACATTAGATTCGCTGATGTTTAGGGATTGAGCAGTTTCAGCAATATTTAATCCTGCAATTTCCCTCAAAGAAAAAATTATTCTATAGTCTAAAGGGATTTGAATTAAAGCATTCTCAATTACAAAATTCAGCTCTTTAGCCATTATTATTTTATTGGTATCTGTATTTGAATTATCAGAAAACATAGGGATTGCTTTTTCATTAATTTCAGTTATAGTTTCATTTTTGTAACCTAACTTGTGTAGTTTTTTATAACAATTATTGATCATGATTTTAATAATCCAAGTTTTGAAAGAAGAGCGATTTTCAAATTTGGATAAATTAAGATAAGTATCAATAAACGTATCCTGCATCAAATCTTGGGTATCTTCGTGATTATAGTTATAACTTCTTCCTATTTTGTATAAAAAAGGATTGTTACGCCTGATAAGGATTTCGTATAAAGCTAATTCTCCTTCAAGAATTTTATTTATTAATTCGGTATCGGTATATTGATTCATAATTGTTGTTTTTGAACCTATTAGAATTAATTCAGATTGTATAATAAATGGTTTCTAAAATAAAATAGAAACCATTTATATTATTCTACAATTTTTGCAATTTTAGCAGTCGAAAATGCAGCAATAGCCATAACTAGATCGCGTACAGCTACATCCAAGTAATTACCACTGGCAATTAAAGTAAGCGCAATTAAAGTGAGCCAAGCTGCAACAATGTAAGATCCTATCTCTGTTTTTTTCAAAACAATAATACCTGCAATGATTTCAATCAAACCAACAATCATCATAAAAGTACCACTATCAAAAGGAATTATAGCTGTTAAGGAAGGATTAATGTAATTTTCCCAATTAGTCAAAATATTGGTAAACTTATCTAATCCGGCAACAATGGGTACAATTCCAAAAGTGAATTTTAATAAATGATACGTTGGTTTAATAATTTGAATTTTGTTAGTGCTTTCCATTTTTCTTTTTTTTTTTAGTTTATAATACAAATCTGTTTATATTACTTTAGAGTTAGTGAAAGGCAAAAAGGTTACAAAATTTATGCTGATAATTCCATTATTTTTTTCCAAATACTTTTGTCAACTGGAATCCCGTCTTTTATATTTTTATTTCTAGTTGCTGCACTTCTTTCTCCTGGATAATAAATTTTGTCTCCCGGATTCATGGGTTCAACATCATGTGTGTAATCAATAATTTCGTTAATTAGTTTTTCTTGTAAATTTTTATCATTAAAAACATCAGGGTAAATACAGAGATATATTTGCGAAATCCCTGTTTCATATTCATTTAAACTAATTTTATAGGTAGAATCGCCTGCTGATAATAAAGTTGCTAACATGTCCAAAATTATTGATAGCGCAGATCCTTTCCAATATCCAATGGGCAGTCCACGTTCGTTTGATAATATTTTTTCAGGATCATCAGAAAGTGTATCATTCTGATCCCATCCTCCAGGGTAAGGCAATTTTTCACCTCGAAGTTTATAATCGTTTATTTTTCCGAACGCAAATTGTGAAATTGACATATCTAACACAACGTGTCCTTCTTTTCGTGGTATAGATACAATTAGCGGATTATTACCAATACGACTATTCTTTCCTCCCCAAGGCGGCATATTTGGTTGTGTATTAGTAAAAAAGATAGAAATACAATCTGAATCGGCAGCTTGTCTTCCGTATGTTCCACCTCTCATCCAATGATTGGTATTACGTAAAGCAACCATTCCCATTCCATGTTTTTTTGCTAGTTCAATAGCTCTATTGGTGCACTTTATTGCATTGATAATTCCAGGTCCTGAATTACCATCCCATCGTTCTATACTACCGAAAGTTTCTTTTTTTTCTGCTTCAGCATCAATTTTAACTATTCCTTTTTCGACATATTCAATAAAAAGAGGAACTCTATTAATCCCATGAGAATTAACTCCTACTAATGTGCTTTCCGTGTATTCATTAGCCATTAATAGGGCTTTTTTTTCTGTAAATTTATATTTTAAGAATAGTTTATACAGTACATCACGCATTTCGTGGAAATCTATTCTAAAGGTAGTTTCTGTCATTTTTATAATGTTTTATTATTATCTTTTATTCGTTTGTTGCTTTTTGCTAATATAATTAATGCTAAAGAGTTTAAGTTTATGATTTCAGCCTGATTTAGCTTTTTGATTTATGAATTTTATTTTTCTTTTAAGATTTTACCTATCTACATGAAAAACAAAAGAAATTTTTATGATATAAAAAGATGTATACTGTTATGGCTGTTTAGTTTTTATGATTTTCTATATACTTTTAATTAAAAAATAAATGCCTAATGAAAATTCAAAAACGGCTACCATTAAGGCAGATAAAGCTGCAAAAGGAGAAGTTCGTTCAATAATTCCAAAGATAATGGCGAAAAATCCTAAAAATAATGGAAATGCACCAATAATTCCAATAAGCGCCAAACTGCGAGGGACTAATCGGGATTTGTAAAGTAATATGCCAAGTAATATATCATTAATGGCCGGCATAAATCCCTGTCCGATACTAAAAATACGATCATATAGTATAACAAGTGTTTTTGTAATTGGAATATAAGAGGTAGTTGCACCATTTTGATGCAGTGATACAGCGGCCAATAAAAATGATACACCAACGAATATTGTACCAGCTTCCACAATGCGTGAAGCTATTAAACCAATAGAAAGAGTTTGATTTTGTTTCTTCAATACAGAATGTAGAATTATAGATGAGATAATACCACATAGTGCCACTGTTAATTCCAATATCACTCCTATAACAACATTATTGTTGTTTGCTTTGCTGAGTAAATAATCAGGATTGTGAATAGGTGAGTAAAGAAATAGGGTTGGAATAGAAACAAATGTAAGTATGTAAAAAAGACCAGCTCCAAAAGCGGTTTTACGAGACAAAGGTATTTTACTGTTTTTTAATGATATTAAATCATTACTGTTTGATAATTTTAAGTTCATTTTTAGTGTTTTTAATTAAGGAAAATATCTTTTAATTAAATCTAAGAATAATCATTTTCGACTTTATTCTACGGGAGCTGTTTCTATTTTGTTTATTGACATTCTAAAATTTATAATTAGATTTAAATGAAAGGTATAGAATGTCTTTTCCCGAACCGGTTTCTTTCGGATAACTTCCTGATTTTAGGTATGAAGTATCAAAACTAAAGGTTATATTTTTATTCAAATAAAAATTACTTTCTATTACAAAAAGAGTACCTATACTTTTTGAAGTAGCATTATTGAATAATGGATTATTTGGTCGTGTCTCTAATGCGCCTCCTGCACCAGGAGAATAGATGTCGTCCTGATAACTTAGCCTGCTTAACCAATATGTTCCGGCATAAATATTACTTTTAGCTGTTGGGTTTATTTTTATATAAGGATTGAAATTTATGATATTAGATAAACCGATAGGAGCCACTAATCCGAAAGGCGGTTTTGAAAATATAGAATTGTATGTATTCAATTGATTATCATTTTCATTTTTGTCGCCAGACATATAATTTACATTAAAGCCAACTATGAATTTATTTTTATCAATTAATTTGTGGTTAACATCGGCACTGAAACTGTATGCTTTAATTTTCTGATTGTTAAATTTTCCTTTTTGATAATTAGCTTCAACTTCATAGTTAAAGTTATTATTCTCAGAATAAAGTCTTATCCCTGAAGTTTCTCTTTTTTCATTGCCTGAGGTGTAGTTATAGGTTCTTTTATCAGAACTAAAAAAGAATGAATATGAATCTAAGATTATATGATTTTTATATATTTTTTCTGTTGTATATAGTCCAATAACTACTTCTTTAAAAGATTTATCATCAAATATTCCTTTTTGAGAGATCACTGGTGTCATAACAAAAAAATCATATTTTCTTTTTGTTGTATTATGCTTAATGATAACAGCATCAAATGCTAAACGTGTATTAGGTCCCTCTCTAAAAGTAAATAAACGATGATTTCCGTAAAAAACTTCTTGCCTTCCAATTCTGGTTAACCATTTTTCATTAAACTTGTAATCTATAAACATCTGATGAATGGATAGTTGATTTTCATCGATTTCAGGTACTAACGGGTCTGGGTTTCCAAATCGAAACGTACTACTTATTTGTGAAAAGAGTCTTATTTTATTTCCCAGTTCAATATTGGTATGTAGCATTATTCTTTGCCAGACTTGTATTGCATTAGGATTAGTTACAGAATGTGGAACATCCCCAAAATTTTGGTTTTCATAATATTGAAATTGTTCTCTAATTTCGCCTCCAATTGACAAATTTTTGTTTTCACCTAGTTTTATATATTTTAGTTTGTCGAATCCTTTTTTTAATGTGTCTTTTTTTAACGAGGAAAAGTCATCATTGTAACGGACAAGACTTATTTTGTTTTGAGCTTTTGAAATGGGTGCAGCTATTGTGTTAAGAAGTATAGTAAGATAGATAATATATTTATTTATTTTCATGCGTTTGGATTATTTTAATGACTGAAACTAATACTGGTCATTATCTTTTTTAATAATGACCAGTAGATTATTTAGGGTTTGATAATGTGCCCGGTAACTTTTCCAAATATGCTTTTACGGAACATAAATTCTAATTGTCTCATAGTAGTTGGAATTTCACCAGGAAAGTATGGGAAATATTGTGGAGAATCCTCAATAACGGTAGGGCTCACAGCATTGATACGGATTCCATTTTCTAATTCGATTGCTGCAGCACGAACAAAACCTTCAACGGCACCATTAGCTGCAGAAGCATTGGCGAAGTTTAGTTGAGGTTCATTTGTTAAAGCACCTGTGATTATTGTAAATGATCCTTTTGGATTAATGTAATTTTGACCAATTAGCACTAAATTGATTTGTCCCATCATCTTTCCTTCAACACCGTTTCTAAAAGTTTCATTATTCAATTTACTCCAAGGTCCTACAAATGTTGGTCCTGCAGTGGAAATTAAAGCATCAAACGAACCTACTTGTTTAAACATATTTTCGATGGATTCTGTTGAAGTAATATCAGCATTAATGTCTCCGCCTTTTGAGGCTACCTTAATAATTTCATGTTCTTTTTCTAAAGCTTTTACTAAATGCTTTCCCATTGTGCCAGTGGCACCAACAATAATAATTTTCATGATTTTGATTTTTAAATGTTTATAATTCTTAGATAAAGGTATTTCGGGGTGTTTTCTGTATCGCAGGACAATCTTTAAGTTAGATAGGACATATTTAAATTCGTTTTAAAATCGCTCTATAATTAATTTTTTACTTGCCGACATTCCCGCTGTAGTACCCATAGCAACTGCATTGGCGACTGTTCTCATCCGGGTTGCATTATCGCCAGATGCATAAATTCCTTCAACTGATGTTTCCTGAAAGGCATTCACTATTATATAGCCTTCTTCATTTAGTGAACATCCTAATTTTTCCGGAATATTGGAATGTTGCTCAAATGGGCGAGGAGCATACAAAGTAGTTAATGGAGATTTCGATCCTTCTTTGAATATTATGTTTTGAATGTATCCATTGCTATGATCCAATTTGTCGATCTCTTTTTCGACAATCTGAATGTTATGTGACTTCAATTTTTTTACTTGTTCAATACTTAATGTCGATTTTCCATTGGTATAAATAGTAAGATCTGAAGTCCAGTTTATAATCATTTTGGAAAGTTCAAAAGCGAAGTCTCCATTGCCGAGTATTCCGGTTTTTTTATTTCTGACTTCATATCCATGGCAGTATGGGCAATGTATCACTGAGATGCCCCAGCACTCTGCAAAACCTTCAATCTTAGGCATTATATCTCTAATACCTGTAGCAAAGATTAATTTTGTAGCTTGAAATTTTTCTCCTTCTTCGATTGTTATTTCAAATCCATTTTCAATTTTACTTCCAGTTATTGCCAGACCATTATAAAAACTTACGTTTGCATATAATGATAATTGTTCTTTTCCTAATGAAGCAATACCTTTAGGGGTATTACCATCCTGGGTGAGGAAATTATGAGAGTGAGGAGTTTGTGCATTGCAAGGCTTTCCACTGTCTATAATTAAAACTTTTTTTAATGCTCTTCCCAGAGCCATTCCGGCAGCTAAGCCTGAATAGCTTCCACCAATAATTATTACGTCAAATTGTTTAGTATCTGTTATCATATCTAATGTTTTTTAATAGTAATGGATAATTTAATGTTAACATACCCAGTGCTGTTTGTTTTATAAATTTTCGTCTTGGTAAGTTATCAGTTTTAGTCATGGGGGATATCTTACTTGATTTATGTAGTTTTTTTTACATTTATTGGCGTGAGAAATAATCTGAATCCGCACATAATATGGATGAAAATAATTTGAGGAAAAAGAAATTAGTGTTTGGTAGTTTTAAATTGCTGTGCCGAAACTAATTGCTGGGGCAATCTGAAATCATAGTAAATAGGGTATCATTCTCAATTAATACCGCTATCAGAAAATCAGATTTAGCTAACTATTCTTTTTTTCTGAATTAAATTGACGCATAAGAAAGTCTATAAAAGGAACACCGATGAAAACAATCCAGGGTACTAAGACTATGGTCAAAATAAAGGTTCTTTGGTATAATTCAAGGTTGTTCAATGCTTTACCAAACAGGAATAAAAAAAATGTGATGGATGGGTAAATGGCAAGCCAAATTTTTAAGGATGCCATTAGTTTCATTTTTGTTTTCATATCGAATAATTTTTTGAAGTGATTTATTAGGACAAAATTACTTCGCATGAAAATCTAATCGATAGGACAAAAATTAGTATGAATAGGATTTATTTAGAGTTTTGTCTAAATGATTCAGGTGATAAGGCTGTATGTTTTTTAAAGAAGCGTATAAAATAAGATACATCATCATATCCCAGATGATATGCAATCTGGCTAACTTGTTTTGAAGTAGCTAATAATTGTCTTTTTGCTTCCAAAATGATATAATCATTTATTATATCTGAAGGAGTTTTATCTAATAATTTTTTAGTAATTGAATTAAGCTGATAAGAGGATAGATTCAATAAATCGACGTATTGTGATACTTGCTTAAGCGTATTGCTATTTGATTCTACTAATTCTAAAAACTGCTCAAGTTTTTCTTGAGCGTATGGAGTCCCTGATGCTGTTGTAGTTGGTTTATTCTTTCGTTGTCGGAGTAATTCAATAAGGAAAATACTCAAATTTGCTTTAAGGACTTCTTGATAGCCTTTTGCTTTTAGGGTATATTCTTTATATACTTCATTCAGAATTGTTTCAATTTTTTTTATTCCTTCCTTCTCAAGATTATAGATGTTATGTTGTATTAACTTAGTTAAATGATTTTGGGAAATATTATTGTGAGAGTATAGAAAATCTTTCTTGAATTGCATTATATATCCAATACTTCCTTTTTTAATATGTAGTTTATGAACTTGCCCCGGTCTTATTAAAAAAAGAGAGTAATCATTAATAACGTGATTATTAAAATCTATTTCGTGAAAACCTTTTCCTTTAGATAGAAAAAGGAACAAGAAAAAATCATGTCTGTGAAGATCTTCATTTAAGTCATTTTCAAAAATTATATCTTCGATACGTCTAATTTTAAAATCTTCCGTTAAATTAGATTCTTGGTTGTTAATATGTTTTATTGGTATATCTTTCATTTAATCCAACTCGAATTTATATTTTAAAGACAAAATTACGAAATAGTATAGAGCAAGCTCATCAATAAAAGACACTACTAACTAGATTTTTTAATTTTAAGTTTAATTTTTTCTTTTAACGCTTTCATATCCTCACTCACTTTTCTGTCGAGAACCTTGGCATAGTGTTGTGTTGTTCTCAAATTTTTATGTCCAAGCATTTTACTAACAGTTTCAATAGGGACTCCATTAATTAATATTACAGTCGTTGCAAAAGTGTGTCGGATATTGAAAATCAATTTTTTTTTAATGTAGAAGGTTCTTTTAGAATCTTTTTTGTTTGATATGTGTTTATTTTCTTACTTGTATTAAATTGTTTATATTTGCTGGGATTTACAAAATGAATAATATTTAATTGGAAAGTATGGATAATCGGGTATTTTATGGAGAATATTCTCTAGAACATTGGATTGATTTGATTTTAAAACAAAACATTATTCTTCCAGACTATCAGCGATATTTTGTTTGGAACGAAAAAAAAGTAGAGACCCTAATTGATACTTTTAAGAAAAAGCAATTTGTTCCTCCAGTAACAATTGGAGCTTTTAAAATAGGAACTATAAACCAAAATTTACTTCTTGATGGACAGCAAAGGTTAACTAGCATATTGCTCGCTTACCTTGGAATATATCCAGATAAAGGAATCTATAAATCAACTCAAGAAAGATTTGCTAGTGAAATCGATGAAGATGACGAAGAAGACGAACCTTTAGATAATATCCTTGAATGGAAGCTTAATTTATTGACTAAGAAAGGAAAAAACAAAGAGCAAATCCTCAGTGCTATTAAACATGGTAACTATAAAAGTATAGATTTAGATATTGACGATGATTTTTTAAAAACAACATTTCTCGGGTTTTCATATTTAGTTCCCGATATTTCAAACAATGATCAAATCCAACAAAAATATTATTCATCTGTCTTTCGTAATATAAATGTTCAAGGACAAGTTCTCTTACCTCAGGAAAGCCGAGCATCTTTATACTTCCTAGATAAAAATTTAGGTGACTTTTTTGACCCTAAATTTATCCGATTTATTATTAGTAGAAGCGGTAGTGCTGAATCTAAGGCAGATTTTGTTCGTTATCTGTCTTTATTATCACATTATATAAAAGATGGTAACACAAATAAAGTTGCGAGAGGTTATAAGCCCAAAATGGAAAGTTATTATGAAGAATATATTTATTCTGTAGTAGGCGAGAATGATTCTAGATTATTTGCTGATTTTTCAACTATATTCCCGGATCGAAAGTATCAAGAACGATTTAAACGTTTAGAGGAGAATATTATTTCTTTTGAAATTCCAAATAATTACACTTCAATTATTGATTTAGATATGTATCTGTTTGGACTAATATATATTGTTGTTTTTGAAAAGATGGAATTAGATATTAACCAAAAAGATCTTTTAAAAGTAAAACTTGACGATAGAATAATACTATTCAAAGAGGATTTATCACATACTCGAGCCCCAAATGCATTAAAATATTTGAAAGTGCGCATTGATTCTTCTATTGAAATTTATAAAAATTTTCTAAATGCATAATCACAATCAATTCATTTTATCTCCGATTACCAATATACTCAAAGATGTTGTTTCTGCTAGTGCAGGAATCGGCGGAGGTATTGAAACTTTTCCAATGTGTGACTATGTTATGCAATCTGTTTTTCTTAAAATGACTGGTTCACAAGAACAAAAAATGAAATGTATTTGTTGGGAAATGGCAACTAATGATTTGGAATATAGGTATCATTTTACAAAAATGCCATTAGGAGAATGTTCAACTTTTAAAGATAAACAAATAATTTATAAAGATTTAATCAAGCAAATAAAAATACATAATTCAAGCTTTAACATCTCGACTGAAATTAACAGAATGGTGATGTTAGACACTACTGCTTCAGAACTCATAGAGAGATTTTTAAATACAAATTTGTCAATATGGGCACAAAAAAGTTTTAATGAGTTTAGTACTATTTGGAGTGGTATTTCTATATCATATTTTGCTAATGATGATAATACATTATTTGCAAACGGAAATAATGAAGATTCTTTAAAAAGAATCTATGAAGAGCATCTATATAAACGTAGAAATAGAATAGCACACAATACTCAATCATATCAGCAAAATTTACCAACTTTAAAGACATTAGTAGCTGAAAAAATCAAATACGAAAATTATTTTGTTTATTTCGCAATATTAATACTGATAGATAAAATATTTATAGAGTTATATAAGAAGTACTTAGTGTTGCTAGAAGATAATTAAAATGGTATTTATAGTTAGAGTAATTTAAATTTTATTTATACTTTAAAAAATTATAATAGCTATATGCACCACCAAAGTGAAGTTTTTTAAGTTCTTCGGGAAAAGTAGCATTGTCTGTGGCTTTGATAATCTTTCTTAATTCTCTACGAATCCTATTAATTTGAAGATTACGTCTTTTATCCAAATGTCTTAATTGTTTGCTGCTTATTTTATTCTTTTCAAGTTTTTTAAACCCATTTGTCCAGCAAAAACCTTGTTCTAACGGTTTTTTGTGATTATGTATAGTTACACGCCCTACGGACATTGAAATTAATCGCTGTTGCATTCTAAATACAATTTGATCTTTAGATAATCTAGCATGTTCATCTGCTACTTCCATATTGCGGTGAAGTTTTCCTAGTGCCTTAATCACCTTTTGAGTTTCTAAAATTTGCTTTTTTGTCTCTTTTCTAAGTGTAGCCTTTCTTACCCTAATTCGTTTGTGATAATCAACCTGATAGCCTACGAAAGAAACCCAAGGTATATTATTTTCATTAGAATTTTTATCCCCCCACATAAAAGGCTCTTTCGATTTAGAATCCCAAAATTTCTTACTTACCGCTTGATTCTTGTAATTCAAAAACTTTTTAGGATTATGGTACAGGAGGTAATTTTTATCTATACCTTCCATATATACATTTAAAGCTTCAGAACATCTTTTTTCGTCTGGATACATCAAAACCATGTCATCACAATATCGGATGTAAAATACTGAATCATCATAACTCTTAACCGAGACATCCACATCATGTAAAATTAGATTCGCAATAAAACACGATATTGCATTACCCTGAGGAACCCCTATCTTATGTTTTATTGTATACTCTGCACCAAACTTTTCATTTAAATCCTTTTCAACCCATTTGAACTTTCCAAAGGGTAAGTTATTGGTCTCAAACCAATCTTCTTTAAGGCTTAGTATGCTTTCTTGAAAATTAAATGAATCAAGGAATAGATTAAAAATTTTTTTTGCCCGCAAGTCAAAAGGAACTCCAGATTCTTTCTCTATTTCTGCAGCATGCCTATCAAAAACATCACTTATGTGATGGTGTTGAACAGTATCAAAAAATTTTTGGATATCACATTCTGCTACCCATAAGCTTGGATGTATACTCTTATAATTAATGATTTCAGTAATGCAGTCGTGATGATCAGGAAATGTTCCATCAATTCTTTTGGGTCTAAATGCATAAGAACAGTTTAATTTTTTAAAGATATGTTCAAAATAATTGACTAAGTATTTTGAAGTCAAGGAACATATTATTTTGTCTTTGAAGTCATATAAAGCAATAGGTCTATAAATAATGACTTCTTTTTTTCCCTCTTTTTTTTCCTCTTTTTTTATACCCTTTATATTAGGTTTTGTAATTTGAAAGGTAGAGACCAGGATGTTTTGAACATCAGATTGTAATTCGATTACAAAATTATTTAGATTTGTGTACCATACAGGAATAGTACCACCGCGTCCTATATCTCTTCTTGTCACCTCAACCGATTTATACAACCGTCTTGTATTGACGCTAATTGTATCTTTATATTTTTTTCGCTCAACTTCATTTAGCTTCTTCCAATCTCTTCTTGAGGGAAATATACTTTGTAGAAATTTAAAGTTTTCCTGATCATCAGTAATTAAAAATTTCTTAGTAGATTTATGAAGACTAACATTCCGAATCATATGTTTCGCATGTCTTTTATTAGCCTCATTTACCCTGTATTTACAGAGCAATTTAATAATATTTTCATCTTTAAAGTAAGAGTCTAAATCTGTCATCAAATAAATATAAATAAAAGCGTAGCCGGAAAAAATGAATAGATGAATAAAGATCGTATACCAATAAGCAAAATACACAATCGAGTCAGAAAATAAAATTATGCAGGACCTTATGACTCGCGGATTTTTCGGTTAATTTTACTTTCCCTAGGCAAAATGCCAACTCCTGTCTAAATTAATGTTATACATAACACTCTTAGCTACGCATTAAACAAATATAATTATTTTTGTATTATATATGAAAAAACTTTCAACATTAAAGGTCACTAAATTTCAAAATATGACAGCAAAGACTGGTACAAGTATTTTGTTGTTTGATGAATTAAAAAATATCAAAATTGGAGTTTACAAAAATCTCATTTTGAAATGTAGAGAAGCTTTAGATACTGGCAATGAAGAATTATATGGTAAACTAAAGAGTAAACTTCCAGCAGTAACGTTTTGTGGGGAATTTGAGAGTGTTAGGAAGGCTTCAGAAGTTACAGTATATAATAATATAATGATACTTGACATAGATCACATAACAACTGAAGAGTTACACGAGTTTAAAAATGTACTTTCTAAAGATAAGTATATTTTGTCTTTTTGGGATTCCCCATCAGGCAAAGGACTAAAGTGTTTAATTAATATCGAAAGTAACCCAGAAAAACACAAGCACGTTTTCAATTCTTTAAAAAAATATTTTTTCGAAAAATATAATATAAAATTAGATGTTAGCGGGAAAGATATTTCGAGACTTTGTTTTTCCTCCTGGGATGAAAACATATACTATAATGCAAATGCTGAGATATATTTGGATTTTTTAGAAGAAAATAAAACAAAGAGTATAAAGAAAAAGTTTGAGAGTCCTACTAAAAATATTTCTCTTTTAAAAAGTGCTTATGCCACAGAGGGGCTAAATAAAGTTGAAAACAAAAACACAATTAGACAAATTATAAAGTACTTAAACAAAAGAAACTTATCCATAACTGAAACACATGATGCATGGCTTAAAGTCTCTTTTGCTGTGGCCTCAGCATTTAGTTATGATTTAGGAGAAAAGTATTTTCTATCACTTTGTCGTTTAGACAAAGATAAACATGATGAAGAAAAATCTATTAATCTTTTGAAATCGAGTTATAACAATCGAAAATTGGATAGTGAAAACAATATAACTTTTGCAACAATAATATTTTTTGCTAAAAATAAAGGGTTTAAAGTTTAACCAATTAATGAGTATATATTAAAGGAAAAGTAAGGTAGTAGAAAGTAAAATTGAAATACGTAAAGTTTAGTTTAGGCAAAGCTGCTTATGAATTATATATTTAAACTAAAATTTAAAGATGCTTAGGTATCTTTTTTTAGTTTTAGTACATCCAATTCAACTATTTCAATGGATACAAATTGATGAAGCCGCACAACTATATTGTATAGACCACATTTATACTGTTTGTAACGAAATTGATCAAATTTGATTGAGACAAATAATAACGATTGTGACATCTTTTTTGTTTATGGGTTTGTAAATTAAGTATTAAAATCTTTTAACACTACCTCACTTTTTGATTCTGTTCTATTTTTAATGAATGGAATGGTTTAAAATTTTATGATTTGTAGCCTGGGTTGTTGGTTTTTTTAAGGGGGTAGGGTTTATTAGGGGAGGGATGGGTATAATTAAGGTTGTAGAAAGAGATATTGTAGAAAGAGATATTGTAGAAAGAGATATTCAAGGTATTAATGCTTTTTAATCGTTCATTAAAATATTTTATATGTTGCAGATTATGTGTTAGTTGTAAAATTTTTAATACATTTGAAGATGTAACCAATTAAATTTTAAAATTATGGCACTCAAACCCGGACCAAAAAGAATAGCTGATTCAACTGGACAACCAGACAGACGACAACGAGATAATAAAAACACACCTGGTAATACTCCTTCATTAAAGCCATCAGTTCCTAAGAAGAAATGATATTTGATAAAGATGCATCATAGCATCTTTTTTTGTTTTTTATATAGTGACTTGAAAAATTGGTAATTATATGGTAATAGGATGTGATGTAAAAAAGATGTTATTCTTTTTTAGGATTAATCTAAAAAAAACAAGTGGAGAAGTATGTTTGTCTGGTAATTTCAAAAACGAAGTAAAGATAACCCAACCTTATGGTAGTGATTATTAGATAAGAATTAGTTTTATCGATAATATGCATCTACTGTGTTTAGCAATTAAAAGCAATTATTAATATTTTAAATTATTTTTTATGAAACTAAAATTACTTTACATTTTGACATCTATTTTGTTTACTATTTCTGTCCAAGGACAAAAAGCTAAAGATGTCATTGAGAATGCTATAGGCATGAATAGTTCACAATCAATTCTTTTTAAAAAAGCAGATGTTACTAATAAAACAGATGCTGTGATGGAATATGAAATATTACAAACTGGAAAAATTGGAATTTTAAAAGATTCACTTATCTTTTTAGTAAAAGGAGAACTGGTTAAGACCTACATAAAACCTTTAAATCCTTTAGATTATTCATTTGAAAGCAAGAACGAATTGAACCCGGATAAAATTGATGCTGAGGCAGCCGATGCATTAAAGAACATAGTAACTTATGTTTCTGATATTTCAAAAATTAAGGATTCTGATTTAAAAGGTTTTTGGGCAAATAAAATAATCACTCCTTCCAAGAATTGTGATAAGGAATTTGATGATTTAAACAAACTGTTAGTAGATATTAAAAAAGAATTAAAGTATGATAAGAAAGATACAATTGCAGCTGCGTTTTCAGTATTGAAAAAACTGAATTTTATTAAGCCTGAAACTGTGAAAGGAGGAATAGATAAAGTAAAAGAAGAAATTAATTTTTTAGATAAGCATTATGTTGCAGTAGATAATGACATTAAAAAATTAAAAGATGAAATTATTGGTTTAAAATGTAGTGAAAATGATTATCTTTTTTTATTACAAAATGCTTTTCAACAACATATAAAAGATTTGGTCGCTGTAAAGAAAGAGCAATACAAAAGAGTAGAAAATTTAAAGTTAGCGTTTGATGCAGTAGAGAAAGTGTATGAAACAGCCACATCTAATAAAGATTGTGAATGGTGTATTGAAATAAAACCGAATGCAACCTTAGAAAAGGGAAAGATAGCCTCATATACTTTTGCCCTTAAAAAGTCAGGCTATCGATTGGCTACTTCAAGTGATAAAGAATCTAGTGTTGACGAAATAATAGCAGAAGAGTCGAACAGCATTTCTAAAAAAGTGTTTTATTTTCGTAAATTCAAGAGGTTTGTACCAGAGGTTTCTTCAGGGATTGCTTATACTAATCTTGATTTTCCTAAATATGGGGCGGTTACAGATGAGGCTACAGGAGAATTAAAAGTAGCTAAGATTGGAGAAGATAATATTAAGCGAATTAATATCACCGCTATGTTAAATTATAATTATTACATAGACCATTCTGATGTTCACCCTTTTATACAGGTAGGAGCTGGAATTAATACTGATTTCCCTACTTTGCTATTAGGAACAGGACTTCGATTTAGCGCTTTTAATGGGGGACGATTTGCAGTATCTGTGGGATTTGCGGGTAGTTGGATAAAGTCATTAGATACTTTAGCAATTGATGATGTTGTTCAAGATGTTTCAGATGTTGATAAAGATATTCATTATGAATTTGCTAAGCCAAAACTTTATTATGGAATGCAATTTAATTTCTAAATTTTAAAGCTAAGCTAAGCCATTCAGTAATTTTTGGTCGCAATAGGGGTTTAGGTTGAACCCCTATCGCAAAAACAAACTTTATTTTTTAATCTCAAAAGGTTTAATTCTCCGAAGCTCTGCCTCGGTTACTAAATAATAATTTCAACTAATACCTCGGTGGCTCTGCCCCGAGGTGTTTTATTTTGTAATACTTTTTTTAAATATTATTTTGTATAATTCGTTAATTAATAAATCAATAATTTATAAGGAAATTTTATGTCTTCTAGTAATTTGTAAAGGATTATTTTATATTGGATTTGTTTTGTTCAGAAAATAAATAATTAAAAACTTCAAGAAGATATTTTCTTTAATGAAGAATCTTTATGAATGGATACTTTTTTGTTGTCTAAAATGATAATTAATTTATCTTTTAAAATTTTCATATCCTCACTTACTTTCTTGTCTAAAATTTTAGCATAATGTTGAGTTGTTTTAATACTGGAATGACCAAGCATTTTACTTACACTTTCAATTGGAACGCCGTTTGTAAGAGTTACAGTGGTTGCAAAAGTATGTCGGGCAATGTGAAAGGTTAATTCTTTTTCTATTTCACAAACACCGGCAATTTCTTTTAGATAGGCATTCATTTTTTGATTACTTAAAATAGGAAGTAGTTTTTCCTGGTTACTGCTTTGTGGATGATTTTGATATTTATCAATAATCATTTGTGTAACTGGAAGAATTGGAATTTTAGAAGCAGATTCTGTTTTTTGCCTGTGAGTGAATATCCATTTCTCGCCATCGATTCCGTAGCATATATGTGAATTTGTCAGGTTTTTGACATCTATGTACGCTAAACCGGTAAAGCAGCTAAAAATGAAGATATCGCGTACTAGTGATAATCTTTCTGTTTTGAAATCTTTTTCTATTATAGATTGAATTTCTGCTTCTGTAAGATAAACCCGTTCTACTTCTTTGACTTTTGATTTGTAGTTGGCAAAAGGATTTTTTTCAAGCCAGTCATTGGCCAGGCAAATCTTGATGATTTTATTGAAGTTTTTAATGTATTTAACCGCTGTATTATTAGCACAGTTTCTAACGCTTCGCAACCAAAATTCGTAATCGGTTATAAAAGCATGATCAATTTTAGTAATATCGATATCTGAAACATTGTATTTCCATTGCATAAAATCTATGGTATGTTTAAGTGAAGTAGTGTAGCGTTCCAGTGTTCCGGAAGCGTATTCTTTTCCAATAAGCTCTTTTATTTTTTTGTTATGGTCTTTAAAAATAGGGACGAGGGTACGCTTGGTTTCAGAAAATCCAAATAATTCATTTTTTAGATTTTCGGAATTTAAACTAATGTCTTTCTTGAAAAGTTTTTTCTCTGCTTCTAAAACTTGATTTTTTAAATAATCAAGATGGCTATTGATTGTTCTGGCTTCTTCGGTAGTGCCTTTGATTTTATTACCTTCTGAGGACCATTTATCAGGATTTATGTATTTGTTGGTACTAAACTCAAATCTTTTGGCATTTACTGTAACTCTGGTGTAGATCGGACAAACCCCTAAATTATTGGTTTTTGCTCTCTTGATGTAGAAGAGAATGGATACTGACGTGTTCATGGCTGGTGACCTTAAAGTTATTATTAAATTTATTTAATTTAATAACTACACACAAGATGTACATTTTTTGAATATGCTGTTGAACACCTTGTAGTAGCGGTGTTTTCCGTTGTCAGGAGTCACTTAAAAATTGATTTTTTAGTGACACCTTGAAAGACACCTAAACTTTGAGATTTATTGAATAATTTGATATATCCTAAAAAGTAAAAACCCACTAAATCATTGAATTTAGTGGGTTTTGTTACCATTTGCTTTTCAGCTTGCGGAGAAAGAGGGATTCGAACCCCCGGACCTGTTACAGTCAACAGTTTTCAAGACTGCCGCATTCGACCGCTCTGCCATTTCTCCAGTATGTCGCTATCATTTTGTGATTGCGAGTGCAAATATAGGAGGTTTTTCCAGATAAAAAAATATATTTGGATAAAAAAAATCAGCTATTTTTTGATAGCTGATTTAAGTGTTTTATTCTGTGTAAGTTAATCTGTTTTGTTTTTTAAAACGACATCTTAATAGTGTACATATTCTGTGATTTCTAATCCATAACCAATCATTCCCACACGTTTGGTTTGCGTGCTGTTAGATACCAATCGTATTTTTGAAATATCGATATCGTGTAATATTTGGGCTCCAATCCCGTAATCTTTAATATCGATTACTACTTTAGGAGCTTTCATCGTTCCTTCGGCCTGAAGTGTTTTTAATTCAGTGATGCGATTAAGCAGGTTTACAGCTGACATATCCTGATTGATAAAAATCACTGCGCCACGACCGTTTTCGTTGATTATTTTAAACATATCGTCTAATTGTTGGTCAACGTTATTGGTTAAAGTACCTAACAAATCGTTGTTTACTTGTGAAGAGTGGATACGGGTTAAAATAGGCTCTCCTAAATTCCAGGTTCCTTTAGTTAAAGCAATATGAATTTGTTTGTTTGTGATTTGCTCGTAGGCTCTTAAGCGAAAAGTTCCAAAACGGGTATTGATATCAAAATCTTCTTTTTTGACAATAATACTGTCGTGTTGCATTCTGTAAGCAACAAGTGCTTCGATAGAAACCACTTTGATGTCGAATTTTTTCGCAATTTTTACTAATTGTGGTAAACGGGCCATCGTACCGTCCTCGTTCATTACCTCGACAATAACTCCTGCCGGTTTAAATCCTGCTAATCTGGCAAAGTCTATCGCAGCTTCAGTGTGTCCTGTTCTTCTCAAAACACCACCTTCTTTAGCAATTAAAGGGAAAATATGTCCTGGTCTGGCTAAATCCTGCGGTTTTGTTTTAGAATCAATTAAAGAAAGTACGGTTCTTGCTCTATCGGCAGCAGAAATACCTGTAGTTACTCCGTTTCCTTTTAAATCAACTGATACGGTAAAAGCCGTTTCCATATGGTCAGTATTGTTGGTAACCATTGGTTTTAAATCCAATTCTTTACAACGTTTTTCGGTTAGTGGAGTACAAATTAATCCACGACCATGTGTTGCCATAAAGTTGATCATTTCAGGAGTCACTTTTTCAGCTGCAGCTAAAAAATCACCTTCATTTTCTCTGTCTTCATCATCAACAACTAAGATTATTTTTCCCTGACGGATATCTTCGATTGCTTCTTCAATTGTGTGGAGTTGTATTTTATCTGTGACCATTTTAGGTAGTTGTTTTTTTGTTAGGTATGAATTTCTGTAGTAGTTTTTGTAGTAGTTTCTGTATTGGTTCCAGTATAACATCGATGTTAATTAAACCAATGTCGTTTGTGGCTCTATAGGTTAGTAATATAGCAAGCGGGGATAGGATAATTGAAGACATCCATGATCCTAAGAAAGGTGTCATTCCGTTTTCCTGAGCAAATCTTTTTCCAAAAGTATTGATAAAGTGAAAAGTAATAAAGATCAATACTGCAAAAATAATTGGCAGTCCAAGTCCTCCTTTTCTAATAATTGCTCCCAATGGTGCTCCAATGAAAAACATCATAAAACAGGCAAAAGCAATTACAAATTTATCGTAAAATGCCAATAAATGATTGTTGATGTTTTTTTGTTTGGCCTGCAGATTAGACTGACTGCCTTCGATGCTGTAGCCTATACTGCTAAGATTACTGCTGGCTGTTCTTAAAATTTCTGATTTTTTCTTGTTATCATATAATGACAAGATATCAGAAGGAAGTGTCTTTCTTTTTTTGACCAATTCTTTATTAGCCAAATCATTGAAAGTTTTGTTTTCAATAATGGTTCTCGCACTAATGTTTTCAGAATAAGAAGCTACTTCGGTTTTGAAATTTTTATTTAATGAATCTAGAGTGTAATTCAATTCATTTACCGTTAACATCGTATTGGTATTTTCTACTTTTTCTTTGTCTACATCAACGTTGTTGAGTTGAGATAAATCGATATTAATGGTGTATTTTTTAAACGAACTTTTAGCAAAAGGGATTTTGTTTCGGTCCGTAAATCTTTTTGGGGTAATGTCTTCGTAGTAATTTCCGTCATTCAAAACCATTTGAAGAACGCTTGAATTTTCGCTACTAATCAATTCTCCTTTTTTTGCTTTTATAACTGTTTTACTGCCTTCGCCATTCACGGATTTTTTGTGAATGGTAATTCCGGTTAGTTTATTACCGTTTTCTCCCGATTTCTTATTTACCTTGATATTGTAGAATCCCACATCGCTAAACTGACCTTCTGTTATTGCCATGGCAGGCTTTAACTGGGCAATATTCTTTCTGAAATTGATGAACTTATATTCGGCGTATGGAATTACGTTATTTGCAAAAAAGAAAGCTACAACGCTTAGGAATAAGATGAATATAATAAGTCCTCTCATGGCTCTTTGCAGAGAGATTCCTGAGGATTTCATTGCTGCAAATTCATAATTTTCGGCAAGATTTCCAAAAGTCATAATAGATGATAACAGTACCGAAAGCGGGAGTACTAAAGGTATGATTCGCGGCATTGAAAATAATAAGAATTTGATAACTAATCCAATATCTAAATCTTTTCCTGCCAGCTCGGCGATAAAAAGCCAAATGGTTTGAAGTATGAATATAAAAAACAAGATTACAAATACCGTAGTAAATGTAATCAGGAATGTTTTTAATAAGTATTTGTCAAGGATTTTCACGAAATGAATTAATCTAATTTATTGATGTAGTAATTTGGATATTTGCTAGCTACAAAGGTAAATTGATTTTTTGACAAAGGTTGGTTGGTTTTAAAAGAATTAACGGTTAAAGTTGTTTTTGTTCCTTTTTTACCTGTTTCAATTAGGTTATAAATGTGTTTGGTTTGTACATCAATTCCTAGTAAAATTTCTTTTCTCTGGTCTTTAGGACTTGTTGGAATTAATTTTACATACTGTATTTTTCTACCTTTTACATTTTGTAAAATGTCCATAGAATATTTGTAACCACTGTTAAAGAAAGTCAGCATTTTAGAAGGAGTAACCGCATTGTCGTCTTTCTCGTTTACTGTTGAAATATTTACTTCTTCGTCTTCAGGAACGATAGTGTAGGTTTTTCTTCCGTCAAATATTTTAGTCATTCCCATAAAATTCAACACATATTGATTTTTCTTTAGGGTAACATTTCCTTTGCTGTCCTGATTGATGTTTTCTTTACTGTTGTTAAGGGAGTATTTAAAATCGATTACAATATTATCATAGCTTTTTACTTTAGCGGTAACTTGGTCTAAAAGGCTTTTAGCTTGTTTGTCCTGTGCCTGGACAGAAAAACAAATTAGTAGGATAAATGTAATTTGGATAAACTTTTTCATTGTATTAATTATTTTCTTCATTATTAAAAAACTGATCAAGAGACTGCATGTCCAGAATGTTTACGCTGCGTGCTTTGCTTCCTTCAAAAGGACCAACAATTCCGGCGGCTTCCAATTGGTCAATTAATCGACCGGCTCTATTATAGCCTAATTTTAATTTTCGTTGTAATAGAGATGCCGAACCTTGTTGCGCATTAACAATAATTTCTGCAGCTTCTCTAAACAGTGTATCTCTTTCGGAAATATCGATATCAAGATTAATGCCATTTTCCTCTCCAATAAATTCAGGAAGTAAATAAGCGGTTGCATAGGCTTTTTGCGAACCGATAAAATCGACAATTTTATCAACCTCCGGTGTGTCTACAAAAGCACATTGTACACGCACCACGTCATTTCCATTAGAATATAATAAATCTCCACGACCTATTAACTGATCGGCTCCTTGCGTATCCAAAATAGTTCTTGAATCAATTTTTGATGATACTCTAAAGGCAATTCTCGCAGGGAAATTTGCTTTAATCAAACCTGTAATTACGTTTACCGAAGGTCTTTGGGTAGCAATAATTAAATGGATACCAATGGCACGCGCTAATTGCGCTAAACGTGCAATAGGCATTTCGACTTCTTTTCCTGCAGTCATAATTAAGTCGGCAAACTCGTCGACAACTAATATGATGTATGGTAAAAATCGATGTCCGTTCTCAGGATTTAATTTTCTTGATTTGAATTTTTCGTTGTATTCTTTGATATTTCGAACCATCGCATCTTTTAACAGATTATAACGATTGTCCATTTCCACACAAAGAGAATTCAGTGTATTGACCACTTTTGCATTATCAGTAATAATGGCGTCATCCGTGTCGGGAAGTTTTGCCAAATAATGTCTTTCAATTTTATTAAAAAGTGTCAGTTCGACTTTTTTAGGATCGACCATAACAAATTTAATTTCGGCAGGATGTTTTTTATAAAGTAAAGAAGTTATTACTGCATTCAATCCAACCGATTTTCCCTGTCCGGTAGCACCCGCCATCAATAAGTGAGGCATTTTAGCTAAATCGACAACAAAAGTTTCGTTAGAAATTGTTTTTCCAAGGGCAATTGGCAATTCCATTTCAGCTTCCTGAAATTTGGCTGAACCAATAACACTTTTCATCGAAACCATTGTAGGGTTCTTGTTTGGAACTTCAATACCGATAGTTCCTTTTCCAGGAATAGGGGCAATGATACGAATTCCAAGAGCTGAAAGTGATAAGGCAATATCGTCTTCCAGACTTTTAATTTTCGAAATTCTGATTCCCGCTTCAGGAACAATTTCGTATAAGGTTACCGAAGGACCAACAGTTGCTTTAATTTGGGCAATTTCAATTTTGTAGTTACGAAGTGTATCTACAATTCGGTTTTTATTTTCTTCTAATTCTTCCTGATTAATGGTAATTCCGCCAGTTGAGTATTCTTTTAAAAGATCAATGGTTGGGAATTTATAATTTGATAAGTCTAATGTTGGGTCAAATAATCCAAAATCAGAAACTAAGCGGGCAGCCAAATTTTCTTCAATTACTTCTTCTTCAGGTGCAGTTTCAATAACAAATTCTTCATTGGCTACAGCCATAGCAACTGCTGCTGCTTTTTCAACAACAAGTGGTTTAGAAATTGGATTTAAATCAATTTCAGATGAATTGCTAATGGTAGGTTTTAGAGCTTCTCTATTAATTTCGAATTGAGAAGCTTTAAATTCCGGAATTACTTCTTTTACTGGTTCAGGTTCTTCTTCGTTTACCGCAAATTCTTCTAAGTTATAAGCACTTTCGGTTTTTGGAGCAAAAGTAGTGTTGGTCTCTGAGATAATGTCTTTTTTGCTGTTTTCAAAAAAAGATTGAACTTTTTCAGTAGATAATCTTAGTTTGAAAATAACATAAATCAATATTCCAAAGACTAATAACAATAAAGTGCCTGTTTTACCAATGTAATCTTGTAGAAATAAATTTAATTCGTAGCCAATTGTTCCTCCTAATTCAGGCATTGAAGTGGCAAAAAATCCAAATAATATCGACAAATTAATCATGGCAAATAAATCCCAAAACCAGATGTTTTTTAGTTTTTTGCCTGAAATACCAAGTATTAAAAAGATTCCGGTTAAGAAAAATAATCGAACGAATAGGAAAGAGGCTAGTCCGAAGCCTTGATATACTATTAAATCAGCCAGGAAAGCACCAAACTTTCCCAGCCAATTTTTTACAGTTTCAGTTCTGTTTGCTAATTCTAAAACAGCACTTTGATCTTCTTGTCCATATACATAGAAAGAAACAAAAGCAACTAGTAAAGCAATAGAAAATAAAATCAGCAAACAACCTAAAATTGTTTTATGCTGCTTTGATATTTCCCATGATTTAAAAACTTTAGGATTAGAATTGTCTTTCGGGTCTAAAGATTCTTTTTTTGTTGTTTTTGCCATTCTGTAATGTAACTAAACCTCTAAATAAAGTGAGGTACGTATATGATTAAACCAATAATTATTGCCGTAATGGCTGCAAAAAATACAGCTCCTGCAGCAATGTCTTTTATAAAACCAATTTTTTCATGGTAATCCGGATGAATAAAATCGGCTACTTTTTCTATTGCTGTATTTAGCCCTTCAATACTAAGAACTAAACCGATAGCAAAAGTTTGAAAAAGCCAGTCAGTATGGGAAATTCCTACAACAAATCCGGTAATAGTCAGTATTACTCCAAGTGAGGTTTGAACCATTACGCTATGCTCAGTAGTAATAAGTTTTATAGCTCCTTTTAGAGCAAAACCAACACTTTTAAATCTTCCGGTTACAAAGGTTTCGTCTTTTTGAAATGCCATCAAGTAGAGATTAAAGTACTGCTAAAGCAGCTTCATAATTTGGTTCGTTTGCAATTTCAGCAACTTGTTCAGTGTGTAAAATTGTTCCGTCAGCATCAGCAACAATTAATACTCTTGAATGTAATCCTTTTAAAGGTCCGTCAACGATTTCTAATCCGTTATCTTTTCCAAAATTACCTTCCTGAAAGTCTGATAAATTAACTACATTTTCGATTCCTTCGGCTCCACAAAAACGTTTTTGAGCGAATGGCAAATCTCTTGAAATACATAAAACAGCAGTGTTGTCTAATTTAGCAGCAGCTTCGTTGAACTTTCTTACTGAAGTAGCACAAGTTCCTGTATCGATACTTGGGAAAATATTTAAAACTAATTTCTTTCCGCTAAAATCGCTTAGAGAAGCAACAGAAAGATCGTTTTTTACTAATTTAAAATCGGCAAGTTTTGAACCTACTTTTGGTAATTCCCCTGCAGTGTTTATTGGATTTCCTCCTAATGTGATTGAAGCCATAATTAATTTTTTTAATGAGGCTCAAAAGTATGAAAATTATTTAAGAATTAGGATTCTGATTTAAGTTTTTAAATCTTTAAGAAAAGGTTTTTTAGCGCAATGTCTATTTGAGGAATAGGCATAAATGCAAAAAAAATGCAACTGTTTGAGATGCATTTTATTGTTATAAAAACTAAGTTTTATTTGTCGATAGAACCCAATACTCTTTTCATAAAAGTATTCAGTGCTTCTTTTTTATCAGTTCCGTTTTGAACTAATTTATGTACTTCAAGTGCGCCGTACATATTCGAAATTAATTCACCGATAACATCTAATTCTTCGTCTTTAAGTGAAGAAATCTCAGTCATTGCTTCTAATACTTCAATGGTTTCGATGATGTAATCCTGATCGTTTTCTTCGATAAACTGAGTCAAATGTTTTATTACGGGTAATTTCATTTTTTGTTTGTGGTTTATGGTTTGTTGTTAGAGTTTTGGTTTGAACCATAAACTATATACAATAAACTTTTTAAACAATTTCGTTTACTAAATCAATTAGCACTTCTTGCTTGTTAGTTTGTGTTTCGTTTACCAATTTTCCGTTTACAAAAGTAGCAAAGGTTGGTAGGTTACTTACATTAGCTAATTTTCGGGATTCCGGAAAATTTTCAGCATCAACAAGTGCAAAAGTAATGGATTCATTTTCGGTAGCCAATTTTTTGAATTTTGGTTTCATAATACGGCAGTTACCACACCATGATGCCGAAAATTGAACTACTACTTTTTCGTTTTCAGCAACTAAATTTGCTAAAGTATCTTCGTTTAATTCGATTAACATAATTTTGAAAATTTCAATATCAATTTCAATGTGAAAAATCAATTTTTAAATAATTATAATTTCAAAAAACCTTTTCTGAATATTGAAATTGTAATTGATTTTTGTAATTGCAATTGAAATTATTGTTAGTGATTTTAATAAAATTCCAAATCCCAAAATTGGAATTTGGAATTTTAAAAATTTGAAATTTATTCTTAGTTAGCGCTCAAGTAAGCAGCAGTACTGTTTCTGTCAGCAGACATAGCTTCTTTTCCTTCTTCCCAGTTAGCCGGACAAACTTCACCTTTTGTTTGAACGTGAGTGTAAGCATCAACTAAACGTAAATATTCGTTTACGTTACGACCTAATGGCATATCGTTAACACTTTCGTGGAAAATTTTTCCAGTTTCGTCAATTAAGTAAGTAGCTCTGTAAGTTACGTTAGAACCTTCTACTAAATAAGTATCAGCATCTTCATTGTAAGCACCAGCTTCAGCATCAAGAATTCCTAAAGCAGCAGATAAATTTCTTGTTGTATCAGCTAAAAGTGGGTAAGTAACTCCTTCGATTCCTCCGTTGTTTTTTGCAGTGTTTAACCAGGCAAAGTGTACTTCGTTAGTATCACATGAAGCACCAATTACAATTGTGTTTCTTTTTTCAAATTCCGGCAAAGCAGCTTGAAAAGCATGTAATTCAGTTGGACAAACAAAAGTAAAATCTTTTGGATACCAAAACAAAAGTACTTTTTTGTTGTTGTTTACTGCTTCATCAAGAATGTTGATTCTTAAATTATCGCCCATTTCTGAGATGGCGTCAACTGTAATGTTTGGGAATTTTTTTCCTACTAATGACATATTTATTTGTTTTTAATTATTATTTGTTGGGTGCAAAAATAAGCCTTAAAAAGACTTATAGTGATAGCAGCTGATTATTAATATTTATTTAGTAATAAATTTTGATTATGTTTAGTTTTTTTTAAGGTTTAATTTATTGAATATCAACAGAAACCGGTAGTTTTCCGTTGCATTCCGAATCGGATAAAAATTGATGAGCCGCATTAATTTGAAATTCGCTAAAATCCTGATAGACCTGAATAAGCCTTGAAGCCTTGCTTAAATTAGGAATTAAAGGCAGTGCATAAGGATTTCCAAAAATATAAACCACACATTTTTTAGTTACCAATAGGTTTTCCAACAAATTGAAAATAACGTCATCAATTTCAAAACGATTCAAAGGTTTGGCTTTTGGAACAAATAAGGCTATAGCAAGGTATTCAAAATTGCTGATTAGCTTTTCCAAAACTTCAAAATCAATATCTTCCACTGATTCGATGCTGATTTCGGCGCAGTTTAAAGCCGCCTGAATCATGCTTGCAAAATCATTATCGGCTGATTTATATAAAGAAAGCAACGCTATATTTTGTTCCTGACTGGCATTTTTTATCGTTTCAAAATCAATTTGATCCTGAATTTTAGTAATGCTGAATTTGGCAATTTGACTATTTAAAATAGCAGCTTTTTCAAAATCTAAATTCCCTTTTGGTTGGTTGTCAGTAATAATGCCTGCTTTTTCTTTGCATTTCCAAATTCGATTAAAACTCTCTTCAATTCTTTCGGGAGAAGCATTTTGTAAAATTGCTTGAATTCCTTCGGGAACATTTTCGGCAAAACACAACACATCGTTTCCGGCATTAAAAGCTTCCCATTCCAGTTGTCCTTTGATGTCGTATAATTTAGAAACGCTGTGCATATTCAAAGCATCTGAAATTACTAAGCCATCATAACCCAATTGTTCTCTTAAAAGTTTCTGAATGATATTTTGTGACAAAGTTGCCGAAGTATCTTTTCCTTCATTCAAAGCCGGAACTGCCAAATGTCCAATCATAATTGAATCGACGTTATTTTTGATTCCTTTGATAAAAGGGTACAATTCGTTAGCTAATAATTGTTCTAAGTTTTCTTCTAGAATAGGCAATCCTAAATGCGAATCCACATTGGTATTTCCATGACCCGGAAAATGTTTCAAACAGCCTAAAACACCTGCTTCGCTCATTCCGCGTAAATATTCCAAAGCAAAATCGGCTACTTTTTCTTTGTTTTCACCAAAAGAGCGATAACCGATAACGGGATTATTCGGATTATTATTGATATCAGCCAAAGGAGCCAGATTGTAATGAATCCCAGCCGATTTTAAGTCCAATGCAATTTGTTTTCCAACTTCAAAAACCAACTCTTTTTGTTCTTCGGGTAAAGCTCCTAATGTAATTGCATAAGGATATTGCGGCGTTTTTTCGACACGCATCGCTAAGCCCCATTCAGCATCAATACTCATCAAAAGTGGAGTGGAAGCACATTTTTGATAACGGACAATTAATTCTTTTAATCGAAAATAACTATCATCGTTAAATTCAATTTTTTTCTTCGATTCATAATTAGTTGCGGCACTGGCACGACTGTGGAAAAAAGTCAATCCGCCAATATTGTATTTTCTAATTAATTCTTCGGTTGCCTGGATGTTTTCTTCGCTGTCATTAATAAACACAGCCGGGAAAAAGAATTGTCCTATTTTTTGTTCTAAGGTCATATATATTTAATGCAAACAATAATGTTTTTTGTAATTGAAAGATTGAAAGATTGAAAGATTTCTAAAATTATGGATGCATAACTTATAACTTCAAACTTACTCCGTTTTCTTCCCAAAATCCTTTGGAAATTCTAAAAATCTGGATAAAATTAATCCTGGAACAGTAGCTATTAAAACCCAAATAAAGAAATTGCCATAACCTAAATATTCCTGAATGTATCCGCTCAACATTCCGGGAAGCATCATTCCTAATGCCATAAAACCTGTTGCAATAGCATAATGGGAAGTTTTTGATTCGCCTTCGGCAACATAAATCAAATACATCATAAAGGCAGCAAAACCAAATCCGTAGCCAAACTGTTCTAAAATAACTACCACATAAATGTAATAAACGGAGGCCGGATGAAAATTAGCCAGTAAAATGAAACCAATAATAGGTAAGTGCATTGTTAAAATCATAGGCAGCATCCATTTTCCTAAACCCTGTTTAGAGATGGCAATTCCGCCCAGAATTCCGCCAATAGTCAATGCTATTAATCCGAAAGTACCGTAGATAATTCCAACATCTTCGGTTTCTAATCCCAATCCGCCTACGTTAGTTTTATCAACTAAAAAAGGAGTCAGCATTTTTAATAATTGTGATTCTCCTAAACGGAATAAAAGGATGAAAGCAAGGACTAACCCAATTTGTTTTTTCTTGAAAAAATCAGCAAAAACAGTGGCGAAATTTTTCTCTTCGGCCGCTCCTTTAGCGATCGATAATTCGGATTTTGGCGTTGCAAAATAGTTGTAAATCGTTAAAAAAGTCATTACTAATCCAACTAAAATCATGGTGTAAGACCAGGCTTTTTGGTTGTCGCCATATTGTTTTTCTAGATAACCAGCCAATAGAATGATCAATCCATTTCCGGTTAGCATTGAAGCTCTGTAAAAAGTGCTTCGAATTCCTAAAAAGAACGATTGCTGGTCTTTAGTTAATGCTAATAAGTAAAAACCGTCACTGGCTACATCATTGGAAGCTGAAGCGAAGGCTGCGACCCAAAAGATTGCCAGACTTAGCATGAAAAACTGGTTCGTAGGAATTATAAAACCTACAATTAAAAAGGCAATGGAAATTAATAATTGCATGCTCAAAAACCATTTTCGTTTGGTGCCGTGCAATTCAATAAACGGGCTCCATAAGGGTTTAATTACCCAAGGCAGGTATAATAAACTGGTGTACAAACCAATGTCTTCATTGCTGATTCCAAGGTTTTTGTACATTAATACCGAAACAGAAATTATAATAACATACGGAAAACCCGAAGCAAAATTTAATAATGGAATCCAATACCAAGGCGTATTATCTGTCTTCATTCGTTTTTAAGTTTTGATTGTTTACCTTCAATAAAGTTGCCTGACTTTCATTTCCAAAATAGTCAACAAAAGTTAATGCACAATTATTGTGTTTTTCCAGATAGAGTTTTGGTATTCTGATGGCAATACTGTCTTTGGTTTCTTTAAAAGCTATTTTGTTAATAATTTGGCTTGGGTCATTTACGTTAATCAGGTTTTTATCGGTAGAGCCATAAACCATTACATAACGAATTTTACTTTGAGTTGGAAAACCTAAAGTAACTACGGTGCTGTCACTTTGATTGTTAATATTAGTAATTGCCGGGATATCTAAAACCTCTTTTTTGGAATTAGGAACCACAAAAGGCAAGGCTGGATATTGGTATTGATTGTCTTTTAACAATTGGGTCACCGCATCGTTTTTGTTTACAAAAGCTTTGGCACTGAAAAATGCATTTCCGTTAATATTGTTAAAGCCACGGGTCAGGTCAATTTGATTAGGAATTTCATTTGGATTGAACCATTTTTTATCCGAATCGGCGTTGATTTTATAACTTCCGTTTCCAATATAAAGTGCGGTGTTTCTATTGGTGTTTTCCGACCACCATTTTGATAATTTGGCATAAGAAGCCTTCGGATGGTCGACACTCCAGTATAATTGTGGTAAAAGATAATCGATATAATTGCCTTCCATCCATGCCATTGGATCGGCATACAAATCATCATAATTGGTTTGTCCTGCCTGAGTATCAGAACCTCGTGGGTCAACCGATTTGTTTCTCCAAACACCAAACGGACTAATACCAAACTGAACCCAGGGTTTTAGTTTTTTAATAGAAGCATAGGTACTTTTTAGGTAAGTATTGACATTGTCACGGCGCCAATCCTCAAGTCCCATGCCTTTGTTGTATTTTTTGTACGAAGCAGTATCGTTAAATACTTTTCCCGGTACTCTGTAAGGATAAAAATAGTCGTCAAAATGAACAGCATCAATATCATATTTTGCTACAACTTCTTCAACTACATTAATTAAATGTGCCTGAACTTCAGGTAATGCCGGATTGTAATAATATTTTCCATCGTATTTAATCATCCATTCAGGATGTTTGATGATATCGTGATTTCTGCTTAATTCAGCTGTATTCAAATCCATAGATGCGCGGTAAGGGTTAAACCAGGCGTGAAATTCAAATCCGCGGTTGTGAGCCTGAGTAATCATCCATTCCACAGGATCGAAAAAAGGAAAGGGAGCAAGTCCCTGTTTGCCGGTTAAATATTTAGACCAGGGCGCCAAATCAGTTGGGTACATGGCATCTCCGCAAGAACGAATTTGCACAATAACCACATTGTAATTCAGCTTTTTATAAGTGTCTAAAATTTCAATAAAATCGGCTTTTTGTTTTTCGACAGCATCAGTATTTTTTATGGGCCAGTCAATATTGGCAACGGTTGCAATCCAAACGGCTCTGAATTCGTTTTTGGGATTAGTGGTTTTATTTTGCGCCTGGCTGTAGCCAAAAGACAGCAACAAAACGGAGGCAAATAAGCAGATTAGATTTTTAGGACTCATTGAATACGGTGTTTTTACAGTTACCAAAAATAGTTTTTTTAGTGAAGTTTATCAGATAAATTAGGATTAATTTTCCTGTTGTTTTAAGTATTACAATTTTTTTGCCACGAATTTATATTCAATCGATTTTCTTTTTTGCTTGATCAAAAAAGAAACAAAAAAATATTCATGCGCTATTGTTTTTTTTTGGTATTCATGAATCTTCGATTTCAAGTCTTACGCTTCCTCGTCGGTCAAATTAGTTTTCGAATACTAAAAGAAAAGAACTCGTCCCGAAAGCTTTCGGGACTCAAACAGCTTTTCTTTTTACGTATTCTTCAAACATTTGACACTCGACTGCGGAAGCTAAGGACATTTGTATAACGTATAAATATTAAATAGCTTATTTATGTTTTTTTAAAAACCGATATATTTATATTTGTCAAATAATTTTTAGAACTGTATTAAATACACAAAAGCTATTTTATTTATGTCCAATTTACATTCGTTAAAGCAATTGTCCGATTCTTTAGAAGGAAGTCTTTTATATGATGATCTTCACAAAACTTTATATGCTACTGATGCTTCGGCATATCGTATTATTCCTTTAGCGGTGGCGTTGCCAAAAAGTACTGAGGATATTGTAAAATTGGTACAGTATGCAATCCAGAATAAAACGACATTAATTCCCAGAACCGCAGGAACTTCGTTAGCGGGACAAACTATTGGTGACGGAATTGTAGTAGATGTATCTAAACATTTTACAAAAATTATTGCTTTTGATGCCAATGCAAAAACGGTTACGGTACAACCGGGAGTGATTCGTGACGAATTGAATTTGTATTTAAAACCACATGGAGTGTTTTTCGGACCTAATACTTCCACTTCTAATAGATGTATGATAGGGGGAATGGTGGGGAACAATTCTTCGGGGACAACTTCTATCCGTTATGGAGTGACCCGTGATAAGATTGTTGAAATTAAAACCGTTTTAGCCGATGGCTCGATAGCCGTTTTTAATACAATTACTTCGGCTGAGTTTATGGAGAAAACCAAGGGGGATTCTTTAGAAAACCAGATTTACAGAAAATTATATGAGGAATTGTCTGTTGAAGCCAATCAACAGGAAATAAAAAATGAATTTCCTAAACCTGAAATTCACAGGCGTAATACCGGTTATGCCGTTGATGTTTTGTTGAAATCGGATTTATTTGGCGGAACAGAACCAACAATAAATGTAGGGAAATTGCTTTGCGGAAGCGAAGGAACATTGGCTTTTACAACTGAAGTAACCTTAAAAGTAGATGATTTACCGCCAACAAATAATATTATGGTGGTGACTCATTTTACTACCATTCAGGAGAGTTTAGAAGCGGTAATGATTGCGATGAAGCACCATTTGTACACCTGCGAAATGATTGATGATACCATTTTAGATTGTACCAAACACAACAAAGAACAAAGTAAAAATCGCTTTTTTATTCAGGGTGAACCCAAAGCGATTATGATGTTTGAGGTGGCTTCCCATATCAGTATGGAAGAGGCCGAAGAACAGGCGGAAGCTTTGATTAAAGATTTAGAAGATAATAATTTTGGATACGCTTCGGTAAAGTTATATGGTGCCGATGTTGAAAAAGTAAACGAACTCCGTAAAGCAGGTCTTGGTCTTTTAGGAAGTATTGTAGGTGATGACAAAGCAGCCGATTCTATAGAAGATACAGCGGTAGAATTGAGCGATTTACCAGCTTATATTGCCGATTTTTCGGCTATGATGCAACGCCACGGACAAGATGCAATTTATTATGCACATGCCGGAGCGGGAGAATTGCACTTACGTCCAGTGTTGAATTTAAAGACCAAAGAAGGCGTTTACCAGTTTAGAAATATCGCTACCGAAGTGGCTATTTTGGTTAAAAAATACCGTGGTTCCTTAAGCGGTGAACACGGTGACGGAATTGTAAGAGGAGAATTTTTGCCTTTTATGATTGGTGAAAAAAACTATGAATTACTAAAAAGACTTAAATTAGCATTCGACCCGAATTCGGTTTTGAATATGGGGAAAATTGTCAATGCGCTAAAAATGGATGAGAATTTCCGTTTTGAAACGGACAGGGTAGAACCGGATATTCAAACGATTCAGGATTTCTCAGACAGTATGGGAATTTTGAGAGCTGCTGAAAAATGCAATGGTTCAGGCGATTGCAGAAAATTACCTTCGGCAGGAGGAACTTTATGTCCTAGTTATCGCGCGACTCGCAATGAAAAAGATACTACGCGTGCCCGTGCGAATGCTTTGCGTGAATATTTAACGCATTCTGAAAAAGAGAATAAATTCGATCATAAGGAATTATACGAAGTTTTTGAATTGTGTGTGAGCTGTAAAGCCTGCGCCAGCGAATGCCCTTCAAATGTGGATGTGGCGACTTTAAAAGCGGAGTTTTTGTACCAATATCAAAAGGCAAACGGTTTTTCATTCCGAAATAAAATCTTTGCTAACAATGCCAAAATGAATAAGATGGGAAGTGTTTTTCCATCACTGACTAATTTTGTTTCTAATCTTTCTTTGGTGAAAAAAGGAATGGGAGTGGCGCAACAAAGAGAAGTTCCGCGCTTAGCGAATCAGACATTTAGAAAATGGCTTAGAAATAACAATGTCAATAGCAATAACAAAGGCAATAACAATGAAAAATATCCAAATGGCAAAGTAGTTTTGTTTTGTGATGAGTTTACCAATTATTATGATGTAAATGTTGGGATTGATGCTTTCGAATTGTTGACAAAACTGGGCTATGAAGTGCTGATTGTGGATCATGAAGAAAGCGGAAGAGCATATATTTCGAAAGGATTCCTTGAAGAAGCCAAAGCAATTGCGATTAAAAACGTAGCCACTTTTACGCCAATTATTACCGATGATTGTCAGTTAATAGGAATCGAACCTTCGGCGATATTGACTTTTAGAGATGAATACCTGCGTTTAGCGGAAGATAAAACGGCTGCCGAAAAACTGGCTAAAAATGTTCTGACTATCGAAGAGTTTTTCAAAAAAGAAATCCTTGCAGGAAAAATTCACGCAGGACAATTTTCGACTAACGAAAAGCAAATTAAAATTCACGGACACTGCCACCAAAAATCACTGAGTGCTGTTGAAGCTACTTTTGCAATGCTGAATGTTCCTGAAAACAATTCGGTTACAATTTATAACTCCGGTTGTTGCGGTATGGCGGGTTCTTTTGGTTACGAAGAAGAGCATTACGAAATAAGTATGCAAATGGGTGAAGATACCTTGTTCCCAAAAATCAGAGCCACCGATGAAAATGTGGCTATTTCGGCAGCAGGAACCTCTTGCCGCCATCAAATTTTTGACGGAACAAGTAGAAAAGCACAGCATCCGGTGAGTATTTTGAAAAGTTGTTTGAAGAATTAAATTGCAATAGCAATAACAATTGCAATAATCAATAGTAAAAAAGCTATGCTTCGTTTTTGGAGTGTAGCTTTTTGCTTTTAGTGAAAAAAGAAATTTCAATATAAAATTATTATATTTGAAAAGCTACTCAAGGAAAGGACTTCTTTTAGCTGGCTTAACGTTGTATGCTATGTTAAAAGAACTGAACTTAATATAAAAGATAAATTTTGAATTGGATTATTAGAAGCACGAAGAAATTGCATTGTCATACAAATTTAAATAATCTTTTAGATTCATCGTGGATAGACATATCAGAATTTAATTGGTTAGTGTCAGATTTGGACATTGTAAATTTTTCAAAACAAGAACTCCCTATTGACTTCCGTGAAAATTATTCAATACTTTCTTCTGAAAATTTCAAAATTATAATAGAATCAAATGTTCAAATTATTTGGGGCGTGATTTCTGCGGTAAAAAAAAATGAAAATCCGAAATTTGACAAAGTAAATTTTCCTTACGTTGAAGGAAATGATAACGTTTGGAAGAATGACGAGTTTCAAGTTGAAAACGCGGTTTTTGAAATAACTGCTTGGGATAGCTCGTATATAATTGTGAAATTTAAAAATCCAGAATTATCAGAAAAATTTAAGAATCACTTTGAAGAAGCAATAGGATTAGATAAATACAAATTTTAAAATATAAAAACACAGCATACAATATTTATTACATCGGATTTGGGTATTTGGCTTAATGGAAAATGGTTTTGTACTTGGAATAATTCTGACCGAGCTGATTTACCTCAATAGTTAGCGCAGAATTTTTTCTCACGGTCTTAATCCTGCTGAAAATAAATGTTGAATCATATTTTGAGACCATTTGGATTTATAAACACTATGATTAGCTTATTAAATGATAGAATTAGAAATGAAAAAAATCTATTTTGTACTTATTGGTTTAATGGTATTGGTTATTTCTTGCTCTATTAATAAGATTAACTTTTCACAATTTGAATTATCCGAATTAAATAACAATGGTTATAAAGTTTTTTTAGATTCTCAAGAAATTGATTTAGTTCATACGTATTTGGATGAAAAAAATATTTTGAAAGTCAGTATTGACAGAAAAAGCAAAATAATTCAGATAATAAGAAAAAATGATAGTAATGGATTTATTTTTTTTAATGATCTTTTAATTCAAAAAAAATATAAATCGAATTTAGACAGAATAGTTATTAATAATTTATCAATTGACTTTTTAGATATACCAAAGATAAAATTTGAACTAGGTTCTGTGAAATTTATTAGGCAGCTAACTCAGCGTGATTATCAAAGTAAAGATTTTGATGATTTGCCACAAGTTAAGAATACAATTGGTAATGGTATGTTAATAATTAATACAATTACAACTTCAGTTGATAACGAGTAGAATGAATTAAGTTAACCAATAAAATTATATGAATTTAAAGTTTAATAAATATCAAATATATGCGCTTTTAATTCCTGTAATTCCATTCATAGGTACAGGAATTTCTATGCTCACTGACAGATATAGGATTTCTTTAGAGTATCATTGGATTTATTCAATAGGAAAAATGGTTTGTGGTGCTTTATGGTTACTTGGTTTTATGTGGGCTATTGTTAACAGTGTATATATAATTAATAATTTAAAATTTAAAATTAAGTACAGAGTAATGTGGCTCATTATAAATTTTGGAACTGTTATATGGTTTCTTATAATGACAGCAATTTTATTGTTAGAATAGATTTGAAAAAGTTTTTATGTATTAACGTAGGTATTCTTTAATTTTTATAAATGAAAAACTATTTACTTTAAAAAAATATCTTAATAGGAATAGAACCCCAAGCTAGTTTGAGCGTCACGCTCGTGAACACATCGAAAATTAAAAAACATTATAATGGGTGCGAGTGTGGCGCTCCCACTAGTACTTGCTCACAAAGAAGTAACCAAAATAACAATGCTCAGAATGCAACAAAATTAATAAACTACAATAAACTATGAATATAAATGATTTGTGCCTAAAGTATCTAAAGGCACTAAACGAAGGGAATTTAGAATATGTATTAGAATTGTTTACTGAAGATGCAGTAATTATATCACCTCTTTACGGCAAAATGTCTGTTAAAAATTTTTATAAAGAACTTTTTAGTGACACAAATAATTCATCTACAAAACTGTTAAATATTTTTACATCAACAGGCAAAAATAAATCAATTGCACTACATTTTAATTATCAATGGAAGATGAAAAATGATTTTGTGGAAAGCTTTGAATGTGTTGATGTTTTTGAATTAAACGAGTTAGAAGACAAGTTTAATAAATTGACTATTATTTATGATACTTACAAATTTAGAGAAAACATTAATCTTATACATGAGTAAAATTCCTTAGCTTTCGCAAGTGTCACGCTCGTGAACACATCGAAAATTAACAAAGGAACTTTGCGTTTTCTCAATTATATCAGCAAAAAAGCTTTGCGAACTTTGCGGTAAAATTGTAATAATTCAAACCTTCGAACATTTCCCAGTTTTATTTTTCAAAAACAACTTCATCAGCAGTTGCTCCTAATTCGATTAATAAATTGCTGATGCTTTTTACAAAAGTAGCTGGTCCGCAGATGTAAAAATGTTGCCCGAAATCGGCAATATTTTCTATTAGGTATTTACGGTCTATTCTTTTACCCGTAAATCCGGTAACATTTTCCCGGGTAAAGATATTGATGAAATCATCGTTGAGCATTTTTTGTAATTCCTCAGCTATGATGACATCTTCCGAGGTTTTATTGGAGTAGATGAGTCGGTTTCCTTTTAGTTGGTTTTTTTGGTACAAATCCCTGAAAATAGCAATAAAAGGAGTGATTCCTGCACCACCGGCAATAAATATTCCCGGTTTTTTATATTGAATGGCTCCCCAAACATCGTGAATAATCAACTCATCTCCTTTGTTCACACGACCCAGCATAGCTGTAACCCCTTTATGGTCGTTGTAAATTTTAATTATGAATTCGAGGTGGTTCTCGTCTCCCAGGCAGGTAAATGTAAAAGGTCTTAATTCATCTTTCCATTCCGGAAGATTAATAGAAACTTCTGTTGCCTGACCGGGAATGAAATGATATCCTTCCGGTTTTTCGACAACAAAACGTTTTACATCATGGGTGATAAAAACAGCTTGTAGGACTTTAACAACATAACTATCCATAGTAATTGTTTTTTGATGAGTTAAGACTCAAGTGGATACCAAAATTTTAAAAACGAGTATTAAATTTACGAAAAAATGATCAGGTTTTATAAAATTACAAGTAGTTAAATTGTTGGTTTTTAGATTTATAATCTGTTTTTATGAGAATTTTGCTTTTCTTATACAGTTATTCATTCAGCTTGTAATAAAAAATGTAAATATCTTACAAGCAAAATGTTCTTGTGAAAAAAATAAAATTAATTTTGCAGCTATTCTATAAAGGTTGGTTTTTATTTAAAATAGCTATTTCAAAATGGTAAAAAAGATTACAAGTGTTTTAATGGTATTGTTTCTTTCTTCAGGTTTAATCGCTCAGGAGTTAAAAAAGAAGGAGTGGAATGAAGGGAAGTTAAGTTGGCAGGATTTTAAAGAAAGAGACGGTTCTTTATCAATTTCTGAGTTAAAGTATTTTATAGGTTATCATACTGAAAAAGAAAAAATAGGGGATACTATTGTGGATAGGATCAAAGCTATTGGTTATATTGATAAAAATTTTTCATGGATTAGTCCTGCTTTTAAAATCGACCAGTATTTAAGATACAATCAGGTAATTTTTGATATTGTGGAAATTCATCGCCGCAGCTTGCAATATGAACTAGACAGAGTGAATTCTTTTTATGAACTGGAAGGAAAGTTAAACCTAATTTATAGTTCCTGTAACTCGGAAGTAGAAAAATTTAAAAAAGAATCCAATGAAGGTAGGCTTATCAGTGCGATAGATTTTTGGGAGCGCACAACTGCCGAAGAACTTGAACCTTACAGTAACAGCAAAATTCCGGCATTTGAGAATAGAAATTTTGGTTATGGAATGCATGCGGGATTGGGTACAGGCGTTTTTACAGGTTCGCTGGCAGAACATTTTTCACCTACATTTAATTTTATATTTGGATTTGATTTTGCGTACAAAAAATCAATTTTCTTCTTGAATGGTAGTGTTGGATTTGATAAAGTGAAAAAAGAGTATGTGTCAGCGATTAATTGGAATAAAGGACAGCGTACAACAGTTGCTATTGCTGATATTTCTTATGGTTATCCTTTGATTAATAATAAAACCATCAAGTTAACTCCTTTTGTTGGTTTAGGGGTCACAGAGATTGCTGAGATAAAAAAGGATCAGGAAGACGAATTAACAATGACGGATTATAATTTTATTTTTGGAATTAATACCGATTTTAAATTAAAAACAAGATTGAGTTTTGTGCCCAATCCTATTTTGGGTGTAAAGGAAAAAATTGAAACTGCAATCCGGGCTAGATTGTATGTTACCAGAGCTAATTATTATGAAGATTTAAAAGGTTATTCGGTTAATTTGTCTTTGGGATTTTCGGGATTTGGAAACAGAATCAGATTGAAGTAATAAATTTTTACAGCTAACGATAATGGTTTTTTATTTTTCAATTAAATCAAATTTTGATATGCAAAAACCTAACAAAATATCTTGTTTTTTAAACTTTAAACAAAATAGAATTCCCTATTTTTGCTCTTCGAGATTTTAAAAAATAATAAAAAACAATATACTATGAATTCATTTGACGTAGTCGTTATAGGTTCTGGACCTGGAGGATATGTATCAGCGATTCGTTGTGCGCAACTAGGCTTCAAAACAGCTATTATCGAAAAATATTCCACATTGGGAGGAACATGTTTGAATGTAGGATGTATTCCTTCAAAAGCTTTGTTGTCTTCTTCTCACCATTATGCTGAAATAGCTCATTTTGCCGATCATGGAATCGAGGTTTCAGGAGAAGTAAAAGTAAATTTAGAGAAAATGATTGCTCGTAAAAAAGCAGTTGTAGATCAAACTTCCGGTGGAATCAACTACTTGATGGATAAAAATAACATCACTGTTTTCAACGGTTTAGGGTCTTTTGTTGATGCTACGCATGTTGCTGTTGCAAAAGCTGACGGAACTTCTGAAACTATTGAGGCTAAACATACAATCATTGCTACAGGTTCTAAGCCTTCTTCTTTGCCATTTATTAAAATTGATAAAGAAAGAATTATTACTTCTACTGAAGCTTTAAGTTTAACAGAAGTGCCTAAACACCTTGTAATTATAGGTGGTGGAGTTATTGGAATCGAATTAGGTCAAGTTTATTTACGTTTAGGAGCTCAGGTTTCTGTAGTGGAATTCATGGACAGAATTATCCCTGGAATGGACGGTGCTTTGTCTAAAGAGTTGACAAAAGTGTTGAAAAAACAAGGAATGAAATTCTATACTTCTCACAAAGTACAATCTGTTGAAAGAGCAGGAGAAGTTGTTACTGTGAAAGCTGAGAATGCTAAAGGAGAAGTAATTACTTTAGAAGGAGATTATTCATTAGTTTCTGTTGGTCGTCGTCCTTATACGGATGGATTAAATGCTGAAGCCGCTGGTGTTAAAATTTCTGAAAGAGGACAAGTTGAAGTAAACGATCATTTACAAACTTCGGCTTCTAATATTTATGCAATTGGTGATGTTGTACGTGGTGCGATGTTGGCTCACAAAGCGGAAGAAGAAGGAACGATGGTTGCTGAAATCTTAGCTGGTCAAAAACCACATATTGATTATAACCTAATTCCTGGTGTTGTTTATACTTGGCCGGAAGTTGCAGCTGTTGGACAAACAGAAGAGCAATTGAAAGCGGCTGGAGTAGCTTACAAATCAGGAAGTTTCCCATTTAAAGCTTTAGGACGTGCAAGAGCAAGTGCTGACTTAGATGGTTTTGTGAAAATCCTTGCTGATGCTAAAACAGATGAAGTTTTAGGTGTTCACATGATTGGTGCAAGAACAGCTGATTTAATTGCTGAAGCGGTTGTAGCTATGGAATACAAAGCTTCTGCTGAAGATATTTCAAGAATGTCTCACGCACATCCTACATTTGCTGAAGCAGTAAAAGAAGCAGCATTAGCAGCAACTGAAAACAGAGCGATACACGTTTAGAAATCAGTTCGCATTTTATATAAAAAAACCCGTTTCATTATGAGACGGGTTTTTTGTTTTTGTTTAACCATTCATTTTAAACAATCCTTCATAGTTATGCCAGTGGCTGTAGATTAGAAATACGTTGCCTGCAAACACAGCAATAGCTATAGGAAGGTCATGTGGGTTTAAAAAGTAATTGATTAATAGAATATTAATAATTACCGGAAAGATGATAATATTGGATAAGGTGGTGAATTTTCCTGACAAAAAGGATAAACCACATAAGAATTCAATTGATTTAGCTAATGGCATTAAATAAGTTGAGGCAATAAGACCAACTTGAAATGCTTTGAAATCACCTGTTGAAACGGGTTCGGGATTAGATAGGAAAAAATAACTGAGAGAAGTACAAAGGAATATAGCTCCCATTAACGTACGAACAATTAGGGTTGCGACTTTCATGATATATAGGTTTTATTGGTTAACAAATCAAAAAATTCTGTTGCGGTCCAGCACTTTCATTCTTAGCAAAATTCCACCTAGATAACCGTCTAAATCAGAAAAACGAGCATTTTTTTAATAATGCTACGATTGATAATCGCTTTGTTTTATTATATCCTATTGTAAATTTACAAAAAAAGAAACTGATTTTTCTGATATTTGAGAATTATTATTCCTTAAAATGTTAATTTAATAATCAAATTATTATTTGTTTTGGTAAATCGAAAGAAATTTGATGGTTTTTTGCATTGTATTTGATTGCACGAAAATAAATTTCGTGCAATTATTATTGTCGATATATTTGAATATCGGCTGAAATTATAGCTCTATGTTTTCTTTTCTGTAGTATTTTTTGTGGAGGAAAAATCCAGTAATGCCTATTAAAAATAACCACCAAATTTGAAATAGGAATACAATTATATCAAGGAGTACATTCCATCCGGTTGTAAGCGAATCGAGCAGGCGTAACCCAATATTGGGTTTGTAATAATTGTAATCTTTGGTATTGGCAACCATTGTTTGTTTTACCGATTCGCCTTGGTATATCTGAATTGTCAATGTGCTAAAACTGACCTGATCCTGCATAGAGAGGTTGTCTAATTTGGCTAAATCTTTTTGTTCTTTTTGGTTTGCCAAATCGTTTTCGGCATTTATAACGTCATTGATTTTTTTGCCTTTGGTGTCAATTGCTTTTTCTAATCTTTTTTCTTTATTGGCACTTCTTTGTTGTGCGAGCTGGTTTGAAAGCATTTTTAAGGAGACATCATCTGCTTTTATTACGCGGTAATTTAGGAAATCAATTTGTTTTGCAATGCATTTAATAACCGTATCCAGGCGTTTGTTGGGTACACGAATGGTTATATTGTTTTCTACATTGTATCGGGTTGTTTCGAGTGTACTGTCCTGGCTTATTTTGGTTTCAAATTCATCAATAACATTGCTTTGTAAATTAGTATAAGTAACAAATCCATCAAATTTATTGGTGATGTTTTCAATGGCATAGGTTGTTTGAGTTACATTTTTTACCTTGAATTTTATATCGGCTGTACGGACAAACTTTCGGGTGCTGTCTTGTTTTTCTACTGCGGCAGAGGAGGAAACGGCTGTTTCTGTAGCAACATCACTAGTTGCTTGTTCTTCTGGAGCTTCAGCTTTTTTGCAGCTAATCAAAAGCGATGTGAAGCTTAGTAATACCAAACTACTTTTTACAATTTTGTTCATAGATTTGATTTTTAAAGTGGATGATTTTTGATTGTTTGTTTCCGAAATTTCAGGCCTGAATTCCATATCAAATATAGGAGGTTTTGGTAAGAAAAATCTTTTTTAATAATTATTTAACTATAAGCCGGTTTTGTGCAATTTTCTTCTAGAGAAGCTGTCTTTTTTATTGTAATTTTACTTTTTAAATTTTTGCTTTGAGAACATCCTTTAAACAAGACCTAACGCATTTCGCCGATATTAAAAAACAGCTTTTATTGTGGTCACAACAATTTCGGGAAGTGACTTTTATGGATAGCAACCAATACCAACAAGAGTACTCGAGTTACGATTGGATTTTGGCTGTTGATGCTTTTACTTCTATAAAAACGGATTATTTTAATGCTTTTGAAGATTTAAAACAATACCAGCAATCCGGTAGGGATTGGATTTTTGGTTATTTGTCGTATGATTTAAAAAATGATACTGAGGATTTAGCATCAAATAATTTTGATGGCTTAGGTTTTCCTGATTTGTTTTTCTTCCAACCAAAAAAACTCTTTTTAGCGAAAGGAAACGAATTAGAAATTCGGTATTTGAATTTATGTGATGACGAATTTGAAGCTGATTGGGAAGAAATTGCATCCATTGTCACTGATTTTGAAAGCCTGACTCCTAATATCGAAATCCAACAACGAATTTCTGCTGAAGCATATCGTGAAAAAGTATCTAAAATGCTGGAACATATTCATCATGGTGATTTGTATGAGGCCAATTTTTGCATGGAATTTTATGCTGAAAATGTTCAAATTGATCCTTTGGATATTTTTTTGAAACTGAATGAAATTTCGAAACCGCCTTTCGCTGTGTTTTTTAAAAATCACAAGCAATTTTTACTCTCAGCATCGCCGGAACGCTATTTGAAAAAAGAAGGTGAGTTGTTGATTTCCCAGCCTATAAAAGGAACGGCGAAACGTTTTTCAGACCCAATTGAAGATGAGGCGTCAAAAAAAAAATTAGCTGCAGATGCTAAAGAACGTGCCGAAAACATCATGATAACTGATTTGGTTCGAAATGATTTATCGCATACAGCTCAAAAAGGCTCGGTTCAGGTAACGGAATTGTGTGGGATTTATTCGTTCTTGCAGGTGCATCAAATGATTTCAACCATTACTTCAAAACTGGATCCGCAATACACTGCAGTTGATGCTTTAAAACATACTTTTCCTATGGGAAGTATGACAGGAGCTCCTAAGATTTCGGTAATGAAAATTATCGAAGAATTGGAAGAAACAAAAAGAGGTTTGTACAGTGGAGCGGTGGGGTATTTTACTCCCGAAGGTGATTTCGATTTCAATGTGGTTATTCGAAGTATCTTGTATAATCAACAAAATGAGTATTTGTCATTTTCGGTAGGAAGTGCCATTACTTCGCTTTCTGTTCCTGAAAAAGAATACGAAGAATGTTTGCTGAAAGCCAAAGCAATGTTTGAAGTTTTAAAATAATTTCTAATTTTAATAAATGCTCGATAAACTTAAAAAACATATCAGTCAAAACTTTCCTTTTTTAGAAAAAAGCAAGCTGCTTTTGGCTGTAAGCGGAGGAATTGACAGCATGGTAATGATTCATTTGTTTAATGAATTAAAGTATTCTATTGCTTTAGCACACTGTAATTTTCAGTTGCGAGGTTTGGAAAGTTTTGGCGACCAAAATTTTGTTCAGGAGTATGCTGAGGCAAATGAAATCCCGTTGTTTTTGACTCAGTTTGATACCGAGGCTTTTGCTAAAGATTATAAATTGTCGACCCAAATTGCAGCTCGTGAATTGCGATACAATTGGTTTTATGAGCTTTTAGAAACGGAGCAATACGATTATATTCTGACTGCTCACCACGCCGATGATAACATTGAAACCTTTCTGATTAATCTGAGTAGGGGAACCGGCTTGGAAGGCTTGGTTGGGATTCCTGCTCAAAATGATAAGGTGGTTCGCCCGCTTTTGTCTTTTAGCAGAGAAGAAATTTTGGCTTATGCTAAAGAAAATAATATTCAGTGGCGTGAAGACAGTAGTAATGCTTCTGATAAATATTTACGCAATAAAATCAGGCATCATCTAGTTCCTTTGTTGAAAGAATTGAATCCGCAGTTCATGGAATCCTTTCAAAAAACACAATCTTATCTCAGTCGATCTCAGAAATTGGTTGAAGATGCGGCGATAATGGTGTATCAGCAAGTGGCAAGGGAAGAAGAAGAAACGATTGTTTTTGATCTGAATCAATTGCTAAGATTGCCCAATTATCAGTCTTATTTGTACCAATGGCTGCGTGAATTTGGGTTTACCGCCTGGGAAGATGTTTATGGTTTGGTAGAGAGCCAATCCGGTAAACAGGTTTTCTCTCCTAATTATCGGTTGTTGAAAGATCGGGAAGTACTGATTTTAAGTCCGATTGTTCAGGAAGAAGCTAATGATGAGTATTTTATCGAAAAGAATGTTAAAGAAGTTAATATTCCCTTAAATCTTACTTTTTGCAAAGCAGATGCTGTTTTAGATGCGTCTAATTCAAGTATATTTGTTGACGAAGATAAATTGGTTTATCCATTGATTTTGAAGCGTTGGCAGGAAGGTGATTTTTTCCAGCCTTTTGGGATGAATGGGAAGACTAAAAAATTGAGTAAGCTTTTTAAAGACGAAAAATTATCTTTATTAGAAAAAGAAAATTGTTGGGTTTTGTGGTCGGAAAATCAAATTGTCTGGGTGGTTGGTATTCGACAAGACGAACGATTTAGGATTAATGATTCAACAAAAAACATATTAAAAATAGCATTACAATAATGAAAAAACTATTCTTTTTACTTGCCGCTTTTTTGGTTTTTGCCAATGTAAATTCACAAATTTTAGATCCTGTAAAATGGACCACTAAAATTGAACAAAAGACAGAAGGAGTTTTTGTATTGACTTTTAATGCGGTAATTGAGAAAGAATGGCATATGTATTCTCAGTTTACTCCTGATGGTGGTCCGCTGCCAATGGAGATTAGTTTTAAAAATCAATCTGGAAATTATAGTTTAATTGGCAAAGCCAAAGAAAGCAAAACCCGAACGGCTTATAATGATGTTTTTGAGGTAAATGAAACTTTTTTTGAAGGAAAAGCTCAAATCCAGCAGCAAATTAAATTAACAAATCCAAAGTTAACAAAGGTTGAAGTAGAAGTTAATTACCAGGCTTGTAAAGAGGTGTGTCTTAATTTGGTGAAGAAATTTACTTTTCAAATTCCTGCCAATGCAATTGCTGCAATAGCTCCCGATCAAAAAGAAAATACTTTGGATGCGGTGGCTCAGAATTCAAAGCCTGTTGATACTGCAAAAACGGACTCGATAACTCCTAGTCTTGGCGCAAGCGATATCGTTGAGGCTCCTGTAAAAGAAACTGTAGCTACCACTTCTGCAACTACTCCAAGAAGTCTTTGGTCTATCTTTTTTGTTGCCTTTTTGTTTGGTTTTACAGCTTTGCTGACGCCTTGTGTTTTTCCAATGATTCCAATGACGGTTAGTTTTTTTACGAAACAAAGTAAAACACGTGCCAAAGGAATACGAAATGCTATTGTTTATGGAATTTCAATTATTGTAATTTATGTCATACTGGGTTCAATTGTTACGGCTGTTTTTGGTGCTGACGCATTGAATGCTTTATCTACTAATGTTTGGTTTAATCTGCTGTTTTTTGTTTTATTAGTAGTTTTTGCGATTTCATTTTTAGGAGCTTTCGAAATTGTATTGCCTAATTCCTGGGCAAATAAAGTCGATAATCAGGCCGACAGAGGCGGAATAATAGGAATTGTATTTATGGCATTAGCCTTGGCAGTTGTTTCCTTTTCCTGTACGGGACCTATTGTAGGGAGTTTGTTGGTTGAAGCAGCATCTAATGGTGGTTTGGCGCCAATTGTTGGAATGCTTGGTTTTTCTATGGCATTGGCTTTACCTTTTATGTTGTTTGCTTTTTTTCCAAGTTGGTTACAATCGTTGCCAAAATCGGGAGGTTGGTTAAATACAGTAAAAGTCGTTTTGGGATTTTTGGAATTGGCTTTGGCTTTTAAGTTTTTGTCGAATGCCGATTTGGTTTTACAGCTACACATATTAGAAAGAGAAGTTTTTATAGCGATTTGGATTGCTGTTTTCGGTGCATTAGCGTTATATTTATTTGGTAAAATCACATTACCACATGATAGTCCAATGACAAGTATTTCTGTTGGAAGATTGTTGATGGGATTATTGGTGTTGACCTTTACCATTTATCTAATTCCCGGACTTTGGGGTGCGCCTTTGAAAATCATCAATGCTTTCCCGCCGCCAATGGGATATAGTGAAAGCCCAATGGGATTATCCGTTGCCAGAGATAATTCGGCGAAGATTGATTTGCCTGAAGGAGCAAAAATAGGGCCACATGGCTTAGTTGTTTTCGATAATTATCAATATGGATTGGCTTACGCCAAAAAAGTAAACAAACCCATTATGCTTGATTTTACAGGATTTGCCTGTGTGAATTGTAGAAAAATGGAAAATAACGTTTGGTCAGATCCTAAGGTGTTTCCGATTTTGAAAAATCAAATTGTTTTGATTTCGCTTTATGTGGATGATAAAAGAGAATTGCCAAAAGCACAGCAGTTTGTTTCTCCAACAACGGGTGCTGAAATTGAAACTATAGGAGATAAGTGGACTGATTTTATGATTTCTAAATATAAAACCAATACGCAGCCTTTATATGTATTAACTGATTTAGAAGGAAATAGTTTAAATACGGAAAAAGCAACGATTAGTTATGTAGGTGTTGATGAATACTATAATTGGTTGAATGCCGGGATAGCAAAGTTTAAATAATTTGCTTTTTCACTAAGGCTAAATAAAAAAAGAACCACAGATTGAACGGAATTTTTATAAATTTTTTCAATCTGTGGTTTTTTGTGTGATGTAAGTGTTATCCAAGCCAGCCATCACGATCCAGACTTCTGTATTGAATAGCTTCGGCAATATGAGATGAATTTACTTTTTCAGAAGCTTCTAAATCACTGATGGTGCGTGCTACTTTCAGAATCCTGTCGTAGGCCCGAGCAGAAAGATTCAGGCGTTCCATAGCGTTTTTTAATAATGTTTTAGAATCTTCATCCAGAGCACAATATTCCCGGATGTGTTTGGTACTCATTTGTGCATTGTAATGAATGTTGTCCATCTTTTCAAATCGTGCAGATTGAATTTCGCGGGCAGCAGTCACTCTTTTTCGAATGCTCATGCTGTTTTCTGTTTTTTGATTATCCGATAATTTTTCGAAAGGAACAGGAGTTACTTCAATATGAATGTCAATTCGGTCTAATAATGGACCGGAAATTTTACTCAAATAACGCTGCATTTCGTAAGGCGAAGCGGTTTGGGCTGCGCTTGGGTCATTAAAAAATCCACTTGGACTTGGGTTCATACTGGCAACTAACATAAACGAAGAAGGGTAGGTTACCGTGAACTTGGCTCTCGAAATAGTTACTTCTCGATCTTCTAATGGTTGACGCATGACTTCCAGAACATCGCGTTTGAATTCGGGTAATTCGTCAAGAAATAAAACACCATTATGTGCCATTGAAATTTCACCCGGTTGTGGGTAACTGCCTCCTCCAACTAAAGCCACGTTCGAAATGGTATGATGCGGGCTGCGAAAAGGCCTTTGATTCATTAATCCCACTTCTTTGAGTTTTCCGGCTACACTATGAATTTTGGTGGTTTCTAAGGCTTCGTGCAAAGTCATAGGCGGAAGAATACTCGGTAATCGTTTGGCTAACATGGTTTTTCCTGCTCCCGGAGGACCAATTAAAATGATGTTGTGGCCACCGGCGGCTGCAATTTCCATACATCTTTTAATACTCTCCTGACCTTTGACATCAGAAAAGTCAAATTCCGGAAAATCCAAGTCTTTGTAAAATTCGGCTCTGGTATCGATTTTTGTAGGTTCCAGATTTCCTTTTCCTTCAAAGAAATCAATTATTTCCTGTACGTTTTCAATTCCGTAAACATTTAGTCCTTTTACTATGGCTGCTTCTTTTACGTTTTGTTTTGGAAGAAAGAAACCTTTAAAACCTTCTTCTTTTGCTTTGATAGCTATAGGTAAAGCACCTTTTATAGGTTGTAAACTGCCATCAAGGGACAATTCGCCCATGATAATATATTGGTCAATTTCATCTCCTTGTATTTGTCCGGAAGCAACGAGAATGCCTAAAGTTAGAGTCAGGTCGTAAGCAGAGCCTTCTTTGCGCAAATCGGCGGGAGCCATGTTGATGGTGATTTTTTTACCGGGCAGCATATAATTATTGTTTTTAAGCGCTGCTGCAATTCGGTAACTACTTTCTTTGATAGCGTTATCGGGTAATCCTACTAAATGATAACCAACACCTTTATCAATGTTTACTTCCACAGTAATAGTTGTGGCTTCTACTCCAAAAACGGCACTTCCATAGACTTTTACTAACATAGGATATTTTTTATTAAAAATAACGAATTTTAAAATATAATGAATAAATTAGTTTGGATGTTTTGAGAAGAAAAATAGTTGACTTAGTTGTCAATACTAATTTTATTAGCTAAGTAGTTGATATATTGTATTCTAAAAAAATGTTAAATTAGTGAGGTTTTGTTTTTTGTTCTTATTATTAAATATTTGCTATAGTTTGTTTGTGAAATTTAGAATATAGCAATAAAATAATTGGTTAAATGGAATTTCTATTGCGAAAAATAAAATACTATAAGAATTTACGTTAATAAAATGCTGTTAAAATTTAAATTTTTAATGAAAAATCAAAAAATGGCAGGGTTTGAATTTAACAAATCGTTATTTTTTACATATTTTGAGGATAGTACCCTTAAAATTTATGGGGGTAAATTGAATTAATAATAAAAGTTAAAACATTTGTAGGTGTTTTTTAGGGGGGGTGTTAATGATTTTATATTTTTGAGAAAATTTTAAACCAAAAAACAATGAGAAAAATTAGTTTAAGTGTGATAATGATTGCTCTATTGATCGTTACACTATTTTCAAGTTTTATTTTAACTGGTAATCCAGTTCCTTCAGAAGCGGTTGCGTTCAATACAGGTGATACAGCTTGGTTGATTGTTGCTACTGCTCTTGTATTAATCATGACTCCTGGATTAGGATTTTTCTACGGTGGTATGGTTGGTAAAAAAAATGTTATCAGTACAATGTTGCAAAGTTTTATGGCAATGATCATTGTTACGGTTTTATGGATTGTAATTGGATTCAGCTTATCTTTTGGAACTAGTATTGGTGGTTTGATTGGAGATCCAACAACTTATCCATTTTTTGAAGGAGTTGGTACTCATACAGCATGGAGCTTAGCACCAACTATTCCTTTTATGTTGTTTGCTTTATTCCAAGCTAAATTTGCAGTTATTACTCCTGCCTTGATTACTGGAGCTTTTGCCGAAAGAGTTCGTTTCTGGGCATATATGTTGTTCATGGTATTGTTTATTGTATTAATCTATGCTCCTTTATGTCACATGACATGGCATCCTGATGGATTGTTCTTTAAAATGGGAGTATTGGATTTTGCAGGAGGTACAGTAGTACACATGAGTGCAGGATGGGCTGCGCTTGCAGGGGCAATTTTCTTAGGAAAAAGAAAAGTACAAAAAGTAAATCCAGCTCGTATTACTTATGTATTATTAGGAACTGGTTTATTATGGTTTGGATGGTTTGGATTCAACGCAGGTTCTTCTTTAGGAGCTAATGAATTAGCTGTTCAGGCTTTAGGAACAACTTCTGTAGCTGCTGCTGCTGCAGGTATGGCTTGGGTATTTATGGATAAGATTTTAGGTCATAAATTATCAGCTATGGGAGCTTGTATCGGAACTGTTGTAGGTTTAGTTGCTATTACTCCTGCTGCAGGATTTGTAAGCATTCCTCATGCAATTTTCATCGGTATGTTTAGTAGTATTGTAAGTAACTTTATGGTTAGTAAATTTCCAAAAGGAAAAATTGATGATGCTTTAGATGTATTTGCTTGTCACGGTGTTGGAGGTATGGTAGGTATGTTGTTAACAGGAGTTTTTGCTTCTAAAGAAGTAAACTCAGCTGTAGCTGATCAAGGGCTTATCTTTGGTGAAACTACTTTGTTTATCCACCAATTGACTGCCTTAGTTCTTGTTTCGGTATTTGCATTTGTTGGTTCTTATATTTTGTTCTTCATCGTTAACAAAATTACTCCTCTAAGAGTTACTGAAGACAAAGAAGAATTAGGATTGGATATCTCTCAACACGGAGAATATTTGTAATCACTACTTTAATAGTTGATTGTCTGTAAAGACTTTTAACTTTAGTATAAATTAAAAAAGCTTAGTTAATTAGTTAACTAAGCTTTTTTATTTGGAAATGATTTAAAAACGAAAGGCTGATACAAAAAACAGCTAATGACTTTAGTTGTTGAGATTGCTTCGCCAGTTCGCTATAGCTCGTGCCTTCCTTCGCACTAAAGACAAGTTTGTGGGCAGAAATTGTTAAACACAGTTACAATTAGAGACAAAGTAATGCTATAAATAAGTTATTCGTTTTGAGTTTTTCGAGGAAGCTTATGTATGTAAATGATAAAAAAAAGGATTGCTATTATTAGCAATCCTTTTTTTTATAATATAATAAGTTGTTTTAGAAATCCAATTCAGCAAAAGTGTTTCCCTGTTTGATATCTCCTGATTTGTAGCCTTTCATAAACCAATATTTACGTTGTTCAGAAGTTCCATGGGTAAAAGATTCCGGAACAATATGACCTTGCATTTTTGCCTGAATAGCATCGTCTCCCACGGCATGGGCAGCACTAAGAGCCTCATCAATATCGCCTTCTTCGAGCATATTGTTCATTTGCTGGTTGTAATGTGTCCAAACTCCGGCATAAAAATCGGCTTGTAATTCTAAGGCAACCGACAACTTATTGGCTTCAGCCTTAGATTTTCCTTGTTGCATTTGTCTCATTTTATCTGAAGTGCCTAGTAAAGTTTGCACATGATGACCTATTTCATGGGCAATTACATATGCGGTTGCAAAATCGCCTCCTTGTGCTCCAAACCGGGTTTTAAGTTCTTCGAAAAAAGTTAAATCCATATAGACTTTTTGATCTCCGGGACAATAAAACGGACCCGAATCGGAAGTAGCATTTCCACAGGCTGTTTGAACTCCGCCGCTAAATAATACTATAACAGGTTTTTTATATTTTAAGTTGTTTTCTTCAAAAATCTTAGACCATACATCTTCATTGTCGGCAAGTATTGTTTTTACAAAGGCTTGTTCCTCGAGTTCTTTTGCGGTTAAATCCCTTTGTTCAGTTGGTTGCTGGCTTTGTCCCTGATTTAATTGCTCTAAAACAGGTGTAATCATTTGGATATTTTCTCCTCCAAAAACATTTATTAATAAAATGATAATTCCGAGAATTCCACCGCCAACAATTGTTTTTCCTCCAGAAGACATTCCTCTTCTGTCTTCGACATTATTGCTTTGTCTTCTGCCTATCCATTTCATAACGTAATATTTTTAGTTGGTTATTATTTAATCCATTTGGCAAGGGTTTTTTCAACGACTCCTTTTACTATTGGTTTAGAAATGTAATCGTTCATATCTGTTTCGAGACATTTATTTTTCTCTTCTTTTTCAGTCCCGGCAGTTATGGCTATAATAGGAACATTTTTTCCTAATGTTAATTTCCTAATTTCCTCTGTTGCTTCGTAACCATTCATTATAGGCATTTGAATATCCATAAAAACAATATCAGGCGTAATGATTTCAAATTGACTAATAGCTTCCAGTCCATTTGATGCTTCAAAAATTTTTGCCTCCGGAATGGTGTTTTTTATTATGGTTTTTAACAAAAGCATGTTGATTTTATTGTCTTCAACAAGCAAAATTTTTGAATTTTGTAAATTCGGATTGTCTTTGAAAAAATTATTGTCTTCTGTACTTACTGCCAGTTGTTTAGAAGGTTTTGTTTCTATTAGCAGGTTGTTTGTTTTTAAATTTAAATCAAAATAAAAACAGCTTCCTTTTCCAATTTCACTTTTTAGTTTCAAACGACTGTCCATTAAGTTCAAAAGTTTATTGGAAATAGTCAATCCAAGACCGGTTCCACCAAATTTTTTGGTAGTTGAACTGTCTTCCTGAGAGAAAGCTTTGAATATTCTCTTTTGATTTTGTTCTAAAATTCCAATACCGGAATCAATTACTGAAAAGCGTATTTTAGTTTGGGAATCGTTTATTTTTTGCTTTACCGAAATATTTAATTTAACAGCTCCTTTTTCGGTAAATTTAACCGCATTCGACAACAGATTGATAAGTATTTGTTTGATTCTTACAATGTCAATCCAGAAATAATTAGGAACATCATCGGCTATGTTTAATTCTAATTCCAGGTTCTTTTGATTGGCTTCAAAATGGATTAGGTCAATAACTTGAGATAATAATTCTTTTATTTTTTGTTTTTCAATATGTAATTCCAGTTTTCCGGCTTCTATTTTCGAAAAATCTAAAATATCGTTTACAATTTCCAATAAAGTATGAGCCGACTGATTTACAGTAATCATGTGTTTTTCCTGAATAGGGTTCAGTTCGGTTTTCATTAATAAATCGGTAAAACCTATAATTCCATTAAGAGGAGTTCTGATTTCGTGACTCATATTGGCTAAAAATTCCGATTTGGCTTTATTGGCAGTTTCTGCATATTCTTTGGCTTTAATAGCTTTTTCGGCTTCTTTACGTTTGCTAATGTCCAGCATGATACCTTCGATGTATTTGATTTCACCGTTTTTAACAACAGTATCGACAAATTCATCTATCCAAACAATTTCTCCTTTATTATTTATAATGCGATAGGTTAAATGGAAGGCTTCGAGTTTTGATAATTTAGCAGTTGATTTTATAAGTGTTTTTTCTAAATCATCAGGATGAATTAAATTTTTGAAAATGATTCTTTTTTCAAGGAAATCTTCTTTTGGATATCCTGTCAATTTTTCAATTTCATCGTTAAGGTATATTTTAGTGTAATCCTCATCGTTTTCAGATAAATAAACAGTTCCAGGGATATTATTGGCTAATAATCTAAACTTTTCTTCACTTTCATTAATGGCAATTTCATTTTCTATTCGCTCAATAGAAGAGCCGATATTCATTGTCAAGGTTTGTAAAATTTGCACTTCATCTTCAGCCCAAAAACGGTCTTCATTTAAATCGTTTAGACCAAGAACACCATGTAATTTATTTTTAACAAAAACAGGAAAGAGAATTAAAGAAACAGCATCTAAGGCTTCGAGTTTTTTTCTTAATAAAGGGGCTTCAATTTTTGAAATAACAATATGATAAGCTCTGTTTTCTATTATATCAGGGTCAAAACCGCTAAAAAACGAATAAGGTAGGTTTTGATAAGCAGGATTTATTTCGGTTAAAAATTCGTCACCAGCGGTCCATCGGTATTTTTGACTGATGGTTTGATTTACTGAGTCAAGTTGATAATAAAAACTGCGGTAGGATTTGGTTGCTTTTCCGATAAGGATAAGGAGGTCTGTAAAAATTGCATCGATATTTTTTACATTCAAAAAGCGTTCTGTACATAAATTCATTGCCGAAAGCAAATCACTTTTGTAGGTCAATTTTTGTTCTACTTCCAATCTTTTTTTGGATTCAAAAGCTATGGTAATACTGTCAGTAATTGCTCTTGCAAAATTAACGTCCTCATTATCCCATTGTTTGATGTTGTCTGTAACTTCGATACAAAGAATACCAATAAGTTCTCCGTTGATAAAAACCGGAGTGTCAATCATAGAATAAATATTGTGTTTTTTAAGGTAATCAGCGTATAATTCGGTTGTTATGGGATTGTTTTTAACATCAGAAGCAACTATGGATACTTTATTTTGTATGGATTGGAAATAATTAGGGTAAAGTTCCTTTGTTAATTCACATCCATTTGTAAATTCATTTGTTTTTAAATTATAAAATTGGAGGCATTTAATTTTATCTTCAAAATACTCCCAGTAACTAACCCTGCTAGCTTCAATTGTTTTTGCTGTATTTTCGAGGATTAATTTTAATTTGGTGTCTAATGTTTCTTCTATTGAATAACTTTTGGCAGTAAATTGTTTTAAGTTTTCATTGTACTTTTTGTTTTTTTCTTCTCTTTTTTGTTTCTCAATATCAATATTTTTTAAAAAGCTAATATCTCTTGAAATGCTTGAATAGCCTTTGATTATGCCTAAATCGTCCCTACTGATCATCAGTTTTTGAGCGATCCATACAGTTTCACCATTTTTTTTCAAAATAGGTATTTCCAGTTCCGAAAATTCAAAATCATTTTCAGGGTTGTTGTTGTAAAAAACATTAACGGATTCTAAATACTCTTTTTGAATAAAAATGGAATAATGCTGGTTTAAAAATTCGTTTTTCTCATATCCTAAAGTTCTTAGGGTATAATCATTTATAAAAACAATTTTGCCTTTCAAATCAATTTCATAAATGAAATCCTGAGCATTTTGGACTAAATTTTTATATTGATGATGTATTTGAATTTCACTGGTAATATCCTGTCCAATTCCAATAATTAAATCTTCAGAAAACTCTTTGTTCTTCCATTGAATGAATTTATATTGTCCGTTTTTACAGCGTAATTTTCGAACAAATACTTTGTCATTTATTTGACTTTCAAAAGATTCTTTAGAGGTAATTTCTGGGTTTTCAGTTAGCTTGTAATAGCCAAAACCCATTAATTCTTTGACTGTATAACCTAAAATACTTTCTGCGTTTTCGCTACAAAAAACAATTTCGTTGTTTTTGTTTTTTGCCATAACCAGTGAATTCCCTCTATTGATGATTTGATCGTTGAATTGAAATTTTTTGTTAATGTCCTGAATTGACATGTGTCGAATGAAATTGATACAAACTACAACTAAGGTATAATTGAATGTAACTGTAATATTATCTAAAGGAGCCAGTTTTAATAAAGAAATACTAATCAGATAACCAAAAGTAAACAGCACGAACAACACATAAAGTCTTAAAGGCTTTAAAATTGTATATGAGAAATAGACAAATAATAAAAAACTTAAAAAAGGAATATTGTCGTTATTGAGATGAATTAAATTTCGACAAACATTCAAAAATCCAAGAAAGAAAACAACTCGGAATATCTTTTTTATATTACGAAAAATATAATCAAATTTTGTGCTTAGATAAGCAATGCCAATCAATACTAATGAGATACTTACATTAGTGAACAACATACTTTCGGGTCTTAATTTAAAAAATTCAAAGGTTAACTCTAAAATTAAAACAATAATACCTAAAAAAAGAAAATGAAGTTGACATTCTTTGTTTTCAGCATTTTGAGGAGTGAAGTTTTTAATAAACTTATTTCCTAGGGTATATTTAATCTTATGAAATTTATAAATTAAAAGAAAAATGAAAAAAAATATAAATGGCACAACTGTTCGATAAAGGTCTTTATCAATGGGCAATTGATCCATTATATCAAACATCTTAATTACAGATAAATTGTTACCAACACTTAAATCAATACTTTCTGAAAGGGTTTTTAATAAAAAAGTATAGTGTTGTATCATATTTAATAATTAAAAGCGTAAAGTTTTTAACAAAAGGACTTGTAAGTTTTGCTAAAAATAACAATAATTACTAGAAAAACGTAATGCTTTTGTTGAAAAGATTTAGGTGTTTTTCTTTGAAGGAAAATTTTATTCTTCAAATCCAACAATGCTTCTGTAGATGGCATAATACATAGAAGACATAAAAGGAAAGGTGAAGAAAAATCCAATAAGGAAAAAGAAAAATCCTGTTAGCACTGCTAAGTAAGCAATAGCCATAAGTCCCAAAAGAAGTAATGGTTGTTTTGAAACCAGACTAATACTGGTAGAAATAGCTTCAATAGCATTCAATTTTCTGAAGATAATTAACGGAACTGTAAGTATGCTTAAAAAGGAAACCGTTAAAGAAGCCACAAAACCTAAAATAGGGATTCCGGTATTATCTAATATTGAAGAAAATCCCAAACTTGTAATTGTAATGATTAAAGTAGCTAGAAATAATTCTTTGAAGTAAGAAAATTTATAGTATTCAAAAACGGTAGAAACATGAAATTCCTCGTCTATTTCGGCACAATGAGCCATTTTAATAAATCCCGCAAAATAAGGACTCACCAGGCAACTGAATAAGGTGATGCTGCCAACATAAGCCATTAGAAAATTATCAGATAAATTTTTAGGTTCAAAATTTTCAGGTTTAATAAGTTCCTGAAAATTTGTCAGGCCATAAGTAAAGGCAATAATTATAAAAAACGCAGCTGTGAAAAATATAGTCGAAACTAAAAATAACAAACCGGCATAGAGTGCTATTTTTTTATAATTTTCAAAGGCAAGATTGAAAACGGTTTCAAATTCTAAAGAATATCCATTGGTTTTTAAGTCTTGAATTCGGTCTTTATTTGATTTCATATTTGGTTTTCTAAGGACTGTTTTACTTAATTTGAAAAAGAGTATAAATCTAAGATTTTAAATTTATCTAAAAAATAAATTATACGGCATTCCAAATCGCATCGTTGGGTGTAGGAGCTATGATGGTTAGCGTTTCTTTAGAAACAGGGTGCACAAAAACTAATTTTCGGGCGTGTAAATGAATGCCTCCATCGGGATTGCTTCGGTCAAATCCGTATTTTAAATCGCCTTTTATGGGACTTCCAATTGCGGCTAATTGTGCCCTGATTTGGTGATGTCTTCCGGTATGTAAATTGATTTCTAAGGCAAAATAATTATTGAGTTCTTTGATGATTTTATAATCCAAACTCGCCATTTTACTATCAGGGACTTCTTTTAAATGCGCTTTAGAAGTATTGTTTTTTTCGTTTCTTTTGATGTAGTGGATAAGTTTGGCTTCATTTTGTGAAGGTCTGTTTTTAACAACTGCCCAATAGGTTTTTTGGGTTTCACGGTTTTTAAATAAATCATTCAGCCTCGTTAAAGCTTTGCTGGTTCGGGCAAAAACTACAATTCCGGTTGTGGGACGGTCTAATCGATGAACAACGCCCAGAAAAACTTCTCCGGGTTTGTTGTATTTGTCTTTGATGTATTCTTTAACAACTTCGCTTAACGGTTTGTCTCCGGTTTTATCGCCCTGAACAATATCGCCCACACGTTTGTTGATCACAATAATATGATTGTCTTCGTGTAAAACCTGAAGGTTGTTTTTATTTGAAAGTTCTTTCATCGATTGCTTTATTTGGGTGCAAAAATAGCGGTTTTATAATTGTTATCTTTAGAATATATCGACTGTAATTTTAAAAAAAACCAATGCCCGAAATAAATTTTCTTCACTGTTATAATGAAGAAAATACTATTTCGGGCATAAATTGATTCTGTTTTACAAAGAATTCAAGAAATAATTAATATTGCTCTTTCTCGTTAGGGAAATCGGCAGATTTAACATCATCTACATATTGACTGATGGCAGAGGTCATTCCTTCATATAAATTCATGTATCGGCGTAAAAATCTTGGGCTAAATTCGTTATTCATTCCCAGCATATCGTGGATTACCAATACCTGACCGTCAACACCTGAACCGGCACCAATACCTATTACCGGAATGGAGATGCTTTCAGCAATTTGTTGGGCTAATTTGGCCGGGATTTTTTCCAAAACTAAAGAGAAACAACCTAGTTTTTCTAACAATTTGGCGTCCTCAATTAATTTTAGCGCTTCCTGTTCTTCTTTAGCTCTTACAGTGTAAGTTCCAAATTTATAGATAGATTGTGGTGTTAAACCTAAGTGTCCCATTACCGGAATTCCGGCATTTAGTATTTTTTTGATGGATTCTTTAATTTCTTTTCCTCCTTCTAATTTAACCGCATGTCCGCCGCTTTCTTTCATGATTCGAATGGCTGAACGCAAAGCTTCTTTTGGGTCCGATTGATAACTACCAAAAGGCAAATCGACAACTACCAAGGCTCTGTCGGCACCTCTTACTACTGAGGAAGCGTGATAAATCATCTGGTCTAAGGTAATAGGCAAAGTGGTTTCGTGTCCTGCCATCACATTCGAAGCTGAATCTCCTACAAGTATCACATCGATACCAGCAGAATCAACAATTTTAGCCATTGTAAAATCATAGGCAGTCAGCATGGAGATTTTTTCTCCCTGTGCTTTCATATCAATTAAGGACTTTGTTGTAATTTTTTTATAGTCTTTTTTCGCTGTCGACATAGTAGTATTTTTAGGAACTACAAAAGTAGTAAAACAAATTTGGATGAAATAAATAAAAAGAGAAATAGCTTTCTGTCTATTGTTATTAGGCTATTCTAAAATTCTTCCACTACTTTTTTACCTTCTAACCAGGCTACCATATTCAAAACAAGGTAATTCCAGTTTTGAAATCCTTTGTTCAGCATGGGAACTCCTGTTTCAGGTTCGTAATATTCATGCAAAGCACCATTTTTCTTAAAATCTTTTCCAAACAGACTGATTGTTTTTCGGGCTAATTCATTGGCTTCTTTGGTATAACCATATTTTTCTAATCCTTTAAAAACCATATAGTTTGAAATTCCCCAAATAGGTCCTCTCCAGTTAGATGGATTGGCACTAGATCTTAAACTGTACATTTTTTCCATTTTGGAAAGCGTTCTCACTCCCGATGGAGAATTGAATGTTTTTGTATTTGAATAATGCTCTTTAACAATTCTTTCCGCTTGTTCGGGTGTAGCGATGCCAGCCCAAAGTGCTAAAAATCCACTCCACACTTCAATGCGCTGAATTATACAATCGTAATCTCTTGGATAACCGCTATGAATTATAAAAGAACGTCCTAAGGTGTTATCTGCTACATTGGCAACAGGACGTAAATTTAAATCCACACTATAGAAGAAACCGTCTCTTTCATCCCAGCAATTTTTTTGGATAGCCGATTTTAGATTTTCGGCGTCGGCAGCAAATTCTTTTCCTACATTGGATAAGTTCAGTTGATCTGCTAAATACACCATTGCTAATAATTCTTTGTACATTAAGCAGTTTAGGTAAATAGAAGCCGAACTTTTATTAGGTCTGAAGAAAGTAGCAGGATCATTATCGATACCTATGGCAACATCACTTTGCCAGTAATAAAGTCCTGTAGCTTTGTTTCTGTGATGTGATTTGTAGTTGTTTATAAATGTTTGAAGATGATAAAATTTTTCTCGAATCCATTCAGCGTCACCGCCATTAGTCTTTGTAATAAATGCGGCATGTTGTGCTAAAACAGGCTTGTGCATATTGACATCGTAGATGTTTTCAGGACGAATATCGCGCGGTTTTGAATCTTCCCAAATTACAATTGGCAAATAGCCATCCCAATCTCCGTAATGCAAAAAGTTGAGCACACAACCTTGTTCGTATTTAATGGCTTCTTCTTTGTCTTTTGGTGTGCCAATGTCTGTTAGAATTTGTCGAAGTGCAATATTGCTTAACCAGGAATCCCAGTCCCACAATACGTTATCATATTGATTACTTCCCGGTGTAAGAAATGGATAGACTAATGAACCGCCACCTTTACGATACATGTTTTTGTAATCCTTATAAACATTGGATTTGATAACCGAAATATAATCAGATATGGAATCTTTTACCTGGGCATAGGATGATAAACTTCCGACAAGTAAAACGAACATAAGAAAGCTGGTTTTTTTAGTCATAATTACAATATTAAAAAGTTTTATATTTTATTCAATTCCGCATTTTTCCCGTAACCATTTCATCGATTGATTATCAGTTTCGCTAAAACGCCAATGTGCCGAAATAGGAGTAATAACAATTTCTTTTGGTGCTTTTACCGAATTAAATGCTGCAAGAGTAGAAGTAGGAGCGCAGGTATTGTCATTATATCCCGCGGAATAAAAGCCGGGAATGTTAATTCTTCGGGCAAAATTTACCACATCATAATACCTCATTGTATTAATTTTTGCAGCAGTATTATTTTGAAATTTATCACTAAATAGAGCAGGCCAGCCTCCGGCTCTGTTATTTAAATAACCTGAATTATCGCATAGCGCAGGATAAAATGAAGAAATGAAATTGACTCTTTTGTCAATAGCAGCAGTAACAATGGTAAGCGCACCTCCTTGGCTGCCTCCGGTTACAACTACATTTTTCTTATCAAATTCAGGAAGACTCATCAGAAAATCAATAGCACGAACACAACCTAAATACACGCTTTTATAATAGTAATTGTCTTTGTTATCCAGATTTATAGCCCAATAATCACCAAGTTTATCTTTGGCTAATTTAAGATCAGCATCGCTAATTTCAGGAGATAAGCCATGAATTTCGGTGGTAAGGCTGATAAATCCCTGTTCGGCATAAGAAGTTATCGGAACTATTTTTTTTACACCTGCTCCGGGAGGATTTAAGAGTACAGGATGTGGTTTATTGTCTTTTGGTTTACTCAAATAGCCGAACAGATATTGACCCAATTTATAATTTTGCAGGCGTACTAAATATACATCAACGGTAGCTGTAGAAAATTCAGGTTTGTGCGTTACTACAGCATCCATTGGAATTTTGCTGTTTTCGGCAATTGCTTTTTTCCAAAAGCTGTCAAAATCTTTAGGTAAAGTTACCGTTGGTTGGATTTCAAAAGGAGCAAAACCCGCTTTGATTTCGTTTTTAAACACATAGCCATCAATTTTGGTCTGTACTTTTAGCTGACGAAATCCGGGAATATTCATCGTTCCAATGTTGATTTCGCCAACACCATTTTGTAATTTCAATACTCCTTTTTTCTCAGGATTCAGTTGTTCCGGACCGTATTGGTACTCTATTTCTACATTATTAACGGGTGAACCATATCTAAGCACATTGATTGTTATAGTAGCCTCTTCGTTGAGTTTGTAGTTCCAATCCGAATGATTAGCTGTTAGTAGAATGTCAACTAATTTAATAGGAGCAGGGGTATTTTGCGCTTTTGTGTGTATTGATAATAATAGAGCAAATAATGAAAAATAGGAGAGTAGTTTCATATATTTAGGTTTAAACAAAAAGGGCATAATACTGTATATTATACCCTTTGGTGATTATAAATAGTTTTAAGCGTTGTAATTTATTTAATTACTTTATTATTTACAACAACATTTTTAAGAGTCAGACCTTTAATAATGCTTTTATCTACAGCGTCATTTTTAGCTTCCACTTTTAAATTCTCAAAAGTAAAGTTGCTTAATTTATCGAATTCAGTGATTTTCATATCGTAGAAAACATCACATTTTAAATCAATATTTCTTAAGGTGATATGATCACAATAAGATAAAGGTGTATCTTTTCTTCCTTTCAAATCATAAAATTGAGTCCATGGTTTTACATAAATCAAACTTTTTGCATAACCTGTAATGTTTTCAACAGTAATGTACTCGTATTTTTGAGGTGTATCAGGACGCATTTTTAACCATAAAAGACGGATTGCGTTATCAACAGTACAATTGCGCACGATAATGTTTTTGTTGTGAATGGCTTCACTTCCGCTGGTTAAAGCACCGTGACAGAATCCGAAATCACAGTTTTCAATAATGATATTTTCGTTTCCACCGTTGCTGGCATCTTTATCAGCCCATGGACCTTTCCCGCCTTTTAAGGCAATAGCATCATCATTTACAGCCATGTAGCAACCTTTAATCAACATGTTTTTGCAAATGTCAATATCGATAGCATCAGTACTTGGTGCTTTTACAGGTGCATGAGGCGAAGTAATGCGCACATCAATCACTTTTACATTGTTGCATTGGTAATAATGGCTGGTCCAGAATCCGGAGTTACGCAATTTTACGTCCTGTACCTGAACATTGTCACATTTCCAAATAAATACTAAACGTGGTCTTGAAACTTCAAGGTTAGTACAATTTGGATTTTCTTTTCTTCTTTGCCAAAAAGCTTCCCAGTATTTCAAACCATTTCCATCAATAGCTCCTTTACCACTAATGGTAAAACCATTGTTGCCATAAGCATTTACTAAGGCAGTGAAATATTCAATACTTTGTCCTTCAATTCTCGAAGGCATTTTTGGATAATCATTAATGTTGTCAGAACCTTTTAAAATTGCTCCTTCAGAAACGTGCAAATGAGTATTTGGTTTAAAAAACAAAGCACCACTCATGAAAGTTCCTTTTGGAATTACCACAACACCGCCTCCATTACGGTAAGCTTCGTCAATTGTGTTTTGGATGGCAACAGTTTGTACTTTGGTACTGTCATTTACTGCCCCATAATCGGTTACGGAATAAAATTTACCTAAATCGGCAGGGTTTATCTTTTTTGCATCTAAAAACCAGGCAGGTATTTTAGTTCCGTCAGGAAAAACAGCTGAATTGTTTTTTTGCGAAAATGCTTGTGGTGCAATTGCTAATAAGGCAACAATGAATAAACAGATTTTTTTCATTTCTTTTTATAAAGGTTAATAAAGTTGGTGTCCACAAAAAGAATGCCTTTCTAACATTCAAATTTTGAAAGAAACGAAGATAAGAAATTTAAAAGCTAATATACATCCTGCATTTGGGGCAGGATACTTTATTGCCTAAAAATAATTGGACAAAAATTCCACAAATTATTAAGCTCTTAAAGTTGAATTTTACGAATTTTATCTGCCTGTAAACTGGTGAAATTAAAATCGGTGTAATTCGTGTAAAAGAATAATTTTTTATTTTTTCTTCGATAAACGGATTAATACATAAATGACAGATAAAACGCCAATTGCAATCAGTGTTCCAATGATTTCATTCTGAGTTAAATTCGATAAAAAATAAAGAATAATGCTGATGGAAAGAATTGGGATAGTCAAGCCGCCGGGAATAGTAAATTCATCCGGTTTTGTTTCGCGGGTGTAGCGCAATTTGATTACAGAAAATACCACTCCTAAGTAAACAATCAATATAGAACTGCTGGCAATAACTACCAGGCTTTCAAAAGTTCCTGTCGCAGCAATCAAAAATCCTATTAATGCGTAAACAATAATCGATAGGTAAGGAGTTGCAAATGAAGGATGGATTTTGGCTAAAGGCGCAATAGGAATCACTTTGTCACGGGACAAGGCATACAGCATTCTCGGATTGTTTAAAATATCACCACTTAAAAATCCGAACATCGATATAGCAGCTCCCACAGTTAAAATCACAAAACCGATTGGTCCAAAAACAACATTGGCAGTAGAAGCAAGCGGAGTAGCAGTGAATTGAGGTAATTGATTGCCTAAAACTCCCTGAGCTACTGTTTGAATCAGCATATAAAGCACTACAACGGCAGTAATACTGATGAAAATGGCTCTTGGAATGCTGTGCTTGGGATTGATTACTTCACCCGAAACTACAATACCCGACTCGCAACCCTGAAACGCAAAAAATAAAACCAGGGAAGTTTTGCCCAGTTGTTGGATGTCAGGGAAACTTTCGATAATCAGGTTGTTGGTCACTACCGATTCCCATCCAAAAATAACCAGTAATAACAGCGGAATCAGTTTAGCAATGGTGTTGATTTTTACCAGACCAATACCTTGTTTTACACCAATGACGTTAATAAAAGCCAGTCCCCCGAAAACAGTAGTTAAGAATAACAAACGCATTCCAACTTCTTTAAAAATAGGATATGCCGAACCCAAAACATTTACCAAAGCATTAGAAACGGCGGCATCGGCAAGCAGAGTACCACCAACGGTGAAAATTCCTGCCAGGAAACCTGCATAAGGACCAAAAGCTGTTTCAATATACGAATAGACACCGCCAGTTTGCGTTACCTTGCTGGATGCTTCGGCAAAACAAAGCATGATAAGTGCCATTAATATACCGCAAAAAGCATAAGCGATAATGCTGGAAGCTCCCATCGATGCAGCAACAATGGCGGGAAGGGCAAAAATTCCTGCGCCAATAATAACATTCATAATATTGGCAGATAGACCTATTACGCCTATGGTTCGTTTGAATTCTTCTTCCTGGTTGATCATCTTTTTGGGGTTTATCGATAAGTTGGTTTAGAAAACGAAGTTATGCAAAAAAGATGTTGCCTGACCAAAGAAAAGCGGCTACTGTAGAAATTCAACATTTTTGTGCCAACTTTGAAAAAATGTTTGCTTTTCTCTTCGAATTTTGGGGACTTATTATCTCACCGGCTCATAATAAAGCACAATGGCACCTGAGCCAAAAGTTTTGGTTTTAGAGAGTTTAAAAAGTTTTCTGTCTTTTATTTTGTCAAACAATGGCAGACCCTTTCCTTCTAAGACAGGATGAATGCAAATCTGAAATTCGTCAATCAAATTAAGGTTTATTAACTGAATAATTAAACTCCGACTGCCAACCAAAATGTCTTTTCCGGATTGTTGTTTGAGTTGTGTAACTTCTTTTTCAATAGGTTGGTTTGACAATTTAGCACTATTCCATTGAGTGTCTTTCAGCGTGTTCGAATAGACAATTTTTGGAACCCGATCTATTGCTATAGCAAAGTCGTCCATTGCTTTTTCACCAGAAGGATTTTTTAGTAGCGTTTGCCAGAACTGCATCAATTGGTACGTTATCCTTCCATATAGAATAATCCCTGCATTATCTAACAATTCGGCATAATGTTGATGGATTTCTTCATCTGCAATTCCCGCTGTATGATCGCAAATTCCGTCCAATGTCATATTGATTGCTGCAATTACTTTTCTCATGTTTTGTTTCTTTTAACTCAGTTGTAAAAAAGTATTTAAATCTGTGGTGGAGTGAACATCTTGCACGTTTTTTGAAGATACAAGTTTTTGCGTGAGCGAAAACATGAACTGACGATAAACCACACAATGATCGTTTAGCGTGTGTTACCAGTTGGCATGACTTCACAGATTCTAAGAAATCTTTCTCCCAAATCTGTAATTCTAAAGCCGTAATCGTCAGAATCGTACTCAGCATTTAATTGATGCCACTCTTCGGGGGAATAATCGCTATTTGAACCAGTTCTGAATTCATCGATTAAAATTGTTGGGGGTAATTGTCTAATTAATCTTAATCTTTGCAAATTCTCTAATTCAAAACCGTCTAAATGAATCCAAAAACCATGTTGCTGAATATCATTAATTTTTTTCTTTGCTACCTTGGTTTCAGATTTCATGGCAAACTGATCTACTTTTAAAAGTTCGGACAGTTCAATTTTATCGTTTAGATGCTGTTTTTCTTTATTTTTTAATTCTTGTACAGCTTCAAATTCTTCAATAGATATCTGACTAAGTAAATATGGGAAAATTTGATTTTGCAAATTGCTTTCAGAATCAATCATATTTGCTAGCATTGCAGCGTACTTATCTTGTAAGTCTTCATTTTCTTCAAGCGAAGCCATTTCTAGTAAAGGAACTAGAATTTTTATAGGAACTTCTTTAATGTTTATGTGCTTCTCCTGAACATAATTTCGAGCTTTAAGAAGTATTTTTACTTGATTTTTAAAACGAATATATTTTATTTGGTCTCCAGCTAGCAAACCAATTTCCTCAATTGTTGGTGAGATTAATTTTCCTAAAAATTCTTTAGCTAAGTCGAGTCCTTTTTCAATTGTTGAGGACTTAATATTTAGGTCTTTTTCTTCTTTCATTGCTTAAATGTTAGTAAAAAGTGTAATATGCTTGTAGGTAACTAGTTTATATGTATAACAAAATCATACAAAGCCACCTAGTTTAAGGTAGATATGTTTGATAAACTTCAGACTTCATTTTTTTCAAATATATACTTTTTGCCTCATAAATCATTATAAGGACTTTTTATTTGTAGAATACTTTTCGTACTTAAGTAAGTGTGGATTTCGATAGTTTTCAATTATGCTAGATTTTAACCATAAAAAATCCGATTTGTTTTTACAAATCGGATTGCTATTGTTATTGAACAGCGTTATTTAATAACCCCTGTAGAACCTTCCTCGGACGGAATCAATTCAAAAACAGAATTGGGAGCTAAATTGGGTTCGATACGGTGCGAAACATATACAATCGTCATATTGGATTCCTGTTTCAATAAATTGATGAGTTGGCATACCATGGCTACGTTTTCATCGTCTAAGCCTTCAACGGGTTCGTCTAAAATAACCAAAGGTGGATGTTTTAAAACAGAACGAACAATCATTGCCAGTCGTTGTTGTCCTACCGAAAGGCGCTTGAACATTTTGTTTTTAAGGTGCAACATTCCAATTAAGTCCAACCATTCATCGGCAATTGTTTTTTGTAAAGTCGTTGGTAAATCATACAATCCGATAGAGTCAAAAAATCCGGAAAGAATCATTTGTTCTAAAGTGTGATTTCTTGTAAACAAACTGGTCATATTGGTAGCAAAATAGCCAATATTCTTTTTAATATCCCAAACACTTTCGCCGCTTCCTTTTTTTCTGCCAAACAGGTGTAAATCCTGTCCGTAACCTTTAGGACTGTCGCCGTTGATTAACGATAAAAGTGTACTTTTTCCGGAACCATTAGGGCCAATCAATTGCCAGAATTCGCCTTGTTGAATCGTCCAGTTGATGTTTTTTACAATTGGTCGTTCTTCGTAGCTAACGCATACATTATTCATCTGAACCAGCACTTTTTGATTGTATTCAATTGCATGTGCCGGATGCGGAATTCCGGATTGGGTGATAATTTTGTTTTCGTGTATTTCGTGCGAGATGTTTTCCAATATAAAATCATCGGAATTGATTTGTCGGTTATTTGAAATAAAAGGCAGCAAATCGGCATGGCGGTTGATAAGTTGTATAATCCTGATTTCAGAAGCCATTGCTTCCATTGACTTTGCCAACTCAATTCGGGAGGCCTGATCCAAATGATCCATCGGGTTATCAAAAATGATAAAATCCGGTTTTTGGTCGATGCAATATTGAAGAAATTTCTTTTTACGTTGTCCTGAAGAAAAAGTGCTTAATTTTCTATGTGAATCAGCACCTACAGTAATTAATTCGATGTATTGAAATTCTTTTTGGATAAAATGATCGATAGCCAAATCGGAGAAAAGGAGCCCTTTTAAATCGTTAAAAGGAGCTAATTCGCCAACGGCATTTCCGGAAAGTATGTTTTCTATAAAGTCTTTTTTATTGATTTGATTGGATAATAAGATGTTCCAATGAGAGGCAGTAGTCATGAAAAAGGTTCTGTTTTTTTATTTGCTGTAAAGATAATAAAAGAAAACAGAAGGCAGGAAACAGAAAGCAGATTGAAGAAAATAGAAAATAGATAATAGAAAAATAGTCGGGAAGTAAGAAGATAGAATCCGGAAAGCAAACTATCAACCTTAATACTAAATATCGAGTGCTTTTATCTGATCTTCTAAAGTAAGCGCATATCGATAACTGTATTCAAAAATTTCATCAGCATTTTTAAGGTTATAAAGGCTAAACTGGCTCATATTAGGCGGTTCAAAGTATAAATTACAACTTAGTGTTTTTTGTTCGACTGAACTTTTCATAGCCAAGTGGAAACAGCGATCTAGTATATTGTTCATACCCACTTTGTCTATTTCTTTTTTAATCGAATTGACATAGCTGCCAATGATAATATCACATTGTCCCATCAAGGGTTCGATAGGGAAGTTGTTCATCACACCGCCATCAACATATAATGTATTATTGTAGCTAACAGGTTGGAACAATAGCGGAAGGCAAGAGGAGGCCATAATAGCTTGAGACAAATTTCCTGACGAAAAATAAACCAATTCGCCTTTTAGGATGTCGGTTGCTGCAATATATAAAGGGATTTGTAAATCGTCAAAAGAATTGTTTGGGAAACATTCGAGATAAATATCATGAAATCCTTTCATGGCAAATAAACCCTGTCTTTTGATTAAAAGGTTCGAGAAATTAAAGATATGTCCTTTTTTAAGGATATTTAAAATTTCTGTTGCCGAATAACCGGCAGCATAAAAAGCGGCAGCAATGGCACCGGCACTTGTCCCCGAAATGTGGGTGGCTTTAATACCAAATTCTTCCAGGGCTTTTATCATTCCTAAATGGCCAATGCCGCGGGCGCCTCCACCGGATAATACAATTCCTATTTTGGTTTGCATCTTGTTGTTTTGGTTTGTAGTTTAGGGTTTATAGTTTGAGGTTTAAGATTCAATGAAATCGTCGCATTTAGGAATGCTGGCTAATGCTTGCAATGCAATTTCAGGAACCGGATTGACTAATTTGCGCAATTTGGTATCCATCCAGGCACCATCAACGGTTAAAGTCGCGCACAGCAAATCTTCTTCGTTTTTAAATTCATGGGAAATAGACCATCGGGAAGCGTCGGCTCTCATTTTGGCTACTTTGGTATGAATAAAGATAGTATCGCTGAGTTTTATTTCTTTTCTAAAAATACATTCTTCCCTAAATAGTACCGGACCAAAATGCTCCATTTGAAAAGCTTTCATAGTTAAACCAAGACTTTCTAATATTTCCACACGATGTTGTGCTGCACAGTCGTAATAAACACTATGGCGAACATGAAAATTAGGGTCGATATCGGCCCAACGAAAAGATAATTGCTTGCTGAAAGAGGTCATATTGTGATGTTAAAATGTTTGTGTGCTTTTATAGGCAAATAAATAGTTCTTGTAAATTTAGGAAATTACAATTTATTATGAGATGTTGTTTTCTGTTTTATTGTAGTATTTTAAAAACAAAAAAGCGATTTCTAAAAAATAGAAACCGCTTTTGAAATTATTTTCTCGAATGAATTAATCATCGATGGCTTGTTCAGCTAAAAGTTGGAATTTCCAGCCTGTATTGTCGTTAGTTTTTTGGGTTTGTTTTAAGATGATACCAATAAGTTCTTCTTTAGGGTCGGCAAAATATTGGGTATTGAAGTAACCGCCCCAGTTGAAAGTTCCGGCACTTCCCTGACCGCCCAAATCTTCGCCCATTTGGTTTAGAACTCTAAAACCCAATCCGTGACCGGCATCGGTTTTGCCCCAAACTTCACCAATTTGGTTTGCCAACATAAATTGTACAGTGGTTCTGCTTAACAATCGAATGCCGTTTAATTCTCCTTTGTTTAAGAACATCTGTAAAAATGTAGCATAATCTTTGGCTGTACTTGAAAGTCCGGCGCCACCTGAAAAAAAGCTTTTGGCTCCTTTTATGGGGTAATTAGTGTCGTAGAAAGTGTTTGGAAACGGAATCCATTTTTCATTTTCTTTGGTTTGGACACTTACTAATCGATTCGATTTTGATTCAGGTAAATAGAAATAAGTGTCGTTCATTTCTAAGGGTTCAAAAATACGGGTTCTGTAAAACTCGTCCATCGGCATGCCCGACATAATTTCGATAAAATATCCAATAACATCTAATCCTTCACTATAGGTGAATTTCTCACCGGGATTATGGTGTAATGGAAGTTTTGCTAGTTTTTTGACACTTTCGGCAATGGTGATTTTATCTGTTGTAAATAAATCGGTAACACCGGCATTTTTGTAGATTTTTTTAAAACGCGGGTCACTATCAATTTGACCATAGCCAATTCCGGAAGTATGCGTAATTAAATCCCGAATAGTTATTTCTCTTTTGGCAGCTTTGGTAGTGTATTTTCCATCTGGATAAACTGAATCTAAAACCTGTGGATTTTTGAATTCGGGAATGTATTTGGAAATAGGGTCATCCAATTTGAATTTTCCTTCTTCCCAAAGCATCATCACAGCAGTGGTAGTTATGGCTTTTGTTTGGGATGCAATCCTGAAAATAGCATCGTTTTTTAAGGGTTTTGAAGTGGCATTGTCTGCCATCCCAAAAGATTTAAAATATACGATTTTTCCTTTGCGGGCTACCAGGGCTATCGCTCCGGGAATTTCCGAATCAGCTACGGCTTTTTGGAGCATATTATCAATACGAGCCAATCGTTCGCCGGACATGCCTACACTGGCAGGAGCTGCTTCGCTGAGTTTTGGAGAATTTTTTATAGATTTAGTTTGGGCGTAATTGCTAAAACTGAACACTATAAAAAAAGCAATAAAAAGGTTTTTCATGTTGGTTGATTAATAGTATTGTGAAATAGTTTTATTCAGGAATTTTTTCAATCAGAATAGGATTTTCTGTGCTGTCATAATAAGTACAAGTCATTTCGATAATATCCACACGCCATTTGGCAATACCGCATTGGGCAGCATGTTGACAAAAAGTAAAATAGTCTGTTTGACCGTCTTGGTGCATGACAAGATATTCAATAAAGCGTTCTTTGTTTGCTGAAGGAGCGATAGTGAGTGCATCGTATTTTTTCTCGGTACTCGCAGCAAAATCGTTGTCACCAATATAAGCCACACTACCATCAGTCACTATGGTGTCATAGCCTTTTACGCCTAGCTGGATAAGGTCTTGAATGTAATTTGGGAAATCAGCACCCGATTTTACTTTAGAATGTGCTGCTTTAATCTGGTCTATTGAAAACATATTTTAAATTTTTTAGGTTTTCAAATATAGTTTAAAAACCTAAAAAAGGAGTGTTTTTGGTTTTGTTGTTTTTGACTGCTTTTTTAGTTTTTCAAAGGAGAAGTATTCTTTATCGTTATTTCACTTTGCGGAAAAGGGATGGAAATTTTCTCTTCGTCAAAACGTTTTTTGATGCTTTGCAGTAAGTCGCAATACATTATAAATCCCTCTGGGGTATTTTTTGCCCATGCCCAAGCTTTTAAATTTACGCTGGAGTCAGCCAGGGCAACTACTCTGGCAATCACTAAAGGAACATTGTCTTTGATGTTTTCTGCAGTGCGTGTGTCTATAAAAAGAGGATGTTGGGCAACTTCTTCTCTCATGATATTTAATGCTCTTTCTATGTCGGCTTCATAGCCAATTCCTATTTCTATTGTTTTGCAGCATTTACTATCCTTCATATTGGTGTTGAGGATAATTTGGTTGCTGATAACCGAATTAGGGATGATGATTCGATTATTTTCGGCATCTTTCAGTACAACTTGTCTTAAGTTGATGTCTTCGACTACGCCTGTTAAATTATTAATTGTGATGCGGTCATTAATACGAAACGGTTTGAAAATGACCAGAAAAATTCCACTCATGATATTGCTCAATGCCTGTTGCGAAGCCAAACCTGCTATTAATGAGATTACTCCGGCACCTGCTAATAAGGAATGTCCAATGATTTTGAATTCGGGAATCTGGATTAAAGCAAACGAAATTCCAATAATGTATATAATGGTGATGACAAGGTGTTTTAAGAATTTGAATCCTGTGATGTCAAAATCTTTTTGTGCTAATCTTCTGCGTATAAAACGTCTGAGAACTCTCTCGACGATGAATCCTAAAATAAATGTGCCAAATAGAATGATTAATATAATGGAAAGCAGTTTTAAATCGGTTTTGATGTTTAGCATTGTGCGATTTTTTAGATTTTAAAAATAATAAAATGCAGTGACATCTTTAAGTGATTTTTCTAATTTGAATGCTAGATAATATATTCTACATTTTTCAACGACAGTTAAGTGACAACAAAGACAAAGAAAGTAGATGATTGACTCTTTGTTATGACAACTAAAAGTGTCAGTTTGTCATATCGTTTTATGTCAACTATAATTTAAACTGACAATTTATAGACGGCTTTGATATTGGCACAAAGATTGACTTATGCACGATGAGTTATTAAAATAAGTATATTAAAAACTAAATATAAATAAAAATGGGTAAAATAATCGGAATTGATTTAGGTACGACTAACTCTTGTGTTTCTGTAATGGAAGGTAGCGAAGCAGTTGTTATTCCTAACGCAGAAGGAAAAAGAACAACGCCATCTATCATCGCTTTTGTAGAAGGTGGAGAAATTAAAGTGGGTGATCCTGCAAAAAGACAAGCAGTAACTAATCCAACTAAGACTATTGCTTCTATCAAACGTTTTATGGGACATTCTTTTGCTGAAATTACAGAAGAAGCAAAAAGAGTTCCTTATAGTGTAGTAAAAGGGGATAACAATACTCCACGTGTGGATATTGACGGTCGTTTATACACTGCTCAGGAATTGTCAGCTATGACACTTCAAAAAATGAAAAAAACTGCTGAAGACTATTTAGGTCAAACAGTAACTGAAGCAGTTATTACTGTTCCTGCTTACTTTAACGATGCACAACGTCAGGCTACTAAAGAAGCTGGTGAAATTGCTGGTTTAAAAGTAATGCGTATCATCAATGAGCCAACTGCAGCTGCACTTGCTTATGGATTAGATAAAAAAGGAACTGATCAAAAAATTGCTGTTTACGATTTAGGTGGAGGTACTTTTGATATCTCTGTTCTTGAATTAGGAGATGGAGTTTTCGAAGTATTATCTACTGATGGAGATACTCACTTAGGAGGTGATGATTTTGACCACGTAATTATTGACTGGTTAGCTAATGAATTCTTAGCTGAAGAAGGAGTTGACTTGCGTTTAGACCCAATGTCTTTACAACGTATTAAAGAAGCTGCTGAGAAAGCTAAAATTGAATTATCTTCTTCTGCTGAAACAGAAATCAACTTGCCATACGTAACTGCTACGGCTTCAGGACCAAAACACTTAGTTAAAAAATTATCTCGTTCTCAATTTGAGAAATTAACTGATTCATTAGTAAAACGTTCTATGGAACCAGTTGCTAAAGCGTTGAAAAATGCTGGTTTATCAGTTTCTGATATCGACGAAGTAATCTTGGTAGGAGGTTCTACTCGTATCCCAAGAATCGTTGAAGAAGTTGAGAAATTCTTCGGTAAAAAAGCGTCTAAAGGAGTTAACCCTGATGAGGTTGTAGCTATTGGAGCTGCTATTCAAGGTGGTGTACTTTCTGGAGATGTAAAAGATGTATTGTTACTTGACGTTACTCCATTATCTTTAGGTATCGAAACTATGGGTGGTGTAATGACTGTTCTTATCGAAGCTAACACTACTATCCCAACTAAAAAATCTCAAGTATTCTCTACTGCTGCTGATTCTCAACCATCTGTTGAACTTCACGTATTGCAAGGAGCTAGAGCAATGGCTGCTGATAACAAAACTATCGGTCGTTTCCACTTAGATGGTATTCCACCAGCACCAAGAGGAGTTCCTCAAATCGAGGTTTCTTTTGATATTGATGCTAATGGTATCATTAAAGTAACTGCAACTGATAAAGGAACTGGAAAATCTCACGATATCCGTATCGAAGCTTCTTCTGGTTTAACAGCTGAAGAAATCGAACAAATGAAAAAAGATGCTGAAGCTAATGCTGATGCTGATAAAGCTGCAAAAGAAAGAGCTGAAAAATTAAACGAAGCTGACAGTACTATCTTCCAAACTGAATCTCAATTGAAAGAGTTAGGAGATAAAATCTCAGCTGAGCACAAAACAGCTATCGAATTTGCTTTAACTGAATTAAGAATGGCTCACCAATCTCAGGATATTGCTGCTATTCAAAAAGGTTTAGATAACGTAAACGCTGCTTGGAAAACTGCTACTGAAGCTATGTACGCTCAAGGAGAGCAAGGTCAAGCTGCTGCTGAACCACAAGCTGAAGGTGATAACGTTCAAGACGTAGATTACGAAGAAGTAAAATAAGTATTAAGCAATTAGTACTAAGTATTAAGAAAACCGAGTCAGAAATGGCTCGGTTTTTTTGTTTTGTACTGTTTTGACTTTTGAAACAGATTATATAATTTATTTCCAAAACATGATTTATCTCATAAAAGAAGATGGTTTTTCAAATTACTTTTGTCAGAGTTAATTCATGTTTTTAAATTGTTAAGTTGTTATTCTTTGCCAAAAGTTTTTCGTAATATTACTGTTAAATGATTTTTGTATGAGAAAAATAAAATATAAAAAAGCTAGAAAAGTACAACCAAATCAATTAGTATACACCGGAAGACATAAGAATCTGGAGTCTAAAATGCAGTTGTTTGTGTATAACGATTTGGATTTTACCGAGTATCAGGATTTAGCAATTTTAGATTTTAAAGAATGTATCGATAATACAAAAACAAACTGGCTTAATTTACATGGTTTAAGTGATATTGAAACAGTAGAAGGAATTGGGGCTTTTTTTGATATTGACAGTTTCTTGCTTTCGGATATTTTAAATACGGCCAGAAGAACTAAAATGGAAGAATCAACCAGTAGTTTGTTTTTTAATATAAAGTCAATTTTGCCAACGGAAAACTCGGATAATATCAGTGTAGAGCAAATTAGTTTTTTGATTAAAGATGAAATTCTAATATCATTTCAGGAAAAAAGCAGTGATTTTTTTACGCACATTCGGGAAAGAATACGGACTCATTCGGGAGTGGTGAGAACTAAAAAGGCGGATTATTTGCTCTCGCTTCTTTTAGATGCTGTGATGGAAAATTTTTATATTACCATTGAAAATGAGGAAGAAAAAGTAGAGGAGTTAATTAATTTATCAAAAGTAAGTACTAATCCGGATATTTTGGTGCGAATAGAGAAGCATCGTGATAACTTTAGTTTTTTAAAACGTTCTATTATTCCGCTTAGGGATTCGTTATTTGGTATTAAAACTTTAAAAGAAGATGTAGTGTGTAATGTAATTCAAATGGATTCGTATGTGTATTTTTCGCGATTGCATCAAAAAAGTTTGGAGCTTTTAGAGCAAATTGAATCTGATTTGGGAATGCTCGAAAGTGCGTCCAATTTCTTTTTCTCCTCTCAATCGCATAAGATGAATGAGATTATGAAAACGCTAACGATAGTGTCGGCCATATTTATTCCATTAACTTTTATAGTAGGTGTTTATGGAATGAATTTTGAATATATGCCTGAATTAAAATATGAAAATGGCTATTATGCTGTCATTGGTGTGATGGTTTTGATAGGAATTCTGATGGTTTTTTATTTTAAAAAAAGAAGATGGTTTTAATAATAAACAGCATTGCATTATCGGCGGCATTTTAGATAAAAGGAAATAATAAAATAAGTATAAAATCAAAATATAATGAACAAAGCCATTTATATCGCAACTTCAGAAAGTAATAGTGGAAAATCGATTATTACTCTTGGATTAATGAGTATGTTAATTGGTAAAACAGCTAAGGTAGGCTATTTCAGACCTATTATTGAGGATTTTGAAGACGGAAAGTTGGATAACCATATCGAAACAGTAATCTCGCATTTTGGTTTGGATATCTCATTTGAAGATGCTTATGCCATTACTAAAAGTCAGTTAATCAAAAAGAAGAATAAGGGAAAAATAGGTGATGTTTTAGATTTGATTATCGAAAAATTCAAGCATTTAGAAGAGCGTTTTGATTTTGTTTTGGTTGAAGGAACCAGTTTCAGCGGAGAAGGAACGGCAATCGAACTGGATATGAATGTTCTTATTGCTAAAAATTTAGGGATTCCTACGATAATTGTTGGTTCGGGTGTTGGGAAAACTTTAGAAGAGTTTTTAGACGGGGAATATTTGGCTTATGATTCGTTTAAAAATAAAGAAGTGGAGGTGATTGCTTTTATTGCCAATAAAATCCAACCTGAGAATTTAAAATTGGCTGAGGATGGTTTGCGAAGTGTTTTGCCGAAAGAAGTTTTGGTGAGTGCTATTCCGGTGATTTCGAGTTTAAATAATCCTACTGTTAAAGAAATAGTAGAGGAATTAGACGCTAAGATTCTTTTTGGAAAAGAGTTTATTAATAATGAAGTAGGGAGTTATAGTGTGGGAGCCATGCAGTTGCGAAATTATTTATTGCACCTTAAAGAAAATGCTTTAGTGATTACTCCCGGAGACAGAGCGGATATTATTTTAGGGGCTTTGCAGGCCAATGAGTCGGTTAATTATCCGTCAATTTCCGGAATTATTTTAACGGGGAACATACTTCCTGAAGACAGTATTTTGAAGCTGATTGAGGGATTGAACAGTGTTGTACCTATTATTGCAGTAGATGGCGGTACGTATCGAATAACCAATAAAATAGGTTCTATTCAATCTAAAATTTATGCAGAGAACAAACACAAAATTGAAACGTCGATAAGTACATTTGAAAAATATGTGAATTTAGATGAACTTGCAGATAAATTAAGTGCATTTCATGCTGAAGGGATGACGCCCAAAATGTTTCAGTACAATTTGGTAAAAAGAGCCAAACAACACCGAAAACATATTGTTTTACCGGAAGGAAATGACGACAGAATCATCATTGCGGCTTCAAGATTGCTTGCTATGGACGTGGTTGCTATTTCTATCATTGGAAATAAAAAACAAATAGAAAATAAAGTGAATGAATTAGGAATTGCATTTGATTTTTCGAAAGTCAATATTATCAATCCGATTGAATCCCCTAATTACGATGATTATGTAAATACCTATTATGAACTTCGTAAAAATAAGAATGTTTCAATCGCTATGGCTAGAGATTTAATGGAAGATGTATCTTATTTTGGAACGATGATGGTGTATAAAGGTCACGCGGACGGAATGGTTTCCGGAGCGGCACATACCACACAGCATACTATTTTACCCGCTTTACAGTTCATTAAAACCAAGCCAAATTCGAGTGTGGTTTCTTCCATCTTTTTCATGTGTTTGGAAGACAGAGTATCGATTTTTGGAGATTGTGCTATAAATCCGAATCCTACTGCTGAACAATTGGCTGAAATTGCTATTTCTTCTGCCGATTCGAGTTTAGCTTTCGGAATAGAGCCTAAGGTGGCTATGTTATCTTATTCTTCTGGTTCATCAGGAAAAGGAGACGAAGTGGAAAAAGTGCGAACAGCAACCGAAATTGTAAAAATAAAACGTCCCGATTTAAAAATAGAAGGTCCTATTCAGTATGATGCGGCTGTGGATATGGAAGTAGGACAAAGCAAAATGCCCAATTCGGAAGTGGCTGGGCAGGCGAGTGTGCTTATTTTTCCGGATTTGAATACTGGAAATAATACTTATAAAGCCGTTCAGAGAGAAACAGGAGCTTTGGCAATTGGCCCAATGTTGCAGGGTTTAAATAAACCGGTAAACGATTTAAGTCGCGGTTGTACTGTAGATGATATTATTAATACCGTCGTGATTACAGCAATTCAGGCGCAGGGTTTGTAATTTTTAATTTAAAGATTGAAATATTAAATGATTTAAAAATGAATCTTTAAATATTTCAATTTTTTAATCTTTTAATGAAATATAAATGAAAATAGTTATCATAAATTCAGGAAGTTCATCTATAAAATACCAATTAATTGACATACCTTCAAATGAGGTTATTTGTAGTGGTATGATTGATAGGATAGGTCTGGAAACTTCAAATTTTAGTTATAAAACCAATAAGGATTCATTGGAAGAAATTTTGCCCATTCCCAATCATAAAATAGGATTGGAAAAAATTTCTCAATTATTATTGGATGAAAAGTTTGGTGTAATAAAAAGTACACAAGAAATTGAAGCTGTTGGTCATAGGGTTGTTCATGGAGGAGCCAGTTTTTCAGATACGGTAATGATTGACGAAGAAGTAAAAGAAAAAATCAAACAACTTTTTGAACTGGCACCTTTGCATAATCCTGCCAATTTAGAGGGAATAATTGTTGCAGAAGAAGTGTTTCCATCAGCTAAACAGGTGGCAGTTTTTGATACTGCTTTCCATCAAACCATGCCCGAAGTTGCTTATCGTTATGCGATTCCAAATTATTTATTGACCGAAAATAAAATCAGGGCTTATGGTTTTCACGGTACTTCTCATAAATATGTTTCGGAAAAAGCGATTGGTTTTTTAGAAAAAAGCAATAAAATAATCACGGTTCATTTGGGTAATGGTTGTAGCATTACTGCGGTGAAAGATGGAAAAAGTATCGATCACAGTATGGGATTTGGTCCAATGAACGGATTGATAATGGGAACCCGAAGCGGAGATATCGATCAATCGGTGATTTTTTATATGGTCAATACTTTGGGATATCAATTGAGTGAAGTTAACACCGTATTGCAAAAGCAAAGTGGTATGCTGGGACTTACCGGTCATAGTGATTTAAGAGATATTCAGGCGAATGCTGAAAAAGGCGATTTGAATTGTCAATTGGCCTTAGATATGAATGTGTACCGAATTAAAAAGTATATTGGTTCTTATGCGGCAGTTTTAAACGGTATTGACGCCATTGTCTTTACCGCAGGAATAGGAGAGAACTCCGCTTACATCAGGAAATCGGTATGTGAAGATATGCAGTTTTTAGGATTGGAACTGGACGAAGCTAAAAATGCAATCCGTTCTTCGGAAATTCGGGAAATAAATACCGCTAATTCCAGAGCTAAAATTTTGGTAGTACCAACAAACGAAGAATTAGAAATAGCCAATCAGGTGTATGATTTGATTGGTCTTTAACAGAGCTTAAAATTTGTCATAGATTCACAAACTACTTTATTTATAATTTGTGAATCTATGGCAAAAAATAGGTTTTAATCATTGAATGTTATTGTGAATTTCGCTCCTTTATTGACTTCACTTTCAAGGGAAATATGACCACCTAGATTGGTAATATGGTTGTAAACCAAATACAGACCAATACCATTACTGTCAATGTGTTCATTAAATGTTTGGTATAATCCAAAAACCTTATCTTTCACTTTGTCGAGATCAAACCCAATTCCGTTGTCGGAAATAATCAACTGTGTCTTATTGTCCAGTTTTTCAGAACGAATAGTTATTTCGGCTAAAGTATCCGGTTTTGAGTATTTTATTGAGTTTGTTATTAAATTTAGAAAAATACTTTTCAAATACGATTTGTTAAAGTAAACCTTAGTCGCTTTAGAAAAATCGATATTAATTGTAGCTTTTGAATTTTGTATTAACGAATTGATAGCAATCAAAACTTCATCTAAAGTGCTTTTTAAATCAATTTCTTCTAATTCTGAATCAATCTGATTTTTAGAATTTAAAAGTCGGATGTATTGGTCTAAATTTTCTTTTAAGGTGTCAGCGGTGCTTTTTAAAATATTGATAAAGTCTAAGGCTTCTTCATCCTGAATGCTATTAGTATCCATAAGATTAAAAATAGCAAGCATGTTGTTAACAGGTGATCTTAAATCGTGTGCTGCCGAATAACTGAGTTGTTTAAACTCTTTGTTGATTTCAGTGAGTTTTTTGATGTGTAATTTTCTTTCCTTCTCTAATTCTTTTTTATCGGTTATATTTTTGGCTACTGCATAGATTAATTTTTCATCCTCCACAGGTATCGAAGTCCATAAAAGCCAAACTATACGTCCGCTTTTTGTTAAGTACCTGTTTTCAAAATTAAATAACGGTATCTTTTTTCTGAGATCGTTTCGAGCTAAATTTGTTTTTTCTTTGTCAGTTTGGTAAACGAAATGATTTATGGGTTTCTCCATCAATTCTTCGGTTGAATATTCCAGTAGTTTAGAAACAGCTGGATTAATTCTTTTGAAATAACCGTCATAACTGGCAATACAAAATAAGTCTTCAGAGATGTCGAAAAACTTCTCAAAGTTGTTGAAAATATCAAAAGATTGAATGGGGGCGTTTTCTCTATTTTTTGTCATAATAAATTACTTAAAAATAAGTAAATAAATACTAAATAGGTTTAAAAGACTTGGGGGAAGAATTTTAATACAACTCAATCGTTTGTAATGACTAAATTAAGAATAATATAGCTCTCTATTTCATTTGGGAGTTAATTAGAGTTTATCTAAATAGTACAAAAGAGGTTTGCTGAATTACAAACCTCTTTTGTCTAAATAATCTTAAATTATATTTTAAAAATGCCTCCAAAAGCAATAATTCTTTGAAAAAAGAAGAAATCCTGAGAAGCACGATCATCGGGACTTTGGGTGGTACGGATATCCTGCATATTGATATAACCTCCTTTTAATTCGCCCTGAATGTAGAAATGTTTAAAAAAGGTAAAGTTCAAACCTGCTTTTGCAGATATCCCATAACCTGAAACATGATAATCGTCGTGACGTTGTTTTCCTAACAAAGTGGTGTTGGTTTTTGGGTATAAAAGACCGGCTCCAAGACCTTCGGTTAGATTAATTTGTACTTTATCGGTATTTGGCAGTTTAAATAATGAAGAAATGTCGTCAAATCTGGAAACTTCGGTGTGAAGGTAGTTTAAACCGTCGGTATGTTCGTACATTAAAAAAGCAGGAATACTTTGCTGGGTACTTGGATCAATACCACCTTCAATAGCACCATGTAGTGACATATCTACAGGGGTATTGTTATAAGTTCCATTATAATAAGATCCTGGATCTGTCAAAGGTAAATTAATATAACCATTTACATTAGCCGTTTGATTTTGTGTCATTACATATTTCATGTGATCCACTCCCACAGTAACACTGTAATGATCACTAATGAAATAACCCAAACGGAAATTGGTTTGTGGAATGGTCATTCTGCTGGGATTGATATAATCAACATGCCATCCTTTAGGTTTGTCATGAGCTGTCATGTTGTCAACGGTAAAGTTGTAATCTTTACCAGTGAATGTGACATCTGATTTGGTGTAACTATCTCTGTTTCCACCCCAGGAAATAAAGAATTTTCCTTTGTTGTGGGCGGTATATTTGTCTTGTATTTTTAGTTCTTCTTGTGCGCTAAGGTAATTTGTGAATAGGAATGCAACAAAAGCAGCAGTAAATATTTTTTTCACGGAGAGATTTAAAATTTAAAAGTTATTTATAGTTTTTCTGATAGCGACAAGTTTAGTCATTAGATCTTCAAAATAATCTAAATGCAACATATTAGCGCCGTCACTTTTGGCATTAGCCGGATCGAAATGTGTTTCGATAAAAATTCCATCAACACCCACAGCAATTCCTGCCTTGGCAACAGTTTCAATCATATCAGGTCTTCCTCCTGTTACTCCGGCTGTTTGGTTAGGTTGCTGTAGCGAATGTGTAACATCAAGTACGGTAGAAGCATATTGTTGCATAGTAGGAATCCCTCTGAAATCAACAATCATGTCCTGGTAGCCAAACATGGTTCCACGATCAGTAACCATTACGTTTTGATTGTTACAATCCAACACTTTTTGTACGGCATATTTCATGCTTTCAGGACTCATGAATTGCCCTTTTTTCAAATTGACTACTTTTCCGGTATTGGCAGCAGCCACAACTAAATCAGTTTGACGCACTAAGAAGGCAGGGATTTGTAAAACATCTACATATTGAGCTGCCATATCAGCATCTTCATTAGTGTGAATGTCAGTTACAGTAGGAACATGAAAAGTTTCGGATACTTTTCTAAGGATTTTTAACGCTTTTTCGTCCCCAATTCCTGAGAAACTATCAATTCGGGAACGATTAGCTTTTTTAAATGAACCTTTAAAAACGTAAGGGATTTGGAGTTTATCAGTGATGCCAACAATTTTTTCAGCAATGCGCATTGCCATTTCTTCTCCTTCGATGGCGCAAGGTCCTGAAAGTAAGAAGAAATTACCGCTTTCAGTATGTTTAATTTGGGGGATATTTTGTATGTTCATAGGTGATTTTTAATGATTGCAAATGTAGTTATGATTTTTGATTTAGCAGATTTTAATAAGCTATTAAATTATGGCTAAAAGCAAATATTTTTAGTGGGGAATATTATTCTTTTTTGCGAATGCTTAAGCCCATTGGGCACATCAACACACCTTTTTCATAGATATTAAGATATAGGATAACAGGCTTTTTTTGACCTTCCCAACGAAGTTCGTATGAGTTTAAAAATCCGGCTCCCATTGCACTTCTTTTTGTTGGAAACGGACAGCAGGTTTCTAATTTAATAAAGCTTATTTTTTCTCCTTTAGGACCGGCCAGGGCATTCAAAAAACGTTCTTCGTTTATTTGCTCGTTGTTAGTGTTGTAATAAAAAAGATTAATTGGGTAGTCTTTATTGTATCCGTATTTTTTGTTTTTGCTATATTCTGTGATAATAAAAGTATTGTCTTTTCCTAATTTAAGTACAGGAGCAGTATCATCTACATTTTTTAAGGTTGATTTTGTACTGATACAAGAACTGCTTAAGAATAGTAAGGCTATAGCAAAAATTATTTTTTTAGAGATTATAAAGAGTGCCAGCTTTTTATTTTCTTGTATTTGCTTGCGTAAATTGTGTATTAATCGTGATTTCATAAATTAAATTAATTTCGAAATAGTGGGTTCATTTAATTGTTATACAAAGATATTGAGAACTTCAAATTTTGAGCTACTAATTTGCTTTTTTTTGGAGAAAGAGGATTAAATTTATCGTATGTAACATTTCTCACATTCAGTAGAAGGTTTAGTATATAAATTTGCATAAAAATTTAAAAAAAATATGGAAATAATTTATCATACCTGGTCTTGGTATATCTCGGGTTTTATAATTGGCTTAGTAATGCTGATTTTAATTTATTTTGGAAAATCATTTGGAATGTCTTCCAATTTAAGAACGCTGTGCAGTATGGCCGGAGCTGGGAAAAAAGTATCTTTTTTTAGTTTTGATTGGAAATCACAGCGTTGGAATCTTGCCGTGGTTGTGGGAGCTATGTTAGGTGGTTTTGTGGCTACAAATTATTTGAGTGATCCAACAAATGTGTCAATAAATCCTGAAACAATACAGTTGCTTCAAATGATAAATATTGATGCCCCACTGGGAAAATTAATGCCGGATGCTTTGTTTTCAAATCAGGTTTTTGAATCTCCTAAGGCAATTTTGATTTTGATTATTGGCGGACTGTTAATTGGTTTTGGATCCCGATATGCAGGAGGTTGTACTTCGGGACACGCTATTTCAGGATTGAGCAATTTACAGCTTCCTTCTTTAAAAGCCGTAATCGGATTTTTTATTGGCGGATTAATTATGGCTCACTTTATTTTACCTTTGATTGTATAAGTTATGAAATTGATAAAATTTATTTTAGTTGGATTTGTTTTCGGAATTGTATTGACTAAATCAGAAGCAGTTTCCTGGTATCGCATTTATGAAATGTTTCAATTTGGTTCGTTCCATATGTATGGGATTATTATGGTGGCTGTTTTGACAGGAGTCATTGGAATTCAAATTATCAGAAAATATAAGTTAAAGGATTATTCAGGAACGCCAATTCATATTGCTGATAAAGAGCCGGGAACTGTTCGTTATCTTTTGGGCGGAATCATTTTTGGATTAGGATGGGCATTAGTTGGATCTTGTCCAGGTCCTATATTTATTTTGATTGGAGCAGGTTTTACAAGTGTTATTTTGGTTCTTTTAGGCGCTTTGCTTGGAACTTTTTTATACGGGATTTTAAAAGAGAAATTACCTCATTAATTATTGATTGCATAAAAAAAGCATTCGTGATAACGAATGCTTTTTTTATTGAGAAAATTGTAATTTAATTAAATAATTTCAGCACTTAAACCAGCTTCTAAAAGTTGTGTACATTGCGGTTTTAATTTGTCTAACGGACCTGTTTTTACAGTACACTTTCCATTATAATGAACAATCAACGAACATTGTTCTGCCTGTTCAGCCGTATGTTCGCAAACGCGTATTAAAGTCTCAATTACATGGTCAAAAGTATTTACATCGTCATTGTAAACTATAATTTCGTTGTTTTTTGTGGTAACTTCTTGTACGCTTACTCTTTCTTTAACTTTTTCTATAGTACTCATTGTGCTACTTTTTTTGTACTTTAATTAATTGATTTCGAATGGAGTACTAATTTACGTATTTTAGTGAAACCCAGTTGTTTCTTTCGAATTTTTTAACATAAGTTAAACCTTTTTCAGTACAAGAAGCATCAATGAAAGGGATGTCTTCAGTGTAAAAACCACTCAATAGTAAAGTTCCATTAGGGTTTAAAGAGTCAACATAAGTTTGCATATCATTCAGCAGAATATTTCTATTGATATTGGCAATAATCAAATCGTATTTTTTGTCTTCTAATAACGAAGCATCTCCTTCATAAACCGTAATGTGTTTGCAATTGTTACGTTCGGCATTTTCAATCGAATTCAAATAACACCAGTTGTCAATATCGATAGCATCTATTGGTTGTGCACCTTTCATTTCGGCAAGAATAGCAAGAATAGCTGTTCCGCAGCCCATGTCTAAGGTTTTCATTCCGTTAACATCTATTTCTAACAAATGTTGAATCATCATGTGGGTTGTTTCATGATGTCCTGTTCCAAAACTCATTTTTGGTTCAATCAAAATATCAAATTCTGCATCTGTTTTTTGGTGAAAAGGCGCGCGAACATGACATCTTCCGTCTACATCAATAGGCTCAAAATTCTTTTCCCATTCTTCATTCCAGTTAACTTGGTCTATTTCTTCAAAGGTATAGTCAATTTCAAATTGGTCTGAGTGAAGAATATTGACATTGTCAAGAATCATTTCGTCCCATAAATCTTTTTGTACAAAAGCTGAAATTCCTGTTTCGGTTTCGGTAAAACTTTCGAATGCTAATTCGCCTAATTCGGCAATTAAAATTTCTGAACCTAATTCTTTTGGTTCAATGCTAAAATGGTAGGCGATATAAATATTTGACATATTGATTTTTTTTTTGGCAAAGGTACTATTTCTCTTTTATGAAAAAGTTAAAAATAAAAAAAGCGATAAAATGAATTATCGCTTTCTTTGTAGAATATAAATGATTTTTTAGATAGCTGTAACAATAGCAACAAAATCATCTGCTTTTAAAGCCGCTCCACCAATAAGACCACCGTCTACATCTGGTTTTCCAAAAATTTCTTTAGCATTTTCAGGTTTTACAGAACCTCCGTAAAGAATAGTTACATTTTCAGCAATTTCTTTTCCGTAAGCTTTAAGAACTGTTTCTCTGATAAATTCGTGCATTTCCTGAGCTTGCTCCGGAGAAGCAGTTTCACCTGTTCCGATAGCCCAAACTGGTTCGTAAGCCAAAACAACTTTTTCCCATGATTTAGCATCAATTTGGAATAAACCATCTCTCAATTGGTTTTCTACAATGTTGAAGTGATTGTTTGACTGACGGTCTTTTAATTCTTCACCAAAGCAAAAAATAACTGTCATATCATGTTTTAAAGCTGTATTAACTTTATCTGCAATTAAAGCATCAGTTTCGTTAAAAATAGCTCTACGCTCAGAGTGTCCAAGGATTACAGTATTTACACCAACTCCTGTTAACATATCAGCAGAGATTTCTCCTGTAAAAGCACCACTTTCAGTTTGGTGAACATTTTGTGCAGCAACACTAATGTTAGATCCTTTTAATTGATTTACTGCTGCTGCCAAGTTTACAAATGTTGGCGCAACAATTACTTGTGCTGTAGTATTAGAAGGCACTTTAGCAATTAATTCACTTAATAATTCGCTAGTTTGTGCTGCGTTTTTGTGCATTTTCCAGTTTCCTGCTACAATCTTTTTTCTCATTTTAGTAGTGTTATATTTGATTTTTATTTTTTGTTATATTTTATTGTTTTCCAATTGGTTTAAGGTAGAATTGATTTGGCTGAAATCAGATTCTATGGCACGATACAACACAATTTTACCCGTTTTATCAACGATGAGATATCTGGGAATCCAATCTAAATCAACCGCTTTTCCAAAAACACCATTCATTTGATCGTTTGCCATAAAATGTGCTCCGATGAGATTGTATTTTTCAATTCCGGCTTTCCATTTATCAGCAGTTTTATCCAACGAAATAAACATGTAAGCTACTTCAGGATGTGTTGCCTGCAATTCTTTTATTTTTGGCATTGCTTTTACGCAATCGCCACACCATGAAGCCCAAAATTTGATCAACAGCGTTTTTCCTTTGTGTTTTTTTAGAATATCCTGAAAAGCAATCTGATTTTCAGTTGTTGTCAGTAATGTTTCCGATAATGCTTTTTTTGAAAAAGTCGTTTTTTGCGCATTCGATTCAGTACAGGAAATTGTAACTAAAACGATTAATAAAACGATGATTTTTTCAAATTTTTTCATTGGTAACAAAGTTAAAATAAACAATTTGATTGCTGTTTGCCGTTTTTATTTTTTTGAAGAAACTCTGTAAAATTAACAAATACAGCCTTAAGAGTTATAAAAACGCAAATGAAAACGTAATAGTGAACTCAATTTTTTTCCGATTCGCGAAAAACAATTTGGATTAAGTCTCAAAAATGACTGTTTTTGGTCTTTTTTTAGTTTTTCTAAGGCATAAAAAAAGCTCACAAATACTATTTTTAGTCTTTATGAGCTCGTTTTTTTTTAGAATTTTAAACTTTCAATATCGTTATAATGTACTTTTTGTTTTACAGTTCCTTTTTCAAGAATTACGATACTTGGATTCGCTCTTTCTATGGTTTTTAATGCTGTAGCATCGCAAGTATAAAAATCAAATTTCAGATTGTATTTCTTTTGTGCTTTTGCAATTTCTTCATCTGAAGAATTCGTCATGCCAATTACTTTATAACCTTTAGCAGTAGCTTCCTGATTTAATTTTTGTAATTTTTGCATTCCGTCTTCATCGGCTTTTGTTAAATCATAACTCACTACCATTACTAATTTAGGTTCCTGCAGTAATTCTTCTTTGTAATCAGAACCGTCTTTCATCATCGTGAAATCATGAATAGGGGGAACGTAGCCTTCAGTAATTACTTTGTCTTTTCTGTCTACAAATTCGGCTCCTTCAGGAAGACTCATCAAATCTTTTTCGGTGAACTCTTTGTTAACGCCATTAACCTTATAAATAAAAGTCATTTCAACCACCGCTTTAGGAGCATTTTCAGGAATTTCCATTCCTTTTTGAATGTTGGTTCCTACTTTGTAAGGCCTGAAATCAATTATTGGTAAGTGATTTAAAACATGATATGCCATGAAAATTGCGGCTACTACACCCAAAGCAGCAATTAAATTTTGAAGACCTTTATTGAATAAAGGTTTTACCATTTTTTTGTTTATAAATAAGATAAGGATAAAGAATAATAAAACAACATCTTTTGTGAATGATTGCCAAGGTGTAAGATGTAAAGCGTCTCCAAAACAACCACAGTCTTTTACCACATCGTAATAAGCCGAATAAAAGGTTAGGAAGGTAAAAAACACAATCATTAGCAATAAGCTCCAGATTGTAAATTTAGACTTGTAACCAATAAGCAACATGATTCCCAAAAGCACTTCTACAATAACTAAAAACAACGCTAATGTTAAACTGAACGGTACTAAAAACGGAAGATTAAAAACTGGTTCGCTGAAATATTCGGCCAGTTTGTATGAGAAACCTACAGGATCATTAAGCTTGATTAAACCTGAGATTATAAATAATGTTCCAACAAATATTCTTGAAAACTGAATGATAAATTTTTTCATAAGTGAATTAATTTTTAGCAAAACCCATTAATATCAGGGCAAAAACTGAGTAGTTAATCATATCCTGGTAATTAGCATCGATTCCTTCAGACACAATGGTTTTACCTTTATTGTCTTCAATTTGTTTTACGCGAAGCAGTTTTTGTAAAATCAAATCGGTCAACGAACTTACTCGCATTTCACGCCAGGCTTCTCCATAATCATGGTTTTTAGCTTCCATTAAGTCCTTGGTCAATTGTACTTTTGCATCATATAATTGTGTTGCTTTTTCGACATTCAAATCAGGTTGATCCACAACGCCTAATTCCAATTGGATTAAAGCCATTATCGAATAATTGATAATCCCGATGAATTCTCCAGATTCGTCTTCGTCTACTTTTCGAACCTCATTTTCCTGTAAACTGCGAATTCTTTGCGCTTTGATGAAAATTTGATCCGTTAAAGATGGTAATCGTAAAATACGCCAGGCACTGCCGTAATCCTGCATTTTATTAGCGAATAAGGAACGACAAATTGCAATTACCTTATCGTATTCTTGAGAAGTATTCTTCATTATTATTGATGTATATTTGTCTAAAAATTTTCTCAAAAGTAGGGAAAAGGATTCAACTTTAAAACAAAGATTAAAAAATGACTATTAACTGCAAAGGACAGCTGATTGATTTGTCGCAACCCAAAGTAATGGGGATTTTAAATATAACTCCTAATTCTTTTTTTGACGGAGGCAGGTATTCAACTGATGAGGAAATTTTGGCTAAAGTTGAAAAAATGTTGGATGAAGGAGCCACTTTTATTGATATTGGGGCTTATTCGAGCAAACCTAGCGCCGAATTTGTAACAGAAGAAGAAGAGTTGAACCGGATTGTTCCCGTTGTGCAGTTATTGGTAAAGCATTTTCCTAAAATTCTAATTTCGATAGATACTTTTAGAAGCGAAGTTGCTAAAGCTTGTATCGAAAATGGAGCCGCTATTATCAATGATATTTCGGCAGGAAATCTGGATGATAAAATGCTAAGTGTTATTGCTCAATATAATGTCCCTTATATTATGATGCACATGCGCGGCACACCACAAACCATGCAAACTTTTACACAGTATGATGATGTGGTTAAAGATGTGTTATTGTATTTTTCAGAAAAAGTAAGTCAGGCAAGGAGCTTAGGAATCAATGATTTGATAATCGATCCGGGTTTTGGTTTTGCCAAAACAATGGAACAGAATTATGAAGTAATGCAAAAATTGGAATTGTTTCATAATTTAGAATTACCTTTGCTAGTTGGTATTTCCAGAAAATCGATGATTCATAAAACATTGGGAATTAGTGCTGATGATGCCTTAAACGGAACCACTTTTTTAAATACGATTGCTTTGACAAAAGGAGCTCATATTTTAAGAGTGCACGATGTGGCAGCAGCAATGGAGTGTGTGAAATTGTATGAAAAGTTGAATTCTTAACGATGAAATATTTTAGTTTAATTATAGTATTGTTCTTCTTGGCGTGTGGAAATAAAGAAGATATTTTACTTCCGAAAGCAGACACTACAATTGTTAGCGACGTTACGGATCATTCGCCAATCTATATTTTTTTCAGAACGGAGGAAAAAGATACTTTGGCAGAAGTAAACAGAAAAAATAGTATCATCACAACCAATTGGATTTTCAATATTGACAAGCGTTTGCCTTTGAGAATTGTAATTCCTGAGGTGATGAAATTACAGGATAAAAAACGTCAGGAAAAAGCACATAAAAATGAAAAGGCTGAGAATTTCTATTCCTATGCTGATTCGATTAAGGAAAATATGGCTTTTATTCCTTTTACAAAAGTGTATTACAGCATTGGAAAACCTAAAAAAGACGACTTTGTTATTTATTTCAAAAAAGGTAGTGATTTGGTTTCGTTAAATGGAAAATATGTAAAAAAATCAGATTTGTTGCAGGAGTTTTTTAGTATTCAGTTTATTCTTAAGCCTCGAATTGTAATTCAATTTGATAAAAATATGTCTTATGGCGAATACATTGAGAATAAGGTGTTGTTACGAAAATTTGATTTGTATAGCGTAAATCCAATTTCGCAAAAAGAATTTATTTTTTAAAATAACTTGATCGCATATAAAAAAGCCTTACTGTTTTATAAAATAGTAAGGCTTTCTCATTTAATGAAAATTATTGCTTAATGAGTTGTCCCCTTATTTCACCTGCCGCATAAGTAGAACTGTGGATATTCACATAATAAAGATTACCCATCAGATCAGCTATCTGAGTTGTGGTTAAAACAGCAGATCCGGTGTAACTTATTGTTCCATAATCATAACCTGAGGTGGGTGTAACTGTTAGATCAAATACAGGAACTGCATTAACCCCTACCATTGCAGGACCATGAATATGGGATATTGTAGGTGTCATACCGGCATAACTTCCGGTAAGTGTAAACATTTTTGTATCATTGTTTAATGTCAAGGTAGCACTTCCCGTCGCTGATGAACTATTAGAAGGCACTTCAGTCGAACCCATTAAGGTTGCTTTAAAAGTCGTTGTATTTGCACCCGGATAAGGGGTGGGATTCGGACTCGGACTGTCATAACTATTCCCACAAGAAACCGTGGACAATAGGATGATCAAAATAGCTGAAATTCTGGATAAAAGTTTCATAATTTAGATTTTAAAATTAAATTAATTATCACTTGAATTTATAAAGCAAATTTGAGATGTAGGTTGGTTCAATTAATAAAAACAAATGATTTAAATATCATATTTTGAGTCTATTAAAGTTACGTCTTTTTTGTAAATTGACGTTATAATATTTTAGCATTAATAAGAATTTAACTTCTAAAATTGGCATTCTAAAATATAAATTCTGAAATCTTTTTTACTGATGATGATAAGGTTCGTTTCTAAGGATTGTGAAGCCGCGATACAATTGTTCGATAAAGAATAAACGTACCATTTGATGAGAGAAAGTCATTTTTGAAAGCGAAATTTTTCCTTGGGCTTTGGCATAAACCGTATCCGAAAAACCATAAGGACCACCAATGACGAATACTAAGGTTTTAATTCCCGAATTCATTTTCTTTTGCAATTCTTCCGAAAATTCAACGCTCGAAAAATTCTTGCCGTTTTCATCCAATAAAATCAATTGGTCGGTTGAATTGATTTTGGATAAAATTAATTCGCCTTCTTTCTCCTTTTGTTGATTTTCTGATAAGTTTTTTACATTCTTGATGTCAGGAATAATTTCCAGCTCAAATTTGATATAAAAAGACAATCGTTTGGTATAATCGTCAATTAAGGTTTGTAGTGCTTTATTATCGGTTTTGCCAATGGCAATGAGCTTGATATTCATTTTGAGGATGATTTTCGAAGCTGCAAAGATATTAAACTAGTTTTGGTTTTTGATAAATACCGCAAATTCGCAGATTAACTTAATAAATCTGAGAATTTGCGGTAAAAAAACTAAGCCGCTTTTTTGTTTTCGATATTAGGTAAAAATCCTGTTATGATTCCCAATAAAGGTAAAAAAGCACAAATATTAAAAACATGAGCAATACTGGTCGCATCAGCTAATTTTCCTAAAATAGCCGAACCCAAACCGCCCATTCCAAAAGCAAATCCGAAGAACAATCCGGCAACCAATCCTACTTTTCCGGGCAATAATTCGGTTGCATAAACTAAAATAGCCGAAAAAGCAGAAGAAATGATTAATCCTATGATTACCGATAATGTACCTACCCAAAATAAAGATACATGCGGTAATAAAAGTGTAAAAGGAGCAACGCCTAAAATGGAAATCCAAATCACATATTTTCTCCCAAATTTATCACCTAAAGGACCTCCAATTAAGGTTCCGGTTGCTACAGCTCCTAAGAAAGTAAATAAATACAGTTGGGATTCTTGTATGCTTAGATGGAATTTATCGATAAGAAAAAAAGTATAATAGCTCGTAATGCTGGTCATGTAGAAATATTTAGAAAAGATTAGTACCAATAAGATAATCAATGAAATAATTACTCTTCTTTTTGATAAATGATGAATGGTCGGTTCTTTTGCAATTTTTCCGGCATTTTTTAAAGACAAATGTTCACTGTACCACAAGGCGATTTTGTACAAAACAAAAATCCCGATTAAAGCAATTAAACAAAACCAGATAATGTAAGTCTGCCCATGCGGAATGACAATTAACGCAACTAATAAAGGACCAATCGCACTTCCGGCATTACCACCTAGTTGAAAAATGGATTGAGCCAGACCTTTTTTTCCGCCTGAAGCTAAATGTGCCACTCTTGAGGATTCAGGATGAAAAATAGAGGATCCGATACCAATCAAACTTACCGATAATAATAAATAAGTAAAACTGGATGCAATAGAGATGAAAAATAATCCCAGCATTGTAAAACTCATTCCAATGATTAAAGAATAAGGTTTAGATTTTTTATCAGTATACATTCCCACAAAAGGTTGCAAAATAGAAGCAATAATTTGGTAAGTAAAAGTGATAATTCCAATTTGAGAGAAACTTAAATTGAAGTTTTCTTTGATTAATGGGTAAATTGACGGGATTACTGCCTGCAAAAGATCATTAATCAGATGGGAAAAACTAATGATAAAAAGTATTGAGTAAGTTGTTTTTTTTATTATTTCCGGATGTGCTTTAACATTTTCCATGAGTCATTTTTTTGTTTTTTAATATTCATAAAATAACAGCTGTATTATTTTTTTACAAAGATGCTAATAAATCCTATTGTCTTAATTACTATATTTGGACAATGAATAACGATTATCAGACATATAAGATTGTAGATTTTGGATTCCAAATCAATCCTGATTTACCCGTTGTAGGTTACACCGAAAGGGTGACTAATGCTGTTTGTTTGTCGCATGCACATCCCAGAGCACAGTTAATTTATGCTACCAGCGGCGTGATGAATGTAGTGGTGGATAATCAAATTTGGGTTGTTAATCCCTTGCAGGGATTGTGGATTCCGGGAGGAATGGAACATCAGGTGTCTTTTCAAAAAGACGTCAATTTGTATAGTGTTTTTATAGATCCTTCGTTTACGGAAGAATTGCCCACGGTTAGTTTTTCTTTCGATATTTCGGTGTTTTTGAAACAATTGCTTTTTAAAATTATTTCTTTTGGAACAGATGCTGCGGTCACGTCTTCGCAAAGAAGAGTCATGGAAGTATTTTTGGACGAAATGGCTTTGATTGAGCCAAGTGCTACTTTTTTGCCTACGACTAATCATCTGAGATTAAAAAATGTAGTGCATCTTTTGTTGAACGATGTTGCCAGTAAATATACAATCGATTATTATGCCGAAATTTCGTGTATGAGCAGCCGGACTTTATCACGTTTGTTTATTAAGGAATTAGGGATGAATTTTAGCGATTGGCGTATTCGATTAAAATTATTAGAAGCCATAAAACGATTGGGAGAAAAACAATCTATAAAAGAAATCGCTTTCGATTTGGGGTATGAAACCACCAGCGCATTTATTTATATGTTTAAAAAGCATTTGGGAAAAACGCCTTCTAATTACATTTTGGAAAACAATGAATAGTTTATATTAAATTATTTCGGATTATTGGTTGTGATGACAAAAACAATTAGTATTTCGTCAGTAGTATTGATTAACGAATGAAAACCTTCGCCGCTCATGGCGGTAATGCTTCCTTTTTTGAGTGTTTTTTTTCTGATGATACCGTCTTTTTTAGTCATTTCGGTATATTCACCTTCTCCGTGCATGACAATATAAAGTTCTTCTTCATGGCGGGTACCATGAGTATGAAATCCGGCTTCGTCGCCTTTGTTACAGAAAACCATATAAGCGCCAATACGGTTATTGGTTAATTCGCCTTCGTCAAACATTTGTAATAAATAAACAACGCCATTTCCTCCGTACATTGGGTCGCGTTTGTCCACTCTAACAACAGTTCTTTCGGATTTATTGAAAGGAGTAACACTAAGATCGATGTATTGAGATACCAATTCGATTATTTTGGCGTTTTCATTTTCGGGAGTTATGGAAGGCATTTGGATTTGATTATTTATTGATTTTGTTCAAATATAGTATTTAAATCTTTGACAGAATTAGCTTCAGAATAAATTTAAGGGAAGTGGAAACAAATTTTAGAATACACAAAATATGTCCTACTTTAGCAGGATAAAAATTTCGAGTAAAAATGATTAGCGAAGCACAATTTCAAAACGAGTTACAACTATTAATTGCAAATGCCATTCGTGAAGATGTAGGAGATGGCGATCACAGTTCATTAGCCTGTATTCCGGCAACTGCACAAGGAAAAGCGAAGCTTTTGGTGAAAGATGAAGGTATTATTGCAGGAGTTGAATTTGCCAAAATGATTTTCAATTATGTTGATGCTAATTTAGAGGTAGAAACTTTTATAGAAGACGGAACTGCTGTGAAATTTGGAGATGTTGTTTTTCATGTGTCGGGAAGTTCCCAGTCTATTTTAAAGGCGGAGCGTATGGTTTTGAATTCAATGCAACGTATGTCGGCTATAGCAACTAAGACAAATAATTACGTAAAGTTGCTGGAAGGAACCAATACTAAAATTTTAGATACCCGCAAAACAACTCCTGGTTTTCGCGTTGCCGAAAAATGGGCTGTAAAAATTGGAGGAGGGGAGAACCATCGTTTTGCATTGTATGATATGGTGATGTTGAAAGACAATCATATTGATTTTGCCGGTGGAATTGCTTTGGCTATAGCCAAAACCAAAGAATATTTAAAAGAAACTAATCGTGATTTAAAAATTATTGTAGAAGCCAGAGATCTTAATGAAGTAAAAGAAATTGTGGCTGCGGGCGGTGTTTTTAGGATTTTGTTGGACAATTTTGATTATGAAATGACTAAGGAAGCAGTTGCTTTTATTGGAAATGACAGTTTGACGGAATCATCAGGGAATATCAACGAAGACACTATTCGTCATTATGCTGAATGTGGTGTTAATTATATTTCTTCCGGTGCTTTGACACATTCTATTTACAATATGGATTTGAGTTTAAAAGCTATTGAATAATCTTCGATAAAAGAGAGTATTAATGTCAGTAGAAATAGAAATAAAGCTTCAAAAAATCCCTTTGCTACGCCATTTTGTGCGTTGGACAAAAAAGATAAAACTGAATTGGCTTAGCGGATTGTCGCTGTATGATTTATTAGAATTATACATTATCGGGATTACCGAAGCGGCGCTGTCAAACCGCGCAGGATCTATTGCTTTTAGCTTTTTTATGGCATTATTTCCGTTTGCGTTGTTTATTTTGAACCTTATTCCTTTTATCCCAATTGAAGGTTTTCAGGATGATTTTTTGAATTTTGTAGCCGATGGAGTTCCACCGAATACTTTTTATGCTATCAAAAATATAATTAATGATATTTTGCATAATAGTCATTCAGGCTTACTATCGTCAGGATTTATATTGTCTGTTTTTTTGATGGCTAATGGATTGAATGCAATTTTAGGAGGTTTTGAAAACTCTAAACATGTTTTGGTTAAAAGAGGTTTTTTTCATCAGTATTTTGTAGCGGTTGGCATGTCTTTGCTTCTGGCTTTTTTATTGATTATTACCGTGGCTATTATTGTTGTTTTTGAAGTATTTATCCAAAAACTGCATGCAACTGATTTTTTAAGTGAAAACATTCCGTTGATTGTCATGGGGCGTTATGCGTTTCTGATTTTAATGATTTTAATGACCACTTCGATCCTGTTTAAGTTTGGGACAAAAAATCAGGAAAGCAGATCGTTTATCTCAATAGGTTCAGTATTCACAACGATTTTAACCATTATTAGTTCCTATTTTTTTGGAGTTTGGGTTATTCGGTTTTCAAAATACAATGAGCTTTATGGTTCTATAGGAACTTTGTTGATTGTAATGTTTTATATTTGGATTAACTGCATGATTTTATTGCTTGGTTTTGAACTCAATGAGGTAATTAACAAATTGAAAGGACAAAAAAGAGTAATGTAGATTATCTGTTTTTGCTGTTCAAGGTTTAAAAAATAAATTATGAAAAAGATTCTAATTTTAATGATGTTGCTTATTAATTGTACTTTCTATTCCCAAAATAAAAGCGTTTTAGGGAAATGGAAAACAATTGATGATGAAACGGGGAAAGCGAAATCGATAGTTGAAATTTATGAAAAATCAGGAAAAATTTACGGTAAGGTAATAGAAATCCTCGATTTGGATCATAAAAATGATTCCTGTAAAAAGTGTTCCGGTACCGATGCCGATAAACCTATTCTTGGAATGATTGTTATTAAAGGTTTGAAACAGGATGGAGATGAATATAATTCGGGCAAAATATTGGATCCTAAAAACGGAAAATTATACCAGTGTTTTATTACCCTTGAAGGGAATGAAAAATTAAAAGTTCGTGGTTATGTAGGTATTTCATTATTAGGACGAACACAATATTGGCAAAGAGTAAAAAAATAATTTTCAATTTCCTCTTAATTTGCCTTTTAATCTCATCGTTTGTCTACTATGTATTTTGTTGAAGTAATTTTACCGTTGGCACTTGCCAAAACCTTTACCTATAGCATTTCCGAAGCCGAGTATCATTATATTCAAAAAGGAATGCGATTGGCGGTTCCTTTTGGGAAAAGTAAAATTTACACTGCTTTAGCGATAGATTTACATCAAAACAAACCTACTTTATACGACGCCAAAGAAATTCATCAGATTTTAGATGAAAAACCAATAGTTACCGAAAACCAAATTAAGCATTGGCAATGGATTGCAAGTTATTATATGTGCGCTATTGGCGATGTGTACCGCGGTGCTATGCCAAGTGCTTTGTTGCTGGAAAATGAAACTTTGATTTCACAAAAAGCAGATGTTTTTGTGGATGAAGCTCAGCTTTCAGATGATGAGTTTTTAATTTATCAGGCTTTGCAACAGCAATCGTCTTTAAAAGTGCAGGATATTATTGGGATTTTGAATAAAAAGAACGTCTTTCCTATTATTCAAAAACTGATTGATAAAAATATCCTGGTTTTGCAGGAAGAAATGCAGGAAAACTACAAGCCTAAATTAGTGCGATACATTCGTTTGCATTCTCAATATGAATCTAATGAAGGTTTGAATGATTTATTGGATGCGTTAAAAAGTGCCAATAAACAAAAAGAAGTGGTACTGACTTATTTTCAATTGAGTGCCAGCGAGAAGAAAAAGCCAATTTCGGTAAAAAAAATAGTGGAAGCTTCCGGTTCAACTTCGGCAGTCGTAAAAGCATTAATTGATAAGGAAATATTCGAAGAATATTTGTTGCAGGAAGATCGCGTAAATTTTTCAGGTGAATCTAATGATGGTCAATTGCGACTAAGTGAAGCACAGCAAAAAGCTTTTGAAGAAATCAAAACTAATTTTCAAGAAAAAGAAGTTTGTCTTTTGCATGGTGTTACTTCGAGCGGAAAAACCGAAATTTATATCAAGCTTATTGAGGATTATTTGGCTACAGAAAAACAAATTCTGTATTTGTTGCCTGAAATTGCTTTGACAACTCAATTAGTAACAAGATTGCAAGCGCATTTTGGAAATAAAGTAGCTGTTTTTCATTCTAAATACAATAACAATGAACGTGTTGAAGTCTGGAATCAGGTATTACAAAATTCAGAGAAAGCGCAAATAGTAATTGGAGCGAGGTCGGCTTTGTTTTTGCCGTTTTCAAATTTAGGTTTCATTATTGTTGATGAAGAGCATGAGCAAACTTTCAAACAAGTGGATCCTGCGCCAAGGTATCACGCCCGCGATGCTGCGATAGTTTTGGCTAGTTTTTTTAAAGCTAAAGTTTTGTTGGGTTCGGCTACGCCAAGTATTGAATCCTATTATAATACCACTATGGGCAAATATGGTCTGGTGGAAATAAAGGCACGTTACGGAAATGTGAAGTTGCCTGAAATTGAGCTGGTAGATTTAAAAGACAAGTATTTTCGTAAAAGAATGACGGGGCATTTTAGTGATGTTTTGATTGAAGGAATTACCACTGCTTTGTCTTTAGGAGAACAGGTGATTTTGTTTCAAAATCGAAGAGGCTATTCGCCATTGTTAGAATGTATGACTTGTGGTCATGTGCCGCAATGCCAGCAATGTGATGTGAGTTTGACTTATCATAAACATAAAAATCAGTTGCGATGTCATTATTGTGGTTATTCGATTGCTAAACCGACTCGTTGCCATAGTTGTTCCGGTATTGATTTAACGACTAAAGGTTTTGGAACGGAACAAATTCAGCAAGAATTAGTGGAATTGTTTCCGGAGCGAAAAATAGGAAGAATGGATCAGGACACGACAAGGGGAAAATTTGGTTTCGAAAAAATTATAGATAGTTTCAAAAACCGTGAAGTAGATATTATGGTAGGAACGCAAATGCTTGCCAAAGGACTGGATTTTGACAATGTAAGTTTGGTAGGAATCATGAATGCCGATAATATGTTGTATCATTCTGATTTCAGGGCTTTTGAAAGAAGTTTTCAAACTATGACTCAGGTTGCGGGGCGTTCAGGACGTTCTGAGAAACAGGGAAAAGTAATTATTCAAACTTATAATCCTAATCATAATACGATACAGCAGGTTACTAATAATGATTATTTGGGTATGTATACGGAGCAGTTGTATGACAGGAAAATTTATAAATACCCGCCATATTTCAGGATTATCCGGATTATGTTAAAGCACCGTGAATTTGATAAATTGAAAGAAGGTTCAATGTGGTTGTATCAGGTTTTGAGTCAGCATTTGAATATGCCTGTTCTTGGACCCGAAGAGCCGGCTATTAATAGAATCAGAAATGAATATCTTAGGACGATTATGATAAAAATCCCTCAGGATTCATCAGTTATGGGTACAAAAAAAACTATCCAAAAAATATTGAATAGTTTTGATGCGGTATCTCAATATAGAGCTATAAAAGTGTCTCTAAATGTTGATTTTTATTAAGAGAAATTAAACAAAAGAAAGCGCTTTTATCAGGTCTTCTTTTTTGTTTCTGCTTAAAGGAATCTTAGTTGAACCAATTTCAGCAAATTTACTATTGAAACGTTCTACTTTGTCAATGTTAATAATGTAGGACTTATGAACTCTGACAAATTTCTTTTTAGATAAATCATTTTCAAAAGATTTCATTGTAGAAAGCACCAGGTTGCTGTCGTCTTCGGTTACTACTCTTACGTAATCTCCAAATGCTTCAATCCATTTAATTTTAGAAGTGTAGATTTTTAATTTTTTCAAATTACTTTTGATAAAAATATGTTCTCCTTCTTCTTCTTTATTATCCTGTTTAAGCAAGTGTAGGTCCATTGCTCTTCTAACAGATGCGCTAAAACGATCTACAGCTATAGGTTTTTGTAGATAATCGGTAGCATCATAATCAAAAGCTTTTAAGGCATATTCTGCTTTTGAAGTGATAAATATAATTTGAGGCTTGGTTTTTAATCCGTCTAAAAAATCAAAACCGCTAATTACGGGCATTTCAATATCCAGAAAGATAAGGTCTACTGAATGCACAGACATGCAACTTTTTGCCTCAATTGCATTGGAGAAATCACCTACTAAGTGTAGATTAGGGTGATTATTTACTAACTTTGCGATGATCATTCTTTGTATCGAACTATCATCTACTACGACACAATTAAGCTTCATATATTTTGTGTTTTAAGATTTGGTTAAGTAAAAGTATTGTACTTTTTTTATAAAAACTAATTTTAATCGGTTTTTTTTGCAATACAACGAATAAAGTTGTTTTGTGTTTTTTTATTCGAATATTATCATTACTTTTGCAGCCAATTTTAACAAATTAAATGAAATTTTATGAATCATTATGAAACTGTTTTCATTTTAAATCCCGTTTTATCTGATGTTCAGGTAAAGGAAACAGTAAGCAAATTTGAAGATTTTCTTACTAGTAGAGGAGCAGAAATGGTAGCTAAAGAGGATTGGGGTCTTAAAAAAATGGCTTACGAAATCCAAAACAAAAAATCTGGTTTTTACCATTTATTCGAATTCAAAGTATCAGGAGAAGTTCTTTTGGCATTTGAAACTGAATTTAGACGTGACGAAAGAGTTATGCGTTTCTTAACTGTAAGTCTTGACAAACATGCTATCTCTTGGGCTGAAAGAAGAAGAGCAAAACTTAAATCTCAAAAAGCTTAATTATCATGGCAACATTACAACAATCTGCTTCAGGAAAAAAAGACGGAGATATCAGATATCTTACTCCTTTAAATATTGAGACTAACAAGACTAAAAAATATTGTCGTTTCAAAAAATCTGGAATCAAATACATCGATTATAAAGATGCTGATTTCTTATTGAAATTTGTTAATGAGCAAGGAAAAATTCTTCCTCGTCGTTTAACAGGTACTTCATTGAAATACCAAAGAAAAGTGTCTGTAGCTGTAAAAAGAGCACGTCACTTAGCTTTAATGCCATACGTGGCCGATTTATTAAAATAATTAAAAATTAACAGTTGTTGGTTTTCTGAAATATGAAACCTAACTTCTCAAACAAAAGGACAACAACATGGAATTGATTTTAAAAAAAGACGTTCAAAATTTAGGTTTTAAAGATGATGTAGTAACTGTGAAAAACGGATACGGTCGTAACTACTTAATCCCACAAGGATTTGCTCAATTAGCTACTGCTTCTGCAAAAAAAGTATTGGCTGAAAACCTAAAACAAAGAGCGCACAAAGAAGCTAAAATTGTTGCTGATGCTAAAGCGTTGGCTGAAACATTGAGAGCTCTTGAAATTAAAATTTCTGCTAAAGCAGGTGGTGAAAAATTATTTGGTTCAATCACAAATATTGACATCGTTGCAGCTTTAGAAAAAGCAGGTCAATCAATCGACAGAAAATTCATCACTTCTGGAATCGTTAAACGTACTGGAAAATATTCAGCTACTGTAAGATTACACAGAGATGTAATTGTTGAATTAGCTTACGAAATCGTTGCTGAAAAAGCTTAATTTCTAAGTATATAAAATTTAAATCCCGATGAAAGTCGGGATTTTTTTGTTTGATGTCATTGCGGGTTCCGATAACTATCGGAACGAAGCAATCTCATCCCTAAAATTAAGTACTAATTATAAAATGAGGAGCAGGTTGCTTCGTTCCTCGCAATGATATGAAATACACAAGACTTACAAAAGAACAATTTGAAGAATTGCATCCTGAGTTTACTAACTTTTTAGCAACTCAGTCTATTGATAAGGCAGAATGGGATAAGATAAAAACAGAGAAGCCGGAGGTGGCTGAGCAGGAATTAGATGTTTTTTCTGATTTGATATGGGAAGGTGTTTTGTCAAAAGCAGAATATTTGGAGCATTTTTCTAAAAATCATATTTTCCTTTTTCAAGCTTTTGATACTTATGTGCAGTCTATTGTTTTGAAAACATTAGTTGCTGATGTTGACTTTTTGACCAAAGATGGTTTGCAATGGTTGAGTGATAATATGTTTACAGAAACTATTGAAATGAAAGTGGGTAAAAAAGTATTTACCGAAGAGCGAAATACTTCAATTTTTGCATTGATTCAACAAGGTGCTTTTTTAAGTGATGGGCAATTGTTTAAACAAATAAATTCGATTATTGAGTCGTAATTTGAAATAATAAAAGGTGTTATTTCTTTTAAATTGGTTATTTTAGTAGGCTGTTTACAGCAACTAAAATGACCAATTTTTTTATATGGATGTTCTAAATACGATTCAAAAATTAAGAGAAGAACTCAATCTTCATAATTACAATTATTATGTATTAGATAACGCTACGATATCTGATTATGAGTTTGATACAAAGTTAAAAGAACTTCAGGATTTAGAAAATAAATATCCGGAGTATTTTGATGTTCATTCACCTACACAAAGAGTAGGTGGTACTATTACTAAAAATTTCCAAACCGTTCCGCATACACAGCGTATGTATTCTTTGGATAATTCCTATTCGAAAGAAGATCTGTTGGATTGGGAGAATCGTATTCAGAAGGTTTTAGGAAATGTTGATTTGCAATATACCTGCGAATTAAAATATGACGGAGCATCGATTAGTATTACGTATGAAAACGGAAAATTAGTTCGTGCAGTTACCCGTGGCGACGGTTTTCAGGGAGATGATGTAACCAATAATATCAAAACAATCCGCTCGATTCCTTTGACTTTAAAGGGCGAAAACTACCCTGAAAAGTTTGATATTCGCGGTGAGATTATTTTACCTTTTGCCGGTTTTGAAAAAATGAATCAGGAGTTGATTGAGATTGGTGAAACACCCTATTCTAATCCTCGAAATACAGCTTCAGGTAGTTTAAAATTACAAGATAGTTCAGAGGTTGCTAAGCGTCCTTTGGAGTGTTTGTTGTATTTTGTTACAGGAGAAAAATTACCTTTTTCATCTCAGTTTGAAGGATTGGTTTCGGCTCGAAATTGGGGATTTAAAGTGCCTAATGAAGCTAAACTGGTTAATAGTTTACAGGAAGTTTTTGAATTTATTGATTATTGGGATACACATCGCCATAATTTACCTTATGAAACCGATGGGGTGGTGGTGAAGGTAAATGATATTCAGCATCAGGAGGAATTAGGCTATACGGCAAAATCGCCTCGTTGGGCAATGGCTTATAAGTTCAAGGCGGAACAGGTGGCTACCAAATTGAATTCGATTTCGTATCAGGTAGGAAGAACGGGGGCAATAACTCCTGTGGCTAATTTAGAGCCGGTACAATTGGCGGGAACGATTGTAAAAAGGGCTTCATTGCATAATGCTGATCAAATTGAGAAATTAGATATTCGAATTAACGATACTGTTTTTGTAGAAAAAGGAGGGGAGATTATTCCTAAAATTATTGCAGTTGATCTGACTAAACGACCGGAAAATTCAGAACCTACTAAATATGTTACACATTGTCCGGAATGTCAAACGGAGTTGGTTCGAAACGAAGGAGAGGCTAATCATTATTGTCCTAATTTTTACGGTTGTCCACCGCAGATTATTGGTAGAATTCAGCATTTTATTTCGCGTAAAGCAATGGATATTGAAGGCTTAGGAGGAGAAACGGTGGTGCTGCTTTATAATAATGGTTTGGTTCATAATTATGCGGATTTGTATGAATTAAAAGTAGAAGATATTTTGCCTTTAGAGCGAATGGCTCAAAAATCTGCAGAAAATTTGGTTAATGGAGTAGAGAATTCAAAAAGGATTCCTTTTGAAAGCGTATTGTTTGCACTTGGAATTCGTTTTGTGGGTGAAACCGTGGCTAAAAAATTGGCAAAACATTATAAAAATATAGAGGCGCTAAGTCAGGCTACTTTGTTAGATTTGGTGCTGGTGGATGAAATTGGAGAGCGAATAGCACAAAGTGTTATCGACTTTTTTGAAAATGCTGAAAACAGAATTATCATTGAAAGGTTAAAACAATATGGAGTTCAATTTGAAATTGTAGAGAAAGTAAATTTAAATGCAACGGATAAATTGGCGGGGAAAACCTTTGTGGTTTCCGGAGTTTTTGCTCAGTTTTCACGTGATGAACTGAAAAAAGCTATCGAAGATAATGGCGGAAAAGTAGGAAGTTCAATATCTTCTAAAACCGATTATGTAGTTGCGGGAGATAATATGGGGCCGGCTAAATTAGAAAAGGCGAGTAAGTTGAATATCCCAATTATTTCGGAAACTGATTTTATGGAAATGTTAGCTGCAAATTAATGTTGGTGTTTCGACTAAAAAAAATCAATTTGAATTTTGAAATAAGTGTTAAGAATTTAACAAAAAGTTTCAAATCATCGTTATACTTTTTTAGATTTGCCGCCTTTAGTGTGACTTAATTAATTAATTTTGTTTACGAATAAAGATAAGTTATGTTTTTAAATTACTTAAAAGAGTTTTTAGTAAAGAAAATATTAAAAAATAGCTTACTTAATGTAAAGCCAGGCTCTTTTTATGCTGATATAGAAACAGTAGGTTTAATTGTAGACGAAAGTTATTTTAATCACACACAATTGTTGGTTAAAGAGTTAGTCTCAAATGGAATTGCTGAAGAGAGTATTGAATTATTGGTTTACAAAAGTAAATTGAAAAAGGATTTTTCTTCTTCGGTTACAAAATTAGAATCGGCACATTTGGACTGGAAAGGTCAAATTAAAAATCAGGCGGTAAACGATTTTTTAGCTAAGGATTTTGATTTATTGGTGAGTTATTATGATGTTGATAAGGCGGTTTTGCTGGTTGCAACGCACGAATCGAAGGCTAAATTTAAAGTTGGTTTTTCGGCTATAGACAAACGATTGAATAATTTGATGATTAATACCAACTCAGAAAATTATAAAATCTTTGTTCAGGAATTATTCAGGTATTTAAAAATATTAAACAAAAATAGAATCTAAAACATGCAATCATTAATAGGAACTGGTGTTGCTCTTGTGACTCCTTTCAAAGAAGATTTTTCAATTGACACCGAAGCATTAAAAAAAATTGTGAATTTTTCTGTAGATGGAGGAATTGAATATCTGGTTATTTTAGGAACAACTGCAGAAAACGCAACACTTAGCAATGACGAAAAAGAATTGGTTATTCAAACTGTTATTGAGGCTAATAATGGTCGTTTGCCATTGGTTTTAGGTGTAGGTGGAAATAACACTATGAAAGTTGTTGATGAGTTAAAAACAAGAGATTTATCTCCTTATGCAGCAATTCTTTCGGTTTCTCCATATTATAACAAACCTTCACAAGAGGGAATTTATCAGCATTTCAAAGCTATTGCTGAGGCTTCTCCAATACCGGTAATTGTGTATAATGTTCCTGGTAGAACTTCGAGTAATATGTTGCCAAAAACAGTTTTGCGTTTAGCAAATGATTTCGAAAACATTGTAGCTATTAAAGAAGCGGCCGGTGATATTGTTCAGGCAATGCAGTTGTTGAAAGACAAGCCTGCAGATTTTCATGTGATTTCCGGAGATGATATGACGGCTCTGGCGACAGTATTAGCGGGAGGTTCCGGAGTGATTTCGGTTATTGCGCAAGGTTTTCCAAAAGAATTTTCTGAGATGATTCGATTGGGATTGAACCGTAAAGTAGACGAAGCATTCAAATCACAATATTTATTGTTTGATTGTATTGATATGATTTTTGAACAAGGAAATCCGGCTGGAATCAAGCAAGTTTTTCAGGCTTTAGGAATAGCTGAAAATACAGTTAGACTTCCATTGGTAACTGTAGATGAATCCTTACAGCAAAGAATCGCTGAATTTGTAAAAAGAATAGATAAATAAGTAGTTTTTGCTCGATTTTTTTAAGCTAAGAAATATTTTGTAGTCGCTAAATTAATAACTAAATTTGCCACCGAAACTTCGGTATGATTTTTTATAGGCTCAAAAGCCTGTATTTTAAAGAAAAAATAAAAAAATGAAGAAAATTGTATCCTTATTGCTTCTTGTTGCCCTTTTTGGTTCATGTAATGAATACCAAAAAGCATTAAAAAGCGAAGATGTTTCGAAAAAGTTTGCCATGGCAGATACATTGTATGCACAGGCTAAATATACTAAGGCATTACGTCTTTTTGAACAAGTTGCTCCTGAATACAGAGGAAAACCTCAGGCTGAAAAACTGTTTTATATGTATGCACAGTCTTATTACAAGACTAAACAATACCATTTGGCAGCGTATCAATTTGAAAGTTTTGTTTCAGGATATCCAAAAAGCGTAAAAGCGGAAGAAGCAGCATTTTTAGGTGCTAAAAGTTATTCTATCTTATCGCCTACATATAGTTTAGATCAGGCAGATACTTTTAAGGCTATTGAAAAAATGCAGTCTTTCATTGATAGATATCCAAATTCAGCCTATTTAGCTGAAGCCAATGCATTAACTAAGTTGTTGTCTGAAAAAATAGAACAAAAAGTATACGAAAACGCTAAAGGTTACAATACTATTTCTGATTTCAAATCGGCATTAGTTGCTTTTGATAATTTTGTTGCTGATTATCCGGGAACTAAATTTAAAGAAGATGCGTTGTATTATAAATTCGATTCAGCATACCAGTTAGGTATAAATAGTGTGCCTGCAAAAATGCAGGAAAGATTGAATGTGGCCAAAGTATCTTATCAAAACTTAATTAAGTTTAAGGCTGATACAAAATATAAAGAAAAAGCAGACGAGATGTATGCTCGTGTGGAACAAGAATTACAAAAATATACTAAATAAATATAAGTCATGGATTTAAAAAAGACGAATGCTCCAGTAAACACAATAACGTACAATAAAACGCTTATTGAACAACCTACGGGGAATGTGTATGAAGCAATTACGATTATGGCTAAAAGAGCAAACCAAATTAATTCTGAAATTAAAAAAGAATTAACGGAGAAATTGGAAGAGTTTGCTACATATAATGACAGTCTTGAAGAAGTTTTTGAAAACAAAGAACAAATCGAGGTTTCTAAATTCTATGAAAAATTACCAAAACCACACGCTTTGGCAGTTCAGGAATGGTTAGATGGTAAAATTTATCACAGAGAATCAAACAAATAAGATACTATGTCAGTTTTAAGCGGTAAAAAGATTTTGCTAGGTGTTTCTGGCGGAATTGCCGCCTATAAAACAGCTTCTTTAGTACGACTTTTTATAAAAGCAGGTGCACATGTCCAAGTGATAATGACACCTGCTTCTAAGGATTTTGTAACCCCACTTACATTATCCACCTTATCTAAAAATCCGGTTTATTCCACATTTTTTAATCAGGACGAAGAAGATGAAAAATGGAATAATCATGTTGAGTTAGGTCTTTGGGCTGATTTGATGCTTGTTGCGCCCGCAACTGCAAATACCTTGTCTAAGATGGCAAATGGTAATTGTGATAATTTGCTTATTGCAACTTATTTATCGGCAAAATGTCCGGTTTATTTTGCGCCTGCGATGGATTTAGACATGTACAAGCATCCTTCTACAATTGCTAGTTTTAAAGCCCTGGAACAATTTGGTAATACCATGATTCCTGCCGAAAGCGGTGAATTAGCCAGTGGTTTATCAGGTGAAGGCAGGATGGCTGAACCAGAAAATATCATTGCTTTTCTCGAAGCTGATTTGGAAAGTAAATTGCCTTTGAAAGGTAAAAAAATCCTAATTACTGCCGGGCCTACTTATGAGGCCATCGATCCGGTGCGTTTTATCGGAAATCATTCTTCGGGTAAAATGGGCTTTGATATTGCAAAAAGTGCTGCTAATTTAGGTGCTTCGGTTATTTTAGTTAGCGGTCCGACGCATTGTGTGGCAAATCATTCTTTAATACAGCTAGTCAAAGTTACTTCGGCGCAGGAAATGTACGATGCCTGCCATCAATATTATAATGAAGTTGATGTAGCCATTGCTGCCGCAGCTGTAGCTGATTATAGACCAAAAACGGTAGCCGAACAAAAGATTAAAAAAGCCGCAGACAATTTTGTTATTGAACTTGAAAAGACAAAAGACATCTTATCTTCATTAGGAGAAAACAAAAAAAAACAATTTTTAATTGGTTTTGCTTTGGAAACTGAAAATGAAATTGAGAATGCTAAGGCTAAAATTCAGAAAAAAAACTTAGATTTGATTGTTTTAAATTCTTTGCAGGATGAAGGTGCCGGTTTTCAAAAATCAACCAATAAAATTACTTTTATCGATAAGGAATTTAAAATAGAACCGATGGAGTTAAAATCCAAAGAAGCGGTTGCTGATGATATTTTAAATAAAGTTATAGCTCATTTTCATGAATAAGATAATCGTCTTTTTTTTAGTATTAAGCTTTGGTTTTGTTCAGGGACAACAGTTGAATTGTGTTGTGACTGTTAATGCCCAAAAAATGGGTAATCCCAATCAGCAAATCTATAAAACATTGGAAACTTCGTTAAACGAGTTTGTCAATAAAACCGATTGGACTACGCAGAATTACAAGCAGCAGGAAAAGATTAATTGTTCGATGTATATTACTTTGCTTTCGCATAGTTCTGATCAATTTACGGCAACAATTCAGGTGCAATCTTCCCGCCCTGTTTTTGATTCTTCTTATGAAACACCGGTGTTGAATGTTAATGATAAGGATTTTAGTTTTACGTATACGGAGTTTGAAAATTTAGCATTTAATGTGAATTCATTTCAATCCAATCTTATTTCGGTAATTTCTTTTTATAGTTATTTAATTATCGGAATGGACAAAGATACTTTCGAATTGAAATCAGGTGATCCGGTTTATCAAACAGCGCAAACTATAGCAACAGTTGCCCAGCAAAGTGCTTACAAAGGTTGGAGTCAGCTTGACGGAAATCAAAATCGTTATTTTTTAATTAATGATTTGTTATCACCTACTTATGCTGAAATCAGAAAGACCTTGTTTGATTATCACCAGGCTTTGGATGCAATGACTACCGATTCAAAATCGGCAAAGGAAAAAGTGAAAACCTCTTTGATTGCATTAAGTAAATTGAATAATTCAAAACCAAATGCTTATTTGACCCGCAGTTTTTTTGATGCAAAATCCGATGAAATTGTTTCTATCTTTTCAGGAGGTCCTAATTTGTCAATTAGTGATTTAGTAGATAATTTGAATAAAATTTCGCCTATGAATTCCAGCAAATGGGCAACGTTTAAGTTTTAATTATCCTTATTCTTTTAAATTATCCAACACAACAACTTATAAACACAATTAATGATTACGGCACTATCAATAAAAAACTATGCTTTAATTGAAAAATTAGCTATTGATTTTTCTAAAGGATTTTCAATTATTACAGGAGAAACTGGTGCGGGAAAATCCATTATTTTAGGTGCTTTAGGAATGGTTTTAGGTAAACGCGCCGATTTGACTTCTTTGAAAAATAAAGAAGAAAAATGTATTATCGAAGCCCAATTTGATGTTTCAAAATACAATTTAAAAGCTTTTTTCGAAGCTAATGATTTGGATTACGAAGATGAAACCATTATAAGAAGAGAGATTTTACCTTCTGGAAAATCACGTGCTTTTATTAATGATAGCCCTGTGAATCTTCAGGAACTTCAGGATTTAGGATTGTTTTTGATTGATATTCATTCACAGCAACAAACCAGAGAACTTACCGATGAAAATGTACAGTTTGATATTATTGATGCAATTGCTGTTAATCAGCAATTAATTTCAGATTATCAAACACTTCTTAAAAGTTATAAATCGGATAAGACGCAATTGAATTCGCTTATTAAAAAACAAAGTGAATCTAATAAAGAACAGGAATATCATACTTTTTTGTTGAACGAATTGCTTGCTGCCCAATTAAAATCGGGAGAACAGGAGGAACTGGAAAGCGTTTTTGAACAACTGAATAATGTTGAAATAATAAAAGAATCTATCGATAAATCCTTGGCTATTGCTAATGAAGAGCAATTTGGAGTTTTAAACAATCTGAAAGAAATTAAAACAGCTATTCAAAAAATTGCGTCTTTTTCGACTGAGTACAAAGAGTTGTTGGAAAGAATCGATAGTTTGACGATTGAATTTGATGATATAACGACAGAGATGAATCGTTGTTCTGAAAAAATAACGCACGATCCTGAGCAATTAGAGCAAATTAACCAAAAGTTGCAATTGATTTATAATTTGCAAAAAAAGCATCAGGTTACAACTGTAGATGATTTATTGGTTATTCAGGCGAAATTAGAAAACGAAGTTGTTGAATTAGGAAATATCGAAGAAGAAATTGCGCTTTTGAATGTAAAAATTCAGGAAAAAGCTTCTGAATTAGATGCTTCGGCGACTACTATTCATGATAACCGAATTCAGGCAATTCCTGTTTTATCTGAAAAAATGATTCAGATATTAGCGACTTTGGGAATGCCAAATACGCGTTTTAATATAGAAGTTACTCAAGGCGAAACTTATTTTGCTAACGGAAAAGACGAGTTGCAATTTTTGTTTTCGGCTAATAAAGGAACTGATTTTGGATTATTGAAAAAAGTAGCTTCAGGAGGAGAGATGTCTCGAATTATGTTGGCCGTAAAAGCTATTTTGGCACAATATTCAAAATTACCAACCTTAATTTTTGACGAAATTGACACCGGAGTTTCGGGAGAGATTGCGATAAAAATGGGCGAAATCATGAAAGAAATGAGTAAGACGATGCAGATATTTGCCATTACTCATTTACCGCAAATTGCTGCCAAAGGTGATGCTCATTTTAAAGTGTTTAAATCAACAATTGAGGAGGATACCCAATCAGAATTAAAATTACTATCAGAAGAAGAGCGTGTTGTTGAAATTGCACAAATGTTATCGGGAACTATTGTTTCAGATTCGGCTCTAAATCATGCAAAAGCCTTGTTGAACTAAAAAAATGCTCTATATTTGCCAACCAAAATGATGGCTTTTTCTTGATAAAGCATTGTTTTGTTTACCTAAAAAAGAATAAAAATAAAATATTGATACCCTATGATCATAGAACCTAGAATGAGAGGATTTATTTGCTTGACCGCACATCCGGTTGGATGCGAGCAAAGTGTTAAAAATCAAATTGAGTATGTTAAATCAAAAGGAGCCATTGATGGTGCTAAAAAAGTGCTGGTAATTGGTGCTTCTACAGGTTTTGGTTTGGCTTCAAGAATTTCAAGTGCTTTTGGTTCTGATGCAGCAACTATTGGAGTATTTTTTGAAAAACCACCTATGGCTGGAAAAACAGCTTCACCAGGTTGGTACAATTCGGCAGCTTTTGAAAAAGAAGCACATAAAGCTGGTTTATATGCTAAAAGTATCAATGGAGATGCTTTTTCAAATGAAGTAAAAAGAGAAACTTTAGATTTGATTAAAGCCGATTTAGGTCAGGTTGATTTAGTAATTTACAGTTTAGCTTCTCCGGTTCGTACAAATCCTAATACAGGAGTTACTCACCGTTCGGTTTTAAAACCTATCGGAAGTACTTTTACAAATAAAACAGTAGATTTTCATACAGGAAAAGTTTCTGAAGTTTCTATCGAACCATGCAGTGGCGATGATATCGAAAATACTATTGCCGTAATGGGAGGTGAAGATTGGGCTATGTGGATGGATGCTTTAAAAGCTGAAAATTTATTAGCTCCGGGAGCAAATACAGTTGCTTATTCTTATATTGGACCATCGGTTACTGAGGCGGTTTACAGAAAAGGAACTATCGGTCGTGCAAAAGATCATTTGGAAGCTACAGCTTTCACAATTTCTGATAGTTTAGCTGATATTAACGGAAAAGCCTATGTTTCGGTAAACAAAGCTTTGGTTACTCAGGCAAGTTCTGCTATTCCGGTAATTCCATTGTATATTTCTTTATTGTACAAAATAATGAAAGCGGAAGGAATTCACGAAGGTTGTATTGAGCAAATCCAACGTTTATACCAACAAAGATTGTTTACAGGAGGAGAAGTACCAGTAGATGAAAAAGGAAGAATCCGCATTGACGATTGGGAAATGCGCGAAGATGTTCAGGCTCAGGTTGCTCAATTATGGGCTCAGGCTGATACTGAAAACCTTGCTGAAATAGGAGATTTAGAAGGATACAGAAAAGATTTCTATAACTTATTTGGTTTTGATTTAGCCGGAGTAGATTATAAAGCTGAAGCTGACGAAATGGTTCAGGTGGAAAGTATCGCTTAATTTTATTTCGAAAAGAATAAAATATAATTTTTTGATAATGCGTCTTGATTTTAAATGTATAAAAGCATTTAAAATTAAGGCGCATTATTGATTAAAGGTTATCTTTGTTAAAATATTACATTTATATTGTATAATTAATACCGCTTTTAAGAATATGTATTTTTCTTTGATTATTCCCGTGTATAATCGTCCGGACGAAGTCGATGAACTTTTGGAAAGTTTATCAAAATCAGATTATAAAGAAGATTTTGAAGTTGTAATTGTAGAAGATGGTTCTACGATTAAATGCGAAGATGTTGTGAATCAATATGTAAGCAAATTGACAATTTCCTATTATTTCAAAGAAAATTCAGGTCCCGGAGATTCCAGAAACTATGGAATGAGAAAGGCTAAAGGCGATTATTTCATCATATTTGATTCGGATTGTATTATTCCGGCTGAATATCTGACTGAAGTAGATAAGGCTTTAAAAGAAGATTATGTAGATTGTTTTGGTGGTCCTGATAAAGCATTGGACAGTTTTTCGGACATTCAAAAAGCAATTAATTTCGCTATGACTTCTTTCCTGACAACAGGAGGAATAAGAGGTGGTTCGGAAAAAATAGGGAAGTTTCAACCGCGAAGTTTTAATATGGGGATTTCCCGTAAAGCATTTGAGGCTTCTAATGGTTTTGGTAATATTCATCCTGGTGAAGATCCTGATTTGTCAATTCGATTATGGAATTTAGGTTTTGAAACAAGACTTTTTTCAAAAGCTTATGTTTATCATAAGAGAAGAATCGATTGGGATAAATTTTCAGTTCAGGTAAATAAATTTGGAAAAGCACGACCAATTTTGAATAGTTGGTATCCGCAATACAGCAAGTTGACATTCTTTTTTCCATCGGTATTTATTATCGGTTTAGCGCTGGCGATTGCTTTATTGATATTTACCTATGATTTTTTAGCACAATTGTATTGTGTTTACTTTTTTGTAATATTTTTAGTGTCAAGTTTTAAAAATAGAAGCATAAAAATTGGTTATCTTTCGGTAACAGCTGTTTGGAAACAATTTTCAGGTTATGGTTTGGGCTTTTTAGAGTCTTATATTAAAGTGATTATTTTAAAACAAAAGCCGGAAGTGGCTTTTCCTAAATTGTTTTTTAAAGTATAATGATGCCCAAAATTATTGGTTTAACAGGAGGAATCGGCAGTGGTAAAACGACTGTTGCTAATTATTTTGCTTCATTAGGGATTCCTGTTTATATAGCTGATGATGCGGGCAAAAAAGTAATGCAAACTCAACCAATTCTTGAGGCTATAAAAAAGGAATTTGGTACAGCAATTTTTGACGATAATCAGTTAAACAGAGCAAAATTAGCTGAAATTGTTTTTGATAATCCTGAGCAATTAAAAGCTTTAAATGCTATAGTTCATCCTGTTGTAAGGCAAGATTTTAAAGATTGGCTGGTTCAGTATCAAAAAGCCCCGATAATTGTTTATGAATCGGCAATTTTATTTGAAAGCGGAAGGTATGCTGATTTTGATTATATATTAACAATAACAGCGCCTTTAGAAATTAGAATTGAGCGCGTTTTAAAAAGAGAGTCAATTAGTCGTGATCAGGTATTGAGTAGAATTAATTCACAATGGACAGATGAACAATGCGTTTCAAAAAGTGATTTTGTTGTCGAGAATATTGATATTGATTTAACTAAACTTAAAATCGATGAAATTCTTAAAATTTTGTCGATTAATCAATAGTAGTTATAGATGTTAATGTTTGGTTAATGCATTATCAACTATAATGTTAAAAAGTTAATTTTGTTTTGATGAATAAATTGTTTTTTAGATTTCTTGTTTTGTTAATGAGTTTGTCCCTAATAGGGATTATTCTCGTTCAGGTATATTGGTTTAATACTTCATTTAAAAATAATGATGAACAATTTAAATACCACGTTACCCAAGTAATTAGCGATGTTTCAGAAAAGCTTGAAAAACAGGAAGAGTATAGTTTTTATGATAAAATAAACCATATAAAAGACAGTACGGGTAAAATTCCTCAAAAAGAAGATTTGTTGGAGATTTTATTTGTTCAGAGAAATACGAAAACCAATAAAACTATAGTTTATAAAAATAGTATTTCATCTGAAAAATACAATTACAATGGATCATTATTTAATAAAAAATTTGATTCAGATGGTTTTAAGAGTTTTAGTTCTAAAAGATTAACTGAGGTATACAATGGTAATAATATTATTGATAATTCAAGTTTAAACAAAAGTATAATTCCGGATTTAAGAGATGAAAAAGAAGGAAATTTGGATATTTTGGGTAAAGCCCAATTGCAGATTTCATATAAGGATTATGCTTCGACATTAGCTATAGACGAGAGAATTACCAAAGAAAAATTAAGAAATCTTTTAAATAAAGAGCTTGTTGAGCACGGAGTTAAGACTAAATTTGAATTTGGGATTTATAGTAATGGGATTGCGACCAAAATAAAATCGAATGATTTTCATTTTGACAAAGATGCAACTTATGATACTCCTGTGTTTGCAGATAATGAAGGGAATAGTAAATATAAATTGTTAGTTACTTTTCCGCATAAGAAGCGATTTTTATTGTCAGAATTAGTTAGTATTACAATCTTATCGATAGTATTTACGTTGATTATTTTAATTGCTTACACAAGTGCACTGAATCAGTTAATTCGTCAACGTCAAATTTCGGAGATTAAGACGGATTTTATAAACAATATGACGCATGAGTTTAAAACACCTATTGCTACTATTAATTTGGCTTTAGATGCAATAAAGAATCCTAAAATTATTGAAGACAAAGAAAAGGTTTTCAGGTATTTGCAGATGATTCGGGATGAAAATAAACGAATGCATGCCCAGGTGGAGAATGTATTGCGAATTTCGAAATTAGAGAAGAAGGAATTAGATATAGAAAAAGGTTCAAGCAACGTAGAAGAAGTGATTTATGATGCAATTGAGCATGTGAATTTAATTTTGCAAGACAGAGGAGGAGAGGTAAATAAGCATTTTGAGGCAGCAAGAACCACTGTTTTAATCAACGAAGTGCATTTTACAAATGTGATTGTAAACATATTAGAAAATGCAATAAAGTATTCGCCTGAAACGCCTAAGATTGATATTTTTACAGAGAATATTAAAGATATGATTCTGATAAAGGTTAAAGATCAGGGCTTAGGAATGAGTAAGGTGGCTCAAAAAAGAGTTTTTGAAAAATTCTATCGAGAGCATACCGGAGATTTACACAATGTAAAAGGCCATGGTTTGGGCTTAGCTTATGTAAAAAGAATTGTGGAAGATCATAACGGACAAGTATTTGTAGAAAGCGAAAAAGGAAAAGGAAGTACCTTCATTATAAAATTACCTCTAATAAATTAGAATATGGAAAATACAAATAAAAAAATTCTCTTAGTAGAAGACGACTTAAATTTTGGAGCTGTTCTAAAAGATTATTTAATGTTGAATGACTTTGATGTTACTTTGGCAAAGAATGGAATGGAAGGTTTTGAGAAGTTTAAAAAAGATTCTTATGATTTGTGTATTCTGGATGTAATGATGCCTTACAAGGATGGGTATACATTGGCTAAAGAGATAAGAGAGAAAAATGCCGAAGTGCCTATTATCTTTCTTACTGCTAAATCAATGAAAGAAGATGTTTTAAAAGGATACAAAGCCGGAGCTGATGATTATTTGAATAAGCCTTTTGATTCAGAAGTATTATTGATGAAAATCAAAGCTATTATTCAAAGAAAAGCTTCTGATGTTAAAGCGGAACAAGTTCCTTTTGAATTTACTATTGGTAAATTTCATTTGAATTCAAAATTAAGATTTTTAAGTTATGCTGGTGAAGAACCGGTAAAATTGTCTCCAAAAGAGAATGAGTTATTAAAAATGTTGATTCTTCATGAAAACGATTTAATGCCAAGAGAATTAGCATTGACTAAAATTTGGAGAGATGACAACTATTTTACTTCCAGAAGTATGGATGTTTATATTGCTAAGTTGAGAAAGTATTTGAAACTTGATGAAGATGTGGAAATTTTAAATATTCACGGAGAAGGTTTCCGATTAGTAATTAAAAATAAAGCCTAAAACAAAAAAAGTCCCGATAAATTCGGGACTTTTTGCTTATAATAAGCACAACTTTTTAGATTGTTTAGTATAATTTTGGATATTTCGTTGGATTAGATTCCGAAAGGATACTGTATACTTTTTCATAAATATCTTCGATAGAAGGCTTTGAAAAATAATCCCCGTCTGTTCCATAAGCAGGTCTGTGCTCTTGGGCAGAAAGGGTTTGTGGTTTACTGTCTAAAAATTGATAAGCATCCTGTTGTTCAATTATTTTTTGCAAAATATAAGCAGAAGCCCCGCCAGGAACATCTTCGTCAATTACTAAAAGACGGTTGGTTTTTTTAATGCTGTTGACGATATCATGATTAATATCGAATGGTGTTAAAGATTGAATATCTATAACTTCGCAATTAATTCCAGCGGTTTCAGCTAATTCTTTTGCGGCTTGTTCTACTAATCTAAGTGTAGAACCATAGGAAACTAATGTGATATCGGTTCCTTCTTTGATGGTTTCTACAACACCTATTGGAGTTTTAAATTCGCCGTAATTCAAAGGCATTTTTTCTTTTAAGCGATATCCATTCAGGCATTCGACAACTAAGGCAGGTTCGTCACATTCTAATAAAGTATTGTAAAAACCAGCGGCTTTTGTCATGTTTCTGGGAACCAAAACGTGAATTCCCCTAATAGCATTAATAATCATTCCCATAGGAGATCCAGAATGCCAAATGCCTTCCAGACGGTGTCCGCGTGTTCTAATGATTAAAGGTGCTTTTTGTTTTCCAACTGTTCGGTATTGCAATGAAGCCAAATCATCACTTAAAATTTGGATTGCATATAATAAATAATCAAGGTATTGAATCTCGGCTATAGGGCGTAGTCCTCTTAGAGCAAGACCTATTCCCTGGCCAATGATGGTTGCTTCGCGAATACCTGCATCGGCAACACGGGTTTCTCCGTATTTTTCCTGCATTCCTTCTAAACCTTGGTTTACATCACCAATGTTTCCTGAATCTTCTCCAAAAATGAGTGCTTCAGGATATTTAGCAAATAAGGCATCAAAGTTATCACGGATAATCATTCTTCCGTCAGTATCTTTTCTGGAATCGGCAGCATAAGTAGGCAGTACTTCCTTAACTGAAAAAACATTGTTTTTTGATTCTGAATAGAGATGGTTGCTAAAAGTTGCCTGGTTTATTTTGATGTATTTTTGTATCCAAAGAGATAATTCAGAACCCTGAACATCGTTTACAACTAAGCGTAAAGATTTTCTGGCTGTAGAAAGAATTTCCTTTTTTAAAGGATCTTTAATGTTTTTTAAGCTATTTGAAAGAGCTAAAACTTGTTCTTTGTTTTTGCTTGAAGAAGCTATTTTTTCCAATAGGCTAACAAGCTCATTTTTTTCAGCAACGATAGGAGCTATGAATGAATTCCAAGCCGCTTTCTTGCCTTCTAAAACTTCTTTTTTGATGTCGTTGTCAATCTCGTTGAGTTCTTCGGCTGAAGCAATATTGATGGCAATCATCCACAGTCGCATCTGTCTGATACAGTCAAATTCTTTTTCCCAGTTTAGACGTTCGGTACTTTTGTATCTTTCATGTGAACCTGAACTTGAGTGTCCTTGAGGTTGGGTTAATTCTTTTACATGAACTAAAACAGGAACATGTTGTTCTCTTGCGATTTTAGATGCTTTCTCATAAGTTGCAATCAAATCAGAATAATCCCAGCCTTTTACAGTTAAGATTTCAATTCCTTTATTGTTTTTATCGCGTTGAAATCCTGATAGAATTTCAGATATATTTTCTTTAGTAGTTTGATGTTTTGCATGTACAGAAATACCGTATTCGTCATCCCAAATACTGATTAGTATTGGTACTTGAAGTACTCCGGCAGCATTTATGGTTTCAAAAAATACGCCTTCTGAAGTACTGGCATTTCCGATGGTTCCCCAGGCAATTTCATCTCCTTCGTTAGAAAAATTACCTTGATTAGGTATGTTATTTATTTTACGATAAACTTTAGATGCTTGTGCTAAACCCAACAACCGAGGCATTTGTGCAGCGGTAGGCGAGATATCTGAACTGGAATTTTTTTGTTTTGTCAGGTTTTTCCAACTTCCATCTTCGTTTAAACTATGGGTTACAAAATGTCCTCCCATTTGTCTTCCAGCCGACATGGGTTCTTGTTTAATATCGGTATTACCATACAATCCGGCAAAGAAATTGGCAATGGTGAATTCGCCAATAGCCATCATGAAAGTTTGATCACGATAATAACCTGAGCGAAAGTCTCCATCTTTGAAGAACTTTGCCATTGCTAGTTGCGGTACTTCTTTTCCGTCACCAAAAATTCCAAATTTAGCTTTCCCAGTCAATACTTCTCTTCGTCCTAACAGACTGCATTCGCGACTGGTTACAGCTATCTTATAATCATTCAATACTTCAGTCTTGAAATCCTCAAAAGTCAATGTAGCATTGTTTTTTTCTTTTATCATAATTGAAAGATTATAATTCATGGCGCAAATTTACTTAAAAACTGCTTATTATCATAATCGAACAAAAGAAAAACTATTTATAAATCGATGTTTTTATTCAAAAAAAATATTGTTTTTTTTAATAAAAATTAATTTTAATGTAAAAATTTGATTATTGTGTAATTTGGTATTCCAAGTAGTTTGTTTATAACCATTTTCGATTAAATAAATTAACCAGTATTTTTGGAGAAAGAGTAATAATGAATCTTATTTTCTCATTATAATGCGGCTGACTTACTTCCCATCCATTTGAGGAATAGACTGGTAGGTACATTTCGAAATAGTCGGTAACCAGGTTTAGTCGGATACCGCTATCAAAAACAAAATTTTCTCTTTGGAATTTATTTTTTAAAAGTCCGACATCGCCATAAAGTTCTATCCAATTCCAAAGTTTGTAACTTGCATTTGCTGAACTTAACCATTGATTGGCATAAGGAGTTTTTAATTTAGATTTAAATCCGCCTTCGGCTATAATTAATTGTTGGCTAAAAAAACCACTGCTTTCCGAGCGACCGTAATAACCATAATCAAACAAATAATCAGTAGGTCTGTCTAGAGCGAAACTGAAAAAATCGGAATTTGTGTTGTTGTACAAAAATTTACCCATATAAAAACGGATATTGATTTGATGGTTGTGTTCCAGGAGCTTTCGGTATTCAATTTCAGCAGCCAGTTTTCCAAATTTATCAGAAAACTGAATATCACTACTAAAATTGAAATGTTTGGTAACCTCTGTTTTGGTATTGATATATTTGGCATTAAAAACCGAATAATTTTTAGTTATATTATCATTTTCGGTAATAATGGCACTTTTTTCACGATTTACATGTACTTGACGGAAATAAATCAGTTGTTTTCTATTGTCTCTAAAATCGTTTTCTCTGATTCGCAGCTGTATGTTAGGTGTTAGTTTAGTGTAAGTGGCGTCAGGTGCATAATGAAAATAGGAACCAGACATAGCGTATTTTACATTGTATAATCGGCTATATCTATAATTTTGATTGATAGAAAATGAGCCTGAACCAGAAAATGTTTTAGCATTAGTGGAATAGGCTGGGGTAATATCAAAAATAAAAGGTTTGTCTAAGATAGTTTTGTTGTGAAGACGTAATCCCGGAATTAATCCGTCATATAGGTTGTATTCTATCGTAGGAACATACAAAATCTGATTGTAGTAAGGATCTTCTAAATCCTTCATAAATACAAATTTTACAGGACGGTTGTTAGGAAAGAAAGATTTTAATGATCTCCAGTTATTTCTAAGATTGTATTCAGGGACTTCATTTTTATAATTCAACACTATTTTGTTGGCATTATTTCTTTCGATACTAAAAATACTGTCTTTAGGGGCTGGATCCAGCCATTTTTTAAATACAATTTCTCCATTTTTTATTCCATAAACGGGGACCGGAACATTAATTCCTGTTTTGTTTTTTAATGTAAATTGAATACTGTCAGCGGTTTTAGTTACTTTGCTGAACTTATAATCAATAAGATCTCTGGAATAGATTACGGTTTTAAAAAACCAATCGATATTTTTAGGAGTTTGTTGTTTTAGTTCGTTTTCAAACTCTATGGCTGAAGTTTGTGTCCCTTTATTATTGCTGTAATAATCATGAATAGCTTTAGCTACGGATTGGTTTTCGATATAATTATCTAAAAAACGTAAACTTAAACCAGCGCGATATTTACTGGCAATTTGCTCGTTGAATTTAATTAAAGTGTTCTTAGGAGCTCCCAGTGGCTGGTCTAGATTTTTTCGAGCCATCAACATATAGAAATAGCTATATTGCTCGTTAAAATCTAAATTGGTTAGATTGAAGCTTTTTAATAATGTATAAGAAAAAGCTTTTCCGGTCATCTTGGTACCAGGGTAGTTTTGGTCGATATATTTCATCATGGTATATATCTGAATACCATCATGAACCCAGCTTTCTTTTCGATTATCAATAAAAAGAGTATTGTTAAGGTAAACGTTCAGGTAGGTTTTTAAGAATTTTAATTCATATGTAAACTCATCGGTAAAAGGTCTTAGGAGTGATGGTAACTGATTGAGACCGTAAAAAGGATTTCTTTCATAATCTGTTTGCGAAATGAGGATTTTTTTAAACGGATATTCTCCTATTAAGTTTTTTGCAAAGCGAACCACGCGATCAATAGCTTCGGCCTGAGCCATAGGAGTTACTTTATCTCCATCTAAATTCGTTATTACTTCAAAACTATCACTTTTAAAATTAGTAAAATTCGATTTAGACTCTATGAAAAGGCTAAAGTTAACCCTGTTCTTTCCGTTTAATTTATAAACAGAATAATCTTCGTTCATAATTTCGTCAGTAGTGTCGGGGTCTTCGGTAGAATCTAAATCGGTACTGATTGTAAAACCCTTGGCTATTTTCATTTCGATATCAAAATCAGAAATAGCGTTGGCTATATCATCTAAATTTTCGTTACTATATTTTACAAAAGCATGATTTTCATAACGGGCAGGAGTAAGGAACCAATTTTTTAGATTCATATTACCAAAACTATCGTAACCAAATTTGGTAAACTTATCACTTGGAATTTTTACGGTATAACTAAGCTTAAGATTAAATGTTTGATTTGGAGCTAGTTTTTTAGGTAGTTTGACCACGACAAGATCAGGATGTTTATCTGGTCTTTCCCAGAGAAGCGGTATCGATACTTCGTTAAGGATACTGATATTTACTGTTTTTCCTCTTTCTTCTTCTTTTGCCAAATGAAAACCGCGATAAAATTCATCCGAAAATCGTTCTGCCAAAGGTGTTTTGACATCAGAATAGGCGTTGTTCCAATCGTTTAAAACAATTTCCGAAATACTATCGGTTGAAGTGTTAAGATAGTCAATCTCCTGCTGGATGTTCAATACATGTGTATCGGTATCTACTTCTACAGAAAGCTTATTGCGGTGTTGCGCAAAAGAGCTGTTTGTTGAAGTAAAAATTACAACAAGAGATAGTGAAATTTTAACAATAGTATTCAATGGTAGTTTAGGGTTTAAAAGGCAATGAAATTTGTTTTTTTGTTCTATTAAAGTTAACGAAATAAAGGCAGTTATAAGAAAGAAATAACTTTTTAAAAGTTGGGTTTTAAAGTGTACTTTTTGTAGAAAGTATCTAAGACTTCGACAACTTCATCTTCGTTATCTACAATTTTAATTAGTTTCAAATCATCGGCACCTACGGTTTGTTCTTGTTCTACCAATACCGCTTTTATCCAGTCGATTAATCCTGACCAATAGCTGCTTCCTACCAGAATAATAGGAAAACGGGCAATTTTTTTGGTCTGAATCAAAGTAATAGCTTCAAACATTTCATCTAAAGTTCCAAAACCTCCCGGCATAACCACAAAACCTTGTGAATATTTGACAAACATTACTTTTCGAACAAAAAAGTAATCGAAATTCAAGTTTTTGTCATGATCGATATAAGGGTTAAAATGCTGCTCAAAAGGCAATTCGATGTTTAATCCCACCGAAGTTCCACCTCCCAAATGAGCTCCTTTGTTTCCGGCTTCCATAATTCCGGGACCGCCGCCTGTAATGACGCCATAACCAGCCTTACTGATTTTAAAGGCAATTCTTTCAGCAAGTTGGTAATATTTGTCTTCCGGTTTGGTACGTGCGGATCCAAAAATAGAAACACAAGGCCCAATACGCCCCATGTTTTCATATCCATTTACAAATTCTGACATGATTTTAAAAATCGCCCAACTGTCATTGGTACGAATCTCATTCCATGTTTTTTGTTTTAAACTATTTTGGATTATTTTGTCTTCGTCATTATCAAAATCTTCTAATCTCATCTTTTGGTATATTTTATTACTATTTTAATTTGAAGCTTTTAGATAGCTGTCATTAGGCAGTCCATGGCTAATGTGCTTTTCACTAAAGTAAGACTTTTTGCTTATAAATGCTATATAATGAGATTATATTTTTTCTTTTAAAAAAGTGTCTTTTTTACTATTTTTGGGAGTTATACGGTGATGTTTTTTTCTTTGAAGTAAATAAAAAAAGTGACTAATAAACCTTTTATTAGTCACTTTTTTTAGAAGTTTGAAAATGAGATTACTTTTTGTAAGTATCTAAAAGCCAGTTAAAAAAGCTGTTTTTCCACATTTCAACCGAATGTCCTTCGTTATAAGCTAATCCAAAACCATGGTCTCCTTTAGAATAAATGTGTAATTCCGATTTGTCAACTTGTTCTATAACCGCCGATAAAAAAGGGAGTGCTCTTTTCAATGTCCATTTTTTATCATCTCTGGCAATTGCCATAAAAAACGGAGGTAAAGCTGATTTGTCTTTTACACTTTCCAATAATTTTAATCTATCTCCTGCATAAATTAAACCTGTAAAGGCTGGTTTCCAAGGTAAATTTTGACTAACGCTTGTAAAAGTCAACCATTCCGATATAAATCCACCTGCTGAAAAACCAAGTACTCCTATTTTGTCTTTGTCAAATTTTAATTTATCTGCCATTCCAATCATTGTCATCACACTCGCATTTACATCGTTTTTGAGTGCTTCAAAATAGATTGTTTCCATTGGAATTTTAAATTTTCCTTTTTCATCTTTGGTATTCGTTCGGTATTTTACAACCATACAAGTGATTCCTTGTTGTGAAAGCCAAAGTGCCAAATCGGTCCCTTCTTTGTCAACCCAGTTGGTAACAAAACCGCCTCCGGGAAAAATGATGGTTGCTATGTGTTTGTTATTCTCTTCTGCAGCCGGGAAAAGCATATAAGTAGGTTCGGAAATATTACTAAACACACGGTTTTGTTGTGATAATGAACCGGGTTTTACAAGAGAATCGACATGGGTTTCTTTCTGCTCATGAACAATTGGATTGTCTTTGATTCCATTTGGAAATAATGGAATTTCTTTTGGAATTTGTGCAAATATCGAAATGCTTTGTAATAGAAAAAATAAGAACAGAGAAGATTTAATTTTGTTCATAGTTAAAATAATTTGGTTGGTTAACTGGTTTTGAATCAAATGTATAAAAAAATTAATAAAATATAATTTACAAAATGATAATAGTAACCAAAAACTACCCCGTACTAGCGGACACCCCTCCAAAGGAGGGGAATAAGGAATTATGCTAATTCTTTTTTCAAAAACTTAGCGGTATAGCTTTTTTTGACATTTGCTACTTCTTCAGGAGTTCCTTTAGCAACAACAGTTCCGCCGCCTTTTCCGCCTTCAGGACCAATATCGATGATGTAATCGGCTAGTTTAATAACATCCATATTGTGTTCGATAATCAGAATTGTATTGCCTTTGTCTACCAATTTATTAATTACTTCCATCAATACTCTGATATCCTCAAAATGCAAGCCTGTTGTGGGTTCGTCCAGAATATAAAAGGTATTTCCGGTATCTTTTTTAGATAATTCTCCTGCCAGTTTGATACGCTGTGCTTCACCACCGGAAAGTGTAGTACTTTGTTGACCAAGCGTAATGTACCCTAAACCAACATCCTGAATGGTTTTTACTTTTCGGTAAATTTTAGGGATGTTTTCAAAGAAAGGAACAGCTTCATCAACGGTCATGTCCAGCACATCCGAAATGGATTTTCCTTTGTAACGTATCTCTAAGGTTTCACGGTTGAAACGTTTTCCCTGACAGGTTTCGCATTCTACATAAACGTCGGGTAAAAAGTTCATTTCTATAGTACGAACTCCCGAGCCTTGGCAGGTTTCACAACGACCACCTTTTACATTGAAACTAAAACGTCCTGCTTTATAACCCCGAATCATACTCTCGGAAGTCATGGTGAACAAGTTCCTGATTTCTGAAAAAACATCGGTATAAGTAGCAGGATTAGAACGCGGCGTTCTTCCTATCGGACTTTGGTCAATATCGATTACTTTATCAATATGTTCCAGCCCTTCAATTTTTTTATACGGTTGTGGTTTTTTAACGCCATTAAAATAATAGGCATTCAAAATAGGGTAGAGTGTCTCATTAATCAACGTTGATTTTCCGCTGCCTGAAACTCCTGTTACACAAATCATTTTACCTAAAGGTAATTCGATGGTAACGTTCTTTAAGTTGTTTCCTGTTGCTCCTGTAAGTTTCAGCATTTTTCCATTTCCTTCACGTCTTTTTGACGGAATGTCAAACTTCATCTTTCCGTTGAGATACTGAGCCGTAATAGTTTTGGATTTCAGTGTTTCAGCAGGTGTTCCTTTACTGATAATTTCTCCTCCAAATTTCCCTGCTTTTGGTCCAATATCAATTACATAATCGGCGCGTTCAATCATGTCTTTGTCGTGTTCTACTACAATAACTGAGTTGCCAATATCACGCAATTGTTCCAAAGAATGAATCAATTTTTCGTTGTCTCTTTGGTGTAAACCAATACTTGGTTCGTCCAAAATATAAAGCACACCGACCAGCTGTGAGCCAATTTGAGTAGCCAATCGGATGCGTTGTGCTTCACCTCCGGAAAGTGATTTAGAGCTTCGGCTTAAAGCTAAATAATCCAAACCTACATTCATCAGGAAATCTAGTCTATCCTTAATCTCTTTAATTACTTCAGATGCGATACGTTTTTGTTTATCAGATAAATGCGAATTTAAATTATGAAACCATTTCGTTAAATCAGAAATGTCCATAGCGCACAATTCGGCAATATTTTTTTCATCAATTTTAAAAAATAGCGCTTCTTTTTTTAAACGGGAACCTTCACAAACGGGACATTTTATTTCGTCCATGAAATCTTTTGCCCAGCGTTTGATAGTTGTAGAACCGCTTTCGTCGTGTTGGTTTTTGATGAAATTGGCAATTCCTTCAAAGTCTATTTTGTAATCACGGGCAACACCTAAATCTTTAGAGTTGATCGTGAATTTTTCTTTTCCACCATTCAGAATCATTTCCATTGCTTCTTCTGAAATGGTTTCTATGGCATCGGTGATTTTAAAATCATATTTCTGCCCGATGATTTCCAATTGTTTGAAAATCCAGGACGATTTGTATTCGCCCAAAGGAAGAAAACCACCTGCTTTTATCGATAATTTTGGATTTGGAATAATCTTTTTGACATTGATTTGGTTGACCGTTCCCAGTCCGTTGCAATGCTCGCAGGCTCCTTTTGGAGAGTTAAAAGAAAATAAATTCGGTTCCGGATTCTGATACGAAATTCCGGTACTTGGACACATTAAATTTCGACTAAAATAGCGCACTTCATTCGAATCCTGATCTAAAATCATCAATACATTTTCACCGTGATGCATCGCGGTATTGATACTTTCGCTCAGGCGTTTTTCATTATCAGGTGAAGGGTCTACAACGATGCGATCCACTACAATTTCGATATCGTGAGTTTTGTAACGATCCAGTTTCATTCCGGGAGTAATATCGAGAATATCTCCGTTAACACGAACTTTTAGAAAGCCTTGTTTGGTAATTTGTTGGAACAATTCACCATAATGTCCTTTACGGGCTCTAATAACCGGAGCAAGAATATTGATACGTTTATTAGTGAAATTTTGGATAATCAGTTCTTTGATTTGCTCATCAGAATAAGAAACCATTTTTTCGCCTGTATTGTAGCTGTACGCATCAGCGCCACGGGCGTAAAGCAAACGCAGGAAATCATATATTTCAGTAATTGTTCCTACAGTCGAACGCGGACTTTTAGAGGTTGTTTTTTGCTCAATGGCAATGACCGGTGACAATCCATCTATTTTATCAACATCGGGACGTTCCAGACCGCCTAGAAATTGTCGGGCATAAGCTGAGAAAGTTTCTACATAACGGCGTTGCCCTTCGGCATAAATGGTATCGAAAGCCAGAGAAGATTTTCCGGAACCCGAAAGTCCGGTAATAACAACCAATTGCTCCCTTGGGATTGAAATATCTATGTTTTTTAGATTATGAACTCTGGCGCCTAAAACCTCAATAGTATTGTCTTTGTCTAACATAATTTTTTACTGATTGCTTTTTTCATCACAATGACAGCAAAGTTACTATTTGTTTCGCAGAGATTCGCAAAGTTAACACAGCGTATCGCAGAGAATTTATAGTAAAAGAGTGATTTTATAAAGATTTGCTAAGTTAACTCAGGCATTGGCTGGTATTTTGAGAAATATTTTGCGAATCTCTGTGAAATTTTACTCTATCGTCATCGATTTTAATTTACTTCTGTATGCTTCAAGAGCTACTGATTTAGAGATAAAACCAAAATATTTTTCGTCTTTTATTACAGGCAGGAAAGTTGCTTTGGTTTTTTCAAACTTATTCATAACGATTTCCATGCTGTTGAAAGGATAGACAACATCTAATGGCTGAATCATAATCTCTTTTATCAGTGTGTATTTAACCCTGTATTTGTTGAAGATTATTTCCCGGATGTTATTGAAATTAACGATTCCAAGCAAATGATTTTCTTTGTCGACAACTGCAAAATAAGTCTGGTTAGAATGCGAAATTAAATCCACTAATTTTTCCAGATTATCATCAGCTGAAACGGTCAGGAAATCCGTTTGAATGATCGAATTGGTATTCAGAGTAGCTAATACGTTAGTGTCTTTGTTATTGGTAAAAGCATGTCCTTTTTGAACGAGGCTTTTTACATCCATCGAATGTTTTTCGAATGTTTTTGAAATCGCAAAACTGATGGAAGCTACAATCATAAGCGGAAGCATGAGGCTGTAACCGCCTGTAATTTCGGCAATAAGGAAAATGGCTGTTAGCGGTGCATGAAATAAACCACTTAAAATTCCGGCCATGCCTATCATCGTAAAATTACTGATAGGTAAATGGGTTAATCCTGTTAGATTGAACGTTTTTGCAAAAACATAGCCCACATAAGAACCCATAAACAGAGAAGGAGCAAAATTACCTCCGTTTCCTCCTGATCCTAAGGTAATCGAAGTGGCAAAAACTTTCATCATCATCGTTGCAGCTACAAAAAGAAGAATGATCCATCTGTTGTTTTGGAAAGAACTAAATAAGGTGTTTTCTAATAATTCTCCGGCATTATTATCGGCCAGGGTTCGGATGCTTTCGTATCCTTCACCAAAAAGCGTTGGGAAAACAAAAATCAATATCGCTAATATGGAAGCGCCTAAAAGTGCTTTTTTGTAGGGATTTAATCTGAGATGAGAGAAAAAATGCTCTGTTCTTTGGAAATTTCGGGTGTAAAAAACCGAGATAAATCCGGTGCACACGCCCAGTAAAACATAAAACGGAATGTTATGGTAATCGAATTCTTTTTGTTGTTGTACTTTTAACAAAATGGTTTCGTCCAGCGTAATTACAGAAACCAAAGCTCCGGTTGCTGCGGCAATCATGATAGGGGTAAAGGCTGAAATACTTACATCGACCAGTAAGAATTCGATAGCAAATAGTACTCCAGCAATAGGAGCGTTAAAAGCAGCACCAATACCTGCAGCTACACCGCAACCTATAAGCAGTGTCCTGTCTTTATAGTTTAGTTTGTAATTTTGTGCAAAATTAGAACCAAAAGCAGCTCCGGTAATCACAATCGGACTTTCTAATCCTGCCGAACCTCCTAAACCTACCGTTAAGGAACTGGTTACAATTTGGGCATACATTTGTTTTTTAGGGATAATACTTGCCTTTTTGGCAACCGAATAGAGAATTTGCGAAGTTCCTTTTTCGAGAGTTCCTCCTAATAAACGTTTGATAACAAATGCAGTCAATAAAAGTCCCGCAATGGGCAGGATACTATTAATGAAACTTAGTTTTAAGATTTTATTGATATTGGTAGCAAAAACAAATACCCAGTGCGCAAAGGATTTTAAAACAATTACGGCAATTGCCGAACTAATACCCACTAATACACTCGAAAGGAAAATAAATTGTTTTTCAGTTAACAACGATTGAGCTAAACCAATTATACTTTCTAGTTTTGAAATATATTTTTTGAACATTATTGTCTTTTTTTTGAAAGTGCTAAATTACTACAATTTTAAGCATCGGATAAATTTTTAAGGGCTTCTTTTCGGCTTAAAGGCTTTAAGTTATTAACCAAAACAAATTGTTTTACGGCTTCAGAATTTGTTTTTGTATATTCACGTAAAGCCCATCCAATGGCTTTTTGAATAAAAAATGCTGTAGATGATTGATGTTGAATACAAACCGTTTTTAATAACTCAAAATCAGTTTTCTTTTTATAGTCTAGTTGAAATAAAATAGCACTTCGATTGAGCCACATGTTTTCTGAATTTGAGAATTTCTCGATAGTTGCATCAATAGCATCAGGGAATTCGATTAGATATTGTCCTAAAATATATTTCGAAATGGTATCCACGCTGTCCCACCAGGAATTTGTGGTTAGTAGTTTTTCTATTAGTGAAATATCTTCTTTTTGGTAATTGCTTTTAAGTTCTTTTATTAGAATTTCGATAGCGCAATAGTGTAATTCTCTTTGTTCTTTTGTGTATAATTCTAAAGCGATGATTCTGGCATTTTTTGAAATTTCCGGTTTGTTTGCTTTCCAAATTTCTTTAAATAGCTGTCTTCTTTCGGTAGTTTTGATTCCATAAAAAGCAAAATGATTTTTCATGTATTTTGCCATTGCAAAAGCGTTTTCGGTATTGCTGATTTCCTTGAAAGCATTTTCTAATTGTGGTATAAAAGCCATTTTAAGTTGTGTTTAATTTGGATGCACAATAGGCTTTTATGTCTTCGAAAAAAGTAGTGAATTCCTGTTCGAATTCCGAATAGTATTCTTTTAGTTCTTCTGAAGCAAAACGCATATTGGAATTGTTGTCGGTTCGGCGATCCATTCGGGTTAAAATCTCATGGATTCCATCAATGCTTTGATAGCTCGAAAGCCAATTTTGTTTTTCCATATACGGCAGTATTCCTTTGGCTCTTTCGCTAAGTAAATCATGATTTGTATACATGGATTGGTAAAAACGACTGACATATTCTTCTAAATCTTCATCTGAATAGTTACTCCAGTTTTTAGCCAGAAAATGATCGTAAAAAATATCTACAATTACGCCGGCATAATGATGGTAACGCTTATGCAAACGCTTGGTGCTTTCCCTAAAAACAGGATGTACATCGGTAAAAGTATCTATCGCCCTGTGTAACAGGATTCCTTTTTGGATTTCCGGAGAGAAATTTTCAAATTGTTTCCCACGGATACCATCGGCCATAAAATTGCCAATTTTGATAAAATCATTGTCTCCTGAAAGGTAGATGTGTGCTAGAAAATTCATTTTTTGAAGTTGCTAAGGTTCTTAGAAGCTAAGCTGCTGAGTTTATTTTAGTAAATGTATTAAAACTTTTTTTAATCACTTAGTTGCATAGTTTAAGCTTTAAATAAATTTAGAATCTTGTTTAAATTGCATTAAAATTAACTTCCTTAGTTTCTAAAAACGGTATTGTCCGCTAAGCGGACTAAATAATAGGCCACAGATTAAACTGATTTTACGGATTAACACAGATTTTTAAAAAAAATCCGTTTTCTATCTGTTTGGTCCGTTGCATCCGTGGGCTATTTCTGAATTAGTATAAAATGGACAGTTTTAAATTTTATCTTTCATGTAAATTCAAATAGTTTCTAAAAAAATATTTTAAAATCTTAGCTTCTCAGCATCTTAGTAACTCAACAACTTTTTTATATTTGTGACCAAGATAACATCAATTTACTTAAAATTTTAAAAATAAGAGAATGACATTAATAAAATCAATATCAGGAATTCGTGGAACTATTGGAGGAAAAGTGGGCGATAATCTTACTCCGGTAGATGCAGTGAAATTTGCTTCGGCTTATGGTACCTGGCTAAAAAATACTTATGGCAAGGATAATAACAATCTAAAAGTGGTTGTAGGTCGTGATGCCCGAATTTCCGGACCAATGATTCATAATTTGGTAGTGAATACTTTAATCGGATTAGGTATTGATGTAATTGATTTAGGATTGTCAACAACGCCTACTGTAGAAGTGGCAGTTCCGTTAGAAAGTGCTAATGGAGGAATTATTTTAACCGCTTCACACAATCCAAAACAATGGAATGCATTGAAATTGTTAAACGATAAAGGGGAATTCTTAAACGGAGTGGAAGGTGAAAAAATCCTGGCTATTGCCGAAGCGGAAGCTTTTGATTTTTCGGATGTGGATAGTTTAGGCGAAATTATTGAAAATGATGCTTATATGGATATTCATATCGATGAAGTATTGAACTTAGCTTTGGTAGATGTTGATGCCGTAAAAGCAGCCAAATTTAAAGTAGTAGTTGATGGTGTCAATTCATCAGGAGGCGTTATTATCCCTAAATTACTGGAATTAATGGGTGTTGAAGTAGTAAAATTATACTGTGAGCCTAACGGACATTTTCCACACAATCCGGAACCTTTAAAAGAGCATTTGAAAGATATTTGCGAATTAGTTGTTGAAGAAAAAGCGCATCTTGGTATTGTGGTTGATCCTGATGTGGATCGTTTGGCTTTTATTAGTGATGATGGTGAAATGTTTGGTGAAGAATATACTTTGGTAGCAGTAGCTGATTATGTGTTGAGTAAAACACCGGGAAATACGGTTTCTAATATGTCTTCTTCCCGTGCTTTGCGCGATGTGACTAATGCTCACGGCGGAAGTTATGAAGCCAGTGCGGTAGGTGAGGTGAATGTGGTAGAATTGATGAAGAAAAACAACGCTATCATTGGTGGTGAAGGAAACGGTGGAATCATTTATCCGGAGTCGCATTATGGTCGTGATAGTTTGGTAGGAGTGGCGTTGTTCTTGACGCATTTGGCTAACAAGAAGATAAGCGTTGCGGCTTTGCGAGCTTCGTATCCGGAGTATTATATGAGCAAAAATAAAATCGAATTGACTCCGCAAATTGATGTGGATGCGATTTTAGTTGCCATGACTGAGAAATACAAAAACGAAGATATTACGACTATAGACGGAGTGAAAATAGACTTCGCTAAAGAATGGGTACATTTAAGAAAATCAAATACCGAACCGATTATTCGTATTTATACTGAAGCGCCTTTGCAATCGCAAGCAGATGCTTTGGCATTACGCATTATTGATGAAATTAAAGCAATTGCAGGAATTTAATTGCTGTTTATTATAAAAAGTAAATCCCTTTCAAAATCAAATTTGAAAGGGATTTTTTTTATATGTAATATATTAACGTTCCCTCGCTACAAGCAGTTTGGGACTATATTAGGTCTTATTTTCGGATTTGCCACCCGAGCGATAGCGAACTGGCGAAGCAAAACTTCCCAAGTACAAAACCATCTTTAAATTCAGCCTAATGCCCAAATCCGTTGTAGCAAGTGTTATGCCTAGTTGCTTTATTTATTTCAATATATCGGCTAAATAATATGCTGGAGTTATTGCCGATAATTTTCCGCCAGTTTCATCTGATATTGTTCCATGCATAAATCCGTGTAATTTTGTTCCATTACCAGTTAATTTCATTACTCCAGATTCAATGATTGATAAATCATATACAGGACCACCACTATAACCACCAATACTAGGATTTTCTAATATAATAAAAGTTTGTGGAGTTTTTGTATCTGCTCTATTTAAATCGATTAAACTGCTTGCTGGGAAAGTTCTATATGTTAAGGGAGAAAAATGACCAATTACACCTAATCCTAAAGGAAAACCTATAATTGTAAGTTGGGTATTTCGTGAAATAGCATTTTTAGAAATATCGATCATACTGTAAGGAATAAATCTTTGTTGCAAAAATTTATCTATAATTACCTTTTCAGGATTAAGTTTTAAAATTGATAAATCTGCAGTTGGATGATCAATCCATTTTATTGGATTTGCTAATTTTTTTAATTCAATTTTAATAGGTAAATTATTTTCTCCTTGAATTATTACGTAAGAATTGTTATCCATGTCTTTAGAAACATGAGATGCTGTTACAATATATAAATCATCTCCTTTCGCTATAAAACTTCCAGTTCCAGTTGATTCTACACCAGGACTTTTTTCCTTTCTTAAATTTACGACGGTTATTGTTAATTGATCGGCGTTTAAAATTGGATTGTTTTCCTGTGCTTCCATTGATGTGTTTAGTAATGTATTAAATAATAATATTAGTATAAAATTTTTCATTTGTTGCGTTAGGTTATTGAATTCTCTGTTTTTTGCAATTAGGCATAAGGTTCCCTTGCAACAAGAGGTTTGGGGTTAAATTAAGCCTTATTTTCGGATTTGCCAAAACATCCCAAATACAAGACCATTTTCAAATTAAGCCAATTGCCTAAATCTCTTGTAGCAATTGTTACCAGTAGTTTTTTTATCCAATTCCATTAATTCCCAACTCAAATAAACTTTTTGTTGTTAAGTTGATTTTTATTTCCCAATGATTACTACAGCCGTCAAACCAACTTTCTCTTTCCTTCTTCCAATTATCACTTTTATCTTTTTGAAAACCCTTGATTTTTTCAATAAGTTTGAGTTTATTTTTATTAAAAGTCACATAAATAACTTTTTCATTTTTTTCATTAATATAACCAAAATATTGTCTTCTATAAATATTTAAGTTGTTATGAATTATTGGGCAATCATTTCCTTGATTAATTTTTCGGTAATTTGCTTTACGTATATTTTCCCGCAATATTTTTTCGGCAATTTTAATTTCTTCAAGATTTGGAGAAAACCGTTTTACGTTTTGCAAGCACATAAAGCAATCTCCATTTTCATAAAAATTTGCACCAACTATTTGTCCGCATTTTATTATTTCAGAATATTCAGTTGGTTTTTCAATTACTTTAAAATTTGAACTACAGGAAATCAATAAAATTGAAAATAATAAAAAGTAGGTTTTCTTCATTGTGATTTCTTTCAAAATTACTGCCAACTAGTTTATATGTCTGACAAAATCACACAAAGCCATCCAGAAAAGGGTAGATATGTGTGACAAACGTCATATAATTTATTAATTCAAATATATAGATAAATTAGTACAAATTACTAGAGCGTATTTTATTTATGGAGATTTTTTTTATTAAGGGAAGTTTGCGAATTAAAAATTAACTCTGAAACTTATATTGGGAGTTATGCCCAATGATTTGTTGTCTATTTTGATGGCTTTGGTATTGTCGTTAGGATCCACTTTGTAATAACGATTAATAATATTGTCCTGATTAGTAACGTTAATCACACCAGCCCGGAGTATTGCTTTAATTGTTGAAGTAAAATGAAAATTGTAGCTAAAAGAAGCGTCTAAACGGGTGAAATTATCTAAGTTTTGACTGTTTGGTGCATCATAATTCACAAAGTAATTGTTCCCATTTTGTACAGTTTCGTTTCCTTCAAGCGGTTTGGTGTAAGGTTGTCCGTTGTGCCAAAATCCTCCAACAGAAATCATTAAATTATCCAGAATATTGTAGTTGACTCCTAATGATACCGAATGGCGAATGTCTACATTGTTAGGAAAAGTCGAAGGAATAAAACTTTTAAATTCGTAATTGTTGTTGTTAAAAGTATAGCTTAACCAGGTGCTGTATCGTTGCCCCGTTTTGTTTATCAAAAATTCAATTCCTTTGTTAGTATAGCTTCCATTGGCTTTTTTGAATTGAAAATTATTGTAAAAACCTTGGTTTGAAGCAGTAATGCCGTCAACCATTTTATAGAAAGCGGTAAGATCAATATTGAGATTGTTTTTGCGAAATTCAATCCCAAAAGAACCTTGTTTGCTTGTGGCAATTGGAATGTCTTTGTTGTTGACTAATTGCCAACGTCTTTTTTCTACGCCCAGAAAATCATCTTCAAAATCGACGATTTGAGTGCTCGTTTGATTTTTAAATTCTCCCTCCAGTTTAAGTGCAAATTGATTAGAAAGTTGTTGTCTTAAATTGATTCTGGGTTCGAAAAGTAATTTTTCAAATTTTTGAAAATAATTCAAACGAGCTCCTAATCTTATATAAGTACTGTTGTTATTGTATTCCGTTTCGGCATATAAAGCATGGTTTAGTAAAACATCTTTTTTAATACTGGAATAAAAGGGATTGTTTACCTGGGTTTGGTTGAGCATTCCTGTTTCACTAATTTGATAACCGCCCAAAAGCCTGATTTGCTCATTAATACTGTAATTCAAATTCAGTTTGGTACTTGTTTCCAGAACTTCATTTGCTTCATTTAAAAGCTGATCGGTAGCCACACGATAATCGCTGGCATCAATATTATATCTGGAATAATAAGTATTCAGTTGGCTACTGAATTTTTCCGTCCATTGTGCTTTCCAATTTCCTCCAAAACCAATGTTTTTTTGCGAAAGCGTACTGGCTTTAGATCTGCTTTGGTCACTATTATAATTTTCAGCATAATTCAATTCGTTGTTAATCCCAATTATGTTTGCCCTAAATTGATGTTTGTCATTTAAATCAAAAAGTATTTTGGCGGTATAATCGTAAAAATAGAAATCAGAATTAGTGTTTTTACTTGAATTGTCAGCATTAATTCTGCTGTCCTGAAAGCTCTTTTTATAATAATTGGTATAAGTAGGAGTGGTAACAAAATCGGTGATGGAATGTCTTGCCGAAAGATCAATTTCCAAATTTTTTGCTATAGGAATCTGAACAAAAGCATCGCCACTTATAAGGTTGAGTCCGGCTCCGCCCGAAATTTCACTTTTTATTTCGTTATTGGTACTCATGTTGATTGTACTCGAAACACCATCACTAAATTCGGCGCTGGTTCCGTTTTTGGTAACCACAACTTTATTGGTCAAATTAGGATTGTAAGCTGAAATTAAACCAAAGAAATGACCGGAATGATACATTTTGATATTATCCCAAAGCATTAGATTTTGATCATTTGTTCCTCCGCGGACATTGATGTTAGCTATACTTTCGTTGACGCTTTCAACTCCCGGAAGTACCTGTATGGATTGTAAAACATCAGGATCGGTCAATCCGGGAAGGATTCCGAATTTCTTAGTGTTTAAAACCGTACTTCCATCGGTGATTTTTTGTAAACCGGAAGTCAGAAATACATTAATCAACACGGGATTTAATTCTTCTCTTGACGGCTTTAAGTAGATGTTTTTACAATTGTTTTCGGAAGAAAATAAATCTTTGGCTTTTAATTCTTTGGTTTCATAACCCAAATACGAAATGGTAATTGTTGCATTAATAGCTACATCTTCTAAATTAAAAGTTCCGCTGGCTGAACTAACTCCCCATTTGGAGCTGTTGTTGGTTCTAACAGATGCTCCGGGAAGTATTTCTTTGGTGTTTTCGTTAAGGACAACTCCGCAAATGGATAGCGTTTTATTTAAAACAGAAACGGTAATATAACGACTGTCTAAGGCTTTGAAATTGAGCGGTACTTTTGAGTTTAGGTAGTCAATTGTTTCCTGAAGGTTAAGCGAGCCCGAAGGTGTTTCTATCGTTATATTAGCAATGTCTTCAACAGCATAAGAGAATTTGATATTAAACTGTTTTTCAATTGTTTTCATAACGACAGTTAAAGGAGTTTTGTCAGTGCTTTTTTGGGCACAACAAATACTCCCTGCAAATAAAAACAAATAGAAAATCCATTTATTGAGCTGCATATTTGTAAAATATAACGTTTTTACCTTTGATACGATAGCTTAACTGCAACGGAATAGTAATGGATTCCAGCGCTGTTTTTTGATTAGTATGTGTGAAACTTCCAGTAAATAATTTGGATGTGTCCACACCCAGAGTTTCTATTTTAATATCATATTGACGCTCTAATTCGGCGATGACCTGATTTAAAGGAATACGGGTAAAACTGGATTCTTTTTGTAACCAGGAAGGTGTTTGAGCATCAAAATCATCTGTTTTTTCAATCTGTTTGTTAATGACTCTAAAGGTTTTTCCCGGAGGTAATTTTACTGTTGCATTATTGTAAGTCACACTTACCAAACCTTCAAAACAGCTTACTTCATAATAATTGTTGCGTTGTTTAACATCAAAATGAGTTCCTAATACTTTAACCACACCATCAGCGGTTTTTACGCTAAAAGTTTTTCCTTTTTGCACCTGAAAATAAGCTTCTCCTTCAAGGGTCAAATCTCTTTTTTCGTCCCATTTTTTTTCATTGAAAGTGATTTTAGACGAAGCGTTTAATAAAACTTCAGAGTTATCAGGGAGATTGAAAGATTTTGTTTGTGCAATTCCGGTTTCGAAGGATTGTGTTGTATTGAAAAATAAGAAATAAGCCGAAGTCAATACTACCGCAACAGCAGCTGCCACTTTAAAGAAAGTTCTAAAGTTCAATGTTCTCACTTTAGGTTCTTTTTTAGTCAAATTTCTGCTTTTTAATGAAGCCAAAGCTTCTCTTGCATCTACTTTTGGAGTTGCAAGGTGTGCTGAATAATGAGCAATCTTTTCAATAGTTTCAAAATCTTCCGATTGTTTTAAATCTTCGATTTCTTCAGCAGAAAGTTCGCCTTCAAGCCATTTTAATATTTCTTTTTCCTTTTTCATTAGTTCTCGCTATAGTGATAAGACAACTCAATAGGTTTTTACCCTACTTATCAGTCAATTAAATGTTTTCGATTTGTTCTTTTAGGATTTTTAATGCACCCGACATTCTTTTTTCAACTGCTTTTTGGCTGATGCCTAGTTCATCGGCAATTTCCCTGTATTTTTTTCCGTCAATTCGGTTCATTAAAAAAACTTCCCTTTGTGCTTCGCTTAATGAAGCGATGGCATTTTGCAGCTTGTGTTTGAATTCTTCTTCTTCTAAAAGATATTCGGGACTTTGATTGGTTCTGTCATGAGCAGGAGTTTCTTTGGCGAAAGCCATCACTACCTTTTGATGTTTAACCGTATTGAGAAATAAATTATTTATGCTTGTAAATAAATAGGTTTTTACTTTGGTGTAGTCAATTTGGGAGCAGTTTTCCCAGATTTTAGCAAAAGCATCCTGGACAATATCTAAAGCGGCATCGCTATCACCCGATTTGTAATAGGCAAAATTGGTAGCCGATTGCACGTTGTTGATATAAAATTCGCTAAAATAAGATTCTTCGCAAAGATTGTTGTTTTCCTTACTCATTCTTGTTGTAGGGTTGGTTTAGGGGTTTTGTAAAATTATATTATTTTTTTGAGATTGATACTATTTGAGAAAAAATGTCTTTTTTTACGATTTTAAAACTGTTGTAAATCAGTTTTTTATAAAAATTTTAATATTTTTTATTTTTTTAGGGTAGGGAAAAATTAATTGCTGTTGTCTTACTAATAGAAATGCGAATAAATCGTCATTATAAACTATTAGAAAATATTAAATTTGTAAATTATGAAAACATTTAAATTGATTGCCGGAATTGCATTGATGGGAATTTTTAGTTTAACATCATGCCAAAGTGAGGTTGAAGAAGTTCAGGGAGATAATCCGAATACGAACACCGCTAATTCAACTACAGCCAATAGTATTAAGAGAGTTTCCATGTATGATGGATCATCAGATGATGCTTTAGATGGTTCTTCCTGCTCTTCTATTTTGTTCCCTTTTAGTGCTACAGTAAATGGTGTAAGCCTTACAAACCAATGGAATTATGAACAAGCAATTACTATTCTTGGACAACTTAATAACGATACAGATACAGTAGTACTTCAATTTCCTTTAAGAATCAGAATGAGTGATTATACTGAGGTTACTGTAAATAGTAAAGCCGAATATGAAGCCATTGTTAATAATTGTACTCAGGCAGAAAATAATGGTCAGGATGCTATTTCTTCATTAAATATTAACTTCCCAATCACAATATTAACCTTTGATGCGAGTTTAGTACAAACAGGAAGTACTGTTATTACAACCGAAAGACAATTGTACACTTATATGATTAATTTATCAAGTACCCAATATTTTTCTGTAAAATATCCAATCACTGTTACTCTTGCTAATGGAACTACAGAAACTCTTAATAGTGATGCAGATTTAAAAGCAAGTATAACAACAGCTTTAAGTTTAGAGGAAAAAACAGATGTGGCTGCTGAGAATAAAGCCAAATTAGAAAAAATCTTAGTTGACGGAACTTTTAAAGTGAGTTCTTATATTGTTGCTGGAGTAGAATCGGCTACTAGTTATTATTTGAATAAGACTATTGACTTTACAAACGATTGGAAGGTTAAGTCTATGGAAACTTTGACTACTGTTGCTTCAGGTACTTATAGTATGACATCAGACACGGATGTGTATTTACAATTAGGTTTTACCAGTAATACTAATTTTACCGTATTCAATAATACATGGAAAGTAACCAGTTTTACAGCTTCAACCATTACATTACAAAGTAAAACCAATAGTGCTGTAACATTAGTATTGAAACAAATTTAATTGGTAATTGTTAGCTTGCAATTAATTTGTTTATAAATTTGACCTTTAAAAATTAGAAAATGAAGAAAATTATCGCTGTAATCACCTTATGCTTTTTAGTATTAACCTCTTGTTCCAAGGATGACAATGATGTAAAATCGAATAATAAAAAAACATTGGGAGCCTCAGCACGTGACTTATTATCAGAAGATAAGTATGATAGTATGATCATTGAGATAGTTTATGTTGAAGGCTTTGAGCCTTCAGCTACAGCAATTAGTAATTTTGTTTCTTTTTTAAGTAGTCGAATTAATAAATCAGGAGGAATTACTGTAGAAAAAAGGTCTATTCCTGCACCGGGCAACACAACTTATACTAATGCGCAAATTATCGCGTTAGAAGATGTAAACAGGATTCATTACAATGATGGAAATCAAATTGCAGTCTGGGCCTTTTTTGCTGATGCCAAATCTTCTACTGATACTGATACCTCAGTTGTTTTAGGGACAGCTTATAGAAACACTTCGTTTGTGATCTATGAGAATACGGTTAAAAAACTAAGTGGAGGTCCTTTTAAACCAACAACCGCTGTTTTAGAATCTACAGTAATGGAGCATGAGTTTGGTCATATTTTAGGATTAACCAATTCAGGTACACCAATGTTGGCATCTCATGAAGACCCGGATCACAAAAGACATTGCAACGTAAGCAGTTGTTTGATGTACTGGGAATCAGAATCAGGTAGTAACGTACTTGGAGGCACTATTCCGCAATTAGATCCTCAATGTATTGCTGATCTTCAGGCCAATGGTGGAAAATAATTTAAAAGAAAAAAGATGAAAAAAGGATATTTAATAATGATGTTGTTGTTAGGAATGATAACATCGATTAGTGCACAAAGAAGATTTTCACATCAATCTCATGGAGGGATAAAGGGAGGTTATAATTTAGCATCGGTAAGTTTTGATGGTAATTATGGAGAGACTGATCAACGTCACGGTTTTCATATTGGAGTATATGGAGAATCGTTTATTGATAGAAATTTTTCTGTCCAACCCGAGTTACTTTTTTCTCAACAAGGTTATGAGATTACAGATAACACAGGAAAATTTACCCAAAAATTGAATTATATTAACGTTCCTGTGATGTTCAAAGCTTATCCAACTAATAATTTCTTTTTGGAAATAGGACCTCAGGTTGGCTGGGCTATTACTCATAAAGAAATATACGATGGTTATTATAGCAGTACTACTGAATATGATCCTGACAGTGTTGACTGGGGAATGAACTTTGGAGCCGGAATAAAATCAAATTCAGGTGTCAGTTTAGGAGTTCGATACCATTTAGGACTCGGAGATTTGTACGATTCTCAAAAAGCTCAAAACAGAGTATGGATGTTCTCTCTGGGATTTGATTTTAAATAAAAATATTGCCCCAAACCCTAAATAGTAAAAGCTTAGTTGGAAATTTTCAACTAAGCTTTTTTTTATGATTAAAAAGTATTCATCAAAAATATCGGAATGACTATATTTACTCCTCATAATAAAAATAGCAGATGAATACTTTTTTGATAGCCATAATAATTACTAATGTCCTTTTTAGTTATAAGGGATTTAATGATTATTCTTTTTTTAGAAAATACGAATTTCATATTGGAAGTATTCGTTCGGGGGAGCAAATACGAATGCTGACTTCGGGTTTTCTTCATGCCGATCTGGGACATTTGATTTTTAATATGATTACGCTTTATTTCTTCGCTCCTGTAGTTATTGCTTATTTGGGAAGTTGGGTATTTCTGATTATTTATTTTGCGAGCTTGATTTTTGGAAGTTTGCTAACGTTTGTTTTACATAAAAACGAATATAATTACAGGGCTATTGGAGCATCGGGAGCAGTTACCGGAATTTTGTATTCTTCGATATTGTTACAGCCGGATATGATGTTAGGAATCTTTTTTGTAATTCCTATGCCTGCTTATGTATTTGGGATATTGTACTTACTGTATTCCATTTATGGCATGAAAGCTAAGAATGATGGCATAGGTCATACGGCACATTTTGGTGGAGCTATTGGTGGTTATTTAATTACCTTATTAATTTATCCGGATTTACTTTTCTTACATCCATTGATGGTCAGTTTGTTAACAATTCCCATCGTAATTCTTTTTATTTTAATAAAGATGAAGAAGATTTAATGGCACAGCTTTTGAATATTGGTATAAAAAATCATTAAAAAGTATAAAAATGAAAAGAGCAATCGTATTTCTATCCGTAATGTTTATGACTTTATCTTATGGTCAGGAGATTAAACAAGTTCCGCAAATAACAGTATCAGGCGAAGGAAAAATAAAAGTAATTCCTGATCAGGCTACCATCACGGCAACTGTTGAAACAAGAGGCAATGTTGCAAAAGAGGTTAAAAAACAGAATGACGATCAAATGGACGCCGTTTTAAAATTGATTAAAAAAATGAATTTGGCACCAGCCGATTATAGAACACAACGCGTTTCTTTAAATCCGCAATACGATTACGAAAAAAAGAAAACTACTTATAATGCTACTCAAACTGTAGAAATTATCGTTAGGGATTTAAACAAATACGACGAATTGATGGAAGGTTTGGTAAGTCAGGGTATCAATCGAATTGACAATGTAGTTTTTCAATCGTCAAAACTGGCACAATACGAATCGGATGCCCGAAAACTGGCAATGAAAGAAGCAAAACACAAAGCTGAAGACTACGTATCGGTTTTAGGACAAAAAGTAGGGCGCGCCATGACAATATCGGATAATACACAAAGCTATATTCCACAACCGGTTTATGCCAGATTTAAAACGATGAGTGCAATGGAAAGTGATTCGGCTGCTAAAGAAACACTGGCAATAGGGGAGATTACTATTACTGCCAATGTGAGCGTGAATTTTATTTTGGAATAAAAGATCAAAAGTTTGTTTAAAATTCATCAAAATTAATTCCCCAAACCCTAATGGGTGTAATTTTGATGAATTTTAAAGAAATTTCCCACCCTTTAGGGAGGGGAAAAAGAAAATTTTTAAATCGATAAAATCAGAAAAGCCAGTAAAAATTATTTTACTGGCTTTTTTTATAGCGTTAAGATTAATTGAATTAATCTTGGTTTGTAACTTTTCTGTATGGAAATGCGTTAAAGATGTGTCTTTTTGCAAATCGTGCCGGAGAATCAGCATTTACCATTTTTACGTAAGTAGCTTTAGGAACACTGATGTATTCATAAACACTTCCGTTAGAGAAATTGATAATTAATCTACCTTCAACAAATTTGTAATCTGTAACAGTTGCAGTTGCAATAGTTTCATTGTACTCTGGTAAATTAGCTTTAATTGTTTCAGGATTGATACTTACTAAAAAGTGGTAAGCTTCAATAATTTTTTTACTGTTTTCTTCAGCTTCTTTCAAACCTTCTTCATTTCCTTGAAATTTATCAGGGTGTGATTCTTTCATCGCATTGCGGTAGATGGTTTTCAAATCTTTTAGCTGTGCAGTTTTATCTACATTTAAGAGCTTGCGGTATTCAACTATTTTTTTCATAAATTAAGGTAACTACTTGTCTGTTAGTGTGAAACGAATATTGTTAGGTTTCAAATTCGACAATTTTTTTGCAAAGGTACACTTTTTTTTAAGTTTTCACTTTATCCTTTAAAAAAAAGCAAAAACTTTTTTTTGACTTAACAAATTGATTTACAGTGTTTATTATTCTGGTTTGTTATTTGCTTTATCAAAGTTTTTAGACTTTTTAGGATACTTTTTGTAACTCATATCGCTTGGATTTTCTATAACCGACTTAATGGTAATCCAATCACCTACAGCAAATTTAGTCTGAACCATTTTGTAATCTAACAGATATTCGCCACAAAAGAAGTTGTTATTTTCGTCTTTTTCAATAATTCCTGTAAATACTCCTTTTTGTAACCTCTTTTCTTCTGAAGCTTTCGTCATGATTGTTTTTTTAAATTTCAGTGCAAAGTTAATCAATTATTAGTGCCCTTGGGTTGTTTTTATGGTTTCTGATTATATTTGCAGCTATGCAAAAAAACTTTAAACCACATCCTAATTCTTTTAAAAATACATTTTGTGTTTTTCACGAAGTGCTTCCGGAAGCTGTTAATGGACTGAAAGTGCAATTTGAAAGTAAGGCGGGGAGTCGTTATTATTATACTCACGAAGGTATGTATCGATTTTCCAATCATTGGGGACGATTGGCCAATAGCAAATGGAGATTGGTTCCTATGGAGCCGGAAACGGAATCAAAATACAAAATAGGTTTTGCAAAATGGGATTGTTTTTATCCCGATAATGCAACAGAGAAGCTGTATTATATAGCAATAGATCAGGCTAAGAATACGGTGAATTACCAGCATAAAATGAATCCTGATTATAACCAGAAAGCGGTTCTGCGCAACAGCTTAGAAACCACTAAAAGAATTAAACAAATCAGGAATTTACTGGAGCTTACTTCCTGGGCGAAGCATTTTGATTGTGATGATATTGATTTTTTACGAACTCAAATTATCGAAGAATTAATTTATTCGAATAAGAGCTTAGAAGAAATAAAAAGAGAAACTGCCGAAAAACTCTCCGATTAAGCAGAAGCAATTTTGGTTAAATCGTCGATACTGATAGGTTTGCACATATAGCCTAAAATGCTGCTGTTATTTTTGGCACGTTCCCTGTCTTCAACAGCTATCGAAGAACTGGAAATGTAGATTTGAATTTCAGCATTAATTCGTGATTTTAAAACATCCATTTCTTCCATAAAACCCCATCCATCCAGTATTGGCATTTCAATATCCAGTAGAATGATATTGGGAAAGGATTCATTACTGGAAATGATTTCTTTTAAGGCTGTAATGGCTTCTTTGCCATTTTGAAACGAACGAATAGTTGAAAAAAAATCTGATTTCAAGATGATTTTTTTCATGATAATTTGGTAGATAGGATCGTCATCTACAACCCAAATAGTTTTTTCTTTCATGATATGTATACTTTAAAAGTGGTACCCAGGTTAGGTTCGCTCTCAACGGTGATGTTTCCTCCCATTGCATCAATTTGGTTTTTGGTTATAAACAAACCAATCCCTTTTGAGTCTTTGTGAGTACTGAATTTCTTGTACATTCCAAAAATTTTATGTCCGTTTCTTTTTAAATCGATTCCAATTCCATTATCGGAAACTTTAAGAACTGTTTTTTTAGCTTCTTTATAAGTATCAATATGTATTGTTGAGTGTCTTTCCTGATGGCTGTAACGAATAGCATTTGATATTAAATTGTACAAAATACTTTCAAGATAAGCTGGGTTATAATTGACTTCAATATGATTTTCGACAGATGAAACGACTTGAATTCCCTTTAGTTCAATTTGGTCGGATAAAATACTGAGTGTATTGTCAATGTATTGTTTTAAGTTTAGGTTTTCGGTTGTTAAGCCAACATTTGTTTGGATATTTACAACTTCATTCAGATTAAGCATGGTTTCATTTAGCGAATCTGAAACCGATTTTAATAATTGAATCAATTCATCTTTTTCTTCTTTCGAATCAGAGCTTGTTACTAAATCTACAATAGAAGTGATATTGCTGGTATGTGATCGTAAATTATGGGAGACAATATAAGAAAAGTTTAAAAGACGCTTATTTTGCTCAGTCACCAGATTGAAAGAATTATTTAAATCTTTCTCAATTTCTTTGTTTTTAGTTACATCAATCATGATTCCTCTGAGGGTTTTTACCTCGCCATTTTCAACAATAACATTCACAATATCTCTAAGCCAAACGATGGAACCGTCTTTAGCAATCATTCGGTATTCAAAATCATGATCTAATTTTAGTGCTGTTTGTTCTTCGCAAAATTGTATTGCAAAGCCTTTGTCTTTATGATAAATATGGTCTATCCAAAATGTGGGATTGCTCATCCATTCTTCGGCAGTATATCCCAAAATATTTTCTACTTTTTTACTGACGAAGGTAAATTTTAAAGTTTTTGCATCACATTCCCATACAATTCCATCGATAGTATTGATGAGTGATTCTATTTTTTGCTGAGAATTAAAAATAGCTTCTTCTGCACGTTTACGTTCGGTTACATCTTCAACAATAGCTATATAATTTGTTGGCGGTGTATTGATTTCCCAAAGAGGTGAAATAGTAAGTCTAATCCAAATAATATCATTAGATTTTGTAATATGTCTTCTTTCGGTTGAATATTCTCTAATTCTGCCTTTTCGTAGTTTTTCCAGGTTTGAAAATGATGCTTTTAAATCATCGGGATGCACAATAGCTTGTATGCTTTTTTGTTTCATCTCTTGTTCAGTATAACCTAATAAGTCACAATATTTTTTATTAGCTTCTAAAAGTTGTCCTGTATTAGCATCAATGTAAGTTATTCCTACTGCTGCCTGGTCAAAAACACTTTTGAATTTAATTTCACTATTTTTAAGTTTTATATTTTGTGTATGAACTAAGTTTTCTAGTTCAATTGGTTTTTTCAAAAAGAGAGCAGTTACAAATCCAATTAATGAGGCTAAGAGTAGACCAAATAAAGCTTGTATGGATAATGAAGGATAAAATTCATAAGGTTTTTTGTCTGTTAGATAAAGTTTCCAGTCTCCATCAGGAATAACATTGGAAACCGAATTATTCTTAGTTGCATTTTTATTAATTGGCAGAAAAAAGACTTCTTCCTGTGTGATAGGATTAATTTTAGAGAGTTGAAAATAATATTTAGAACTATCGATATTACTAATTCCTGAATTGTGTAATAAGGTTTTTAATTTAATTATAACTGCTGAAAAGCCCCAGAATTTATTTTTTTTATATACCGGCATTCGACCTACAATACCTAATCCGCCTTGCTTTAATTCAAGAGGACCTGCAAAATACATTTTCCTGTTTTTGATGGATTGTATTGCTTCAATTCGATGTTTTTTTGCCGCCAAAATATTTAAACCTAATGCGGCTTCATTTCCTTTTAAAGGATAAACATAGCTAATGATTCCCTTAGGGACTAATTGAACCGCATCGATGCTGTTATTGGAAGCTAATAATTGTTTGCCTATTTCATCAAAATTTTCAGGAATGCCTTTGTCGTTAATGGTTAGCGCCAGTGTTAATGCTGTGGTATAATTGTTTTTTAAGGACTGATCAATATTTTGATGAATTGTTTCCAATGTTTTATACATCTCATCATTTTTAGCTTTTTGGGCTATTTGATATTGCTGTAAAAGGATGTAATAAATGATAGTACACAAGACAAAAAACACTGTAAAACCAATTATTCTGGGTCTTATTGGTGATTGATGATTGTCTTTTGAAAAATGATTGATTACTTCCATTTATTTTAAAATACTTTTAAATGATTTTTTTATTCAATTTTATGTCTAAAACTAGTAGAAAACAACAAAAAAATCAATGATTTTACCAAAAATAGTAAATTTACTTTGGGCAGTAAAGGCTTTTCTTACTCATTTTAATCTTTTTTGTGTTTTTTAGTTTATTAGAATAAATTACAGTTCATTAATGAAAAAATCGTTTTTTTTGATTGTTTTAATTTTTAATATAAAATGCCGTACTTTGTTTCAATTATTCAATCATGCAGCCGATAAATGAGGGATGTATTGAAAAAAAATGATACAATGGGTAGAAATAACGAAAAAAATATAAAAAAACACAACGACAAATTGCACAAGGCGCAAGCCAAAGCAAAACAGGCTGAAATGCTTAGAAAAGAAAAAGTGAAGGAAATTGTCAAAAAGTTCAATGAAAATAAAAACGAAGAAAACAAATAGAAATGGAAAACGATAAATACGCCTTATTAAAAGCCGAAGTTCAGGAAATAATTGATTTGATTGCTGCTAAAAATGCTAAAGAAGCTAACAATAAATTAGTGGATGTAAGTGAACAATTAGACGAAATGTTAGATACGAGTGACGAAGATGAGGATTTGGTTGAAATCAGTAAATATCAGGTTTTATTGAATCAGTTGTTTCAAAGAATTGTGGCTCTTAATGGTCAGGCTTAAGTTTTTACAGTTATGAATCTCTGCTATTGTAATTCTCAAAAAACATTCAAAGAATGTTGTGAACCTTATTTGAAAGGATTAAAAAAGGCACCCACAGCCGAAACTTTGATGCGTTCCCGTTATAGTGCTTATGCTACACATAATGCTGATTATTTAGTGGCAACAACGCATCTTTCAGAGCGTAATAATCATTCTAAAGAAGATATTTTGCTTTGGGCAACGTCCAATCAGTGGCAAAAATTAGAAGTTCTCAACGTAACTCCGACCACAGTTGAGTTTAAAGCCTATTTTTTAGATCATAATAAAACACCACAAATCCATCATGAATTCTCCACCTTTGTTCAGGAAGATGGAATCTGGTATTATGTTGACGGAGAATATTATTAATTTGTCAATTGTGAAGTAGTTTTTTTTGAAATTGTCATTGCCAAAGTTCTTTTAACTTAAAATTAATAACCGTTCAGTTGAAGTGCATTTTAAAATAATGTAATTTTAATGGTTATGGAAAAGAGCAGTAAAAAAGGTTTTTATTTTAAACAATATCAGGCTCCTCATCAGTCTCCGTTTGATAAGCTTTTTGAAATATTCAAAGAGTTGATTACTCATACTTCGGGAGATTTTGATGAAGCTATCGATTGGTTGCATGAATTAGACAAGGAATATAAATTGACTGATGAGAACTATACTATCGACGATTTCATAGAAGATTTAAAGAAAAAAGGCTACATCAAAGACGAACTCAAAGACGATGGAACTTCAGGTTTTGGAATCACTGCAAAAACCGAAAGAGCCATACGACAACAAGCCTTAGACCAGATATTTGGTAAATTAAAACGTTCCGGAAACGGAAATCACAAAACAAAACATGCCGGAAACGGCGATGAACATACTGGAGAATTCAGAGAATTCCATTTTGGCGACAGCCTGGAGCGAATTTCATTGACCGAGAGTTTACGCAATGCCCAAATCAATAACGGTATGGATAATTTCATGCTGACCGAAAATGATTTGGTTGTTGAAGATACCCAGTACAAAGCGCAAATGAGTACTGTTTTGATGATTGATATCAGTCACAGTATGATTTTGTACGGAGAAGACCGCATTACTCCTGCTAAGAAAGTAGCTATGGCGCTGGCTGAATTAATAACTACTCGCTATCCAAAAGATACTTTGGATATTTTGGTTTTTGGAAACGATGCCTGGCCAATTGCCATTAAAGATTTACCTTATTTAAGAGTGGGACCGTTTCATACTAATACTGTTGCTGGTTTGCAATTGGCAATGGATATGCTTCGAAGAAAACGCAACACCAACAAACAAATTTTTATGATTACTGATGGAAAGCCCAGCTGTGTAAGAGAACGCGACGGTTCTTATTACATGAACAGTAATGGGCTGGATGAGTACATTGTTGACAAATGTTATACTCAGGCGCAACAGGCCAGAAAGTTACATATTCCCATCACTACTTTTATGATTGCCAGTGATCCTTATTTGCAAAAATTTGTCAATAGATTTACAGAAGCCAATCAGGGAAAAGCTTTTTATACCGGTTTAAAAGGTTTAGGTGAAATGATTTTTGAGGATTATGAAACGAATCGGAAAAAGAGACTGAAGTAGGTAGAAAATAGAAGAAAGAGAAAAGAAAATAGAAAAATATAGAATACAATGATAAGATATGAATATAATTTTTAAATGATTCAATCTTTAAATCTTTAAATTTCAAACATGAAAATAGAAAACATAAATACTTTAGGCGAATTAAAAGCTTCCGGCTATAAAAGCAAAACCATAAAAGACGAATTGCGTAACAATTTGCGTCAAAAAATCAAATCTGGGAAAACTACGTTTGAAGGTGTTCACGGTTTTGAAAATACCGTAATTCCTGAATTGGAACGCGCTATTCTTTCGCGTCACAACATTAATTTATTAGGACTTCGTGGTCAGGCCAAAACCCGATTGGCACGTAAAATGGTCGAGTTGCTGGATGAATACATTCCGTATGTAAGTGGTTCTGAAATAAACGATGATCCGTTAAATCCTATTTCGCGTTTTGCCAAAGATACCATTGCCATGAAAGGCGATGAAACTCCGATTTCCTGGTTGCATAAAAGTGAGCGTTTTTTTGAAAAACTTGCCACTCCTGATGTAACTGTTGCCGATTTGATAGGTGATGTTGACCCAATTAAAGCAGCTAATTTAAAATTGTCTTATGCGGATGATCGTGTGATTCATTTTGGGATGATTCCGCGCGCCAATCGCTGTATTTTTGTGATAAACGAATTGCCTGATTTACAAGCCCGAATTCAGGTAGCTTTATTTAATATTTTGCAGGAAGGCGATATTCAGATTCGTGGCTTTAAGGTTCGAATGCCACTCGATATGCAATTTGTATTTACCGCAAATCCTGAAGATTATACGAATCGCGGAAGTATTGTAACGCCATTAAAAGACAGGATAGGTTCTCAAATCCTGACTCATTATCCTGAAAATCTAGAGATTGCCAGAAAAATTACGGAACAGGAAGCCAAATTAGACACTACTCAAAGTGAAGCAGTTTATGTACCGTCATTGGCTAAAGATTTATTGGAACAAATTAGTTTTGAAGCCAGAGAAAGTGAATTCATCGACCATAAAAGTGGTGTGAGCGCCAGAATGAGTATTACGGCTTACGAGAATTTGCTTAGTACTGCCGAACGTCGTGCTTTAAAAGCTGGTGTTGACAAAACGACTTTGCGATTATCTGATTTTATGGGAATTATTCCGGCTATAACAGGAAAAGTAGAATTGGTTTATGAAGGAGAGCAGGAGGGAGCAGCTGCGGTTGCTGAGCGTTTAATCGCTACGGCGGTGCGTACCATTTTTCCGACTTATTTTCCTAAAATTGAAAAACTGGAAAAGCCAAATGAGAAAACAGCTTATTCGGATTTGATTGAATGGTTTTTTGCCGAAAGCGGTTTTGAATTACTGGATGATTGTTCGGATGAAGAATACCAAAATATTTTAGCGGCAGTGGTGCCATTGGAAATTTTACTAAAAGAATATCAGCCGGATTTAGCCAAAGAAGATAAGTTTTTTGTAAAAGAATTTATCCTTTGGGGTTTGGTAGAATATCGAAAACTAAGTAAAGACCGAATTGCTGAGGGTTATCAGTTTAAAGATATTTACGGAAGTTATATCAGCAAATTGTAAAGTATTTGAAACGAAAAAATCCGTCCCAATAATTAAAATTGGGACGGATTTTTTTATTTAAGTGATGTTGTTTATTCTGTTAATAATGAGCGGTCTAGGTGAACATAGCCTCCGTCACAAAAGATGAATTGTCCCGTAGTATGAGATGATCTTTCAGAAATCGTAAATAAACAAGTGTCAGCGATTTCATCTGGAGTTGTCATTCTGTTTTCTAAAGGAATTTTCTTTACAATAGATTTCAATTTTTCTTCTCCGTTTTCCAAAGTTTTAATCCAGGTATCATAAGCAGGAGTCCAGCTTTCAGCAATAATAATTGCATTTACTCTTATCGAATGTTTGATTAAATCAACAGCCCATTCGCGGGTTAATCCTAAAACACCACCTTTGGCCGCAGCATATCCGGAAGTTCCGCCCTGACCAGTTAATCCAACTTTGGAACCAATATTTAAAATTGGACCTTTTGAAGCTTTTAAGTATGGAAGTGCACTTTTTACCGTTACAAAATAACTTACCATATTCAGCTTTAAAGAATCCATAAATTTTTCATAAGAAGCATCAAGTCCTGCGCCATCATTTACACCAACATTGTTGATTAAAGCGTCAATACGGCCATATTTTGCGGCAATTTTAGCAATTGCGTTTTCAATTTCCACAGGATTGGTTACATCAGTTTTGCAAAACAAAGCGTCGATTCCTTGTTTTTGTAATTCTTCAACATAGCCAAAACCTCTGTCGTTTCTGTCAATAACAGCCGGGATAGCACCTTCGGCAGCTAAATGTTGCAAAATAGTTTCTCCAATACTTCCTTTAATTCCTGCAGCACCCGTAATAACGACTACTTTTCCTTTTAATCCTAAATCCATGTTTTATAAGTTATAAAATTTTATAGCGTTTCCACCCATAATAGCAGCTTGCTCTTCTGAACTTAATTTTGCAATAAAATTGGTTACTAATTCTTTTGTTTTTGTATAATTTCCGGCTACTAAGCACACTGGCCAATCAGAACCAAAAAGGATTCTATTGGCACCAAAAGCTTCCAAAACCAATTGCATATACCGTTCAATTTGTTCAGGTGTCCAGTTGTTGTAATCTGCTTCGGTGGTCATTCCTGAAAGTTTGCAATACAGATTTGGGTGTTTACTAATCGCTTTCATTAAAGCTGCCCAACCATCATAAAATCTGTCTTTTATGTATGGTTTTGCAATATGATCGATAACGAATTTTTGATTTGGAAAACGTCTTACTAATTCCAATGCTGCTCCTAATTGGTGCGGGAAAATCAGAATGTCATAAGTGAAGTTGTATTTTTCCAATGCTGCAATTCCGTTTAGGAAATCAGGTCGTAACATAAAGTTATGATCCGCTTCTCCCTGAACCACATGTCTAAAACCTTTCAGTTTTGAAAACTTGCTGTATTGATTTAAAACTTCGTCAATGTTAGAAGCTCTTAAATCAACCCAACCAACAATTCCTTTGATAAAATCGTTTTTATCGGCCAAATCTAAAAGGAAATCCGTTTCGGCTAATGTTTGGTCGGCCTGAACTACCACACAACCATCTACACCATTATCCTGATACACGGTCTTTAAATCTTCAGGCAGGAAATTTTTACGAATCACTTTCATGTCATCGTCTATCCAGGCGTGTTTTTCGGTTTCGTATATCCAAAAATGCTGATGCGAATCTATTACCATGATTATTTTAATTTAAAATCAACAGTAGCTTTAATCACACCGGTTGCAGGATTTAACCAACTATCGAAATTGGCAATCATCTCTGTGTAAGGAACTGTATGACTAATATAAGATTCTGTTGGAAATTGGTCTAAAACACTAATTACGTGTTCGAAATCTTCAGTAGTAGCATTACGGCTGCACATTAAAGTCATTTCTTTAGCGTGAATCGCCGGATGACTATAAGTTAATTCTCCTTTTGATAAACCAACCAATACAAAACGTCCACCGTGAGACATATAATTTGGACAGGTTTCCAATGCGCCTTTGTGTCCTGAAGCGTCAAAAACAGCTGTACATAAATCGCCATTGGTGATTTTTGTGATTTCTTCTACTGTATTTTCGCCTGCTTTTACAGTATAATCCACACCAATTTTTTCTTTGGCGTAAGCCAAACGCTGCTCGTTCATATCGATGGCAATAACTTTAGCTCCTGCAATTTGAGCCAGTTTCATAATCCCAATTCCGATAGGACCACAACCTACAACTGCAACAGTTTCTCCTGGAACAATCGCTGCTCTGCGGATAGCATGAGCTCCAATTGCTAATGGCTCTACAATAGCCATTTGATCATCAGATAGATTATTAGCAGGCAATAGGATAGAAGTAGGAACGGTAATTTGTTCCTGCATTCCGCCATCAGTATGAACACCTAAAACTTTGATATTGGTACAGCAGTTGGTTTTTCCGTTTCTACAAGCAATACAAGTCCCACAGCTTACATAAGGCATAATAACCACATTATCTCCGGCCTTAATTCCTCTTGGATTTTCTCCAATTTCAAGAACTGTTGAAGCTAATTCGTGTCCTAAAATTCTAGGATAGGTAAAGAAAGCCTGATTTCCGCCATAAGCGTGTAAATCGGTTCCGCAAATCCCTACTTTGTTGATTTGTAATAAGGCTTCGTTTTCTTTTCTAACAGGCGCTTCTTTTTCTTTTAGGATAAATTCACCCGGTTTTTCGCAAACAATGTATTTCATTTTCTTAGATTATTTTATTTTGTTCCAACGTTTGAACAGTTGAGGAAATAAAAAACACAACTAAAAATATATTGTGCTTTTGGTTTAAAATCCTATTTTTGTTCAATCGATTGAACAAATATAAAAACTAATTGGAGAATAAAAAAAAATCCACGATAAAAGATATTGCTGCCGTATTGGGTTTAACACCTTCCGCGGTTTCTAAAGCATTGAATGATCATCCCAGAATAAGTGATAAGACTAAAATTGCGGTGAAAGAGGCGGCAATTCAGCTCGATTATCAGCCCAATTATTTGTCGAGTGCTTTGCGCAAAGGGAAGAGTAATTTGGTTGGAGTGATTATTCCGCGTGTAAACAGTCATTTTTTTTCTTCGGTAGTGGAAAATATTGAGAAAGTATTGAATCTTAACGGTTACAATATTATCATGACACAATCGAATGAATTGTATGCCAAAGAATGCCAGGAAATAGATACTTTATTAAAGATTCAGGTCGATGGAATTATTGCTTCGATGGCGAATGAAACGACCAATTTAGAATATTATCAAAAGATAAAATCCAAAACGGAATTGGTATTATTTGACAGAGGTGAAGAGGAATTGAATGTGGATTATGTGGGGATTGATGATTATAAAAGTAGCCATTTAGTTGTTGATCATTTGGTTTCACAAAATTGTAATCGCATTGCTCATATTGCAGGTTTTAAGCATATTCGAATTTATAAAGAGCGTATTCGGGGCTACAAAGATGCGCTTGAAAAATGGAATTTAGAAACTAAAGAAAATTGGATTATCGAAAGTAATTTACGCTTGGAAGACGGACGCCGAATCATGCAGCAATTACTGGATTCTCCCGAAAAACCGGATGCGGTTTATGTAGCAGGAGATATTGCGGCTTTGGGAGCTTTGCAAGTACTTTTAGAAAATAATATCAAAGTTCCGGAAGAAATCGCTTTAATCGGTTTTAGTGATGAGCCATTTACTTCGCTTACTCAACCATCGATTTCGACAGTAAATCAGCATAGTGACCAAATAGGAAAATTAACTGCAGAAGCTTTTTTGGAGCGGATGAAGAATCCTAAGAAAAAAACGATTAACCGAATCATTCTGGAACCGGAGTTGATTATCAGGCAATCTTCCAATAGGAACTTGAAATAATAAAATTATTAGAAAAGAGTTCCTTGTTCCAAAGTAGGTTTTGGATTGTTCTTAAATTCAAAATGTTCAATTATTTCAAATTGTTTAACGTCAGGATTAAAAATACGTAATGAAACACTTCCGCAAACAAAATTCAACGCAATAGGATTCGAAAATAAACGATGAGCAGCAGCAATTTGTTCTCTATTCAATTTACGTCCAATTGACAAATGGGGTTCGTTATTTCTTAAAAGCGTTTTGACTTTAAAAGATTGATGGATGTATTTCATGATTTGTTTCAAATCTGTTTTTGAAACAGCATCAGGAGCTATGAAAAAAGCACCATTGGGATAGGTGTCAAACGCATTTAATAGAATAGCAACAGGTTTTATGCTGTCACAAATGTTTGTCAGTTGTTTTTTAATACCTTCAATCTCGTTTCCATCGGCCATAAATTCATTGACAGTAATATGTGCCAATGAATTTTTACTGTGAAACCATCCTATTTCTTTAGCCAGTAGCTCTTTCATGCTTTTTACTAAAGCAATAATTTCCTCAGAAGGACTAACAACTAATGAATAACGGTTTTGCATCTTTTTAGATTTAAATGACTGTTTTTACAAATGTCAGTTTATTTCATTTTTTCTAATTCTAAACCCAATTGGTTGCGTTGGTTTTCAAGTGATTCAAGATCGCTTTTTAAACGATTAATATCACTTTGGATAGCATTCATTTCTCTGGTTTTCTCATCTGCCGTTCTGAAAAACTGAAATTGACTTGCTCTGACAAGTTGGTTTTTTGCTTCTTCTAAACGGGTTTGATTTTCGATTTGTCTGATTTGAATTTCAGAAAGTTTGGTGTTGATTGAGTCCTTTCTTTCTTTAGCCATTCGTTCCGCTTCTGCTCTTTCCTGTTCCGCCAAACGTTGTTTTTGTTCCCGAATTTCTTTTTCCTGTAGTTGAAATTGTCGATTTTCCCTTTCGGTTTTGTTGTTTTTTCGTTCTAATTCGTCTTGTCTGTTTTGGTCTATAAAACTCAAAACAGAACTTCCTATAATCAACAATAGGATTAGGGAAACGATATAGAAAGTGCTTTTGTGCAATCCCATAATCTTGGGATTTTTTTCTTTCTTTTTTTGTATAGGAGCTGGAGCTGGCGGAGGTGGAACAGTCTGAAAAGGAGGCGGGCTAACTTTTAAAATAGCTTGTAATTCCTCTATTTCTGCGGCAGTTTTCCAATCGGGCATTCCCGAAAACCATACGGGTGTTGTTGCTGTAATTTGTTTGATTTGCAATTCGGCTAAATCAAAAGGACCACTGCTTTCGATACCGTTATGTAAATAATATTTTTTCATTACTGTTAGCTTGTATAAAATAAAAACCGAATATTTTAAAAAATAGTATAATAGCTAATCCATTTAACTTTTGCGAAGTTATTAAAGTTTAATGAGTTCCCGAAATTGATTTTTTGCGATTAGCAATTAATAATACAGTCTGAAATCGAGTAATTTGCAGGCTTCATAATGTTTTTGATGCAATTCTTCGACAATTTCAACGACATCATCATCTTCCTGACACAAATTGAAAAAAGCAACATCAAGTTTAATACTAGCCATTTTGGGAGGCAATGCCCTTCCGTAACCCGAAATGGCTTTAGCTCCGGTAACATCAAGAAAATATTGGGCTTCTTCTTCGTTTAAATCTAAGGCTTTCAAATTAGCAAAATGAATAATTTTTCCTTTTAATTTTCCTTCAAACAATTCGGCAATTTCTTCTAAGCTATAGTAATAATCATGCAGGCAAATGTTGTTTTCCTGACCGGGCATAACCAAATAAATAATTTTATAATTTTTAAAATTATGATCGTCATAAAGTAAAGCGCCTAAGCTTTCCTCTAATCCTTCGATGGTGTCACAGGTTTTATGAATACTGCTTATTTGGTGTTCGAAGGCAAATTTTTCTAAGTTTTTAAGCACTTCTGTCATCAGGTTTAACTCAACATCGGCAACCGCTTCCAGACAGAAAATAAAAGACTCATTAAGCATGCAGTTCTTTTTTTAAATTGTTTTTAATGTCACAAATGTATCATTATTATTGTAATGAAATCAGGGAGAATTAATGCTAAATACTTAAGTTTTTTAAAATAATGTTGGTTGCAATTTGTTTTGATGATAATTTTACCCAAGGTTTAAATTAATTTAAAATAAAGATATGGATCCATTAGAACAGGCCCGAATGCGATATTCTGTTAAGAAATTTGACAGCAGTAAAAAAATCCCTCAGGAAAAAATTGAGAACCTTAAAGAAATATTACGCCTTGCACCTTCGTCGATTAATATCCAGCCATGGAAATTTACTTTTGTACAAAATGCAGAGATAAAAGCTCAATTGGCAGCGGTTTCAATGCATAATGAGGAAAAGGTAAATCAGGCCGATTTATTGGTTGTTTTTAGTGTGGTAGATGATTTAGAGGCTTTTCAAAAGGTAGTAGATAGTGATGTTTTATCCCAAAGACACCGCGACTGGTACAATAGTATGAGAAAAAGTAAGCCCGAAGCCGATTTGAAAATATGGATGGCAAAGCAAGTTTATATCGCTTTGGGAGTAGGATTAAACGCATCGATTGCCTTAGGTTTAGATTCTACTCCTATGGAAGGAATTGAAACCGATAAGTATGCTGCTATTTTGAATATGACTACTTACAAACCCGTATTAGCTATGGCGGTAGGTTATGCCGCAGCAGATGATTATAACAGATTAGAAGTGGTACCTAAGTTAAGACGACCATTGGAAGATGTGATAGAAATGGTTTAAAGGATAGTGATTAGTATAGAATTCATCTTCATAATTTGAAGTCAAATTGAGAAACTAAAATTGAGCACGATAATGTGAAGGTGAAATCTTCTTCAATTCTTTGAATTTTCTATTGAAATTAGCAATATCCTGAAAACCGCATAGTTCAGATATAGAAGCAATCGAAAGGTCTTTTTTATGGTTTAGCAATTTACACGCATTTTCAATTCTGATTTCAATCAAAAACTGAAAAAAAGTTTTGTTAGTGCGTTTTTTAAAATATCTGCAAAAAGCATTTTTGCTCATATTGGCTTTCTTTGCTACTTCTTCTAAAGTAATGTTTTGATGGTAAAATTCGATTGCATATTCAAAAACGGCACTCATTCGTCTTCCCTCATCATCAGTATATTTCTTTTTATAGATAAATGATGAAAGAGCTGTCTTTTCTGAGTTTATGATGATGTCTAAAATTTTTAAAAATGAAGCGATGCGCTGAATTTTATTTTGTTTTTTTAATTTGTTAAAATGACGAATAATTTTCTTTTGGTTTGATAAAATCTTGATTCCGTATTCAGAGTCTTTAAAAAAATCAGCAACACTGCTCATATCATTAAGGCTGAAAAAATCTTTTCCGAAAGATGTTTTGGTAAAAAATAAGGTAAGCATAACAGATTCCGGACTGGCATCAACATTGCTCCTAAAAACATGCGGAACATTTTCTCCAATTACTAAAATATCGTCTTCTTTATAGTCCTTAATTGAATCTCCAACAATTAATGTACCGGCTCCTTTTAAGATATAACTAATCTGAATTTCTTCATGTTGGTGTAGATGATTGTAAAAAACACGCTCAATATCTTCTTGATAAATCAGTGCTTCTCTTTCAGTTTTTGGAATTTTAAAAGGTAAAATTTTCAATGGATTGATTTTTGATATGTAAATATTATCAAAAAAATGATATTTTACAACAAATGGGGTAATATAGTCTTTATAAAAGCTAATAATAACAAATACGTCACCTTATATAAAATTTATTTTTGATAAAAAATATGTTATGAAGATAAATTGGGAAGGCGTAATGCCGGCTGTAACGACTAAGTTTACAGTAGAAGGTCAACTAGACCTTGTAATGTTCGAAAAAAATATTAAAGCACAAATTGATGCCGGAGTTAATGGAATTATCCTTGGCGGAACACTTGGAGAAGCTAGTACATTAACCAAAGACGAAAAAGAAGTTTTGATTACTACGACTTTAAAATTAGTCGAAGGAAAAATTCCTGTTATAGTAAATATTGCTGAGCAAAGCACTAATGAAGCAGTTACTTTGGCAAAACGTGCACAGGAATTAGGCGCAAATGGTCTGATGTTACTGCCTCCTATGCGTTACAAAGCAACAGATTACGAAACGGTTGTTTATTTTAAAGAAATTGCAAAAAGCACATCGCTGCCTATTATGATTTACAACAATCCGGTAGATTATAAAATCGAAGTAACACTGGACATGTTTGAAGAGCTTTTGAAACTTGATAATATTGAGGCAGTAAAAGAATCCACACGTGATATTAGCAATGTAATCAGAATCAGAAACCGTTTCGGAACCCGATTAAAAGTGCTTTGCGGTGTTGATACTTTAGCATTAGAAAGTTTGGTAACCGGAGCTGACGGATGGGTTGCAGGTTTAGTAGCAGCATATCCGGAAGAAACAGTAGCGATTTATAAATTGCTAAAAGCAGGAAGAGTTGAGGAAGCAGTATCCATTTACAGATGGTTTATGCCATTGCTTGAACTGGATATTTCACCGCAATTGGTACAAAATATAAAACTGGCAGAAGTAGCAACAGGACTTGGGACAGAAAATGTAAGAGCTCCAAGACTTCCTTTGCAGGGAGCTGAAAGAGAACGTGTTTTGTCGGTTATTGATGTTGCGATGAAAAACAGACCTGCTTTGCCGGATTACAAAAACATCTAATTAAACAATATAAAGAAAGCTATGACTACAGGACAAAATTATATTGGAGAAACGCTTTCCGCAAAAGGTAAAATCACATTTAAAACCATAAATCCGGAAGTAAATACGGAAAATGTAACGGTTTTTTATGAAGCTTCTGAAGAAGAAATTGCTCAGGCTGTAGCTTTAGCTGAAGAAGCATTTAAAACATACGGAACAATTGAAGATGTAAAAAAAGCAGATTTTCTGGACGCTATTGCTGAAGAAATCGAAGCTTTAGGCGAAGTATTATTAACGACTTACATTCAGGAATCAGGTCTTCCTGCTGGCAGAGCCAATGGTGAACGCGCCAGAACAACCGGGCAATTGAAAGCCTTTGCTGTCATGTTGAGAGAAGGTTCGTGGGTAGAAGCGATCATCAATAAAACCGAAGGCAAACCCGATATTCGCAGAATGCAGATTCCACTTGGTCCAGTAGTAGTTTTTGGAGCCAGTAATTTTCCGCTCGCTTTCTCTACTGCGGGAGGTGATACAGCTAGTGCTTTGGCTGCGGGTTGTCCGGTCATAGTAAAGTCACATCCGCTTCATGCGGGAACAGGTGAATTGGTATCTTCAGCTATTATTAAAGCAGCGAAAAGAACCGGAATGCCAAATGGTGTTTTTTCTAATCTTAACAGTAGCGGAATTTCAGTTGGTCAAACTTTGGTAGAACATCCTTCTGTAAAAGCAGTTGGTTTCACCGGAAGCATTACAGGCGGGACAGCGCTTTGTAAAATGGCTGCCAACAGACCCTTTCCGATTCCGGTTTATGCCGAGATGGGGAGTATTAATCCTGTAGTAATTTTGCCTTCAGCTTTAAAACTGGAGAGTGAAAAATGGGCTAAAAACTACGCTGCATCGATTGTAGCAGGAACAGGTCAGTTTTGTACCAATCCGGGACTTATTTTAGGGATAAATAGTACCGAATTAGAGAATTTTATTACTATTTTAGCTTCAGAGACAGATATATTAGAGCCAACCTGCATGCTGCATCCCAATATAAAAGCTAAATATGAAAGCCTGAAATCAGAAGTTCTTGAACAGGAAGGATATGCGCAACAGACTAGTTTAAAAAAAGAGATAAAACCAAATTATGCTCTGCAAAATATAATTTCGGTTGATGGCGAAACTTTCTTAAAAAATAAAACATTTCATAAAGAAGTTTTTGGACCTTTTTCTGTTGTTGTTAAATGTGATGATATCCAGCAATTGAATACAATTATTAAAGATTTGGAAGGACAGCTTACCGGAACTATTTTAAATGCCGATGAGATTGAACTTAAAGGTTTCAATGAAGTAATTCAAAACCTTAAAAATAAGGTCGGAAGATTAATTTTTAATAATGTGCCAACGGGAGTTGAAGTTTGCTCCGGAATGACACATGGCGGACCTTTTCCGGCCAGTTCAGACAGTAAATTTACATCTGTAGGATTAACGGCTGTAAAAAGATGGGTACGTCCGGTTACTTTTCAGGATTGGCCGAATGCTCTATTACCAGTCGCTCTGCAGGATAAAAATCCATTAGGGATTAACAGAACAGTAAATGATATAGTAACCCAGAATCCTATTTAATATATGCCCAGAAAAACCTTTTTTTGCGTTGATGCACATACTTGTGGAAATCCGGTAAGAGTAGTTGCCGGTGGAGGTCCGAATCTTGTTGGAAGCAACATGAGCGAAAAACGGCAGCACTTTTTAAAAGAGTACGACTGGATTCGCAAAGGACTAATGTTTGAACCGAGAGGACATGACATGATGAGTGGTAGTATTTTATATCCGCCAAGTAATCCTGAAAATGATTTCGGAATCTTATTTATCGAAACTTCTGGCTGTTTGCCTATGTGCGGTCACGGAACCATCGGAACCATAACAATTGCAATAGAAGAAGGATTAGTTGTTCCTAAAATTCCGGGTAAAATCAAAATGGAAGCACCTGCTGGTTTGGTTCAGATTGAATATCAGCAAACGGGTAAAAAAGTTGACTGGGTTTGCCTTACAAATGTAAAATCGTATCTCGCTGCCGAAGGTTTGACTGTTGATTGTCCTGAATTGGGGGAGATTGTTTTTGATGTTGCTTACGGCGGAAATTACTATGCAATCGTTGATCCGCAGAAAAATTTTTCAGGAATTCAGGATTTTACAGCCGGAAAAATTGTACAGTACAGTCAGGAAGTTCGCAAGCGCATCAACGAGAAATATCCAAATCTTTTTATCCATCCTGAGAATGATACCATTCGTGACGTAAGTCATATGTTGTGGACAGGAGATCCAATCGACCCAGCTTCATCAGGAAGAAATGCTGTTTTTTATGGCGATAAAGCCATCGATCGTTCACCTTGCGGAACCGGAACTTCAGCAAGAATTGCTCAGCTTCATGCAAAAGGGAAACTCAAAATAGGAGAAGAGTATATTCACGAAAGTTTTATCGGAAGTAAGTTTATCGGTAAAGTTCAAGAAGAAACCAGAATAGGAAATATTAAAGCAATTGTACCGAGTATCCAGGGCTGGGCAAAAGTGTATGGCTACAATAACATCATTATTGATGAAGAAGATGATCCTTATGCTTTTGGATTTCAGGTGATTTAAAAGAATAATTCGTTGAACACAATAATTTTTAACACATAGAATCATAGTTCAGAAATAGAAAAAAGTCGTTTCACTTATTAAAATTCACATAGTTTGGCTATGTGTTGAATATAATTTTTGCGAATTCTAATTCAGCAATTAATAATATAAAATCATTGTTTTACAGATTACGTTCTTCTAACCAATGAATTTTAAATTTAGAATCATAATGAAAAAAGTAAGTATAATTGGCGGGGGAATAATAGGCTTATGTTCGGCTTATTATTTAGCGAAAGAAGGTTATGAAGTAGTTGTTTTTGATAAATCTGATATGAACGACGGCTGCTCTTACGGAAATGCCGGAATGATTGTGCCTTCGCATATTATTCCGCTGGCTCAGCCCGGAATGATTGCTCAGGGAATAAAATGGATGTTTGATAGCCACAGTCCGTTCTATGTAAAACCTAGGTTAAATGCCGATTTAATGAAATGGGGACTGCAGTTTTACAAGCATGCCAATTTAAAACATGTAGAAAAATCAATACCGGCACTTTGCGATTTATCACTTTTGAGTAAAGAACTCTATCAGGATTTCTCCAAACAAAATAACTCTTTTTTTTATGAAGAAAAAGGACTTTTAATGCTTTACAAAACCGATAAAACTGCTGAGGAAATTCATCATGAAGGAAAACTAGCGGAGGAATTAGGTCTGGAAGTTGATTTTCTTTCCAAAGAAGAAGTATCAAAACTGGAAAAAGGGACAACAACAAATGTAATTGGCGGAGTTCATTATAAAAGTGACGCCCATATTTATCCGCAAAAATTCATGCAGTTTATCAAAGATGAACTGAGCAGATTAAATGTGAAAATTTACAGCCAGACGACTGTAACCGATTTTGTTTTAAAAAATAATGTGGTCGCGGAAATCATAACAGACAAAGGCAATTTTGCAACAGACGAAATTATTTTGGCGACAGGTTCCTGGAGTCCTCACATTGCTAAAAAACTGAATGTTAATATTTCAATCTTACCGGGAAAAGGATATAGTTTTACATTAAAAGATAAAAATCATAAGCCATCAATTCCTTCTATTTTATGCGAAGGAAAAGTGGCTGTAACCCCTATGAATAAGGATATTCGTTTTGGTGGAACAATGGAAATTACGCATACGAATGATACTAAAATCAATCAGAACCGACTTCAGGGAATTGTAAATTCGATCAATGATTTTTATCCGGATTTAAAAATTAACATGCCAAAAGAAGAAGATACCTGGTTTGGGTTCAGGCCATGTACACCTTCAGGGATGCCTATAATTGCCAGAGACAAAAAACTTAAAAATTTGACGGTGGTTACGGGTCATGCCATGATGGGACTAAGTCTGGCGCCGGCAACCGGAAAAATAGTATCGGAGATTATTTCTGAAAAACCAACTTCTGTCGATACACAAATGTTTCAACTGTAATAAATCAGGCTGTATTTTGATTAATAAGCTAAGGTGAATTTATTATATAAATTCATGAAGATTTTATTTTAAATATTCCGGACTAATTTATAAATCTCACTAAACAGTTATTATTAGTATTTAATAACTGTTTTTTGTGTATGTTTTGCTTTCATGAGGTAATATAATATTAATATATGTTAATAATAACCCATGAGCTTCAATAGATAATTATTTATTTTTATTAATATTTTAATTATGATGAGAACTAATAAAAAATTAAGTGTGTTTTTAACGCTTTTGTGGTGTGTAACCATTCAGGCTCAGGGCACATTAAAAGAGTATAAGAGAGCAAATGCTGTAGATTCCTTGTTTAAGAATAAGGTAATTAATACACCAAGAGAGTTTCATTGGATTGGGAGTGATTATGTGTGGTACAGTAATAATCTTTTAAAGGGGAAAGAATTTTTTTTGGTGGATACTAAACAGCAAAAACAAATTCAGGCTTTTGATCATAACAGATTAGGACAATCGTTATCAAAACTTTTGGGAAAAGAAGTAAATCCAAAAGACCTGCCTATTGAAAATTTAGAGTTTGATCAAAGCTTATCATCATTAGTTTTTACAACTGATGCATTAAAATATTCATGTAATTTAAATACCTACGAATTAACTAAAATTGATAACTATAAAAAGTTTTCGAAAAAGAATGATTATTGGGGTGGGAGTTTTGATGAATTTAGTAGAAAACCTGTTAATTCGCCTGATTCTCTTTATACAGCCTATGTTAAAAATTATAATTTATATATAAAGAATAAAAAGACAAATTTTGAAACACAATTAAGTTATGACGGTTCAAAAGGATTTTATTATTCCTCTTATGTGCAGTGGTCACCCAATAGTAAGCAAATTATGGCTTATAAAGTAAGACCAGGTGAAGAACATAAAATTTATTTTGTCGAATCAAGTCCAGCAAATCAATTTCAGCCGAAATTACAGACTAGAGATTATTTAAAACCTGGCGATCAGCTGCCTTTTAAAAGTCCGCAATTGTTTTTTGTGGCTTCGAAAAAACAAATCCCTGTTGCTACCGATTTATTTCAGCAGCAATATGATGTTTCAGGTTTTGAATGGAAAGAGGATAGCAGTGGTTTTACTTTTGAATACAATCAACGCGGACATCAGGTATATCGTGTTTTAGAAGTAAATGCAGCAACTGGAAAAGTAAGAGTTATTATAGAAGAAACAAGTCCGACTTTTATTTCCTATAGCGGAAAAAAATATCGTTATAATATTAAAAAAAGTAATGAAATCATTTGGGCTTCAGAACGTGATGGATGGAATCATTTGTATATGTACGATGCGGAAACTGGAAAAGTGAAAAACCAAATTACAAAAGGAAACTGGCCAGTTCGAGAAGTGATAAAAATAGATGAAGAAAATAAACAAATCTATTTTACTGTAAGTGGATTAGACAGTGATCAGGATCCATATTTGTTACATTATTGCCGAATTGATTTTGATGGAAAAATTTTTAAAAGATTAACTACCGAGAATGGAAATCACAAAGTAACTTTTTCACCGGACTGCAAATATTATGTGGATCAGTATTCTAGAGTTGATTTGGCACCAATTACTGTTTTGAAAAGTACAGCTACTCAAAAAACAGTTATAGCAATGCAAAAGGCCGATATCTCGGAATTACAGAAAACTGGCTGGACAGCACCGGAAGTTTTTTCAGCTAAAGGAAGAGATGGGAAAACGGATATTTGGGGAGTTATAGTACGCCCAAGCACTTTTGATCCGAATCGCAAATATCCAATTATCGAATATATATACGCCGGACCTCAGGATTCCTTTGTTCCAAAGAATTTTCAGCCTTATTATTGGGCGATGTCTTCATTGGCAGAATTAGGATTTATTGTAGTTCAGATTGACGGAATGGGAACTTCAAACCGTTCTAAGGCTTTTCATGATGTATGTTGGAAAAATTTAAAAGACGGAGGTTTCCCGGATAGAAAACTTTGGATGAAAGCCGCTGCAGCGAAATATTCCTATATGAATATTGATAAAGTGGGTATTCACGGAACATCAGCAGGAGGGCAGAATGCCGGAGCTGCTTTGGTTTTCAATTCAGATTTTTATGATGTAGCGGTTGCGTCATGCGGCTGTCACGATAACCGAATGGATAAAATGTGGTGGAACGAACAATGGATGGGATATCCAATTGGACCAGAATATGAAGCCTGTTCAAACACAGCAAATGCGGCACAATTAAATGGAAATTTGATGTTAATTCTCGGAGAAATTGATGATAATGTTGATCCAGCTTCGACCATGCAGTTTGCCAATGCTTTGATTAAAGCCAATAAAGACTTCGAGCTAGTAACTATTCCGGGAATGGGGCATTCTGCAGGAGGAGATTATGGCGAACGTAAAAGAAGAGATTATTTTGTGCAACATTTATTGGGAGTGACACCTCCGACATGGAGCGAAATTTATAATTAGGTAATTCCTATAAAGCAGAAAAATTGATTTTATAAATCGCAGAGAAAGTGAATTTAAGTATGAAAAGAGGTCAATTGTTTATTTGTGTATTGTTAAGTTTTTTAACATTGGGCACAACAACTTTATTGGCACAAAATGGTGATCAGATTTTAGACGGAATAGGTGAGACAGGATTAATTGCCCGATATATATTTGATGGTAATGTAAAAGACTGGTCACGAAATAATTTTCACGGTAAAATTGAGAATTCAGAAGGGGATTTTGTAAACGATAATCTGTTTGGCAAAGTACTTTCTTTGCCTGCAGACAGTAAAGCTTTTGTTTCGATTCCGTCTCAAGGTTTAATAGGGGAAGAATCATTAAGTATCACAGGCTGGATTTATTTGCGTTCTGCGCAAAAAGGGCAGTGTTTTTTTGATTTTGGAAAAAGCACTGATTTACATTTTTTTGCTTTACCTGTCGGAACTCAAAGTAAAGAGGGGTTTCAGACCGAAATTAGTACAGGAAAAGGAAGTAAATACGACACTTCTGCTCCAGTTGTAGAAACAAATAAATGGAATCATATTGCGGTTGTAATTAATATTTCTTCAAAAACCGTCAGTACCTATGTGAATGGATTATTAGCAAGCGCAACAAAGACTACTAACTTAAATTTAGAACAATTATTTGATAGTAAATCAACCGAAAAAAATAAGCTTTTTATAGGTAAATCTTTAGCCGCAGAAGAGCCTTATCTGAATGCTAAATTGCATGATTTTAGGATTTACAGAGTTTCTTTGAATGATAAACAGATTAGCAGAATTTATAATAATGCTTTAAAAAAAGAAAAGGAAGAAGAAGCACCAGAAAAACAGGCAGCTGATTTGCCTGTATTTTCAAAAACAACGCCTCAATTGTATAATCAATATCTGGTGAGTGTTCCGGATATTAAAGTTGAAACTACAGTAGGATATTTACCAAGAATACCTGTTTTTGTAAAGGGAGTTTATCGTGAAGGTGTTCAGGGACCTGAAGTGCGTGTAATTTGGCCTTCGCCAAAAGACAATAGCCAGGTGCTTAAGACAGGTCAATACACAGTAACAGGAATTGTTCCCGGAACTGATTTAAAGCCAAAAGCGATTATAACCATAAAAGAAGCTAAAAAAGCGGTAACACCAACACGTAAACTGGAAGCTTTTAGTCTGGATCAGGTTTTCTTAAACAATGATATTGAAGGACATAAAACCAAATTTATTGAGAATCGCGATAAATTTATTTCAACACTTGCCACAACAAATCCGGATTCTTTCCTGTATATGTTTCGCAATGCTTTTGGTCAGGAACAGCCAAAAGAATCAGAACCGCTTGGTGTCTGGGATACTAAGGAAACAAAATTACGCGGGCACGCAACAGGACATTACCTTACAGCCATTGCTCAGGCTTATGCCAGCACAGGTTACGATAAAGCATTACAGGGCAATTTTGCAGACAAGATGCAGTATATGGTCAACACACTATATCAGTTAGCACAGCTTTCGGGACAGCCAAAAGAGGCAGGAGGGAAATTTGTTTCAGATCCCACAGCAGTACCTCCAGGACCTGGAAAAACAGACTATGATTCAGACTTAAGTCCGGAAGGAATTCGTACCGATTACTGGAACTGGGGAAAAGGATTTATCAGCGCCTATCCGCCGGATCAGTTTATTATGCTGGAAAAAGGAGCAACTTATGGAGGACAAAAAAATCAGATTTGGGCACCTTATTATACGCTGCATAAAATTCTTGCCGGTTTAATGGATGTTTACGAAGTAAGCGGTAACGAAAAAGCACTTGAAACTGCCAAAGGTATGGGCGACTGGGTGTATGCCCGAATAAAGAAACTGCCTACAGAAACATTGATCAGCATGTGGAACAGATATATTGCCGGAGAGTTTGGCGGAATGAACGAAGCGATGGCACATTTATACCGAATTACAAAAGATCCACATTATCTGGAAGTTGCACAATTGTTTGACAACATCAAGGTATTTTATGGTGACGCAAATCATTCACACGGATTGGCAAAAAATGTTGATACGTTCCGAGGATTACATGCCAACCAGCACATTCCTCAAATTATGGGGGCTCTTGAAATGTACCGTGATTCAAATACATCTGAATATTATCATGTAGCTGACAATTTTTGGAATAAAACAGTAAACGATTATATGTACAGCATTGGAGGAGTTGCGGGGGCAAGAAATCCCGCTAACGCCGAATGTTTTATCAGCCAGCCGGCTACAATTTATGAAAATGGTTTTTCATCAGGAGGTCAAAACGAAACTTGTGCTACTTATAACATGCTGAAATTAACCGCTGATTTGTTTTTATACGAACAGCGAGGAGAATTAATGGATTATTACGAGCGCGGACTTTATAATCACATTCTAGCTTCTGTTGCCGAAGACAGTCCTGCAAATACGTATCATGTTCCGCTGAGACCCGGTGCAGTAAAACAGTTTGGGAATCCACATATGAAAGGTTTTACCTGCTGTAACGGAACTGCGATAGAAAGCAATACAAAATTTCAGAATTCCATTTATTTTAAAAGTAAGGACAATAAAGCACTTTATGTAAATCTTTATGTGCCGTCTACCTTAAACTGGACAGAAAAAAAGGTAACAATCACGCAGACAACAGATTTTCCTAAGGAAGATTTTACCCGATTAGCGATTAAAGGCAATGGGAATTTTGACATCAATGTGCGTGTGCCGCATTGGGCTACAAAAGGATTTTTTGTTAAGATAAATGGAAAAGAAGAAAAAGTAAAAGCACAGCCGGGAAGCTATCTTACACTGAATCGTAAATGGAAAGACGGAGATATAATCGAATTGCGTATGTCATTTGAATTTCATTTGGAAGCTGTGATGGATCAGCAAAACATAGCCAGTTTATTTTACGGTCCGGTATTATTGGCCGCACAGGAAACCGAACCAAGAAAGGATTGGCGTAAAGTAACTTTGGATGTAAAAGATATTAGTAAATCGATTCATGGTGATCCTAAAAAATTAGAGTTCACTATAGATGGCGTTCTTTATAAACCCTTTTACGAAACCTACGGGCGTTATTCGGTTTATCTGGATGTTATTCTTAAATAGATGTGGTTAGGATTAGTTATTTTGGAAAATTATAAAACCAAATTGGTAGTTATTGGTTAATAAAAGGATGCTGAATAACTTTTTTATCAGCATCTTAAAAATAATAAATTATGAAAAAAATACAATTTTTGGCCTTAATGATTTGTTGCTTTATTATTTCGAATAATCTACAGGCTCAGGAATATTGGGATAAAATCAAAGCGAAAAAATCAACGTTGGAAATAGATAAAGGGTTTATTAATTTGACTACCAAGGCGTTTGAAATAAAATTAGTAAAAGCATCACAGACTGTTGCTGCTTTGTCTCCAATTGCAGATAAAAATTTCGATTTTACGCCAGGTGACCGATTAGCTATTCGTGATAAAGATGGCTTGTATCATTTAGGAGACATTAATCTTCGTGTCAAAGCAGCAGATGGAAGCTGGAAAAGTTATTCGACAGCCGCAAAACGATCTACTGTTATGCCTTTAGAAACTTCCGGAAATGTTTTAGCAGCAGCTGATCTTTCGAATACATTACCGCAGGATATTCCAGTAAATATAAAGCGCTTTTATGAAGAAAAGAAAGGAAACCTGATTATGCGTTTTGAAATAACAAACAAATCGAATACAGCTCTTGAAATAGGAGCATTAGGTGTTCCAATGATTTTTAATAATATTTTGGAAGGAAAAACATTAGATGAAACTCATGTACAGAATGTGTTTTTTGATCCATACATAGGTAAAGATGCCGGTTATCTTGAAGTAAAAAGATTAAGCGGCCACGGACCAGCTTTGTTATTACTTCCTGAAGAAAATATGCCGTTTGAAGCCTATCGCCCATTATTGGATGATGCAACACCAAGAAGTATTGTTTTTGAAGGTTTTCACGAATGGATGCCATTGAGTAAAGCATATGCTGAACAGGAATGGAAAACAGCAGAGCAATGGAATATGCCAACCTCATTGGTGCTTCAGCCGGGTGAAGCTAAAAGTTTTGCTTTGAAATTTGTATTGGTAGATCAAATCAACAATATTCAGTCTACTTTAATTCAAAACGAACGTCCTTTGGCAGTTGGTGTCCCCGGATATGTTTTACCGCTGGATGTAAATGGACAACTTTTTCTGAAGTATAAAAAAACAGTCAAATCTTTTAAAATCGAACCAGAAGGTGCTTTGACAGTAACAGAAAAGTCGAAAAACAAAAATGGCTATTTTCAATATGTGGTACAAGGAAAAAAATGGGGAAGAGCCCGATTAACCGTAACCTATGAAGATGGATTAGAACAGACCATCAATTATAAAGTCATCAAATCAGAAGCCAATACAGTGGCTGATTTTGGTCATTTTTCAATAACGGCACAATGGTTTAACGAAAAAAACGATCCGTTTCACCGAAACCCTTCTGTAATTTCATACGATTATGAAACCAAAAAACAGCTAAGTCAGGAAAGCCGTGTCTGGATTGCAGGTCTAAGTGATGAAGGCGGAGCAGGGGGATGGCTTAGCGCAATAATGAAACAATTAATTGAACCAAAGAAAGAAGAAATTGAAAAACTAGAGCAATTTGTGGATAAAACACTTTGGGGTGGAATTCAGTATAATACAGCTGATGCGTTAAAATATGGGGTTAAGAAAAGTGTTTTTTATTACGAGCCTAAATTAATGCCTGAGGAAACTTATAGCAAAGATGTTAATTATAAAACCTGGGCAGCATGGGACAAAAAAGGTGCTGACGATCCGGGAAGATCTTATAATTATCCACACGTTGCCGCTGCACACTGGACTATGTATCGTTTGGCACGATATCATGAAGGTCTGGTTACCAATCACAGCTGGGACTGGTACTTAAAAAACGCTTACGAAACCAGTATTGCTATGACAAGACTGGCACCTTATTATGCACAGTTCGGGCAAATGGAAGGAACGATTTTCTTATTGATTTTGAAAGATTTAAAAACCGAAGGATATACCGAGATGGCAAATAATCTGGAGGCAAAAATGAAAGCAAGAGCTGATCATTGGAGATCACTTAACTATCCTTTTGGAAGTGAAATGCCCTGGGATTCTACAGGTCAGGAAGAAGTGTATATGTGGTCGGATTATTTTGGTTATACTGATAAAGCCAAGGTGACTCTTGATGCAATATTGGCGTATATGCCAACAATGCCACATTGGGCTTACAACGGAAATGCACGTAGATATTGGGATTTTTTATATGGAGGAAAATTATCGAGAGTAGAACGTCAGATTCATCATTATGGCTCAGCTCTGAATGCAATTCCGCTATTGGAACAATTCAGGAAAACACCCGATAATTTTCATTTGCTAAAAGTAGGTTATGGTGGACTATTAGGCGGAATTTCAAATATTACTGAAGATGGTTTTGGACCTTCAGCTTTTCATTCATATCCTGAAACTCTTAAAATAGATTATTTATCGGGAGATTACGGTTCTGGTTTCTTTGGTTATGCAGTTAATACGGCTACATTTATTACAAATGAAAAAGATTTTGGCTGGCTGGCTTTTGGAGGTAATGTAACAGAAAAAGGCGATGAGATCGAGGTAGAAATTACAACGGCTGCAAAATCTAAAATATTTATTGCGCCTCAAAAAATATGGATAACACTAGACGCAGGAACATTTAGAAAAGTTAGTTATAATACTAAAACAGCTGCAATTATAATCACTTTAGATCCTAAAACACCATATACTCCAAATGCTTATTTAAGAGTGAATAAGAATATAAAATTATCTTACAAAAAAAATAAAGGGGCCTACAAAATCGCTTTGAAAAATAAACCTATTCAAATTAATCTTTAAGTATGAAATCAAAAAAAGACATTTTAAAAAAAATAATATTCACTTTATTCGGCACACTTGTTAGTTTAAATTCAGTTGCCCAAAAATTTGATAAATACTTCCCAGAAAAGGATCTTACAACTGTAGGAGTATATTATTATCCGGAACATTGGGATCCGGGCCAATGGGATCGTGATTTGAAAAAAATTGCTGAAATGGGGTTTGAATTCACCCATTTTGGTGAATTTGCCTGGGCACAACTGGAACCGCAAGAAGGTGTGTATGATTTTAAATGGCTTGATAAAGCAGTAGGAATTGCTGCAAAATATAATCTGAAAATTATTATGTGTACCTCGACGGCTACACCTCCTGTATGGCTGGTTCGTAAACATCCAGATGTACTTGCAACTTATGAGGATGGTACCAAAACAGATCATGGTTCGAGACAACACGCTTCTTTTTCAAGTAATTATTATCGAAGCTATTCTTTAAAAATGATTGAAGAGCTGGCAAAAAGATATGGTAACAATAAAAATGTCATTGGTTGGCAGGTAGATAATGAACCTTCCCGTTTTTTGGATTATGGTTCTGATGCACAACAACGCTATCGTAATTGGTTAAAAGAAAAATATAAAACTATTGACGCATTAAATCAGGCTTGGGGAAATAATTTTTGGAGTGGAACTTATAATAATTTCGACCAAATAAACATTCCATTGCATAAAGAATGGGGAATGAATTTACACTCGCAATTAGACCATTATCGATTTGCTGATGAGGAAACGGCCACTTTTCTGGATTCACAGGCAGTTACTATACGCAAATATGTAAGCAAAGATCAATGGATTACTTCCAATTACAGATCTAATTATAATGAAAGTTTTGTTGGAATGAGTAAAGAATTGGATTTTGATAGCTATACACGTTATGTTGTTTATGGAGGAAGTTTAGGAGTTGGTTCGAAAGGCTATCGTATAGGCGATTATACCGCTATTGGCATGTCTAATGATTTTTTTCGTCCTCTAAAAGGGATGTATGGCTGTATGGAATTACAGCCAGGTCAGGTAAACTGGGGAAGTATTAATCCGCAGCCATTACCAGGAAGTATCCGTATGTGGTTATGGCATGTTTTTGCCGGAGGCAGCAAATTTACGTGTACGTATCGTTTTCGTGCTCCTTTATATGGTTATGAGCAATTTCATTATGGAATAGTAGGTACAGATGGTGTAACACCAACAAAAGGCGGTAGAGAATTTAGTCAGTTTATAAAAGAAATTGATACATTAAGAAAAAAATATAATAGCAAAGCTGCATTACCTGATTACTATTTAAAGCGTAAAACAGGAATCTTGTTTAATGGCGATAATGTCATGGGGATTGATTTAAATAAGCAAACAAGAGAGTGGAATACCATTGGACATTTCTTAAAATATTATAAAGCTGCAAAATCTATTGGTGCACCAGTTGATTTTGTAAGGGATACAACTGATTTTTCAAAATATCCATTTTTAATTGTGCCAGCTTATCAAATGATTGACCAACAAATGATAGATAAGTTGACCTTGTATGCAAAAAATGGCGGGAATTTAATATTGAGTTGTCGATCAGGAATCCAAAACCGTCAGGGACATCTTTGGGAAGCTAAATTTTATGAACCTATGTGGAATTTAATAGGTTTACAAATAGAATCCTATGATCTTTTAATGCCACAATCTCCGGGTATTATAAAGTTTAATAATCAGGAATTTGGCTGGACAAGCTGGGGCGATTTATTAAAGCCAAATAAAGAAACAGAAATATGGGGAACTTTTGAGGGTGATTTTTATTCAGGAACAGCTGCAATTATTTCACGTAATTTAGGTAAAGGGACTGTAACCTATGTGGGTGTAGATTCAAAAAATGGTGAACTTGAAAAACAAGTAGTAAGGAAATTGTACCAAAAGCAAAATACTCCTATAGAAAATTATCCTGAAGGAATTATGGTAGAATATCGAGATGGTTTTGGAATAGCAGTTAATTATTCCGATAAAACTTTTGACATCAATTTACCTGAAAACGCACAAATTATTATTGGAAATAAATCAATCAAAACTGCCGGTGTAGCTGTTTGGAAGTATTAATGGAATTAAGCTGTAACTGAAAATAAAAACAACAATATCTAATAAAAAACTAAAACATAAACGATGAATAAAATTAAATTTTTTATAACAGGGCTTTGCTTTTTTATTTTGACTTCTTTTTCTTCGGATAATTTACCGAAAAAATTTACTGATTTGCTTGACAGAGCAGAAATGACTTTTAATCAGCCAGGTGAATGTTCCGAAACCCAGCCGATTGATAACCTACAAATGAATTATGAGTATGCCCTTATAAATAATGCTAAAGATTTTGAAATTCGCTATGCTATCAGACCATTGGATGAGATGCTTAAAAATTATAATGAGCGGGAAAAAAATAAAAAACCTGGCGATATGAATATACACCCCAATAAATTATATGCTGCAACTTTTCATGCAATAGTATTTAATGTTTCGGGTGGCAAATTGCCTTCAGGCGACAAATTGCCAAAAATAGGTGTGTTTAATCCTGAAGCAGTGAAGAAAGAATTCAATGCCGATTGGGGAGCATTTACAATGGTTGAAGTCGGGAAAGAATTTGGTCAAAACTATCAATATTGTTTCTTAGTTACCATCCACAAGGATAATGTAGGAGATGCCTATTGTTTTTATCTATCTAACACAAAGGAAGGAATCACAAAAAATATGCAGGCATCATTTCATTCACTAAGTTTTAAATAGAATCAAAGAAATGAATTTAGGATGTAATTGATAGGATAATACAAAAACAGCTCAAAGAATCGCTGTTTAAGATTTCTTGAGGTGTTTTTTATTGTAATTAATTTGATTGATTAACAAGAATGTTAATTTTAAAAACTACGTTAGCTGTATGTTTTAATTCTTTAAATTGTAGTATATTTATGTATTTCCAAATTTGATTTTTCATAATAATTATTTCTGATATAAATATGAAAATACTATCAGTGTCAAATAAGGTTTTTGATTTTTTTAAAGCAAAAAAGGGAATTTCATTTTTACGTGAAAATGATAAAATTATTAGACAATTTATACTAACTACTTTTTTTATTGGGATAGGAATTTGGTTTATCAAACACGAACATTCGGAATTAAAGGAAGTAAAAAATGTAATTGCAAATGCCAGTAGTTTTTGGGTTTTTGGCGGAATTATTTTAGCAGCTATTTATATTCTATTGCAGGCATTAATGTATTTTGCCTCTTTTAAGGCTGTTCAAAGTGAGATTTCGATGAAACAAGCGGTGGTTTTGTTTCTGAAACGAAATTTTGTTAGTGTTTTTTTACCGGCTGGAGGAATTTCGTCTTTGGCATTTTTTACAGAATCCATAGAAAAGGAAGGGGTAAAACCAACCCAAATTCATTTTGCATCCATATTGTATGGTTTTGTTGGCATTCTTTCCGTGATTATTGTAGCGATTCCTGCTTTAATTTATTCCTTTTTTCAAGGAGAAGTAGGAACAGGAGTGCAGTATTCATTTGGTGCTATCGTAACATTAAGTTTCATTATTTTTTTTATTTATTCTTCAATTTTAAAAAAAGGATCTATTTATCGCCTTGCAATAAAGTTTTTTCCATCTGCAGAAGTATTTATCGATGATTTGCAGAGTAACAAAATCGTCAAAGAAAAGTTCTTATACATTATTTTTTATTCTGTTCTTATTGAGTTTGTTGGAATAGGACATTTGTATATTGCCATGATTGCTTTAGGTTTTACCCCATCATTAACTGCTGCTGTGATGGGCTACATTATCTCAGTAATATTTTTGATTGTGTCTCCTTTTCTGCGCGGGCTTGGTGCTATCGAAATTTCAATGAGTTTTATATTAATACAATTTGGTTTTCAAAACGTTAATGCTATAGCAATTACTTTTTTATATCGGTTTTTTGAATTTTGGATTCCATTATTAGCAGGAGCATCACTTTTTTTATTTAATGTAAATAAGTTATTGATGCGTATTGTGCCGTCTTTTCTGCTTTTTACTTTAGGATTAATAAATATATTATCAGTTATAACTCCGGCTATCCATGAACGTTTAAAGATTCTGGAAAATTTCATTCCCATTTCGGCAATTAAAGTCTCGAATTATTTTGTTATCACGGCAGGATTATTTATGCTGGTAACCGCAGCGTTTATGCTTAAAGGATTGAGAACCGCCTGGTGGTTTGCTGTTTTTTTTAGCTGTATTTCAGTTGTTGGTCATCTTACAAAAGCAATTGATTACGAGGAGGCTACAATTGCTTTGGTTGTTCTTGTTAGTTTACTATTTACTCGAAAAGAATATTATATAAAAAGTAATTCGCATTTACAAAGTATAGGCTTAAAAACGGTTTTAGTGAGTATTGCAGCAGTTTTAATATATAGTGTTTTAGGCTTTTATTTTTTAGATAAAAAACATTTTGATGTTGATTTTAACTGGCTTCAGTCTATAAAATATACATTGCAGAATTACTTTTTGATCGGTAGTTCTGATTTGGTTCCTTTGGATCGTTTTGCCAGACGCTTTTTGCTTTCGATTAATATTTGCGGTTTTTTATCATTAGGATTTTTGGTTTTTGCATTAGTTCGTCCCTATACAATAAAAAAGGAAGCAGTAGAGGATGATTTTTTTGCAGCCAAAGCGATTTTAAACAAATATGGAACTTCTGCCTTAGATTATTTTAAAATAGCTGATGATAAAATTATTTTTATAACAAAAGCAAAAAAGGCTTTTTTGGCCTACAGAGTGATTGATAATTTTGCTGTGGTTCTCGAAAATCCGGTTGCTGAATCGGTTGCTGAAATGAGACAATGCATACTTGAATTTGATTCCTATTGTTATGATAATGGATTGAGAAGTATTTATTATCGCGTACCTGAAGAGAATTTAAATGTGTTTTCTTCACTGCAAAAAAAGAGTTTGTTTATAGGTCAGGAAGGAATTGTTGATTTGTCAACATTTACTTTAGAAGGCGGAGCTAAAAAATCGTTGCGTAATGCTATAAGCAAAGTAAAAGACAAAGGTTATAAAACGAAAGTTCATACAGCGCCTATAAAAGATGGAATTCTACAGAAAATAAAGGCAGTAAGTGATGAATGGTTAAGTAGTACCGGAAAGACCGAAATGGTTTTTTCACAAGGAATATTTAATTGGGAAGAACTCAAACAGCAAACGATAATTACAGTTGAAAATTCAGAAGAAAAAGTAATTGCTTTTCTAAATGTAATTCCTGATTATGCAAAAGGCGAGGGAACTTATGATTTAATACGCAAAACGAACGATGCACCTAATGGTATAATGGATTTTATTCTTATAGAGCTTTTTACTTATTTAAAATCCCAAGGTTATACATCAGTAAATTTAGGATTAGTTGCAATGAGTGGTATAGAAGAAGCCCATACTTTTTCTGAAAAATCAATGAAGTTTGCTTATGAAAAAATTAATTTTTTTTCACATTATAAAGGTTTACGGGATTTCAAGGAAAAGTTCTCTCCTATGTGGTACAATAAATATTTGATTTATACTCATGATTATGATTTATTACAAGTTCCCATAGTTTTAAATAAAGTGATAAAACCATAAGGATTATGAGAGCTCCAGAATTAAATTGGGTTAAAATCACAGCGGTAATCTGTATTGTCACCTGTATAGCTGATTTTATCGTGTTATTTTTATTAGGCAATTGTTATCCAGGATACAGTCAGTTAAAAAACACAATTAGTTCATTAGGAGCTTCGGTTAGTCTGGTTTCAGATGCAATTTCTTTTTGGTGGATATTGATTGGGATTGTATTTGTTTTTTTCGGAATCATTATCAGAAAAGCTTTTGGTGCAAATCTGAAAAATGTAAAAATTGCTTCCTTGTTAATTATGTTTTACGGATTAGGAGAAGGTATTGGTTCGGGCTTGTTTAAAGCCAATCGTATAAATGGAGAACCGACCCAATCACTTGTTATACATGATGTTTTAGGAGGTATTGGTGTTGTTGCTGCATTGATTTTACCATTAATAATGAATAAGGTAATTACAAAGAAACAAATGCCTCGTTTTTATTTTTTTTCATGGGTGATTTTCGTTGTTGGAATTATTATGATGTTCTTATTTACAATCCGATTTTCTCCAAATGAACATAATTTTTTCGTTTTCTATAAGGGACTATGGCAACGACTTTTTCTCTTGAATTTGTATATTTATTTTATCACGATTTCAATTATAATGTATAATAAAGAAGTGTGATTTTAAAGAGTTGATAAAGGATCTTTTATAAAAATGAGCCAATTAAAATGCTTAATCGGCTCGTTTATTTTATATATTTGAGCCGATTAAAAACTATAAACGGCTCATGGAATACTTTTGGCAACACCGCGAATTTCCAAATTTTCATTTTAAGATAGAGGATTATAGTATTCATTTTCAGGATTTTGCCGCCCAACTGGGTGAGGTAAATGGCTTGTTTATAAATGTTTCGGAAGCTAATAAAAAAGAAATAATATTAGAGGTTATTTTATCTGAAGCATTGAAAACATCTGAAATTGAGGGGGAATATTTTAGCAGAGAAGATGTAATGTCATCTTTGCAAAAACAATTAGGTATTTCTGATTATTTAACTCCATCAAAGGATAAAAGAGCAAATGCTATCTCAGAGTTAATGATACAAGTCAGAAATGATTATCAAAATCCACTAAGCTTACAAATGCTAAGAGAATGGCATCAAACATTGATGAAAATTGACAAAACTGTAAGAGAGGGAGAGTGGAGAACAAGTACTGATGCTATGCAAATTATATCGGGTAGAGCTGGGAAAATTGAAATTCATTTTGAAGCACCACCATCAAAAAAATTACCTCAATTGTTAGTTGAATTTGAAAAATGGTATCAAAATTTCTCTTACCATGAAATAGGACAAATTGGAAGAGCAATGCTGCGTTCCGCTTTAGTGCATTTATATTTTGAAACGCTACACCCATTCGAAGATGGAAATGGTAGAATTGGCAGAGCATTGGCTGAAAAAGCTTTAGCTGAAACTTTAGAAAAATCTGTAGTAATTAGCATCTCTAAAAAAATCGAAGAAAATAAAAAAGAATATTACGAAACCTTAAAACATACACAAAGGACGCAAGAGATCTCAAAATGGTTAGACTACTTTTTCAATATTTTAATTGAAGCACAGAAAGAAGTCAAAGAAACGGTTCTTTATGTAATTGAAAAAGCTCTTTATTTTGATCGTTTTAAACAACAATTGAATGAACGTCAATTAAAGGCAATTCAAAAAATGACCGAAAAAGGAAAAGACAATTTTGAAGGAGGAATGACTGCCAAAAAATACATCGCTATAACCAAAACATCAAAAGCAACAGCAACAAGAGATTTGCAATTATTATTTGAAATAGGAGCATTTATAAGAGAAGGTGATGGACGAAGTGTGAAGTATAAGATTAATTGGGGCTAAACTCGGAGAACTAATTATTTAAAATTTCTTTCCTATTAAGGATGTAAAAGAAAGATATTTAAATTTATTGAAGACCAAAAAGCAAATGGTTTAATAACCCAATTTAATGAATACTACTAAACAGTTAAACAGATTAATATAAAGAAATAATTTCAGAGAAACTAATTACTACTAAATTCTATTAGTGGTCTAAGAAAAATAAAAGTTCGGAGAAGAAAGTTTACTTAAAGCTTTTGATTTGATGAAGAAAATGGAACCCATTCCTAATTAATAATACTTAATACTCAGCTTATATGTATCAGTTATATAATGATATTTTTGAAAAATTAATAAAATATTTAGTCATAGCACGTGAATTAAAAGAAGATATTCAAGAAGTTCATGTTTACAATAGTATTGAATTAGTTTTTGGAAAAAAGTATTGTAGGATTTATGTTGATTTTAAATTAAAAAATGAAAGGAAAAAGGCTTTTGAATTACAAGAGCTTCGATACAAGTATTTTAATAATGTAGGTATTAGTGACTATTTTTCTTTTTATTTGGGTTATGATGATTACCAAGTTAAAGAAGATAGATTAAAGAATAAAGAAGAAGAAATACATTATGAATATATCTGGAATTTTCTTGCATGGCAAATGAAAAAAGAAGAAATCACGGTTAAACCGAGTCATTTTATTAGTGAATATTATGAAAAAATAAAAAGGAAAGAAGAAGATGAAAAATGGGAGAATGAAAAAAAACAAATTTTAAATGAAATTAGTAATTATTTAAAAGAAAATCAAGATTTGTTATTTGTTGTTAAAGATTATAATAAAATTAGAATTGGAAAAATAGCTGAATTTGGTTCTTACAATAGTTTAACTCTACTAGAAATCAAAAAGGATTTGAGCATTGGAAAAGTAAAAGTCCAAACATCAAATTATAATACTATCGCAATTATTAATGTATTTCAGTTGCCTAAATTATTAACAAAGGATGAATTGGTTAAATTGATTAATTCTGATGTTGATTTTGAAGGTTTAATTTGGAAAAAGAAATAGATATTAACAAGGTTTTGATTAGTTTTTAGTTTAATACTTATGAACTTACTTTTATTTGAGTAAGCTACTTCCCGATACAAAAATTAGCAAAAATATTTCCAAGCAATTCGTCATTAGTCACTTGTCCGGTAATCATTCCGAATTGATACAAAGCTTCTTTGATATCCAGTGCCATCAGGTCGCTGGAAAGATTGGTTTCCAGTCCGTATTTTACTTTTTGGATTTCTTCTAAAGCTTTAAGTAAGGAGTCGTAATGTCTTGTATTAGTAACTATAGTTTCGTTGTTGCGTAAAGCTCCTGTGTTGACAAAAGACAGTAGTTGGTTTTTGAGTTCATCAATTCCTAAATTTTGTTTGGCAGAAATTAAATTCAGGTTCGAGATTTCTGATTGCAGTTTTTCGGCCACCTCCTTTGTCAGTAAATCCGATTTGTTGCCAACCACTAGTAATGGTTTCAACGGAAACTGATTTTTGATTTTCTCGATTTCAATTTGATTCACTTGCAAACTGCCGTCTGCCATCTGCAGGCTGCTGTCCAGCATATAAATAATGACCTGTGCCTGTTCTATTTTTTCGAAAGTTTTCTTGATTCCGATGCTTTCCACATAATCCTGAGTTTCGCGAATTCCTGCTGTATCGATGAAACGAAATCCGATTCCTCCAATGACTAATTCATCTTCGATAGTATCACGGGTTGTTCCGGCAATGTCCGAAACGATGGCGCGTTCTTCGTTCAATAAAGCATTTAAAAGTGTTGATTTTCCAACGTTTGGTTCTCCTACGATGGCTACAGGAATTCCGTTTTTGATGACATTTCCAACAGCAAAAGAATCGATTAAACGTTTTAAGACGAATTCAATTCGGTTAATTAATTCATTAAATTGGGTTCTATCGGCAAATTCCACATCTTCTTCGGCAAAGTCTAATTCAAGTTCGATTAAAGAAGCAAAATTCAATAATTCTTCACGTAGTTTGGCAATTTCATTAGAGAAACCACCACGCATTTGCTGCATCGCAATTTGGTGTGAAGCTTCGTTATCTGAAGCAATTAAATCGGCTACGGCTTCGGCTTGGGATAAATCCAATTTTCCGTTTAAGAAAGCTCTTAGTGTAAATTCTCCCGCATCGGCCATTCGACAGCCATTTCGAAGCAATAATTGAATAATTTGCTGCTGAATGTAAGTAGAACCGTGACAGGAAATTTCAACGGTATTTTCGCCTGTATAAGAATTTGGTCCTTTAAAAATAGAAACCAATACCTGGTCTAAAGTTTTAGCACCATCAACAATATGTCCTAAATGCAATGTATGCGTTTTTTGTCTGGTTAAGTCTTTTTCTTTAATCGATTTAAAAACCGAATTAGCGATGTTGATAGCATCCTGACCTGATATACGGATAATTGCTATGGCTCCGGCACCTGAAGCTGTAGCCAGCGCTACTATAGAATCGTTGTTTAGCATTTTCTTAATTATTGGCCGTAAAGGTACTAAATCTAATGAAGTATTGTTGAACAGCTGAATATAAAAGCACAATTTGTTGGGAATTAAAGCGTTAAAATTGTATCTTTATTCAATCAGTTGATGTCTAATTTTTTAAGTTGTTTAAAATGAAACGCATCTTATTTCCTACCGATTTTTCTGAAGCGGCAACCAATGCTTTTGTACATGCTTTAGAGTTTGCTAATAGCATTGGCGGTGAGTTAGTTTTACTGCACGCTTTTGATTTACCAGTTTTTGACAGTCAGTATTTTCCGGAAAATTACATGCTAATCTACGAATCAGTAGAGTTGACCCAATTTGAGATTTTCAAGGACGAACTGCCTAAACTGCATGCCATTGCTCAGGAACGCAATTTGGATGGAATTAGAATGACACACCGATTGATGGATGGCGATTTATTGCACACTATTGAAAGAGTCATCAAAGAAGACAATATTGACTATATAGTTATGGGAACCGAAGGAGTAACCGGCTGGGCGGAAGTGTTGCTGGGAACGCAGGCTACAGCGGTAATCTCTGATGTAAGTATTCCTGTTTTTAGTATTCCGGCGAAAGTTGCATTTAAACCCATAAAAAATATTGTTTTTACTACCCGTTTCAGACCTAAAGACAAAAAGGCGTTGAAGAAAGTTTTAAAACTGGCTAAAAAGATGAACGCAAAAATCAAATGCCTTTATGTTAAAAAAGACAGTTCGGATGTCACTAAAGAAACTATTAAAGAATGGGAAAATGAATTTGTAAATGAACCTGTTGAGTTTAATGTTATTTTCAGTGAAGAAGTCAAAGAAAGTATTCTGGATTTTATACTGTTTAAAAAAGTAGATATTTTAGTTATGCTGACTTATAAACGCAATTTTTTTAAAGATTTATTTCACCATAGTTTGACTAAAGATTGTGCTTCCAGTTTGGATATTCCCGTTTTAGCGATTCCTGTTGAATAGTTCTTTTTTAACGAAATATTCTCTGCTTATTTATTCGTCTGGTTTATATTTGTGTCTCATTTGATAGATACAATATGGATATTTATAAGCATAAGGCTGATTTTTTTACGGTTGAATTAAGTAAAATCAATACCAAGTACAATACAATCAGTCTGTTTCGATTGTTGAGTATCTTTTTGTTTTTAACTTCAATTTATTTCTATTTCCAAAAATCTGAAATTTTCTGGCTGTTTTTGGCTGCGTTGTTTTTTGCTTCTTTTTTGTTTTTAATGCGAATTCATTCCCGATTGTCTTTTCAGCGACTTTTAAAGAAGGCATTATTAAAGATCAATGAAGATGAAATTTCCTTTTTAAAAAGAGAAAAAATCCCTTTTGAAAACGGTGTGGAATTCCAGGATTTTCATCATCCTTACGCTTATGATTTGGATATTTTTGGAGAACATTCTCTGTTCCAAAATCTAAACAGAACCGCTACTTATATTGGAAAAAAAACATTAGCAACATCTTTATTGAATAAAGCAACTAATGATACGATTTTAGCTAATCATCAGGCGGTAAAAGAATTAACTGAAAAAATAGACTGGCGTCAGGAGTTTTTGGCTTTCGCCAAAGTAGGTCAGGACAGTCAATCCAGTTATGAAGGTTTGTTAAAGTGGAGCAAAAGTTCTGGTTCAGCATTATCTAAAAATACGGTCGTATTGTCTTATGTGAGTCCTGCTTTATTTTTAGCAGCATTTCTGGGTTATTTGATAACCGATAATCCTGTTTGGGTAAATTGTCTTTCGTATTTGTTTGTTTTCAATTTAATTGTGCTTGGAAAATTTGTAAAACGAATTCAGTCAGAAATTGCTAATTCAGGTAAAATAGATTCCATCATTCATCAATACAGCTTATTGGTAAAAAAGATTGAATCTGAAACATTTCATTCCCAAAAATTAATTGATTTGCAGCAAAAGCTTCAATTCAAATCGGCCAAAGCAAGCACACATCTGAAAAAACTATCAGAGTTGTTTTCCAGGATGGACACTATTTCTAATTTGTTTACCGCTTCGTTATTCAACGGAACTTTTTTGTTTAATCTTCATGTATTAAAAGCATTGTTAGTGTGGAAAAAAGATCATACGGAAGTTCTTGAAGATTGGCTGGACGTTATTGGCGAATTCGAAAAACTCAATAGTCTGGCTAATTTGGCATACAACAATCCGGATTTTGTTTTCCCAAGCATTAATTCCGACTATAAAATTGGTTTTACTGATATGAGTCATCCATTATTGAATCCAAAAACAAGGGTAGGGAATGACACTCATTTTTATCCCCAATCGTTTATGATTTTGACGGGTTCCAATATGTCCGGTAAAAGTACTTTTTTGAGAAGTTTAGGAATTAATATGGTTTTGGGTGGAATGGGCTCCGTAGTTTGTGCTTCTGAAGCTACAATACATCCTTTGCCTGTTTTGGTTTCCATGCGATTGTCAGATTCCTTATCAGATAGTGAATCGTATTTCTTTGCCGAAATAAAGCGTTTGAAACAAATTATGGATGCTCTAGAAGAACAACCCGCTTTTGTTTTGTTAGACGAAATTTTAAGAGGAACCAATTCGGATGATAAACGCAATGGAACAATCGAAGTGCTTAAAAAAGTAATTGCTAAAAAAGCCATAGGCGCTATTGCTACACATGATATTGAGGTGTGTTTGACTACGAATGATTATCCGGGGATTTTAAGCAATAATTGTTTTGAGGTCGAAATCAGGGATAATGATTTGCATTTTGATTACAAATTGCGTGAAGGTATTTGTAAAAATAAAAGTGCTACTTTTTTAATGAAGAAAATGGAGGTTATCTAATTCTGAACAAGAATTTTAAAACGAAAAAAAAACCGCTTTTCTTGGAGGAATTGCGGTTTTTTAAATATAAAAAATGGTTGGTTAATTGGCCACAATGATAAGTATTATATTTGAATATCAAAAATAAAACTCACATAATTTCTTAATTTTATTTTAACTATTTAACATTACTGGCATAACAAGCATTGTTACTGTTTCCCCTTCTTCTAATCCGTCAATAGGAGTTAAAATTCCGGCGCGGTTTGGTAATGACATTTCCAGCATAATCATGTCTGATTGTAAGTTAGTTAGCATCTCAGTTAAAAAACGAGAGTTGTAACCTATTTGCATATCGTCACCTTGGTAATCACAAGTTAGTCTTTCTTCGGCTTTGTTAGAGTAATCAATATCTTCAGCAGAAACATTCAATTCAGCTCCGGCAATTTTCAAACGGATTTGATGAGTCGTTTTGTTTGAGAAGATAGCCACACGACGTACAGAACTCAAAAACTGAGAACGGTCAATCATTAATTTATTTGGATTTTCTTTTGGAATAACAGCCTCGTAATTTGGATATTTTCCATCAATCAAACGACACATTAAAACGTAGTTGTCAAAAGAAAAAGTAGCATTTGAATCGTTGTATTCAATTTTTACTTCAGCGTCAGATGTAGACAGAATGTTTTTTAAAATGGTCAAAGGTTTCTTTGGCATAATAAAATCAGCAACGTGAGATGCAGTAACATCGGTACGGGCGTATTTTACTAATTTATGGGCATCTGTAGCTACAAAAGTCAAACCTTGTGGAGAAAACTGAAAGAATACTCCGGACATCACCGGACGTAAATCGTCGTTTCCGGCAGCAAAAATAGTTTTGCTTACCGCAGTTGCTAAAACATCAGCAGGTACTAAGGTTACTGATGGTTCTTCTAGGTTTATTGCTTTAGGGAATTCTTCTCCCGGTGCATAAGCTAAGGCATATTTTCCGGAATTAGAGCTAATTTCTATCGTGCTATTTTCTTCTACAGTAAAAGTTAAAGGTTGTTCCGGGAAAGTTTTTAAGATTTCCAAAAGCAATTTTGCAGGTACGGCAACACTTCCTTTACTGGTAGAATCGATTGCTAAAGTAGCAGACATTGTTGTCTCTAAATCAGAAGAAGAAACCGTTAATTCGTTATTGTCTAATTCAAATAAGAAGTTATCCAAAATAGGCAATGTATTGCTGCTGTTGATAACGCTTCCTAAAACCTGTAATTGCTTTAATAAGTATGAACTCGATACTATAAATTTCATATGAAGATTATATTTGTTTTTTATTGTAAAATGGTATCTTTTATTAGAATTTGCAAATGATACATTTTTACAAATATATCGTAAACAAATCTAGTTTTGAAAATTTTTTATTAACATCTATCGGCTGTATTTTCGCTTTCTTAAAAAGCCAAATGCGGCTCCAAAAAGTGCTAAAATTAGAATTGGAAGCCCGATAGTTATGACTTGCGTCTGAGTGTAGTTTTCGAAAACTTTCTCTTTGTCTAATAAAGGCAAATCTAAATCCTTGCTTCGAATGTTAATAAGTCCGCTGTCATCCAATAGGTAATTGACACAGTTGAGCAGGAAATCTTTATTATCGTATAAATTTCCCGAACGTTGATCAAATCCTAATTCGACCGGAGCATAGTTTTTATCCAGTTGATTTTTGATGATATCCCCATCCGAAATCACAATCATTTTATTGTTTTTTCCTGATGCTTCAAAATTCTTTTCGTTGAAAGCTAAAACCCGATTTTCAAATGCCGAATGGAAGTTGCCTTCAAGTAAAACCGCCATCGGAATATTTCCGGTATTGATGTAATGATTTGGGCTGGTTTCTTCGGCTACAATATTCAAGTTGATTTCAGTAGGCGTTCCCACTTTTTTAGAATATTGAGACGATTGTAATAAAACTGTTTTCTTGATTCCGTTTTTCAAAGTATCAATCGGATTGGCAAAATCAAATTTGATTCCGCCCAGATTTTTTACAATAGGATGCTTACTTACAGGATAAACTAAAGGTGCAAATTTCCAGTTAAAACTTTGGTATTGTGTTGCACTTCCTTGTTCACCGGTGGCTAGTTTTATTGGACTTCCTTGTTCGTCTTTTACAATATCAGGATTGATTCTGATACCGTATTTAAAGAACATATCATTCAAATTTAAATCTCTTGGAAAAGCTAAAGTAGCTCCGGCATCGTTGTACAAACTATCCATTTCTACCGCCACCTGATCTACCAGCCACATGGTTTTTCCTCCGTGGATGATGAATTGATCCAGAACCTGTTTTTCGCCATCAGAAAAAGTCTCTGTAGGTTTAGCAATAATAGCCAAATCGTATTTTTCCAAGGCTTCCAAACTACCAACAGGATTTTTAGCAACTGAATCCAAAGTAAATGGTCCAATATGATAACTTTCTCTTATTTGCAATAAAAATTTAGCAATTAAAACATCCTGGATTTCTCCGTTTCCTTTGATTACCGCAATCTTTTTTTGTTTCTCTTTAGTGATTTTATTCAACGCATCGGCAATAGAATATTCTAAATGCTGAACGGAACCAATCACTTTTTGAGTTGTTGAAGCTCCCATGATATTTTTCAATAGCGGAATGTTTACTTCTTTGTTGTGATAGACTGCAATTGCCCACGGAAAAACCATAGCCTGAGATTGTTTCCCTTTGTCGTCAACGGTTATGTTTACAGGTGTCAATCCTTTCATGTACAACGCTTTGATGTTATTCATGCTTTCGTCTTCATTTTCCAAAGGATTGACAAATTCGAAAATAATATTCGAATTATAAGCCTGAAATTCTTCCAGTAATTCTTTGGTTTCCTGCTGTAATCTTTTGAATTCGGCCGGCAAATCGCCTTCCATATAAATTTTTATCGAAAGTGGTTCTTTTACTTGTTTGATAATGTTCAAAGAAGTTTGAGATAAGGTATATCTTTTGTCTTTGGTTAAATCAAAACGATGAAAAAAGTAATTACTGAAAATATTTAATACTAACAGAATAGCAATTGTAATTACGACTGATTTTAAGTTTCTTTTTTTAGCAGCTATCATTACAATTTAAAAGATTTAAGTTGGTAAACAGTAAACGACAAAAATGCCGTCATAACACTTACAAAGTAAATAATGTCCCGGGTGTCGATTACACCACGACTCATGCTTTTAAAATGAGCCTGCATTCCTATAGCTGAAATAATCGAAGAAAAAGACGGAATAATAGTTGAAAATCCGTCGAATCCAAAATAGAAAAAGAAGCATAAAAATACGGCTAGTATAAAAGCTACAATTTGGTTGTCAGATAGGGTAGAAGTGAAAATTCCTATTGAGGAATAAGCAGCAATTAAAAATAATAACCCAAAATAAGAACCAATTGTGCTTCCCATATCAATATTGCCTTCCGGGCTTCCTAAGTTTGAAATTACTGAAACATAAATAAAGGTTGGGATAATGGCGATGATAATCAGGAGTACAGCGCCAAGGAATTTTCCGTTTGCTATTTGCCAAACAGACAATGGTTTAGTAAGTAATAATTCAAGTGTTCCTTGTTTTTTTTCATCTGAGAAAGAACGCATGGTTACTGCCGGAATTAAGAAGATTAATATCCAGGGTGCTAAGGTGAAAAACGGTGTCATATCTGCAAAACCTGAATTTGGAATATTGTAATCGCCTTCAAAAACCCAAAGGAATAATCCGTTGGTAATTAGAAAAATGGCGATAACTAAATAACCTATGGGCGAACCAAAAAAGGATTTAATTTCACGTAATAATAGGGCTTTCATTTTTTTGTTATGGGTTATGAGTTGTTGGTTTTTCTATTTCAAACATCTTAAATCGTTAATCTGCAATCTATCCCGATAGCTATCGGGATTTAATTCTTAAATTCAATGGTTACCACATCGCGGTAATTCAATCCCAGTAAGCTGTTTGCTGAGCCTACTTTGGAAGGGTTGCTTCTGAAAATAGCAATTTCAAGAAAACCTGCTTCGTTAAAAATGGCGAGTTGTTCCCCTTCGTAATTCTTGATTGGGTATTTATCAGAAATAGCAATGGCTGAATAATTAGGCAATATGGTTTTGATATTTTTGGTTTTCATCTGGATTTCATACGGTCTTCCTTTGGCTACTTCCAGAAATTGTTTTTTACTAATATTGGTTACCACATTCCCAAAATGATCAATGTAAATTACATGTCCTTTTAGGCTGTTGTTATCATTTGAAGCTACTGCTTTCATTTCGGTTACTTCTTTGACGGAATTGATTTCTTTTCCAATAACGTTTAGTAAACCGCCTCGGGCAATATGGCAAGCCACCGTTACAAAAACATTCAGTCCTGAAGCTTCGTTGGGCAGACGGTCATGGATATTGATGGCTACAATTTTTTGCGGCACAATCTTTTGCGAAAGCATACTTAAAATTCCATTATCGGCAGCAATAAAGTAAGAATCGTTCCATTGCATTACAATGTGTAGATTTTCTTTGTTTAATTCCATATCTACACCAATAAGATGCACAGTTCCTTTAGGAAAACTGGTATAGGCTGCTCCGATAATGTAACTGGCCTCTACTATATTAAATGGATCTATATCATGCGAAATATCAATAATTTGGGCTTCCGGATACTCAGATAAAATTTTCCCTTTTAGTGCACCAACAAAGTGATCTTTCAAGCCGTAATCGGTAGTAAGGGTAATTATTGACATATTTTTGTTTATAACTATTGGTGAAATCTAAAATTAATTTTCATTAAATTTGAGATATGCAAAGCTAATAATTAGTAAATTCATACAAAGCAAAAAAGTAAAAACAAATTCTAAATAGTAACCAAATAAAACCTAAGGTCCGGGAGCCTTTTGGATTAAATTTTTAATTGATTTAGTAATATTCTAAAACTATACCCTTTGAACGAAAGAATCATCGAGCTCATAGACATCGCTCCAAAAGAGTTTTGGGGTGCTCAAGACACTCATCTTGAAACCATTAAAAAATACTATCCAAAATTAAAAATAGTTGCCAGAGGGACAACTTTAAAAGCATTTGGAGAAAAAGAAATTCTGGACGAGTTCGAAAGGCGTTTTCAAAGATTAATGCTTCATTTTACACGTTACAACAATATTGACGATAATGTTATTGAACGTGTAATTTTAGGAGATGCTCAGGACGACCGAAAAATGAGTCCTAATGACAAAATCTTAGTACATGGAGTAGGAGGAAAAATCATTAAAGCAATGACTCCTAACCAACAATTATTGGTTGATACCATCAACAAAAACGACATGGTTTTTGCTGTGGGACCGGCAGGAACAGGAAAGACGTACACCGGAGTGGCAATGGCAGTAAAGGCATTGAAAGAAAAACAGGTAAAACGCATCATCCTTACCCGTCCGGCAGTAGAAGCAGGGGAAAATTTAGGTTTTCTTCCGGGAGATATGAAAGAAAAACTGGATCCGTACATGCAGCCGCTTTATGATGCTTTGCGGGATATGATTCCGAATGAAAAACTAGAGGATCATATTGCCAAAGGAATTATCCAAATTGCACCATTGGCATTCATGCGCGGACGAACACTGGATAATGCTTTTGTGATTCTGGACGAAGCTCAAAACACCACGCATTCGCAAATGAAGATGTTCTTAACCCGTATGGGAAAAAATGCCAAGTTCATGGTTACTGGAGATCCGGGACAGGTAGATTTACCTAGAAGAACCATTTCAGGTCTAAAAGAAGCCTTACTGGTGTTAAAAGACATTGAAGGAATTGGAATTATTTATCTGGATGATAAAGACATTGTAAGACATCGATTAGTTAAAAAAGTAATTGATGCTTATAAGTATACTGAGAACATTGATTAAATAAAATCAACTGATTAATAATAAAAACTACGATTCTAAAGGTCGTAGTTTTTTTATGGAAAATTATGAGTAAAAGCAGATAAGTTAAAATTAGTAATACGTTAATTTGCTGTTATTTCAATTGTTTTGTGGGGAGTTTTCGGTGTATTTTCAATATTTTTGCAATTCATTAGAGTGAAAGAGAATATGATAAAAGAAAATATAAAAGTAATCATTAGTGATTTGGATGGAACCTTATTGAATAGTGACCACCGAATTTCAGATTACACTAAAGAAGTTTTTAGAGAATTATACAATCAGAATTATTTAATTATTGTTGCTACAGGTCGTCATCATCTCGATGCGATGCCTATAATTGAAACTCTCGGTTTCCCTATTTATTTAGTGACTTCAAACGGAGCCCGAATTCATGCGCCAAACAAAGAACTTATTTTTGCTACTAATATGGATAGCGAAGCCGTGAAATCGGTATTGGCGATGGATATTCCGGCTGAATATACAACTGTTCTTTTTAAAGAAAATGTTTGGCAAACCAATAAAAACAACGATAAATTACTGGAATTTCAAACGGAATTGAATTACGTACCTGAATTAGTTGACTACAAAGAAGTGACCGATTTTGATGTGATTAAAATATTTTTCACTCACGAAAGTCACGGAAAATTAATCGAGTTAAGAGAAATGATTCTGGAGAAACACCCGGATATTTTTAGTCATGCTTTTAGTTTGCCGCATTGTTTGGAATTTATGGATAAATCGGTTGATAAAAGTGTGGCCATTGCACGTATTTTAGAAATGGAAAATTATCAATTTCATCAGACAGTTTCTTTTGGAGATGGTTACAATGATGAACGCATGCTAAACGCAACTTCTAAAGGATTGTTGATGGGGAATGCTCCTGATAGTTTGAAAAATAAATTGGCTCATCTTGAAGTAATTTCGAGAAATCACGAAGATGGTGTTGCTAATTATTTGGCGGATAAATTGCTGAATAATGTAAGTTTGGAAACTAAATAAGAAAATTTTAACCGAAAAGATTACAAAGTCCTTCGGCTAACCCAGGATAACAGGTGAAGATCACAAAGATTAAAAAATCTGTAAAATCCGTGTAACCTGCCTGTCGGCAGACAGGTCTGTGGTAAAAAAAGCATAAAAGTAAACAGCACTTTCTTTGTTTTTCTGTCTAAAATAATCCTAAATTTGCAAGCAAATAAAATCAACGCAATACGTATCTAAATGAGTAATACAATCACGACTACTAATTTTAATTTTCCAAATCAAAAATCGGTTTATAGAGGAAAAGTAAGGGAAGTTTACAATATCAACGATGAATTATTAGTAATGGTGGCAACGGACAGGCTTTCGGCTTTTGATGTTGTTTTACCAAAAGGGATTCCGTACAAAGGACAAATTTTAAACCAAATTGCTACTAAATTCATGGAATTGACTCAGGATATTGTTCCAAACTGGTTGATTGCTACTCCGGATCCAAGTGTTGCTGTAGGTCATTTATGTGAGCCTTTCAAAGTAGAAATGGTAATTAGAGGGTATTTGTCAGGTCATGCTTCACGCGAATATGCTGCAGGAAAAAGACAAATCTGTGGAGTTACAATGGCAGAAGGTTTAAAAGAAAATGACAAATTTCCGGAACCAATTATTACGCCAACTACCAAAGCCGATAATGGAGAACACGATGCCGATATTTCAAGAGAAGATATTCTTGCAAAAGGAATTGTTACTGAAGAAGATTATTTGGTTTTAGAAAAATATACCAGAGCTTTGTTTCAAAGAGGAACTGAAATTGCTGCAAGCCGCGGATTGATTTTGGTGGATACTAAATATGAATTTGGTAAAACTAAAGACGGTGTAATTGTATTAATTGACGAAATTCACACTCCGGATTCTTCTCGTTATTTTTATGCGGAAGGTTATCAGGAAAGACAAGACAAAGGAGAGGAACAAAAACAATTGTCTAAAGAATTTGTACGTCGCTGGTTAATTGAAAATGGTTTTCAAGGACAAGAAGGACAACAAATTCCGGAAATGACGGATGCTTATATTGAAACCGTTTCTGACAGATATATTGAATTATACGAAAATATCATTGGTGAAAAATTTGTAAAAGCAGATATTTCGAACATCAATGAAAGAATCGAAAAGAATGTTTTAGCTTATTTAGCTAAATAGAGAATAGAAAAAAGAGAAAAGAGTATAGAAAAAACCGCAATTCAAATTCAGAATTGCGGTTTTTTATTGGAAAAAATAAATGGATTTATAATTTCTTTAATTGCCTATCCTGAATTTTGGAAAATACAATCAAAGCTGTGATGGCGCCAATAGTTGCAAACAGCATATCTGATTGTGTGTCCCAAATATCGCCCTGAGTTCCTAAAAAAGCATCACCTTGTTCGGCTGTTGCTAAAGAAACGCCCCATTCAATCCATTCGTAAGCAGCACTAATAGCCAGGCAAATACATACAATGATAAAATTGAAAAAGCTTTTATTATTAATTACTTTTTTTCGAATAAATAATTCCCGAATTATCATTGCCGGAATAAAGCCTTGTGCAAAATGCCCAACTTTGTCATAATTATTTCTGCTTTGATGAAAAACTTCCCGAATAACATCAAATAACGGAACTTCAGCATAAGTATAATGTCCGCCGATGAATAGAATTATAGAATGAATGAGGATTAGGAAATAGGTAAAATCAGTAAAACGAAATCTATTAAAAGTAAATGCTAAAATCAAAACTCCAATAATTGCAGGAATTATTTCGAGAAAACAAGTGAAACCTTCTTTTGGATTGATAATTGACCAGATTAGTGTGGCAAAGAAAACAAGGAGCATTAGATAAATATTCTTCATTTATTTTAAAGTATTGATTTGAATGTAAAAGTCATTTGCGAATATAAATCTTTTTAAAATCAGAAAGACACCATTAAAAAAATAATGATGTCTTTTCTTATGTAATTAATTTATTTTTTATGCTATTGGCGCATGCTTTTTACGATTGAAAACCCAGAAAATTATTGGAAATACTAATAACGTTAAAATTGTAGCTGTTATCAAACCTCCAATTATGACGATTGCCAAAGGTTTTTGTGATTCTGAACCAATTCCAGTTGAAATTGCAGCCGGCATTAAACCAATCGATGCCATCAAAGCGGTCATAATTACGGCGCGGGTTCTTGCTTTTACTCCCATAAGTATTGATTCGTTGAGTGTAAACTTTGCCCTTAAGTTATGATGAAATTCGGATATTAGAATTACTCCGTTTTGAATACAGATTCCGAGTAAGGCAATGAAACCAACTCCTGCAGAGATTCCAAAATTCATTCCGGTGATATGTAAAGCAATAATTCCTCCGATAATTGCAAACGGAACATTGGCTAATACTAATAAAGAATCTTTTATATTTCCGAACAAAATAAATAGTAAAACAAATATCCCTATTAAACTAATTGGTACTACCTGAGCCAAGCGTGCACTTGCACGAACCTGATTTTCAAATTCACCGGTCCAGCCAGTTGTATAGCCAGTCGGCATTTTTAGTTCGGCTACTTTTGCTTGCGCTTCTGCAATTGTGCTTCCTAAATCTCGATCACGAACTGAGAATTTAACTCCAATAAAACGTTTGGTATTGTCTCTGTAAATGAAAGCCGGACCACTTACCGTTTTTATATCACAGATTTCTTTCAGCGGAATTTTAACACCATTTTTTGTTGGTACTTTAAGTTCAGCCAAATCTTCTTCGTCTTTTCGATATTCTTTTGAAAAACGAACTCTAACATCAAATTTTTTCTCATCTTCATATTTTTGAGTTGCAGTTTTTCCTCCAAAAGCCAGTTCTAAAACAGCCTGAGCATCGCTCAATGATACATCGTTTGCCGCCATTTTTTCTCGGTCCAAGATTACGCTAATTTCGGGTTGTCCAACATTTCTAAGGATTCCAGCATCCTTTATTCCCGGAATATTTTTAATTTTTGCTAAAACTTCGTTTGAGAGTTCGTCTAATTTATCGAGGTCATCACCGTAAATTTTTACCGCATTGGATGCTTTAAAACCGGCAACAGATTCGGCAACATTATCAATAACAGGTTGCGAATAATTATAAGTGATTCCCTGATGAACTTTCAGTTTTTTGTCCATTTCATTAATTAAATCATCCATAGAAATTTTTCGCTTCCATTCAGATTTAGGTTTTAAATCTACCTGAAGCTGAATAAAACCAAATCCGTTTGGATCTGTTCCGTCATTGCTTCGACCTGTTTGAGATAAAACCTTCTTTACTTCCGGGAAGCTTTCCAGATCTTTTCTAATTATTGTGGCGGTTTGTACACTTTCAGGAAGCGAGGTACTCATTGGTAATTCGGCAGTAACCCATAATGCACCTTCGTTCAATTGAGGTAAAAATTCAGTTCCTAAAAAAGTTGCCGAAAAGAAAACAGTAACTAATAATGCAACAGAAGTAATTAGCGTTTTTACTTTATGCCTGAAAGTCCATGTAAAACCTTTTTCAACAATTCTATCCCAGAAATTCACAAACGGATTGTGTTTTTCTTTTACATTTTTGTTTAACAAGATATGCGATAAAACTGGAACTAAAGTTAAGGTAAAAAGCAAGGCTCCCAGTAAAGCAAAACCCAGTGTATAGGCTAGGGGAGAGAACATTTTTCCCTCCACTTTTTGGAACGAAAATATGGGTAATAAAGCGGTAATTATAATAAGTTTAGAAAAGAAAATAGCTTTCCCCATTTCGGTTCCAGTTCTTTTAATCAGGCTTCCTTTTGCAATTTTATTGTAAGCCGTCATTCCTAATTGATGCGCTCGTTGATCTAATACGACAAATAACCCTTCGACCATTACTACAGCACCATCAATAATAATCCCGAAATCTACCGCACCCAAACTCAAAAGATTGGCACTCATTCCCATCATTTTCAGACACAAAAAAGCAAATAATAATGATAGTGGGATGATAATAGAAACCGTGAAAGTCGTTCTCCAATCGGCCATGAAAAGGAATACGATGCAGGTAACCAGAATTATTCCTTCAAATAAATTATGCATAACGGTTTCAGTCGTGAAATTCATCAGATTATCACGGTCGTAGAAAGTTTCAATCTTTATGTCTTTTGGAAGCACATCTTCATTCAAGTATTTGATTTTGTCTTTTATCAAAGCTAATGTTTCCTGAGCATTTTCTCCTTTTCGCATGACTACAATTCCTTCAACGGCGTCGTCGTTATTACCAATACCGGTTTGTCCGACTCTTGGCATAGAACTTTCGTAAACGTTGGCAACATTTTTTACCAAAATTGGATTTCCGCCCGCATCATCTATAATGATATTTTCTATATCCGATATTGATTTTAAAAGCCCAACACCACGAACAACAAAAGCTTGTCCATTTTTTTCGATAATATCACCACCCACATTCAAGTTACCTTCATTAACTGCATTGTAAACCTGTAAAGGAGTAATGTTATATTTGGCTAATTTTATTGGATCAACACCTACTTCATAAGTTTTAGTCTGACCTCCAAAAACGTTTAAGTCGGCAACTCCGGGAACCTGACGAAGTTGTTTGTCTATTACCCAGTTTTGATAGGTCAAAAGTTCACGACTGTCTCTCTTATTACTTTTAATGATATATCTGAAAATTTCCCCCGTTGGGCCATAAGGTGGTTGTACATCTGGCTCAACATCTTCAGGAAGCGAAACATTTTTAAGCAGATTGTTTACTTGTTGACGGGCAAAAGTATCATCGACTCCATCGTCAAAAATGATTTTTATAACAGACAGTCCAAACATCGTAATACTACGAACACTAGTCTTTTTTTGAACAGAGTTCATCGAAATTTCGATAGGAGAGGTTACAAAACGTTCAACTTCCTCAGCACTTTTACCATTCCATTGCGTAATGATAATAATCTGTGTATTGGTCACATCGGGGAAGGCATCAATTGGCATGTTTTTGAAAGAAATAAATCCTGCAACCGCCAATAATCCTACCCAAAAAAAGGTAAATGCTTTATTTTTAAGTGAAAAAGCAATTATATTTCGTATGAATTTGTTCATGTCTTAATCGTTTAGGGCTCTGTAGATAAACAATTGATTATTGGTAATGACTTTCTCATTTTCTTTTATACCGCTGGAAACATAAGCTGTGTCGCCAACAACTCGGTAAACATCAACAGCTCTGGTTTCGATATTGTTACGGTCTTTGAAAATCATGACAAAGTTTTTGCTCTTATCAAAAACAATTGCGTTGCTTGGAATAGCAATCATTGATTTGTCTTCATTAATGGATAATTTAATATTCGCATTCATATCCGGCTTCAATAAATATCCGGGATTTTGCAATTTGATTCTTGCCTGCATCGCCTTGGTTTGCGGATCAATTACATTAAAGATTTTATCCACTTTACCTTTAAAGATTTTATCGGGATAACTTAAGGTGGTAACATTGGCATCTATTCCCAATTTTACTTTATTGATGTCAATTTCGTTAATGTTTGCCATAGCCCAAACTTCACTGATTTCTGCAATATCAAAAATATTTTCAGAGCGGTCTGAACGTAAAAGCATATCCTGATTGATGCTTTTTTGGATTATAAAACCGCTAATTGGTGCTGTTACTTCATAAATTGACCCCGCCTTGATGTTATAGATTTTATAAGTTTCCTGAATTTTACTTAATTGTGATTGAGCTTTGGTTACTTGTGATTTTGCCTGAAGAACATCACTTTCAGAATTTAATTTTCCGTCAAATAACTCCTGTGCAACTTTCAAATTATTTTTGGCAACCAATAAATCACTTTTGGCATCAAGAGATTGTTTTTCAAAGTCTGCGATATCGGTACTTTTTATTGTTGCTAAAACTTGTCCTTTTTTTACATAATCACCAAGCTCAACATTGACTTTGATCACATTTCCTCCAACGAGCGGATAGACATCAATCATTTTATTATTATCGGCTGTAATTTTTCCATAAAAATTCAGTTCATTTTTTGCCTGTTGAACTTGAGCAATTGCTGTTGTAGTTGTTTTAAGCATCGCATCACTCAATGCAAAAGCGGTATTGGTCTGCGGATTTTCTACTTCTTTTTTGCAACTGCTAATCATTAGACTTACAACTGCGGTTCCTATAATTAGTATGTTTTTCATCATTATTTGGTTTTAAAATAAGTCTTTGTTGATTGTACTATTGAGTTCTTCGCCCGAGAGAGCCAGCTTTTTCTTTAGTTCATTGACCTGAATAGTTGCCTGATTATAGCTTTCCATAAAATCAGTGAACTCTAACAAACTGACATTTCGCTTTTGAAAATTGATCAGCATTCCGTTGTAAACAGCGTCAAAATCGGCATTTACAGTTGGGTTTATCGCTACATAATTTTTGCGGGATTCATTCCATTTATTCCAGGCCGATGTAATTTCGGTTTGCAGTTGTAAATCGAAATTTTGTTTTTCAATTTTAGATTGTTCTAAAATCGTTTGTGCGTATTTGATGTTTCCTTTGTTTTTGTTCCAAAGAGGTAATGGGATTCCCAGAGTCAAATTGGCTTCGCGATTAAAAGCGCCACTTCGCTGATCATAATTTGCTCCAATAGTAATATCCGGAATAGAGAGTGATTTTTGTAATCTGACATTTAGCTCATTCGAATCGATTTCTTTTTGTTTTGCCAAATAATCAGGTCTATTAGCAACAGCTTCGTCTGATAAAGTTTTAAGGTTGAAATCGATAGTTTTCAAATATTTATTGAATTCATCTTTTGAAACATCAGGGATTATTTCCTCAGTCGAGTTTAGCATTAATTTCAAATTGGCCTGTTGCTCAATATTATCATTAACAACTCCCATTCGTTCATTTTTGAAATTAAGATAAAGCGATTGTAACCTAACTACGTCTTTCAAAGGGATATTTCCCTTTTGTGCTTGAATAGTGTAGGAGTTAAGCAAATCCTCAATATGTGAAAGTTGTTTATCGGTAGTTTCGATACATTTTGTATTGTAATAAACCGTGTAAAAACTTTTTCGCAATTGCAGTTTTAGACTTCTTAACAGATCATTAAATTGCAATTCGGCCAATTGTTCATTGGATTGGGCTAGTTTTATTTCATTACGTTTTTTTCCGCCCAGATAAATTAATTGCTCAATGCCAAAAGCTTTTTGTCCTTCTTTTCCAATATCGAAATATTGATTTCGCTCCGGATTATAAGCATTTAATTGGGCTGAAATAGTTGGATTTTCCCAAATTTTAGCTTGAATGGTTAGTGCTTTTGAAGCATCAATATTGTATTGTGATGCCAACAAAAAAAGATTTTTTTTGAGAAACTGACTCTCACAGTCCTGAAGGCTTACTGTTTTTTGAGCGATCGCTGCCTGACAGAGCAATACAAGCAGAAATATAGCATACTGTTTTTTCATTGTATCAATTTTTAGTTGAACAAATATGCTATCAACAGACTTTAAGATGCCTTAAAATCTACCTTAAAAATACCTTAAAAATAAATTAGGAATGGAATTTTAATTGGAAGGAGTTTGTGTTTTCTTCCGAAACACTGTAAGTTATGTTTGCTTTGTGAAGAGTTAAAATTCGTTGAACGATGCGTAAACCCAATCCAAAACCGGAAGTTCCTTTTGAGTTTTCACCACGCATAAAGGGTTGGAAAAGATTTTTTTGCTCGTTTTCGGTCAAGGTTTTACCTGTATTTGAAATAGTAATGAGCAGATAATTGTTTTCAGTGCTTATTTTAACTTTGGCTTGTTTGTTGTCTGAATAGACACAAGCATTTTTTAAAATATTACTAAGCGCAATTTCAAGGAGATTTTTATTTCCTTTTATTTCTAATGCGGAATCTAAATTGTCACTTTCTTCCATTTCAAAAAGAATAACAAAGTCTGGGAAGCTTTTGTTTAAGTTTTCTATCGCCGAAAATAAGATTTCATCCATACGGTGAACTTCATTTTTTTGATGATTTTTATCGTCAATTTTAGATAGAATCAATAATGAATTGATAAGTTCTGTTAACTGATTAACGTCGGACAGAATCGTTTTTAAAAAGCTTTTGTTTTCTGTAGTTGTTTTTGAATCTGCTACAGTATTTTCAATTTTAGAGGTAATTCTGGAAAGAGGAGTTCTTAATTCATGCGATGCATGTGCTGTAAATTCCTTTTGTTTTTGATAGGAAATCTCAATGCGATCCATCATATAATTGAATTCATTGGCAATCAAATCAATTTCGTTTTTATTGCTTTTTGATTCTATTCGGGTATCAAGATTGTTCTCGTTTATTTTCTTTATTTTTTGATGAAAAAGATTCAAAGGACTCATTGCCTTTTTTACCATAAACGAAGTGAGAATCCAACATACAAATGTGAAAAAGATATAAGAAGCAATTAAGGTGTATCTCAGAAAGAGTAATTTTCGTTTGCCATATTCGTCAGTTGCTGATATTAAAGCATAGAAATCTTTGTCTTTGGTATCATAAAAAACACCATAAACTTCATAATTACCCTGTTGTTTAAAAAAGGTTTTATGTTTTTTTAGATATTTTAAATCCTCAATTGACCAGGTTATTTTTGCGTCATCAATACTGCTGTAAATAAGTTTATAATGAGAATCGAAAACTAAAGTTTTTTCATCATATAGCTTATTAATTGAATTTTGGTCGATCATTTTTAAAAGTTGATCATCTACTTCTTTTACGTTTACTAAAAGTTTGATGTTAGACAGTGCTTTTATTTCTAAACGATCTCGGAATTCTTCCTTTCTAAAATTGGAATACAAAACAAATATCACAGTGGAAGCCAACCCAAAAAGGATTGTAAACAATAAGCTTACTAAAAGTGATATCCTGTTTTTTAATGTCATTCCTGATTGCTTAAATAATAACCATAACCAATTTTGGTTCTGATAAGTTTTGTTTCGTAATCTTTATCGATTTTCTTACGAAGAAAATTGATGTAAACTTCAATGGTATTCTGATTTGTTTCAATGTGATAATCCCAGAGTTTTTCGGCTATGAACTGTTTAGAAAGAACTTTGCCTTTGGCATGTGCCAAAATTAGGATTAATTTAAATTCTTTTGGAGTTAGTTTTATTTCTTCGTTGGAACGAAATACTTTCATTTCCTCTTCCAAAATTTCTAAATCTTCAATGATTATCTTTTTCTCGGTTTGCTGCGGAATATCTTTTCTTCTTAATAATGATGAAATTCGGGCGTAAAGTTCTTCAAAATGGAATGGTTTTACCAAATAATCATCGGCACCATTTTCAAACGAAATGAGTTTGTCTTCAATTTCACTAAAAGCCGTTAGCATGATTATAGGTGTTTTTTTGTCTAATTTCCTAATGGTTTTACAAACTTCAAATCCATTAATTCCGGGAACATTGATATCCAGAATAATTAAATCATATTGTTGTGGTTTGTATTTTTGAATAAGGAGGGAACCATCATAAAAAGGAACGCATTCTAATGATTTAGTAGAAAAAAAAGTCGAAATCTCTTTTGATAAAGTAAAATCGTCTTCTAATAATAAAATTTTCATAAGCTTTGTTTATTTGTCAATTCGGTTATTCGTTTAATCGGTTTATCAAATAACCGAATTAACGCTTAAACATTTTTTATTTGAAATAAGAGAAAGTTTCGTTGTTCTCTATTTTTACTATAGTTTCGTAGATTAACTTAATTACGTTTTCAACATCTTCTTTGTGTACCATTTCAACCGTGGTATGCATATAACGCAACGGAAGTGAAATCAGGGCAGAGGCAACGCCTCCATTACTGTAAGCAAAAGCATCGGTATCGGTTCCTGTAACACGGGAAGAAGCTAAACGTTGAAAAGGAATTTTCTTTTCTTCAGCGGTATCAATAATTAAGTCTCTTAAATTGTTTTGTACAGCCGGAGCGTAAGTAATAACAGGGCCTTTACCAATTTTAGTTTCTCCTTCAATTTTCTTGTCAATCATTGGAGTGGTAGAATCGTGGCATACATCGGTAATAATTGCTACATTCGGTTTGATTGTTTGAGTAATCATTTCGGCACCACGCAAGCCAACTTCTTCCTGAACTGCATTGGTTATATATAATCCAAAAGGCAATTTTATTTTGTTTTCATGCAATAGTCTGGCAACTTCGGCAATCATAAAACCGCCCATACGATTATCAATAGCGCGACAAACAAATTTATTTTCGTTTAAAACAATAAATTCATCTGGATAAGTAATTACACAGCCTACATGAATATCTAATTTTTCAACTTCTTCTTTAGTTGAACAACCGCAATCTATAAAGATATTGTGTTGTGTTGCTGCTTCTTCCTTTCCTCTTCCACGGGTATGAATAGCCGGCCATCCAAAAACACCTTTTACAGTTCCGTTTTTAGTGTGGATGTTAACGCGTTTCGATGGCGCAATTTGGTGGTCTGAACCTCCGTTTCTAATTACGTAAATCAAACCGTCTTCGGTAATATAGTTTACATACCATGAAATTTCATCAGCATGACCTTCAATTACCACTTTAAAAGGAGCGTCCGGATTGATTATTCCCACAGCCGTTCCGTAGGTATCGGTTATAAAAGTGTCTACATACGGTTTTAGATACTCCATCCATATTTTTTGTCCGCTACTCTCGTAACCTGTTGGTGAAGCATTATTAAGGTAGCTTTCTAAAAAAGCCATTGAATCTTTGTTCAGTATTGATTTTGTACTCATAAAAATATTTTTTGCTAAAATATAAATTTGCTATTACAGTTGTATAGATATTGTCTAATTTTACAGCAAAATATTACCTTTATGAAATCTGTTTGTTTTTTACTGTTTTTTCTATTAATGTCTTCTGTTGGCTTTAGTCAGGGTGTTGTGCCTAATGACCCAAATGCCATGGGGTATGTGTTGACAGAAAAGGATAGTATATTAAGTGATACCATAAAATTACCAGAAATCATTATTTCAAAAGAAAAACTGGATCCTGAAGCTCGAAAACAATATATCATCCTGCAAAATCGTGTTTACAGAACCTATCCTTATGCAAAGTTAGCTGCAGATAGATTAACGAATTTGAATAAAGGGATGGCTCGTCTGACTTCAGATAGAGAAAAGAAAAGATACTTTAAAATAGTTGAAGACTATCTTACGAATGAGTTTGAGGCCAGGCTTAAAAAATTATCCCGTAGTCAGGGTCGTATTTTGGTGAAGTTAATCCATCGCCAAACCGGCACAACAACCTATGATTTGATAAAAACCTTAAAAAGTGGATGGAAAGCTTTCTGGTCTAATACAGCTGCTAGTATGTTTGATATCAATTTGAAATCGCAATACGCACCTTTTGAATCTAATGAAGATTATTTAATTGAAAATATTCTTAAAGAAGCTTTTGAAACTGGCCGATTGCCAAACCAGCCGGCTGCAACCCCTGTAGATGTGGATAAATTGAATGAATATTGGGATTCTAAATTATCCAAAAAACCTTAAGGTTTAATTATACCTTAATATATATTAAGAAGCTCGTACTATATTATAGTATGAGCTTTTTTTCTTTTGAAGCTATTCCTGCTATCCGCTGCAATCTTGTTTGCCGAACGCCGGCAAACAAGGATTTCCGCTTCTATCAGGGCTAGGGATCGGGGTAAAAAGCGACTATTGTGCTCTAGGCTTTGGGAAAACCCCTTCGCGAACCTCTGCGTTTTCTTAGCGAATCTTCGTGAAAAAGCTATAAAACCAGTATTCTTTTGTCTAAACTCCTACAAACTTTAAAAAAAGTTAAAAAATAAGTTTCAGATTTTCAGTTGAT